>RCMZ01000003.1_pt1 | contig 469137 bp, 432 predicted proteins | sample 2041141 | NCBI WGS metagenome assembly RCMZ01 (sample SAMN09708263, study PRJNA481090) | Wastewater metagenome, whole genome shotgun sequencing project. | biome: sewage; isolation source: Davis station wastewater (DW) | place: Antarctica: Davis Station | collected 2010-03-01 | reverse complement strand
CATCTTGGTCTAAAATACAAAACGCCTGATGCAGTACATCAGGCGTTCTTTACCACTTAAATCCGTCAACCTATTTTAGGACGGGACACTGACAAACTTTAGTGCGAATTCTCATAATTATTTCTTCAATAGATACAGTTGCTTATAAACCAATTCTCGACAGACTTTATTTAGCCTCATCAACTCCTGATGCCGGATCTATAACTCGCTGTTTTTATTAGAGCAACTGTTTGCAACTTTATTGAGCCGGAACACTGGATGAGAAGAGTATGTAGATTTGGCGCTGACTCTAGAGGTGCTTGGGCGACAAAATATGATTTATTGTTTCCCGCAAGGGTCTATTGATCTGGGATGTCAAAACCATAATGGTTAAATGAGCTAATCATTATGTTCGCATAAATTTACCTTTTTAATTTCTTTATTACCTTTTCTTATGAGGTATATATTACTTTGGGGAATCGGTTTTCCAATTTTGATCTCAACACATTTATACAACCTGTTTATGGAGAAATGGGCTGATTTATTTTGAATCGGGATTGTTGTTTTACTTCAGGGAGTGATGACTGAAGTGAGCGTCCCGTCCAGGAGCAGGTGATTGTAACTAATTTCAAAAAGTTATCTGACTTATAAACGCAAGGCGGCCCCAAGGTTTTTGCTTACATGTTGTAAGCAATATGCGGAGGGAAAGGTTAATAATATGTGTGGTCATGAAGCGCGAAATTTACTTTATTTCAACTCTACGAACATGCCTGCCATCATGGTGGGCGAGATCAATGCGGCGGGTTGGGATGTGAAGTTTGCTGAAGATGTGAGCGATGCCAAAGGGATTATAGAAAGCTATGCGCCTAAAGTTGCTATTGCACAATTTGACGGCTTGAAGAATTCGTTGGAGCCATCTGCCCAGAAGTTGTTCAGTAGTTCTGGGCAAATGGAGTGGGTGGCGTTAATGCCTAAATCCTGCATAGACTCGGGGCAGGTCAAGCAGGTCATCTGTGATGCATTCTATGATTTCCATACACTTCCAGCCATGCCGGAAAGGCTTTTGGCAACACTCGGTCACGCTTACGGGATGGCTGAGATCAAGAGAAAAGTTGCTGTAGAACAAATCGAGTTAAGTCTGGGTAATGAAGATGAAATGGTGGGCACCAGCCCCGAGATGCTGGGTTTCTTCAAAAGTATACGGAAAGCAGCAGGCGTAGATGCTCCTGTGTTGATTACAGGAGAAAGTGGTACGGGCAAGGAGCTTGCCGCGCTGGCGCTACATGAGCGCTCCTCACGCCGGGGTGGGCCGTTTGTGGCGGTTAATTGTGGAGCGCTTCCCAATGGCCTGATTCAGTCTGAGCTGTTCGGTCATGAGAAAGGGGCATTTACGGGCGCCAGTCAGCGCAAAATTGGACGGATTGAGTCTGCTCATAAGGGTACAGTTTTCCTTGATGAGATCGGCGACCTTCCACTTGAATTACAGGCGAATCTCTTGCGATTTCTGCAGGAAAAAACGATCGAACGCGTTGGCGGCTCAGGAAACGTCCGGGTCGATGTGCGGGTGATAGCAGCGACACATGTCGATCTGGAGGCAGCTGTTGCCGATGGGCGATTCAGGGAAGACCTGTATTATCGTTTGAACGTACTGCGATTGAAAACGCCATCTTTGCGTGAGAGGCAAGGCGATATTGAGCTCTTGGCAAAGTACTTCTTTGAGAAATTCTCTTATGAGAAGAATCCTAATGTCAGAGGATTCTCGTCTGATGCGCTACAGGTGATGTCCCAATACGGATGGCCTGGGAATGTTCGTGAACTGATTAATCGCATCAGGCGAGCCGTGGTCATGTGCGAGCATAAGTTGATCGGCCCAGAGGATCTCGGTCTTGACCGTCGGGAAGGAAAGCGCCGGGTCACCACTCTGGAGGCTGCCAGAAGCAAGGCAGAAAAGGATCTCATACTTCAGGCCTTGCTGCAAAATCGTAACAACTTAAGTGAGGCCGCACGCGAATTGGGAGTCTCCCGTGTGACGCTGTATCGGCTGATTCAGAAATACAAGCTGACCTCAAAACTCCAGGATTATCGCGAAGCGACCTAGTTAGATCATTCGAAGGTTCGTGATTACTCGCTCACCCGCCTATCCATGTGTGGAAAATGGCATGTATCGAACGTCATGCCATCGTTGTTTACTCCCGTTTTTTCTCTGAGCATCTTGAGCAATCATCTCTTCATTCGTTTCATCGTCAAATGATGCCTTCTGTGCCCATGATCTTTCTGTATCCAATATGAAACACAAAGGTTTGCGGTTTTCCTCATTATTTTCAATGAGATAAGTTTTATGTGGGGGCGTCTTTGTAAAGTAATCGATACAGATACAACAGGTCAAAATAGTCCAATATTAAAATATAGTTATAAAAAACAATAGGTTATTTAAATGGCACGGGACTTGCGTTGGATTCCCGTAACAGTATCGTTCGTGTGAATGGATTAAAAAGAAATTGATATGGGTAGGCTAGCCAGATTTTTATCTTCGTCCACAGGCTGTGCAAGGTATTTGATTCACCTGCCTGGAATAATAGCGGTGTGTTATTCGGTCCCCGTATTTGCTGATGGCGCAATGGAGCCTGGCTATATCGCGGCAATGTTTGTGCAGTCAGAACCAGTTTCAGATGGTGAGTTGTCACGGATTAGCGGAAAGAGCAATACAGCGGTGTTGGATGATGAACGGGTCGCCGTTATTTTGTGGGATGAGCGAGGAAGCGGCAGCCGGCGGGATACGGTACGCGTTGTTAATGGCAATCCAGGCGTGCAGAGCATCACGCTGACAGTGACACGCAAGTGAGAGGAGGCAATGCAATGAAGATCAGCGACGGTCAACAGAAAATAGCATTGGGTGCCTTATTTTTGGGTCTGCAGTGGTTCTCCACATTTTCTATTGCTGCAGATAATGGCGTGGTCATCCTGCAACGAGAAGTGCCAGCGCGACCTGCCTATCGTGAAGCAGCACCTGGTCGAGCATCGGTGATTGATGTGTCGCCTGACGATAAAGTCCGGCACATGCTCAATGGACAGAATGCCACCAGAGAGCTGCAGGATGATGATTTTGCCGGAGTGTCCTCGGGGCATTCCGTCGATAGCGGTGCGTTAATGATTTTACGCGATGCATCTGGCCTGGCGGACGCTCATTCTGGAAGTCGTGGCTTAAGTGCAACCGGGAGCCCGACTAGCACAGCTCAGTCTATCGTGCCTATCGTGACGGGGTCGGTCGGTCCGGCAGTGGGTGCTACTGGTCAGATTGGTGCAGGTGTGAAAGGTATCTCGGGCACCTTAAATGGCCTGACTGGAGCAATTACGCGCACTAGTGCGCCATGAGGAGAATGGAATGAAGCTCAATTCAGCCGTTCTGGTTTCAACATTGATTGCGGTTCCGGCCATGTTTAGCGGGAATAGCGCGCTTGCGCAGGATGATCTTCCGGAGATGCCAGGGTATGTCACTCAAAGCATCATTGATAGCAATGCATTAAGCGGCGTGCGCGGACGTTTTGTCGTGAACATGGCAGCAGGCGACTCAAACATGCAGACGAACGCAGCAGCCGTGGCCTTGGGGACCTCTGGCAGTCCTGCTGCTGGACTGGTTAGTGGTACTCAGGCGATAGATCTCAGACAAGCTGGCTTGCCTGATGTTTCAGTGGCGTTCATTGGAAATCATGCCTTTGCACATAGCTCGGGCATGATTTCGGTGAATCAGACTAGCGGTGTGGGAAATGCTCAGACCAATGGTGCAGCGTTGGCCCTGGGCTTTGAGGAAGTAGTGGCAGAAAGCGTGCTTTCTGCCACTACTTCAGGTGCAGTACAGATTGGCGCCGGAGCAGGAAAGGGTCACCAAGCAGTATCAATACATGATACTGCGTTCGATGGTGCACGCGGACTTGTTCAGGTTAACCAGTCTGCGGGGTCGGGAAACAGTACGGCCAACAACTTCGCACTTCAGGTGCAACTGGGTGCGAAACCGTAGTTTTTTGTTCAATAAACCAACCTTAATCGGAGAATATCATGAAATCACAATTTAAAAACACCCCAATTGCGTTGGCAGTGGCCGCTTTGTTTCTCTCGCCAATTGCTTTCGCTGAGGGAAATGGCAATTACGATAACAAACGTGATCACGATGGCGTCAGCATCGAAAAAGACGTCAGTCTTGAACAGGATGTAGAGATTAAAGGTCGCGTTTGGGTCGGTGGCTACATCGGCATCGATTCCAGTTCGTTGGCTGTGGTCAATGACAAGCAGATCACAGGCGCCAATTCGGTGAGTAACAATGAGGTAACGAACTCTGCAACTGTTAATGGCAATGCCCTCAACAATGCCTCTGGCAATATCGGAGTCAATGTAACTGCCGGCGACAACAATCAGCAAGCGAATGCAGCTGCACTGGCTGCCGCTGACGCAAGCTTTGTGTTCGCCTCATCTGATGCTGAGGTATTTGCCACACAAGCTGCGTTTGCCAACAATACAACCAATCTGGGTAACACCAATACAGCTACCCTGGGTGGCAGTGCGCTTGCCAATGCAACAGGCAATATCGGTGTCAATATTTCTGCTGGTAACAGCAATCAACAAAAGAACGATATGGCCGCATCGGTTGCCGTTGCCCGCATGGCGACTGCCACCGTGCAGGCTAACCAGTTGAACGGTAATAACAGCACAACCAATGATCCAATCCATAAAGAGGAGGTGCAGAATGTCGATGTCAATCTGGCATTGAATGCTGCTGGCGGTTACCTCGGTTATGGCGCTGGTGGCTATTACGGCCAGGCCTCAGGTAGTACCGCAGGCACTTCGGATCAAATTGGTGATGTTTATCCTGATATCTGGACTGGTGACGCTCAGAATGTCCCTGCTGGACAGCAGCACTCCCCTCATCCGGGCGGTTCGGCTGATGGTCACTTTGACCTCGACACTCAAACTCAGGGCGGCAGTGACTTGAATGACGATGGTGGTGCGTTGGCCTTCAACAACAGCGGCACTTACTCCGGTCGCGAAGGCGGTAAGCTGGGCTTTGTTGAGGCTGGTCTGCAAGCTTTGTCGGGAACTGTGACAGGCAGCCTCCCGGTCGTTGTTTCTGTCAACCTGGCAACAACCAACACCTCGACGCTGGGTGGTAACGCCTTGCAAAACGCTTCAGGCAACATCGGTGTGAATATCGCATCAGGCACCAATAACCAGCAGTTCAATGGCTTGGCGATCTCGGCCACACATGCAGGAACTGGCAGCGGTGGTGAGTGATAAAACCTGGCGGTATTGTGTTATGGCTCAAAAGGCCAGTTAGTTAAACAAGTTCCGGCCAACATCATAGGCCGGAACTTGTTCCTTCGAATAACGCAAGGGAGTTAGCACGATGAAGCGAAAAAACCATCTATCTGCTCTTCCATTTGCATTGTTGGTAGCTATCAGCGCAGGAATTGCCATGTCGTCGGCACATGCTGCCGACATCCGCTTCGGCGGAATTCTTCCCGGTGGCGCGGTTATCCAGAAAAACCTGCTGAGCATGCGTGAGATGAAGTTTGTCGAAATGGTGCCACAGCATACCGATTTTAGCTGTGGCGCTGCTGCACTGGCCACGATACTGAATTATGCCTATAACAAGGCATTGACCGAAGAAGAAGTGATCGATGGTTTGATGCAGGTCAGTGACCAGGAGTTAGTGCGTCAAAAAGGGTTTTCACTGCTGGACATCAAGAACTATACGCAGAGCATAGGCATGCGTGGGCGAGGATACAACGTTAATAACGAAACTCTGGAAAAGATTAGCATCCCGACCATTGTTTTGCTCAATTACAAGGGATACAAACATTTCGTCGTACTGAAAAAGACAACAGCAGAAAAGGCCTATATCGCAGATCCAGCGTTGGGCAACTTAATCATGAAGCGTAAGGACTTTAATGCCGCATGGAATGGCATCGTGTTTGCTGTAATCGGGCAGGGATTCGATCGGGAATCGCCGCTGCTTAGTCCAAAGGAAGCTTTAACGGCCCGTACCCTTGTGGATAACTATCGTCCATTGACTGATGCGGAATTATTGGATTTTGGATTTTTACATAGTGACCTGCTGGGATTTTAAACATGCGCATGGGCTTATGATTGATGCGCACTGAGTTTGCACACCAGCGGTTGGGGCAAGGAGACTTAAAATGAGCCAAGCCAATTTAAATGCAATTCAACATTACCTGTATATGCAGAAACGGATGTCAACTTCTGTATCGGGCGATTACTGCAAAAATACACCTCACTATTCGAGAAACATGGCCGCTATCATCGCTGGCGTAATCGCCTTTGGGCCGCTGGCAAACGCCGCCATGCCTGGCGGATTGGAAGTGTTCCGTGATCTGCAGGAGGTTCCGGACGGGGAGTTACAGCATATGCGGGGCAAGTTCGCCAGTAATAATCAGGTGCTTTATTTTGGTGTGGAAATGGTAAGCCAATGGCAAACCCAGATGGGCACGACAGTGACCGCAGGCGCAAACCTCAATATTGATTTTCAGGCAGGCGGCAGTGGCAAACCTGTTGTGCACTACGCACCAACAGTCAGTGTCGTTCAGCAGGGGCAAGGGGCTATGCAAATACAAAATGACGGAATCAATTCTGTGAGTGGAGGTGCGGGCCTGGCAAGTGTGAGTGGAGTTTCACAGAGTATCCAGGTGGCCGGGAAATCCAATAGAATTTTGAATGGGATCGACATGCAGGTTAATTTAACATCCGCTTCGCACAGTGGCGGCTCGATTCCGGGCGCAGTGGGCGCTCATGCTGGAACAGTCTCTGCCACTGGCGATGATGGCACTATAGCGACCGTAAGCCTAGGAAACAATAGCATCGGTTTGGATGTTGTGGTGCCGGGGCAGGGCGAGGTGATACAGCAAATTCGCAATCAAGGGATGTTTCAATCGGCACGGATTGGTGGCGATCTGAACCAGATTCATAATACGATCGTCATGCATATTGGCATCAATGCGGGTGCTGGCAGTGCCGCTGGAGGTGCATATTCAGCTTTGCAGAGTCTCAGGGATTTGCAGCAGAAAGGCATATTCTGATTCCGCATTATTTCCGGAAAGGCAGTTTGTGATCTGCAAAGCCTGGGCGAGATGTCCCATGATTAACGAGAGTGAATTTACAATCAAGAAACAGCTGTTTTTAAATGGTTATTTTTTATACCTATTAATTATCAAATTACCCCCCCAAGATAATTTATTGCATCGCCAACACTAGCCGCCCTACAGTGTTATCTGTATGGCGGCTTCCGGGATTTATGCACCCTAGTTGCCTGGAGAATCATTTATCACTGAGCTGGCCGTAAGCAAAGTTTGCATATGGACGGTATGTGTGTTGTGCCAGCCTAATTGGGAGCGATTTACTTAAAGATGAAAAAAACAATATATCGACTAAGTGGTGTTGTCCTGGCGGTAAGTGGCTTGATGCCTTTATCCAGTTGGTCAGCAGAGAGCGGGGCAGGTTCTTCGGAAGTTGAGCAGCTCCGTCAACAACTTAATGAATTGAACCAGCGCTATGAAGTGCAGGGTGTCACGCTGCAGCAACTGTCTCAGCGATTACAACAATTGGAGAGTACCGGTCAAGCACGGCCGGTGCGTGCAGTAAAAACAGTTGCAGCAGGAGATGAGAGCGGGAATCCAGATACCAGAGACCGAGCTGCGCCCGTACAAACGCAAACTGTTGTTGAAGATGGCGAGACAGTGGTGAAAGAAGCACCCTTGTCACGCAGTGCAGAGGCAGTTTATCGCGAGCAGAATGCGCTATTTTATAATACATTCACGTTGGAAACCGGTGTCACCTATACCCACTCAGATCGACGACAGCTAACATTAGAAGGTTTCCTCGCCCTTGATGCCATCTTTCTGGGAAGGATCAATCTGGATAGAGTGAAATCTGACATTGTGCAACTCGACGTGACTGGGCGCTATGGCATAACAGAACGTTTACAGGTGGACTTTAACGCCCCGTTTCTTTATCGCTCGTCGACCTATGAATCCGGAGGCGTCGGCGGAAGTGCGCCAACTCTTGGCGATCACGATGTCAGCAACTCAGACATAGGAGATATCAGTGCTGGTGTTTACTATCGACTATTCCAGGAAACCCCGACCAGCCCGGACGTTGTTTTTAATGCGCGGCTGAAAGCGCCAACCGGTAAAGACCCTTACGGTATAAAATTCAGGACGGTGCCTGGTAACAACAACTTATCAGCACCGGATGACCTGCCTACCGGCAATGGGGTGTGGACGCTATCTACAGGACTGACTTTTGTCAAGACAGTGGACCCGGCCATTTTATTTGCAAACATAGGCTATGCACATAACTTTACACGTGGGTTCAGCGACATCAGCGGTGACCCAAATCTGAAAATATCGGGTGAGATTGACCTTGGAGACTCTTACCAGCTAGGTGGTGGCTTGGCATTCGCATTGAATGACCGGATGAGTTTCAGCACATCCTATGCCCATCGATTTACACAGAAATCCCGCATTAAGCAGGATGGTCAATCCTGGAGTAGCGTCGTAGGGTCTGATTCCAGCTCGGGTCTGCTTAATTTTGGTGTGACCTATGCGATGACTGACAGGCTTTCAATGGTGACGAATGTCGGCCTTGGAGTGACGCCTGATGCTCCTGATGTCTCGGTGGGTATAAAATTCCCTTATAATTTCTGACGCCTTCAGTAAGGAAGCTTCAGTGGGGCGATCGCAAATTGACCTTAAAATCTTAATGTAGCTAGTAATTGGCGCTGCCTAAAATTAAATCAGGGGTATAGTTTGACGATGTCATAATACATGCATGTAGTTGATTGCACGGGGGGTGTGGTGACTATTCAAGATGTAATCGGGCATGCTGTTGAGCCGGGTAGCCGCTCACTGCATGCCAGCTGGTCTTTGGTAATTTCATCATGTCGATGAAAGACGCATTTCATCGACAAAAGCGGGCTAATGAGCAGGCAAGCCCACAGCACAAGACAATATCGCCCCACAGTCAGACAGATTCAGCTACACCGCATGTGGACGACAGTCGTTATCTGAATCTTTTCGAGTCAGCACCCATCAGCTATTTCATCCTGAATTCTCAGGGAACGATCATGGAAGTGAATCTTGCCGGCGCCCGGTTATTAGGGGTTGGCCAAAATGAGTTACGGCAATGCGATCTCGCCAATTATGTGGCACCCGCGTGCCAGGAGCTCTACGAGCAAAAACTGAAAGAAGTGAGCGTCCATGCCGGGCAGCAGAACTATGATTTGCAAGTCATGCGGGCTGGTAATGAAGCATGCTATGTGCGTATGAATGTAAGCCCGCAAGTTACGGCAGATGGCAAAACGTTTTTATATGTGGCAGTAATCGACATCACCCAACAGAAGCTGGCTGAGGAAAGGTTGTGGGAGAGAAATAAATACATCAACAGCCTCTTTACTTTTGCCAGCGAGCCTATTGCGGTATGGGATGCATCGTTACGACTGACGATGGTGAATCCCGCAGTGGAAAAGTTGACGGGATATAGTGCAGACGAACTGGTTGGGCAGCCAGTTCGTCTGCTTTTTTCTTCTGATCTTGCTGAATTTCTGACTTCTGGTGCTCAGTTTTCTATTGAGGGACAGCAGTTGGCCTCACTTGAGGAAGTCACCATGTACCCTGTCTCCGGTGCAGTCAGGTTTATATCGTGGACCTCAGCCCCTGTTTATGCGGATGATGGGCAAACGGTATTGTCCATCATTGCCCAGGGTCAGGACATCACTGAACGCATTCAGATAGAGCACGGTCTGCACGTTGCATCTTCCGGCTTTGAAGCGCAGTTAGGGATGCTGATTATAGACCTTGATAGCAGAGTTGTTCGTGTCAATGGAGCATTTAGCCGGTTGACTGATTACAGCCGTGATGAGGTGGTTGGCTGGCCGATATGCTCACTCTTTGGGCCGATACATGAAAATGATAGTTTCTTCCGTGATTTATGGAATACGGTCAATCGTGAACATTACTGGCAGGGTGAATTGCGCGATTTTCGCAAGAATGGTGAGAGCTCCCCCGTACTCATGACGATTACAGCTGTTTTTGGGGGTCATGGGCAAGTAACGCATTATGTGGGTTCTTTTGTTGACATATCAGCGCAAAAGGAAGCAGAAACTCTGTTGCAGAATAGACAATTGCAGCTAGAAAAACTGGTGGAACAAACCGTAGCTGAGTTAAACCAGCTGAAGGAAGAAACAACGGAGGCCAATACCGCTTTAAAGGTAATGATCAAACTCCGTGAAGCGGAGGCTCTGGAAGCAAAGCAAAATTTGCTGCTTGAGTTACAACAGGAAGTCATGCCATTTTTGCGCAAGCTGGAAAGAGCCAGCAGCGATTCCAAGCAGATGCGGCTGCTAAGTACGCTGGATGCCAACCTGCAAAGATTGGTCACCTCCTATGGATGCACCATGGGTATATCATCTTTATACCGAAACCTGACCCCCAAGGAAATACAGGTGGCATGTATGGTGAGGGAAGGGCTTCCTACCAAAGTCATTGCTGCAACGCTATCGATCTCACCGGAAACTGTCAGTATCCATAGAAAGAATATCCGTAAAAAGCTGGGGTTGGAAACCAAAGCTGACAACTTGCGGAGTTACCTGGTGACGTTGGTTGATTCTTCTCGCGTTCCCAAGTGATCTGGTTCTGGGTAATGCCAAGGATTTCATTTTAGCGAACTTCAGAACAAGTAAAAATGGTATGAAGGGCTTGTTGGTTGCAGCCTTCATAAATGTATTGCTTGATTTACATCCAATCATGTTTTCCCCGTTCCTATATTCGGACAATGATCTTAATCCTTTGGTTGGGAAATCAGATCAAGGGCGTCAGCGACTTGATGCTTGCTACCGTAATAAAAATATCTATTTCAACTGAATGCGTGTTTTTTGTCTGGCGGCTGGATAGTCTTACTGAGTTTTACGAAGTCTATTGAATGACCTGCGATCTGGTATTTTTCAGTCACTCAGTCAATCCATCTTCCAGCCATATCAGCGTAGGGTGTTGAGACACTAAATTTTCAAGAGGGTGTGTGTTTTGGCTATTGTATGGGCCGAGGATTTGAATACAGGTATTGATGTCATTAGCAAGCAGCACAGACGCGTGGATTGCATCAATGATCTGGAACTGGCAAAAGTGAAGCAGAACCGGGAAGCTGTCGGTCATGTGCTGGAAGCACTGGCCGACTATACTTTGTCCTACTTTGCCTTTGAGAAAAGTCTGCAGCAAGAAGCTGGCTATAAATACTGCAAGCCGCACAAGAAAGTGCATGATCTGTGCGTGCGTCTCGTCAATGAATGTCTTGAGCGATTCAAGCTGGGTGATGAGATTGCCGATGAGATTCAGCAGATGCTGACTTCTGGGCTGATCAATCACATTCGCCGTGATGATGCGGATTATGTATCAGCTGTTCGCGCCAATATGATCGGGATTATTTCAGAGAAAGAAAAGAACAAGGACGAAGGCTGGTTCCGCAGGCTCTTCAAGTAAACAGGTAGTCCTTTATGTTTTCAGGGGACCCCTGAAAGCATGCCGGGCGCTGGATGCTATCCCAAAAGACAGGGTCCGGCGCCCGGCTATTTGAACTCAACGTTATAAAACTGCCGCTATCTGTTCTGGAATATTCAGTTCAGATCCAGTTGGGCGAGTGAGCGGTTCACGGCGATGTAAGAACCCAGCCAGCTGAGGAGCACTGCACTGGCGATGATGGCAAAGCTGGTCTCGACCGAGGGCAAATCAAGCCGGAAGCCACTGGCGTAGAGCTCGGCCAGTTCGGCGATGGATACATTGAACAGGCTGATGATGGCGACTAGCAGCAGCCATGCGACCAACCCGCCGCCAAGTCCGTAAATGGTGCCGGCATAAAGAAATGGCCGGCGAATGAAACTGTCGGTAGCGCCGATCAGTTTGCTGACCTCGATCTCCTCACGCTGTGTCAGTATTTGCAGGCGTATGGTATTGCCGATGATAACGACCAGTGCAAACCCAAGCAGGGCGACCAGCACCAGGATGCCTTTCTTGCCCAGCTGCAACAGGGCATTGAGACGTTTGATCCAGCTGGTGTCAAGCTGCGCCAGTTCCACTCCTTGCCATTGCTGTAGCTCGGCCTGCAGGTTTTCGATATCTTCAGGTGCCAGAATTCTTGGTGTGATGAAATAGGCATCAGGCAGAGGATTCTTTTCCAGATTGGAAGCAACTGCCGCTGTATCGGCATCCTGTTGCAGCTGTTCCCAAGCTTCATCCTTGCTGACGAAGCGATGATTCAATATGTGCGGATGCGCTTCAAGCTTGCCCGCAATTTCATCGATGATTTGCTGATTTGCATCCAGTTTGAGAAAAAGGCTGATTTGCGGATCGTCTTGCATATCGCCGGCGAGTTGATTCAGGTTGTCGACGATAACGTATAGCGTACCTGGCAGGCATAGTGTCACCCCCATCAGAACAAGCATCAGGAAAGTCGCCAGCATGTTATGCCGCATTCTGCCTGCAACCAGGCTTAATGCCTGGGCATGCTGGTTAAGCAAGTGCTTCACAATGCTGCTCCTGTGCTTTTCTCACTGCCAAACCGAATGCACAACTGGCCGTGATCAAGCTCGAGTATCTTAGCCTGCGGGCTGATGCCGCGTACATCATGGGTGGCGATAATGACCGTGACTCCAACCTGCTGAAAAGCATAAAACAACTGCATGATTTCAGCTGCGTAAGTTTCATCCAGATTGCCGGTAGGTTCATCCGCAATCAGTATGGCGGGGCGGCTCACTACTGCGCGTGCAATAGCCAGTCTTTGCTGCTCGCCGCCGGAGAGCGTGATGGGCATGGCCTTTTCCTTGTCCAGCAGCCCCACCTTGTCTAGCGCGGCGCGCACGCGCTTGCCAGCTTCGTGGCCGGTGATGCCATTGATATGCAGGGGCAGGGCGACGTTATCGAAACAGTTACGGTCATAAAGCAGTTTGTGATCCTGAAACACCAGGCCGAATTTGCGGCGCAGATAAGGGACGGCAGCACTGCGCAGATGGCTGATATTCTGGTTGTTGATAAGGACAGTGCCGCTGGTCGGACGTTCGAGTGCGGCGATCAACTTGAGCAGGGTGCTTTTGCCGGCACCGGAATGTCCGGTGACATAGACCAGTTCACCCTGGTCAATATCGAAAGAGACATTCTGCAATGCCTGGTTGCTACCGGGATAGCGTTTGTTGACCTGATCGAATTTGATCATTCGGGTTTTATCCCCATGACGGGTTCTATATGCAGCTGGCCGGAGAACATCATGACAGCGAAGTTATCACGAGAAGAGTGCCTGAACAAATTCATCAGCATCGAACTGGCGTAAATCGTCGATGGTTTCGCCTACCCCGATATAGCGGATGGGGATGGGTCTGGCCTGCGCAATGGCGGCGATTACACCGCCTTTGGCAGTGCCGTCCAGTTTGCTTAAGACGAGGCCGCTGACGCTGAGGGCATCATCAAAAGCTTTTACTTGCGTGACTGCGTTCTGGCCGGTGTTGGCATCTAGCACCAGCAGTATCTCATGCGGTGCATCCGGCATGGCTTTTGCAATGACGCGTTTCACCTTGCTGATCTCTTCCATCAGATTCAATTGGGTCGGCAAGCGTCCTGCGGTGTCGGCCAGCACGATATCGATATTTCTGGCCTTGGCGGAATTGATCGCATCAAAAATCACAGCCGCAGCATCGCCGCTCTGGTTGCTGACGACATGTACCTGATTGCGTTCACCCCATGCTTGCAGTTGCTCACGTGCAGCTGCCCTGAAGGTATCGCCAGCGGCAATCAGTACGGATTTGCCCTGAGCTTGGAACAGATTGGCCAGTTTGCCGATGGTCGTGGTCTTGCCAGCCCCGTTAACTCCGACCAGCATGATGATAAAAGGCCGGTGACCTGTAGTTACAAGCGGTTTTTGCAGTGGCGACAGCATTTCGAGCAGGGATTGCTTGAGTGCCTCTTTCAGTTGGCTGGTGTCGCTCAGGCTCTGTCGCTTGACACGGCTTTTGATGTCTTCGAGCAGGCTTTGAGTCGCTGAAACGCCTACATCGGAAGTCAGCAGTATCGTTTCCAGCTCTTCGTAAACCGCATCGTCGATTTTGCCGCCGCTGAACAGTCCTGCCAGCTGGTTGCCAAGCTGGCTTCTGGTTTTGCTGAGACTGCGCTTGAGCCGTTCCGTCCAGCTTGAGGGGGGCGTTTCAGGAGCCGCTGCAACAGGGGTTTCTTCTGCGACTACGGGAGGCGATTTATCTTTTTTGAAAATATTGAACATAGGCCTATATTCTAGTCGTAATCAGTGATTGGTTAAATGGCTATAATGCTGCAAGTTTCAGTGGGCTGCTTTCAGCTCCGGACGTTGAACTAAGAAACAGTGATATCTGTCTGAGCAGTCGTTCGAGTAAATTCAACAAGCCATAGAGGCTTTGCCGCCAGAGGGCTGTGACGAGCCTCCATTTGGTTCACAGCTTGCAAAATCAAGGAGAATAACAAGGTGATATTTCGAAGTCTAATTTTGCTGCAGGCGCTGTTGCTGCTCGTGTTGCCAGCGCTTTCGTATGCCGGAACACATGAATTCAAGCTTGATAACGGCATGCGCGTTCTGGTTCAGGAAGACCATCGTTCGCCTGTAGTCGTTTCTCAAGTCTGGTACCGCGCAGGTAGTATCGACGAGGTCAATGGCAAGACCGGTGTGGCGCATGTGCTGGAACACATGATGTTCAAAGGTACCAGGGATATCAAGCCCGGCCAGTTCTCCCGCATTATCGCGGCAGCTGGCGGTCGTGAAAATGCTTTTACCGGACGCGATTACACGGCCTATTTCCAGCAACTCGAAAAATCTCAATTACCGCTCTCTATCAGGTTGGAAGCGGATCGCATGAATAATCTGGTATTGACTGAAGAAGAGTTTTCCAAGGAAATCAAGGTGGTTATGGAAGAGCGCCGCTGGCGCACAGAGGACAAGGCACAGGCAAAAGTCTATGAGCAGTTCAATGCTGCCGTTTACAACGCCCATCCCTACGGTCGTCCTATCGTCGGTTGGATGAACGACCTGGAGCATATGACCGATGCCGATGCACGCGAGTGGTACAAAACCTGGTATGCGCCGAATAACGCCATGCTGGTGGTAGTGGGTGATGTCGATCCGCAGGAAGTTTTCAAGTTGGCCAGGAAACATTTCGGCCCGCTCAAGCCCAGCAAGATGCCAGCGAGAAAACCGCAGACCGAGCCTGAACAAAAGGGTGAGCGTCGCATCATCGTCAAGGCGCAGGCTGAACTGCCTTATATTCTGATGGGTTTCCGCGCGCCTGCACTGAAAGATCCGCAGAATGATTGGGAACCCTACGCACTGGAACTGCTTGCGGGTGTGCTGGATGGCAATGCTTCTGCCAGGCTTAATCAGCAACTGGTGCGTGATAGCCAGGTAGCCGTGGAAGTGAGCGCTGGCTACAGCATGCTTTCTCGCGGACGGGAGAGCCTCTTTATGCTTGAAGGTACGCCCAGTCAAGGTAAAACGGCAGATGACCTTGAAGCGGCACTTTTACAGCAGGTGGAAAAAATCAAAAACTCTGGCGTTACCGCCGAGGAACTGCAACGCGTAAAAGCCCAGGTGATTGCTGCCGATGTCTACAAACGTGATTCCATGTTCTATCAGGCGATGGAGATCGGGCAGATGGAAACCATGGGGTATTCCTGGAAGATTCTTGATGACTACCAGTCGAAGCTCGAAGCAATTACGCCGGAGCAGGTACAGGAGGTCGCCAGGAAATATCTGGTCAGGGAGGTGCTGACTGTTGCCACCCTGGATCCACAGCCGATAGAACCTAAAACCAACAAGCCACAGGTGAATCCTCATGCGCGCTGATATGAATTTTTTCAAGAATCTGGCCCTGTTGACGGCGGGCCTGCTGTTTGCTGTGCAAGCGTATGCTGGCGTCAAGATCGAGAACTGGCAGACCAGTAGTGGCGCTGATGTCTATTTCGTGGAAAATCACGATCTGCCCATCATCGATATCAGCATCACTTTTGCCGCAGGCAGCGCACGGGATACGCAGGAAAAGTCCGGATTGTCCGCGATTACGCGACATATGATGACGACCGGTGCCGCCGGATTGAGCGAGGAGGAGATTTCCAAACGTATGGCGGATATCGGTGCCGTCCTTGGTGGTGAGCACGACCTTGATCGTGCCGGTTTCACCTTGCGCACTTTGAGCAAAGCCCGCGAGCGCGACCAGGCCCTGGATATCTACAGCAAGATCATTCAGCAGCCGGATTTTCCGGAAGCTGTACTTCAGCGCGAAAAGACCCGCATCATCGCCAATCTGAAAGAGGCGGCCACCAAGCCAGATTCGATTTCAAACAAGGCCTTTATGAAGGCCGTCTATAGCGATCATCCTTACGGTTTTGAGAGCGAGCCGGAAACCGTCAATGCGATTCAGCGTGCGGATCTGCTGAAGTTCTACCAGACCTATTATGGTGCCAATAATGCGGTCATTGCCCTGATTGGCGACATGAGCCGTGAGCAGGCCGATGAGATTGCCGAGCGCTTATCCGCAGGTTTGCCAAAAGCGGAAATTCCTCCGGCTTTGCCTGCTGTCAAGTATCCGGCTTCAGCCAGTGAGCAGCGCATCGAGCATCCGGCAACGCAGTCTCATATTCTGCTGGGTTATCCCGGCGTACGCCGTGGTGATCCGGACTACTTTGCACTTTATGTCGGTAATTATATCCTGGGCGGTGGAGGCTTCGTTTCGCGGCTGACCCATGAAGTAAGAGAAAAGCGCGGACTGGTCTATAGCGTCTACAGCTATTTCATGCCAATGGCGGTGGAAGGGCCGTTCCAGATTGGTTTGCAGACCAAGAAGGAGCAGAGCGAGGAAGCCCTGAAAGTGGTGCGCGATACGCTGGATGGTTTCCTGCAAAAGGGTGTCACGGAGGCCGAGTTGAAGGCTGCCAAGCAGAACATTATCGGCGGCTTCCCGCTACGTCTGGACAGCAATGCCAAGATACTGGATTATCTGGCCGTCATTGGTTTTTACAAGTTGCCATTGACCTACCTGGATGACTTTAACCAGGAGATCGACAAGGTAACTGCGGCGCAGATCAAGGATGCATTCAATCGGCGTATCAAAACAGACAGTATGGTGACCGTCATCGTTGGCACAGCGCAGTAGAAAATCTTCCGCTCAGGCGACGAATCAGGTACGCATCAGCGGCGGCCAGTGGCGTAGCCGCTTGTTGCGCTTCCCCGATGCGCCGGGGTTGCGCCCTACGCCTGATCGTGTCCGACAGGTCGTGTTCAATTGGCTCGGGCAGGACATGCACGGCCTGAATTGCCTCGACCTGTTTGCCGGTACTGGTGCCATGGGCTTTGAAGCTTTGTCCCGCGGTGCCAAGTCGCTGACCATGGTGGAAAAGTCGACCCCTGCGTACAGGGCTTTACTGGAGAACCAGCAGAGTCTGCGGACGGAACTGGTCAAAATATTTAACCAGGATGCCCTGACTTTTCTGGCTCAGGATCAGCAGTTGTTTGATGTCATCTTTGTTGATCCGCCCTACAACCAGGGTTGGCTCGACAAGTTGCTACCCGAACTCGGCTCACATCTTGCGCCAGATGGTGCGGTCTATGTCGAGGCGGAATTTGCCCTGGCCGATATGCCACACTGGCAGGTCGCCAAACATGGCAAAGCGGGCAATGTTTTCTATCACCTGCTAAAATCCTCAAATGATCAATAAAGCCATTTATCCGGGAACCTTCGATCCCATTACTCGAGGTCATGAGGATGTGGTGCGCCGTGCCGCACGCCTGTTTGATGAAGTGGTCGTGGCAGTGGCCAAAAGCCATGGCAAGAAACCGCTATTTGATCTGGACGAGCGTGTGGCGCTGGCGGCAGAAGTGCTGGTAGATTGCCCCAATGTACGTGTGGTCGGATTTTCCGGACTGCTCATGCAGTTTGCTCGCGAGGAGGGTGCCCTCGTCGTCATTCGCGGCTTGCGCGCTGTCTCGGATTTTGAGTATGAATTCCAGTTGGCCGGCATGAACCGACATCTCTATCCTGAGGTCGAAACCATATTCCTCACGCCTTCTGAACAGTACATGTTCATATCAGCCAGTCTGGTGCGGGAGATTGCTGTTCTGGGGGGTGATACCAGCAAGTTCGTACCATCGATTGTCGATGTCGCGATTCAACAGAAACTCAAGGCATAATGCTATGGCACTGATGATTACCGATGAATGCATCAATTGCGATGTTTGTGAACCGGAATGCCCCAACGGTGCGATTTACCAGGGGCAGGAGATCTATGAGATTGAACCCGATCTCTGCACCGAATGCGTTGGCCACTTCAGCAAACCGCAATGTCAGCAGGTTTGCCCGATTGACTGCATTCCTTTCAACCCGGAGCAGCGCGAAACCCACGAAGAGCTTTATGCGAAATACATGAACCTCACCGCCAACAAACAATCAGTCTAGGAAACCATCATGCGAATACTGCATACCATGCTCAGAGTGGGCAATCTGGAACGTTCGGTTCAGTTCTATCAGGATGTGCTGAAGATGAAGCTTCTACGCAGGCATGACTACCCGGAAGGCATGTTTTCACTGGCGTTCGTTGGCTATGGTGACGAAAAAGATCATGCTGTGCTTGAACTGACCTATAACTGGGGCACTGAAAGTTACGATAAGGGCAATGCCTTTGGTCATGTGGCGATTGAGGTCGATGATGCCTATGCGGCCTGCGAGCTGGTGAAGCAGGCTGGTGGCAAGGTCGTACGTGAGGCGGGCCCCATGATGCATGGCACGACAGTCATTGCCTTTGTTGAAGACCCGGATGGTTACAGGATCGAGTTCATCGAAAAAGGCTCGGCATGATCTTGATGGCTATATTTTTTCCAAGTGGCCGGAAGGAGTGCGCATGAAGACGATTGCAATCGTGATGATGGGAATGCTGTTACTTGCGGGATGCGCTACGCAGTCCTACAACGACAAGGTGGTTGTTTGTCATAAAGGCAAGACCCTGGAGGTGGGCAGCAGCGCCCTGGATGCCCATTTAAGGCATGGTGATGATCGCGGAGCCTGTCGCTAGAACTTTATTTGAAATGGATCAATGCAATAAAAAGGGAGGCTGAACAGCCTCCCTTTTTTCATGCTGGCGCATGCCCGTCATCTGATTAAGCAGGTAAGGGGCAATTTATTAATTACTCAAAAAAGTCCTTCATCTTGTCCAGCCAGCTCTTGGAACGCGGGCTATGCTTGCCGGAGTCCTGCTGGTTGATTTCTTCCAGCTCTTTCAGCAATTCCTTCTGGCGTTCTGTCAGCTTGACCGGCGTTTCCACCACGACATGGCACATCAGGTCGCCATTGGTACTACCACGCAAAGGCTTGATGCCCTTGCCGCGCAGGCGGAAGGTTGCGCCAGTCTGTGTCTCGGCCGGGATCTTCATCTTGGCATGACCATCCAGCGTCGGGATCTCGATCTCGCCGCCCAGTGCCGCAGTGGTGAAACTGACTGGCATTTCACAGTGCAGGTTGGCGCCGTCGCGTTCGAAGATGTCGTGTTTCTTCAGGTGGACAACGACATACAGGTCTCCCGGAGGCCCGCCATTGACGCCGGCTTCACCCTCGCCCGAGAGGCGAATACGATCGCCTTCATCGACGCCGGCAGGAATTTTCACCGACAGCGTCTTGTGCTGTTTGATACGGCCGCCGCCATGGCAAGTCGGACATGGTTCCTTGACCATCTTGCCGGTGCCGTGACAGTTGGGGCAGGTCTGCTGTACAGAGAAGAAACCCTGCTGCATACGAACCTGACCATGGCCACCACAGGTGGTACAGGTGACGGGACTTGTACCCGGACGTGCGCCGGAGCCGTGGCAGGTCTCGCATTCGGCCATGACCGGAATGCGGATCTTGGTTTCGGTGCCGCGTGCAGCATCTTCCAGCGAGATTTCCATGTTGTAGCGCAGGTCAGCACCGCGATAGACATTCGAGCGCTGACGACCGCCACCACCAAAAATATCGCCAAAAATATCGCCAAAGGCATCGGAGAAGTTGCCAAAACCTTGACCACCTGCGCTCCCACCCATGCTCGGATCAACGCCGGCATGGCCATACTGATCGTAGGCCGTGCGCTTCTGTTCATCGGAAAGGATTTCGTAGGCTTCTTTGGCTTCCTTGAAGCTTTCTTCCGCCTTGGGATTATCCGGATTGCGGTCCGGATGGTATTTCATCGCCAGTTTGCGGTAAGCCTTTTTGATCTCATCATCCGAGGCATCACGGTTAATGCCCAGGATTTCGTAATAATCTTTTTTTGTTGCCATTTAGTCTCTGCCGATAAGCATAAAGCACACTGAATAGATTTACTCAGTGCGCTTTATGGTGTTTACATCACGAAAAATTATTTCTTTTCGTCTTTGACTTCTTCAAACTCTGCGTCGACGACTTCAGCATCCACCGTCTTTTCATCCTGTGGCTGAGATTCGGCGCCGCCTTGTTGAGCCTGTTGCTCAGCATAGACCTTCTCGCCGAGCTTTTGTGAAGCTTCCATCAGCGCGTTGGTCTTGGCTTCGATCTCGGCCTTATCGTCTGCCTTGATAGCTTCTTCAGCCTCCTTGATGGCAGTCTCGATTTTTTCCTTTTCGTCCGCTTCCAGTTTGTCGCCATGTTCGGTCAGCGATTTCTTCACGCTGTGAATCATGCCGTCGGCACTATTGCGGGCATCCACCAGTTCACGCACTTTGCGGTCTTCGTCTGCATATTGCGCGGCTTCGTCTTCCATGCGCTTGATTTCTTCTTCACTCAAGCCGGAATTCGCCTTGATGGTGATCTTGTTTTCCTTGCCGGTGGCCTTGTCCTTGGCGGAAACGTGCAGGATGCCGTTGGCGTCGATGTCAAAAGTCACTTCGATCTGTGGCATGCCACGTGCTGCTGGTGGGATGTCACTCAGGTTGAACTGACCCAGGCTCTTGTTGCCGGCAGCTACTTCGCGTTCGCCCTGCAGTACGTGAATCGTCACAGCGGACTGGTTGTCGTCGGCGGTGGAGAATACCTGCGATGCCTTGGTCGGGATCGTGGTGTTCTTCTTGATCAGTTTGGTCATGACACCGCCCAGGGTTTCGATTCCCAGAGACAGCGGAGTCACATCCAGCAGCAATACATCCTTGACGTCGCCTTGCAGCACGCCACCCTGAATCGCAGCACCGACAGCAACCGCTTCGTCAGCGTTCACGTCCTTGCGCGGCTCCTTGCCAAAAAACTCTTTGACCTTGTCCTGCACTTTTGGCATGCGGGTCTGGCCACCGACCAGAATCACGTCGGTGATGTCTTCAACCTTGACGCCGGCATCCTTCAATGCTGTGCGGCAAGGGGCGATGGTGCGCTCGATCAGGTCTTCGACCAGGGACTCGAACTTGGTGCGCGTGATCTTGACCACCAGGTGTTTCGGGCCGGTAGCGTCTGCCGTGATGTAAGGCAGGTTGACTTCAGTCTGTTGAGCGGATGACAGTTCGATTTTGGCCTTTTCCGCAGCTTCCTTCAGGCGCTGCTTGGCCAGCAGGTCATTGCGCAGATCCAGACCGCCGTTGTCCTTCTTGAACTCGTCAGCCAGGAAGTCGATCAAGCGGTTGTCGAAGTCTTCACCACCGAGGAAGGTGTCACCGTTGGTGGACAACACTTCAAACTGGTGTTCGCCATCGATTTCTGCGATTTCAATGATGGAGACGTCGAAAGTGCCGCCACCCAGGTCATAGACGGCAATCTTGCGGTCGCCTTCCTGCTTGTCCATACCGAAGGCCAGTGCAGCAGCAGTCGGTTCGTTGATGATGCGCTTCACTTCCAGACCGGCGATACGGCCGGCATCCTTGGTCGCCTGGCGCTGGCTGTCATTGAAGTAGGCCGGTACCGTGATAACGGCTTCGGTCACTTCTTCACCGAGGTAGTCTTCAGCGGTCTTTTTCATTTTGCGCAATACTTCAGCAGAGATTTGCGGTGGCGCCATTTTTTCGCCGCGAACTTCCACCCACGCATCGCCATTGTCAGCTTTAATGATGGAGTAAGGCATCAGGCCGATGTCTTTTTGTACTTCCTTCTCTTCGAAGCGACGGCCGATCAGGCGCTTGACTGCATACAGTGTATTCTTGGGGTTGGTGACGGCCTGACGTTTTGCCGGAGCACCAGACAGAATCTCGCCATCTTCCTGATAAGCGATGATGGATGGTGTGGTGCGTGTGCCTTCGGCGTTTTCAATGACGCGCGGTTTGCCGCCTTCCATGACGGCAACACAGGAGTTGGTGGTGCCCAGGTCAATACCGATAATTTTGCCCATTATGTTTTCCCTCTAAAAATAGCTTTAAAAAATTCAAAAATCCTATGTTTTCAATGTGGGGATGGTCGTTTTGATTTCAACCCCCATAATTTTTTCAGCGACAGAGACCACAGAGAAAAGCGAACATAAAAATCTCTGAGTGCTCTGTGTTCTCCGCGGCTGTGCCCTTCTATTCTTTTGCCTTGGCCACCATGACCAGGGCCGGGCGCAATATTCTGTCATTCAGGGCGTAACCCTTTTGTAATACCTGCACTACAGTGTTGGGTTCAGCATCTGACTCGATGGTACTGATGGCCTGATGTTTGTTGGGGTCGAATTTCTCACCTTCCGGGTTGATTTCGACGATGTTGAATTTCTCGAATACGCTTAATAGTTGCTTGGCGGTCAACTCGACGCCGTTTTTATAGCTCTCAACAGTTGCGTTTTCAATGCTGAGCGCGGCGCTCATACTGTCCATGACAGCCAGCAATTCAGCGGAGAATTTTTCCAGCGCAAACTTGCGCGCCTTGTCGATATCCTCCATGGCGCGGCGCCGGATGTTTTCGCCTTCGGCCTTGGTGTAGAGCACGGCAGCTTGTTGCTCAGCCAGTTGTGCTTCGAGTTCGGCGATTCTTTCCTCGGCAGTCTTTTCGCTGGGTGCCGCCTGGTTTTCGTTTGCCACAGCCTCTTGCTCCGGGCTCTGATTTTCTTCTTGCATGGGTTTACCTCTGATGATTGAACGCAATAATTTGCCACATGGGGATAGAAATCCGGATTTCAAGCTTGCTCCCGGAAATTTTTTAGGGGGCGCTGATTAAATGAGCGGATGAAATGAAGTGCAACCGCAAGGGTCGTGTCCATCAAGACAGCTTGCCAAGACCGTAAAGGTCTTCTCCGTTAAGTTGGCTGCTAAAGCAGCTCATCTTAACGCGAAGGCAGATCGACTTGACGCCACAAGGCCCCCGGAACGCAGCAGTCGAGAAAACCAACGCAGTGTTTCGGCTTAGGCTGATCTGCGATAGCAGATTAAACACAGTGGGTGAAGCCATAGCCTGTGTTATGCAGCAAGGCTGCGCGTGCCGCGTAACGCAACAATTCCCCCGCATAGCCATTTAATCAGGCTTTCCTTGGATGAGTTGATGGTCAGCCAGGCCGCGGCTGACTTCATCGACGGAAGGTACTTGTTGGTGACCCCCGAGGTTAAGGGCAATGCTGCCGGCACCGGGGTAAATGCCGGTCAGGGCCGGGTCGGTGTCGGTATAGATGGCGACGCTGGGGATTTTTAGCGCGACAGCCAGATGCATGAGGCCGGTATCAACGCCAATGGCTGCCCGTGCAGCGGCGATGACGGCGGCGAGCTGGTTCAGTCCGAGCTTGGGCAGGATGACGGTCTGTGTTGATTTTGCGGCAATCTCAAGTGCGCGCTCATGCTCGGCCTCTGAGCCCCAGGGTAGAACCAGTGCCAAGCCTTTGGCGCGCAGCCTTTCTGCCAGCGCAATCCAGTGATCGGTGGGCCAAAGTTTGGAGTCGCGGCTGCTGCCGTGCAGACCGATGACGTAATTCTGCGGCAATTGCAACGCCGAGATATCGGCTGTGGAAGCGATGCCGTAATCCGGCAAGCTGCCCGGCATGGGGTAGTCTAGCGCCTGTGCGGCCAATTGACGGATACGCGGTACGGCATGTTGCTGACGTGAGACTTTATGCCTGATGCCATACAGACAAGCAGCCAGCGGCTCGCGGATGGAGTGGCGGTCGTAACCGTGTCGCGGCGCACTGACCAGGCGGCTGATGAGGGCACTTTTCAATAGACCTTGAGTATCCAGTACCATGTTGTAGGGCTGGGATTGCAGTTGCTGTTTCAGTGCTGCAATCTCATGCCAGGTTTGCGCGGCGAAGGGCTGCTTGCGCCAGCGGCGCATGGCAACCGTCATCACGGTATCGACACCCGGATGCAGGCGTGGGATATCGGCGAAACATTCTTCCACCACCCAGTCAATCGCCATGTCCGGATGGTGGGCGCGGATGTCGTTGATGACTGGCAGGTTGTGAATGACGTCACCTAGAGAGGTGGTCTTGACGATGAGCAATCGAGGCATAGGCGGCATTTTCGCATACAATGTGGCCTTTATTGAGAGAGATGGTCGATTGAAGTTTGCTTTCCTGATTTTCAAGTATTTTCCCTTTGGCGGCATGCAGCGCGACATGCTGCGTATCGCCCGGAAAGTAGCGAGCGGAGGCCATCAGGTTGAGATTTTCACGATTTCGTGGAATGGCGACCTGCCGGATGGCGATATCAAAGTGCATGTCATTCCGGCACAAGGCATTTTCAATTACACGAAATACCGGCGTTTTATTGCACGGGCGCATCAGCATATTGAACAGGATGCTGCGAACGGCAATCCCTTCGATCTTGTCGTTGGCTTCAATCGCATGACAGGGCTGGATGTCTATTTTGCGGCCGACCCCTGCTTTATCGAGCGCGCGTATGCGCAAAGAAGCTGGCTCTATCGGCTGACACCACGTTATCGCTGGTTCGTGCAATGCGAGGAAGCCATCTTCCAGCCACAAGCACCAACTGAAATCCTGCTGCTTTCCGATATTGAAAAAGGCTTTTTTCAGAAGTGGTATCAGACGCAGGATGCCCGCTTTCATTTCATTCCACCGTTTTTGTCTGCTGAGCGTTTTTCACCTAAAGACAAAACGGCAATGCGTCAGCATCTAAGGCAGACATTCGGTTTCGGCGACGACGATTTCGTCTATCTGCTGGTCGGTTCCGGTTTTTTCATGAAGGGCCTGGATCGGGCGATTCATGCGCTGGCCAACCTGCCACAGGAAAAGCTGGCGACAACCCGGTTGCTAGCCGTTGGCCAGGATAATCCCAAACCCTTCATGAAAATGGCCAAAAGCCTCGGGGTCGAGCGCCATGTCACGATTTCTAAAGGCAGGCCGGATATTCCTGATCTGATGCAGGGTGCGGACGTTTGTGTGCATCCTGCTTATCGGGAGAATACTGGTCTGGTGATACTGGAAGCGCTGGCCAGTGGCCTGCCAACACTGGTGACGGCGACTTGCGGCTATGCCTTTCATGTGGCGGAGGCGCATGCTGGGTTAGTTGCGAACAGTCCTTTTAACCAGGGCGATTTCAATCGACTGTTTCTGCAGATGAAGGAAAGCACTGAGCGCGAGCAGTGGAGTCGCAATGGCCTGGCGCATGCGCGGCAAGTCATGGTAGCGAATGACGGCAGTGCGGAAGCCCGGGTGCTGATCGAGGTCGCCGAAAAGAAACGCGGAGCCGGTTGCTGATGCGGGCTCGCGAGCACATAGAAGCGCCGAATTGGCTGCATCAGTTTTTTGTCGATCAGGATCCGTTCGATAGCATTATGCAGCTACATGGTGAGGTGTTTCGCGATGTGCCCGGCCGCAAGACCATACGTGTGCGCATCGGCGGCAAGTTTTATTTCGTCAAACAGCATTTCGGCGTTGGCTGGCGCGAGATATTCAAGAACCTGTTGAGCGCCAAATGGCCAGTACTGACTGCAGAAACCGAATGGCAGGCTATTCGGAAACTGGGTGAGATCGGTATCCCCACCACACCAGCGGTAGCTTATGGGGTGCGTGGATGGAATCCTGCGACCTTGCAGTCCTTTCTGATGACCGAGGACTTGGGCGACATTGTTTCACTGGAGACTCTTTGTACTGACTGGAAGCGTAAGCCGCCGGAGCCGGTATTCAAGCGCAAGCTGCTGATCAAGGTGGCAGAGCTGGCGCGCAAGTTGCACGACGGCGGTATGAATCACCGGGATTTTTATATCTGCCATATCTGTCTGGATAATAAAAAACTGGCTCAGGGTGAGATTTGCCTTTATCTCATTGATCTGCACCGTGTCGGCATTCGTCCACGGATTCGTCCGGCCGATCGCATGAAGGATATGGCCGCCATGTATTTTTCTGCGATGGAAGCCGGTTTGAGCAAGCGCGATTATCTGCGCTTTCTCAAACATTATCGTCTCCAGTCATTGAAAGACAGCTTGTTGGGCGAAGCTGAGTTTTGGCAACAGGTGGCAAGCCGGGCGGAAAAACTCTATTTAAAGTTTCATGGCAAAATGCCTGAAACAAATTTCTGGTAAGAGGTCGCTTTGCAAGCCTATATTTCACCTACATTAAAAAACCAGCTGGAGGCTAACCAACTTGGCGATTTCGACCATCTCTGGAATTATCGCGGCGAATGGTTTGAATCGCCGAATCAGGACCGTGGCGGCTGGAGCGGAGTGAATCGCCTGGTGCTTGATTTGCCGGATGGTGGCCAGTTGGGCTTGTTCCTCAAGCGTCAGCAGAATTATGTCCGCCGCACCTTTTTGCACCCATTCTCGGGCGTGGCGACTTTCGCCTGTGAATTCAAAACAATCATGCACCTGCAGCGACACGGCGTGCCTGTACCAACCTTGGCTTTTTTTCAACAAAGATCATCGAAAGAAGGTACCCAGGCGCTTCTGATGACCGAAGAGCTGCTGGGTTACCGCTCTGTCGATTGCGTGGCCGCAGAGGTGTTGCTGAACCCGGCTTACACGCACAGGCAGAAACAGGTGGCGATCACGTGCGCTGCAAAGGCGGTCAGGAGTATGCATAAAGCACGTGTGCAGCATCGTGCGCTGCATTCCAAGCATCTGCTGATCAACATGGTTAATCCGGATGTGCCCAAGGCCGTGATTATCGATTTTGAGAAGGCCCGAATCAAACTCTTTCCTGTCACACGCAGCCTGCGGGATCTGGCAACGCTGAATCGCGACATCACCGGCCTGAGCCGGACCACGCGACTGTATTTTTTCAAGCAGTATCTGGGCGTCGAGAAGCACGGGTTCTGGTCCAAGCTGTTGTGCCGGTTGGTGATCAGCCGGAGCCGGAAACCCAAGAGACAACGTCAGCAGGAAGTGGCGGTCTAGGCTGCCTTTCGCACATGGTTGATCTCTTTCGGCTGACTCGTGAAGCTGCAGATGCGCCATTCGATCTCTCGCTGGCCGAGATCGGCCCGCTGCATGAGTTGCATGTCGTCCGGGCGGTGCCAGGCAAGCGTCTGGTTTGCCGGGGGGTCTGGAGCGGCCGGTCGGTCTACGCCAAGATATTCATCGGTCCACAGGCGCAACGCTATGCGGCGCGCGACGCAGAAGGGGTGGGCAGGCTAATCGGGGCCGGTATCGCGACCCCTGCCTTGCTGCACTCTACGGAAATAGGCATACAGAATAGTGCCGTTACCGGCCGGGTGTTGATCTACGCTGCGATCGATGATGCAGTGAATGCGGAACAGGCCTGGCAACAGTGTACCGGTGAGCAAAGGCTGGACCTGGCCCTGAAACTGGTCGCGGAAGTTGCGGCCCACCATCATGCCGGCCTCATGCAGACTGACCTCTACCTGAAGAATTTTCTGGTGCAGGGCGAGAAGCTCTACACCCTGGATGGCGATGCCATCAAGCCTCTGCCGAGGTTCTTTGCAAAGCGGACGGCGCTCGGCAATCTGGCCCTGTTGCTGTCCAAATTCGATGTGTTCGAAATCCAGGCCTGGCTGCCGAACTTGCTGCAGGCGTATGCCGCCGGTCGTGGTTGGAGGAATTGTCCGGACGAGCAACAGATGCAATCGCGCATCGTGCATTACAGGCGGCGCGCTGTGCGGTCCTATGCCGAAAAGAAGGTTTTGAGGCAATGCACGGACGTCATGGTTTCCCGCAGTTGGCGCCATTTTTTGGCCATCTCGCGGCAAAATCTCAGTGTGCAACTGCAACAAATATTACTCACTACTCCTGACGCACTGATTGAAGATATCAGCCGGCAAAGGCTGAAGAGCGGCAATACCTGCACAGTTGCGCTGGCGGAAATCAATGGCCGAAAGTTGGTCGTAAAACGGTACAATATCAAAAGTTTCTGGCACTGGCTGGGCCGGCTCTGGCGTCCGAGCAGAGCGGCCGATTCATGGATCAATGCTCATCGGCTGCTGATGTACGGTATTGCCACGCCAGCTCCAGTGGCGCTGCTGGAGCAGAGGTTCGGGCCATTGCGGGGTCGGGCATACTTTATCGCCGACTATATCGCTGCACCGGATGTTACACAGTGGCTGCAATCAGCTTCTGTTACCGATGCGCAGAAAAAACCGGCACTGGAAGCGCTGGCCGGACTGATGTACAAGCTGATGTTGCTGCAGATCGCGCATGGCGATCTCAAGGCCAGTAATATCCATATTGACGACAATCGGCCCGTACTGATTGATCTGGACAGTTTGCGCGAATTTCGGTGCAAGGCCTGGTTTGAAGCGAACCATGTCCGTGACCTGCGACGTTTGTTGAAAAACTGGCGGGATCAGCCGGATGTGCAGCAATTGCTGATAGAGGCTTTGCAACAAGCATATGGAGACCATCCCCTGCTGGCCAAAGCGCTGCGGACTTGAGCTATAGGCATAAACAGTGGTCTGAATTTAATTGAAGAAGTCAGTGAGTCTTGAAGCATGATTATTCTAGGTTTATCCGGTGCATTGGGGCACGATGCCTCGGCCGCGATTCTGGTTGATGGCAAGATCGTCGCCGCAGCAGAAGAAGAACGCTTTATCCGCGACAAGCATGCCAAAAACCTCTTTCCCTACGAGGCAGCCAAATACTGCATGCAGGAAGCCGGTGTGCGCCCGGATCAGGTGGATATCGTGACCTTCCCCTATGGTGAAATCCCCATTACTTCGGCAGCGCGCTGGCACTATGCCAAGCGTCACTGGTACGCGCTGGATCGCGCGCTGGATGCCATATTCAATGGCAATCGCAGGTTCCGACGCAATCGTGACAAGGCGCTTGCCCTGATGGCGGAACTGGGACTGAGCAAGGCCAGATATATGCCGGTCGAGCATCATATGGCGCATGCCAGTTCTGCTTATCACTTGAGCGGCTGCAAGGAAAAGACTGCGATTGTCGGCATTGACGGCAAGGGTGAATATGCGACGACCTTTTTCGGCTATGGCGAAAACGGCAAGATTCATAAAATTAAAGAGTTCTACGATCCGGATTCGCTCGGCGGTATGTATGGTGCGATTACCGAGTACCTCGGCTTCGAGATGCTGGACGGCGAATTCAAGGTCATGGGCATGGCGCCTTATGGCGATGCCAGCAAATATGACTTGTCGCGTCTGGTGCAATTCAAGGATGGCGACCTGCGTGTCAATACCAGACTGGTCAACGTGGTGGGTCTGCGCCGCTACAAGGAAAACGGCAAGGGCTATTACTTCACGCCCGAACTGATCGAATGGCTCGGTCCCAAACGGCAGGGCGACGAGATCGACGATCCGTACATCCACTATGCAGCTTCGGTTCAGCAGTTACTGGAAGACGTGGCGCTGGAGATGATCGACTATTATGTCGGCGACATTATCCGCGAGACCGGGCGCATCGCCATGGCGGGCGGCGTGGCGCTCAACGTCAAGCTGAACCAGCGCATCATCAATATGCCGGGCGTCAAGGAGCTGTTTGTGCAACCGGCTTCCGGCGATGCTGGTACTTCACTGGGCGCCGCCACTTTTATCGCCGCCCAGATGGGCGAGCAGGTTGAGCCCATGCAGCATGCTTATCTTGGCCCTTCGTTTACGACAGAAGAATGTCTGGCAGCCTGCGAAGTGCATCCGGCCAAGCCTAAATTTACCCGTATCGAGAATGCACCGGAAAAGGCGGCCGAAATCCTGGCGAATGGCAACCCCCTGGCATGGTTCCAGGGACGCATGGAATTCGGCCCGCGTGCACTGGGGTGTCGCAGTATCCTTGGAGACCCCAGTCACCCCGGCGTGGCTGATCGCATTAACGCGCAGATCAAATATCGTGAACGCTGGCGTCCATTCTGCCCCAGCATGCTGGATAGTGTGGCTGAGGACATCCTGCAAACGGACCATCCCGCACCTTATATGACCTTTACCTTTGATGTTGCCGAGCACTGGAAGTCACGCATCCCGGAAGTGGTGCATGAGGATGGTACGGCGCGTGCGCAGGTGGTGACCAAGGCGACTAATCCGCGCTATTACGCACTGATCGAGGAACTGGACAGATTGCGTAATGTGCCCGTGGTGTTGAACACCTCGCTCAATAGAAGAGGTGAGCCCATGATCTGCAGTCCGACCGATGCGCTCAACATGTTCTATGGTTGTGATCTCGAGTATCTGATGATGGAAGACGTGCTGGTTACCAAGGCCTGACTGCAGAATTATCTGCCCTGACTGCAAATTTTTCTTGACAATTTGCATCGTTTTTGCGGTGGCATCTTGATTTGACCGCGTTCCGGCATAGCTGCATAATCAGACTCTAATTAAAGTTTTTATCGGCGGTTGTTATGAAACAGTCCTTAATCGAAATCACCCAAAGAATAAGAGAACGCAGTTCTCTGACCAGGCAAGCCTACCTGCAGCGAATGGAGCAGACGATTGCTCGCCCACGCGGCGCAGATCGCATGGGTTGCGCCAATGTGGCGCATGCTTTCGCCGCGCTACCGAGCAATGACAAATTGCGTATTGTGGCAGAACGTGCACCACACATTGGCGTCGTAACGGCCTATAACGATATGCTTTCGGCGCACCAGCCGTATGAAAGATTTCCGGACATTATCCGTGACGAAGCGGCCAAGCATGGTGCTACGGTCCAGGTAGCCGGCGGCGTACCGGCCATGTGCGACGGTGTCACACAAGGCGAGCCCGGTATGGAGCTCAGCCTGTTCTCGCGCGACAATATTGCCATGGGTACGGCTATTGCACTCTCGCATGATGTATTCGATGCTGCCTTGCTGCTGGGTGTGTGTGACAAGATCGTTCCAGGCTTGCTGATCGGTGCTCTGCATTTCGGTCATCTGCCTTGTGTTTTTGTGCCAGCCGGCCCGATGGCAAGCAGCAATATGAGCCATAGTGAAAAATCGACGGTACGTGAGCACTTTGCGCGTGGCATGGTAGGTCGCGGCGAGCTGCTGGCGGCAGAGTCTGCCGCCTATCACGGGATTGGCACCTGCACTTTCTACGGCACAGCCAATAGTAATCAAATGTTGCTGGAAGCCATGGGCTTGCATGTGCCTGGCGCTGCGTTCGTCCATCCAGCCGCCGGCCTGCGTGAAGAGTTGACGCGCGAATCGGTGCGTACCGTACTGTCCATTACCGCTGGCCAACACCGCTTTACACCAATTGGCCGTATGGTCGATCCACGCGTTATCGTCAACGCCATGGTGGCACTAATTGCAACCGGCGGTTCGACCAACCACCTGATTCACTGGGTTGCGGTTGCCCGTGCTGCCGGTATCATCATTGACTGGACAGATTGTTCGGATCTGTCGCAGACCACCCCATTGCTGTCGCGTGTCTATCCAAACGGTAGCGCTGATGTAAACGAGTTCCAGGCTGCTGGTGGCCCTTCCTTCATTATTCGCGAGTTGATCGAAAATGGTTATATGCATCCGGATGTAGGCACTGTCGCTGAAGGCGGTCTGCGTGAATACGGCAAGGTGCCTGAAGTGGTGCGCGACCGTCTGGTGTGGCGCGACCTGCCGAAGAAGACGCAGAACGACAAAGTTGTCCGCAATGCTGATGCGCCATTCAGTGAGACCGGCGGTTTGAAGCTGTTGACCGGCAACCTGGGTCGCTCCGTGATCAAGGTGTCTGCCGTGCCGATTGACCGTCATATTATCGAAGCGCCAGCAATCGTCTTCACGACGCAGCAGGAACTGCTGAGTGCCTTCAAGGCTGGAAAACTGGAACGAGATTTTGTTGCTGTTGTACGCTTTCAGGGCCCTGCTGCCTGTGGCATGCCAGAACTGCACAAGCTGACGCCACCACTGGCCGCGCTGCAGGGCAAGGGCTTCAAGGTTGCTATTGTTACCGATGGCCGCATGAGTGGCGCGTCCGGCAAAGTGCCTGCTGCCATCCACCTGAGTCCGGAAGCGTTGCAGCAAGGCCCGATTGCCAAGGTCAAGACCGGTGACATTGTTCGACTGGATGCCATCGAAGGTACGCTGAACGTGCTGGTGGATGAGGAAAGCTGGGCGGCACGTCCTTACGCCATGCTGACCGAGGCGCAGGCAGTTGAGAATTCACACGGCATGGGTCGCGAACTGTTTGGTGGCATGCGCAAGAATGTCAAAACAGCCGAAGAAGGCGCCATCACCTGGCTTTAATCAATTCAGATTCAGGCAATATTGCGTTCCCCTCGCTTGCCGTACTTGATGTACTGCCTGCGCTCGGGTGCCTTGTTCTTGCCTGATTCTGAAATGGCTGGTTAAAGCATTCAAGAATACGATTCAACTGAAAGAGACTAGCTAGCATGAATACATTAGATTTGGCCAACCACGGTCCGGTAATTCCGGTCATTGTCATCAACAAGGTGGAAGATGCCGTGCCCATGGCGGAGGCCTTGCTGGAGGGTGGTATCAAGGTGCTGGAAGTTACCCTGCGTACTTCTTGCGCGTTGCAGGCAATGGAAGCGATCGCCAAGGCAGTGCCTGATGCGATTCTGGGTTCCGGTACTGTACGCAATATCAAGGATGCGCAGGCTTCAAAAGATGCCGGTTGCCAGTTTGCAGTGAGTCCTGGCTACACCAGTGAGTTGGGTCGCGCCGCCCGTGAAATCGGTTTGCCTTTATTGCCAGGGGTTTCTACCGGTAGTGAGATCATGACGGCCAATGCCGACGATTACTTTTTCCTCAAGCTGTTCCCTGCGGTTGCGGTGGGTGGCATCAATCTACTGAAAGGCTTTTCCGGCCCATTCGGCGATGTGAAGTTCTGTCCGACTGGCGGGGTGACTGTTGACTCCGCACCGCAATTCCTCGCATTGCCCAATGTCGTGGTTTGCGGCGGCACCTGGCTGACCCCGGCAGATGCCGTGGCCAACAAGGACTGGAAGCACATTACCAGACTGGCCAAAGAAGCCAGCGTAATCAAGGCCGCCTGAAACTGATACGGCGGGGCGCAATGCTCCGCCCTGTCCGAGACATATAGTGGATCTGATTCAATACAAGACCCTGGTTTTTGATTGTGACGGGGTCATTCTCGATTCCAATCAACTCAAGACCCAAGCCTATTTTGATACAGCGATTGCCTTCGGCGCCAATGAGCAGCAGGCAAAGGCGCTGATGGACTATCATATCCGGCTGGGCGGTATCTCCCGTTATCCAAAATATCAGTATTTTTTGACCGACATTCTTGATCAGCCGGCAACGGAAGAAGACATCCAGTTCCTGCTGGACCGTTTCGCCAGTGAAATTCATCATGGCCTGCTGCAGTGCAAGGTGGCCGACGGCCTGCATGAATTACGAAACAGGTATCCCGCTGCTAGCTGGATGGTGCTGTCCGGTGGTGATCAGCAAGAGTTGCGACAGTTGTTCAAGATCCGCCAGTTGGATGCCCTGTTCGATGCCGGTATCTTCGGCAGCCCTGATAACAAGGACCAAGTGCTGGCGAGAGAAATGAGCAACGGCAATATTCAGAAGCCGGGACTGTATCTCGGTGACAGCAAATATGACCATCAGGCCGCACTTGCGGCAGGCCTCGATTTTATTTTTATCAGCGAGCTGACTGAATTCGAGGGCTGGGAGGATTATTGCAAAGCGCATGACATCCAAGTCGTTGAAAGGCTCTCGGCATTGCTAGAGGACTGATGATGCGCAGAAGCCAGTTACTCGATAAGTTGCAATTCGAGCAGATGCTTCAAGGGGCCATTGTCCTGGAACAGGATGAGCGTGGCATCAAGGTGATGCGGTTGGCTAATGGCGACATCCTGAAAGTGTTTCGTGTCAGGAACAGATTCAGCGCCGCCCGTATCTACTCCTATGCCAGGCGCTTCTGCCGCAACGCGCTGCGGTTGCAAAAGTCTGGCATCGCTACAATTCATATCAAGCAACTGTTTCATCTGGATATGCCAGCTGAAACAGCAGTTCTTTATGCACCGCTGGAGGGGACGACCTTGCGTGAATTGCAAAGAGACAGGGCTTTGACGACGGCAGAAGCGGGAATGCTGGGTGAGTTTATTGCTAAATTGCATCAGCATGGTGTGCATTTCCGATCACTGCATCTGGGGAATATCGTACTGGATACGCAGGGAAAGCTTGGCCTGATCGATATTGCCGACATGAGTATTTATCTATGGCCCTTGTGGTGTGGAACGAGAGCCAGAAGTTTCACCCATCTGCATCGTTATCCAGAACAGATCCGTGAACTGGGCCTGGCTACATGGCAGCAAATGGTAGCGTCCTATTTCGACCGTGCGGCATTGCGGCCTGTATGCGAAAATCATCTGCGCCAGCATCTACAAAAAATCTCAGTCTTTGCATCATAATGACCCTGTTTACGGTATTTTTTTATCATACAGCCGGCTGGCTAATTGCTGATTATGGCTTTTTAGCGTTTGCTCAAGGGGGATGAAAAAGAATATGCACTATCTGGTAACTGGCGGGGCAGGCTATATTGGCTCGCACATGGTCAAACTGCTGCTCAGGCAAGGGCATCAGATCACCATCGTTGATGATTTGTCCAGCGGTCATCGTGACGCGGTGCTGGGTGGAGAATTGATCGTTCATGATTTTTCCGACCGCGCGTTTCTCGATCAGCTGTTTACTGAAAAAAAATTTGACGGGGTCTTTCATTTTGCCTCAAAGATACTGGTCGGCGAATCGGTCAGTAATCCGGCCAAATACTACCGTGCCAACAGTTTTTCCACGCTGACCCTGCTGGAAGCCATGCGTGACCATGGGCTCAAGCATCTGGTGTTTTCTTCCACAGCCGCAGTCTATGGCGAGCCGCAATCAACGCCGATCGACGAGGCGCACCCCAAGGTGCCGGTCAACCCGTATGGGGCATCCAAGCTCATGGTGGAAATGATGATGTCCGATTTTCAGCGTGCCCATGGGCTTAATTACGTCGCTTTGCGCTATTTCAATGCTGCAGGCGCCGATGTGGAGGGGCTTCTGGGCGAGCGTCATGAACCGGAGACGCACCTCATTCCTCTGGCACTGAAGGCGGTGCTCGGCCAGAAGCCGCCGCTCAAGCTTTTCGGCCAGAATTACGACACGCCGGATGGCACCTGCATTCGCGACTATATTCATGTGGAAGACCTGTGCAGTGCTCATCTGCTCGCCATGCAGTATCTGCATGGCGGAGGGCAGCCGGCTGCGTTCAACCTGGGAAATGGTGCTGGTTACAGTGTGCAACAGGTTATCGATATTGCGGGCAGAGTGACAGGAAAACCGGTACCCTTTGAACTTACCGGACGCCGGGAGGGAGACCCGGCAAGGTTGGTAGCAGACGCTTCACGAGCAAAAGATATACTGCAGTGGGCACCAGTCCATCATGACCTTGAAACCATCATCCGGCATGCCTGGCAGTGGGAGCTGAAAATGACGGAACAAGCACAGGAGAAGAGTATTTGAACGTTCTGCAGATCAGTCACTGCTATTACCCGCCATTCCTCGATTGTTCACGTCAGTACGCCGCCCTGTTCAAAGGCACCGGCATCAAGGTGACGACGGTCTATCTCACCGGGGAACCCGATCCAGAGGTGGAACGCGCCAGCGCTTCCGATGAGGTGATTTTCCTCGGCTATAAAAGCAAGGATGTCAGCGGACTAAAACTGGGTGCCATCAGAAAAATCCGGCAGATCGTTGCTGAAAAGGAGTTTCGTTTCTGCATCGCCCATCGTGCCAAGCCGACTTATGTTGCCTTGCTGGCTACCCGCCTGCCGGTGATCAGCGTCCGTCATAATTTTGGTGACTTTGACCGATATGGACGACGACTATTGGTGAACCTGTTCCGCAAGCGATTGTTGCTGTTGGGTGTCTCCAACGCAGTGCGTGACGAAATGCGCACCAGGTTGCCGCATTGGCCGCATGCGCAGATCGAGACACTGTACAACCGTATCGATGTGGATGCTGTGCAAGCCGAACTGTTGAGCAAAAATGAGGCACGCAAATTTCTCGGCCTGCCCGCCGACGCCTGGGTGGTCGGTAACGTCGGGCGCCTGCATCACGACAAGGATCAGGCAACCCTGATCCGGGGCTTTGCCAAGGTGTTGCCTCAACTGCCTGCAAGCAGCCTCTTACTGATCATGGGCTCGGGCCCGCTGGAACAGGCATTGAAAAGTCTCGCAGCAGCACTGGGCGTTACAGACAAAGTGGTGTTTGCCGGCCAGGTGCCCAATGGCCGCAGATACTTTCCTGCGTTTGATGTGTTTGCCCTGACTTCGGATCACGAGCCGTTCGGCATGGTGCTGCTGGAAGCAATGGCAGCCGGCTTGCCGATTATCTGTAGCGATAGCGGTGGTGGGGTAGAAGTAGTACGTGATATTGGTGTGCTCTTTTCGCTTGGTGATACGGACGCGCTGGCAGACTGCTTGCTTGAGCTCGCTTTACAAACCAATTTCAATGTGTCTGCAATCGTTCAGCAATTGAAAGCATATTTTTCAGATGAAGCCGCTCGGCAGCAGTTCCGGGCATTGGCGTTTGTACAGACACGAGGGTTGCTGAATTGAAGAGTGATAGACAGCAGATATTAGAGCTTAAGACCAGCAATGGTAAATTGCTTCAAGCGTTCGCAGGCGATTCTATTACCCTGGAAATTCAGGCCAAGGGGGAGTATGACGGCAATACGCTGGACTCCCTCAGGCAAATCCTGTCCGTAATACGACCGAGAACCAGTCTTGATGTGGGTGCCAATATCGGCAATCATGCAGTGGTCATTGCCGATTACTCAGAAAGCATGATCGCGTTTGAACCCGTACCTTTCATTTTCGATCTCTTGAAACAGAATCTTGAGCGCAATAGCCCCCATCATCCGCATGTGGCCAACATCGGCCTCTCAAACGAAACCACGCATCGCGATATTTTTATTCCGGACTACGGAAATCTTGGTTGTTCCAGCCTGGAGCCCATTGAAGCCGAAGGCACACATATCCAGATTGAGACTTGGGTAGGGGATGATTATCTGGCTAAAAATTATCCTGAGAGGCAGATTGATTTCATCAAGATTGATGTTGAGGGGCATGAGCCAGCAGCGTTGACTGGACTTGCGAGTACGCTGACAAAACACCAGCCGCTGATACTGATGGAATACCGCAACAAGAGCACTCTAGCACTCTTTCAAGATCGCACCCTGTTCGGACAGTTGTTTCCAGATTATCGTATCTACTCACTCTCTAATACTACGAGCAAGAAAGTCTATTCTCCGGGTCTGATCGGCATTTTGCGTCGTATGGTGGCCAAGCTACAGGGTGGATGTTGGTGCCTGTCGGGTTTTGATGCCTCACGACGCTATTCCAATATTTACCTGGTGCCAAAGCGTTATCAGACCTTGTTTGCAGGATTTATGTACCTTTCATCAAAATGAACCCCAGCATCTGTATCGTCATTCCATATTTTGGCCGTTGGCCTTTCTGGATGCCATGTTTTCTGGAAAGCTGCCGTGCAAACTCCGATATTGACTGGTTGTTGTATAGCGATTGTGGTCAACCGAAGAAGTGTCCGCCCAATGTCCGCGTGGTAGCTGCCAGTTATCAGGATTATTGCCAACGTATAGCGGATACTTTGCACATTGACTTTCAGCCGGAGCAATTCTACAAGCTTTGCGATATCAAGCCTGCGCTTGGTTTGATTCATGCTGAAGAGCTTACAGGATATGATTTTTGGGGTTTTGGTGATCTGGATTTGCTCTATAGCAATTTAAGGGCCTACTTTACTGCCGAGCGTCTGACTCGGTTTGATCTGTTCTCAACACATGCGCGCAGGATTTCCGGCCATCTTTGTCTGATTCGTAATACCGAGGAAATGAGGACGGCTTTCATGCGGATAAAGCACTGGCAGTTCAAGTTGGAATCGCCGGAACATTTGGCTTTTGATGAAAGCGCATTTTCAAAGATATTTCTGCGCCATAAAAATTCGCCGTCCTGGGTGCGTTGGTTGGCAGCCCAGTGTGACCCATGGTTAAGGCGTGCTGAATTTGTCGAGGCATATACGACACCGAACGGCAAGATTCCATGGGCAAATGGTAGCCGAGACTATCCCGCTGAATGGTACTGGCAGGATGGCAAGATCAGTAACTCTTACCGGGATGGCCGGATATATCCGTATTTCCATTTCATGGTATGGAAAAAGAATTGGCTCGAGCGTGCGTTACTGGATGAGGTCGACTCATGCAGCAGACGGGTAATTATTTCGAAAAATGGAATCGATATCGGATGATGAAGCGCCTGATTGCTGCATGGCGTGATCTTTACTACGCACCGCTTTTGCGACAGCATGCATGCAAGTTATCCGGTGGACTGCGACAGCTTGGGCGTGATAGCGAGTTGTATCTCGAGCCGCATGTTAGTTTCGGCGACGCTGTACTTATCAAATGCGCCAGGTTGGAGATAGGGGCCTATAGCTATCTGCGTGGCGGGTGCGAACTGTATGTGGTTTCTTCCATTGGCCGTTTCTGCTCGATAGGTAACAATGTCATTATCGGTCTTGACCGACATGAGCATCCAATGGACTGGCTCAGTACCTCGCTTTACAACTCTGTGTTGACCGAAAAGTATCGGCAGGCTAATTCTTCCGCACGTTCTGATGTCACGATTGGCCATGATTGTTGGATAGGAAGGGATGCTTGCATCATGAATGGGGTTCATATCGGTAATGGCGCCATTGTGGCCGCACGCTCAGTGGTGACATCCGATGTGCCAGCCTATGCAGTCGTTGCCGGCATTCCGGCGAGAGTGTTGCGTTATCGATTTTCGGACGATTGGATTACAAGGCTAGAGGCTGTACGCTGGTGGGATTTCCCCGTTGATGTGCTTGACCGGCTGGATTTTTCGCAACCGCTCGATTGCCTGCAACGACTGGAGAATTGGTCTTCGGCTGATGTCGTACATTATCCGAAACTCTCGATTAACAGAAACGGTGCGTACCATATAAGTTGAAACGCTGAGCCAACTTCGTGCTGTCAGGAATTTTTCTGATAGATGATGACGAATTTCTTGCCCTTGCGGTTACCGACACGATGAACCTCCCGGAAGTCCGGCAACTTTTCCGCCATGTAGGCCGACTTCCACTCCTCGTTGTTTTCCTGGATGATGAGGAGAAATTCGTAGGTATGGATTGAGCCATCTTCGGTCGCCTCGGTGACCTTCTGCCAGACATCCATCCATGTGCCGATGAAAGGCTCATCGGCGTAATAGCGGACTCTGGAGCTGTTATAAAAAATTGGTAAATTGTCCGGGTTGTGGGATTTTACCCAGGTAACCGCATCCTGCTCGTAATTGTGGCCTGCGAGTTTCGGAAGAATGTTTTTGACCATCCCCAACGTCAGTACGACTACAAGCATGTAGACAAGCCATCTTTTCTTCACTGACTCTGTTTTCAAATGACGGAGCAATTCACTCAGAGCGAAAGCTGCAAGCAGGGTCAATATCAAGGCCAAAGGAGTGACATAGCGGCCAGATAGCACAAAAACCTTGAATATGATCAGAAACATGTCGATCAGGGCAATCGCCATCACAACGGCCAGTACTCTACAGGCAAAATGATCCAGCAGCCGTTGGCGCAGTTTGATTGCGTAAGCGGCGAGACCGGAGGCTATCCACCCTGTAGTTGATATGATCTTGCTAATCATGACAAAAAGGAACGTCAGTATCAGGCCTTCGGTAGCGAATTCGTCCAGGAAGCCGCCCAGAACCTGGGTAGCCATGATTTCAGACTGTGTATTGAAAAGTGCAGTCAATTCCTGATAGAGGTTCGGGGTGAAGATTTCTTTCAGCCTGCCGAGATGCTGCAAAGAAAGACCGCTCAGGCTGATATAGATCGCTACTACAAGCATGATGGCGATGTTGATGCCATGCGCCTTGACCAGAGCCACCCCCCGGTTTCGCAGTGTGGTATCAGGGCGCCATAGTATTATCAGCGGTAGCACGGCGAGGTAGGTGATGCCTTCTACTCGAAACAGCATGGCAATAATCATTGTGAGTTGCCAAGTGACCGCATCCGTCCATGAAAGTGAGCGGTAAAAGCGCACGAAAAATACCAGGCCGGTCAGGAAGAATGCCCAGAAGCCCTGATCACGCAGCAGCATCTGTAGCGCATCGCCGACAATGTATTGTGAACTGAACAGCAGCAGTGCGCCGCAGAGCAGGGTAGCGTTGTCTCCGCCGCAATGACGGATCAGCTTTAGAAAGGCAAGCGTCGCAATGCCGAAGAACATGACATTCAGAATCTGCGCGGAAAAATGCAGGCTGAAACCGCCAATCGTGTGCACCAGCGCAATGAGTGCACTGTAGAGTGGCCAGGGGAAAAGTTGGAAGCCTTGTTGCCATTCGCCCAGCGCGAACAAGCGCGCAGCTTCGAAATAAAGCACCGAATCGTTGTTGATCCAGCCATGCTGAATGTAGTTGATCTGCATGGCAATCAGCACGCCGACTGCAGTCAACAGCCAGATCAGACGATTGGCAGGTAATTGAGTGAGCTTGTTTAACAATAAATTCAAACCGATATCCTTGAATACTTTTCTTCTACGGGGCGATTTCCTGCAGCACGCGTTCCGGTGCGAGTTGCTTGAGACAGTTGAGATGGCCGAGTGGGCATACGCGCTTGAAGCAGGGGCTGCAATCGAGTCCAAGCCAGAGCACGACGGCTTCTGGGCTCATTGGCGGTGTGTGGTGAGGGTCGGATGAGCCGTAGACCGCAATCACTTTTCGGCCGAGGGCGGCAGCGACATGCATCAGGCCGGAGTCGTTGCTGACCACTGTTTTACAAAGTGACATGAGGTCGATGGCTTCACCCAGTCTGGTTTTCCCGCCCAGATCCAGGCAACGGTTTTGTGTCATCTGGTTGATGCTACTGGTTACTGGCGTATCTTTTTCCGAGCCGAACAGCCAGACCTGCCAGCCCCTTTTCAGAGCCTGATTAGCAACTTCGGCATAGTATTCGGCCGGCCAGCGCTTTGCTTCGCCATACTCTGCTCCTGGACATAAACCCAACACCGGAACATCCGGCAGTTTTTCACCGAGTCTGGCCAGGGCTGACACTGCCTGTGCAGCATCGGTGATCAGTCTCGGATTGGGGATGACCGCCGGAGGTGGCTGGTTTTTCTTGAGGCTGAGCGCCACGAAGCGGTCGACCGTTCTGGGCAGTGCCTGTTTGTCGAGCGGACGGATATCATTCAGCAAGCCATAGCGCAGTTCGCCGAGGAATCCGGTACGCACGGGAATCCCGGCAGCGAAGGGCAGAATGGCCGACTTGAGGGAGTTGGTTAGCAGGATGGCCTGATCGTAAGCGGCATTTCTTAGCGATTTCCCGAAGCGGATGCGTTCGCGCAAATCCAGACGGCCATGTTTGAACGGCAGCGCGATCTTGCCGCTGACTTCTGGCATGCGATCCAGTAAGGGGATGGTCCAGGCGGGAGCGGCGACATCGATGATGGCATCCGGCTGCTGTTGTTTGATGATCTGGAACAGGCTGTGCGCCAATACCATGTCGCCAACCCAGGACGGGCCTATGACCAGAATGCGCATCAGGCCCCGAGTTTCTCGATGATGCTGCTGGTGCTGCGGCCGGGCACGATATCGATCAGTGCGACCTTGCCGCCCCAGGATTTGACTTCCTTGCCGCCGACGACTTGGTCTTCGGTGTAATCGCTACCCTTGACAATGACGTCGGGCCGGATGGCGTCGATCAGTTTCAATGGCGTGTCCTCATCGAACAGGATGACGGCATCGACGGCTTCCAGCGCAGCCAGCACGCGTGCGCGGTCGGCTTCATGAATCACCGGCCGGCTGGGGCCCTTCAGCGCACTGACGGAGCGGTCCGTATTCAAGCCCAGGATTAGTCTGTCGCCGGTTTTTCTGGCAGCTTCCAGATAGGTGACATGTCCTGCATGCAGCAGGTCGAAGCAGCCGTTGGTGAAGACGATGCGCTTTTTCTGTTTTTTCCACTGATTGACCCGGACCAGCAGGCTGTCCAGTTCGCAGATCTTGTCTGCCTGTTCAACCGAGTCCTGCGAGATGAGTTCCGCCAGCAGTTCCTCGCGGTTGACCGGTACCGTGCCGACCTTGCCGACCACAATGCCGGCGGCGATATTGGCCAGTTCGAAAGCCTGGCGATGGCTCAGGCCATGCATCAAACCTGCAGCCAGTGTGGCGATTACCGTATCACCAGCGCCAGAAACATCAAATACCTGCTTCGCTGCCGCTGGAATATGAATCGTCTCGTTTTTCTCGAGTAGAGAAATGCCTTCTTCTCCACGGGTTATCGCAAGAAATTCCAGGCCAAGCTGATCTTTAAGCCTGGATGCCGCCCGCAGCAATTTTTCGGTGTCAATGGCATCTACCCCGCAGGCTTCCGAGGTTTCTTTCTTGTTCGGTGTCAGGGCGGTTGCGCCTCTGTATTTTGCGTAATCGCGGCCTTTCGGATCTACCAGCACCGGGATATCCAGTGCTTTGGCTTGCGCGATGACCGCCTGACAGAGTTCAGTGCTCAGCACGCCTTTGGCGTAATCGGAGAGGATGATAACGGCAGGTTTCTGTTTGATGGCCTGTGAAACCTGTTCGAGCAGCGCGCTGGTTTCGGGCTCAGTAAATGCCAGCCCGCTTTCCTTGTCCAGCCGCATCATTTGCTGATGACCGCCGAGAATGCGGGTTTTGGTCACGGTTGGACGCTGACGGGAAGTGACGATCGCACTGCTGCTGATATTTAATCCCTGCAACATCTCCAGCAAGGCCTGGCCTTCGGCGTCATCACCGATGACGCCGGCCATGATGGTCTCGATACCAAGCAGGGACAGGTTGGCTGCGACATTGGCAGCACCGCCGGCGCGCTCGTTCTCCTGCTTCAACAAGACAACCGGCACGGGAGCCTCGGGTGAAATACGTTCAACTTCACCCATCAGGTAACGATCCAGCATCAGGTCGCCGATAACCAGCGCCGTGCTGTCGCCGGTAGCAAAACGATGTTTTACGGTTTCAATCAGTTTTTCGCGCATCAGTCGGCTTCGAGCAAGTCACACAGGCTGTGGCCAATGAAGATATGTGCTTCCTGAATGCGCGGCGTATCGTTCGATGGCATGATGAGGTTGTGGTCGCAAAGTGCCGTGAGTTTGCCGCCGTTGCCGCCGGTCATGCCGACGGTGGTAGCGCCGATCTGTTTGGCGGTTTCGATGCCGCGCACGACATTAGGGCTGTTGCCTGAAGTGGTGAGGCCGATGACGAGATCCTGCGGCGAGCAGAGGGCTTCTATCTGGCGCGAGAAAATATACTCATAGCCGTAATCGTTGCCGACCGAGGTCAGGATGGAGGTGTCGGTAGTCAGTGCGATGGCAGGCAGGCCCTTGCGTTCTTTTTTGTAGCGTCCGACGATTTCGGCGGCGATATGCTGGCTGTCCGCAGCACTGCCGCCGTTGCCCATCAGTAGAATTTTGCCGCCGCGGGCGATACAGGCGCGCATTTCATCTGCCACCGCGCTGATTTGCGGCAACAGCGCGTTGAGCTTGTTCATGACTGCCTGGTGTTCTGCGAGTGCGGCACTCAGGTTTTCTATGTTGTTCAAATCTTCAATTCCTTTATGCATAGGGGTCAGCCTGTGTCAGGTAGTTCTGCACATAATCGCGCACACCTTCTTCCAGTGTATGGAAAGGCTGGCTGTATCCGGTGGCACGCACCTTGTCCATGTTGGCTTCGGTGAAATACTGATATTTGCCTTGTAAATCGTTCGGCATGTCGATGAACGTGATGTCCGGCGACTTGCCCATGCTGATCATGACGGCGGATGCCAGATCCTTGAAAGCACGTGCTTGGCCGCTGCCGACATTGTAGATGCCGGAATATTCGGGATTCTGTAGAAAATGTGCAACCACGCTAGCGGCATCCTTGACGTAGACGAAGTCGCGTAACTGCATGCCGTCCTTGTATTCTGGCAAATGACTCCTGAACAGTTTGACGGTGCCGTGTTCGCGGAACTGGTTGTAGCTGTGAAAAGCTACGCTGGCCATGCGTTCCTTGTGATATTCATTGGGGCCGTAGACATTGAAGAACTTGAAGCCGCACCATTGCGGCGGAACAGGCTTGCCTTCCCTGACTTGCCGCAGCGCCCACTGGTCGAAGAACTGCTTGGAGTAGCCGTAGCCGTTCAATGGGCGGAAACTGTCGGTCCGGCTTTCATTGTCCTCGTAACCCTGTTCGCCGCCGCCGTAAGTAGCGGCGGAGCTGGCATAGAGAAAAGGTACGCCGCGCAGTGCGCACCATGACCACAGGGCTTGCGAGTAGTGAATGTTGTCCGTTACCAGTTTGTTGAAATCGCGCTCGGTGGTGGCGCTGATGGCCCCCATGTGGATGACGGCATCGATATGCTCGGCTTCTTTCAGCCAGTCGAGCAGTTCATCCTTGTCCAGATAATGCGCATAGCGCCTGTGCACCAGGTTCTGCCATTGCTCCTGATGATGCAGACGGTCAGCGATAACAATGTCATCGCGGCCCAGCACTTGATTGAGGTGCCAGGCAATCACGCTACCTATCATGCCTGCGCCACCGGTAATTACGATCATTTCATTGTTCCAATGTGTTCTGGTTTCAATATTCCGCGCGAGAGTATAGCAAATCCCTATTTTTCGGCGCCCATGGCCTGTGCACGCCGGCGGCTCAGTTCCGCCTGATCTTTGGCACTGCTCTCATTCCATTCTGAGCTGACCCAGCCTTGCAGGTTTTCCAGTGCAATGTCGCACAAGGCATGTATCCACTCGCTACGTTCGTTCAGTGCAGGGATGTAATGGTATTCACCACCGCCGTTATGCTGAAAAGTTTCCTTGCCTTCCATGGCGATCTCTTCCAGCGTTTCCAGACAATCGCTGGAGAATCCGGGACAAATCACATCGATACGCTTGAGCTTCTGTTGCCCCAGTTCTTCCAGGGACTGCGCCAGATAGGGTTTCAGCCACTCCGCCTTACCGAAGCGTGATTGAAAGCAGACCATGTATTGCGATTTTTCCAGTTGCAGGGCTTCGGCCAGCAGACGGCCGGTCTTGTGACACTCGCAGTGATAAGGATCGCCTTTATCAAGCGTATAGCGTGGTACGCCATGGAAGCTCATGATGAGTTTGTCCGGCTTGCCATTCTGCCTCCAGTGCTGTCTGACGCTGTCGGCAAGTGCGTTGATATAGGCCGGATGGTCATGGTAATTCCGGATGGTGCGGATCGCTGGCACGTTGCGCGTGCGTAGCAGACTGTGCCATACAGCATCCATGGCCGATGCGCTGCTACTGGCCGCGTATTGCGGATAGAGCGGAAGTACCAGAATGCGGTTGCAGTACCTTGCTTTTAGTTTCTGGATAGCTGCTTCGACTGATGGCTTGCCGTAGCACATGGCAAACTCCACGGTGTAGGGGCTGTTGATCCGGCTGCTGAGGTAGCCTTGCAGCAATTTTGCCTGGTTTCTGGTGTGCACGAGCAATGGCGACCCTTCGTCTGTCCAGATTTGTGCGTATTTCTCTGCAGATTTTCTTGGCCGAATGTTGAGAATTACGCCATTGAGAATCAGCCACCAGATAGCGCGAGGGATTTCGACCACACGGCGGTCACTCAGGAATTGCTTGAGATAGGGGCGGAGCGCCCTGCCGGTGGGGGCTTCAGGAGTGCCCAGATTGACCAGCAGTATGCCGACACGCGGCTGCTCACCATGGGTAAAAGACGGTTCGTTCAGGTAATAAGTCATACCATCCTAATTGTTGGAAAGCGCGTTGGAAAGAAGTTTAGCTGTGATATCCACAATGGGAATGATGCGCTCATAGGCCATGCGCGTCGGGCCTATGACACCCAATGTGCCGATGACCTGACCTCGGGCTTCATAAGGTGCGGTGACCATGCTGCATTCATCAAGTGGCAGATAGCCTGATTCGCCGCCGATGAAAATCTGTATACCTTCGGCACGCTGACTGTTGTCCATCAGTTGCATGAGCTGGGTGCGACGCTCGAACACTTCAAACAGTTTGCGCAGTGAGCTGACATTGGTCGAGAGCTCATCCACCTGCAGCAGGTTATGTTCACCTGAAATTACCACGCCATCCTTGTCTTCATGCAGCGCCTTGTTGCTGGCCTCCAGTGCAGCTGACATCAGACGAGTCATGTCGGATTGCATCTGCTTCAATTCTTCGTGCAGCTTGAGTTGTGCCTGTTCAAACGTGAGGCCGGTGTAGTGCTGATTGAAGAAATTGCTTGCCTGCGTCAGTTCAGAGGGGGTGTATGGTTTGTCCGCCATGATGATACGGTTTTGTACATTGCCATCGGTGGTGACGACAATCACCAGGATGCGCCGTTCTGACAATGGCATGAATTCAATATGGCGGAAAGCGACACTTTTGCGTTTGGGGATCATGACCAAGCCGGCGAACTGAGTCAGGTTGGACAGCATGCTGGCGGTGACCGAGATCAGTTCCTGCGGATCCGGGGACGAGAATTCTGAGGCCAGTCGCTTGATTTCCCTGCTTTCCAGCGGCTGTATGGTTAGCAGACTGTCGACGAAAAAGCGGTAACCGCGCTGGGTCGGGATGCGCCCGGCCGAGGTGTGCGGACTGGTAATGAAACCTAGTTCCTCCAGGTCGGACATGACGTTACGTATGGTGGCTGGGCTGAGATCCAGGCCAGAACACTGGGAAAGAGTGCGCGAGCCTACAGGCTGACCATCACTGATGTAATGTTCAACTAGCGTTTTTAAAAGAATTTGTGCCCGTTTATCTAACATAGGATGGCGCCATCAGCACCTTTTTTGATCAACTATCAATGAAGAAAATTTAGCTCTGAATCAAGGCAAATTATCGGCCACTATTGCCGATACCGCAAGCCGGCAAAGTGGTTGCCTGCAGGCTGTTGGCCACTGCTTCAGTCATTGCTGCATCTATGCCGCCATGCACATCTATGATTTAATGCCAGCGATGAAAAGCATATTCAAGAATATTGCATTAATCGGTAAATTCATGAACGCCGAACCCACTGAACAGATTGGTGTTCTGGCGCGGTTTCTGTCTGAGCAGGGGTTGGGTGTCGTGATTGAGGAAATCACCGCCCGGCAGTCGATGATGAGCGGTTATGCCGTCGCACCGATTGATAATATCGGTCAGGATGTGGATCTGGCGATTGTGCTGGGTGGCGATGGCACCATGCTGACAGCAGCACGCTCTTTTGTCGATTACGATATTCCATTAATTGGCGTCAATCGCGGCCGTTTCGGTTTCCTGACGGACCTGGAAGCAGAAAACATGCTGGAAGGTATTACACAGATACTGGCTGGCGAGTTTGATAAAGAGGATCGTATGCTGTTGACGGCTTCCTTGCAGCGTGATGGGCAATTGATTACCAAAGGCCACGCGCTGAACGATGTGGTCATCAACAAGAATGGTGCGGCCAAGCTGATCGAGCTGGAAGTGCATATCAATGGTCAGTTCGTGCATACGCAGCGCTCTGACGGCCTGATTGTATCAACGCCTACCGGTACGACTGCATACTCCTTATCGGCGGGCGGCCCCATCCTGCATCCCACACTTGATGCCATTGCACTGGTGCCGATCTGTGCGCATACCCTGAGTAATCGTCCGATAGCCATTAATAGTGCGAGCCGCGTTGAAGTGACGTTGATGCATGCCGAAGATGCTTGCGTACATTTTGATGGGCAGTTGCATTCCTCGTTACTGGAGGGCGACAAAATGATCATCGGGCGTGCCCAGGAAACCATTACGCTGTTACATCCCCGTGGTCACAGCCACTTCGCCATGCTGCGGGAAAAACTGAACTGGGGTTAACCAGAACGAAAAACAAGTATGCTGCAAACCCTCTCCATCCGTGACTTTGTCATTGTCGATAAGCTCGATCTCGAGTTTTCAAAAGGATTTACCGTATTGACCGGTGAGACCGGCGCGGGTAAATCCATACTTGTAGACGCGCTCTCACTGGCATTGGGTGCCAGGGGTGAAGGTGGTATTACGCGTACCGGCTGTGAGCGTGCCGAAATCGTCGCCAGTTTCGAGATTGGAGCCCTGCCTGACCTGCAAGACTGGCTGCAGGAAAGTGAATTGCAGGCCGAAGACAGCAATCTGATACTGCGTCGTATCATCTATGCGGACGGTCGGTCCCGCGCTTTTATTAATGGCATGCCCGCCAATGTTCAGCAACTGCGTGAAGCGGGCGATTTTCTGGTCGATATCTACAGCCAGCATGCGCATCACTCTCTGCTAAAACAGAATTATCAGCGCCAGGTGCTGGACAGCTACGCAGGTCTGGCAGAACTCGCCGGTGAAGTTGCTGAGCGGTACCGTGTTTGGCATGCGCTGCACCAGAAACGCGTGGAGATGGAGCAGAATGCCCAGGCTTATGCCGATGAGCTGGCGGAATTGCGTGACCAGGTGCGTGAACTGGAACAGCTGGGCGTTACTGCCGAAGAGTGGGAAGAGCTGCAGCAGGAGCATCATCGCTTGTCGCATGCGGCCAGTTTGCTGGCAGACGGCGAGGCCTGCAGGGAGTTGTTGAGTGAGTCGGAGTTTGCTGCACTGGTGCAGTTGTCGGCTATTCAGCACAAACTGCAGGCGATGGTCGAATTCGATAGCAGCCTGCAGGAAGCGCTGGGTACAGTCGATTCCGCCATTATCCAGTTGGAGGAAAGCGATCGATTTCTCAATCGGTATTTACAGCGTACGGACCTCGACCCGGAACGCCTGAGCGAGGTGGACTTGAGAATCCAGGCCATACATGCTGCGGGCAGAAAGTATCGGGTGCGACCGGAAGAGTTGCCGCCTTTGTTGCACGACCGGCAGGGGCGCATGACCGAACTTGAAGGCATTGGCGATGACGGCGCACTGAAAAAACAGGAGACTGAGGCCAGGCAGGCTTACGATGCGGTTGCCGGGCAGTTGGGCGCTGGTCGCAAGCAGGCGGCAGCTGCGCTGGGCAAGGAAATTACAGCAAGAATGCAGGAGCTGGCTCTGGCTGGCGGTAGTTTCAGCGTTTCTCTCGAGCCCCAGGCGGCAGCGGCATCAGGTCTGGAGCAGGTGGAGTTTCTGGTGGCCGGACATGCCGGTGTGCCGCCAAGGCCTTTGGTCAAAGTTGCATCGGGAGGCGAATTGTCGAGAATCAGCCTGGCGATACGCGTGGTCACGGCGCAGCAGGGCGATATTCCGACCATGATTTTTGATGAGGTGGATGTCGGTATTGGTGGTGGTGTGGCAGAAATCGTAGGTCAGCTGTTAAAGGAGCTCGGCGCAAAACGACAGGTGCTGGTAATTACGCATCTGCCGCAGGTGGCCGCGCAAGGCGCTGGGCACCTGCGCGTCAGCAAATCGGTTACCGGTGGTCAGACTCTGAGCAGTATCGAGATACTGGACAAATCCGAACGTATTGATGAAATTGCGCGCATGCTGGGCGGTGTCGAGATTACCGAGACCACGCGTCGGCATGCACAAGAAATGCTGGGTTTTTAACCTGCAGAAGCTGATCTAACCTGACACAGGTTGATTAGTCCTTCATCGCTGATCTAGTACAACAGTGAAACATCAGGATTTGTACGGGCAGGGATCTTTGGAGCAGTCTGCGTAGATGTAGAGCGAGTGGTCGCGTATCTTGAAGCCACGAGACTCAGCCGCTACTTTCTGGCGTTTTTCAATTTCCTCATCGCAGAATTCCTCCACGCGGCCGCACTGCAGGCAGACGATATGGTCGTGGTGGCCGCCCTGATTCAGTTCAAACACCGCTTTGCCACTTTCAAAGTGGTGGCGCACCAACAATCCGGCCTGCTCAAACTGGGTAAGCACCCGATAAACAGTAGCAAGGCCGACATCTTCGCCGGTTGTCAGCAATATCTTGTAAACATCTTCCGCAGAAAGATGGCGCTCCTTGCTGTTTTCAAACAGGCTGAGCACTTTGAGTCTGGGTAAGGTGGCCTTGAGGCCTGCATTTTTTAATTCTTCGGGATCGTGCATGGTCGTCACCTGTCACTTTCAGGGTGGCTGTTTAGGGTAAGTCAGTGTCGTGGTATATTAGCGCCATTTCCAACCAAAGTCATGGTAATGCGCCTCATCATTATTTTATTCGCACTTCTGTGTGCGTCCTGCAGTTCGGCTTTACCCTCTTTCAAGCCCTACCGGATGGATATCCAGCAGGGTAATGTTGTGACATCCAAAATGATGATGCAACTTCGTCCGGGAATGACGAAGTCTCAAGTGCGATTCATTATGGGCACGCCGTTAATCCAGGATAGTTTTCACAGCAATCGCTGGGATTACTTTTACCAGATGCGACAGCAAGGCAAGATTATTGAGCAGCGACGTGTGATCCTGGAGTTTGAAAATGAAGCTCTGGCCCGCGTGCGAGGCGATGTGATTCCCGCAGGTAGTGGTCAGCAGGATCTGGCAACGCCTGCGACTACGCCGGAGTCTCTGAGCAAGTCGCAAGCCAAAAAGGATGAGAGGGGCTTGGTCGAAAAGCTCAAGTTCTGGAAATCTGACGAAGAGGAAAAGAAAGCGGCTGAGCAACCGCTAGTTGCACCTGTTCCTGTAACGCAAGAGGTGCCGGCAACTACAGAAATTCCAGCAACAGTTCCAGCCGGTGTGTCGCCAGCTAATGCCGAAGCTGTTGCCGATATGCCAGCTAATGCTGAAACTGCCGTTGAAAAGTCAGCTGATGTGGAAATTGTTCCTGTAGAGAGTGCGCCGATTGAAGCAGCGCCATTGACAGACCAAGTGCCAGAAAAGGGAACTACTGAGGCAGCAGCCAAGTCCGATCCTGCACCTGCACCTGCACCTGCACCTGCACCTGCACCTGCACCTGCACCTGCACCTGTGGAAGTGCCCGCTGGGTCACCATCTGCGCCAGCGCCAGTGGCGACTGGCGTTTCCGATCCGGGCGGTGAGTCCATGCAGTTGATGCTGGATCGCAACATTAATCTGCCTACCGATGCAGGCAATCCAAGCAATATCTCGAACCCATCCCAAGCTGCGGACGCCGATTTGCCTTCCGAAGCCGCTCCCGATTACTTCGAGCGTATGCTGGAAAAGATCGGTTTTTGATCTTCCAGCGAAGACTCGCCTGCCACTGACAGGTGATGACGGCGCTAAAGGGATCGGTTGGTGATTTTTCAGTGGAGCATAATGCAGCGACGCTGCATTATGCCGTAGCTAAAAAATTGGGTTCTAGCCTTTGGCAGTATCGTGGGTCGAAGTTATCAAAAAAACTAGAGTTATCAGGAAGCTGAAAATGCTTAAAGTCGTTATCGCAGGGGCCTCTGGACGTATGGGGCAGGCGCTGCTGGAAGGTATATTTGCAGATGCGGAGCTACAGTTGCATGGTGCGATTGATCGTGCGGATAGCCCGCGTATTGGCCACGATGCCGGTGAACCGTTTGGGCGCGTAACCGGTGTGAAGATTGTTGCGGATATTGCAGCAGCATTGAATGGTGCAGATGTCCTGGTTGATTTTACCCGGCCCGAAGCGAGCATGGAATATCTTGCAGTCTGTGAAAAAGCGGGTGTCAAGTTGGTGATGGGGACTACTGGGTTCAGCCCGGAGCAAAAGCATCAGATTGAAGCAACGTCAGAGAAAATAGCTGTTGTTTTTGCGCCCAACATGAGTGTCGGCGTCACCTTGCTGATCAATCTGGTACAGGCGGCTGCCAAAGTTCTGGCAGATGGCTATGACGTGGAAATTATCGAAGCGCATCATCGGCACAAGGTGGATGCGCCATCCGGCACGGCTTTGCGATTGGGTGAGGCAGCGGCAAGCGCGCTGGGACGGGATTTGCAAAGCTGTGCGGTATATGGACGTGAAGGTGTCACCGGCGAGCGTGATGCAAATACCATCGGTTTTGCCACGGTACGTGGCGGTGATGTGGTGGGTGATCATACGGTGCTGTTTGCTGGTACCGGTGAGCGGGTGGAGTTGACACACAAGGCCAGCAGTCGGGCCACTTTCGCCTTGGGTGCCTTGCGTGCTGCCAAGTATCTGGACGACAAGCGTACCGGCCTTTTTGATATGCAGGATGTGTTGGGGCTCAAGTAATTCCTGAATTCATGAAATCCTGAATGAAACCACGTTGAAGCAACGTTTGCTTTAAGCTATAATTCATGCAAATTTCGAAGCGGGAAGAGTGCACACTCCTCCCGCTTTGCACATCCGCTTCCTGGCTCGATAGCTTGTCAGAAGTTAAATCATTACAAGGAGTTAGAATTGCCGCAAACCCTGCCAGCCATGCAACCTGCAATCTTGGTTCTCGCAGATGGGACAGTGTTTAAGGGCATTTCAATTGGTGCATCGGGACATACCGTGGGAGAAGTGGTGTTCAATACTTCCATGACCGGTTACCAGGAAATTCTCACTGACCCCTCCTACGCCAGACAAATCGTCACACTGACTTATCCTCATATTGGCAATACGGGTGTTAACAACGAAGATGTTGAATCCGGCAAAATTTATGCGAGCGGCCTGATTATTCGTGATTTGCCGCTGGCGCACAGCAGTTGGCGCGCGGAACAAAGTCTTTCTGATTATCTGGTTGCCAATAACGTAGTTGGTATCTCGGATATCGACACCCGTAAGTTGACCCGCATCCTGCGCGAAAAAGGGGCGCAATCCGGCTGTATCATGGCCGGCGAGATTGATGAGGCCAAAGCGCTGGAACTGGCGAAGAGTTTCCCCGGCCTGTCTGGCATGGACCTGGCCAAAGTGGTCAGCACCGAAAAGCCTTATATCTTTGAAGATGGCGAGTGGGTGCTGGGGCAGGGCTATTCAAAGCCGGGCAGTGCCAAATTCAATGTGGTGGCCTTCGATTACGGCATCAAACGCAATATTCTGCGCATGCTGGTTGATCGCGGTTGCAAGGTGACTGTGCTGCCGGCGCAGGCAACGGCAGAGGATGCACTGGCACTGAAACCGGACGGCATACTTCTTTCCAATGGGCCTGGCGATCCGGAGCCATGTGATTATGCGATTGAGGCAGTGAGGACATTGGTGGATACCGGTATTCCGGTTTTCGGTATCTGTCTTGGGCATCAGTTGCTGGGCCTGGCCAGTGGCGCGAAGACCATGAAGATGAAATTCGGTCATCACGGGGCCAATCATCCGGTGCAGGATGTGGATGACAAGCGGGTATTTATTACCAGTCAGAATCACGGCTTTGCGGTCGATCCCGCGACCTTGCCTGCCAATTTGCGGGTTACCCATGTTTCCCTGTTTGATAACAGCCTGCAGGGTATCATCCGTACGGACAAACCGGCGTTCAGCTTTCAAGGCCACCCGGAAGCAAGTCCTGGCCCGCACGAACTGAGTTATTTATTCGATCGATTTATCGATCTCATGCAGCAGCATCAGCATTAAGTTACGAAAAATTATGGCAAAACGTACAGACATCAAAAGCATACTGATTATCGGCGCTGGCCCGATTGTCATCGGTCAGGCCTGTGAGTTTGATTACTCGGGAGCACAAGCCTGCAAGGCGCTACGTGAAGAGGGTTATCGCGTTATTCTGGTGAACTCCAATCCGGCCACCATCATGACCGACCCGGAGATGGCGGATGCCACCTACATCGAGCCGATTACCTGGCAGATGGTAGAAAAGATCATTAAGAAAGAACGTCCGGATGCCTTGCTACCGACCATGGGCGGGCAGACGGCCTTGAACTGTGCGTTGGATCTGGCTAAGTATGGCGTGCTGGAGAAATACAAGGTCGAGTTGATTGGTGCCAGCAAGGAGGCCATCGACAAGGCGGAAGATCGTGAGAAATTCAAGCAGGCCATGACCAGGATCGGTTTGGGTTCCGCCCGTTCCACGGTTGCACACAGCATGGAAGAGGCGTTGCAGGTGCAGTCTACCATCGGCTATCCGGCTATCATCCGCCCTTCGTTCACCATGGGTGGCAGCGGTGGCGGCATTGCCTATAACCGCGAAGAGTTTCTGGCAATTTGCGAGCGTGGGCTGGAAGCTTCGCCGACCAGTGAGTTGCTGATCGAAGAATCACTGCTCGGCTGGAAAGAGTACGAGATGGAGGTGGTGCGTGACAGCGAGGATAACTGCATCATCATCTGCTCCATCGAAAACCTGGATCCGATGGGCGTGCATACCGGCGATTCCATTACCGTGGCGCCTGCACAAACCCTGACTGATAAGGAATATCAGATCATGCGCAACGCCTCGCTGGCGGTGCTACGTGAGATTGGCGTGGATACCGGTGGCTCCAATGTGCAGTTTGCCATCAACCCTGACGATGGCCGTATGATTGTCATCGAGATGAATCCGCGCGTGTCGCGTTCATCAGCACTGGCGTCAAAAGCTACGGGATTCCCGATTGCAAAGGTGGCAGCAAAACTGGCGGTCGGCTACACCCTGAATGAACTGAAGAATGAAATCACCGGTGGCGCGACCCCGGCATCCTTTGAGCCTTCGATTGATTATGTGGTTACCAAGATTCCACGCTTCGCTTTTGAGAAATTTCCGCAAGCAGATTCCAGACTGACGACACAGATGAAGTCGGTGGGCGAAGTGATGGCAATCGGCCGCACCTTCAAGGAATCTTTCCAGAAAGCCTTGCGTGGCCTGGAAGTTGGTGTGGACGGGCTGGATGAAATCAGCGCCGATCTCGACAGAATTCGAAAGGAACTGGGTGAGCCGGGTCCTGAGCGTATCTGGTATGTGGGTGATGCTTTCCGCCAGGGCCTGAGCGTAGAGGAAGTATTTGATCTGACCAAGATTGATCCTTGGTTTCTGGTGCAGATTGAAGACATCGTCAAGCGCGAGCAGGCATTGATTGGCCGCAATCTGGCTGATCTGGACCGTGACATGCTGTTTCAACTGAAACGCTGTGGCTTTTCCGATCGCAGACTGGCCAAACTACTGAATACTGACCAGCATGCCGTTCGTGCCTATCGGCAGGCATTGAATATGCGCCCGGTCTACAAGCGGGTGGATACCTGCGCCGCCGAGTTTGCGACCAACACTGCCTACATGTACTCGACCTATGAAGAAGAGTGCGAAGCGCAGCCCACTGACCGTAAGAAGATCATGGTGCTGGGCGGCGGGCCGAACAGAATTGGTCAGGGCATCGAGTTCGACTACTGTTGTGTGCATGCGGCCTTTGCCATGCGTGAAGATGGTTACGAGACCATCATGGTGAACTGTAACCCGGAAACTGTTTCTACCGATTATGATACTTCTGACCGTTTGTATTTCGAGCCGGTGACGCTGGAAGACGTGCTGGAAATTGTCGCGATTGAAAAACCGGTTGGTGTCATTGTTCAGTATGGCGGTCAAACACCACTGAAGCTGGCGCGGGAGCTGGAAAAGGCCGGTGTGCCAATTATCGGTACAACGCCGGATGCGATTGACCGGGCTGAAGACCGCGAACGCTTCCAGACCCTGTTGCAGGATTTAGGGCTGAAACAGCCGCCTAACCGCACTGCACGTACACCAGAAGAGGCCTTGCGACTGGCTCAGGAGATCGGCTATCCACTGGTTGTGCGTCCATCCTATGTGCTGGGCGGCCGTGCGATGGAGATCGTGCAGGAACAGGCGCAACTCGAACGTTACATGCGCGAAGCTGTGAAAGTTTCCAATGAATCACCGGTGTTGCTGGATCGCTTCCTCAACGATGCCAAGGAAGTCGATGTCGACGCCTTGTGCGACGGCGAAGAGGTGATTATCGGCGGTATCATGGAGCACGTTGAGCAGGCAGGCGTACACTCGGGAGACTCCGCGTGCTCATTGCCACCTTACAGCTTGTCGGACGCGTTGCAGAAAGAGTTGCGTGAACAAACGGTGAAGATGGCAAAAGCACTGGGTGTGGTCGGTTTGATGAATGTGCAGTTTGCGATTCAAGGCGATACGGTCTATGTGCTGGAAGTCAATCCTCGCGCATCCCGTACGGTACCTTTCGTCTCCAAGGCTTGCGGCCTGCAACTGGCCAAGGTGGCCGCGCGCTGCATGATAGGTACCAAGCTCAAGGATCAGGGCGTACGCAAGGAAATCGTGCCGCCTTATTATTCTGTCAAGGAGGCCGTATTCCCCTTCATCAAGTTCCCGGGCGTGGATACTATCCTCGGCCCCGAAATGAAGTCTACCGGTGAAGTCATGGGTATCGGCCGTACGTTTGCCGAGGCCTTTGTCAAATCTCAGCTAGGGTCTGGCGACAAGCTGCCCAGAGGCGGCAAGGCCTTTGTCAGTGTGCGTCGCGAAGACCGTGAGCGTGTCGTGGAGATTGCCCAGGCCTTGTCTGATCTTGGTTTTCAACTGGTGGCAACTAAAGGCTCAGCTTCTGCGCTGGCCGCTGCCGGACTGGATGTGACGCCAGTCAACAAGGTGGCAGAAGGGCGCCCGCATATCGTGGACATGATCAAGAACGGCGACATCAGTTTTATTGTCAATGTCACTGAAGACAAGCGCGCCGTAGCAGATTCATACGAAATCCGCCGTAGCGCCTTGCAACACAAAGTGACTTATTACACCACACTGGCTGGTGCCAAGGCCGCGTGTATGGGCATGGCGCACATGCAGGAGCTGGAAGTGGAGTCCCTGCAAAGCTTGCATCGACAACTCGCTAAGTAATAAGATAGATCCTGAATCCGAACCACGCCTGGTTACCAGGTGTGGTTTTTATTTTATGTAACAAGACCGAGGTTAAAGAACAAATGAATCAGATTCCAATCACGATCCGAGGCGCAGAACTGCTGAAAGAAGAGTTGCAGCGCTTGCGCAGTGTAGACCGTCCTCAGGTCATACAGGCCATTGCTGAAGCTCGTGCACAAGGTGATTTGTCAGAAAATGCAGAATATGAATCTGCAAAAGAGCGTCAAAGTTTCATTGAAGGACGTATTGCCGAGATCGAGGCCAAGCTGTCGAATGCTCAGATTATTGACCCACTGACCCTGAATGCCGAGGGCCGTTGTGTATTTGGAGCTACCGTGGAACTGGAAGATCTGGATAATGGCGGTACCAGCACTTATCAGATCGTCGGTGACGATGAAGCAAATATCAAGCTGGGCAAGATTTCAGTGGGCTCGCCAATTGCGCGTGCCTTGATAGGCAAGACTGCTGGAGAAGTGGCTGAGGTCATGGCGCCAAGCGGTATGCGCTCGTATGAAATCCTCGACGTGCAGTACATCTGATGAAACAATGGCCGGACAGGCTGGCACTGATTGTCATTACCATGTGGGTTGGTGCGCTATGGGCTGTGGGTTACCTGGCCGCCCCTACGCTCTTTTACGCACTGGATAACCGCCAACTGGCCGGTATGCTGGCCGGAAAAATGTTCACCCTGGTGGCTTATGTCGGCATCGGCGCTGCTTTCTACCTGCTGATACACCAACTGCTCAGATTTGGCACTGCCGCTCTGAGGCAGGGGGTTTTCTGGATTGTAATCGTGATGTTATTGCTGGTACTGGCTGGTCATTTCGGCATTCAGCCGCTGTTGGACAGCCTCAAGGCGCAGGCAATGCCGGCCGATGTGATGCAAAGTATTTTTGCCGACCGTTTCAGAACCTGGCATGGGATTGCCAGCATCGCCTACCTGCTCGAGAGTTTGCTTGGAATCGCGTTGGTACTGAAAGCCAGATAATAAAACGCTTAAGGTAAGGTGATTCTGGATTTTTCTGACGGGCGGTAGATTACCAACTGCTTGCCAATATGATGAACCGCTGTTGCGGCGGCTTTTCCGCAGATTTCTTCCAGCATGCTGACGCGCAAGGCACGGTCGTCACCAGCCACTTTGATTTTGATCAGTTCGTGTGCATTAAGCGCGAGTTCAATTTCTTTCAGTACCTGCTCGGTCAGGCCATTGTTGCCAATGCTGACAACAGGATTAAGATGGTGGCCAAGGCCACGCAGGTAAGTGATTTGTTTGGAGTTCAAGACTTGTATCTCTTTGATTCAAAAAGGCTCGCATTCTAACACATGCCAACTCGCTCATGAAAAAATCTAAAACCAGCAAAGGCTGGATGCAGGAGCATGTCAATGATGAATATGTCAAACGCGCCCAGCGCGATGGCTATCGCGCACGCGCTGCTTACAAACTGATAGAAGTCGACGACAAGGATCACCTGATCAAGCCGGGGATGACCATCGTCGACCTCGGTTCGACCCCCGGTAGTTGGTCGCAGGTGGCGATGCAGCGTCTTAAGGGGCAGGGTAAAGTGATTGCCCTGGACTTGTTGGAGATGCAGCCGGTTGCCGGGGTGCACTTCATTCAGGGCGATTTTCGTGAGCAGGAAGTGCTCGATCAATTGGAGGCTGCGCTGGACGGAAATCAGGTAGACCTTGTAATTGCCGATATGGCCCCCAATATAAGTGGCATCAGTGATGTGGATCAGGCAAATGCCATGTACCTGACCGAACTGGCTTTGGATTTCAGTTATAAATGGTTGAAACCAGGCGGCCAGTTTCTGGTCAAAGTGTTTGTTGGTAGCGGATTCGACGAAATTGTCAAACATATGCGACAAGGTTTCGATAAAGTGGTTACACGCAAACCCAAGGCTTCAAGAGATCGGAGCAGTGAAGTCTACCTGCTTGGAATCGGAAGGCGTAAAGCCCTTCAGCAATCGCTCGGCGACTGATGAACTTTGCGCAAGATTTTACGCAGGAATAGGATTAGAATTAAAGCAGTAAATTCCCATTAAATTAAGGACCGGGACTTTGAACAATATCGTTAAGAACATTGCCATCTGGCTTATCGTTGCATTGGTGCTGATGACTGTATTCAATCAGTTCGGTGTCAAAAGTGCCGCCGAGGGGCAGGTGGTTTATTCGCAATTCATAGACCAGGTAAAACAGGGGCAGATCGCCAAGGTCACGATCGACGGACGTGTGTTGCGCGGCGAAACCAATGATGGCCGAAAATTCAATACCTATGCCCCTTCCGACCCATGGCTGGTTTCTGACCTGCTGAAGCACAATGTGGTGGTCGAAGCTAAGCCGGATGAAGAGCAGTCCCTGCTCATGAGTATTTTTGTTTCATGGTTCCCGATGCTGCTTTTAATCGGTGTCTGGATATTCTTCATGCGTCAGATGCAAGGTGGCGGTAAAGGTGGCGCATTCTCCTTCGGCAAAAGCCGCGCACGTCAGCTCGATGAAAGCTCTAACCAGATCACATTTGCCGATGTTGCCGGGTGCGACGAATCCAAGGAGCAGGTCTCCGAGCTGGTTGAATTCCTGCGTGATCCCGGCAAGTTCCAGAAACTGGGTGCCCGTATTCCGCGCGGCGTTCTGATGGTTGGCCCTCCAGGCACTGGCAAGACCTTGCTGGCGAAAGCCATTGCGGGTGAGGCCAAGGTACCGTTTTTTACTATCTCCGGTTCAGACTTCGTGGAAATGTTTGTCGGTGTCGGCGCGGCTCGCGTGCGTGACATGTTCGAGCAGGCGAAGAAGAGTGCGCCATGCATCATCTTTATTGATGAAATCGATGCGGTCGGTCGCCATCGTGGCGGTGGTACCGGTGGTGGCAATGACGAGCGTGAGCAAACCCTGAATCAGTTGCTGGTTGAACTTGATGGTTTCGAGGCCAATTCCGGTGTCATCGTGATCGCTGCAACCAACCGCGCCGATGTGCTGGACAAGGCCTTGCTGCGACCGGGGCGTTTCGACCGCCAGGTGATGGTTGGCTTGCCGGATATTCGTGGTCGTGAGCAGATTCTCCTGGTGCACATGCGTAAGGTACCTATCGATCCTGATGTTAAAGCCGACATCCTGGCACGTGGTACGCCTGGTTTCTCTGGTGCCGATCTGGCCAATCTGGTCAATGAAGCTGCCTTGATTGCGGCCAACCGTAACAAGCGTACAGTCGATATGCAGGATTTTGAGGATGCGAAGGACAAGATATTCATGGGTCCTGAGCGCCGTTCCATGGTCATGCGTGAAGAAGAGCGTCGCAATACGGCTTACCACGAATCCGGTCATGCCGTAGTTGCCAAACTCTTGCCTAAGGCTGATCCCGTGCACAAGGTCACAATCATGCCGCGCGGCTGGGCGCTGGGGCTGACTTGGCAGCTGCCGGAGTTTGATCGCATCAGCAGTTATCGCGACAAGATGCTGGAAGAAATCTCCATCCTGTTTGGTGGTCGTATCGCTGAAGAAGTGTTCATGAATCAGATGTCGACCGGTGCTTCAAATGACTTCGAGCGCGCTACCAAACTGGCGCGTGACATGGTCACCCGTTATGGCATGTCCGACAGCATGGGCACCATGGTTTATGTCGATAACGACCAGGATTCCTTCTTTGGTCGTATGTCGTCAAGAACGGTCTCTGAAGCGACCCAGCAAAAGGTTGATGCAGAAGTTCGCCGTATCCTTGATGAGCAGTACGGCATTGCACGCAAATTGCTGGAAGACAATCGCGATAAGGTAGAAGCCATGGCGGCAGCGTTGCTGGAGTGGGAAACCATTGATGCCGAGCAGATCAATGACATCATGGAAGGCAAACCGCCGCGCGCGCCCAAGCCAAGTCAGTCCGTCAGCAAGCCCAAGCCTGATGCTGGTGGCGGTTCAGCAGGGCCGACAGCAGAGCCTGCGCCACAGCCGACAGCGAAGTCTTAATACTTAATTCGGCACATCTTATAGAGCCACATCGGTTTCAAAGTACCCGCATGTACAATGCTGGCACCTATGTGACCGATGTGGCCTAATCGTTATATGAATTCATCTCACCTGTTTGTTTGCGGACGCTACCAACTCGATCTTTCTGTTCCTCGTGTGATGGGGATCGTCAATGTCACGCCCGATTCGTTTTCCGATGGCGGCAAATATGAATCTACAGAAAAGGCTGTGGAGCATGCCATGCAGCTGGTGGCAGAAGGTGCTGACATACTGGATATTGGCGGTGAATCGACACGTCCGGGCGCAACACCAGTAAGACTGCAAGATGAATTGGCCAGAGTCGTTCCTGTTATCGAGCGGTTGCTAAAGATTGCCGGTGTGCCTTTATCGATTGATACTTACAAGCCGAAGGTCATGCGTGCGGCGATTGCAGCAGGTGCCGATATCGTCAATGATGTGCGGGCGTTGCAGGAGCCGGGGGCGCTGGAAGTGGTCGCTGGCAGCCAGGTCGGTGTCTGTTTGATGCATATGCAGGGCACGCCGCAAACCATGCAGCTTGGCCCGCAATATGAGGACGTGGTCAGCGAGGTCAATGCTTTCCTGGCACAGAGGCTTGCTGCTGTCGAGGCTGCAGGCATTGCCCGGGAACGTGTGGTGCTCGATCCGGGTTTTGGGTTCGGCAAGAAGACAGAACATAATCTGCTGCTGTTGCAGCAGCTTGATAAAACGCTGGCGATAGGCCGCCCGCTATTGGCTGGTCTGTCACGCAAATCTGTATTGGGGCAAATCACCGGGGGTGATATCCGTGTGCGCTTGCATGCGAGCCTTGCGGCTTCCGTCATAGCGGTCATGAAAGGCGCTAGAATTGTGCGTGTACATGATGTGAAAGCCACAGTGGATGCACTGAAAGTGGCAGTAGCAGTATTATAAGAATCAGGGTTGAATATAAAAATGACGAGAAAATACTTTGGTACGGATGGTGTGCGCGGTCGTGTAGGAGAGGCTCCAATTACGCCGGACTTTGTCATGCGTCTCGGATATGCTGCCGGTCGAGTGCTGGCGAGCCATGATAGCCACTTGAACAAAGGCACACGTCCCACCGTTTTGATCGGCAAGGACACGCGCATATCCGGATACATGCTGGAAGCTGCACTGGAAGCAGGTCTGGCGGCAGCAGGTGTCGATGTCATGCTGACGGGCCCGATGCCAACGCCGGCAGTGGCTTACCTGACCCGCGCGCTGCGCGCAGAGATAGGTATCGTCATTACCGCCTCGCACAATCCTTTTGAAGATAATGGCATCAAGTTTTTTTCGGCCGAAGGCACCAAGTTGCCCGATACGGTCGAATTGGAAATAGAAGCCGAGCTGGATAAACCCATGCAGGTTGTGCCTTCTGCGCGGCTGGGCAAGGCCAGGCGTATCGATGATGCTGCCGGGCGCTATATTGAATTTTGCAAAAGCTCATTTCCTAACTCTCTCGACCTGCGTGGTCTAAAAATCGTACTCGATTGCGCCCATGGTGCGACCTATCATGTTGCGCCTGCAGTCTTCCACGAGCTGGGAGCAGAGACTGTTGTCATCGGCAATCAGCCGGATGGCCTTAATATCAATCTTGAATGCGGATCGACACATACGGCCGCCATCTGCACGGCGGTGGTGGAACATAAGGCTGATCTGGGTATCGCCTTTGATGGTGATGGCGACCGGGTGATGATGGCCGACCATACTGGCAAGCTGCTCGATGGCGACCAACTGTTGTATGTCATCGCTCTGCATAGAAAGCAGCAGGGCAAGCTGGCTGGAGGCGTGGTCGGTACCCTGATGACCAATCTGGCACTGGAACACGCGCTGGGCAGAGCCGAGATTCCATTTGTGCGGGCAAAGGTCGGGGATCGCTATGTGCTGGAACAACTCAACCAGCATGACTGGCAGCTGGGGGGGGAGAATTCCGGCCATATTCTGGTTCTGGATAAGCATAGCAGCGGTGACGGTATTATTGCCGCATTGCAGGTGTTACACGCGATTAAAGCCAGCAGCAAAACGCTGAGCCAGCTGGGGGCTGAACTGTCCCTTTATCCACAGGTATTGATCAATGTGAGCGTGAAACAACGCATCAATCTCGATACTAACCAAACCCTGCAGGATGTAGTGAGAGCGGGTGAGTCCGAACTTGATGGCAAGGGACGGGTGCTGTTGCGGGCTTCGGGTACCGAGCCGAAGATTCGTGTCATGGTGGAAGGTGAGTCAGCTAGTCAGGTGAAAAAACTGGCGGAACAGATCGCTGATGTAGTCAGGCAGGTAGCAGCTTAACGGCCAAATTCCGTATATTGCTGGAACCCGCTATGCTTGGCTTGATACATGGCCTGATCGGCCAGATTGATGAGCGTATCGGTTTTGCTGCCGTGATCCGGAAAGAAGCTGACGCCTTTCGGCTGATCAATATAACCCGGCAGTACATCGAGAATCTCATGAGGCAGTTTGAAATTATGGTTTTTTTAACCCGGATGTTTCATGAATTCGCGTGATGATCGCGCAGGATATTGGTTTTCCAGTACTTTTAATGAAGGAGCGGTGTTTTATTCATACACCCGACTGAGGAAAAAGTGCTGGGGAATCAAAGACCATGCGAGGGCGCGTGAAATTTATGAAATATTCGGGTTAATCATGGGCTGATGCCCGCAGTTCCCTGAAAATTCTTATCCAGGATTCCAAAATCTGGAATTTTTTCATCATTTTGTAACACTGCGCTGACATTCTGCACGCATGAAACACCATTCATACGTTGCACTGGTTCCTTACCGGGAACTCCACCTCAAAGGAGGCCAAAATGTCGCACAAAATGCGCTTGTATCTTAACCGTTTCAATCAATTCGACAGTTCGCTCTGCATTCGCGTCAATCGCAGCAGCCAGCACCTGTGGGTGCGTCTGCTGTTCCGGCTGGTAAGCCGTCTGGGTGACGGTGTGTTCTGGTACAGCATCATGCTGGGCATATTGCTGACCAAGGGTGAAGCCGGCTTGCAACCGGTCATGCACATGTTGCTGGTCGGACTGGTCTGCATGTCGATCTACAAATGGCTCAAGGGCAAGACGTTGCGTCCGCGACCTTACGAAGTACACCAGGACATCTGGCTTACCGGCCGGCCGCTGGATCGCTTCAGTTTCCCTTCCGGCCACACGCTGCATGCGATCGCTTTCAGCCTGGTGATGCTGGCCTACTATCCGCAACTGTTCTGGCTGATCCTGCCGTTCACCGTACTAGTGACATTGTCGCGTGTGGTGCTGGGGCTGCATTATCCGAGTGATGTGCTGGCCGGTGCAGCGATAGGCGCGCTGATTGCGCTGATATCCCTTGCTGTTTAATGCTTGCTTGATCTGATACCTCAATCCGGCAAATCCATATTGGGATTTGCTGCTGGCTGCAGATTTGCGTGCCTTGCAAATCAATCTATGTCAAACCAACCAATAGACTGACTCAATAAACCAGCCCAATAGATCAGTTTAGGCTGGTCTGCACTTGTGCACTGAAATAATCAATGGGTGCCGGGTGTAGCAGGTCGAGATGTCTGCGACATAGCCTTCGCCATACTGCCAGTTCCTGTTCGGACAGATGCTTCAGTTCCGCTTCCCAGCTCGGGCGTCCGCCTTCCAGTACGCTGCCGATATTGGTCATCGCACTCTGGGTTCTGGCAATGTAGTAGATGAAATGTCTGCCCATGCGACGATCGATGAATCTGCTGCCGTGATAGATAAAGTTCGGGATGCGTACGCTACGCAGTAGATTGTCCCAGAATGCGAGTTTCCTCAGTGCCTTGCCGGTACGCTCCATAGAGCAGTGAAACTGCGGCGCAATAAAGTCCGTGAGGTGTGCATGATAGGTATTCAACAGTTTTCCGGGAGTTTGCTTCATCAACGGCGATAGATGAGCATCCATGGCCCACTCGGCGGTGATGTGTGTGACCAGGCTGCGTTCGATCCACATGGCCTCATAGGCCGGCACGAAGTGGTTGTGTGCCATGACATCGACATACAGATGGCTGGCATAGCCGATGGCGATGGCGGTTTCCTCGTCAGATTGTGCCGCCGCCAGTAACTGGTGTGCATTCTCCCATAGATGGGTGTGGCGGAATGTATTGGAGACGATGGCCAGGTCGGGCAAACAGGCGCCGGCCATGACCAGATCGGGGAACTGTCGAATTGCACGCTGCAGTCGCGGGTCGAGCAACGGCATGGCCCATAGCAGTGATTGTGCGAAATAGAGATGGGTGAGCAGGCCCCATGCATTGGCATCGGCGCTGTAGAATATTAGGGGAGTCAGCCAATAGCATCGGTGAAGCAAGCTGCCGCCGGGTGTTATTCTGCTCAGGCTGTCTGTCATGCTGTGCACTTTGCGCAACAGACATGAACCGGATGTTGCAGATTTGTGATTTTATTGTGACGGCCTGCTGCCGGGATGCGACTTTGCTATACTGACGCGCTGATTAATCTGACATTTACAGGGATATCATGGAAAGCCCGTATAAAGGCAAAACCGGACTGCGCCGTCTGCTCAATGCATTCGGTTATTCAATGGCAGGCTTCAAGGCCGCTTTCAAGAACGAGGATGCCTTCCGTCAGGAAGTGATGATGGCTGTCATACTCTTGCCGCTGGCCGTCTATCTTGGTAAGACCGGCATGCAAACAGCGTTGATGATCGCCTGTATGCTACTGGTCATGATCGTCGAATTGCTCAATTCCTCAATCGAGGCGACTGTGGACCGGATCTCTCTGGAAAATCATCAGCTGGCCAAACGCGCCAAGGATATCGGCAGTGCAGCCGTGCTGCTGAGTCTGGTGAATCTGGTGGTGGTGTGGGCTCTGGTGATTTTCGGGTAGCAATGACGGTATTTTCGTGACAAATTGAAGACATTCACCTTGCTGTCACAATTCGGCGTTAGCATGCTGAAACCATGCAACCAATCATGAGGTAAGGCTTGAAAATCCTGTTCGTGTCAGATGTCTATTTTCCTCGCGTCAATGGCGTCTCGACTTCCATTCGCACCTTTGTTTATCAGTTGCAGGAACTGGGGCACGAAGTGCATCTGGTGGCGCCGGATTACGGCGTAGCGACGGAAGACGAAGCCTGGATCAGGCGTATTTCCGCCCGTCGCATCTATTTCGATTCGGAAGACCGTTTGATGAAATACGGTCTGGCGCTGGACCAGTTGATGCAGTTGCGTAGCGAACAATACGACCTGGTGCATATCCACACCCCATTTGCTGCGCATTATCTCGGCCAGAAGCTGGCGCATCTTCTCGATGTGCCCTGTGTCGAGACCTATCACACCTTCTTTGAAGACTATCTGCATCATTACCTGCCCTGGATGCCTCGCCGAACCGCACGCGGCATCGCCCGGTTTGTCTCGCGGCGTCAATGCAACGGGGTCGATGCGATCGTTGCGCCATCGCAGCCCATGCTCGATGTCTTGCGTTCATATGGTGTCAAGGTTAAGGCCGAAGTGATTCCCACCGGTCTGCAGGCGCAAAGTTTCGCGGCGGCCGATGGTACAGCATTCCGCGAGAAATATCAGATTCCGCACGACAGGCCGATGGCGCTTTATGTCGGCCGGGTGGCTTTTGAGAAGAACATCGATTTTCTGCTACGCATGGCTTCAGAATTGCGTGAGATGCAACCCGATGTGTTGCTGGTGGTCGCCGGCGAAGGACCCGCCGAAAAAAGTCTGCATCAGCTGGCAATCGAATTGCATCTGCAGAACAATATCCGCTTTATCGGTTACCTGGATCGCAACACCGAGTTGAACGGTTGTTACAAGGCAGCCGATGTTTTTGTCTTTTCATCCAAATCGGAGACTCAGGGCCTGGTGATCATCGAAGCCATGGCACAAGGTACGCCAGTAGTGGCGATCGCCGAACTGGGTACGAAGTCTATCCTGGTGGAGGGCGAGGGTGCCCTGATCGCGCCGGAGGATGAGGTGATCTTTGCGGAAAAGGTCAACAGTGTTCTGCAGAACAAGACGTTGCGGCAGAAATTGAGTGCCAAGGCATTAGCCTATGTGCAGCAGAAATGGACTGCTTGCGTTCAGGCCGAGCGTATGGTGAATTTTTACCGCAGCATGTTGGGATAGCTTGCCGCAAAGCCCGGGCCAAGAAAAAGCCGGATTCAATCCGGCTTTTTGCATCTCTGCACTGAAAATATAATGATTAACCGGAAATCAATCCCTTTCTTGCCAGCGGTAAAGGGCGTTGGGCAGGAATGTAAGAATGATCAGCATGCCTGCCAGGATTAGATACACCCAGCGCATCGAATAGGCGGTGACGAAGCTGGCAGCGGGCTTTTGCTCCTGCACATAGGCATAGAATTCCGGTTTGTCCTGGCCTTCAATGTATTTCCCATTGATTTCACTGGCCAGTTGTCTCAGGTATTCAGCATCCATACTGGATAGATAGCGGTCGAACTCGGCAGAAGCGACAGGAGGGTCCGGATCATCCTGGCTGGTGTCGACATACGTGACACCGCCGCCCTCGCTGTGATAGTCGCCGGAAGGCCAGAACCCGAGCCAGGTGTTTTTTGCGTTATAGCGCGGTACAGGCACGTTTTCCGGACTACCTACGCCAACAAACACTACATTTTGGCCAATCTGGACCCCACTCAGATCCTGTTTGATGGTCACATTGAGCGTAGGTGCCTCGTCGCCATCGGTAAAGAACATCAATTGGGCCGGCACATTCAGGTAATCGAACATACTGGCAGCCGCCCTGACGCCTATGCCCACGCGGCTATCACCTTTCCAGGCCATGCGCCATTCCAGATGCTCGATGGAGTCATTGAGTACATCATAGTTCTTGCAGACTTCCAGCGGTGTGACGAGCAAGGCCACAGCATCGGAGGCAAATACGCCCACACTGATGTAAGTGCCACAGGGTGATGTTTCGACAATTTTCTTCATCAGATGGCGGGTGTAGGCCATGCGACTGACGACCTTGCCGTTTAGCTTTACATCCTCGGCATTCATACTCTGTGAGACGTCCGCCAGCAACAGGTAGTTGTGTACATCCTGTTTCAACTGGATGTGCGGCTTGACCAGTGCCAGCACCAACAGGCTGGTGGCTGCGACGTAGAGCACGGTTTCGTGATTCTCTCGAAGAAATGTCACCGCTCTTTTCATGGCAAACCGATCGGCAGATTACTGAGTTCTATGGTCGAATCTTCGCGTTCAGCTGGTTTCATGCCCCGTGCCATCATCGCGTGTAACAGACTCAGATTGAACTTGGCCTCAGGCGAGCCGGGAGCAAGCCGCAAGGACTGTTCGTAAGCCAGCTTTGCCTGGCTATAGGCGTAGCGTGCATCGTCCTGTAGCGAGCCGTCGTCGTTGATTCTGCGAATCAGACCCAATGTAAACAGATTGTTGGCGATGTTGAACTGGATTTTTGCCTGTTCAGCGATGGAAGATGAGGTGTCCAGTAACTGACCGTAGGTTTGTACGGCATGCTTGTAACCCTGCTTGTTGCCCTGTGCATAGGCGGAGGAAAACTTTTTTTCATAGGGGAAGGCGTCGTTATCGATGGTTTTTCCGGCCAGTATTGCCTGATTGATCTGGTCCTTTTCCCATAGCTGATAAGCTTCGAATGCACCACCTGCCAAGCCAGTGAGCAACAGTAGGCCAAACAAGAGATTGCCTTTTTTTATGCGCTTTTCCATGAATGGACCCTTAGATTCTTGATGATAATGATGAGTAGACTGAGAATCAGCGCCAGCCCGATGAGATCACGGGAATAATCATGCCCGGCCAGGGTGACTTCATACTGGATAATATTTTTTTCCTTGGAGTCGATTTCCCGTAAAGCCGATTCCAGGGCAGTCGGATTATCCGCTTCAAAAGCCTTGTATTTGATCTTGAGCGACTGAAAAAACCGGTCCAGCTGGATCGCATTCGGAACCCGGTCTTCAGCGTATTCCCTCTTGCTGAAGATACTGACATCGTTGGGTTCGCGCAGCACAATCCAGTACAGGTTGAGCTTCTTGCTCGTCAATTCGTCTGAGATCACCTGCTTGACGCGCGGACTGAGCTTGCCGGCACCATCGGACAACAGGATGATGGCGCGCGATCCGGAGCTCTGGATCGCATCGAACATGGTGGCGCCTTGAGTGAGGCCTGCACCGATATTGGTCTGGTTGAGTGCAGAACTGGTGGCGGCATTGATTGCTGCATGGATGGCATCACGGTTGGTCGTGATTTTGACCCCGTACAGCGCAGAATTGGTGAAGGCCACCACACCCATCATGTCATCATGACGCGAGTCGATGAACTGCGTGATAAGCCGCCGCGCTGCGGTTGATTTTATTTCTGCGACACGTCCGCTGGTGGGGTCGCCGGCAAATGGTTTATCCATGCTGACGCTGCGGTCGATCACCAGTACCGTTTGCGCACCTTTACCGACCTTTTGCACTTTTGAATCAGGACCATGTGGTCCTGCCAGCGCCAGCAGTATCGTAATGAGAATAAGGGAGATCAGCGCCTTGACTGCCAGATTGGCAATGTCGGAGAAGCGGTCTTCCGGTATGATGGGCAGCCATGAATAAAGCTGGCCTTGATGGCTTTTGAACCAGAATGGAACGAGTGCGAGCGGCAGCAACAAAAGTACCCAGGGCTGCAACAGCGTCATGACACTCTCCGTTCGCAGTCACGCAGGCGCTTGCTCAATACGGTCAGTTCGCTGATGAATTGCGCGCTATCATGGTTCCATTCGCCAAACAGGGCCTGGTTCGAACGCTGGAAAAATTGTTCGATGTCGCTGCCGAGTTTGCTGAATTGCGGATGCTTAGCCAGGAATCCCGCGATGTCGCTCTCGAACAGATTGGCGCCATGTACGCTATTGAATGCCAGATGCATCTGCGACAAAGCTTCTTTTTCGCTGGCCTGGCTCATTGGCAGCTTCTTCAGCTTGCGATGCGCTCTGGCAAATGCGCCATTCATGAATGGCAGCCAGCGTGAGTCTGCGTTAGTGTAGAGCAATCCGGCCAGCCCAATCACGAACAGGACCAACAGCACAGCCAGGCGTTTTTGATGTGAATCCAGGGCTATAAGCGTAGGTTTGAATTGCGGGATCAGATGCTCTTTCACCCCCTTGATGTCTGCCGGCACCAGGGGTGAGAACCAGAATTGCCATGCAGGCAGCTTGATGGAGAGGGCTTTTGAGCCGCCCGTCAGGGCAAAGCCCTCGGCCGGCAGCTCCATCATGGCGGGAACGTGCGAGTTGGTAAACACCCGGTAGCGAAGCTTGATGAGGTAGCCCGGAGCCTGCTTGCCTTTCAGTGCTTCAACCTCGATGTCGGCCAGCTCGATACCGTTGCGAACCAGGCCTTTCAACGGCAGCGCCTGCTGGGATATCTGGTACGGTGGATTCACCCGCACTTCGATCTGACGATCCAGCACATCGCCGATGCGTATGCCGGTAGCTTGTGGCGGATTGACAACCTTCAGGGTCTTGATTTCAGCTTCCTGGCCCAGGCTGGCAAAGCTCATCAAGAGCAAGCCCGCGAATGAGATGAATCTAATGGTTTTAATTTTCATAAGCTCATGTACTGTTCAAAATAATGTGACATTGCTTCAGGGTTGAACTTGCCGCTCAGATATAGCGCCTGACTGTCGAAGCGCGAGAACAGCTCATCCAGCGCCTGTTTTCTCTCGGCAAATGCAGCCTCGAACTGCGACCGAACGGCATCTCGAAAGAAGATCGTTCTATTCATGCCGGTCTCGGGGTCCAGCATGTTGCCAAAGCCGAACCTTGGCAGATGCTTGTATTCCTGATCGTCCCACAGCACGATCGGCACTACCTGATGCACGGACATGGCGTTCAAGGCCTGTTCGATCAGTGCAATCGGCATATGGAAATCCGAGATCCAGAATACCAGACCCTTATGCTGACTGAGGAACTGAGGCACCTCCATGATGCCCTCGGAGCCGACGCGCATTTTCCGGTAGCCGTGCATCTCGCCGATGAGCTCCAGTGCCTGATGCACGTGAAGACTCAATGGCAGGGTGAATTCCTCGACTACCTGCTGGTTGTAGCCGACCAGGCTGAATACATCACCGGCATTGAAGGCTGAAAGTGCAATCGATGCGGCGATTTCCTTGGCCTGATCCAGCTTGCGCTGACGCCCCTTGAACTGCATGGAACTGGACAAATCACACACTGCAAAGATGGGTGTGGTGTTGTCCTGATTGAACAGCTTGACCTGAATCTGTTCGTACGGATCTCGCAGCGTCTGGCGCAAGTCCATGCGCCGGGCATCCGGATAATCCACCAGCGGCACATTGCCTCGATATTCGAACCCCAGGCCGCGTTGCAGGCCGCGATGATCGCCGGCATGCACGCTGCTGGATTTCCAGGGAATCTGGTAGGTGAACGGTTTGGCGTACGCCGGAATCATGCGGCTTTGACCTGCGCCGGCACGGCGACCGTACTCAGGATGTGCGAGGTCAGCTCACGTGCCAGCACGGTACGGCGATTCTCGTACATGGAGTTGAACACCAGACGGTGCGCGATCAACTCGTGGAACACTGCATGGAGATCTTCCGGATACAGGCTGTCACGGTTCATCAGCCAGGCATGTACGCGTGCAGCTTTCAACAACATACCCATGCCACGCGGACTGGCACCGGTGTGGATCAAGCGGTTGACGTCAACGGTATCCATCTGGATGCCGAATTTCTCTGGTGACTTGGTGGCATCCCACAGATCCAGTGCGTATTCCTCTATCGTATCGCTCGACTTGATATAGCTTTGCAGCTTGTCGGAAAAGTCATTGAGCTGATCGAACTGCAAGACATTGGGTTCGACCTGTCTGGTCAGGTTTTCCGCATGTTGATATTTGACGTTGAACATCAGGGCTTTTCTCAAATCCCGGTCTTCAGGAATATCAATGGGGATTTCCATCATGAAGCGGTCGCGTGCAGCGGAGGGAATCTCGAAAGTTTCGTTCTTCTCCACCTGGTTGCGGTCGGCGAACACCACCATGTGCGGCAGACGATATTCTCTCTTGAAGGCATACAAATGGCGTTCAGCCATCACACGCAGCATCAGCGCGTGCACTTGCGGCCGTGCGCGGTTGATTTCGTTGAAGAAGAATACCGACAGGTTTTCACCGGCGCGTAGCAGCGGACCTTCATCAATCTTGGGGCGCCCATCCTCACCGAGGTAGGTGTGGTAAATAAGGTCATTCGGCATCAGATCCACCGTACCTTCGATCCGCTCATACGCACCGCCGATACAGCGGGCAATCGATTGCAGCAGTGTGGTCTTGCCTACGCCGACACCACCTTCAAGCAGTACGTGGCCACGGGCAAAAATGGCGATATTCATCAGCCGAATGGCCTTATCCTGGCCGACGATGACTTTCTTCACTTCATTTTCCAGCTTCAAAGCATGACTGCGCCAATCCGAGAGTTGATTATCCAGTGGGGGAGACATGTAGATTCCTTTAGTGACAGTGGTTGTATAAAGACTCAAGGTCTATTTGTATCAATTTGTATCAAATCGGATGGAACTGTAACTAAAATTGGATTACCATGAGTCACCCAGAATAGCCAAGCTTGGGGGCCCAGAAATTATATGCTGGCACTATCAGGCATTAGTCGGTTGAAAAACAAATGCTTGAATCCTGACTATCTCAATGAATTTTTCACGCGAAAGAGAAAATGCTACGTTCATGGAACCTGAACCTGGTTCTCACCAGAGCCTCGAGCCTTGCTATCTATTTGCAGATCGCTCAGCAAGTGATCGATGAGATCAAGCGTGGACGCTTGCTGCCCTCGACGATCATGCCCGGTACCAGAGAGTTGTCGGAGAGCCTCAAGGTCAACCGAAAAACTGTCCGGCTTGCCTATGATGAGCTGATCGCGCAGGGCTGGCTGACGACCGAACAGCGCAGAGGCACTTTCGTTTCCGCCAATCTGCCAAACTTTGTTCCACACAAGCATGCCAGCATGCAGGTTGCAGATATTCATACGCCGCAGTTCACGTCCTATGCGCGGCATCTGGCCCCGGAAGATCAGGGCGCACTCAATCAGATTATTGATTTCAATGACGGCATCCCTGACACACGGATGATTCCGTTCGAGATGCTGTCACGGGCTTTCCGTCATGCGCTGGTCGATTCATCACGCGCTAACCGATTGGGTTATGACGACCCAAGAGGCATGCTGGTTCTGCGTCAGGCGATTGCCACCATGTTGAACATGGAAAGGGGGCTGAATGTCAGTGTGGACAACACCTGCATTGTGCGTGGTAGTCAGATGGGGATATTCTTGGCGGCACGCATTCTGACGCGGCCCGGAGATTGCATTGTAGTCGAAAGATTGAGCTATCCGCCTGCACGGGAGGCGTTTCATTCATGCGGCGCGCAAATCCTCAATGTGGGGCTGGATGAACACGGTCTCGATGTGGATGAGCTGGAAAACCTGTGCAGAAATCATCGGGTGCGGGCCATCTATGTCACGCCTCATCATCAGTTTCCGACAACGGTCATGATGACGGCAGAACGACGGCAGAAACTGCTGATGCTGGCCGAGCAGTATGATTTTGTGATCGTGGAGGATGACTATGATCACGAATTCCATTTCCACCATCATCCTGTATTCCCGCTCGCCAGCGACGATCCGAGTGGCAGGGTGGTTTATGTGGGATCTCTGTCCAAGGTACTGGCTCCGGGGTTGCGCGTCGGTTATCTGGTGGCCCCCAGAGAATTCATCAATCAATGTTCGTCAGAAATCATGCTGATCGACCGTCAAGGTAACTCGGTCACTGAACTGGCCGTCGCCGAGCTGATGGAGTCCGGTGAAATCAAGCGCCACATTCGTAGAACCTTGAAAATCTATGGGGAGCGTCGAAATATCCTGGTCGACCTGGTGCGCGAAGAGCTAGGATCGTTTGTGCGTTTCGAGCCCCCCGTTGGCGGGCTTGCACTCTGGTTGAGTTTGAACAATGGCATTGATGTTGATGCCCTGGCGCAAAAAGCCTTGCTTAATAAGGTGCGGGTGTTGTCAGGTTCGCTCTTTTCAGATGGCGAAACTGAAATCAACGGTATCAGGCTGGGGTTCGGCAGCCTGGACGCAAATGAGTTGACTGAGGGCATACAGCGATTGAAGCATGCCATTAAAAACGGAAGCCTCGCAGGAGGCCAATGAGCTTTATGGCATGACGCAGGATCTGCGTCTGCTAACTACGACAATAAGATTAAAAGCGTTTGGTTTGTTCGGCCTTTGCTTCTGTCAGACGTTGCTGTTTCTTTGATTCTTCGGTGCGCACATCATCAATCATGCGAATAACACTCTTGAGGTCTACGGGTTTGCTGTTTTCCTTGAAGTGGCCGCTTAGCTCCACCTCCGGATGCAAGTCACCATGCGCATACAGCGCCCAGATCTCTTTGCCGTATTGGGTTTTGAGCAACTGCGGGGCAAAGCGCCCGAAATAATTCCTGAGGTTTTCCACATCACGTTCCAGCATGCTGCTTGCATGGTTGTTGCCTGCGGCATCGACTGCTTGTGGCAGGTCGATGATGACAGGGCCTTCACTGCCGAGCAGAATGTTGAATTCCGAGAGATCGCCGTGGACGATGCCGGCAGATAGCATGCGGACGACTTCGCGCAGCAGCGTCTGGTGGTGCATCAAGGCCTCTGTCTCGGTGAATTCCACATCATTCAATCTTGGCGCGGCACTGCCATTGGCATCGGTCACCAACTCCATCAGCAGCACACCTTCATAAAAGTTGTAGGGCTTGGGTACGCGTACTCCAGCGGCATCCAGGCGGAACAGGGCGTCGACTTCTGCGCTTTGCCAGGCTTCTTCCTGTGCCTGGCGGCCGTATTTGGAGCCTTTTTGCATGGCACGTGCCTGACGACTGTTCTTGACGCGGCGGCCTTCGATGTAATCGACACTCTGACGGAAACTGCGCTTGTCGGCTTCCTTGTAGACTTTGGCGCAACGCACGTCATCACCACAGCGTACAACATAGACGGTGGCCTCTTTGCCACTCATGAGTTGTCGCAGGACTTCATCGATCAAACCGTCTTCGATCAGAGATTCAAGTCTTTTTGGAGGTTTCATAGGGAGGAATGATACGGATTGCGGTGAAAAAAAGGGAACGACTTTGCTTGTTTGATTAAAAGTCTACAGGCCGGTCGAAATGACAGAAAAATAAAAAAACCGGATTGTTTTCAATCCGGCTTTTTGTGTTGCTGAGACCCGATTATTTCACGCGGTTCTTGTATTCCAGTGTGCGGGTGTCGATCTCGATCTTGTCGCCGATTTCGCAGAATAAAGGTACTGGCAGCTCGAAGCCGGTAGAGATCCTGGCTGGCTTCATGACCTTGCCGGAGGTGTCGCCTTTGACTGCTGGTTCTGTGTAGATGATTTCACGAACAACGGAGTTTGGCAGTTCAACGGAGATGGGCTTGCCATTGTAGAACACGACTTCGCATTCCATTCCGTCTTCGAGGAATTTCAGTGCGTCTTCCATGGTTTCAGCTTCGACTTCGTACTGGTTGTATTCGGCGTCCATGAATACGTACATCGGGTCTCCGAAATAAGAATAAGTGACATCCTTCTTTTCCAGTACGACTACATCAAACTTGTCATCCGCTTTGTAAACGGCTTCGCTAGGTGATTCCGTGAGTAGATTCTTGAATTTCATCTTGACCACGGAAGAGTTGCGGCCGGATTTGCTGTATTCGGCCTTGAGTACGACCATGGGGTCGTTACCCACCATAAATACGTTGCCTACGCGGAGTTCCTGAGCTGTTTTCATGTAATGTCCTGCGACTTAAAAATTTGGAGGAGTAAAAAGCGCCGAATTATACCTGAGTTTCAGGAAAAATTCTCACAAAAAATCACCAGCTTAGACGCAAGATCAGGTTGCCGGACCAAATTCTGTGTACGCAGTTTGGCATGGGCCTGCAGTGCCGGCAGTTGTTGCAATAGCTGCTGCCAGTGCGCGGCTTGTAGTTCACCACCGGTCCAGGCGCGGTGGAACTGTTCCAGACTGGTTTTGGCAGAGGCTTCGCAATCGCGGGTATAGCACTCGAAAAAGGCCTGCAGTTTAAGCAGGTGAGTGCCTTTTTCCTGGCGGTAGGGTTGCCAGATGAAAGGACGCGCGGCCCAGATCGCCCGTACCCAGCTGTCTTCGCCGCGCACGAAATTGAGATCACACGACCACAGCAGGCGATCGTAGGCGTCTTGTGAGAGAAAGGGCAGAATCTCGACCGTCAGCTGGCCGCTGCTGATCTGTTGGCCGACAGTCAGTTGCGTCACCTCGAAAAAGTCACAGACGGCTGGCAGAATGCCAGTTTGCGGAATACGGCAATGCACTTGCTGCGGCCCCTGCGTCATGATGGAAAGCAACTGGCCGATAGGTGCGAACGGATAGCAGAACAGCGATACTTGCAGTTCATGCTGTTGGGCACCATTGTCCGTCAGTTGACGTCTCTGCAGAAACGCTTCACGAGCTGCGCACAGCTCTTTTTCGCGTAACAGGCCACCTGTTTGTTCAGTAAAGCCGGGGAAGAAAAAGGTCTTGTTCAGCGGCAGTCTGGGATGGGGTGAGGGTTTCAGATGGTAATCCTCCACCCAGGCTTCTGCGCTGAGATACTCCAGATTGAGCCAGACCGGGCGTTTGTCAGCCATTGCTTGCAGATAGTTTTCCGGCAGTTCGCAGGCAAAGGTCTCGATTACGACATCGGCGACGGTATCAAAGTGGAATTCCGGCTGCCAGTGATGAATCGAAACCCCGTCGATTTTCTGCAGCGGCAGTACGGTGTCGATCTGCGGCAACAGGCGCTGTGCGCTAGTAAGACCGTCGATCCAGAGGCGGACATCCAGGCCGTATTCATGCGCCAGCTGTCTGGCCAGGCGCCAGCAGACACCGATATCGCCGAAGTTGTCGATGACGCGGCAAAAGATATCCCAGTGTTGTTGTCTATGCATGCGGCAGTCAGTAGATTAAAGTTGTTTGAACCATGCTTGGGTGCTAAAGTCCACCATTAATGAAACTTTCTCGCATACTTGCAGTTTTTCTTATTCTGACGCTTGCCTCCAGCTCGGCACTGGCCGCTGTGTCTGCGCTGCGTCGTGTGCAAGCCTGCAAATGCAGCAGCAAGTGGTTGAATTGGATTTGTCCGGCATGGATATGCATGATTGCCATCAGGCAGATTCTACACAACAGCAATCAGAAGCAGAGCATCAGAATTGTACAATGGCTGGCTGCCACTTTTCACAAGTCGTTTTTGACAACGATTTCAAGCATCAGATACCGGATCTGATCAGTGCCTTGCAGCCGGTTTTTATTTCCACCGCTATTTCAGCAGATCAACCTCCTCCAATAAAACCTCCCGCTTGAACTGACGTTCAGAGGCACAGGCCTCAATCCGTCCATTTCAAGCGCTCAGGAGAGTTTTATGTTTACCCCATTTCTGTACAGGCTAATCAGTAGCCTGTTCCTGGCCATTGCGATAGCGATGGCATCGCCCGCTGTTGCCGGGCAAGACGAGGTTGCGGCCCCGGTGTCAGGCGAGCGCCTGTCACTGGTTGATGCCATGAGGCTTGCGACGCAGCATCAGCCGATATTGCAGTCCCTGAACGATGCGGCAGCAGCGGCGCGGGAATCCGCCGTCAGAGAGGGCCAGTTGGCTGACCCCAGACTCAGGCTGGGTGTTGCAAACCTGCCGGTCACCAGCGGCGATGCGTGGCGATTCAATCGTGATGAGATGACCATGGCAACGATAGGCCTGTCTCAGGAAGTGATGCCGCAACCGAAGCGCGAGGCCAATGCCAATGTGCTCGAGGCTGAAGCCGGGCAGTATCAGATGGAGCAGTTGGCGACAGCACGTGCCATTCAGCTTGAAGTGGCGATGGCATGGTTGGAGGTGTATGAAGCGCAGCATCAATCAGGCTTGTATCAGCGCGTTGTCAACGACATGGCGGCAGAGCGTGATGTTCTTGCCTCAAGAATCAGATCAGGCGCTGCAAGGACTTCTGAAGTATTGATTCTGGACCGTCAATTGTCCATGGCAAAGGACCAGCACTTGCGGGCAAAGGGCGATGAGCGCAGGGCTCGTGCCAAGCTGGTGCGATGGATTGGCAATGATGCAATGCGGCCCGTTTCGGAGGAAATGTTGCCAGTGGCGCCAGTGCCGGATACGACGCATGCTGTTGAAAACCATCCCATTTTGCAAAATGCCCGGCAAATCGAGGCGGTTGCCATGTCTGAACTCGAGCGCGCCAAAGCCGAGCGTTTGCAGAACTGGAGCTGGGAAGTCAGTTATGGCCGGCGTTTCAATGATTTGAGCGATATGCTCACTTTTCAGGTGGCCATTGACTTGCAAACGGATCGTGCCAACCGGCAGGACAGACGTGCAGCCGAAAAGCTGTTATTGGCTGAGAAGGCGCGCAAGCTGACCGATGATAAACGCCAGGAGCTGACGGCCCGGCTTGAAGCGGCACGTGCCGACTGGGAGACCGCATGGGCTCGTGAAAAAGAGCATCAGGAACGCCTGCTGCCGGCAACAGACATGCGACTGCATCTTGCGCAGGCTGGTTATGCGGCAGGCACCCAGCCACTGTCAGAAGTATGGGAGGCGCGCAGGGCCGTGCTTGAGGCGCAGATAGAGCACTGGACCATCATGACGGCGCTGCAACGGGCTATGGTGCAAGTAGGGTATCTGCTGAACGATCACCGTTTTTTCCCTGGGGGCGCATCATGAAACGTTCACATTTGATGATCGCTACAGCCGTTTTGCTACTGGTGATTTTTGCAGGTTACTGGTTAAAACCATTTATTTCTGATCATGGCTTCCACACACCAGTCAATGTCGATGGCTCAATACAAGACGATAGCATCGTGCAGGACGCCAGCGGTAAAACCGTATTGTTCTGGTATGACCCTATGGTGCCGGGGCAAAAATTCGATAAGCCGGGGAAGTCGCCTTTCATGGATATGATGCTGGTGCCGAAATATGCTGAAACAAAAACGCAGGATGGCGGCGTCAGGATTTCCTCGCAAACCATGCAGAATCTGGGTATCCGCCTGGCCGGGGTTGAGATGGCCAGCTTCACTGACAGGTTGAGCGCAGTGGGTCGCATTGAACCGGACGAGCGCCTTTTTTATAGTGTACAGCCGCGTATTGCGGGCTTTGTCGACAGGCTGCTGGTGAGAGCGGTAGGAGACCCGGTGAGCAAGGGCCAGAAAATTGCCGAGATCTATGCTCCGGAGCTTCTGGCAGCCCAGCATGAATACCTTGCTTTGCTTGATTACAGGGACGTTGATATTGCTGAGGGGTTGGTGCAGGCAGCGCATGGCCGCCTCAGTCTATTGGGGATGACACAGGGCGAGATCGCTGCGATTGCCCGTAATCGACGGGTGACAGAGCGTTTTGGTGTCTATGCGCCTGCCTCCGGGGTTGTTTCTGAGTTGAGTGTGCGTGAGGGGGCGCAATTGATGAGCGGGACCCCGTTGATAAAGATTGCCGATCTGTCGAGGGTCTGGTTGATTGCCGAGGTTCCTGAGCGCGACATCATGCGACTCAAGCCGGGCATCGCTGCCAAAGTCGAGCTGCAAAGTTTGCCGGGAGAAGTCTTCGCAGGCGAAGTGAATTACATTTATCCCACACTGGACGAGGTATCGCGCACTGCACGTGTGCGGGTGGAACTGGGCAATCGCGCCGGTTTGCTGCGACCTGGCATGTACGGCAATGTCAGGCTCGAAGGGGTGTCGCGAGATGCGCTGTCGATCCCCAGCGAGAGTGTCATCACCACCGGCATTCGGAAAGTGGTGATTGTCAGGCAGGGGTCAGGCTTTATGCCTGTGACGGTAGAAACCGGGCAGGAGCATGAAGGGCGCACGGAGATACTCATGGGTCTCGATGCAGGTGAAACTGTGGTGGCTTCCGGCCAGTTCCTCATTGATTCGGAGGCTTCATTGTCCGGCGTGCTCGCCAGGCTTGCACAACAGCCTGGGGCCGTAGCAGCGATGCATGCAGATGACGCACATGCAGGCCATGACCTGAATGGCATGACCACTGGGCAGGCAATGCCGGAAGGCACGGGTAAGGTCGTTGAACTGGATGCCAGGTCGGGCAAGGTGGTCCTGGCACATGCCCCGATCGCCGTACTGGATTGGCCGTCCATGACGATGGGATTCCGTGTTTCCGACCCGCAGCAGCTTCATGGCATCACTGCGGGCGATCAGGTGCAGTTTTCCCTCAAGCGGGATAGCCAAAGCGGACAATATGACATTGCCCACATCCACAGGAAAGGCGGTGCACAATGATCGCGCAACTGATCCGCTGGTCCAGCGCCAACCGGCTCATGGTGCTGTTGGTCACGCTCTTGGTGGCTGTCTGGGGTGTGTATGCCATGTTGAAGATGCCGCTGGACGCCATTCCCGATTTGTCTGATACGCAGGTCATCATACGCGCCCCGTGGCCGGGGCAGGCACCGCAGATCGTCGAGAACCAGCTGACCTACCCGCTGACTACGGCCATGTTGTCGGTACCGGGCGTGAAGACGGTGCGCGGCTATTCCTTCTTCGGTGATTCTTTCGTCTATATCCTGTTTGAAGATGGCACCGACCAGTACTGGGCGCGTTCGCGGGTGCAGGAGTACCTGAGCCAGGTGTCCGGCGAATTGCCTCAGGGCGTTAACCCGGCACTGGGGCCGGATGCGACCGGTGTGGGCTGGGTTTATGAGTATGCGCTGCTCGACCGTAGCGGCAAGCACGACTTGAGTGAATTGCGCACCCTGCAGGACTGGTTTCTCAAATTCGAGCTGAAGACTGTTCCCGGCGTGGCCGAGGTGGCGACGCTGGGCGGCATGGTGCGGCAATATCAAATACAGGTTGACCCGGACCGGTTGCGATATTACCGCCTTCCATTGTCCGTCGTGGTAGAAGCCGTGCGCAATGCCAACCAGGAAACCGGTGGAGGCGTGGTCGAGTTGGCCGAGGCCGAATATATGGTGCGCGTCCGCGGGTATCTGCAAACGCTGGAAGATTTTCGCAATATTCCTTTAGCAGTGAGTGCAGAAGGAGCGCCGGTGTTGTTGTCGGATGTAGCGCGCATTCAACTGGGCCCCGAACTGCGGCGCGGCATCACAGAGCTTAACGGCGAAGGGGAGGTGACCGGCGGCGTGATTGTCCTGCGTGCCGGGCAGAACGCGCTGGAGGCGATTGATGCGGTCAAGGCCAAGCTGGCCGGCCTGAAAAAAAGCTTGCCACCGGGCGTTGAAGTCGTGACGGTTTACGACCGCTCCAAGCTGATCAAGCGTGCAGTCGATAACCTCGCCCACAAGCTCATCGAGGAATTTGTCGTGGTGGCGCTGGTCTGCCTGCTGTTTCTCTGGCATTTGCGTTCCGCGCTGGTCGCCATTGTGGCTCTGCCGCTGGGCGTGCTGGTCAGTTTCATTGTCATGTACCATCAGGGCATCACCGCCAACATCATGTCCCTGGGCGGCATTGCCATCGCGATTGGCGCCATGGTGGATGCGGCGATTGTCATGATCGAAAATGCGCACCGCAAGCTGGAAAATTACCGCGAAGCCCATGGCGAGCCGGGCCATCCGCAGCGCATCAAAACCATCGTCGATGCTGCGACCGAAGTCGGTCCGGCATTGTTTTTTTCCCTGCTCATCATCACCCTGTCATTCATCCCGGTGTTTACCCTGGAAGCGCAGGAGGGCAAGCTGTTCGCGCCGCTGGCCTTTACCAAAACTTATGCCATGGCCGCCGCCGCCGGTCTCTCAGTGACTCTGGTTCCGGTGCTGATGACTTTGTTCATTCGTGGCAAAATCCGGCCTGAATCGCACAATCCGCTTAACCGTTGGTTGATTGCGGCCTATAAGCCGATGCTGGATGGTGTATTGCGTTTCCCGAAAGTGACGTTGCTGGTTGCCGTGCTGGTTTTGCTGACAACACTTTGGCCCTTGAGCAAACTTGGCAGTGAATTCATGCCGCCGCTGGATGAAGGGGACCTGCTTTACATGCCGACCACCTTGCCCGGCATCTCTGTTGCCAAAGCCTCGGAGATATTGCAGTTGAGCGATCGCCTGATCAAGACCGTGCCGGAAGTGGAGACGGTTTTTGGCAAGGCCGGGCGAGCTGAAACGGCAACCGATCCGGCACCGCTGGAAATGCTGGAAACGACGATACAGTTCAAACCGCGCTCTGAGTGGCGGCCGGGAATGACGACTGAGAAACTGATCGAGGAACTGGATGAGAGGCTGAAGATTCCCGGCATGGCCAATGTCTGGGTGCAGCCTATCCGCAACCGTATCGATATGCTGTCCACCGGCATCAAGAGTCCGGTCGGCATCAAAATCGGCGGAGCTGATCTGGCAACACTGGAAAAATTGGGGATTGAAGTCGAACGCCTCATGAAACAAGTGCCGGGGGTGAGTTCGGTCGTCTCGGAACGCGTCACCGGCGGCCGTTACATCGATGTCGATATCGATCGTCTGGCTGCGGCGCGCTACGGGCTCAGCATCGCCGATGTGCAGTCCGTGGTTTCCACCGCCATCGGGGGCGAAAACATCGCCGAGAAAATCGAAGGTCTGGCGCGTTTCCCGATCAATGTGCGATTCCCGCGCGAATTGCGCGATTCGGTTGAGAAGCTCGAAGCGTTGCCTATCATTACACCGCAGGGCGCGACGGTACCGCTGGGCGCTGTCGCCAGCATCAGGATTGCCGATGGTCCGCCCATGATCAAGAGCGAAAATGCCAGACCTAACGTTTGGGTTTATGTGGATACTCGTGACCGCGATCTGGGCGGTTTTGTGCGAGAGGCAAAAGCCATGCTTGATAAGGAGTTGCAATTGCCCACCGGATATTCGCTAAACTGGTCCGGCCAGTTTGAATATTTCGAACGCGCTACCAAAAGACTCAGTTATGTCGTACCCATGACCTTGGGAATCATTTTCATTCTGCTGTTCATGACGTTCAAGCGTATCACCCCTGCGCTACTGATACTTGGCAGCCTGCCATTTGCACTGGTCGGTGCCGTCTGGTTTCTTTATCTGCTCGGCCATCGCTTTTCAATTGCCAGCGGCGTTGGCATGATCGCACTGGCGGGTCTTGCGGCGGAGTTCGGCATCATCATGCTGGTTTACCTGGATGAGGCGCTGGGGCGCTATCGAGTTGCCGGCACACTAAAGACGGATGATGACTGGCGCAAGGCATTGATGGAAGGCGCCGTGCTCAGGGTGCGACCCAAGGCCATGACGGTAGCCGTCATCCTGGCCGGCCTGATTCCGATTCTGATAGGTTCGGGTACCGGCTCGGAAACCATGAGCCGAATTGCCGCGCCCATGGTGGGCGGCATGCTGACGGCACCACTGCTGTCCTTGTTCGTCTTGCCGGCAGTTTATCTGTTGCTGAAGTCCAGAGTCTGATGTGTAATTTCGCTGTAAACCGGGATCAGGACTGCTCCCGGTAGCTGATATTGATGATCTCGTAGCTTTCTTCAGCGGCCGGGGTCTGCACGTGTACCATATCGCCGGTCTGCTTGCCGAGCATGGCTTTGGCCAGCGGCGAGATCCAGCTGATGTAGCCCTTGGTTGGCGCCAGTTCGTCCTGGCCGACAATGCGGTAGCGGTGCTCGCTGTCGCGTTCCAGCGAGTACAGCGTCACCCAGGCGCCGAAGTAGACTTTTTCCAGGCCCTGTTGCAGAGCCGGATCGACCACCTCGGCGCTGTCCATGCGTTTGATCAGGAAGCGCATGCGTGAATCGATCTGGCGCAGGCGCTTCTTGCCGTAGATGTAGTCACCGTTCTCCGAGCGATCGCCGTTGCTCGCCGCCCAAGCGACGGTTCGCACGACTTCCGGCCGCTCCACCTTGCGCAGCTGCTGGAATTCTTCCTCCAGTGCTGCGAAGCCTTCGGGGGTAATGTAATTTTTCTGCGCTGTTATTTTCTGCTCTGCCATGATGGCTATGGTATCTCACTGCCATGCACAGTTAAAATGATCAGGTGAATTCTTTTTCTCCACTCATTCTTTGCTCCACCGCACGCCTTGCGCGCAGTCTGCGCAACCTGCATGCGCGCAAACTGGCAGCCAGTCAGCAGCAGTGGCAACCCTTGCCGGCCTTTACCCTCAACGTCTGGCTCGATGAGTGGATAGAGCAGGCGCTGCTTTGCGGCAACATTGCGCCGGACGATATGCCGCGCGGGATGTTGAGCAACGCGCAGGAGCGTCTGTTGTGGGAGCAGGCGATTGAAAGTAGCTTGAAAGATCTGGATAGCGAGCCCTTGTTCGATAAGGCCGGCCTGGCCGCCGCCGCACAGGAAGCCAATCGTTTGCTGATCGAGTGGAATCTCAGCCTGGATACGGATGACCTTGCCGAGGAAACGCGACAGTTTCTGCTCTGGCGCCAGCGTTTTCAGACACTTTGCAAGCAGGGTGGTTGGCTGGAGCCGGTGCGTTATTTCAGCTGGCAGGTGCAACACATGGAGCGTGGTGTCAGTGAGGTGCCATTTGAAATCGCTCTGGCCGGTTTTGATAGAATCAGCCCTTTGCAGCAAAGGCTGTTTACGGCCTTGCAGACGCGAGGGATAAAAGTCTTGCCTTACCCGCTGGTGTATGACAAACCGCAAAGCGCCAGCCGTGTCGAGCTGAATGATCAGGATGCCGAGTGTCGTGCGGCTATCGGCTGGGTCAGGGAATTGCTGCATAAAAACCCGGCAGCGAAGCTGGCGATTGTGGTGCCTGAACTCAGTGCCCTGCGCGATAAGCTGGCTGCCCTGCTGGATGAGGCTTTTCATCCGGCTTTTGTCACGCCGCAACTGGCGCAGTCACCGCGCAGTTACGATTTTTCTCTTGGTCTAGCACTCAGTTCACAGCCCATTATTGCAGCCGCTCTGCATCTTTTACGCTTCGGTTTGCAGCGCCATGCCGTTCCGCAGGCAGATATTTCCGAGCTTTTGCATAGCCCTTACTGGTCGGACTGCATTGCTGAGTCTGATGCGCGTGCGCAGCTGGATGCCAGCATGCGCGAGTGGTTGCCCTTGACGTTTACACCACAGCGTTTTCAGCATTTTGTGCAGAAATCGCTCGCAGGAGAAAGACCCCTGCCAGTCACCGCGCTTTATCAAGACCTGCAGACATTATTGAAGCTTTGTCAGTCGCAGCCTTCCAGGCAGCCGCCATCCGCATGGGCACAGGCGTTCTTGAGGATTCTGCAGGAGGTGCATTGGCCCGGTGCCCGTAGTCCATCCAGTCATGAATATCAGGCAAAGCTCTCGTTTGAAAAAGTGCTGAAGGCTTTGGCCGACCTTGACCAGTTATCCGGTGCCATCAATGCAATGGAGGCGATCAAGCGGCTTTCGCAACTGTGCAAGGAGCAGATATTCCAGCCCGAGGCGGCAGCTCAGCCGCAGTTGCAGGTGCTGGGCATGCTGGAGGCCGCTGCCGAGCCACTGGACGCCATGTGGGTGATGGGTATGAACGATCACGTGTGGCCGCCGGCACCCAATCCCAACCCATTGCTGCCTGCTCAGCTACAAAGGTCTGCCGGCACGCCAAATGCCGATAGCAGTGTGCAGATGGAGTTTGCCGAGGCAATTCATCGCAGGTTGCTTGCCAGTGCCAGACATATCATCTTTTCCAGTGCGTTGAAGGATGGCGAGCGCATGTTGCGCCCCAGCCCATTGCTGGAAGAGATCTCTCGATCCGAATCGACTTGTCTGTTGTTTGCGACATTGGCCGAGACACTGTCAGCAGATGCACCCAGGCATTTGCACTTTCTCGATGACGCGCAGGCACCAGCGCTTGCAGAAGGCGAACATGTCTCCGGCGGCACCGGATTGCTCAAGGCTCAGGCTATTTGCCCGGCTTGGGCGTTCTATCAATATCGTTTGCATGCACGCGCGCTGAAATCGCCAGTCAACGGACTGGATGCCATGGAGCGCGGCACGCTGGTACACAGCGTGCTCGAATGCTTCTGGGCAGAACGCCACCCGGAAGAAGTACGGGCCATGACAGCAGAGGCGTTGCAAGCTGCTGTCATCGAAGCGGCAGATCAGTCGCTGGCCGCTTTTAATCAAGAGCGCGATGCGGCGTTGTCCGAGGCTTTTATCGCGCTTGAGCGTGGAAGGCTGACCAAGTTGACACTGGCATGGTTGAATGAAGTGGAAATGCAGCGGCCAATGGGGTTTGTGGTGACTGACCGCGAGCGCGAAGAACGTATTTCCATCGAGGGCATTTCCATCCGTTTGATAGTTGACCGTATCGACACGCTGGAAGATGGCAGGCTGGTGCTGCTCGATTACAAGACCGGCCGCCAGAACGATTACAAGAATTGGGCCGAGTCACGGATTACAGAGCCGCAGTTGCCCATCTATGCGGCATTTATTCTGACGGATGAGGACGTGGCTGCAGTCTGTTATGCCCAGGTGCGCATTGACAAAAACGGCTTCAGCGGCATCGCTCACGATGCCGATCTGGTGCAGGGTGCACTGGCATTGAGTGATGCCAGGGGACGCAAGATATTCCCTGAATCGGAGTTCCCGGACTGGAAGTCCGTGCTGATGCACTGGAAAAGCAGCATCGAAAGCATTGCTCGCGAACTGAAATCCGGTGAAGCGGCGGTTCGCTTTGAGGATGAAAAACAGCTGGCTTACTGTGAAGTGTTGCCGCTCTTGCGCCTGCCTGAACGACAGCTGCAGTTCGAGCGCCCCGAGTTGACTGAGAAGATGAATCGCCGGACGACGGTGAGCGGGGTGCATGAATGAATATGAGCGCTCAGCAGCATCTGCTGGAGGAGGACGAACAAAGTCGTATCCGTGCGCTGGATGCGAGCGAGTCGTTTATTGTCGAGGCGCCGGCCGGCGCCGGTAAGACCGAGTTGCTGACGCAGCGCTATCTGCGCTTGTTGCAGACAGTGAGCGAGCCGGAAGAAATCATCGCCATCACCTTCACCAACAAGGCCGCTTCCGAGATGCGTGCGCGTATTCTGGACAGCCTGCAGGATGCGGCAGACGAAGTGCCGATCGACAAGCAACACAAGCAGCAAACCCGTGCACTGGCGCTGCGCGCACTGCTGCGTGGTACTCAACGCGGCTGGCGTTTGCTGGAGAATCCTTCGCGTCTGCGCATCTACACCATCGACTCTTTCAGCAGTCATCTGGCGCGGCAGATGCCGCTAATGAGCCGCTTTGGCGCGCAACCGGGAGTGCGTGAGGATGCGATGCCGTACTTTGAGGAGGCCGCCACCCGCACATTGGAGCTGCTGGAAGCCGATGGCGTGGGCGAGATTGTGCAGCAGGCCTTGCGCTATTTCGATAATGACGCCTATCGCCTGAATCAGTTGCTGGCTGAAATGCTGGCCAAGCGCGACCAATGGCTTGATTACACGCAGAACAGTGCCTCGCCTGAACTGGCGGAGCAGGCACTGGGCCGCATGATCATGGAGGAGATCGCAGCGGCAACCGCCTGCCTGACGCCAGCCCGGCAACAGGTACTGATGCCGATAGCGCGCTTCGCTGCTGCCAACCTGCCCTGTGAGGCAAGCATTGCTCTATTGCGCGATTGGGAAACCGAGATTCCGCCCAGGCCTGAAGCGCTATCCATGTGGCGGGCAGTCTGTGACCTGTTGCTGACCGGCAGTAATCACAAAGGTACGCTGCGCAAGCGGCTGGATAAGAACATGGGTATGCCGGCCACGCCCGAAGCCAAACCCTGGAAAGAACAACTGACGGCATTGATCGATGATTTGAGAATGTTGCATGGCGCCGAGTCGGCGCTCGCCAACATCCGGCTGCTGCCGGATGCCAGGCACGAAGATGAAGCCTGGCAGACCATTGCGACCCTGGGCCATTTACTCAAGATCGCAGTGGCGCAACTCTGGCTGGTGTTTCAGTCGCATGGTGAGGTGGATTTTGTCGAGGTTGCGCAGCGTGCACTGAAAGCCCTGGAAGATGAGGCCGGTAACCCGACCGATCTGGCGCTCAAGCTTGATTACCGTATCCAGCATCTTCTGGTGGATGAGTTTCAGGATACCAGTCCGACCCAGATCAAGCTGCTACAGCGTCTGACACGCGGCTGGGAGCCGGGCGATGGCCGTACGCTGTTTGCCGTGGGCGATCCCATGCAATCCATCTACCGCTTCCGCAAGGCCAATGTAGGTTTGTTCTTGCGCGTGGCTGAAGAGGGCATCGGTGACCTCAGTCTGGTCAAGCTCCGACTTTGGCGCAACAACCGTTCCTGCGCACCGGTAATCGATTGGATCAACAACGCCTTTACCAGGGTGTTTCCGGCACGGGACAGTGTGCTGCAAGGCGCTATCAGTTACCGCGCATTCGCCGCGACCAAACCGCAGGAAGCGGGGTCTGCTGTCTATGTGCATCCCCTGATTGCAGGCAACGCGGAGCCGGAAGCAGAGGCTGATGAATCCGAGGAAGAGAGACTTTCGGAAAGTGATGAGGCCATTCGGCAGCGTGAAGCCGACACCATTATCGAGATTATTCATCAAACACGGGTGCAGGACCCGGAGAGCAAAATCGCGGTGCTGGTGCGTGCCCGTTCGCACCTGCATGCCTTGGTCAGCCGCATACGCCGCTACCATGCGCATCTGAATTTTCAGGCAGTGGAGATTGAAGAGCTGGCCAATCGGCAGATTGTGCAGGACCTGCTCTCGCTGACCAATGCCCTGCATCATCGCGCAGACCGTGTGCACTGGCTGGCGATTCTGCGTGCGCCATGGTGCGGGCTGACTCTGGCAGACATGCACACGCTAGCCGGGGCTGACAGAAGCCGAACCATTCACAGCCTCATGCACGATGAATCCCGTCTGAAAGTCATGAGTGAAGACGGCCGTGCCAGGTTACTGCATGTGCGCAATGTGCTGGACGAGGCCCTGGCGCAACGCGGGCGTCAAACTACAGCACGCTGGGTGCATGGTGTCTGGCTCATGTTGGGTGGAGCGGCTTGCCTGTGGGAACCGGGTGATGTGCGTGATGTGCAGGCATTCTTCGACCGCATCGCCAGGCTCGAAGCCACTGGCCAGTTCTCTACCGGGCAATTGGCCATCGAAGTGAAAAAACTCTACGCAGCGCCGGACGCTCAGGCGGATGACAGCTTGCAGTTCATGACCATCCACAAATCCAAAGGACTGGAGTTCGATACGGTGATCCTGCCCGGGCTGGATCGCAAAACCGGCAACAACGATCAGCCGCTACTGCTGTGGGAAGAAGTGCCGCGCAGGAACGTCATGCACGATGCTTCGCAGTTCGACCTCATCGCCGCACCGCTACCGGCCAGGGGCAAGAGCAAATCGACAGCACCTGCACCATATGACTACCTTAAACATCTGGAGTGCGCGCGTGCAGCCAATGAAGATACCCGCGTGCTTTATGTTGCCGCGACACGGGCAGAGCGCTGCTTGCATCTGATAGGCGCCGCCCGGCATAACGACAAGGGTGAACTCAAGGTTCCCAAAAACACCTTTCTCGAATTACTCTGGCCGCATGTCCATGCTGAATTCGCAATGGCAACTGATGCGCAGGCAACCATCATGCAAGATGAAGACGTCGGCATACCGTTGGCCGAGTTTGTGCCAAAATTGGTGCGCCTCGCCCAACCCAGGCTGCCGGCAGTGTTCAGTCAACGTGAAAATCTGCTGACCGCTGTGCATCGAGTCAGCGAGCAGCAAGCTGAAGATGCAGGCGGATTATTCGATGATAATCTCGATGCGCTGGTCGGCGTGCTGGCACACCGCTACCTGGAATTTGTCGTTAAACAGGGTGTGGAGGCATGGCTACCATCGCGTATCGAAGGGCTCAAGCCAGCGATGTTGAAATGGTTGCAGAGACAGGGTGTCAAGGCCAAGGCGCTGGAGCCGGCTGCCGCCCACACCATCGCCATGTTGCAAACTACGCTGCAAAGTGAAGATGGCCGCTGGCTACTCAAGCCACGAGAAAGTGCCAGCGCCGAACTGCCAATCGCGACACTGGATGAAGGAGCCGCCAGAACGCAGCAGTTGGATCTGACTTTTGTCGAGGATGGCGTACGCTGGGTTATTGACTATAAATCGACAGCCTTTGCGCCGGATGTGAGCGAGCAGACGCTGCACCAACAGGCGGAAGCGCACCGTGAGCAGCTGGAAGGTTATGCCCGGTTGTTTGAAGCGGAAGGTTTGCCGGTAAAGGCGGCGATCTTTTTTTTAAGTGCAGGACGGCTGGTTAAAATGCGCTGATCTGGCTACAAAGTACCGGCTTTATGAGTTGGGATTGTCTGTTGTATGACGGGGTTGTTTGCTGAGCCTGAAATCGGACTCTGCCATTGATTGTTGGCAGAGTCCGGAAGTCTGTCAATGGATGCTTCCATGTTGCTGGAGATACCAGGTTTTGAAGGCGGATAAAGCCTTTATACGCGATTGTGGATTAGAGGTCTGAATCCATTGCGTTGAAGTTCTGTGTTTGCTGGACTGGGTAGTGTTGCCTGAAACACCCCAGTCCTTGATATTTTTTGAAACCATCGCTTTTCTCCTTTAAAAAATCAGCGTTTAATCAGTTATCTTTATGAGAATCAAAAATATAATATTCCTGGCATGGATGCAATACGCAAAGGATTAGGAATTTTTACCGTATTGATAAGCTGGAAGATAACTTGAAAGAAGCCGAGGGCGCTTAAGGGGCTGGTATAGTTTCCATGGACTTATAGAAAATAGCGAGTTTCAAGTAATTAAAGGATATTTATGGCGATAGGGTGGTTTTCCATGTTGCAGGCCGTCCCTTGGGGGCAGGTGATTGATAACGCTCCGAAGGTGGTGGAGGGCGCAAAGAAGTTTTGGAATACGGTGGCAGGGAGACCGGTGGCAGATGAATATGAGGTAGTGGATGTGTCGCCGGAAGCAGATGAAAGCACTGCCTTGCGGGCACTGAAAAAACGGCTCACCGTGCTGGAAAAATCCAATGCCGACCTGCATCAGCAGATGCTGGCATCATCCGGATTGATCAAGACGTTGGCTCAGCAGAATGCACAGCTTGTTAACCGTATTGAGGCCAACCGCAAGCGCATGGCCTGGCTGACGCTGATTTGTGTACTCACGGCTGTTGCGACACTGGGGATGCTTGTCTTCATATTCACGCAGCATGCTGCGTGAATGGCGTGTCCGACTCTATTTATCTCAGCTCGCTTATCTCAGTTCTTTCAGCACCACTTTGACGAAATCTGCACGATGATTGATATCGTGCAACTGCATCGTTACCCTTAATTTATCCGGCCCGTTCATGCGGCAGCGTTTATCCCGCTGCAGCAGGTTGATCAGCTTGGCCGGGTCGAGGTCGGCCCGGGGATTGAATTGCAACTGGATGGCGCTATCGCTGGCGTCGATCTTCAGGATGTCCATCGGTTTGGCTGCCACGCGCAGGCGGTGGCAGGCCATCAGTGCCTCGCCCTGTTCCGGCAGCAGACCGAAGCGGTCGATTAGTTCTTCCTGCAGGTTATCGAGTTCGTCGTCATTGGTGCAATTAGCGAGGCGCTTGTAGAGTACCAGCCGCTCATGCACATCGGGACAATAATTGTTGGGCAGCAGGGCAGGAGTATGCAGGTTGATTTCCGTCGTGACCCCGAGCGGTGCGGAAATATCCGGCTCCTTGCCGGCCTTGAGTTGCTTCACCGCATGATTGAGCATATCGGCATAGAGATTAAAGCCGATCTCGTGCATCTCGCCGGATTGTGAATCACCAAGCAGTTCGCCGGCACCGCGAATCTCCAGGTCGTGCATCGCCAGATGGAAGCCCGCGCCCAGGTCTTCCAGCAACTGAATGGCATCCAGCCGCTTTTGTGCCTGCGTCGTGATCTTGCGGTGCGGGTCGGTCAGCAGGTAGGCATAGGCCTGGTGGTGTGAACGGCCGACACGGCCGCGCAGCTGGTGAAGTTGGGCGAGACCGAACATATCGGCCTTGTTCATGATGATGGTATTGGCGGTCGGTACGTCGATGCCGGTTTCGATGATGGTCGTACACAGCAGCAGGTTGAAGCGCTGGTGGTAGAAGTCGCGCATCACATGTTCCAGCTCGCGTTCGCGCAGCTGGCCATGGGCGATGCCAATACGCGCTTCCGGGATGATCTTCTCAAGTTTTTCACGCATGCTGTGGATGGTATCCACTTCGTTGTGCAGGAAATATACCTGCCCACCGCGTTTGAATTCGCGCATGGCGGCTTCGCGGATGATGCCTTCGGAGTAATCGGTGTGGAAGGTCTTGATGGCGAGACGTTTCTGCGGCGGCGTGCTGATGACAGAGAATTCGCGCAGGCCCTCCATCGCCATCGACAACGTGCGCGGAATCGGTGTGGCGGTCAGTGTCAGCACATCGACTTCGGCGCGCAATGCTTTCATTTGCTCCTTCTGACGTACGCCGAAACGATGTTCTTCGTCCAGAATGGCGAGGCCCAGATTCTTGAATTTGACATCCTTTTGAATCAGTCGATGGGTGCCGATGATGATGTCGATCTTGCCGTCCGCCAGGCCCTGCAGTGCTTCCTTCTGTTCCTTGGCGGTGCGGAAGCGCGAGATCTCGGCGATCTTGATCGGCCACTCGACGAAGCGGTCGGTGAAGTTGTTGTAATGCTGTTCGGCCAGCAGCGTGGTCGGTACCAGCACGGCAACCTGACGCCCGCCCATGACGGCGACGAAGGCAGCGCGCAGGGCGACCTCGGTCTTGCCGAAGCCGACATCGCCACAGACCAGGCGGTCCATCGGGCGGCCGGATTGCATGTCGTCGATAACCGCTTCGATGGCGGCCAGTTGGTCTGGTGTCTCCTCGAACGGGAAGGCATCGGCGAAGGCTTCATAATCATGCAGCGACAGCTTGAAGGCATGACCCTTGCGCGCAGCACGCTGAGCATAGAGATTGAGTAGTTCGGCTGCGGTGTCACGAATCTGCTTGAGTGCCTTTTTCTTGGCCTTTTCCCAATGGCCGCTGCCCAAACGGTGCAGCGGTGCGGATTCGGGCGGTCCACCGGAATAACGCGAAATCAGGAAAAGTTGTGAGACGGGGACGTAAAGCTTGTCGTCGCCGGCATATTCCAGCAGCAGGAATTCTGTCTCGCCTTCGCCGAAATCCAGGTTGATCAGGCCACGGTAGCGGCCGACGCCGTGCTCTTCATGCACAACGGGATCGTTCTCGCGCAGTTCGGAGAGATCCTTCAGCATGCCCTCGGTGCTGCGGGCTTTCTCCTTCTCGCGGCGACGCTGCTGGCGTACGGTGGCGGCATACAGTTCGGCTTCAGTGATGACGACGAAGTCGGCAGTCGGGAAGCCGCTATGCAGACTGGTGATGCCCAGCATCAGGTGCTCATCACTGCCCAGGAAAGACTGCCAGGAATCGCAGAACGCGGGCTTCAATGTGTGTTCGGCCAGTAGTTGGGCGATGGTCTCGCGCCGACCCAGGCTTTCGGCGCCGATGAGGATACGTTTTCTGGTCTTTTTCAGGAAGGCCTGCAATTTGTGCAGTGGATTATCGGCACGGCGCTCGATATCGAGTTCCGGCAGGCCGGTTTTCTTTTCCGGCTGCATGATGATTCTGGCATAGCGATGTGTGGCAGCGAAAAAGTCTTCGGTTTTGATCAGCAGCCGCTCGGGGTGCAGGATGGGTCGTTCCGGGTCATGTGCCAGCAGGCGATAGCGTGATTGCGCTTCCAGCCAGAAATTCTGTGCGGCGGCATCAAGATCACCATGCAGGCAGAGTATGGTGTGCTCGGTCAGGTAGTCGATCAGCGTAGCAGTCTGCTCGAAGAATAGCGGCAGATACCACTCGATACCGCCGCTGGCCATGCCTTTGCTAATATCCTTGTAGATGCGGCTGCGTGAAGGGTCACCCTCGAATGTCTCGCGAAAACTCTGACGGAAGCGCGTGATGCCGGCTTCATCCAGTGGAAACTCGCGTGCAGGCAGCAGACGGATCTCGGGCACCGGATAGAGGCTGCGCTGATTGTCGACGTCAAAGGTGCGGATAGTCTCGATCTCGTCGTCGAACAGATCCAGACGGTAAGGCAGGGTGCTGCCCATCGGGAACAGGTCGACCAGGCCGCCGCGAACGCTGAACTCGCCCGGACTCATGACTTGGTTGACATGATGGTAGCCGGCTTCTGCACATTGTTGACGCAGGGCTTCCAGATCCAGTCTCTGGCCTTTTTTCAGCATGAAAGTGTGTGCGGCGAGATAGGTCTGTGAAGGCAAGCGCAATAATGCGGTGCCTGCCGGCACGATGATGACATCGCAACTGTTCTGGCTGATCTGGTATAGCGTCGCCAGCCGTTCTGAGATCAGGTCCGGGTGTGGCGAGAAGTGATCGTAAGGCAGGGTTTCCCAGTCCGGCAGCAGATGCACTTTCAGTTCCGGCTCAAACCAGGGCAGTTCTTCCAGCAGGCGCTGCGCTTCAAAAGCGCTGGAGGTGATAATGGCCAGCGGTGTTTTAGCGGATTTCTGCTTGAGCTCGAGCGCCAGCCTGGCGAGTGCGAGACTGTCTGCGCCAACGACTATTTTTTGAACGCGTTCGGCCTGACCGGTAGCCGGTACGGAAATGGAAAACTGCATGGGGAACGACTGACGGGAATGAGTAAATGCTGAATTATAGCCGCTGGCAGTAGGTGAGGGCTATTGAAAATAGTGATAAGCCTGATGCAGTCGACTTGCTGGCCGGCTGCATCAGAGTTATGGTGCCGCAGTCTTATCCGGCAGAGGCTTTACTTGGAGAGCAACTTGGTAATCTGGATCTCGGCTGCGGTCCAGTATTCGACCGGGTTACCGGCGAAATTATTACGCTCGGCCAGGAAGTAGGCTGCGACTTCCACCATGCGATAACGCTCTTCTGGTCCGACCTTGCTGGTTTTCGGTGCAGCTTTTTTAGCTGTAGCCGGTTTTTTTGCAGCGGCAGGCTTTTTGGCTGCTACAGGCTTCTTGGTAGCAGCTGCCTTGGGCGCTGCAGGCTTTTTTGCGGCAGGAGCTGCTTTTGCAATGGTTGCTTTTGGTGTAGCCATCTAAGTTCCTTTCGATGAGGACTTTTTGCTGCTGAAAATGAAAACGGTGACTCTCAAGAGTGATAATAACTCGAATTCCTTAAATTGTTCCACCTACAGTAAGGCCATCGATACGTAAAGTCGGCTGGCCGACGCCGACCGGCACACTTTGCCCTTCTTTACCGCAAGTGCCGACACCGGAATCCAGCGCCATGTCGTTGCCGATCATGGAGACTCGCTTCAGCACATCTGGCCCGTTACCGATCAGCGTGGCGCCCTTGACCGGATAGCTGAGCTTGCCGTCATCAATCATCCAGGCTTCTGCAGCCGAGAAGACGAACTTGCCGCTGGTGATGTCGACCTGACCGCCGCCGAAGTTGACAGCATAGAGGCCTTTCTTTACCGACTTGATAATCTCTTCCGGCGCCATGGTGCCATTCAGCATGTAGGTATTGGTCATGCGCGGCATCGGGATGTGCGCATAGGATTCGCGGCGTGCATTGCCAGTGAGCGGCATGCCCATCAGGCGCGCATTGAGGCTGTCCTGGATGTAACCGCGCAGAATGCCGTCCTCGATCAGCACGGTACGCTGGGTCGGATTGCCTTCGTCATCCACAGTCAGTGAACCGCGGCGGTCGGCAATCGTGCCATCATCCAGTACGGTGACGCCTCTGGCAGCAACCTGCTGACCGATAGCATTGCTGAAAGCGGAACTGCCTTTACGATTGAAATCTCCTTCGAGGCCGTGGCCGATGGCTTCATGCAAAAGAATGCCAGGCCAGCCCGGGCCGAGGACGACGGTCATGTTGCCGGCGGGCGCAGGGCGAGCGTCAAGGTTGACCAGGGCTTGATGCACGGCTTTTCTGGCGTAGTCCTCCAGCACTTCATCGGTGAAATAACTGTAATCGAAACGACCGCCACCGCCAGCAGAACCCTGCTCGCGCCTGCCGTCCTGTTCGGCAATCACCTGTATTGATAGCCGCACGAGCGGGCGGATATCCGCAGCCATGACGCCATCGTGGCGAGCAATCATGACGACTTCATATTCGCCGGCGATCGAGGCCATGACCTGGCTCACCCGCGGATCAGCCTTGCGCGCCAATGTTTCCAGTCTTTCCAGCAGCCTGATTTTGGCTTCGGCGCTCAGTGAGGCGATCGGGTCTTGCGGAATGTAAAGTTGCGGTGTGCTGATGTGCTGTATGGTGCTGCCGGACTGTTCATTGCCGAGTGCGGCTATTGCCCGCGTAGCTTGTGCTGCCTGTTGCAGGGCAGGCAGGTGAATGTCGTCCGAGTAAGCAAAAGCGGTTTTCTCGCCGCTGACGGCGCGTACGCCGACGCCCTGATCGATATTGAAGTTGCCGGATTTGACCTGGCCTTCTTCCAGCCCCCAGCTTTCCGAGCGGCTGTACTGGAAATAGAGATCTGCATAGTCCACCTTGTGCGACATGATGCTGCCGAGCACGTTCTGCAGTGCCGGGATGTCCAGTCCGGCCGGCTTCAGCAGTGTTTCACTGGCGGTGGTGAAATGCGAGCCGGCATCAGGATTGGAACTGGTCGGTATGGAATCAGGCTTCATTAGGGTTCTTCAGTATGATTTGTTTAAAAAAACTATAGTAAATATTATTTCAATAGGTAGTACTAAAAATCGTGATTTACGGTTCATGAGGCCAGACTGTTTAAAGCAGGCTGCGGTGTTTCAGTGCCGGCAGGCTCTTGCGCAAGCTGGCGAGATAGCCTGGATTGATTGAGGCGACCACGACTCCGGAACCACGCGGCAGGCGATCCAGCACCACGCCCCAGGGGTCGACGATCATGCTGTCGCCATGCGTTTCGCGGCCGGACGTGTGATAACCACCCTGTGCTGGTGCCAGTACGTAAGCCAGGTTCTCGATGGCGCGTGCGCGAATCAGTGTCTCCCAGTGTGCCTTGCCGGTAGTTTCAGTAAAGGCGGCTGGTATGACGATGATATCGACTGCTCCCATCGCGCGATAAAGCTCGGGGAAGCGCAAGTCATAACAGATGGAAAGCCCGATATTGCCGAACGGGGTATCCAGTGTAACCACTTCGCCACCCGGTTCAATGGTTGTCTCTTCATGATAGTGCTCATTACCGAGATCCAGACCGAATAAATGAATCTTGTCATAGCGCGCCACCTGTTTACCTTTGTCGTCATAGACCAGGCAGCTGTTACGCACCTTGTTCTTGACGCTTGATTCCAGCGGTACGGAACCGGCAATAATCCAGATCTGGTGCTTCTTGGCAGTTTTCGCGAGAAAGCGCTGGATGGGACCATTGCCTTCCTTTTCCCGGACAGCAACCTTGTCGGTATCTTTCAGGCCCATGATGGCGAAATATTCCGGCAGGGCAATGAGTTTTGCGCCCTGGTTCACTGCAATTTCAATTAGCCGCTCCGCTTCACTCAGGTTGGCTGAGACGTTTGGACCAGATGCCATCTGGATGCCCGCTATCTTTGCCATGCTGGGTGCCGTTTTGGCCTGTTTACCCCGAGATTTGATCGCCATTTTTTTCTTTCTAGCCTAATAAATTAAGTTTTCAGTGTTCTTGAATACGCTTCCGCGTCGCCTTATTGGCCGGGGATGCTCTTGCTTGGTTCATTAACGACTTTTTCAACTTCGGTCTCTATCGGATTGTCCCATGTGCCGGTGATGATATATTTTTCAGCAGCAAACTTATTTAACGGATCTTTCAGCAGCTTTTGTGCGATAAAAGCTGCTGCCGCTACCGCAGGCCCACCGACTAATGCTGCCAGAGAAACACTGTCACTGATATAAGGAGTCACATTGACATTAAGGTGCTGAGTTTCTTTTTTCAGGTCAGTTTCGCCTTTAATTTCGATTTTGGCTACAGGGCCCTCGAGCAGGAAGTCGTTGCTGCGCAGGATTCCCTGACTAATATTGGCAGTTGAGCTGATTTTGTCAAAGGTGAATCCGCTGCTCAGTACATCCTTAAAGTCCAAAGTCAGCCTTCTTGGCAGGTTTTGCAGTGTCAGCACGCTGAACAGGCGGCCGACGCCGGGCTTGATCTGAAGAATCTGGCCGTTACGGGCAGCCAGCTTGAAGTTGCCGGAAAGCTGCTCGACATTGAACTCATGCGGGCTGCCAGGCCAATGCAGGTCGCCGTCGAGTTTGGCAGTGCCGTCCTTGATCACATCATGGTAGCCAAGCCGGTTCAGTGTGTTGCCCAGTTGATTGATTTCCCAGTTTACAGTCATCCGGGTATTGGGGTTGTTTCGCCAGTTTTGCCACATGCCATCAGCCGTCAATACGCTATCCGGATTGCTGATTCGTAATTGGTCTATGCGCCAGTTGTTGCGGATTTCACTGGCTTTCAATTCCAGTTTTCCCAGTTCTTTCTGCCCAAGCACAAAGGTGTCGGCAACGATATCCAGGTCGGGGTAATCCATTTTTTTTACTTCCCCGCTGGCAGCACTTTTAATGATAGCCGTTGTTGGGGTTTTGCCTGGGATGGTCAGGTTCCTCAGTCTGGCGATGATTCTGCCATTGTCTTGATTAATCCAGCGCATATCGCCATTCAGTTCTCTGCTTTGAACCTGCATTTGCCAGCCATCTGCGGCCTTGGTGGCATCCAGTTTCAGAGAGTTGATGCGCCGCTCAAAAACATCTAGTGCACCGACCGACAGCTTGATCCGTTGTAGCGGCCATGCCTGCCCCGCACTGCTGCTGCCGGAACTTCTGTCATCTTCAAGCACGTCCAGCCATTGATCCAGGTTGAGTTCTTCAAAGTTGCCGCGCACTTCAATCCCTGATTGCAGGGGAGTTTCGGCTAGCACATTGATGCCTATCTGGCCGCGATCTATCTGGTAAATACCGCCGACTTCCTTACGCAGTATACGGGCGGAAATCTGGTTGGCCATGCTGATATTGATGATATCCTGGCCAGGCGCCTGCGGGCGTTTTTCTATGCGCAAGGGCATTTTCTCATCTGCCGTCTTGCCGATCGGCTGCGGCAAATCCAGGGCCAAGCCCGCCAGACTGGAACGCACTGTGACGTCGACCATCTGCGACTGGATGCTGATGTCACAAAACCAGTCGGCATTGCCGTGAATCAGGCCGCCGAGGGCACTCCCCATTGCATTTCTGATGCCAGTGTCACTGATATTGCCGCGTGCCGCGACTTTAACCAAACGATTCTGGCCGGTACTGATATCTATTCTGGCCGGGCCATCATAGACATTGGCAGTGATATTTTTGGCATTCATGCCGGATTCGGTGAATTCAAGCTGGCCATTGATCCTGGTGATATCCGGAATCGAAGGGCTGGACATGCTGGCATTGTTTATCTGATAGGCGCCCTTGATTGCAGTCGCGTCTACATTTTCCAGTGGTATCTTCAGTTCGAGATTGAGTGTGCCAGTACCGCTGGTGCGCATATTGTTCGTCAGGCCATCGGTCAGTTGAAGTACCGGGCTGTTGTTGACGAAACGAATGGCATCTGTGACGGAGCCCTGTGTTTCGCCAATGATTTCGAGGACAGGCTGGTCTGCATCCAGTACCGGGATCACGGCCTTGACGGCTTTGAACTGATTGCCAAGGATATTGCCGCCCTTTGAGTTCAATTCCATTCTCGATCCCTGAAACAGCATATCCACACTGAGGTTGTTTATTTTCGGCCAGTTGCTGCCGTAATCGAGTACGCCATCTTCCAGCTTGGCCGTGATCTTGAACAGCCCCTGGTTGGAGTCGGTATAAGGAAACTGGTCGATGCGGCCGCGCAATATCACGCGGATGTCGGAGACCTGGCCAGCGACAATCGAGCTATCAAGCCAATGCAGAGTTTCCTCGCCCAACATGATCGGGTAATAAAAAACGGCATATTTTGCATCGCCGCGGTCGAAGCGGCCATTCAGTTCTATGCTCGAAGGAGTGGTGGTGTTATGTTTGTAAGTGGCATTGACGACGCCGGCCAGATGCTGGCTGTTGACGGCAAGATTGCTGACACGCACATCTATGCCTTTGTCATGATTTGACCATCTGACCATGCCGGTCAGTTTTTCTGCCGGGATTGGCCAGCGCATCACGCCTTTTAAGTCCACGGTTGCCTGCTGCGAATTGAGGCTGATCGTTCCCTGTTTCTCATCGGCAGTGAGACTACCGCTCAGATTGCTGAAGCCTGGAATCTTTTCGTACGCCTGAATACCCAGATTGGCAAACTGCATGCTGATGTTGTATTCGCTGAATTGATTGCTGTCGCCTTTCCAGCGCATATCCAGGTTGTTGATAATGCCTACAGGCTTTAGGTCGGAAAGCTGCTGCACTGTCTTTGGCGGCAAGGGCAGGTAGGCGGTGAAGGTGTTGATGGATGTCAGATTGATTTCATCCAGCTTGACGTTACCCTCAATGAAGTATTTGTTATTTAGTTTTCGTTGCCTGAATCCGAATGAGCCATTCTCCAGTGCGAGGCCATCAGCCATTGTGAGCTTTACGCGCTTAAGGTCGAACGACTGTCCATCGGCCTGTCTTAACCAGGTCAGGCGGCCTGCAAGCGAGTCAAACTTTGCTTCAGCGCGATCCTTTGCCAGCCTGCTGCGGACTTTTTGCAAAACGACATCGGAGGTTAAACGCTCGGCTACACCATCGGCAAATTCAAACCAGAATCGAGTAGCGCCATAGCCTTCATTCAACTCGAAAGGGTAATCCACCCACTTTCGCCAGGCTGAAATATCAGTGCCATCCACACGGCCATAAAGCGTGCCACTCCAATCTTTCAGATTGCCAACGTCAGAACCATAGAGATTGCCGCGCAGATCGATTGGGTGCGATGTGCCTACGGAGGGCGTGGCTTTCAGGGCGAAGCGGTGGCGGTTAAGCAGACGATCCCAGGCCGGGCTTTCAATAGTTAACTGCACGTTGTTCAGGGTCAGCGCAGGCGCCTTGCGCACTTCATCTTCCCAGAGAACAGTTGCATTCAGGATGTCGATGCGTGATTGGCGCAACATCCAGTTTGCCAGGGTGGGCTCGGATCCACCCTCCAGCCTGATGCCGGCGACCACAAGAGTGCCATCGGCCTCGCGCCGGATTGAAAGTACTGGACCTTGAATGACAAGAGCAGCAAGTTTTGGCTCCAGCGAGATCAGGCTTAGCCATGACAGGCTGGTCTCAACTTCATGCAGCGTCAGGGCCATCTGATCCTGGCTGTCATAGATAGCCACCTGGCGCAGGCTTAAATGCGGGTTCATCCCATGCCAGCTTGCTTCAATGTTGCCTAAGGTAACTTTGCGCCCGGCCGCCTGGCTGATACTCTGGGCGATGCCATCCTTGTAATTCTCTATATTGGGCAGTACGAAGTAACGCAGCGCGAGAATGGACAGGGTCAGCATGAGAATCATCAGCCACAGCACAGTGATTGATGCCCGGTATGTCCAAATCAGTGATTTTTTGACCATTGCTTGATGATTGCTTTTGCTAACCTGTTCAATATATTTGCATTTTACTGCAATAATGGCTGAATATATGATGGTGCAGACAGATTAATTGAGAATCTTTCTGGCAGTCAGACAGCTTTGTTTTAAAATAACGCCGATATTCAACTCCTGCCGACATATTGTCGGCATTTATTTAGTCAGCCTCATATTGCTTCAGCTTAAAAACCTTACTCTCACACGCGGCGTCAAAGTTCTGATTGAGGATGCCTCATTTCAACTGCATCCTGGTCATAAAGTCGGACTGACCGGCGCCAATGGCGCGGGGAAATCCAGCGTGTTCGCCATGCTGCTCGGCCACTTGCACCATGAATCAGGTGAGCTGGAAATGCCACCGGATTGGGTCGTTGCACATGTGGCGCAAGAAACCCCGGCGCTGCTGGATGCCACCATCGAATTTGTGCTGGATGGTGACGAGGAATTGCGTAATGTGGAGCGTGCCTTACAGGAAGCGGAGCGCAGCCATGAAGGCGAAAAACTGGGCGAGCTACATGCGCGTTTTGGCGACATAGGCGGCTATTCGGCCCGAGCCCGAGCGGCTGCGTTGCTGCATGGATTGGCATTCAGTGATGCCGATATGGTACGTCCGGTATCGGATTTTTCCGGTGGCTGGCGTGTGCGGCTCAATCTGGCACGCGCCTTGATGTGTCGCTCGGATTTGCTGCTGCTGGACGAGCCGACCAATCACCTGGATCTGGATGCCGTCATCTGGCTGGAAAACTGGCTGAAAGATTACCGCGGTACTTTGTTGTTGATTTCGCATGACCGGGATTTTCTCGATGCGGTGGTGAATCACATTGCTCATATCGAGCAGCAGCGCCTGACGTTATACCGTGGCGGCTACTCGGATTTCGAGCGACAGCGTGCGGAAAAGCTGGCGCAGCAACAGTCTTTATATGAGCGGCAGCAGCGTGAAGTGGCGCATCTGCAGAGTTATATCGACCGTTTCCGTGCCAAGGCGACCAAGGCACGGCAGGCGCAGAGCCGCATCAAGGCGCTGGAACGCATGGAGCTGATTTCAGCTGCGCATGCCGATTCGCCCTTCGGCTTCAGCTTCAGGAAACTTCGAGCGGCACCAGATCCCTTGCTGGTGCTCGATGATGTGGACGTCGGGTATCAGGGCAAAGTGGTGTTGAACAAGATCAGGCTGACCATACGCCCGGGTGAGCGTATCGGTCTGCTCGGACGCAATGGTGCTGGCAAGTCGACGCTGATCAAGCTGCTGGCTGCGGAGATGGCGCCGCTCTGTGGCAAGCGCATAGAAGGCAAGGATCTGGAGATTGGTTATTTCGCCCAGCATCAGCTGGAACAATTGCGACCGGATGAATCGCCGTTGCAGCACATGTTGCGACTGGATCCGCATACGCGTGAGCAGGAGCATCGCAACTACCTGGGCGGTTTCGATTTCCGTGGTGATATGACCACGGCGCCCTGCGCTGCTTTTTCCGGCGGCGAAAAGTCGCGCCTGGCGCTGGCCTTGTTGATCTGGCACCAGCCCAATCTGCTGTTGCTGGATGAACCAACCAACCATCTGGATCTGGAAATGCGCCATGCGCTGACGATGGCGCTGCAGGATTATGAGGGCGGCATGGTGCTGGTGTCGCACGACCGGGCCTTGCTGCGAGCAAGCTGCGATCGCTTCATTCTGGTTGCCGATGGTAAGGCCGAGATATTTGATGGCGATATCGACGATTACAAGGATTGGCTCGCAGGCCAGGAGTCGGAATTGAAGCAGGCCGATAAGGGCGCCAGCGAGAGGCCGTCAGCCAGAAACGAGCGTGCGCAGAACAAGGTTGAGCGGCAGGCCAGATTGGCTGAGCGCAGACCCTTGATCAAGGCGTCGGAAAAGCTGGAATCCGATATGGCAGTCTGGCAAAGGGAAAAGACACAGATAGACGAACGATTGGCCGATCCGTCGCTTTACACCGTGGCTCAGAAGACAGGCTTGCAAGACCTGCTGAAACGACAGGCTGAGTTGGCACAGGCCATCGCTCAGGCCGAAGAACGCTGGCTGGAGTTGCAGGAACAGCTGGAAGCTATCCCAACTTAAAATATCCAGGAACTGTTATGAAATACTCAGAACGCCTCAGTTTACTTTATGCACTTTGCCTGAATGAAGGCCGTGCTACGGATGAAAATCCGAGCGCTATCCCCAGTACCAGCCTGCAGGATTATGACCCGCTGGAGGCAGCGAATTACCTGGCCTGCTATATTGCATTCAAGGCGATCCAGCAGGCAGAGCGTTCGCCTGCAGACGAGCGGGTAGAAAACTTCGACATGCTGAGTGTGTATCACACCTATGCCATGCTGGTTTACGCTTTCCTGATGCTACCTCTCGGTGACGAAGGGGTGGTGCCGGATACTGAAACTGCGGCGGTGATTATCGCCAAAACCCTGTTTGCCGGTCTGACAGATGAAGAGCTGGCTGAAATCATCGAATCAGGTGGTCACAAGTTCCAACTGATTGCGGATGCCAGGCAGGAACATTGGGTCGATTATCGGCAGGATCTGGACAAGGCAACAATTGCTTTTATGATTGCCGGCACGGATGAAGAAGCACCTTTTGACAGGGATGAGCTTATTCCGATGCTTGGGGCTTTGCTGAGCATGCTGTGCGAGGCATTTAGCGATGGCTGAAATTCAGGAGTTGCTGGAACTGGAGTCATCAAAGTAAAACCATGCATTGTCAATTTTCAGGAAACTGCTGGTTTCATGAAGTTTTCCGGCTTTTCCACCCACTTTGTAACGGGCGATAAATTCGACAAGGGCAGTATTGTTTCCTGTTGCCTCATGGCGCTTAACTGACAAGCCTGACCATTTTGTCTGGATCTCGTTTTTGAGACCAAGATGATTCGGCCTTGTGTCCGGGTGCCAGGTTTTCAGCAGGTATTCCTCAAGTTGTAAAACATAAGCTGAGTAACGTGATCGCATCAGTGCTTCTGCTGTGGGTGCAGGAAAGCCGTTATGGTATGGCTGACAGCAGCTGTTATAGGCTTTGTTGCTGTCGCAAGGGCATGTCAAGTGTTGTTTTTTTGAATTTTTAGCCATAAATATCCATGGCATTCTAAACTTTATTCAGGTTATCCAAGCAAATGAAACAGGGCGTTGGCTCTCAATTGCTGTTGAATATTATCTGCATTTTTGCTATCTGTTCATCGGCAATTGTGAGACCACCCTTGGACTCGCGTAGTGTCATGTGCCAGCGTGAGATGTAGCCTTTCAGCTGTGCATAAGACCAAACAGTGCCGATCTGCTCCGGTATTGTGCGACCCATCAGCTCAGGGTGTTCGGCGGCGCTGGAGATCCGGAGGCTCCTGGTTTCTGCCCGTTGCCCAGCAGAAATTTCAAGTGTGCTGGGCAACCTGCCTGATTTGAAGACGAAAATGGCGGCCGGTATTGCTTTAACCTGTTTTTAGTTCTGATCTTTGCCAGGTTTCTTGGCACTCAGCTTCATGAATAGCCAAGTCAGATAAGCTGCCATGGCTATGATAAAGACGATAACGCCAAGGCTAAGCAGGCCGGAAAAGGTTCCAAACAGATCCAGTAACATGAAAACTCTCCTGTTGTTGGGTGCGATTCCTGTGGAACAATCATACTCGCATTGAAATACTACTGTCAGGCAGATATTATTTATTGATTTATATCAATAAATGCAGCTATGAAGATTGGGCTCTTGTATCGCATGGCAGCCGATAGTAGATGCCTGAGTCAGGATATGCGGCTGCCAGTTTTTCATTTGTCGCTCATGGGGCTTTAACGTAAAATAGACTCCCGTCGCTGAGAATTCATTCAGCCAATCATAAGCCCCTTTCATGACCAAATATGTATTCGTTACCGGCGGCGTCGTTTCCTCTTTAGGTAAAGGCATCGCAGCCGCCAGTCTTGGCGCAATCCTCGAGTCGCGTGGTATTAAAGTCACCATGCTCAAGCTCGATCCGTATATCAACGTTGATCCAGGCACCATGAGCCCGTTTCAGCATGGTGAGGTTTTTGTTACCGACGATGGTGCTGAAACCGATCTTGATCTCGGCCACTATGAGCGTTACATCAGCGCACGTATGGGTAAACGCAATAACTTCACCACCGGCCAGATCTACGAGACCGTAATCAAAAAAGAGCGTCGTGGCGAGTATCTGGGCAAGACCGTACAGGTGATACCACACATCACCGATGAAATTCAGAACCATATCAAACGCGGCGCCGAAGGTGCCGAAGTCGCTATCGTCGAAGTTGGCGGTACGGTGGGCGATATCGAGTCACTGCCATTCCTGGAGGCCATTCGTCAGATGGGTATCCGCGAAGGGCGCAGCAATGCCTGTTATATCCACCTGACTTTGCTGCCGTGGATTCCCACAGCGGGCGAACTGAAAACCAAGCCAACCCAGCATTCCGTTAAAGAATTACGCGAAATCGGTATCCAGCCTGACATTCTGCTGTGCCGCGCTGATCGCCCGATTCCCGACGAAGAGCGGGCAAAAATCGCACTGTTTACCAATGTCGCGCCGGAAGCGGTCATTTCCGCCCTGGATGCGGAATCGATCTATGCTATCCCTGGTATGTTGCATGACCAGATGCTGGATGAGATCGTCTGTCACAAACTGGATATTCTGGCCAAAGCGGCCGACCTTTCCAGCTGGAAGAAGATTGTTGATGCGCTGAAGCATCCCAAGTATCAACTGGATATTGCTTTTGTCGGCAAATATGTCGATCTGACCGAATCCTACAAGTCTTTGACCGAGGCGCTGATACACGCCGGTATCCATACGCAGTCCAAAATCAAGATTCATTTCATTGATTCCGAAGACATCGAGAAAAACGGTGCTGATAGTTTGAAGTCCATGGATGCGATTCTGGTGCCCGGCGGTTTTGGCAAGCGCGGGACTGAAGGCAAGATCGCGGCGATTCGCTATGCCCGTGAAAACAAGAAACCGTATCTGGGTATCTGCCTCGGTATGCAGCTGGCGGTGATTGAATTTGCCCGTAATGTGGCCAATCTGAAGGATGCCAACAGCACCGAGTTCGATCCGAAAACACCGCATCCAATAGTCGGCCTGATTACCGAGTGGGAAGACGCCAGCGGTAAAGTCGAAACCCGTACGGAGGATTCAGATCTGGGCGGAACCATGCGCCTTGGCGCACAGAAGTGTCCGATTGTGCCCGGTACACTGGCGGCGCAGATCTATGGTGCGGAAGTGAATGAGCGTCACCGTCATCGTTATGAAGTGAACAACCACTACGTTGAGCAATTGAAGGCGGCCGGGCTGATTGTCTCTGCCCGTACACCGACTGAGCAGTTGTGCGAGATGATCGAACTGCCGCAGGATGTGCATCCATGGTTTGTCGCTTGCCAGTTCCACCCGGAATTCACGTCCAATCCGCGTAGCGGTCACCCGCTGTTCAAGTCGTATGTAGAAGCAGCGCTGAAAGCCAAGGGAAACAAATAGATGAAACTCTGCGGGTTTGAAGTCGGCCTCGATCAGCCGCTATTTCTGATTGCCGGCCCCTGTGTCATCGAGTCGCAGCAGATGGCGATCGACACGGCAGGGCAGTTGAAGGAAATCACCGATGCACTCGGTATTCCCTTTATTTACAAGTCATCCTATGACAAGGCTAACCGCAGTTCGACCAAGACCTTTCGCGGTTTCGGTATGCAAGAGGGTCTGAAGATACTGGATGAAGTGCGACGTCAGGTCGGCGTGCCCATCCTCACCGATGTACACACTGAAGAACAGGTGCCGCATGTGGCGGCGGTGGTCGATGTATTGCAGACGCCGGCTTTTCTCTGCCGTCAGACTGACTTCATTACAGCCGTTGCGACTTGCGGCAAGCCGGTGAATATCAAGAAGGGTCAGTTTCTTGCTCCCGGTGACATGCAGCAGGTCGTGCAGAAAGCCAAGGAAGCGAACGGCGGCGCCGATACTATCATGGTCTGTGAGCGCGGCGTGTCGTTCGGTTATAACACACTGGTGTCGGATATGCGCAGCCTGGCCATTATGCGTGAAACCAATTGCCCGGTGGTGTTTGACGCAACACATTCCGTGCAACAGCCGGGCGGACAAGGTGACAAGAGTGGTGGCCAGCGCGAGTTTGTGCCGGTCCTGGCAAGGGCCGCGGTCGCCAGTGGCATCGCCGGCATCTTCATGGAAACGCATCCTGACCCGAGCAAGGCGCTGTCGGATGGCCCGAATGCATGGCCGCTGTCTAAAATGAAGGCTTTGCTTGAAATATTGGTTGATTTGGATAAGTTGGTAAAAAAAGCCGGGTTTATCGAACAAACCCTTTAACTGTAATGACCGTTGGCATATGTAATGCTATGTGCCTGGCGGTCGCTAGTCAGAATATATAAATTTTGAGGAAAAGTTATGAGCGCAATTGTTGATATCATCGCCCGTGAAATTCTTGATTCCCGCGGCAATCCTACTGTTGAAGCTGACGTTCTGCTGGAATCCGGCATTATCGGCCGGGCTGCCGTGCCGTCCGGTGCGTCTACCGGTACCAAGGAAGCGGTTGAATTGCGTGATGGTGACAAGTCCCGCTATCTGGGCAAGGGCGTGTTACAGGCCGTGGAGAATGTCAACACGGAGATCGCTGAAGCACTGGTTGGCCTGGATGTTGAGGAGCAGAGCTTCATCGACAGCACCCTGATCGAACTGGACGGCACTGAAAACAAGGAGCGCCTGGGTGCGAATGCGCTTCTTGCTGTTTCCATGGCTTGTGCCCGTGCCGCAGCCGATGAATCCGGCCTGCCGCTCTACCGCTACCTCGGCGGTTCCGGTGAGATGCAGTTGCCGACACCCATGATGAACATCATCAACGGTGGCGCGCATGCTGCCAACAGTGTGGATATGCAGGAATTCATGATCATTCCGGCCGGTCTGCCTAGTTTCCGCGAAGCCTTGCGTGCCGGTGCCGAAGTCTTTCATGCACTGAACAAGATATTGCACAAGAACGGCCTGGCTACAACGGTGGGCGATGAAGGCGGTTTCGCCCCCGATCTTCCGTCTAATGAATCCGCCATTCAGTACATCCTTGAAGCGATCAGCGATGCCGGCTATGAAGCCGGTCGCGACATTTTGATCGGCCTGGATTGCGCCAGCTCGGAATTTTACAAGGATGGCAAATATCATCTGGAATCAGAAGGCCTGCAATTGACTTCCGCCCAGTTTGCTGATTATCTGGCTACCTGGGTCGACAAGTATCCGATCATCAGCATTGAAGACGGCATGAGCGAACATGATTGGGACGGCTGGAAGCTGTTGACTGACCGACTGGGCAAGAACGTGCAACTGGTGGGTGACGACCTGTTTGTGACCAATGCCAAGATTCTGCGTGAAGGCATCGCTCGCGGTGTGGCCAATTCCGTGCTGATCAAGGTCAATCAGATTGGTACGCTGACCGAAACTTTCACTACCATCGAAACCGCCAAGCGTGCAGGTTATACCTCGGTGATTTCCCACCGTTCGGGTGAAACTGAAGACACCACGATTGCCGATATTTCCGTGGCAACCAATGCTCTGCAGATCAAGACCGGCTCTCTGTCACGTTCCGAGCGTATCGCCAAGTACAACCAGTTGCTGCGTATCGAAGAAGAACTGGGTAGCGCAACCAGCTACGCAGGCATGGGTGCTTTCTACCATCTGGGACGTTAAGCAGAGACAACTCCCTGAGTTTTTGTGAAAGCACTGACGCTGATATTTGTCATCCTGATTGCCCTGCTGCAATATCCGTTGTGGCTGGGCAAAGGGAGTTGGCTCAAAGTCTGGGATTTGAGCCGTCAAATCAGTGAGCAGCAGGCAGTCAATGCCGAGTTGAAGGCGCGTAACAATTCTGTCGATGCCGAGGTGCGCGACCTTAAACAAGGTTTTGCTGCGATTGAGGAGCGTGCCCGCAGCGAGCTGGGCATGATCAAGCAGGACGAAGTGTTCTATCAGGTGTTTGAACGTGCCCCGCCTGGCGCGTCAGCAGCGCCGTCCATGACAAAAACAGATAGCGTCAGGCCGCCTGCGGCAGATTAGTCAAGATAGCCTTATACTCGGCTCGTGTTTAATATTGCCAACCAGATCTTGTGGATATCATCCTCACATAATGCAAAATATCTTCGACAGTAAACGCAACCTTATATTCCTGCTTTGGATACTGTTATGCGTCGGCTTTTTTGCCACTTCCATTGCCAGTTATTACGTCTCTAAAAATTCCATCCGGGATGCCATCGTTAACAGCGAACTGCCACTGACGGCCGACAATATCTATTCCGAAATCCAGAAAGACCTGATCCGACCGATCTTCATTTCTTCGATGATGGCCAGTGACACCTTTGTGCGGGACTGGGTCATTAGCGATGAGAGCGACATTGTTAAAATCAGCCGTTATCTCAATGAAGTCAAGGAAACCTATGGTACGTTCAGCAGTTTTTTTGTCTCCGAAAAAACGCGAAATTACTATTATGGGGATGGCCTGTTAAAGCAGGTGGACGAGCATAAAGAGGTCGATGCCTGGTATTTTCGCGTGCGGAAAATGGAAAGTCCTTACGAAATTAATGTGGACCCGGATGCGGCACATGCCAATGCGCTGACAATTTTTGTGAATTATCGTGTCATGGATTATGAGCAGAACTTCATCGGGGCGGCAGGCGTTGGCTTGACGGTTGATGCAGTGCGGGCCTTGATCAACAATTATCAGGATCGTTACCAGCGTAATATTTATTTTGTCGATGCCAAGGGCAAGATCGTGCTTTTTGGTAATAAATCGCAGCCGTTGGGCACCAATATCCACGATCATTCAGGCCTGCAAGAGATGGCTGGGGAGATTTTATCCAAGCCAGAGGGGGCATATCAGTACCAGCTCAATCACGAACGAATCCTGCTCAGCGTGCGATATATTCCAGAACTGGACTGGTACCTTTTTGTAGAGCGCAACGAGAATGACGCCGTCAAGGATATACGCCAGACCCTGTATCTCAATTTATTGGTTTGTATAGTGATCACCGGTGTTGCATTATTGCTCACGGGCATCGCCTTTAAACGATATCAAGACAGACTGGAATTGATGGCAACCTCGGACAACCTGACAAGATTGCCGAACCGTCAGGCATTTGATGTAATCATCAATACCTTCATCAATGATGCCAGACGCAATAAAGAGGCACTTTCAATGCTGCTGGTTGATATTGACCATTTCAAGACGGTTAATGATCGTTATGGCCACATGGCCGGAGATCAACTGCTGATTGCTGTTGCAGACTGCCTGCGGACCAATTTGCGCGAAGCGGATTTTGTCTGTCGCTGGGGCGGTGAAGAGTTTCTCATTCTGTTGAGAAAGTGTGATGCGCATAATGCCCTGGAATTGAGTGAGAAGTTGCGTCAGGCGGTTGAAAACGTGCTAATTGAATTCAAGAATGAATTGTTGAGTGTGACGGTGAGCCAGGGTGTCTCGCAATGGGTGGTGGGTGAACCCATAGATAGCCTGATAGAGCGGGCCGATATTGCGCTATATCGGGCAAAACAGGCTGGCCGCAACCGCATCCAGCTGATTTAGCCCGAATATTCAGCAGGGCGTGGGTTGATGAAATGTCCGGGCTGGCGGTGATTCTTCTTATTCGGCCAGTGCGTAAGGGAGTTGTGACAACTGCAGTGGTTTGACCTCTGCCTTATTCAGGCAGAGCTCGGTATTTTCCAATACTTCGAGCCGCAATTCGGCTAGTGCATCCGTTCCTCCTTCAGGTGAAGGCGCAACCCGCACCAGCATACCCACCGCACCTTCGCTACCCGAGGCAAACACCAGGCTGCCGGCATGGGCTTCTTCACCCGCAGGGATATGTACAGGCAGGGTTCGGCGTTTGACCTTGCCCAGATAATGCGTGCGTGCCACGATTTCCTGGCCGGTATAACACCCTTTTTTGAAGCTGATGCCGCCTAGCGCGTCCAGGTTGATCATTTGCGGAACGAAGGCCTCCAGGGTTTCCGGGCCGATGTCCGGGATACCAGCCTCGATCTCGAGCCAGTCCCAACAAGGTGCCCCCGCCGTCTTGGCTTGTTGACTCAGGCTCAGCCAGATACGTTCGGCATGTTCTGGCGTAGTTAAAATTTCAAATCTGGCTTTGCTCCCGGGCAAGCGAATCAGGGTGGCATCATCCAGGTCGAGCAGTTCATGTTCATGAAGCGGGACCTGTTGGAACAGGTTTTGCAGAATCTGCACAGCATTTTTGCCGGCCAGCCCCATACGCACGATGCTGTCCGATATATCACTGACAGTCACCCTGGATCGCAGCACATACATCTTCAGGCGCTTCATGATGGGTTCCAGCAGTTGGCGGTTGAATTGCAGGTGCAGGTGATCGTGATGTGCAGATGCCAGAAACAGAGCCAGCATTCGGCCTTTGGGGTTGCAATAGCCAGCGTAGTGACTGTTGTTGCCATTCAGCAGCTTGAGGTCATTGGTCAACTGGCCTTGCAGGAAGGTGACACGGTCTTCACCCTCAATCTGCAATAAGCCCAAATGCGAGAGATCTACAAGCACGGTAGCCGTTGCAGCCGCTTGCAGTTCTGCTTGCGGGTTGCCGAAATGCTGTACACGGCCATCCTTGAATTCGGCCTGCTGGCTGGATAAAAATGTCTGCCATTGAGTCATGATATGTGTGTTCACTTGTTGATAATATCGAATATACGACATGCCTGGGTTATGATTTACTCCAGCAGCAGGTCTTATGCTACTGAGGGAAATCATTTGTCATATTATAACGCCAAGCCCATTCATCTTGACCTCAGGCCTTCGGCTTTGTTGGTTTGGGTTATCAGTCTGGCATGCATGCTTTTCTGCTTCGTACTTTTATTGCTGCCCATACATACAGGGTTCAAGCTAGTGTTGATGGCTGTTATTGTGGCGAGTTCAGTTTATTTCATGCGACACCATGCACGACTATCGTTGATGAAATCAATCGTGAGTCTGAACGTTAATATTGAAACAGGGTTACAGCTGAATTTCATTGACGGTACAAGGCGGGAAGCTCAGGTGCTGGGGCACAGTTTTGTCGCGCCTTATTTGACGGTTCTGAATATGCGGACTTTGGATGATGGTAAATGTATATCACTCATTCTGTTGCCGGACAATATCGAGCCAGACAGTTTCAGGCATTTGCGTGTCTGGCTCAGATGGGGGAGGGAGGCGATACCCGATGCTGCCGATTTATCTTGAGAATGCGGATTTGAATCTGTATTTCAGACGTTTGATGGATTCGCGGCCCGCTTGCACCGGGTGACGTGGAAAGTAGGCAAGCAAGAGCAGCATGCCAGCAAGCGCAGCCAGTATCCAGTCTACCTTGTAAGGCGCGATATCGCGTCGGGCAGGCCGTTGTTCCTTCATTGCGGCAAGGACCCTCTGTAGTTTGTCGCCACGGACATATTTTGCATCAACTTCCTCAGCCAGGGATTTCAGGTAATCCTCATTGAGTCTGGACAGAAAACGGTCACCTTCGCCGCTGGCAACGTTGTCGTCACGCGTGCCGATGTTGGACTCTGAAATCTGCGCGATGCCTGGTTGTAGTGCAAAACTTTCTCCAGACCAGTAGCCGATCAGCTGGTTTTTTTCATCCAGTTTCGGGATGGGCGTGCCCTTGTCGCTGCCGATACCGACGAGCAGCCAATCATCGCCACCCTGAAATCCTCTGAGATCGCGCGTATTGAATACATGCAGCTTGGGAGCTTCTTCCCCGTCCGTGAAATAGACCACTTGTGCGGGTTCAGGGAAGGAGCGCAAGGTGCGCGCCAGATTCGGCAGGCTTTCCCGGATACGGCTGTTGCCGGACCAGCCGGAGCGCCAATCCAGATGATCTATGGTGTCATTGATGGCGGCAAAGTTGCTGCAGACCTCAATCGGGGTATACATGGCCGCTACACTGACGCCGGCAAACAGGCCGATGCTGACCTTGGTGCCGCAGGGCATGGCAGAAATGACGTCATGCATCATTTTCTGCGTGTGTGCGATACGTGTTACTGGCTTACGCTCGCTGCCCATGTCTGCCACATTCATGCTTTGCGAGATATCGGCAACCAGGATATAACTGTAAATGTTGCGCTTTAAAGGAATGCTGGGCTGCATCAGTGCGATCAGTAACAGAATAAGCGCGGATAGCAGTAGCGTGGCGTCGCGCCGATGCACCAGATAGCGCTTTAGATGATGAAAGTATTTCACGGCAGACCCACTGGAATGTTACCCATGATCAGCCCGGGATTGTCGGATTCACCCACGCCCGGTGTTGGTGTTTCCGGCAACATGCCGATCACGCGATCCAGATTGTGGCGGGTATCCCAATGGCTATTGTCAAGCTTGACTGACTGCACATAAGCGCCTTTTGCCTGTCTGAACAGATACTCGGTCTCATCGCGCACAGTCATGCTGTTGCCGTTAATCGCCACGCCGCGCAGAAAGAAAATATTACCGAGATTGTGCTGCACAGCCGAGCGCACATTCTTATCTCCCTGTTCCGCCAGCTGCAGAAAGAGCAGGGTGGCTTCCTTGTAGCGCTCGTTCTTGGCCAGCCAGAAGGCCGTGGCAAACTTTGCTTCATAGCTCTGTCTGTCCGTATCCGGTGCATTTGCCGAGAGTATCGCCTGGTTGAAGGCCTTAATCTGCTTGATCCGGCTCCATTCATAAAGCACGGTTGATGCACTGACAATGGCAAGGATGACCAGTGTCCAGGTGACTTTTTTTACGCTGAGCGCCATGTGCGCACCTCCAAATATTTAACGCCGAGTAGCAAAGCAACCATCAAAGCCGCCACAATAAAACAGTGCTGTGTGTAGTTCCTGCCCGGGATTTTTTCCAAATAAATAATGGGTTTCTTTTCTTTCTGGTTGATGTCATCGATGGCTTTTGCCAAAGAGTTGGGATCGTCAGCCTCATAGGCATTGAATGGAGTTTTCAGGGTCTTGAAGTATTCATACAGAGCGATCACTGGCGGCAAAGCTTCGTCCTCGGGAGGTTTATAGGTTTCATCAAAGATGCTCAGACCGCCAGGCTGCTTCAGCACGATCCAGTAAAGGCCAATATCCATTCGGCTCAGCCAGTCACGCACTTTTTCCTGTACATCGGCGCTGACGCGTCCAGCTCCATCCGACACCAGGATGATGGCACGCGACCCCGAGTTGGGGATCTTCTCGAACAGGCTGGTGCCGCTGCTTAATCCGCTACCAATGTTGGTCTGGAACAGCGCATTGCCGGCGGTCGCCTTGACGGCGGCAATGACGGCTTCACGGTTGATGGTCAGTGGCAAGACATGCATGGCGGAATTGCTGAAGGTAATCAGGCCGATCATGTCGTTATCGCGATGCTTGATAAATTCCGTAATTAAACGGGCTGCCGCTGCAGATTTTGTTTCACCGACCCTGCCGCCAATACCTGCGCCTGAGAAAGGATCATCCATACTGGCACTGCGGTCGAGCACCAGGGCAATCTGTGCGCCCACCCCGGTCTTTTCCACATGCTGTTCGAGGGTATGTGGCGAGGCAAGGCCCAGCAAGATGAAAGCCAGTGCAATGACTGCCAGTAACTTGAGAAAGACGGCAATGATGTTGGAAACCGGGTCGCTCGGTAACATCGTGACCCATGAGTAGCTGCGGCTATGCGCGCGTTCCAGCAACAGCGGCAGCAAGGCCAGTGGTAACAGCCATAATACGAGCGGATTGTCGAAACTCATGGCTTCAGGCTCGCTTTTCTGGTCTCAGGCCACGTTCACAGTCACGGCAGCGGCGGGTGAACTGAAGCAACCATGCATGCGGATCCTCCTCCATAGACTGGGCGTCAGCCCGCACAAAAAATGCGTGGCGTGACAGGTCAAAGAACCGGTCGATGTCCTGGCGCATGACAGAAAAGACAGGTTTCTGCTGCAAAAACTGATCGACGCTATCGCTGAACACGCTAGCTCCTAGACTGAGATTGAAAGCCTGATGCACACGTGCCAGACCGAGCTTTAGTGTTTCATCTGAGGCTGGCAGTTTACGCAGTTTTCTCAGGTCACGATAAGCGCGGGCGAATGGTCCGCCCATGCGCGGTAACCAGGCATGCATGCCCAGTATGTAGAGCAGACCAAGTGCTGCCAGCACCAGTATGACCAGCGCAGTTTTCAGCAGGATTTTTTCCTGCCCATAATGTTTGAGCAGCGGGCCGCGGAACGGGCTCATGTCGGTTTCTAGTTTGACTTCACCAAACACGGCAATCGGCGATATGCGGAAATTCCAGCTGGGGATGCGGAGTTCGTAGATATCCTTGCCATTCTGGATTTTGACAAATTCCGGCGAGAGAGCGGCTGGTTTGGCAACCACATTGCGGGTAAATACCTGATAAGTCAGAGTGATGGTGTGAACCGTTCTGTCTTTTCGGTCTTCTTCAGTTTTCTTGATATCTCGCAGCTCAATGCCGGTCACCTGCCCCTGGTAACGTTTTTCATAACCCACGATAGGCAGGGAGGTGTCCAGCAGCTTGTATGGTTTTTTGATTTCCAGCGTGACAGTGCGAGTGAGCAGGTCGCCAACGGTGTAACCAGAATCACGTTCTGGTTCGACGATAGACATTTTGACCAGTTTCGGGTTGATGGCAGGTAGTCGGCCTTCTTCGGCTCTGAGTCCCTGGCTGGCAAAAAGTAGCAACAGGCCCAGACAGAAGGCGGCGCATTGCAGGATGGTTTGTTGCATATAAACGAAGGCAGTTTTCATGAGTTCAGGCGGCCACATATTGGTGGAAATAATCGGTAAGTAGATCTGCGTCATAACCATGCTCAATAAACAATGGCGGCATATCAAGGCGCAAGAACAGGGCTTTGATCGCTTCACGCCGCGCTTCAAAGTTCCGAATGATGCGTTCGCGGTATTTTTTACGCAGAAACAAGGTACGCTTTACACCGCTTTCCGGGTCAGTGACGCTGGCAATACCAAACTCTGGCAGCTTGCGGTATTCCGCCTTATCCCAGAGTACGAGAGGTACGATTTGATGACGCAACATCAGGGCCAGCGCCGCTTCCAGGTCGGCAATCGGCATATGAAAGTCGGATACCAGGAAGATCAGCGAGCGCTCACGTGGCAGGTAGCGGGAAACGTCCATCAAGCCCTTGCTGCCAACCGCACCAGGATGAAAGTCGCGCAAACGGTCAGCCAGTTCCAGCGCATAGTGTGGCCGGAATGAAAGCGGGCTGTGCCAGTCTTCGCGCACCTCGTCATCAAATCCGATGAAAGCGAAAGGGTCGGCATGGCCGTTGGCGGACTTGGCAACAGATTGTGTGATGTCCGCCGCTACCGATAGTTTGCGCTGGTAACTGCCGTAGTGCATGGAGCCTGACATGTCGCAGAGAACAAAGACCGGTGTGGCACTCTTCTGGTTGAATATGCGCACATAAACCTGCTCCAGCGGGTCGCGTATGGTTTGCCGTATGTCGATGCGGCGCGGGTCGGGATAGGAAAGCAGGGTGGTATGCCCGCGAAACTCCATACCCATGCCGCGCTGGGTGCTGTTATGGCTGCCAGGCCGGCGCCCGCGTGAGCGCCAGCCGATATGGTAATTAAACAGCTTGATTTCTTCGAGTGCATTCATGTCAGGGTTAGTTCCTAGAGACGGCTTTGCATCTTCATTCAGTTCGTTCAGTCAGTCCGGATTTGCTTGTAATCAGAAGATGCCATGCTCCTTGCCGCCTAGGGGGCCGACACGCCATTAATAATGCCTGAAAGCAGCTCGCGGGCGATTTCGGTACGGCGCATTTCGTAAACCGGACTGAATACCAGGCGGTGGGCGATGGTCTCATGGAACACGGCATGGATATCTTCCGGCACCACGGCTGTGCGGTTATTCAGCCAGGCGTTGACGCGAGCGGCTGACAGCAGCATGCCAACACCGCGCGGACTGGCGCCGGAGATGATCAGGCGGCTCATTTCCACGCCAGATACGTGAACACCGAACTGCCCGGGGGACTTGGTGGCTGTCCATAAATCAAGAGCGTAGCGCCTCAGTGTTTGGCTGGCGTCAATTGAGCCCTGGATGATGCGGGCAATACCGTTGACCTTGTCGAATTCCAGAATATCCGGAGCAACGGCGCTGACCAAGGAGTCGACATCATGAAATTTCGGATTGAACATCAGTTCTTCACGAATCACCGGGTCGCTAGGCACGACAATTGGAATTTCCATCATGAAGCGGTCGCGTGCAGCGGATGGGATATCAAAGGTTTCTTCTTTTTCCACCTGGTTGCGATCGGCAAATACCAGCATATGCGGGAAATAGTGCTCCTTGTTGAACGCGGTCAAGGTACGTTCAGCCATGACGCGCAAGAGCAGGGAGTGTACTTGTGGGCGTGCACGGTTGATCTCATTGAAGAAGAAAATGGACAGGTTCTCACCCGACATCAGCAAAGGGCCGGGACTGACATGCGGCTTGCCGTCTTCACCAAGATAGGTGTGATAAACCAGATCGTTCGGCATCAGGTCGATGGTTCCCTCGATCCGCTGATAACCACCGCCAATCCCGCGCGTGAATGCACGCAGCAGGGTAGTCTTGCCGACGCCGACATCCCCTTCAAGCAGTACGTGACCACGGGCAAAAATGGCTGTGGTAATCAACCGAACGGGAGATTCCTGGCCTATGACCACCTTGTTGATTTCTGATTCCAGTTTCAGTGCGTGTTCGCGCCAGTCGGCCAGTTGGTGGTCGCTCATTGACTTGTCCCAAATGAATGATGTAAATGAAGGTTGCGAATTTGTAAAATAATGTAACAGAACGTCATAGTAAACAGATTCATGTCTAGTGTAAACAGATCTGTATACCCCCTGGTTGTGCTTTAGTTTTCAAGGGTATCCAGTAAGGGCTTTCGCTCCGAGGCGTTTCCGAGGAAAATAGCGGAATAATTCTATTCACCAAAGAAAAATCTCTGATGTCTAAACAAAATAGCTACACCTATGAGGAGTTACTGAGCTGCGGAAGAGGCGAGATGTTCGGCCCCGGTAATGCTCAGCTGCCATTGCCGCCGATGTTGATGATCAGTCGCATTGTCTCGATTACCGAAGATGGCGGAAAATACGGGAATGGCCAGATTATTGCAGAACTGGATATCAAGCCCGATATGTGGTTCTTCAAGTGTCATTTCGAGAATGATCCGGTGATGCCAGGCTGTCTCGGGCTGGATGCCATGTGGCAGCTGGTTGGGTTCTATCTGGGCTGGATGGGTGGCCCTGGTCGCGGTCGTGCGCTGGGCTCGGGTGATGTGAAGTTTACCGGTCAGGTACTGCCAACCGGTAAACTGGTCACCTATAAAATCGATTTGAAGCGTGTCATCATGCGTAAACTGGTCATGGGTATCGCTGATGCCACGATGGAGCTGGATGGACGTGAAATTTATGCGGCAACCGATTTGCGCGTTGGCCTGTTCACGCGTACTGACAATTTCTAATGCAAAAATTTAAACTAATCATGCTATTGGGAGAAATACGATGCGCCGTGTCGTAGTCACCGGGATGGGAATCGTATCCAGCCTGGGCAACAACAAAACCGAAGTGCTGGATAGCCTGCGTGCAGGTCGTTCAGGCATTTCGTATCAGCCGGAATATGCCGAAAGAGGCTTGCGTTCACATGTCGCCGGGTCGATCAAGAACCTGAATGTTGAAGAGCTGATCGATCGCAAGCTCATGCGTTTCATGGCCAAGGGTCATGCTTATGCCTGGTTGGCGATGCAGGAGGCGATTGTGGATGCCTTGCTGTCCGAGGAACTGGTTTCCAACGTGCGCACCGGCTTGATCGTCGGTGCCGGTGGCACCTCTACTGAAAGCATGCTGGAAGGCACCAACACGCTGGCCGAAAAAGGCATACGCCGTGTCGGTCCGTATATGGTAACCAAGACCATGTCCAGCGGTATTGCGGCATGTCTCGCGACTGGCGCCAAGATCAAGGGCCTCAACTATGGCATCAGTTCAGCTTGTTCCACCAGTGCGCACTGTATAGGCGCTGGTGTGGAGCAGATTCAGATGGGCAAGCAGGACATGGTTTTCGCCGGTGGTGGCGAAGAAGAACATTGGACCATGTCTTATCTGTTCGACGCGATGGGCGCACTCTCCAGCAAGTATAACGATACACCGGATAAAGCCTCGCGTACCTATGATGCCAACCGTGACGGCTTCGTGATTTCCGGTGGCGGCGGCATTGTCGTGCTGGAAGAATATGAACACGCCAAAGCACGCGGCGCGAAAATCTACGCCGAAATAGTCGGCTATGGCGCGACTTCGGACGGCTACGATATGGTGGCACCGAGCGGCGAGGGTGCCGTGCGCTGCATGAAGCTTGCCCTGCAAGGTGTTGAAGGGCCGGTCGATTACATCAATACCCACGGCACCAGTACGCCAGTGGGCGATGTCAAGGAGCTGGAAGCCATCCGTGAAGTCTTCGGTGAAAGCCAGACCGCGATTGCTTCAACCAAGTCACTTTCTGGTCATGCCCTGGGTGCTGCAGGTGTCAACGAGGCAATCTATACGTTGTTAATGATGCAGCACGATTTTATCGCAGCTTCAGCCAATATCGAAACCCTCGATCCCGCGGCTGAAGGGCTCAACATCGTACGTAGCCGCATTGATAATGCCAACATTCAGACTGCTCTTTCCAACAGCTTCGGCTTCGGTGGCACCAATGCCAGCTTGACTTTCTCGCGCAAGGGTCTTTAGTCGCAGGTGGCGATAGCGACGCACCCCCCAATGGCCGATGCTGTGGGCACAGGTTTAGGCCGCTAAAAGCGCAGAGGTGGTGTCGGCGTTGAAAAACCAGGGCAGAGCAGGCGATTATAAGACGTTGTCCAGTTCTCTGGACGAGATACAGTCGCATCGTATAAAAGTCGCCATTCAACTGGTGGCCGTGGTCTGTATGCTGACCGGTTTCGGCTGGATGATGTTTTTCATTGCTGCAGAGCAATGGTTCGTGGTCTGGTTGGACGTGTTGCTGGCAGCGATCGGTCTGGTTACATATTTTCTTGTTTGTTCAAGCCGCATGCGAATTGCGGCTTTTTTGTTGTTTAGTGGATTGTTCTGCGTGCTTGTGGTCATGTCCGCATTTCTGGATGTACCGGGCACAGGCGTATCGGGCAGAGGTGTGCCGCGCGTGGTGCATCTCTATTTTCTGGCGCTTGCCTTTCTTGCTTATCTGATATTGCAGAATGAGCGTGGTTGGGTGAGATTCGGCGTGATCATTATCTATCTTGCTGCCTTTGTTGCATTTTCGACTGGCAATTTTATCTTGCCTCTGTCCGGCACAGGGTTTGACATGGCACTCTCAGAAGATATTCGCGCCGTGGGTGCGTGGGTGAACGGTATCCTGGCGACAGGCATGCTCTGTCTGATCCTCTATGTCATGCAATCGGATTTTGCCTTGCGGACACAGATCAGCAAGGAGCTGAGTATTGCCCTATGGGATCATCAGTTCGTATTGTATTTTCAACCACAGGTAGACGGGAACGGCAGAATTTTTGGTGCCGAAGCGCTTGTCCGATGGTATCACCCGACAAAGGGCTTGCAATTGCCGAGGGAGATTATCCCGGTGGCAGAACGAAACGGGCTGATCATTCCCATCGGACACTGGGTGTTGAATGCCGCCTGTCATCAATTGGCGATATGGGCTGCTCGTCCGGCAACGGCGAATCTGGTGCTGTCGGTCAATGTCAGTGCGCAGCAGTTCCATGAAGCGCATTTTGTACCTCAGGTGCTGTCGGTCATTGAACGCGCCGGTATCAATCCTTCCAGATTGAAGCTGGAATTGACGGAAAGCATACTGATCGAGGACATGGAAGATGTCATCGAGAAAATGAAGGTACTGAAAGCATCGGGCATCGGTCTGGTACTGGATGACTTTGGCACGGGTTATTCTTCACTTAACTACCTGCGGCGTCTGCCTTTGAGCGAGCTCAAGATTGATCAGACCTTTGTTCGGGATATTCTCGACAACATGCAAGATCAGGCAATAGCCCGCACCATTATTGTCCTGGGTGCCGAGCTCGGATTCGAAGTCATAGCGGAAGGCGTCGAAAATGAAAGGCAGTTACAGTGCCTGATTGAGAACGGCTGCATGGCTTTTCAGGGTAATTTTTTCAGTGCGCCAGTACCGATACGTGAGTTCTGTGAGCTGTTACAACGGGGTTCACAAGCAGGGTATTTTGATATTGCCAAGTGTCAACAGTGAGCATGCTAGTGCTCGAATTCCATCATATCCGCTTTACTTGGTTTGATTAGCGGGTGCAATCAATAATGCAGCCGCAACATGGCGGTCTTCTGCCATCAGGATGTTGTAGGTGCGGCAGGCTGCTGCCGTATCCATGCATTCGATACTGATGGCGGCATCAGTTAGATTACGCGTGATGCGTGGATGGATGAAGCGGTGTCGTGTGCCGGTACCGAGCAGGATTACTTCAGGTTTCAGCTCCAGTAGCTGCACGAAATCCAGTTCTCCCAGGCTGTCAAAATCACCGGCAACCCAGTTTTCAATCAGCCTGTTTGGCAAGACAATCAGCGACTGCGTATGGCGCACTGCATTGACTTCGACCCAGCCAGAGTCGTAGCCGGTAATCAGCTGCTTTCCAGCGGCTTGTGTCAGGTGTAATTTCATGGCAGGTATTGGTGGGTGGATGCTGGTTTGAATGGAAGGGCTTAATTGCCTGCTTTCATTGCTGGCACGCCCGCGACAATGTAAGATAATACACTTTTTGCAGGGCATATACTGCCGTTAGCGACCATCATGGAACCCATACTGAAATCGACCAAACTCAATAACGTCTGCTACGACATTCGCGGCCCGGTGTTGGAGCGCGCGCGGGAGATGGAGGAAGAGGGATATCGCATTATCAAGCTGAATATTGGCAACCCTGCACCGTTTGGTTTTGAAGCACCGGAAGAGATATTGCAGGATGTGATCCGCAATATGGATCAGGCATCCGGCTATACCGACTCAAAAGGCCTGTTCGCTGCGCGCAAGGCAATCATGCATTACACCCAGCAGAAGAACATTCCGGATGTGACGATAGACGATATTATCATCGGCAATGGCGTCTCTGAACTGATTGTGATGGCCATGCAGGCCCTGCTGAATAATGGTGACCAGATACTGGTGCCGATGCCGGATTACCCGCTTTGGACCGCTGCGGTCACACTGGCTGGTGGCACGCCTCGTCATTACATGTGTGACGAGAAAAGCGACTGGCTGCCAGACCTGAAAGACATCGAGTCCAAGATCACGGCCAACACACGCGGTATCGTCATCATCAACCCGAATAATCCGACCGGTGCACTGTATCCGAAAGAAATACTGGAAGGCATCATCGAGATTGCACGCCGCCACAAGCTGGTGATATTCGCCGATGAGATTTATGACAAGGTGCTGTATGACGGCAACACGCACACCTCAATCGCCTCGTTGGCCGATGATGTGCTGTTCGTTACATTCAATGGTCTTTCCAAGAATTATCGTACCTGCGGTTATCGCGCCGGCTGGCTGGTCGTTTCCGGTGAAAAGAAACATGCGCGCGACTACATTGAGGGACTCAACATGCTGGCCTCCATGCGCCTGTGTGCCAATGTGCCGGGCCAACTGGCGATACAGACGGCATTAGGCGGCTACCAGAGCATCAATGATCTGGTGGCACCATCGGGCAGGCTTTGCAAGCAGCGCGACCTGGCTTACAAGCTGTTGACGGATATTCCGGGCGTGACTTGTGTCAAGCCGGCCGCGGCCATGTACCTGTTCCCCAGGCTGGACCCCGGGATGTACCCGATCCAGGATGACCAGCAGTTCATTCTGGATCTGTTGCTGGAAGAAAAGGTTCTGCTGGTGCAGGGCAGCGGATTTAACTGGAAAAAGCCGGATCACTTCCGTGTGGTTTTCCTGCCGAATGTGGACGATCTGACGGAGGCCATTGGCCGTATTGCCAGATTTCTTGAGAATTACCGCAAACAACATGGCGCCCCTGTTTTAAGCTCGGTTGCTTGAAGTCGCTAGCATAAAACCAAACTGGCAACAGTATGTGGCTACCAAGGATGTGACAGCTAACAGTGCAGCAGTAGATCTGGCGTAGCTGCTAAATTCTCGGCGTAGCTGCAAAATTTTTTGATATGAAAGACAGCATCAGTATGAAACCTATTAACGTTGGCCTGCTTGGTATCGGTACCGTAGGCGGCGGCACATTTACCGTGCTGACCCGCAATCAACAGGAAATCAGCCGTCGTGCCGGCCGCACGATACAGATCGTCAAGGTGGCTGATCGTAATCTGGAGCTTGCCCGTCAGGTCACCCAGGGTGCGGCCGAGCTTACGGACGATGCTTTTGCTGTCGTCAGCGATCCCAATATTGATGTGGTGGTCGAATTGATTGGCGGTTACACCATAGCCAAAGAACTCGTGCTGAAAGCCATCGAAAACGGCAAGCATGTGGTCACAGCCAATAAGGCGCTGATTGCATTGCACGGCAACGAGATTTTCGCGGCAGCGCAAAAGCAGGGCGTTATCGTGGCATTCGAGGCGGCAGTAGCCGGCGGCATCCCGATCATCAAGGCCTTGCGCGAAGGCTTGTCAGCCAATCACATTGAGTGGATTGCAGGCATCATCAATGGCACCACCAACTTCATCCTGACCGAGATGCGTGAGAAGGGACTGGCTTTCGCTGATGTACTTGGAGAGGCACAGCGTCTTGGCTATGCCGAGGCTGACCCTACATTCGATGTGGAGGGTATTGATGCTGCGCACAAGCTGATGATCCTGTCTGCCATCGCTTTCGGCATTCCCATGCAGTTCGACCAGGTTTATACGGAAGGTATTACCAAGCTGGAAAGCAAGGATATCCGTTACGCGGAAGAACTGGGCTATCGCGTCAAATTGCTCGGCATCACCAAGCGCAGTGAACAGGGTGTTGAATTGCGTGTGCATCCGACCCTGATCCCGGAGAAGCGCCTGGTGGCGAATGTGAATGGCGCCATGAACGCCGTCGTGGTCAAAGGTGATGCGGTCGGGCCTACGCTCTATTACGGTGCCGGTGCAGGTGCCGAGCCGACCGCCAGTGCGGTAATCGCTGATCTGGTTGATGTTGCACGTTTGGCGGATGCAACTGCCGAGCAGCGCGTGCCTCACCTCGCTTTCCAGCCTGACCAGATCGCCAACCTGCCAATCCTGCCGATAGAAGAAGTCTGTAGCGCTTACTATCTGCGCATGCGTGCTTCTGACAAGCCCGGTGTATTGGCCGAAGTCACCCGCATTCTGGGTGACCTTGATATCTCGATTGATGCCATGATGCAGAAGGAGCCGGCAGATAACGAGACTGAAGCCGATATCATCATCCTCACGCATGTCACTATTGAAAAGAATATGAACCAGGCGATTACCGCCATCGAGGTACTGCCGGCGACCATTGGTACAGTGACTCGCATCCGCATGGAAGAGTTGGGCAAGTAAGATGAAATATATCAGTACCCGCGGGCAGTCGCCTGCTCTGAGCTTCAGTGAAATTCTGCTGGGCGGCCTGGCGCCGGATGGTGGCCTTTACATGCCGGAGCAATATCCACAATTCACTGATGCCGACCTGACAGCGATGCGCGGTATGAATTATCGTGACCTGGCCTATACGATACTCTCGCGACTGGTTGATGATATTCCTGCACAAGACCTCCGGGCGATTATCGACAAGACCTATCGCCCGGAGGTCTATTGTCACACTCGCAATGGCCAGGATGCGGCCGAAATCACGCCGATACTTAAGCTGGAAGATAATCTCTATCTACTCTCGCTGTCCAATGGCCCGACCTTGGCATTCAAGGACATGGCCATGCAATTACTCGGCAATCTGTTCGAATATGTGCTGAACAAGTTGGGTCAGGAAACCAATATTCTTGGAGCCACTTCCGGTGATACCGGTTCTGCCGCTGAATATGCCATGCGTGGCAAGCTCGGAATTCGCGTGTTTATGCTGTCGCCGCATCAGAAGATGAGCCGCTTCCAGTCTGCACAGATGTTCAGTCTGCAGGACGAGAATATTTTTAATATTGCGGTCAAGGGCGTGTTCGACGATGCACAGGACATGGTCAAAGCGGTTTCTAACGATCATGCATTTAAAAAACGGCATAAAATCGGTGCGGTTAACTCCATCAACTGGGCACGTGTTGCAGCGCAGGTGGTGTATTACTTCAAGGGTTATTTTGCTGTCACACAGGACAACAGCCAGAAGGTCAGCTTTGCCGTACCTTCCGGCAACTTTGGTAACGTTTGTGCCGGCCATATTGCCCGCATGATGGGCCTGCCGATCCGCAAATTGGTGGTTGCGACCAACGAGAATGATGTGCTGGACGAATTCTTCAAGACCGGTGTTTATCGTCCGCGCGGCTCAGTTAATACCTACCACACTTCCAGTCCTTCCATGGATATCAGCAAGGCCTCGAATTTTGAGCGTTTTATCTTTGACCTGGTCGGACGCAATGCCACCAAGGTGCGTGAATTGTGGAGCAAGGTGGATGCCGGTGGCGCCTTTGATCTGAAACAGGATGGCCTGTTCGACAAGGTGATGGAATATGGCTTTGTCTCCGGTAGCAGTAATCATGCAAACCGCATGCAGACCATACGTGCCAGCAAGGAAAAATATGGGGTCACGATTGACACGCATACGGCAGATGGCTTGAAGGTTGCGCTTGAGTGTCGTGAGCCTGGCGTTGCCATGGTGGTGCTGGAGACTGCACTCCCGGCGAAGTTTGAAGACGCTATCGTTGAAGCCTTGGGTCAGAAGCCCGAGCGTCCAGCCGATCTGGAGGGACTGGAAAATCTTCCGCAGCGCTTTGTAGTGATGGACGCTGATGTCGATGCCATCAAACAGTTTATTGTCGAACACAGTTAAAGGGAATCTGCCATGAAGGTCTATCTCGACTTGATGCGACACGTGCTGGAGCACGGCCACAAGAAGGCAGACCGCACAGGCACCGGAACCCTCTCGGTTTTCGGCTACCAGATGCGCTTTGATCTGGCAGAAGGCTTCCCGCTGCTGACCACCAAGAAGGTTCACCTCAAGTCCATCATTCATGAGCTGCTCTGGTTTTTACAGGGCAGTACCAATATTGCTTACCTCAAGGAAAACGGCGTCACTATCTGGAACGAATGGGCTGATGCAAAGGGCAACCTCGGCCCGGTTTATGGTTATCAGTGGCGCAATTGGCCGAAGCCGGATGGCACCCATATCGACCAGATCACGCAAGTCGTCAATGCCATCAAGAATAATCCGGACTCGCGCCGACTGATCGTCTCGGCCTGGAACGTGGCTGATATCGACCGCATGAAATTACCCCCCTGCCATGCCTTCTTCCAGTTCTATGTGGCGGACGGCAAGCTTAGTTGCCAGCTCTACCAGCGCAGCGCCGATATCTTCCTTGGTGTGCCGTTCAATATCGCCTCTTATGCGCTACTCACCATGATGGTGGCGCAGGTCTGCGGGCTTAAACCCGGTGACTTCGTTCATACATTGGGTGACGCACACATTTATCTAAATCATCTGGATCAGGTTAATGAGCAGCTCTCGCGTGAACTGCGTGCGTTACCAGTGATGCACATCAATCCGGATGTGCACGATATTTTCAGTTTCAAGTATGAAGATTTCACGCTCGAGCAATACGATCCACATCCTGCCATCAAGGCACCAGTCGCTGTCTAAATATGTTTATGGTTGTTTATTGCGACCGTCAGCGATATTAAAAATTCCCCTCCAAACTGGGTAGCCGGGATGGCTGTAAACAGCCATCCCGGCTACCTGCAATGCGTTCTAAAATGAACGTTTAAAAAATACCAATTTAATTCAATAGCTTACTTTGATTCATCTAAAGGCATGAATATTGCCTGTTTTTGACTACAACCTTTTAATTCCCCCTATCGGGAGTTTCTCCCATTTTTGTTTGTGTGGAAATCTCTACAATGAATAGCTTTTTTAAGATGCTGCTGAATATGAGTTTGACAGTCCGCCTGAATCTGATGATTACGCTATTGTTGTTCATCGTGATTTCCATAGGCGCAATATTTTCGGTCCAGAGCGCGCGTGAAGATGTCCGGGCTGAAGTGCAATCAACAGCTTCTCTGGCTTCGCATCTGCTGGATGCAGAAATCCTGCATTACACCTCGGATTATGCCTGGCTCAATGGCGCTGATGCTAACCGGGCCTCTATCTTCAGGCTAGAGTCACTTGCCGATATCCGTCATTTGAAGATTGAGTTTTATGACCGCTTTGGCAAGTTGCGAGACTCCAATCGCCATGGGCAGAAGCAGGGTGAAGATGCCCCGCCCAGTTGGTTTGTCGGGCTGATGGATGTGGCTCCATCGGAGGGTGGAGAAGTCCGCCACGTCATTTATGCCAGCGGCAGGGCGATGGGGGAACTGGTGATTACACCTGACAGTTCGTTTGAAATTGCCGAAATATGGAACGATACGCAGGAGCTGTTATGGCTGGTGGCGATATTCTTTGTGGCGGTGAATGCCATGGTCTATTGGGCAGTCAAAACCGCTTTGCATCCGGTCGGCAGTGTGATCAATGCTTTGAACGCACTTGAAGAGGGCGATCTGAATGCCCGCCTTCCGCAATTCCGGCTGCCGGAGCTCGCCGGATTGAGCGTCAAGTTCAATGCCATGGCGCAGACGTTGCAGCACAGCATTAAAAGCAATCACCGCTTGACGCAAAAAATTATTCGTTTACAGGAGGATGAGCGAAAAAACCTGGCACGCGAGCTGCATGATGAGATAGGTCAATGCATGACCGCTATCAATGTCGATGCCATAGCAATTGCTAACAGCAAGAGTCTGGATGCTGCCAAGAGAAGTGCCAGCGCCATATCCGAGGTTTCCATGCAGATTCTGGATATGGTGCACAGCATGTTGCAACGTCTGCGTCCGGGTGTGCTTGACGAACTCGGCCTGTCGATTGCGCTGGGTGAATATGTGTATGGCTGGCGCGAGCGTAATCGTGGTATTTCAAGTTGTATCAGCATTGCCAACGACCTTGGTGAACTGGATGAAGAAGTTGCACTGGCAGCCTATCGGATTGTCCAGGAGGCGCTGACCAATATCACACGCCACGCCAACGCCAGAAGAGTGTCGCTTAGCGTGAATCGCGAAAATGAAAGCCTTGTCATGGAGCTTGAGGATGATGGCAAAGGCTTTGCACCTGACAAATTCGCTAGTGGCTATGGACTGGCAGGCATGCGTGAGCGTGTTGAAGGTCTTGGCGGCAGTTTCAGCCTGACCACAGCCCCTGAAAAAGGCACAAAGATTTCAGTGCAACTCCCAACCCATATAGAGGAGGGCTTATGAGTAATCCTTATCGCATCATGTTGGCAGACGACCATGCTGTAGTGAGATCTGGTTTGAGACGCTTGCTGGAGCAGGATAACAGCGTGCTTGTGATTGCCGAAGCCAGTACAGGCGAGCAGGCATATCAGATGTATGGCGAGTGTAAGCCCGATATCGTTGTCATGGATATGTCCATGCCTGGCATGGGAGGGCTGGAAGCCTTGCGACGTATTCTCTCGCGGTATCCGGGTGCGCGGGTGATTATTTTCTCCATGCATGAGAATGCCGCATTTGCAACGCAAGCGCTAAGTGCAGGTGCCAAGGGTTATATCGCAAAGTCCGGTGTCGCCGGCGACCTTCTGAATGCGGTGCATGAGGCGATGGTGGGACGTACCTGGATCAGCCCTTCAATCGCGCAAAAAATCGCTTTACAAAGCCTCACTGGTGAAGATGACCCGTTGCGCAAGCTGTCGGGGCGGGAGTTTGAGGTGTTCCGCTCGCTTGCCGAAGGGCATTCCATCGAATTGATTTCAGAAACACTCAAAATCAGCCAGAAAACAGTCGCTAACTATCAAACACTGCTCAAGCAGAAACTTGGTATCTCCAGTCCGGTTGAACTTGTGCGCCTGGCCATACGCTATGGCGTCATTGAGGGCTAATTGTAATGAAAGGCGAAAGTATGAAGTCGATATTAATCAGAATGCTGACTGTCGTTTGCGTGGCCGTTACATCATCGGCCTATGCGGGGTTTGAAGAGGGCAAGGCCGCGTTTGTGCAGAGAAATTATGCAAAAGCCTACAAGGAGTTCAAGCCTCTGGCTGAGCAAGGTGACCAGGAAGCCCAGCATATCCTCGGCATGATGTATGACGAAGGACAAGGCGTCAGGCAGAATTTCACTGAAGCCGCTGTCTGGTATAGAAAGGCAGCGAATAAAGGTAATGTTGACTCTGCCTACAATCTGGGGGTCATGTACGCCATGGGCCAGGGTGTCGACAGGGATGATGTGCAGTCGGCCAAGTGGTTCCGCAAAGCAGCGGAGAAGGGCCATGCCTTGTCACAGTTTGCGCTTGGGCGGGTCACAACTATTGGTCGTGGTGTCAAGCAGGATGACAAAGCAGCCAACGAATGGTATCGCAAGGCTGCCGAGCAGGGGCATTTCAAATCCCAGCTGGTGTTGGGCAAGAACTATGTTGAAGGGTTAGGCATAGAAAAGGATGCAAAATTAGGTTTTAACTGGATATTGCAGTCCGCCGAACAAGGGCACTTCAAGGCCCAGTATGAATTGGGGAAAATGTACCGTGACGGTGTAGGCGTTCCAGCGGATCTGGTGAATGCCTATAAGTGGTACCAACTCGCAGCTGTTCAGAATCATGGGTTTGCTATTGCTGAAAGAGATCAGATAGCAGCCAAAATGACGGCTGAGCAGATTGCACGCGGCAAGCTGCTGGCTTCGGAGTGGGCCTCAAAAAAGCAGAATGAGCACCACGCTGCAAAATAATATAAGCAAATTTCATTTTTATATCTTGGTATTTTCTCACTCTATCAGCATTTTTATTCCTGATAAACATAGGAATTATTCCTAGCGCTATTCAGGAAATACACTCGTTCTGGCTCTACGCTACACCCCTATAGTGTCTGTGCGTCCTCGGCAGTAAAAAGGGGAAGGCGTTAGTTTCAAAATCAGAACAAGGAGGATGTATGAGAAAGCAACAACTAATGCTGCGGGGGGTATATGCGGCACTGGGCGCGCTAGCCATGATCGGCATTGCCGGTCAGGCCTCGGCGAATGAGGAAATCATCAAGCGCAGCAAAGACCACAACATGTGGGCGGCACCGGGTCAGAATCTGGCCTTGCATCGTCACAGCCAACTGAAGGATATCAATACCAAGACAGTTAACAAGCTGCAGTATGTCTGGTCACAATCCACCGGCACACTCCGTGGCCACGAGGGTCAGCCAGTGGTCGTCGAGCACAATGGCAAGACCATGATGTACTTTGTCAGTGCCTGGCCAAATATCGTGCAGGCACTGGACTTGAGCGACCCTGATCATCCCAAGCAGGTCTGGAACTACACCAAGAAAACCGATCGTGATGAATCCGCTGTGCCTCGTGCCTGTTGTGACACCATCAACCGCGGTTTGAACTATGCCGATGGCAAAGTGGTGTTCCATACGCTTGATGGCTTCCTGATCGCTCTGGATGCAAGTACAGGCAAAGAGATATGGGTAACCAAGCATGCATATCCTGAAAAAGGTGAAACACATTCTGGCCCGGCCATGGTTGCAGAAGGCCTGGTCATTGCCGGTTTCGGGGGTGACGAGTTTGCTGCTCGTGGTCGCACCGTTGCTTATGATCTGAAGACCGGCAAGGAGGTCTGGAAGTGTCACAGTACGGGTTCTGACAAGGATCTGTGCATGACGCCGGAAACCAACAAGGCCAACCCGCACTATGGTCTTTATGGTCAGAACACCGGTCTGACTTATCCAGGTGATGAGTGGAAAATCGGTGGCGGCGCTCCCTGGGCATGGTTCAGCTATGACCCTAAACTTCGCATCATGTACGCTGGTACCGGGAATCCGGGTCACTGGTCGCCTTCCTATCGCTGTGGTGAAACCGGTGCCAACCTGACCCACGCCAAATGTAACGAAACCGACCCCAAGACCGGTACCGGAAAGTGGGACAACAAGTGGTCCATGACCATCATGGCCCGCAAGATCGATACTGGCGAAATCGTTTGGGCATACCAGAAAACCCCGTTCGATCAATGGGATTATGACGGCGTGAACGAGAACATTCTGGTGGACAACCTGGAGGTAGACGGCAAGAAGCACGACGCATTGGTCAACTTTGACCGTAACGGCTTTGCTTATGTGCTCGACCGCAAGGATGGTACGCTGCTTCGCGCCAACAAGTTCGTGACGGTGAACTGGGCTGAAAAGGTTGACCTGAAGACTGGTCGCCCAGTGAAAGTGGAGAGGCATTCTCCGTTCGCTCGTGACGTCAATACACAGGCTTGTCCATCTGCAATGGGTGGTAAAGACCAGCAGCCTGCAGCGGTGGATCCAAAAGAACCAAACATCTTCTACGTACCTACCAACAACTGGTGCATGGAAGATGAGCCGCAAGAGCGTACACATACTCAGCAAGGTACCGTGTACGTATTTGCTAACGTCTATATGTATCCGGAAAAGCCAGGCGTCACTGGCAAGCTGAAGAAATTTGACGTTGTCAGCGGCAAGACCCTGTGGGAAATTCCAGATCCATATCCTAACTGGAGTGGTGTCCTGGTAACCGACGGCGGTCTGGCTTTCTACGGTTCACTGGGGGGCGACTTCCGTGCCGTAGATCGCAAGAGCGGCAAGGTGATTTGGAGCCGCAAGCTTGGTTCCGGCATCATCGGTAACCCTGTGACCTACAAGGTAAAAGGCAAGCAGTATGTGTCAGTCTTTGCTGGTATCGGTGGCTGGATTGGCCTGCCGGTAACCGCAGGTCTGGACATGGATGACAAGTATGGCGCTATCGGTGCAACTGCGATGGCCAAGGCCACCGGTCTGGATAAGATCCCACAAGGTGGTGAGCTGTACACATTCCGTTTGTATGACTAAAAAAGCAGTAATGCAGTAGTTGAGTAAATCGGCCGAGGGTGGTTTTAATACCATCGCTCGGCTTTTTGTAATCATCAAAATTTAAGGATTGTGATGAATAAAAAGCTTCAGGTGTTATGGCTGGGGGCTGCATTAGCCATTCTTCCCTCACTGGCAGTTGCGGAAAAGCAGGAACCACTGCGTGTCTGTGCTGATCCGGGCAATATGCCGCTTTCCAATAACCAGGGTGAAGGCTTTCAGAACAAGATCGCCGATTTGATTGCCAAGTCTATGGGGACACATACTACTTACTTTTATCGCCCATATCTTAATCGTGGCTTGACCCGACAGACTTTTGACAATAACGAATGCGACATCCTGATGGACATGTCGGCGGATGACGAACGCATGATGACGACTGTGCCTGTTTACCGCAGCACCTTTGTACTGGTTTATCGCAATGATCGAGGCCTGGATATCAAAAGCCTCGATGATCCAAAACTATTGAATGATATGAAAGTTGGTGTTTTCCAGCACTCTGCCATACGCACGGTTTTGCAGGAGCACGGCATCAAACGCGAAAACACCATCGTGAAAACCATTGCGCATGATGCAGACCTGTTGCCGGAAAGACAGCCGCATGTGCAAGTACGAGATGTCGTCGATGGCAAGCTTGATGCAGCGGCCATCTGGGGGCCGATGGCGGGCTGGTATGTCAGCATGAAACAGGCGCCACTGACGATACTGCCCCTGAACACGCTGGAAGACAACATGCCGCTCGAGTTTGAACTGGGTATCGGCATGAAGAAAAAATCGCACAGACTGAAAGCCCGCATCGAAAAAGCGATGCTGGAAAACAAGGATCAGATTCACCAGATCCTGGACGATTATGGCGTTCCGCTCGTGCAGTGCGAGCGCTGTGTAGTATCCGGCGATTTGCCCGGTCACGGCGCCTATCAGCCGCATGCCCGGCGCTCGTTGAGCACAATAAAAGTCAAAATGACGCCTCCGGATGAAATCCCGGCGCTGATCAACGCAGCTGTTAAATCAGGCTCTTCCCTTGAGCAGGAGCTGATCAATGCCACTTTGCAAACCGATACCAACCGCATCGACTATCTGCTCCAACACGGCGCTGATATCAATGCAAAGGATGTCGAAGGGATGACATCGTTGATGCATGCGGTTAAATCCAGCGATCTGACGCTGATCAATGGCCTGCTTGAATATGGGGCAGACCCCAACCTGCAGGATAACGATGGCTGGACGGCTGCCATGCATGCCGTGCGGCAGAATGATGGCAAGGTCATGAGGTTGCTTGCCAAGTTTCAGGCTAATTTTGATCTGCTTAATGATCAGGGCTTTAGTGCGCTGGGCCTTGCTGTTCAGGATAATCGGTCCAATGTAGCGGTTGCCATGCTGGATAGAGGCGCAAAACCAACTGTAGTCATGGGCGAATCAGGCTATACCCCATTAATTATTGCCGCAAAAGTGGGCAATAAGGTGCTGGTGCAAACACTGCTGCAATACGGCGCCAAGCCAAATGAGCAGAATGCAGGCGGATTTACTGCGCTGATGCTGGCAGCGGCCAGGAACGATGTGGAGCTGGTACATCTACTGATCAAGTCCGGTGCGAACACTGATATCAAGAGTGTGGGCGGTAAAACTGCGAAGATGATTGCGCAGGATGAAAATGCAAAAGATGCATTGGCCATTCTGGAGTCATACCAGCACACGAAATCCTGATCATTGACAGCTGTGCCTGCTCGGTCAACGAGCAGGCAGACAGGCTTCAAATCCCCCTCAAAGTTTTTAACAGGAAAGGCAAAATAATGAGTATTTGTCGTATCTCTATGTTTTCTGCATCGCTTGCCCTGCTGGTAGCTCTTGCCGGTCCGGGTTGTGCATCAGCTGATCTGGCAACAACGGAAGCCAATGCTGGTTCTAGCCAGGTAGCAGAAGCGTCGCAGATGGAAGATGGATTCCCGGTACCCGTGCAGAAAGCAAAACCGGCGGCAGACGCAGTGCCCGAGCTAGTGCTGGGCAGCAGCATGACGCCATTGGAGCGGGTTGCAGCTACGCCTAAAGGTGAGTTAAAAAACCCCTATGTTGATGCCAATGACAAGGTGCTGGAACTCGGCCGCAAGAAGTTTCTCTCGGCAAGTTGCAATGGCTGTCATGGTGGTACAGGCGGCGGTGGCATGTGCCCCCCACTCTCCAATGAGGTATGGGTTTACGGTAGTGATGATGATACGCTTTATCGTCTGATTGCTCTCGGCAGCGACGAGTTTACCAAACAGACCGGAGTCTCACGCAAGGGGCGCGAGAACGTGGTAGGCCCAATGCCAGGCCATGGTGCTATCGTGAAGACAGATGATGACATGTGGAAGATCATCACCTTCATCCGTTCTATCTATCGTGGCGATCCAGCCAGAAAAGACTGGTAAAAGTTGATGGTGCTGTTCAGATTCCATCTTGCAATTCTCCTTGCCATATTGCATCTTGTTTCAGGGCTCAGCGGGTGTGCCGAGTGGCTATGGCTGTGCTCGGAAGCGGGAATCTGGAAAGCCTTCACCCCAAGAACCATGATATTGGTCCGGATGGCATAGAGCAGCTTCTGCAAACTAATCCGGAAAACATCATCAAAGTGCTCTTTACGCTCTCAATGGGAAAAACTCCTAGGCTAATTCGGGATTATTTGCCTGTTGCCAAGTCTCTTATCTCTTTAAGATGAGATCAACACTTCATAAGTGACTGGCTATCTGACTTAGCCAACAATTATCTCTTGATGTGTGTCTCCATAGCTCAGCCAGGCACTGCAAGGTGCTTGGCTTTTTTTTTCAAAATTTTAAGGAATCACGATGAAGTTCAATCTGAGTCATGCAGTTATTACTAGTGCTTTATCCCTGTTCGTTCATCAGGCAATTGCTGCTCCATTAGCTTATGTTCCTAATGAAAGGGATGGCACAATCTCAGTGATTGATACCAGCACTGACAAGGTGACTCATGTCCTGCCAAAAGAAGGGAGTCTGGGCAAAAGAATCCAGGCTGCCACCATGGACGCAGCAGGAAAAAATCTTTATGTTGTGGTGCGAGACGACAACGCAGTGGCCAGGATTGATGTGGCAAGCGGAAATGAATTATCCAGAGTATTTATTGGTGATGAACCGGAAGGCATCAGCATTTCTCCGGACGGCAAAACTTTGGCCGCCTGTCTTGAGGAAGATTATGCCGTCTCATTCCTGGATTTAACGACTTTCAAACTGAAACAGACATCGAAAACCCAGGGCAAGAATCCTGAACATTGTGTGTACAGCCCGGATGGAAAATGGCTGATTGCCAGTAACGAGAAAAGTGGAGACCTGGATGTGTTTGATACGGCCAAAATGCAGTCGGTCTACCTGATTAAAGGCAGCAAGCATCCAAGGGGCTTGGGTTTTTTGCCTGACGGCAAGGCATTCTATGTTGCCAACGAGGCCGCTAACCAGGTTGAGGTTATCAGTAGCGGCGACTGGAAAGTACTTGAGCGGATTAAAGTTGGGGTTCGTTCGAATGGGGTGGTGGTGTCGCCAGATGGTGCAAGAGTGTATGTCAGCAACGGTGGCGAAGCTTCTGTCAGCATCATTGATACCAAAAGTAACAAGGTCATCAAGACGATCAAGGTCGGTGAGCGGCCTTGGAATATGGCATTAACTCCTGATGGCAAAAAACTCTACGTTGCCAATGGGCGTTCCAACTCGATCTCTGTGGTTGATACCGTCAAGCTTGAACATCATACCGATATTCCCGTCGGTTCATTTCCGTGGGGTGTAGTAATCCATTGACTGTTGCAAGCTGCTTAATACGTGCCTAAAGAGCGCCATGGCTGACAGACCGAGTGAGCGGAAGTTATGGCGCTCTTTGCTTGCGGGATTCATCTATATTGCCCTTAGCTCACAGGCACAGGCGGACGCTGCTGATGATGAGTTCTGGCCGACGCTACAACAAGTTTTTTTTGCCGGGAAAGACGTAGAGGATGGAAGCCAACTGATTCAGATGACAGCACCAGCTGTAGCTGAAGATGCTGGCCTCGTGCCTATTTCAATTGCAATCGACACCTTTCATTCATTCGTACTGCAGGTTGCAAAGATTTATCTGATTATTGATGCCAATCCAGTGCAGTTGACAGCCATTTATCATTTTCCCGACAATAAACAGCCAATCCGATTCTCAACCAGAGTCCGCCTCGAAAAGAGCACTTATGTGCGTGCCATTGTAGAGACCAGAGATGGCAGATACTACCTGCATAAAGTGGCTATTAAAACGCCAGGAGGTGGCTGCAGTGGAGGCATAAGCACTGATGAAGCACAATTGAGAGCTGAGGCAGGAAGAATGAAGGTTCAGCTGGCTGAACCTGTCCGCTACGGAGAGGTCAATACACTCAGCTTTAGCATTAAACATCCAATGTGGACCGGCTTTGAGCGAACGGGTTATGGGTATTATGCAAAACCATACTTTATTAAGCGCCTTGATTTCATGCTGGATAAACTGCCTTTGATGGCCGTTGATGCAGGTGTCGGCATCAGCGCCAACCCCTATATCCAGTTTGATTTTACTCCGTCCGGGCCTGCTGCGATTGAGATACTGGCTCAGGATAATGAGGGCCGGCATTATCAGCAGGAAATCCAGATTCCCTGATGATGCATTGTTGAGGGCGGTGCTATTTTGACACTGTGTACATGCCCAATATCGGTTTCCAGAACTTGACAGTGAACCCCCCGGCGATGCTGGACATTGGCTCTGACGGCAATATGTGCCCGGTGTGATTGGCGGTTTTTAGCTTGTCAGGTTTACTGTTTTTATGATGAGACTCGGGCCGGTTTTCGCCCATCCGGCTAGCGCTTGATGGTCTTGATACTATGTAAAGTCCAGTGTTGATCTCCTGCGCGCGTTGATGAGCAGCCCAGTGGAACAGGGGTTTTTCCTGGTAGTAGAACATGTTTGGTGTGATCTGCCGTTTGAACATTCATAAACCATCGGTCTACCCAGACTTCAAAAGTGGCTTCTGCGTCTGCATTCAACAATGCGATGAGTTTGCCATCCTTCTGTGCACAGTTGGCATCTTCCAACTCAATCAGGTTGACCTGGTGAGTGTGGTCTTCTTTAACCTCCTCCGCTATCGCGATTTGGCAAAACACCAGAAGGCTGGACAGCAGAATATTGATCCTTGCGATGGCTTGCATATTTTTTAATGTCGTCATGTGGTTGTAAACGGCTATCGGTTAAAGGTTAGGGGCATCAAAACGGCATAAACTCATCAGCTTCAATTGTGGTTTGACGTGGTTCCAGGCCTTGGTTGGCGCGTTCCGCATGTATTCTTGCATCCAGGCTCAGGTCTTGGTTGATTTTTGTCAGCATGGACAGGATGTTAGTATCCGTGGAACTCCCGGTCTGGGTACTTTCAATTTGAATATCATTGCTTGTATTTTTGAGTTCCCAAAGCACCTTGCCCATATTGCGTGCAGCGATATTCAAGTAGTGAGGATTTGCTGGGCCAGGGAAAAGAAATTCTGTTTTTCCGCCATAAGCAGTGATGATCATGGTTTGAATTCCGGTAATCATTGCCAGTATCCGGTCGCCATGAAATTCCCGATTGAATGCCATGGTCAATGCTTCGATACCTTGTGCTTCTTGCAAAGCGTCGAATTTCCAGCCAAACGGACCTTCAAATACCCATTGGACCATTTCTTCCGGACTGACTGAGGCACTTTTTTGCAATTCATGCGGGTTGAGCTGGTACAAGGCGGTCATCACCAGTCGCAAGCGGCTAGCATGCTCCTCAACAATGGCTCTGCTTGTGCGTTGCTGATTTCCTGGCATTTTCATTGATGGGTTTGATTCTGCAGATACTTGATCCTGTGCGTGAGAATGGTCGCAGCCAAATAGCAGGCCCAGGCACAATATGACAGATGCTGTTATGTGGGTTAAGGCATATTCAGGCTCACGAATGTTTGGCATGGTGATATTCAGTTCAAAAAAAACCGGCTCAGTGAGCCGGTTGTAAATGTATTTCGTATTGGAGTGACGAATATACTATGGAGAAGAAATAGAAACTTGAAACCAAGTTCCATACTTCACGAAGCAATATTAATATATGGGCAAAATGGATGGCAGTGAATCATTCCTTCCCTGCTTGTAAATTTCTCCCTTTCTCCAGAACGCCATAACGAATCGCCAGATGAACCAGTTGCCCGGTCGTTTGTGCGCCCAGTTTTTGACGAACCTGCGTCTGCACATTGGCTGCAGTCTTATAGCCTATCTGCAGATGCTCGGAAATTGCGGACAAGGATTCTCCTTCCGCGATTCTGCGAAAGACTTCAAATTCCCTTGGCGACAGTTTATCCAAAGGTCTCTCGGTCGCGGAGAAGCGATCAAGTGCCAGATGCTGTGCCAAACTGTGGGCAATATAGCGGCCGCCGCGTGCGATCTGCGTGACGGCTTCGAGCAAGGTTTCCGGTGGATCAGTTTTGGCGACATATCCACGAGCTCCCGACTGTATTGCCCTGGCAGCATAGATGTTGTCATCATGCATGCTGAAGATGATGAGCTTGGCATGATGGTCTCGCACCAATATGCGCTGCAGGGTTTCCATGCCCCCAATGCCAGCCATGTCCAGATCCAGCACGCCAATATCCGGCCGCTGCTCCTGCCAGAGCGCTACCGCCTTCTCGCCATTATCGGCTTCCGCAACAATTTGATGCCCGACATTCTCAAGCAGAAGCTTGAGGCCTTGTCTGACTACGGCATGGTCGTCAGCCAACAGTATTTTCGACATATTCGCGTTCTCTCAAGTGGTTGAATGGGATGGTCGCAGTGATTGTGACCCCTGCATTGGGCCTGGATGCCAATACAAAGCGCCCGTTCAGGGATTCTATACGTTCGCGCATACCGGTCAGGCCGAAAGAGTTGGGCGTCGCTGATGACGACTTAATGCCGAGCCCGTCATCTTTGATGCAGAGCGACAGCCCTTGATTTTTGTTTTTCAGGTAAATATCGACATGACTTGCCTGGGCATGCTTTGAAATATTGGTCAGTGCTTCCTGGATGATGCGGAAAATTACGATGTTGATGGTCTCTGGTAATCTGTTGCATGACTCATCCAGGTCCATGTTGCAATCGATATCCGGATTCTGTTTATACCAGTCCCGGACCAGTTGTTGAATCGCTTCTATCAGGCCATGTGCATCGAGTGCCACGGGCCTCAGTCGCCTGATGATTCTCTTGATGGCAATCTGTATATATTCGGCATGTCTGGCGATGCGCTCCAGATATATAGATGCGCTGGCTCTGTCGCCTATATTCGGTATTGTTGCGGCATCCAGCCTGATGGCGGTCAGGTATTGTCCGACATCATCATGGATTTCTCTTGCCAGCCTGCACCGCTCTTCTTCCTGAGCCTGCATGGCATGACCTGCCAGGGCGCGGTTTTCTGCAAATAATTGCGAAAGTTCTTTTTCTGCCAGATATTGTTCCGTGATATCCGTGAAGTAACCATGAACCTCCTGAATCTCAGCTGTTTCAGACAGCACCTGTCTGAAACGCGCCATAACAATCCATATACCTTTGTCCGGCCTCTCCAGTATCAGCTCGGGAAAATCAAGATAAGCGGATTGTGACGAGGCTCTGGTAATACTTTGCCATTTCCCCCCAAGTGCGCTGGCAATATTGAATTGCTCCTCCCCCCGTATCGCCATGCCGGACATGATACGGAAAGCCCTGTTACAAATGACAAGGTTGCCATACTTGTCGGCAATAAAATTGCCACTCAGCCCCTCCTCAAATAGCGCCTGGAATCTATCCAGGCTTTCATGCGCCTTTCTCTCGGCTTCCCGCCGAGTGGCAATTTCGATAGATAGCTCACGCATGCGTCTGCTGGAGAACCAGAAAGCGACAATCGCAGCTGCCAGAAAAACAAATGGCAGTTCATCAATCTGACCGTGCTCAAGAGGTTGTGCCCACGCCATGAAGCGCTCCGCCAGATCGAGAATTATGGTCAGGAAATAGGTGAGTGCGACTGTGAAGAATGCGATCAGAAGATCCCGTCGCTGTGAGTTCTTACGGCTGATTTCGTGGATGCTTTTCATGAGAAGGTAATTTTCATCTATGACGCTTGCCTGGGGTAGTGAATTTTTCCCGACTTATGTTGTTGGCCAGATTGCATTCGATCAGCTTGCTTGTGATATGAACTCTTTCACATATCGGCGGGAATCTTTCATCTACATAAGCTGTAACAATTTGTTAACAATGCACCTGTCAAACGGAAACGTTGGCAGGGTTTGTAATTTAACCAAATTCAGGAGAGGTAACTATGAGAAGCAAATTAGGCAGCGCCAAGCTTGGCGCAACCATTGGTAGCCTGCTTGCATTGACTGCAATGCAGGCTGCTGTGGCTGGCCCGGATCTTAATAAGCGTGAGGCAGATCCAAATCAATGGCCGCTGCAAACAGGCAATTTCTATGGGCAGCACAACAGTACTCTGGATCAGATTAACAAGAAGAATGTAAAGGACGTCAAGGCGGCATGGTCATTCTCAACCGGCGTGCTACACGGGCATGAAGGTGCTCCGCTGGTGATTGGTGACATGATGTATATCCACTCCGCGTTTCCTAACAACACTTACGCTATCAATCTGAATGATCCGGGCAAGATCGTCTGGTCTCACAAACCAAAACAGGATGCTTCGACCAAGGCAGTGATGTGCTGTGACATCGTCGACCGTGGTGTTGCCTATGGCGAAGGCCAGATCATCAAGAAGCAGGCTGATGGCCATCTTCTTGCGCTGGATGCAAAAACCGGCAAAGTGAACTGGAAGGTTGAGGTCTGCGATCCCAAAGTTGGCTCAACGCTGACCCAAGCACCATTCGTTGCCAAGGATACCGTGCTGATAGGTTGTTCCGGTGCTGAACTGGGTGTACGCGGTGCTGTTAATGCATTCAATCTCAAGACTGGTGAACTGAAGTGGCGCGCCTTTGCTACTGGTTCCGATGAGGCCATCCGCATCGGTAAGGATTTCAACAAGCACAATCCACATTATGGCCAATTCGGTCTCGGTACCAAGACCTGGGAAGGTGATGCCTGGAAAATTGGTGGCGGCACCAACTGGGGCTGGTATGCCTATGACCCCAAGTTGAACCTGTTCTACTACGGTTCCGGTAACCCTGCGCCATGGAATGAAACCATGCGTCCGGGCGACAACAAGTGGACCATGACCATCTGGGCGCGAGATCTGGATACAGGCGAAGCCAAGTGGGGCTATCAAAAGACGCCTCACGATGAGTGGGACTTCGCTGGTGTGAACCAGATGGTGCTGACCGATCAGCCGGTTAACGGCAAGAATACACCGCTGCTGAGCCATATTGACCGTAACGGCATTCTCTACACGCTCAATCGTGAAACTGGCGGTTTGATTGTGGCTGAAAAGGTTGATCCAGCAGTCAATGTATTCAAGAAGATTGATCTGAAGAGTGGTGTGCCTGTACGTGATCCTGAGTTTTCAACTCGTATGGATCACAAAGGTACCAACATCTGTCCATCTGCGATGGGTTTCCACAATCAAGGTCTGGATGCATATGACCCAGAAAGCCGTACGCTTTACGCTGGCTTGAACCATATCTGTATGGATTGGGAGCCGTTCATGCTGCCATACCGCGCAGGTCAGTTCTTCGTTGGCGCAACACTGGCGATGTACCCTGGCCCAAGTGGTCCGACCAAGACAGAAATGGGTCAGATCCGCGCATTTGATCTGACCACAGGTAAGGCAAAGTGGACCAAGTGGGAGAAGTTTGCTGCTTGGGGCGGTACTTTGTACACCAAGGGCGGCCTGGTTTGGTACAACACACTGGATGGCAACATCAAGGCACTGGATAACGCTAACGGCAAAGAATTGTGGAAATTCAAGATGCCTTCCGGTGGTATCGGTTCACCTATGACCTATTCACATAAAGGCAAGCAGTATGTTGCCAGCATGTACGGTGTCGGCGGTTGGCCTGGTGTAGGTCTGGTCTTTGACTTGACCGATCCAAGTGCTGGCCTGGGCGCTGTAGGGGCATTCAAAGAGTTGCAAAACTATACCAACATGGGTGGTGGTTTGATGGTGTTCGGCTTGTAAGTTCTATTAAAAGCAAGCTGTTGTAAAAAGCTGTACTGCTGGACAAAGAGTTGCTCCGGCAGTACAGCCAACTAGCCAGGGTTTATGCAGATAAAAATTTGCTGGTGAGTTTAGTACCTTCAAATAATTTATCTGGATGCGTCTTGTATTAACAAATATTAACAAGCACTCTTAAAGGAATCTTTACGGTATATGCAAACATTCAATAAAAAGTTCTTACGATTGGCGTTAAGTGCCATTTTTGCTGGGACAGCAGGGCTTTCTTCAACGGCTGGTTTTGCGGCAACAGATCTTAATGTCTGTGCCGGCGAGAATGAGATGCCGTTTTCGAATGCGAAGCTGGAAGGTTTTGAAAACTCGATTGCTGAACTGGTCGGTAAATCGCTCAACAGAAAAGTCAATTACGTATTCTGGAAAGATGCACGCCTGATCGTTCGCGATTATCTGGACAAGAACAAGTGTGATCTGGTAGTTGGCGTTGATAGCACAGATCCCAGGGTTCTGAAAACGGAGCCTTATTACAAGAGCAGCTATGTCTTTATCACCCGTGAAGACCGTGGAATCGATATCTCTTCCTGGAACAACGAGTTATTGAAAAAGCGTAACTTCCGTATTGGTGTTTTACCTGATAGCCCTGGCAAGGTCATGCTGCTACAGATCAACCGTTTTGATGACATGTTCGATTATTTCTCTGAGAAACAGCGCTATCAATCCACTCGCAATAAATACGTAAGGGTCGACCCGCTCGAGGTCATGAATGATGTCGGTTCCAAATACATTGATGCCGCCATGCTCTGGGCACCCGAAGTCGCCAGATATATCAAGCAGAGTCCCGTCCCACTGAAGATACAGGTCGTCAAGGATGATGCAAAGAAAGCCAATGGTCAGTCTGTCCCTATGCATTATGAGGTGGCAATGGGTGTGCGTAAGGATGATGTGGCTTTGCAAAAAGATTTGAATCGTGTGATTTCAGAAAAACGCGATGAGATTGAGGCGATCTTGAAAAGTGAAGGCATCCCACTGTTGCCAATGACGACAAATTAATCGAGGAAATAATGTTTAGCTTATCTTTAAAACACAGCAATTATTCAGCGTTGAGCATGGCGCTCATGATGACCATTTTTTTACCAGCATGTCACGCTAGCGAGCAGTCAGCAACTACCACTGCCGTTGTTGAGCTGGCAAACAAAGCCGCATCGGTAGATAAACCTGCCGATGCGAATGTCCTTGCTGGCCCCATCCTGGAGTTTCGCGGCACCATCTCTGGTGATGTGTTGGATTTGAACGATGGCAAAGGCCCGGAGACAAAAGCTGTAGAAGAGTTTTTGCGTACCGGCAAGAACCCATATAACGACGATTCTGAAGTGATCAAGAACGGCTATACGATTTTTTCAACGGCTTGTTCCGGTTGTCATGGGCACTTGGCAGAAGGTAAGTTGGGCCCGGCGCTAGCAGATGATTATTGGACCTACCCAGGCAATATGTTGGATAAAGGTTTATTTGAGACTATCTATGGCGGCGGCCAGGGCATGATGGGACCGCAACGCGGCATGATCTCCAAAGATGAAATTCTGCAAGTGATGAGTTGGTTGCGCAGTATCTATAGTGGCGACCCGAAAAAGGCCAAATGGAAGCACTGATTCATTATTAAGCCGTATTCCGCAGTTGTGCTTACTGGTGGCCTGCTGTGGTGATTTAGTCTCACCAGTAACCATATGACAAGAAGGAGATGTTCATGAAACGCATTTTCACAATGCTGGCTGTAGCAGGCGCAATGATTACATCCGGCGCGGCTTTTGCCTACGACGGCACAAATTGTAAGGAAGCGGGTAATTGCTGGGAAGCCAAGCCTGGTTATCCTGAAAAAATTGCTGGCTCCAAATACGATCCCAAGCATGACCCGGTCGAAGTCGGCAAGCAAGAGGCCAGCATCAAGGCAATGGATGCGCGTAATGCAAAACGTATTGCAAATGCCAAGGCAACAGGCAAGTTCGTTTACGAGCTTGATTAAGTCTGCGTAAGGGTTGGTCGGTTCCTTCGGGAGCCGGCCTTTCAGCAGGGCAATTCAGGCAAGATATATGTCGAAATTTTCGAAGGAATGTTTTGCCTGAATTGTCTTCAATGTGTCTCAATATCAGGTTCGCTATGCAACAAAATAATACTAATCTTTCCGAATGGCGTGAGCGGGTGCTTGCATTCGAACAGGCATTAAACAGCACGATGCTTGGTATGCAACCCCAGGTACGTGCATTGACCATCACGATCTTCTCCCGCGGCCATGTTTTGCTGGAAGGGGATGTGGGTGTCGGCAAGACTACGCTATTACGTGCAGCATCACGACTGCTGGGTGGCGAGTATCAGCGGATCGAGGGCGCCATTGACCTGATGCCCAGTGACTTTCTTTACCACGCCTATCTTGATCAGAACGGTCAGCCGGCGGTTGCTCCGGGACCGCTTTTGCAGCATGAGGAGGCTTTGGCGGTCTTCTTTTTTAATGAGATCAATCGGGCAAGACCTCAGGCACATAGTCTTTTGCTGCGCCTGATGGCGGAACGGAGCGTTAACGCCTTCAACCGAGAATACCATTTTCCGCATCTCACTGTTTTTGCTGACCGTAACCGGCTGGAGCGGGAAGAAACTTTTGAGTTGCCCGCCGCTGCACGTGACCGCTTCTTCATGGAAATCAATATTGATGCGCCTGATGACAGGGAGTTGCAGAAAGAGCTGATGTTTAGCCAGCGGTTCCATGATGTGGATGCACTGATTGCCCAATTGCCGCCAGCTATCGTGCCGCACACCGAGCTAAATCAACTGGCAGAGAACATACAGGCAAACGTCCGGGCAGAGCTGCCATTGCAGGATTATGCAGTCAATTTGTGGCGCGCTTTGCTCCATCCGGCAGAAGCTGGTATTGAACTGGATGATGTAGACACCAACAGGCTGATTGCAGGTGGCGCCAGTCCAAGAGGCATGGCGATGATGATGCGTGCAGCGCGTTGCCGCGCCTGGCTGGAAGGGCGCGATTATCTTGTGCCGGACGATATACGGACCGTGTTTTTCGAGACGGTGGCGCACCGACTGTTTTTTACGCCGGCTTATGAACTGCGCCACAGCGAGATAGCACCGCGGTTTATTAACAGTGTGCTCGACAAAGTTTCTGCACCCTGAAGATAACGTAGATCAAGTGCTTAGCTTTACCCCACAGGATATCTATTACAGACTAAACTGGCGTGCCCGTGGTGCACAGCCAGGGAGTCATTCGACCCGTATGCCAGGCGGTAGCATGGATTTTCGAGGTTTTGTGCCATTTCTTGAAAACCCAGACCCCCGACGCATTGATTTTCGCGCCAGCCTGCGCAGTATCCCGAAGAAATTAATGTCCAAAGCTTTTTATGAGCGCGGTGCCGTCGATGTTGTCGCGATTCTTGATTTGTCCGCATCCATGCATTTTTCCGGAGCTACCGAAAAACTGCATCTGGCTGCGGATATTGCTGCATCGATTGCCTGGTCGGCTACACGTCATGGAGATAATTTTTCCCTGATTGCCTGCGATGACGAAGTCAGACTGGATATGTTCCTGCCGCCATCTCCTCGGCAAGGGCTGGTACAAGATGTTCATGACAAACTTATGCACGCCAGGTTCAAGGATGGTTCAAATGCTTCTGCATTGACCCGAGCGGTAGAACTCCTGAGAAAAAAACGCTCCTTGGTTTTTCTGTTCTCGGATTTTCACTTTGATGAAAAATTTATGCTTGAAACATTGATGACGTTCGGCACGCATGATGTGGTTCCTCTGGTGTTATGGGATAGCGCTGAATATCAGAATGTCCCGGAATGGGGTTGGGCCAGGGTGCGAGATATGGAAGGAGCGGGTACCGGCTCATTGTTCATGCGCAGAGGTCTGGCCGCCAAGATCCGGCATGCCTATGCGCAACGTCGCCAGCAAATCATCAGGATCTGCAAGCAAGCTGGCGTTCGTACACCATTTTTTGCCGAAGACAGCTTTAAAGCAGAGCAGTTGACTCGACATTTGCTGGAGAAGTGCTGATGAGTATTTTTAATCATCGCTGTATGGCGGTGCTTCTTGCAATGTTTCTTTTAATGTCTGCCAGCAGTAGTGCCCTTGCAGAGCAGAATCAAGTCACACAAGCCATTAGCGTTAAATCCGAGATTCGTGAAGTGGGCTACAGTGTCGGAGACATAGCGCGGCAAACCATTGTTGTCGATACGCCGCCAGGCTATCGATTCGATCAGGCCTCCTTGCCAAGTATAGGTAAATCTTCGGATTCTGTTGAGCTAAGAGATGCCCAATGGCAATTTCATGATCTGCAGGATATGACACGGCATACGCTGGTACTGGAGTGGCAGGTCTTTCAGGTACTGCAGGAAATTAGAGCCTACCCGTTAAAGCCGCTGGAACTGCTATTCAGGCTGGATCATAACGTTATCGCTGCCAGGCTGGAACCTGAGCAAGTTATCATATCTTCGTTGTTGCCCTCCCGGCTAAGCACAAAGAACGTGCAGCTCTTACCCGACGTTAAGCCACTAGCCAGGCCGACACAGAATCTTGAGTGGGGCTTGTTTGTTACGGTATTGATACTGATTTTATCCATTGTTTATTTTGCCTGGTATTTTGATTGGCTGAATTTGAGCACCAGGTCGTCCCGTCCATTCAGGATGGCCTGTCGGCAAATGCGTGCGATCCGCAAGACCAGGCATAGCCACACAGAACAATTGTGGGCTTCAATGCAGACATTGCGACGTGCGAGCGATAGCAGTGCGGGAACTGCACTGAGCAAGGAACGATTGCATCTGCTTTTTGACCGGAATCCATGGCTGCTTCCACTGCGAACCGAAATTGAGAAGCTGTATGCAGATTCTGAGCGTCTGTTTTTCGCGGGAGCTACAGAAGCTATCGACCTCAAGTATTTATACAAGCTTGGCAAGAAGCTTCGGGCACTGGAGCCCTGAGCCGGATGAGTCCTTTTTTCTCAAACCTGACGATAGGGCAGCCGTGGTTTCTTGCATGGGCATTACTGGCATTAATTCCTTTGATGATGAAGGGTTATACGGCGTTCCCCTATCCGTCGATCGCTCGTTTACCGAATGATGCGATATCCATCTGGGTTGAGCGGCTTTGGCGTTTATCGGGCGCGCTTGCGATTGTATTCATTGCCATGGCTTTGGCCGGCATCTATCGGACCGAGAATGTTGTAGAGCGTGTGGGTCGAGGGGCTCACGTCATGATAGTGCTGGATAGAAGCGCGAGCATGAATGACGACTTTGCTGACCCGCCTGCCGGTAAAAGTGAATCGAAAATGGCAGCAGCCCGGCGTGTATTGCAAAGCTTTGTCAGCCAGGGCAAAGAAGACCTGTTAGGTATGGTGACATTCAGTACCTCGCCTATTCTGGTTGCGCCCTTGGGAGGGGATCGTGAGGCTGTATTGGCTGCATTGCGCGCGACAGAGGCGGGCGGTATGGGCTTCACTGCAGTTGCGCGCGGCCTTGGAATGGCCCTGGATTATTTCGAGGGACGGCCTGTGACAGGGTCGCGTGTAATTCTGCTGGTTTCGGATGGCGGCGCTTATCTTGATGTCAAAACGCAGGATGTGTTGCGCAACATGGTACAGCGCCAGGGCGCATCACTATTCTGGATCTATTTGCGTTCGGCCAATGGCGCCAGCTTAAAAGTGACACCAGAGGAGGGGGATGAGGACGCATATCCCGAGTATCAGTTACATCGCTATTTTGCCACGCTCGGTATGCCTTACCGGGCTTATGAGGCTGATAACCCGCTTGCCGTGGAGCGGGCCATGGCAGATATTGCCCGCCTGAAAAATCAACCCGTACGTTACTACGAGTCTGCCCCTCGGCGCGATCTTTCCTGGCTGTTCTACTTGCTTGCATTGGTCAGCGCCTGTGCCGTGTTTGCATTACATATGACGGAGGTGAAAAGATGGCGCAGCGTGTGAAACTATTCCAGCTGATGTTGCTGGTGTCCGCTTTATCTCTTGCGGCATCAATCTGGCTCTTGCTGACCTTGTCCCAGGCCGGTACCTACAATGGAAAACTGCAAGCCCAGGAACTGCATGAAGGTCGTGCTGCCGATGCCTTGTTTGCCAATGCCGTTTACTGGGGCAAGCGGGGCGATATGCAGAAATCTCTCGCGCTCTATGCAGAGGCAGCCTCTGCCGGTCAATTCATGATTCGTAAATCAGCCTATTTCAATTCAGGCAATCTGTATCTTGCGCAAGCTCATCAATTGCTCGAAGACAAGGGGCTCGATGCACTCAATGAGGTTAACCCTCTGCTTGCCATGGCCAAGGAAAGCTATCGTGATGCGTTGCGCCTGGATCCTGTGTGGCCTGAGGCCAAATATAACTATGAACTGGCTTTGCGCCTGTCGCCCAATTTCGAGTTGAAAAAGGGTAGCAAAAAAGAGGGTGAAGAAGAACCGGACGAGGCTGAAGCCGTTGAAGGCTGGTCATCCATACCCGGATTCCCACGTGGCATGCCATGAGATTCTGGCGTTCTCTGGATTTGCGTGGTCGCGGGATGCTTTTTTCCATCCTGTTACTTGCCGTTTGTCAGTTTGAACCCAAGGCAAATTTACCAGGCAGGGTCTATGACTGGTTTTTTGTGATTGATATTACGCAAAGCATGAATGTGCGAGACGCGGTTAAGGAAGGCAATGGCTTCAGCCGGTTGGAGTTTTCCAAGCAACAGATGCGTCAGGCTCTGCGCAGACTGCCATGCGGTTCGCGAGTAGCTTTGGGCCTGTTTACAGAGCGGAGTACGGCAAATATCATGCATCCGCTGGAAGTTTGTAAGCATTTCGCTGCGCTGGACGAAACCATCGCAAGGATAGATTGGCGTATGGCATGGGCTGCCGACTCTTATGTCGCCAAAGGTCTTTATAGCGCAATTGATCAGGCTGAAAGACTTGGTCCTGAGATGCGACTCGCATTTTTCACCGATGGCGACCAGGCTCCCGCAATCAGTGCACGCTACACACCGGTGTTTGATGGAGAGCAAGGCAAGGTCAAGGGGGTGATTTTTGGTGTTGGTTCGGATTCTGCAGGACAGATTCCGATGCTGGATCAGCACGACAATATTGTGGGCTACTGGGGGGCTGATGATGTCCAGCGGTATGCAACTTTCGGCATCTCTGAAATCCAATCTGTAGCGGACATGGAGCAACAACAAGGTTATCACGGTAGAAATGCGCCGCATGGTAGTGCTCCGGAGGCGTCGACCACTGCCCATCTCTCTGCACGCGATGAGGCCAGGCTGCAGACGATTGCAAAAGATACAGGTCTGGTTTACCGCCAATTGACAGCTAATAAAAGCGATATCTCGATAGTTAATTCACGTGGCATGTCAGTCTGGCGTTCGGCAATTTCCGACCTGAGGCCATGGCTGGCTTTGCCGGCGCTATGGATGATTCTGATGTTTTTCATCCCGACATCAGCGTATCAGTTTTTTCAACAACACTTTTTTTCAGAAAGAAAATATGAAGTTACTACAAGTCTTATTAATCTCTGCCATGGCTTTACCAGCTTATGCTCATGGCCCCACACCGCAAAAGACTGACCAGACGGTCCTGCTCGATGCGGCCCCGGATATGATCTGGAAAGCACTGAGTGAGCCTTGTGCCATTCTTAACTGGCATCCTCAAGTTGCCGAGTGCAAAGCGGATGGTCAATTGAAGCGCACGCTCACTTTCAAGAATGGCGGAAAAATTACGGAAGAGATCGATGAAATACTCCCTGGTGAAATGTCCATCTCATACCGCCTTGGCAGTGATTCCGAACTTAAAGCACTTCCGGTCAGCTCCCTTACTGGCAGGATTAAAGTCAAAGCTGATGGAAGCAAGGCAAATGTTGTCTGGGTCGCCCGGTATTATCGAGCCGACACGACCAACGAGCCTCCGGCAGGCATGGACGATGCTGCGGCACAATCTGCAGTGAATGGCTATGTCAGTGAAGGTTTGATGGGGCTGAAGGGCTACCTGGTAAAAAAATAGCAAACTCACCAGAAATGGTACCCTGGTGGACCTGGATCAATCGTCGGGTTGGACTCTGGCACATGCGTAGATAGCTGAAAAATACTGTTGCTGACAGCAAGATGCGCCACTTGACTGCTACTCTGCACATTAAGTTTTTATTGAATCGGGTTAGTACATTGGCTGTCCATTTCTGGCAGAGATTCCATTGGCTGACAATCTCCGAGTGCTGTCTTTTCCATTTTTTACCAAGCGGTGGCTAGCGTCGGCCAACTCTTATTCATTCAGTGCAACCGACCATAAGTGATGAAGCAGGGTCTTGATGGTCTTCTGCGCGCAAGCCGACGCGCTCGGCACGGATGGCATCAATCGGGTATTCAAGCTTGGATAAGCTTCTTCTATCAAGTCTGATGGCCGTCAGGTGTTGACGCATGACATTGTAAACATCTTGCACTACACGCCTGCGTTGCAGTATTTAGCTCCCTTGCAAGTGCTGAAAGAAAGCCGCGCTCTTTCAGTACGTGCAAGGGAAAGTGTTGTCTCAGTTCGCAGGCCCGCTTCCAGTTCAATTTCCTGTATGCGTCGATGCGAGAACCATATTCCGGCAAGTGTCGCCATTAGTATGGCGATGCTGAGAATATACGCATGGAGATTCTTGATGGACAAGAATGCGCCAACCTTTCTTATGCATTGCTAAATGCTCCAGAAAACTGCAAGCCAGTTGGTTTCAAGCGACCAGCTTTCTGTGCTTTCTGAGAGTTACCAGCCTTGCAGGCAAGGAGTATCCGCTCAGCCGTGTAGGCGGCAAAGTTACAGGGCCTGAGCATCAGGTGTTTGGTGGTGTTCGTTACGGCTTCTAACCATAGTCAGTTACCGTTAATTGCGCAGGGATGCCTGGACAGCTTTCTATGACAGCGAGCCTTCAATCTCCCAGGACAGGCTTATTTTTTATTGTGGGTGGTTTGTTGGTATAAAGCCTGGCGAACGCTGAAAGTTTTGGGCAAAAAAAAGCGGAACCTTCTCGGGGAGAGGAAGGCCCGCTGTCAGGGGAGAGGAAGTGGAAATAGTGGTTATGCGGTAATGCTTCTTTCAGTAATCAGCCTGACCTTGGCGCCAACGCTTTGCGTAGGTGCGGTGTTTTGCATAACGACATGCTGACTGCCATTTTGCATGCGTACCTTGATGACATAGGTCGTTGAATTGCTTTCAACTTCACCCGTATTCGCAGCATTAATGCGCTTTCGATCTTCAGTTAGCGTAATCAGCCTGGCATTTTTTCTGTGAGCGTCCAGATAGTTATCCAGTTGATGTTCAAACAGAGACTCATTGTCGGCGGTAGCTGTTGATCTGCCGGAGTCGTTATTTACAGTTTCAATGGCAACAATGACGCCACAGTTAAAGCAACTGGTAAGTTTGGGTTTGACCACGCTATTGAATGTCTTGCTATTGAATTTTTTATTTGCATAATCAACTTTCGCCATTACTGCATTGTCCAGAAAGGAAGTATTTTTTCTGGATTTATCTGGTACGACCGATTCTTGCTGACTCTGCGTACTGTTTTTGCTTGAATGGCTGCTACTAGACGGGCTGTTACCCGGCTGCTTGGCAAGGAAATATGCCAGTGGGGGCAAGTCGGCAAGCGCAACACTGCCAACAATGCTGAAGACTGTCAGTATGACTGCAACAGCCAGCACTAGAGGGTGTGTCTTTCTTAGTCGTATATTTTTCATCATTCATCCTTGATGGCAACTGATGCCTGACGCTACAAGCTCTGATAGTAAAACCTGTGGTACAGATTGCCGGAAGCGTCGCAAGCCTGCCTGCTTGCCAATTCCTTCTCGCGTCTTGCTGTTTGTATATGCGCGTATGTCTCAGCCTTGCAGTTTTTGCGCTTGCTACCGAGTGCTACATCCAGAATGGAGCGGCCTTCGTTAGCTTGGTTAGTTTGCATATTTGTAGACTGGTATTTCTGCTCAACGACGCATGACATCGTTGAAACCCCGGTATGTAAAGGTCTGAGCAGTCTACTGAGTGCCATGATATTTATCCTTTGATTACCAGAGCATTTTTGACGGATTGCACGCCGCTCACACCGGACGCTATATGCACGGCCCGCAGCAATTGCTCGCCCGTGCTGACAAAGCCGCTGAGAATTACTTGGCCCTTGTGGGTTTCGACGCTGATATTGATGCCGTCCAGTCCGTTATCCTTGATCAATTCGGCTTTTACCTTGGCCGTGACCGTGGCATCATCGATATAGGCTGCAACTCGCTTCTGCTGTATGCTGCTTTTGAAGGCAGCGTATTCATCAACGGTCAAAATGCCGTCTTTATTCTCATCGGCTCGAGAAAAATATTCGCCGACGTCCTTATCCTTCAATGCTTCATCCTGTGAAAGCTGTTTATCTGAATTGATATCCAGTTTCTTGAATTCGGCAGATAGCGGCTGCTGTTTGATGGTGTCTTCAGAGCCGACAGCAATTACCTGCAAACTGACAGCGGAGAGTGCCAGAGCCGTAATAGAGGTAATTGCACCTGTTGCCAGCTTTGTAGATAGTGAGCGTTTAACTTTTTTGCTCTGATTCATGTTGTTTTTCTCCAGTGTGATAATGCACTGAAGTACGAGCAGAAGTCGTGCCAACTATGATTTAATTAAATAAAACAATGAGTTGTAATATATTGTCTGAATTTTTTTGGCGGGAATCTGTTGCTGAAAGAAGACAAAAAATTTATTGGGAAGGTAAGTTGTTGAATATTATATAGAATGTATGTCTCAAAATCACGACATCAGCTGGGTTGCTGATTCTCCTTGAATAGCGCAGGGGTCAATTCGTGACGCTGCAACAGCTTGTAGAATTCCGTGCGGTTTCTTTGAGCAAGGCGAGAGGCTTGCGTGACGCTGCCATTGGTTGCCTTCAGTAATTTGATCAAATAATCACGTTCGAAATTTTTTCTGGCTGTTTCAAATGGAATAATGCCGCCGATATCGTCATGCAGGGCTTTTTGCACCAAGGAAGCAGGTATCAGGGTTGTAGTTGAGAGCACAATGGTCTGTTCCACTATGTTTTGCAGTTGACGCACATTGCCGGGCCATGGGGCGGCAATCAATAATTCCATGGCCTCGGGGGCGAATCCATTGAGGCGCTTGCCGTACTTTTCGCTTAACCGGTGTAGAAAGCTGTTGGCTAAAAGTGAAATATCTTCACGGCGCGCTGCCAGGGCGGGAATCTCAAGGCCAACTACATTGACTCGATAGTAGAGATCTTCACGGAAGCGTCCTGCTTTCATTTCCTCTGCCAGGTTGCGGTGAGTTGCGGAAATAACTCTGACGTTGATCGGTATGCTGGTGTTGGAACCGACCGGACGTATGGTGCGTTCCTGCAATGCCCGCAGTAATTTCACCTGCAAAGGCATGGGCATATCGCCAATTTCATCGAGAAACAGTGTGCCGCCGTCCGCACTCTGGAATAAACCCTTGTGGTCGCGTAAGGCGCCGGTGAATGAGCCTTTGCTGTGGCCGAACAGCTCGGATTCAAGCAACTGTTCAGGGATGGCGCCGCAATTGATGGCAATAAAGGGCTGCTCACGTCGTGGGCTGGCCTGATGGATGGCGCGGGCGAACAACTCCTTGCCGGTTCCGCTCTCGCCCTGAATCAACACACTGGCATCCGAGGATGAGATGAGCTTGGCCTGGCCCAGCAGATTTTCCATTTGAGGGCTGCGCGTCATGATCTCTGCACGCCACTTTTCACTTTCGTTATCTTGCCTGTCCTGAACAGGTCCGGCGGTGGCGCGCAGTGCCGCTTCAACCTGTTGCAACAGCGATTTGCTGTCAAAAGGTTTGGTCAGAAAGCCGAATACACCACGTTGGGTGGCATCCACAGCTTCCGGAATGGAGCCATGTGCGGTCAGCATGATGAGCGGCAGGGCGGGGTCGCTTTGGTGAATGGCATCAAAGAGTGCCAAGCCATCGATTCCGGGCATGCGTAAATCACTGATGACCAGTGCCGGGCGGTTGATGGCAATCTGCGCCAGCGCCTCTTCACCATTGCTTGCCGACATAGTTTGATATCCGGCAGCATTCAGCCGCATATTCAGTAACTTCAGGATGTCCGAGTCGTCGTCGACGGTGAGGATGCGTTTACTGGCATGAATGTCCATGGTTTGCTCTCCTGCGCTGCTCATTTCTTGACCCCCTGGTTTCTATCAACCATCGTTTTCTCAATGTTCTTCAAGTCGTCAAGCTTCTTCTGCAACTCATCCAGTTTCTGCTGGGTAGCATCTGCACGCTTTTGTTCCTCTTTGGTTTTTTGCGCGGATTTATTCAATTCATTGATGTAATCGCGCATGATGGCAGCCAGGGTCAGGCTCTCTTCTTCCAATCGCTTATCCGCGGCAATTTCATCCAGTAGCGTTTGTGCTTTGCTTGTGTCGCGCAGATGGCTGCTAGGCAGGCCGTAGACCATGGCTAGCAGCAGTTTGGATCGGGCATTGTAGACAGCGGTCTGGTTTAGTTTAGCCAGTTCTTTCCGCTGTGCTTCTTGAGGGAGTTTTGGAAACTCCTGCGAAAACACAAGAATACTTTTGTAATCAGCCAGAGTCGAATGACAGTTCGCGGTGGAGCCACCATTATTGATTTTATCACCTGTATTGGGAGGCAGTTGCGCACAACCGGACAGGGCAAGCAATACCGCAGTCAGACAGATCATCGTGCATGGCAGACTAAATAAATTCATGGGTTGGGCACTTCTATCCATTAACTGTGGGCTCCAATGGTAAACGCACACAGAAATGTGCGCCATAGTCCGAAGGTACCAAGCTGATTTCTCCAGCATGCGCATCAACATACTCTTTTGCTATCGACAGGCCAAGGCCGCTACCGCTGACGAGGCTTTCGTAGGCGCCACTGCCGCGGTAAAAAGGCTCGAATAATCGAGTGCGGTCAGCCGGCAGGACGCCAGGGCCTTCGTCATGGATTTCGATGATGCCAAACTGCTCATTTTGATTGACGGTAATTCGCATGGCTCCATTCTGCGGCGTATATTTGATGGCGTTCGAAATCAGATTATCGAAAATGGTTTGCAGTTTCTCCTTGTCGGCAACAAGCGTCAGCGGCTGATAGTCCTGGACAATCGTAATCTGCTTGCTGCTAATGCTCAGAGCATAATGGGCAAGCACGGCATCGATAATGGGGATGATAGATACATGCTCTTTTAGCAGCGGTGGTTTCTGTGAGTTTACTGCGGTATAGCTCAGCAGGTTTTCAATCATTTTTTGCAGCCGCAGGCTGCTTTCACGCAGGATGTTGGCGATTTCGCGTTGCTGAGATGTCAGCTTGCCGCCAACTTCATCGTTCAATAGCTCGCTGCCCTCACGTATGGCGGTTAATGGCGTCTTGAGTTCATGCGAGACGTGCCGCAGAAAGCGTTGTTTTTGCTGTTCCAGTTCCAGCAATTGCTCACGTAGCCAGTCCAGGCGCTCCCCCAGGCTGCGCAAATCACCAGGACCGTCGATGCTGATCGGGGTCGAGTACTCGCCGTTACCCAGGCGGCGAATGGCAGCATCCATACGTCGAATCGGCTGGGCTACGAGGAAGGTGATGATAAGTGCCGCAATCAGCGCAACAGGAACCAGCGTGATGGTTTGTTGCAGCATCATTTTCTGGGTTTTTTGAGCGGCCTCCGACAGGGCGGCAGATTCCAGGTCAATCAGGCGATTGTTTTCAGACAGGATTTTTTGCGCCTGTGCGGATAAATTCAGAAAGCTGGAAATAATACTTTCAGGGGGCGTCAGTGCATGCGTCTGGATCATGATGTCCGTGCGCAGAACTGCTTCGTCCTTCGCCAGTTTTTCCAGTGCCTGGCGCTGGTCCTGCCCCAATGGGATTATTGTAAGTTCTTCGATGGCGTCGTTAAACTTTTCGTGTGCCAGTTCATAGTTGTCGAGCAGTAGTTTGTCCTGTAGCACGAAGTATTGTCGGGCGCTCCGTTCCATCAGGTTGAGTTGCTCAATCAGTACGCGGCTGGTGCGTGTGGCCTGCACGGCTTGCGCCAGTGTGCTCTGGCTCTGCTCGGCCAGCCTGTCGACATGCAGCATGGCATTGCCAAAAGCAAACAGCAACGGCAGCATGACTAGCATAAAGCCGAGCAGCAGTAGTTTGAGAAATGAATTTGGATAACTGATACGCAATTGCAGTTTCGCTATTTGGTTCGCTGTTTGAAGATCACCGTATTGTAATCATGGTGAAATCATCACAGCGGGATGAGAGAACAAAAAGTATAATCGAGGCATGACTTCCCTCTCACTTATTGTGGCCGTTGCTGACAACGGCGTAATCGGCATAAACAACACGCTGCCCTGGCGGTTGCCAGAAGATTTAAAGCGTTTCCGAGCCTTGACTACGGGCCATCATATCATTATGGGTCGAAAAACCTATGAATCACTGAATCGATTGCTGCCGGACAGGACAACAGTCATCGTCACACGAAACAAGGAATTTGCAGTGGCAGGTGCTGTGATTGCCCATACGCTGCAAGATGCTATTGCAAAATGCGGTGCCGATGCTGAAGCGTTTCTGATTGGCGGGGCAGAACTCTATGCAGAGGGCTTCAAGCTGGCGGATAAACTCTATTTGACAGAAGTCCATGCCGAATATGCAGGCGATGCATTCATGCCGGAATTTGACCTGAAACAGTGGCAGGAAATCTCCCGTGAAGCGCACACCTCAGAAAACGGTCTGCGCTTCAGCTACGTGACTTACACAAGAAGGTAATTAACGCCAATCTTGTGGTATCTAGGCCTGTATAACGCAGTCCACGTAGTACATGGATTTGCCATCTACACTGCCCTTGACCAGGCCGTGAACATCGGTCTCAAACCCGGGGAAGCGTTCGTTAAAGTCGCGCGCGAACTTCAGGTAATTCACAATTTTCTTGTTAAACTGCTCGCCGGGGATCAGAAGCGGAATACCTGGTGGATACGGTGTCAATAACACGGCCGTAATGCGGCCTTCCAGATCGTCGATGGGCACGCGGTCAATCTTGCGATGCGCCATTCTGGCAAATGCATCGGTGGGCTTCATTGCCGGAATCATGTCAGACAGATACATTTCTGTGGTCAGACGTGCAACGTCGTTGGCCTTGTAGACATCATGAATCTGCGTACTCAGGTCGCGCAGGCCGACACGCTCGTAGCGTGGTTGCTTGGCGACGAACTCAGGCAGCACTTTCCAGCATGGCTGGTTCTTGTCGTAGTCGTCCTTGAATTGTTGCAAGGCCGCTACCAAAGTGTTCCAGCGACCCTTGGTGATGCCGATGGTGAACATGATGAAGAAAGAGTAGAGGCCGGTCTTCTCGACGATGACGCCGTGCTCCGCCAGATACTTGGTAACGATGGCGGCCGGGATACCAAATTCTTCGGAGAATGAACCATCTACGTCCAGCCCCGGTGTGATGATGGTGGCCTTGATCGGGTCCAGCATGTTGAAGCCTTCCGCCAGATTGCCGAACCCATGCCAGCGCTCATTAGCTTTCAGCATCCAGGCTTCGCGCTCCTCCAGGCCTTCCTCAGAGAGATCGTCGGGGCCCCATACCTTGAACCACCAATCAGTGCCCCATTCTTCGTCCACTTTGCGCATGGCGCGACGAAAGTCCAGCGCTTCACGCAGGGATTCTTCCACCAGTGCAGTTCCCCCCGGCGCTTCCATCATGGCGGCGGCTACATCGCAACTGGCGATGATGGAGTATTGCGGGCTGGTGGAGGTGTGCATTAGATAGGCTTCATTGAAGACGTCGCGATCCAGTTGTACGCTTTCCGCATTTTGTACCAGGATTTGCGAGGCCTGGCTCAACCCCGCCAGTAGTTTGTGAGTGGATTGTGTGGAAAACACCATCGACTCCTTGCAGCGCGGGCGATCTGCTCCAATGGCGTGGTAATCGCCGTAAAAGTCATGGAAAGTGGCATGCGGTAGCCAGGCTTCGTCGAAATGCAGGGTGTCAATCTTGCCATCCAGCATCTCCTTGATCTCTTCGACGTTATACAGCACGCCGTCGTAGGTCGATTGCGTAATGGTCAATACACGCGGCTTGGCGTCCTTGTCGGTGGCAAACGGGTTGGCTGCAATTTTCTTCTGGATATTTTCCCAGGCGAACTCCTCTTTCGGAATGGGGCCGATGATGCCGAAGTGATTGCGTGTTGGCATCAGGAACACCGGAATTGCGCCAGTCATGATGATGGAATGCAATACCGACTTGTGGCAGTTACGGTCAACGACAACGATGTCGCCAGGAGCGACAGTCGAATTCCAGACGATCTTGTTGGAAGTCGAAGTGCCATTGGTGACAAAATACAAGTGATCACAGTTGTAAATACGTGCTGCATTGCGTTCTGAGGCGGCAACTGGGCCGGTGTGATCCAGCAGTTGGCCCAGTTCGTCGACGGCGTTACAGACATCGGCACGCAGCATGTTCTCACCGAAGAACTGATGGAACATCTGGCCCACCGGCGACTTCAGGAAAGCAACACCACCGGAATGCCCGGGACAGTGCCAGGAATAGGAGCCATCTGCCGCGTAATGGACCAAGGCGCGGAAAAACGGTGGCGCCAGGCTGTCAAGGTAAGTACGGGCCTCGCGCACGATATAGCGTGCGACGAATTCCGGCGTATCCTCATGCATGTGAATGAAGCCGTTCAATTCACGCAGAATCTCGTTCGGGATATGACGTGAAGTGCGGGTTTCGCCGTGCAGGAAAATCGGGATTTCTTCGTTACGGTATCGAATCTCATCGACAAATTTGCGCAGGTTTTCCAATGCCTGCGGGTTCTCTTCAACGATTTCTTCATCGTCAATCGAAAGAATGAATGCAGAGGCGCGGCTCTGCTGCTGCGCAAATGAGGTCAGGTCACCATAACTGGTCACACCCAGCACCTCATAGCCTTCATCCTCGATGGCTTTTGCCAACACGCGGATACCAAGGCCTGATGAGTTCTCAGAGCGGAAATCTTCGTCAATGATGACGACAGGGAATCTAAATTTCATAGGGTACCCGGGGTGTTAATGGGAAGAAGGTAATTGCGCCGAATATAGCACGTACACGCGTTGAGACAAGTCCCGAGCCTTAAATTTTCGGCAGGGTAACACCCACTTGGCCCTGATATTTGCCGCCACGGTCTTTATAGGAGGTTTCGCAGACGTCATCTTCATCAGCTTCGAAGAACAGCACCTGGGCGCAGCCTTCGTTGGCGTAGATTTTGGCGGGCAGTGGCGTGGTATTACTGAATTCCAGCGTGACGTAGCCTTCCCATTCCGGTTCAAACGGAGTGACGTTGACGATAATGCCGCAACGCGCATAAGTCGATTTTCCCAGACAGATGGTCAGTACGTTGCGTGGAATGCGGAAATATTCCACGGTTCTCGCTAAAGCAAAGGAGTTCGGCGGAATGATGCAATAATCGGCATTCACCTCGACAAAGGAGTTCGGATCGAAATTCTTGGGGTCAACGATGGTGCTGTTGAGATTGGTGAAAAGCTTGAATTCCCGCGAGCACCGGATATCGTAGCCATAGCTTGAGGTGCCATAGGAAACCAGACGCTGACCATCAGCACCTTGTTTGACCTGGCCCGGCTCAAATGGCTCGATCATGCCATGTTGCTCAGCCATTTTGCGTATCCACTTATCGGATTTAATGCTCATTATCTTCCTTTTTTAAGTAGGTCTCTGCCGTGTCGAAACATGGCAGAGATCGTGCCTTGGTTTAGCGAGCGTCGCCACCCAGCTCAATACTGTAGCGCCAGAACTGGTCTTCGGACTCGAAGATGACTTTTGAGGCTTCCGGGTCACGGCTGCCGGCAGGATACTGGTGCACTGGCTTGCGGTCCCTGGCCCAGGCTTCGATAATCGGATCGACCAGACGCCATTGCGCTTCCACTTCACTGATGTGCAGGTAGTGGGAATTGTCACCTTCGATCAGATTGAGCAGCAGGGCTTCATAGGCGTCGATGGACTCATCATCGGCCTGGCGGTTGGCTGCATCCAGCTGAATGGTACGGGTTGCGATGTCCAGGCCGGGAATCTTCGATTGAATTTCCATCTTGATGCATTCGCGTGGCTGGATGCCGAGAATCAGCCAGTTCTGCTGCTGGCCATCCTGGCCCAACTGCAGTGGTGCCTTTTTGAAGCGGATGGAGATACGGGTATCGGCTTCGTGCAGGCGTTTGGCCGTGCGGATATAGAATGGCACACCTTTCCAGCGCGGATTATCGATAAACAGCTTGAGTGCAGCGTAGGTTTCTACCACGCTGTCGTTACGGCCCAGTTCTTCCAGGTAACCCGGAACTTTTTCACCCTTGACCTCGCCTGCGGCATATTGCGCGCGGAAGGCATGCTTTTCCAGCTCGTTGACCGGAATCGGGCGGATAGCTTCCAGTACCTTGATCTTTTCGTTGCGGATACCTTCCGGTGTCAGATCCTTCGGCATTTCCATGGCAGTCAGTGCCAGGGTTTGCAGAATGTGGCTCTGGATCATGTCGCGCAGGGCACCGGTCGCATCGTAGAACTGGGTGCGATCGCCGACGCCCAGCATCTCGGTGTTGGTGATCTGTACATGGTCAATGTACTCATTGTTCCAGACCGGTTCCAGTATGGTGTTGGCAAAGCGCTGCAACAGGATGTTCTGTAGTGCGGATTTGCCCAGATAGTGGTCGATGCGATAGATCTGGCTTTCTTTCAGGTGCTTGCTGATGGAAGCCTGTAGCGCCTGCGCACTTGGCAGGTCGGTGCCGAACGGTTTCTCGATGACGACGCGGCGCCAGCCCCTGGACTCATCTGTCAGACCGGCACCGGCTAGTTGGTCGACAATTGTCGCAAAGTCGGACGGACGCACGGACAGGAAAAACGCCATGTTCTGCGGGAACACCACAGCATCGGACAAGGTCTGTTTCAGCTTTTCGAAAGCACCCGGATCGGTCGGCGGGTTGCCATGATAGTGCTGGCGCTCAATAAAGCGCTTGAAAACTTCCTGATCGTAGCCTTTGGGGAATTTTGCATCCAGCATGCCCCTGATTTCTTTTTGCCAGTCCTCACGGGCAATGGGCGCGCGGCCAATTGAGAGAATCTTCATCTTGGGGTCAAGGCGACCAGCTTGATCGAGACGGAACAGCCCTGGGATCAATTTGATGCGGGAGAGATTGCCGCTGGCGCCGAAAAGGACATAGGTGCTTGGATCTGATGCTTGCATGATACGAGGCTTCCGTAAGATATTAATTTAGATAATTAATGTGCGCTCTGATGAAGGCGCTTTATCCGGATATTCTAAACCAGATACTCTGAATATTGTCTCTTCATTTGAAGGGAATACTTGCTGCGCAGTGACTTGAAGCCGCTTTTGGCGGCTTCAAGCAGGGCATTGCAATTACTGACTTCAGGCTACTTAGCCTTTGGGCTTGACTGCGTGACCGCCAAAAGCGTTACGCATCATGGACAGCAGCTTGTAGCTGTAACCATGATCATCCTGGCTGGCAAAACGCATTTGCAGGGCGATGGTCAGTACCGGTGCTGCAACGCCTTGCTCAACGGCTTCAACCACAGTCCAACGGCCTTCGCCGGAGTCAGCGACATAGGGTGCGACATCACCCAGGTGCTGGTCGTGTTTCAACGCCTCTGCCGTCAGGTCAAGCAGCCAGCTACGAACGACGGAGCCATGACGCCACAGTTCGGTGATCTGTGCCAGATCCAAGTTGAATTCTTCCTTGCCCTTGATCAGATCCAGGCCTTCAGCCATGGCTTGCATCATGCCGTATTCGATGCCGTTGTGTATCATCTTGGTGAAATGGCCTGAGCCGATGGGGCCAACGTGTGCCCAACCGCGGTCTTCGTGGGTCAGTGCTTTCATAACGGGTTCCAGCACTGTTGCAGCTTCCCTAGAGCCGCCGTACATCAGGCAATAGCCGTTTTCCAAGCCCCAGATGCCGCCGGAAGTACCGCAGTCCATGAATTCAATGCCGTGCTCAGCCAGAAACTGGCCGCGACGCATACTGTGCTTGTAATTGGAGTTGCCGCCATCGATGACGATGTCGCCTTTGTTCAACATGGGGACCAGATCCACAATCTGATTCTCGGTGATTTCGCCGGCAGGCAGCATGAGCCAGACGATTTTCTGTTCAGGCAGTCTCTGGATTGCATCTTCGACAGACCTTGCGCCTTCCATGCCTTCCTTGGCGACCAACTGGCTGACGGTTTCATGATTGAAGTCAAAGCCGACCACTTCAATGTTGTTACGAAGAAGGCGGGCAGCCATGTTGCCACCCATTTTGCCCAAACCGATTATTGCTAATTTCATTGTCTTTTCCTTGATGAGGATTGATGTAACATCACCTTATTGTGTAAGGTAATATATAAGTAAGTTGTATCAGAGAAAGCCCTGAATAAATCCTCGCTGCAGTCACACTTCGGTTGTGCCTGCAGTTTGTACCCAGGAGACTTATTCAGGGCTTCCCATTACAGCCTGTCAATTATAACGTAAAGGCAAATCAGATTCATGCAAAACTCAAGCCAAGTCACCGGTATCAATCAGCAAATTTCACGTTGGCATCCATTCGAATCGCAGGACGCGATCAGCCAGGCGACCCTGCAGCGCATTCTTCAAGCTGCCAGCAGCGCGATTACTGCGCGCGGTAGTTTTTCCATCGTGCTGGCAGGCGGCACCACACCCAGGCAAGTGTATGAATTGCTACGTCATGCCCATGCCGATTGGAGCAAATGGCACATCTACCATAACGATGACCGCTGCCTGCCGGTCGGTCATGCCGACCGTAACAGTTTAATGGCACGCGAGGCCTGGCTCGATCACGTTGCTGTCCCAGCCAGTCAGATTCATGACATCCCTGCAGAACTGGGGCCGATTGAAGGTGCGAAAGCCTATGCCAAAACGCTCAAAAGTGTGGGTGATTTCGACCTTGTCCTGCTCGGGCTGGGCGAAGATGGTCATACTGCCAGTTTATTCCCCGGTCATACCTGGGATGACAGCGTCGATGCCTTTCCTGTGTTCAATTCCCCCAAGCCGCCGGCAGAGCGGATTTCGATCAGTGCAAGACGCTTGAGCCAGGCGCGTGAAGTCATCTTTCTGGTGACGGGGGCAGGCAAGCAGGAGGCCGTGGATAACTGGCGCAAGGGGGTGGCGATTCCGGCGACGGTGATCAGGCCGGAGGCTGGTGTGGATGTGTATACATTTGGGGTTAAAGTCTCCTGACCGATGTCATTTCGGACTTGAGCTGTAATCCATAGATGAAGAAGCCCGCAATAGTGGGCTTTTTTGTGTCGAGAATTGCCCGACGGCAAGCTACTTTCTTTTTCTCAGACATGCCCGCAAGGGGCATGTCCGCCAAGTGCCCGCTCATGCGTCGCGACCTTGGCGCCAAAGTAGCCAAAGAAAAAGACACCCCCTGCCATGGCCTTCGGCTTCCCTGTGTTGCTCGTCAAAAAGAGGCGGTTTGCGCAACTCGTCCTGACAAGCCATAAATAACATGGCTTGTTGCGGAACTCGAACAGTGCGCACCGCTTATCTCTTTTTGACTGCGCTACTCGGCATGGCAGCAGGGGATTGACTGTCAAAAGCCAACCACTACAGTTTCCGTTATACCCGCGAAGGTGGGTATCTGGGCAAGGTTCAAGCGTTGCAATTCAGTAGGAAAATGTAGGGTGGGTTAGGCGTGATGCGCCGTAACCCACCATGTGTCATGTGGGCAATAAATTGCCCACCCTACTTGGTTACGGAAGGCAATTAAGAGTCCTATTTTTATTCTTGAGATTTCAGAAACTCTTTATGTCGTTGCAATACTTTTTGTAAAGTTAATCGATTAATTATGTAGCAAAAACACGAAGCTAAAATAGTAGTTGGGATAAGTGCAGAAAGTACAAGATACAGCCAATCGTGCAGGATTTGAGGTAGGGTGATTGGCGTATTTGGAGAAGCCAGGGCTGCCAGAATTTGAAGTGCAAAATAAAGCAGAAGTAACAGTGCGCCTGTTATGTATTGTGCTCGTTGCGAAGCTAATGCGCGGGCTATGGGTTCGCTTGCATCCCAGAATGTAGTTGATTGATGAGTAATTTTATCAACTGAATTAAAAGCGTTGCCCATGCAAAAGAAAACTGCCGCAACAAAACCAACAGTCGCTGCAATCAGATTGAGTGCTAGTTGTTCTGACATGGTGGCTAGCTAGGATTGGCTCGCAAATCTTTAAGTATTCTGAATCACGATATTCGGGAACTTGCTGCTGTGATCCAAGGCTTGTTGTGAGAGCTTGATGCCGACTGTGCGGGCGATCTGTTTGTAGGTGGCGGCGATCTTGCTGTCCGGTTCGGCGATGACGGTGGGGGTGCCGCTGTCAACCTGTTCGCGGATTTTGATATCGAGCGGCAGGCTACCCAGTAAATCGACGTTGTAGTCCTTGCACATGGCGGCTGCGCCGCCGGCGCCGAAGATGTGTTCCTCGTGCCCGCAGTTGGAGCAGATGTGCGTGCTCATGTTTTCGACGATACCAAGGATGGGGATGCCGACTTTTTCGAACATCTTCAGGCCTTTGCGGGCATCCAGCAGGGCGATGTCCTGCGGCGTGGTAACGATGACGGCGCCGGTGACCGGTACTTTCTGCGACAGTGTCAGCTGGATATCGCCGGTGCCCGGAGGCAGGTCGATGACCAGGTAATCGAGGTCTTTCCAGCGGGTTTCTTTCAATAACTGTTCGAGTGCGCCGGTAACCATGGGGCCGCGCCAGACCATGGGCGTGTCCACATCGACCAGAAAGCCGATGGACATGGCCTGGATACCGTGTGCTTCCAGCGGCTCCATGCTCTTGCCGTCCGTACTGTCAGGGCGGGCGTTGATGCCCAGCATTTGTGGTTGTGAGGGGCCGTAGATATCGGCATCGAGGATACCAACAGTCGCGCCTTCGGCTGCCAGCGCCAGCGCCAGATTGACGGCCGTGGTGGATTTGCCGACGCCGCCCTTGCCGGAGGCGACGGCGATGATGTTCTTGATGTTGGGCAGCAGTTGCACACCGCGCTGTGCACTGTGCGGCACGATACGGCTACCGACATTGACAGTCACATTGCCGGCATCCGGCAGGGATTCAAGTTTGTCGGTGACCAGTTGCTGAACTTCCGCCTGCACCGATTTCGAAGGGTAGCCCAGCACGATATCCAGCGTGACGCTGTTGCCATCGATGCGGATGTTTCTGGCGCACTTGCTGCTGACGAAGTCCTTGCCGGTGTTGGGGTCGATCAATGTCTTGAGTGTTTCCTGAATCTGCGTTTCTGTGATAGCCATGCCGGGATCCTGCTTTTACGAAAGGTTAGATAGGTGACAATTTTAGCCCATGTGCTTGTTTACTGCATGCTCTATCAGAGACGCAAAATGGAGGTGATTGCTTCAGGCGCAATAATGCACAGCGAAAGCACGCTGCATTTGCTAAAATGGCGGCTTCGTTCAGTTACTTAAGCTCCGAATTTCTCTAAATGTCTGACACTCAGCCGCGCAAAATTCTCGTTACTTCCGCACTGCCTTATGCCAATGGCAGCATTCATCTGGGTCATCTGGTCGAATATATCCAGACGGACATCTGGGTACGTTTCCTGAAGATGCAGGGGCATGATGTGCATTATGTCTGTGCCGACGATACGCACGGCACGCCTATCATGCTGCGTGCGGAGAAAGAGGGCATCACGCCGGAGCAGTTGATCGACCGTGTGCACGCTGAGCATAGCGCCGATTTTGCCGGTTTCCTGGTCGATTTCGACAATTATTATTCGACTAATTCCGAGGAGAATCGCGAACTGGCGAGCGGTATCTACAAGGCGCTGAAAGCCGGCGGCAAAATAGCTACCCGCACTATCGAGCAGTTTTACGACCCGGTGAAGAACATGTTCCTGCCGGACCGCTTTATCAAGGGCGAGTGCCCCAAGTGTCATGCCAAGGACCAGTATGGCGACTCCTGTGAAGTCTGTGGTGCGACTTATAATCCGACTGAGTTGATCAACCCGTTTTCAGCCGTTTCCGGCGCGGCACCGGTACGCAAGGAGACCGAGCATTACTTCTTCAAACTGTCCGAGTGCGAGGACTTTCTCAGAACCTGGACCCGCTCCGGCACCCTGCAGGCCGAAGCTGCCAACAAGATGGGAGAGTGGTTCGAGTCCGGTTTATCCGATTGGGACATCTCGCGCGATGCACCGTATTTCGGCTTTGAGATCCCGGATGCGCCGGGTAAGTATTTTTATGTCTGGCTCGATGCGCCGATTGGTTATATGGCCAGTTTCAAAAATCTGTGCAGCAAATCCGGCCTGAATTTCGACGAATACTGGAAGGCCGGTAGCCAGACCGAGCTCTACCATTTTATCGGCAAGGATATCCTTTATTTCCACGCGCTGTTTTGGCCCGCCACGCTGCAGTACTCCGGCTACCGCACACCGACCAAGGTGTTCGCCCATGGTTTCCTCACCGTTAACGGCGAGAAGATGTCGAAGTCACGCGGCACTTTCATCACTGCCGAGAGTTATTTGCAACATGTGAAGAACCCGGAATATCTGCGTTACTACTATGCTGCCAAGTTGAACGGCACGATGGAAGATATCGACCTCAACCTCGAGGATTTCGTTGCGCGCGTGAATTCCGATCTGGTCGGCAAGTACATCAATATCGCCAGCCGTACCGCCGGTTTCATCAATAAGCGTTTCGAAGGCAAGCTGAAACCTTCTTTCAACAATCCGGTCGTTGCCGAGATGCAGGAGCAGGCCGACATTATCGCCGAAAGTTATGAGCAGCGTGATTTCAGCCGTGCCCTGCGCGAGATCATGCGTCTGGCCGATGTTGCGAATGGCTTTGTGGCGGAGAAGGCGCCGTGGGTCATGGCCAAGGACGAAGCGCAAACGGATGTGCTACAGCAAGTCTGTTCCGATGCGCTGGAGATGTTCCGTTTGCTGACCCTGTATTTGAAGCCGATATTGCCGAAGCTCGCCGAACAGATCGAGTCTTTTCTCAATGTAGCTCCGCTGGATTGGCAGGCCGTGAATTTCAGTTTGCCGTCAGACCATGCCATCAAGCCTTATGAACACTTGATTACCCGTATAGACCCTAAACAGATAGAAGCCATGACAGAAGCCAACAAAGAAACCATGCAATCCACAACAACGTCTGCCACTGTTTCAGCAGCCAGCGCACCAGCTGCGGAAGAAGCCAGTTATATCAGTATCGATGATTTCACCAGGGTCGATCTGCGTATCGTAAAAATCGTCGATGCCAAGCACGTCGAAGGCGCGGAGAAACTGCTGCAGCTGACGTTGGATATCGGCGAGGAAAAGACCCGTAACGTTTTTGCCGGCATCAAGTCGGCTTACGACCCTGAAACATTGAAGGGTAGGCTCACTGTAATGGTCGCCAATCTGGCGCCGCGCAAGATGAAATTCGGCCTGTCGGAAGGCATGGTGCTGGCGGCCAGCGACGAGCGCGGTGGGCCTTTCATCCTGTCGCCGGACACCGGCGCACAGCCAGGGATGCGCGTGAAATAAGTTCTTGACGAAACAAACACAAAGCCCCGGATTCCCGGGGCTTTGTGTTTGTAGTCAGCTGCTCAGGCGATCTATTTCTTGGCTGGTGTAGCGGCGGTTTTCCTGGCTGCGCCGACCGTCAGTTCGTTGCGCATTTTGTCGACACTGGCTTTGCCCAGGCCTTTGACATTTTCCAACTCATCGACCGATTTGAACTGACCGTTTTTCTTGCGATAGTCGACGATGGCTTCCGCCTTTTTCGGGCCGATGCCATTGACAGATTCCAGTTGGGCAGCGCTGGCAGTGTTGATATCAACTGCGGCAAAGGCAGGATTGATTGAAAAAGCGATGACACTTGCAACAATAAGCAGAAGTTTCTTCATTATTTTTCCCCTGTAAGTTATGACAGCTGGTCATGTTGGCCAGCCATGATTACATTGTGGTTCAAAGACTTACAATGCAATCGCAAATTACATGGTTTGTTGCTGCATAGACAAGAGAGGAAAGCTGGTTCAGGAAATAATCATTCTAATTTTTAGAAAATTTCCCGGGTTTCCAGGAACTGAATATCCGGATAGCGTTCCTGTGCCATCTGCAGATTGACGCGATTGGGTGCCAGGTAGACATAGTCGCCGGCATTGTCTAACGCAACGTTGAAGCCGTATCTGTCAGAAATTGACCTCAGATCTGCATCGGAGCCGCGCAGCCAGCGTGCGGTAGAGCAATCAACATTTTCAAACGCGACGTCGACGCCGTACTCATGTTCAAGCCGGTGGGCCACGACGTCAAATTGCAGAATGCCAACGGCACCCAGAATCATGTCATTGCTCAGCATCGGGCGGTAGACCTGAGTTGCGCCTTCTTCAGCCAACTGCTTCAATCCTAACTGCAGCTGTTTCATCTTCAGCGGATTTTTGATGCGTGCACGGCGGAAATACTCCGGCGCGAAAGACGGGATGCCGATGAATTTCAACGCTTCGTTTTCGGTAAAGGTGTCGCCCAGTTTGATGGTACCGTGGTTGGGAATACCGATGATGTCGCCGGAATAGGCTTCGTCCATGGTCGTGCGGTCTTGTGCCATAAAGGTGATGGCATTGTTGACAGCCAGAAATTTGCCGGTGGAGGCCTGCTTGATCTTCATTCCACGTTCAAAGCGGCCGGAACATACTCGTAAAAAGGCGATACGGTCACGGTGTTTGGGATCCATATTGGCCTGGATCTTGAACACAAAGCCGGAAAACCTGGCTTCGTCCGGCTCGACTTTTCGGGTGGCGGTGTTGCGTGGCAACGGTGCCGGTGAAAGATCGACTACAGCATCCAGCAATGACTGCACACCGAAGTTATTGATGGCGGAGCCGAAGTAGACCGGGGTCTGCTTGCCGGAAAGATAGGCGCCCTTGTCAAAGCTGTGCGAGGCGCCACGTACCAGTTCGACATCGATGCGGAGTTCTTCGGCCTGGTGACCGATCAGTTCATCCAGGCGCGGGTTGTCCAGCCCCTGGATCATCTCCGAGGTACCTTTTTCAGCATTGCGGTCGAAGAAGGCAATGCTGTCGGTATAGAGGTTATAAACGCCGCGGAAAGTCTTGCCCATGCCGATTGGCCAGGTCATTGGCGCACACTGCATGCCAAGTACCGATTCGATCTCGTCCAGCAACTCAATGGGTGCGCGCGATTCACGGTCCAGCTTGTTGATGAAAGTGATGATGGGGGTGTCGCGCATGCGGCAGACATTGAGCAGCTTGATGGTTTGCGCTTCGACGCCGTTGACCGAGTCGATCACCATGACGGCGGAGTCGACCGCGGTCAGTGTGCGGTAGGTATCTTCCGAAAAGTCGTCGTGGCCTGGAGTGTCGAGCAGGTTGATCATGTGCTCGCGATACGGGAACTGCATGACCGACGAGGTCACCGAGATGCCGCGTTGTTTTTCCAGCTCCATCCAATCCGAGGTGGCATGGCGTGCCGCCTTGCGGCCTCGTACTTCACCGGCGACCTGAATCGCGCCACCGAACCACAGCAGTTTTTCGGTGAGGGTGGTTTTACCGGCATCCGGGTGCGAGATGATGGCAAAGGTGCGGCGACGTTTGATTTCTTCCTGCAAGGTACTCATGGGGCTGACTAAAGACGAAAAGGCACTATTTTACGCGATACAGAAGTTGAAACCTAATCGAAACAGGGATTTGATAGATGGGAAATTATTTTAGCCACAGAGACCATCGAGAAAAGCATCTAGTAAGTCCAAGGCGTGATCCGGTGCTTGAACTGCATTGAAAAAGTTGATGACAGGTTTTCTCTTTAATCTGTGTGCTCTCTGTGGCTTGAATCTAAGCCTTTGATCTCTGCCCTCACTCCTGGGCAAAACTGCTGACCCTGCGCTCCTTGCGCTGCGCGAGTTTGTGCAGAAAAGCCTTGTCCTCGGCCGCCAGTTTGTTCTTCTGCACGTATTGCAGATAGAAACGCAGGCGCTGGGTGTTGCTTAACTTGTATCGCGCGACGCGGTCGAGGGTGGCGAATTCTTTCAACAGCCGATGCTCGAACAGTTTTCCACGCCAGAAATCGCCGAGCGGACAGTCGATTAAATAGAGCTTGCCCCGGTCGTCCACCAGCAAGTTGCGCCATTTGAAGTCGTTATGGATGAAGTGGTGCGCATGCATGACACGCATGGCATCGGCCACCTGCTGGCTGATGTGCTGTACCCATTGTCTGTCGGCCAGCCTCGGGTCGTTGTTTCTGGCAATCTCGACCAGGTCTTTGGTGTCCGGGATTTCCTGCGTGATGAGTGCGCCGCGTTGGAACAGGCTGAAGTTTTTTTGCATGCCGTAGGCGACAACCGGTGCCGTTGGAATACCCTGTTGCGCAAACCACAGCAGGTTCTCCCATTCGCTTTGAATGCGCGGTTTGCCGAAGAAGCGTCGCAAGCCTTTACCGGCAACGTAATAGCGTTTAACGTAGTAACGTATGCCCTGATACTCGATGCGAATGACGTTGGAGATGCGTTCGCCGGTGATATGTTCACCCTGTAGCTTGAATATGGCATCCAGGCTGCCGAAAAGTGTAGCAAGCTGCTCGTAACCCGGAAGCAGACGCCAGTTTGAATCTGTTTTCATAACCTATAATTCTAAGGCAAAGCCGGAATTTACTTCACCCTGATTTCAATATGCGAACCCTCACCGAAATACTGGAAGCCCCCGAACCAGATAACGACATAGAAGCTCGTTTGCGTTTTTCCATGAAATGCAGCCCGTTCCTGCATCGCCTGCTGAACAGCGATGCTGCTTTGTTGGCGGATATCCAGCAGAACATGCAGGAGCCGATGACGCAGCAGCAGATGCGAGATTGGCTGCAGGCGCAGGAGATCAACGAAGAGGACGGCCTCAAGCGCGCCTTGCGCAAGTTACGCAAGCGCGTCATGGCGCGCATCATTACGCGCGATTTGAGCAGTCTGGCCGATTTGCATGAGGTGACTCTGACGGTGAGTCATCTTGCAGAAGTGGCGGTGCAGATTGCGCTGCAACATCACACGATATGGTTGGAGGCGCAATATGGGCAACCGATAGGCGAGAGTGGTGGCCGGCAGGAATTGATCGTCGTTGGCATGGGCAAGCTTGGCGGCTATGAGTTGAATGTCTCTTCTGATATCGATCTCATATTCGCATTCGAGGAAGATGGCAGTACCAATGCCGAACGTTCGCTCAGTAACCTGGATTTTTTTACCCGGCTCGGCAAGAAGCTTATCGCCGCCATCGATGAAGTGACGGCTGATGGTTATGTGTTCCGTGTCGATATGCGCTTGCGGCCCTATGGCTCGGAGGGCGCGCTCGCCTGCAGTTTCGCCATGCTGGAGGAGTATTACCAGAACCAGGGCCGCGAATGGGAGCGTTATGCCTGGATCAAGGGCCGTGTCGTCGCTGGCCCGGAGCAGGGGCTGGCTGATATGCTGCGGCCTTTCGTCTTCCGCAAGTATCTGGATTACGGCGCCTTTGCTTCCATGCGCGATCTCAAGATCCAGATACAGCGCGACGTTAATCGCCGCGACATGCATGACAATATCAAGCTCGGCCGTGGCGGCATCCGCGAAATTGAATTCACCGCGCAGGTGTTTCAGCTGATTCGCGGCGGCAAGGACCGCAGTTTGCAGGTACGGCCGACGCTACAGGTGCTGGATCTGCTGAAAGACAAGGGGCTGCTGAAAGAATCGGCTGTGGCTGAACTCCATGCGGCCTATGTCTTTTTGCGTAACCTGGAACACCGTCTGCAATATGTGGAAGACGCGCAGACTCATGATCTGCCGACGTCAGACGAATCCCGCGCCCGTATCGCGCTGGCTATGCGTTATGCCGATTGGGCGTCATTGCTGCTGGTTCTGGAAGAACACCGCACCAGGGTGGACAAGCACTTCCGGGAAGTGTTCAGCGACCCGAAAGATGAAGAGGACGCGGCGGCACACAGCCGTGAAACTGATATCTGGCTGGCGGAAGTAGATGAACAGCAGGCTTTGCAGATTCTGGAACAGATCGGGTACGAGGATGCTGGACAGACGCTGCGCCAGATCAAGAGTCTGTATCAGGGACCGCGCTACAAGCAGTTGCCCGAGTTGAGCCGGCATCGTTACGATGGCCTGATGCCGGTCGTCATTGCGCAGTCCGCCCGGCAGCCCAATCCTGACGCGACCTTTATGCGCGTTGGTGGCCTGCTCGACGGTATTTGTCGCCGCGCCAGTTATCTTGCACTACTGGCAGAATATCCGGATGCGCTGCACTTTCTGATCAAGCTTGCCAGTGCCAGCTCCTGGTTGATCCAGTACCTGGGGCAGCACCCCATCCTGCTCGACGAGTTGCTGGACACCCGCAACCTGTATGCCGAACCGGATTTCGCCGGCATGCGCGAAGACTTGCGCCAGCGTCTGACAGATGCAGAGGGGGATGTCGAACGGCAGATGGATATCATGCGTGATTTCAAGCATGCCTACACGTTCCGTTTTGCGGTCAAGGATGTCATCGGCGAACTGCTGCTGGTCAAACTCTCCGACTACCTGAGCGAACTGGCTGACAGGATTCTGGAACAGACGCTGGAGACGGTCTGGGCCAATCTCAAATCCAAACATCGGGAGCAGCCGAAATTCGCCGTCATCGGCTATGGCAAGCTTGGTGGCAAGGAGTTGGGTTATGCCTCCGACCTCGATATCATCTTCCTCTATGAGGATGATGCGCCGGAAGCAAGTGAAGTCTATGCCCGTTATGGCATTCGTATCAGCAACTGGCTGGGCAGCCTCACCTCGGCCGGTATTCTTTACGAGACTGACTTGGCGTTACGACCGGATGGTGCCAGCGGCATGCTGGTTTCCGATATCAACGCCTTTCGCGAATACCAGTTGCACAAGGCCTGGATGTGGGAACATCAGGCGCTGACACGGGCGAGGTTCTGTGCCGGCGATATAAACATAGGTGCAAAATTCGAGCAGATCCGCATCGATGTCATGCGCCAGCAGCGCGACCTGACCAAGCTCAAGCAGGAAGTTGTCGCCATGCGCGAAAAAATGCTGGCTGCACATCCCAACCGCAGCGAACAGTTCGATCTCAAGCACGATCGCGGCGGCATCATTGATGTCGAGTTCATGGTGCAATATCTGGTGCTGGCCCATGCGCACCAATATACCGAGCTCACGGCTAACTCCGGCAACATCGCGCTATTGATGAAACTTGGCGAACTCGGCCTGATAGACGCGGAGTTGGGTACCGATGTTGCTTCGGCCTACCGGCAATATCGCAGCCTGCAACATGCACTCAAATTACAAGATGAAAGCAAGGCGCGGGTAGATGTCAAAACCGTGGAGCAGCATGTGCAGGCGGTGCAGAGATTGTGGCAAACATTGTTTGAATAAAGTGAAATTTTCCCAATTGTGGCTATGGGGTGCGTGGAGTAAAGTGAGCCGCCATGATTTGATGCGAAAGTAAAGAATAAAAAATGAAATCATCTGGACCCCTGGCTGCTTTTATTAGTACTTCGGCCTTGTTTGCAATTTGCACAATAGTCTTGAGTGGTTGCGTATCGCCCCAGACACGAACACCTGAAATCGATAGTGCCAGCGCCTTGAATGAGGCAAATAAACAGCGCGAGATGGTGCTGGAAGATCGCGTTAATACCCAGAAAAGACTGCAGGCTGTGGCATCATCAATCCTGGTTAGTGGCGCCGAATTGTGTGGTGAAAAAATACGGCCTTACTACGGAGTTTCATTTTGGAATGAAGACAGTTTTGAAAAAGACTGGAAATCTGTTGCGCAGTCCAGATTCGGTCTGACAGGGCAATTGCAGGTGTCGATGGTGGATCCTGGCTCGGTTGCGGAATCAGCGGGCATGAAAGATGGCGATACTGTTGTTTCGGTCAATGGATGGCAGCCTCCGGCAGGCAAGGAAGGCCCTGCAAGATTGACGGAAAAACTGGCCGAATTTGCCAAATACGGCGAACCTGTCAATTTTGTAGTCAATCGCTCAGGCCAGTTGCATGACATTACCCTGGTGCCAGTCCAGGCTTGTGACTTTGCCGTGAAACTATCGCCAGACAATACAAAAAATGCCTATGCGGATGGTAAAAATATCGTCATTCACAAAGGCATGATGGATTTTTTCCGGACGGATGAAGAAATTGCTCTCGTCGTCAGCCACGAGCTTGCCCACAATGCCATGACCCATATCGATGCCAAAAAAAGTAACGCCATGATGGGCGGTGTCGCAGGCTTGCTGCTTGATGTTGCAGTCGCATTCGGTGGCGTCAATACGAATGGCGAGTTTTCCAAGTTGGGTTCCAGCATCGGCGCAGGTGTCTATTCTGTAGAGTTTGAACAGGAGGCGGACTATGTCGGGCTTTATTTCATGGCAATCGCCAATTACAAGATCAATGAAGCTCCTACTTTCTGGCGTCGTATGGCAACTGCCGATTCCAGGGCTATTTCGATGAAGTCTTCGCACCCTACAACACCTGAGCGTTTCCTCGCATTAGAGTCGGCAGTCGATGAAATCAATCAAAAGATTGAACAGGGCTTGCCGCTGAAGCCGGAATTGAAGAAGGCAAGCGAGGCAGAGCAGGCCTCTACCAATTAAGCTATGCTGAAAATATCGATGTAAGCGATACATCTGAGGACTGTAAATAAAGAGGGTATTGCCGATGTTCATCGCTAGCATCGCATTGAAAATGGGTGCGGAATCTGCTGAGCGGTTAATGGGCTGAATTGAATTGCACGCTAACTCTTATGTAAACAGCAACTTATAACCCGTTCCATAATTAGCGGGAGACTGAAGAATGAATACATACCGGGCCATCAAGAATCAGCTGAATCTCACTGTAGGCGAGTCGGTGCGCTTTATGCGCGAGTGGCGCAAACTCAGCCAGCACCAACTGGCATATATCACCGGCATTCCTCAGGGCACCATTTCGGCCATCGAACATGGCCGCGTGCATATCGGCGTCGAGCGCGCCAAAGTTCTCGCGCGTGCGCTCAAGTGCCACCCAGCCGAGCTTGTATTCTCGGATTGGGATGCCGACCCCGAACACATCACCCGCTAGGTTTTCTCTTATCTTTTCTGCCAGAGCGCAGAGCGCCATGCACTGAGTTTTTGTCCGAATGACAGTGCAGCGTGCGCTGGGCTGGTGGAAGGTAATCGTATTTGTGCAATGGCTGCATGTTCTGCCTTGAGCTTCACATGCTGTCTGAAGCAGCGTTCTGCTGTTGCACCGTTGAAGCAGAGTAGTTTGATGCTCGAGTGTATGTCGAGAAACGCATCAAGGTCATTGGCAGTAATCGAGTCCGACTCAATCGCCGTATCCAGACTGCCCTTGCGCTGACAGCTATGCAACACATCCCACAATGCGATATCAGCGTTCTTCAATGCATCAATCCGTTCTGGGTAGGGTGTGCGTACGTCAAACCCAATCAGTTCCCCCATGATCTTCCAGAACGCGTTGCGCGGATGTGCGTAATACTGGTTGGCGTTGAGCGAGGCAACGCCGGGGATGCTGCCGAGAATAAGTATCTTGGCAGAAGGCAGGGCGGCGGACGCGAAGCTGGCGATGCGGGGATTCATGGAACGCGGGGTTGTTTTGTCTTTGTAACCTCGGCCTCGGCTGATCCTTCGGCAAATCGGATATCCACCCAATCCCCCATCTGCAGCTGGCTGCTTGCTTGTACAATTGCACCGGTTTTTGTTTGCACCAGGGCATAACCTCGATTCAGTACTGCATTGGGGTTGAGGTGATGCAGGTTGAGCGAGAGCCGGAGTAGTTTCTCCTGTTGTTTGCCCAATAGTTGCTGCATGCTGTTTTGCAGGCGAGTGCCGAACTGCGCCAGGCTTTCCTGCTTGTGTGTGAGTTGCTGCGCGGGGGAGAGCAGGCGACGGGCGAGAAAATCCAGCTGTTGCATATAGCGGCTGAGTTTATGGCTCATGCTGCGCTGAAGGCTTTGCTGTTGTTGAAGCAGGGTATTGAGCAGTGCTTCGCGGTTGGGGCTTGCCATTTCAGCTGCAGCCGTTGGCGTTGGGGCGCGGCGGTCGGCAGCGAAATCGGCGATGGTGAAATCGGTCTCGTGGCCGACGCCGCTGATGACCGGGATGCTGCAATTGACGATGGCACGCGCGACGATTTCCTCGTTGAACTGCCACAAGTCCTCAATGCTGCCACCCCCCCGGCAGACGATGAGCACCTCGCACTCGGCGCGCTGGCTGGCCATGTCGATGGCAGCGGCGATCAGTTTGGCCACGCCTTTACCCTGTACCGGCGTTGGGTAAATGACGACCGGGATGCCGGGCATGCGACGTCTGAGCGTGGTCAAGACGTCGTGCAAGGCGGCGGCATCGGCGGAGGTGACGATGCCGATCTGTCGAGGGAAGGCGGGAATGGGGCGTTTGCGTGCTTCATCGAACAGGCCTTCGGCCTGCAGTTTTTGCTTGAGTTTTTCGAAGGCTTCGAACAGCGCGCCCAAACCGGCACGTTGCAGAAATTCGATGGTGAGCTGAAAGTCGCCGCGTGCTTCGTACAGCGTGACCGTGGCACGTGCTTCGACCTTGTCACCTTCTTTTGGTATCCAGTCCAGATAACTGTTGCGGCCGCGGAACATGACACAGCGCACCTGTGCGCCGCTGTCCTTTAACGAGAAATACCAGTGGCCGGAGGCGGCGCGGGTCATGTTGGAGATCTCGCCGCTGACCCAGAACAGCGGGAAGCTGCGTTCGAGGATATCGCGGGCCATGCGGTTAAGTTCGCTGACGCTGAGAACGCGGGCTGGTTGAGAAGTAACTTGCGGGGTGTCTGCCATTACAACGCTTTCGCGGAATCCGTTACAATTGTTCAATTATAGAGCCTAAAGACTGAGAAAGCGCCTTATGTTACCCAAATGCCTGACCAATTTCTTCGGTGGCCGAACCGGCTATGTTCTCGGTTTTCTGGCCAGTTTCGGTTTCGTCGCCTACGGCCTTTACATTCAGCAGCGCTATAACCTCGACCCTTGTCCGCTCTGTATCTTCCAGCGCATCGCCTTTCTAGTGATGGGTGGCTTCTTCCTGCTTTCCGCTCTGCATAACCCAGGCAATACCGGGCGCAGGATCTACGGCGTTTTACATTTTGCGGCGGCCGTTACCGGCATCGGCATCGCGCTGCGGCATATCTGGATTCAGGCCAACCCGGAAAAGGTGATGGCCGAATGCGGCGCCGGTTTCGATTACATTTTCGAGACTTTTCCGCTGAAAAAAGCGCTGGACCTGGTGTTCAAGGGCACAGGCGAATGCTCGGCGATGGACTGGACCATGTTCGGCATGACCATTCCGCAACTGTCCCTGATGGCTTTCACCGGCCTCGCGATTTATGCGGCCTGGCTGGCTTTCCTGAAGAAATAATCACGTAAAGAACACGACATGTATAAGACTTTAGAGGATTTCGTTGGTAACACGCCGCTAGTGAAACTGCAGCGCATCCCCGGCAAGACCAGCAACACCATATTGTTGAAGCTGGAGGGCAACAACCCGGCCGGTTCGGTGAAGGACAGGCCGGCGCTTTCCATGATCAAGCGTGCGGAAGAACGTGGCGACATACAGCCGGGCGATACGCTGATCGAGGCGACTTCCGGCAATACCGGCATCGCACTGGCAATGGCCGCCGCCATGCGCGGTTACAAGATGGTGCTGGTCATGCCTGAGAACCAGAGCATAGAGCGGCGTCAGACCATGAAGGTATTCGGTGCCGAGCTGGTGCTGACGCCCAAGGACGGCAGCATGGAGCTGGCGCGGGATGTGGCGTTGAAACTGCAAGCCGAAGGCGAGGGCATCGTGCTCGACCAGTTTGGCAATATGGATAACCCGCTGGCGCATTATGAAGGCACCGGTCCGGAGATCTGGCGCGATACTGCAGGCAAGGTGACGCACTTCGTCTCCAGTATGGGCACCACCGGCACCATCATGGGCACTTCGCGTTACCTCAAGGAGCAGAACCCGGATATCAGGATCATCGGCGTGCAGCCAGAAGAAGGCTCGCAAATTCCCGGCATCCGCAAATGGCCGGAAGAGTATTTACCGAAGATCTACGATAAATCGCGTGTGGACGAGCTGATCTACGTGAATCAGGCCAATGCCGAAAAGATGACGCGCCGTCTGGCGGCGGAAGAAGGCATTTTTGCCGGTATCTCCTCTGGCGGCGCATTGTGTGCGGCGTTGCAGCTTTCCAAAAAGGTCGAGAATGCGGTCATCGTTTCCATCGTCTGCGATCGTGGCGACCGTTATCTTTCCACAGGGGTGTTCCCCTCCTGATGTGAGCAAGTCAAACATAATCTTCAATATGCAAAAGCCAGTCTTGCTGTTGGGGCTGGCTTTGTTTTCTCTGCCGGCCTTCGCCGTCAGCCATATCAGCATCGAGGTGGCAAAGGTCGAAGCGCCGCAAGGTGAGCTGCGCAATACCAGGCTCGACCTCAATCTTAAAACCTCTACGGTCAACCTCAAGAGCCAGTACCGGCCGTCGCCCGAGCAGCAATGGGCAGATGCCAGCCTCAACTGCGCCAGACTGCTGAACCCGAAAAAGGGCAGCTGGCAGTGTGATAGCGGCAAGCTGACTGCCGGTATGATCAGCCTGCCGTTCTCGTTGCGGCTCGACACAAAAGCACTGAAAGGTATGCAGCAGATCGACGCGCAACTGGGTGTGCAGAAAGCCAGCTTCAGCGATGCCGCAGGCTTGCACGCTGGCGAGAACGTCAATGCACAACTCAATCTCAAGGCTGGCCAGATCAAACAGGGCTGGAGCTGGCAGTTCGATCTCGACTGGTCGGGCGGCGAAGTGTTCTGGCAGCCGTTCTATATCGCATTGAACAACTCGCATCCCGGCAGCCATCAGCTGCGGGGCAAGGGTATATTGAATGAGCAACTGATCAAGGTGGAAGAAGCCAGGCTCGCGCTGCAGGATATCGGTTCGGCCGAAGCCAGTGCCGAGGTCTGGCGTGCCGGTACGCGCATCAGGAGCCTGCAGGTGGCAACTGGTACGCTCGACCTGGAAGCGTTGTACCCGCTGATACTTAAGCCATTACTGGAAAAAACTACGCTGAATAATCTGGAGATCGCCGGCACGGGTGATCTGAAATTAAGCATGCGCGACGGCGAGATCAAGACCGCCCAACTTAATCTGCAGCAAGTGGACGTCGAAGACCGTAATAGTCGCTTCGCGCTATATAAACTGGATGCCGACCTGCCCTGGGATTATGATCAGGCCCGATCGGTGCGGCTTGCATACGAAGGTGGGCACCTGCTCAAGCTGCCGCTGGGTAGAACCGATATCAGGGCCGCGTTCAACCGCTACTCGTTGACTGCGCAGGAGATTGACCTGCCGCTGCTGGATGGCGGCCTTAACCTGCGCGATATCTCGGCGGTCTGGGTAGATAACGGCTGGCACTGGCATCTGCGTGCGGAAGTCGTGCCCATCAGCATGACCAACCTCAGTCATGCGCTGTCATGGCCTGCCATGCAGGGCAAGATCTCTGCCAGCATCCCGCTGGTGACCTACAGCCAGGGCGTGCTCATCACCGAGGGCGATCTGCGCTTCAAGCTGTTCGACGGCACGATAGATGTCAGCAAACTCACCATGCGCACGCCACTCGGTATTGCGCCACGACTTAACGCTGATATCCATATGCGTAACCTGGATCTCGGTACGTTGACGCGCACTTTCTCTTTCGGCGCCATCGAAGGCAAGCTGGATGGCGACGTCAATAATCTGCGACTGGCGAACTGGAAGCCGGTTAATTTCGATGCGGCGTTTTACAGCAGTCCGGGCAAGTACCCAAAGAAAATCTCGCAACGCGCGGTGGAGAACATCTCCTCACTGGGCGGTGCCAGTGCCGCGGCTGCCATACAGCGCAGCTTCCTGCGCTTCTTCGAGCAGTTTAATTATGCTCAGATTGGGCTGAGCTGCAAACTGCGCGGAGATCATTGCGAAATGGGCGGGGTAGAGTCAACGGGTGACGCCTATATAATCGTTAAAGGCAGTGGCATCCCGTCCATCACGGTCTTGGGTTACAATCGTAGCGTGAGCTGGGGCGAGCTGTTGGAACGAATTAAACGTGTAACAGCAGGTAATAGCAAGCCGATTATGAAGTGAAACCGCGAACAGGAAAAACCATGAAACAACATCTGAATGCAACGCTACTGGCATTATCCATGGCCTCGATACTGAGCGCCTGTGTCACCATCAATATCTATTTTCCAGCCGCAGCTGCGGAAAAAGCTGCCGATAAATTAATCGATGAAGTATGGCAAGTGAAAGAAAGAGCCGAGACTCCCGAGCCTGCCACCACTGCGCCAGCTACCAAATAAGGAAACATCATGAACAAACTATTATTGTCCGCATTCTTCGCACTCAGTTTCTTTTTTATACAACCCGCGGCCATGGCAGCTGACCTTGAAATCAATACACCAGCGATATCATCCATCAAGAACAGCATGCAGGGCAGGCACGACAAACTTGCCCCACATTACACCAGCGGCGCCGTTGGCTTGACCCGGGATGGCCTGATCGCCGTACGCGATGCGACTGCCGTCCCGCTCAAGGATCGTCAATCCGTGAACGCGCTGGTCGCTGCCGAAAACAAGGATCGCAACGCGCTCTACAAGGAGATCGCCGTTGCCAACCAGAACCCGCAATGGGAATCCGACATCCGCAACACCTTCGCGCAGCGCTGGGTAGAAAAGGCGCAAAAGGGATGGTGGTATCAGACGGCTTCCGGCTGGGCACAAAAATAATTCTTTAGCCACAGAGAACACAGAGGGTGCAGAGAAAACCCCGGAAAATAATTAATGCATGGCAGATGAAATCACAGACGCGATTATTGGGGCGGCGATAGAGGTTCATCGTGTGCTCGGGCCGGGGTTGCTGGAATCGGTCTATGAAACGGCCTTGTGTCACGAATTCAGCCTTAGAGGTATTCAGCATCAAAGGCAAATTGCAGTTGATGTTGTTTATAAAAACCTGAAAATCGAAGGTCAGCGTCTGGATTTGCTGGTGCAAGATGAAGTAGTCGTCGAACTGAAATCGCTGAGTAAGCTGCCGGATGTTGCCAAAGCGCAATTATTGACCTATTTGAAGGCAACAAGATTAAAAAGAGGCCTGCTTATCAACTTCGGCGAGCTGCGGTTGGTCGATGGCATCAAACGAATTTCCTTGTAACTTTTGTTCAAGAACCATGAAATGTGGGGGAACTGTTTTCAAGGATGAATAACAAGAATCTGAAAGGGTTTTCTCTGTGTTCTCTGTGACCTCTGTGGCTAAAAATAAATGACTCCAACCCTCGTTTTCGACATCGAAACCATCCCCGACACCGACGGCCTGAAAAAGCTGCTCGACCTGCCGCCGGAAACCAGCGCTGAAGACGTCGCCAACATCGCCTTCCACAAACGCCGCCAGCAGAACGGCAGCGAGTTCCTGCCGCATCACCAGCACCGTGTCGTCGCCATCTCCTGCGCCCTGCGCGAGGGTGACAGCTTCCGTGTCTGGACACTGGGCGCGCCGGATGCGCCCGAGCAGGAGATCATCCAGCGCTTCTTCGACGGCATCGAGAAATACACCCCCAACATCGTGTCCTGGAACGGCAGCGGTTTCGACCTGCCCGTGCTGCATTACCGCGCCATGATTCACGGCATCCAGGCGCCGCGCTATTGGGACATGGGCGATGACGACCGCGATTTCAAATGGAACAACTACATCAGCCGCTACCACATGCGGCATCTGGATCTGATGGATGTGCTCGCGATGTACAGCGGTCGCGCCAACGCACCACTGGACCAGATGGCGCAACTGTGCGGATTCCCCGGCAAGCTGGGCATGGACGGTAGCAAGGTGTGGGACGCGTACAAGAACGGCGAGATCGGGGCGATACGCGATTATTGCGAGACCGATGTCGCGAATACTTATCTGGTTTTTTTACGCTTTCAACTGATGCGTGGATTATTGACTAAGCAGCGTTACGATGAGGAGGTGCAACTGGTCAGGGATACGCTACAGGGTTATGGCTTGCCGCACTGGCAGGAGTTTGTGGCGGCTTGGGGTTAAGAGGTTTGGGCTATGTACGCAGGCAATCAATTGCCCACCTTGCAACTACTGAGATAAATAAAGGAAATATGTAGATGCGGCCATTCCATATTTTGCTCGTGCTATTTGCTATCTTGTCTCTGGCTGCACTAGTGCTGATGCTACGGTGGGAGCGCCGCAGTTTCATTCAGCAGGGCAAGGGTGGTGCATGGCTTTTGGTTCGGCTTGCGACAATCCCAATCGCGCTAGCTACAGCAGCACTCATTATCATCCCCGCGCGTGGTACATCGGGCATGGAGGGGCTTGCTGTTTTTTATTTCCTCTTGCTGGTTATCGCCCCCGGATTTTGGTTTGGTGCTCACTGGCTAGTGGGTAAGTTCGTACAGCCGACACTGGATTTCAAGGAATCAGTTTGGATTGCCGGGTCACCGATTGCGCTGATTATTGTCTTGACGATGGTTGCGCATACATTGCAACCAATAGCTTGGTCGATGCTCAAGTCGATGGGGGAAGTGTAATCAGTTAGGCTGGGCAATGTTTTGCCCAGCCTAACTATACTTAATCAAAATCATCCGTATCATGCGATGCCGGTTCGGCGCATGAGCCTTCGCAGTCGTAGCCTGCTTTCTCCATTTTGATGCGGTATTCACAAGTCGGCAGGTGGCCCTCTAGTTTTCCATTGATGGTCGTGGCTTCCACTTTGCATAATGCGCAGCGATATCTGTGCATCTGGCCTTCATAAGATTCTTGTGGGTAGTCTATGTAAAAGAGTTTTTTCATGTTTGAATCTCCACCTTGGCGCTTGTTGATGATGTATTGTTGATTGCTTGACAGTATTTCACAAGTTGCCTGCACAAACATGATTTCCGTAGCTCTGACAGTCATGCCATCTACACTGCATATCCTGTAAAATCGGCCCATGCAAAATCTATCCCAATCTGTTGTCATTGAATCCCTGGATCAGGAAGCCCGTGGCGTTGCCCACTTTGACGGAAAAGTCATATTTATCGAAGGTGCATTGCCCAGCGAGAAGGTGACTTATAAAACGTTGAAACGCAAATCCAGTTACGAGTTTGCTGAAGTCGGCGAAGTCTTGAAAGCGTCCAACTCACGCACCGAACCCAAATGCCCGCATTACAGCATGTGCGGCGGCTGCGCCTTGCAGCACATGGATGTAGCCGCGCAGGTTGCGGCCAAACAGCGCATGCTGGAAGCGAATCTTTGGCATATCGGTAAGGTGAAGGCTGAGCGCATATTACCGGCCATCTATGGTCCTTCATGGGGTTATCGCCACAAAGCCAGACTACGTGCTCGTTACGTGGCTGGCAAGGGTGGCGCGCTGGTAGGTTTTAATGAGAAACATAGCAGTTTTGTCGTTGATATGAAAAGCTGCGCCGTTCTGCCGCCACATGTTTCAGTGTTGATTGTTCCTTTGCGTGAACTGATTGGTCAGCTCAGCATTCGCGACAGGGTGCCACAGATTGAATTGGCCGTTGGTGAAGCGACAACGGTATTGGTTTTCCGCATCATGGAGCCTTTGCAGCCAGAAGATGAAGCATTGTTGCGCACATTTGCAGATCAGCATCAGGTGCAAATCTGGACGCAAAGTAAAGGCCCTGATACGGTGCAGCCGCTCTATCCGCTGGATGGCCCGGCATTGAATTATCACCTGCCGGAGTTCGACCTCGAGTTTCGATTCAAGCCGACCGAGTTCACGCAGGTCAACCCGTCTATCAATCAGGTCATGATCCGCCGCGCGATGCAGTTGCTGCAGCCGCAGAAGGATGAACGCATCGCAGATTTTTTCTGTGGGCTGGGCAATTTCACGCTGCCGATCGCACGCAGTGGTGCTCAGGTATTTGGTTTTGAAGGTTCTGCCTCACTGGTGGAGCGCGCTGGGCAAAGCGCGACTTTGAATGGCTTGCAGGATAAAACAGCGTTCAGCGTGGCTGACCTGTTCCTGATGACCCCGGAAAAACTGGCCGAACTGGGGCGTTTCGACAAATGGCTGATCGATCCGCCACGCGATGGTGCGATGGAGCTGATCAAGTCCCTGCCAGCTGCGGAAGACCAAGGCGCAGCACGCCCACATCGTATCGTCTATGTGTCCTGCAATCCGGCGACGTTGGCACGCGATGCTGGAGAGCTGGTTACGCAGAAAGGTTACCGTCTGGCCGCCAGCGGCGTCATTAATATGTTCCCACATACCACGCATGTGGAATCGATTGCGCTGTTCGAGCGGGTCGAGTAGTTTTTCGGGGTGCGCGCCCATAGGGTGCGCTGATTCAATCTTGAGTTCGGGATAGATTTGCGCAGATTTGCCCTTCTGATGTTGTGTGCCTTGCTGACCGCCTGCGGCGGTCAGCAGTCGCATGACGACATCCGCATGGCGCTGGCGCAGGCTCCCATCAACCTTGACCCGCGCTATGCCGCCGATGCCGCTTCCGAGCGCATCAATCACCTGATCTATCGGCCGCTGGTCGATTTCGATGAGCACTCCAGGCCGCAGCCTGCGTTGGCCGATTGGCAGCTGCTAAGCCCGACACATTATCGTTTTACGCTGCTGCAAGATCGCAGTCTGTTTCATGATGGCAGTGTGTTGGATGCCACTGATGTAGCGGCAACCTACAGTTCGCTACTGGCACTGAAAGATTCACCGCACACGGCTGAATTTTCCAATATCCAGCGCATCAATGTGGTTGATCAGAATACGGTCGACTTCGTTTTGCAGCAGGCCGACGATATCTTCCCTTCACGTCTGATCATTGGCATTCTGCCGGCTGAAAAACTGCAAGCCGGGCATGATTTCAGCCGGCAGCCGCTGGGCAATGGCCCTTTAAAGTTTATTTCCTGGCAGGGCGTTCTGCAGCTCGAGCGCGTGATGGACCGCCAGCGCTTCACGCTGCAGGAAGTGAAGGACCCGACGGTACGCGTGCTCAAGCTGTTGCGTGGCGAGGTGGACCTATTGCAAGGCGACTTGCTGCCGGAGCTGGTGCACTACCTGAAAGCTCAGCCGGAAATTCGCGTGGACGAAGTGGAAGGCTCCAACTTTTCCTATCTCGGCTTTAACCTGCAGGATGAACAACTGGCCAAACCTGCCGTTCGACGGGCAATTGCGCATGCGATTGATCGCCATGCCTTGCTGCAGGAGATGCTGATCAACGGCAGCCGCCGGGCGGGAGCGATTCTGCCACCCGAACACTGGGCCGGGCATGATGCCTTGCCGGATTACGAATATGACCCCGCACTGGCGCGCCAGCTGTTGCAGGAGGCCGGTGTCGAACTGCCGTTGAAACTGATTTATAAAACTTCTACCGATGCCCAGCGCGTACGGCTGGCCACTGTGATGCAGGCGCAACTCAGGGAGGCAGGTATAGTGCTGGAAATTCTCAGTCTGGACTGGGGCACATTCTTCGATGATGTAAAGCATGGTAAATTTCAGCTCTACGGGCTGACCTGGGTCGGTATCCGCACACCAGAGATCTACCGTCTGGCGTTTCATAGCGAATCCGTGCCGCCCAAAGGTGCCAACCGGGGGCGGTTTCAGGATGCTGATACAGACCGTCTGATTGAGCAGGGCAACTGGCGCGCGGTCAGCGAGCGTGTGCATGCGATGCTGCCCTATGTGCCGCTCTGGTACGAAGGGCAGTTTGTCGCCATGCGCAACAACATCAGCGATTATCAGGTCAAGGCCGATGGCAGTTGGGACGGGCTGGCGACCGTGAAGAAAAAAAACAGTCGATAAGAAGCGGTGAAGCAGCAACCATGAAACTGAACACCAAAATTCGAATGGCAGTAAATAGAGCCAAAGTGAGCTTGCGGGTTTTCTCTGTGTCCTCTGTGATCTCTGTGGCTAAAGATTTTGATTGGATGGTTCTAGGCATATGACCAGCAACCAACCAACCATGCGCATTGAAATCTCGATTGCCGATCAGCAACTCAGATTGCTGAACGCGCAGGGCGATGTCACCGCCAGTTATGCCGTATCCACTGCCATGAATGGACCCGGTGAACTCAAGAACAGCTGTTGTACCCCACGCGGACAGCATGTGGTGCGTGCCAGGATCGGTGATGGCGCCCCTCTCAATAGCGTTTTCATCGGCCGACGCGCTACCGGCGAGATCTGGACGCCAGCCCTGGCTGCACAATACCCCGATCGCGACTGGATATTGACACGCATCCTCTGGCTCTCTGGTCTGGAGCCCGGCTTTAACCGCTTGGCAGATGTCGACACCATGCAGCGCTATATCTACATCCACGGTACACCGGATGACCAACCCATGGGCATCGCGCATTCCCATGGCTGTATTCGTATGCGTAATCAGGAAGTCGTCGCATTGTTTGATGCCGTGCCGACTGGCACGCCGGTGCATATCATCGAATCCGCATTTACGGAAAGTTGTCGTGCTTAAACGCTTGCTGGGGGTGGTGCCGGTGGTGTTTGGCGTCCTGTTGCTGACCTTTCTGCTGGTGCATCTGGTGCCGGGCGACCCGGTCGAGGTCATGCTGGGCGAATCCGCCAGCAGCGCTGACCGTAGCCACCTGCGCGCCGAACTCGGCCTGGACAAACCCCTGCCGGTGCAGTTCGCAAACTATCTGTCGCGCCTGACGCAAGGTGATTTCGGCGCTTCCATCCATAGCCGGGAGCCGGTATCCGCCATGCTGGCCGAACGTTTGCCGGCAACTATCCGTCTGGCTTTGCTCGCATTGAGCCTCGCCATTATGATTGGCTTGCCGCTTGGCATCATTGCCGCGCTACGCGCCAACCGCTGGCCAGACCGCATTGCCACGCTGACCAGCCTGACCTTTTCCGCCATGCCGCACTTCTGGCTCGGGCCATTGCTCATGATGGTGTTCGCACTGTGGTTCGGCTGGCTGCCGGTGAGCGGCATGGAGTCTTCTGCCTCGATTGTCTTGCCGGCACTGACGCTGGGTTTCGGACTCAGCGCCATCCTCACGCGCATGACCCGCGCCAGTCTGCTGGAAGTGCTGAATGAGGATTTTGTGCGAACTGCACGGGCAAAAGGCCTGCCGGAGCATCAAGTAATTCTGGGGCATGCCTTGCGTGCAGCCCTGTTGCCGGTCGTCACCATTGTTGGCCTGCAACTTGGCGGTTTGTTGGCAGGTACCGTGATTACGGAAACTGTCTTTGGTTGGGACGGTATCGGCCGTTTGCTGGTGGAATCGATCGAAAAGCGCGATTATCCAGTAACACAGGCCTGTGTGCTGGTGATTGCGCTGATTTATGTGCTGGTCAATCTGTTTACTGACCTGCTTTATGCGCAGCTTGACCCTCGTGTGCGTTTCGCTGCATGAGTCAGGCGATATGAAAAGCTGGCCGGCTTATGTTCTCGCTTTCTGGCTATTGGCTGTATTTGCGTCCGTATTGCTCAAACTGTCGCCCGATCACATCCATCTTGAGTTGATTTTGCAGATGCCCGGTCTGACCGCATGGTTGGGTAGCGATGATCTTGGACGAGATATCTTTAGTCGTATCCTCGCCGGCGCCCAGGTTTCGATGATGGTTGCTCTGGCCGTCACGGCGATCACACTGACTTTTGGCATCTGTGTCGGGCTGGTTGCCGGTTACTTCGGTGGCTGGATCGATCGGCTGCTGATGCAGATTACCGATGTGTTTCTGGCTTTTCCCGGTATCTTGCTTGCGATTGCCTTTGCCGCGGTACTCGGCCCCGGATTAAATAACCTGATACTGGCGCTTTGTCTCACCTCATGGGTAGGATATGCCAGGCTGACTCGTGCACAGGCGCTTTCTTTGCGCGGTCGGCAGCATGTGCAGGCCGCCGAGTCGCTGGGTGCCAGTACGCCGCGCATCATGCTGAAACACATGCTGCCATTGCTGTCAGCGCCGCTGGTCGTTGAAGCCACTTACAGCATTGCCGGGCTGGTGATTGCCGAGGCCAGCCTGTCATTCCTTGGTCTGGGCATACAAGCGCCGGAAGCTTCCTGGGGCTCAATGCTGCGTGATGGCGTGCGGTATATGCTGGTGGCACCGCATTATGTGCTGGCGGTCGGACTGAGCCTGATGTCGCTGGTGTTGGCAGTTAATGTGCTGGGCGATAAACTGCGCGATGCGCTGGATGTGCAGCGCTGATTCAATAATTTGAATACGCAGTTTTCTCTGTGTGTTCTGTGGCCTCCGTGGCTGAATATGAAAGGTTAACAATGTCGCTTGGCCCCGTCATGCTGGATGTCGAAGGAACCGAACTCAATGCGGACGATATCCGCCGCCTGCGGCATCCGCTGGTCGGCGGCGTCATCCTGTTCGCACGCAATTTCACCTCCTGCGCCCAGTTAAAGGCGCTGACAGAGGCGATTCACGAAGTACGCAAACCACCGTTGCTGATTGCGGTCGATCATGAAGGCGGTCGTGTTCAGCGTTTCCGCGAGGGGTTCACCCGCATTCCACCGATGCGCGAGTTTGGCAAGTTGTGGAATGAACACCCGAAGAAGGCCCGGCAACTGGCGGAAGAGGCGGGCTGGATACTCGCGGCAGAGCTGCGCGCGTATGGCATTGATTTCAGTTTCACGCCGGTGCTGGACATGGATTACGGTGAGAGTCAGGTAATTGGCGACCGTGCCTTTCATCGTGACCCGCAGGCGATCAAGGAGCTGGCATTCGCGCTGATGCAGGGTCTGAAACGCGGTGGTATGGCAGCGGTCGGCAAGCACTTCCCCGGCCATGGGTTTGTCGTTGCCGATTCGCATGTGGCAATTCCGGTTGACGAACGCAGCTTTGACGAGATCGCGCAGAATGACATGCAGACCTTCAAGCAGCTGATCGATGACGGCATACAGGCCATCATGCCAGCGCATGTGATCTATCCGGCCGTCGATGACAAGCCTGCGGGTTTTTCCGCGCGCTGGCTGCAAAAGATCCTGCGTCAGCGCCTGGAATTCAATGGTGTGATTTTCAGCGATGACCTCTCCATGGAGGGTGCGGTGGTGGCCGGTAATGTAACGCAGCGTGCAATGGCAGCATTACAGGCTGGCTGCGATATGGTGCTGCTGTGTAACAAGCCTGAACTGGCCGATGAGCTGCTGGCGAGTCTGCAATGGCAAATTTCCGCACAAAGCCTGGCCAGACTGGCACGCATGCATGGCGCACGCAAGCCGGCCAGCATGGTGGCATTGCATGAAAATGCGGATTTTGTGCAGGCAGTGCATGCCATCGGCAACATTGGCAAGCAGGCAGGTAATCTTCCTTTTGCCTGATAATGGACATGACTTTTTTGGTATCTGGTTCAAACGGCCGTCTTTCAAGGAATCTTCATTTAAATTTGGTTGAAACTTATAGCGCTTTTCTATAGTCTTAGCCCTGAGTTACAACCATAAAGGAAATCCATACAATGCAATCTGAATATCAAGTCGCAAGTAATGCGCAGACCCTATCTGCAAGTGCCCATAAGGTACTTCGCAATACCTACATGATGCTCGGCCTTACCATGGTGCCTACCGTCATTGGCGCCTTGATTGGCATGAGCATTGATTTTTCCTTTGCCGCCGGCAGCCCAATCATTTTTGCACTCGTCTCACTGGCCGTGATTTACGGCATGTTCTTCGCCGTATCCGCGAATCGCAATAACAGCATGGGCGTGGTGTTCCTGCTTGGCCTTACATTTGTGATGGGCATGCTGCTCGGACCTATTCTGCAAGTGGCACTGAGCCTGCGCAATGGCGGTGAGCTGGTTGGTCTTGCCGCTGGTGGCACCGGTATCATCTTCCTGACGCTGTCAGCTATTGCCAGTACAACCAAACGCGATTTCAGCTTCATGGGTAATTTCCTGCTGGTCGGCATTATCCTGCTGGTCGTGGCATCGCTGGCCAATCTGTTCTTGCAGATTCCTGCATTTTCGCTGGCCTTGTCGGGTGTTGCTGTGCTGCTGTTCTCCGGTTTCATTCTTTTTGATGTAAACCGTATCGTGCGCGGAGGCGAGACTAATTATGTGATGGCAACATTGGCGCTCTATATCAGCGTTTATCAATTGTTCACCAACCTGCTACATCTACTAATGGCCTTCGCCGGTAATCGCGAATAAGCTGAATCGAATGGAAAAAACCCCGCATTTGCGGGGTTTTTTCGTTTTAAGCTACAGAGATCACAGAGTGCCCGGAGTATAAAAACGTGCCTGGCATAGCGATAAGAGAGACAGTAGCTGAACCCTTGCTCATAATAAATCAAGGATTCTCTTTGTGAACTCTGTCATCTCTGTGGCTAAAATGAATTTACTGCGGCTTTCCAGGTTTCCTGCGGCTGGCAAAGAACGTACTCAGCAGGCTGCCGCATTCCTCCGCCAGAACGCCGCTGGTGACTGCGGTGTGATGGTTGAGTTTGGCTTCTGCCATCAGATCGATGACGCTGCCACAGGCGCCGGTCTTGGGGTCGCTGGCACCATAAACCAAATTGGCGATGCGGGCGTGTTGAATGGCGCCGCTACACATCGCGCAGGGCTCCAGTGTGACATATAAGGTGCAGTCGACCAGGCGATAATTGCCGAGATATTTTGCAGCATCACGCATGGCCTGAATCTCTGCGTGGGCGCTGGGGTCCTGTTGCGATATTGGGGCATTGCTGCCGCGCCCGATAATCACACCACCCTTCACCACAATGGCACCTACCGGCACTTCCCCTTTGGTTGCGGCTTCGGCGGCAAGCGTGAGCGCCACTTGCATGAATTCATTATCGTTCATTTGAATGTGTTGACCAGCCACTTGAGTAATTCTATCGATTCCGTATTCTGCCTGCTTCTGTATCGCATTTGTGTATAGATGTCGGTAATCCTGCGGATTTCAGCTGCCTGTTTCGGCAATTGCCGGATGGCACGCTTGCTGAAATCTACCGGCCCTTCATGGGACTGGCGGACGATACCCTTACGCTTCAGTTTGCGCAGAAAGCTGACATAGATGCGTTGAAGCGGGTCCGGCTTTACTGGGTTCTCGCGCAGAATGAGCCAGGTCAGCACCAGCCCGACGGTGCCTAGCGTCATGATCATGGCAATTGCCAGATCCTCCCATGCAAGCTTGCTGTCAACGAGGCTGGATAAGAATTCCAGTTGTCGATTCTGGTTGTAGTCCAGCACCCAGTGGTTCCAGGCATTGTCGATGGCGTCGAGGTTGAGATACATTTTTTTAACGGCGGGGAAGGTGTTTCTGGCCAGTAAGGGTAGCGGATTCTCATCGGGCATGGCGGTTTCAATACCATACTCGATACGCGCTGGTGAAACTGCTCCGGTGGGATCGACGCGCGTCCAGCCTTTGCCTGCTAGCCAGACCTCTGCCCAGGCGTGAGCATCCGATTGACGCACAATGAGGTAATTGCCGACCGGGTTGAGTTCTCCTCCCTGATAGCCGGTGATAACTCGTGCCGGAATGCCTGCGGCCCGCATCAGATAGACAAAGCTGCTGGCGTAATGCTCACAGAAACCGCGCCTGGTATTAAACAGAAAGTCGTCGATCGGCTCTTTGCCCAGTCTGGGGGGTCGAAGTGTGTAGATGAACGGTTGTTCACTGAACAAGCGAAGGGCCGCCTGTACGATTTCTTCCGGATTTTTTCCTTCATCTCGCCAATGCTGGGCCAGATCGCGGGTTTTTGGATTATCGAAATCCGGAATCTGCAGATTGAGTTCCAGTGCCCGTGGGTTCTCATTAGCAGCCAGCGTGTAATTCAGGTGTGAGCTAGCCTCATAACGAATACGCTGACGTATCGGCTCCTTCGAGAGCACCTGGAAATCCCGGCTGATGCTGCTCTCTGCGGGCAATTCAGCCGGCATGTCGAGTAGCAGCATGTAATTCCGGTTATTCGGTTCCATGGTGATGGTGTATCTGGTTTCAGCACCGCGAACGATGAGGGATTCGCTGGGCAAATCCAGGTCAGCGCTGGCCATGCTCCAACTGCGCCCATCAAAATGCCATAACACCGGGCCTCGCCAGTAGAGCAGGCTGCTGAGTGGTGGAGGGCCTTCAAATTCAACACGAAAGGCAATCTCGCCGGACAGGGATAGATCGCTGATGTCGCCTGGCTGCATGCTGTTAGAAAGACCACTTATGCCGCTAGAGGTGTCTTGCGGGATGCTCCATAATGGGCCAGGAATGCGGGGAAAAAGCAGGAAGAGCACGAGCATGAGGGGGGTTGCTTGCGCCAGCAGGATGACTGTTGTTTTGGTCTGGAACAGCCAGGGCAGCTTGCCGTTTGGATGGCTGATACCAACCAGGGTTGTGGTTAATGCAAAGGTTGAAAGCAGCATGCCGCCAGCGTAAGCCATGGACTGCGTAAAGAGGAAAGTGGTGATGGTCAGGAAATAGCCGCCAAAAATCAGAATGATGAAGTCGCGCCGGGTCTTTGCCTCCATCAGTTTGAGTATCAGCATCAGGGCCAGCAGTTCTACACTGGAATCCTGCCCAAACAGCCCTCTGTGGGTCAGTAGAATGCCAAATCCGGCGAGCAGCGTCAGCGGCATAAGGACAATCATCTTTGGCATGGGCCAGCGGTAGTGCTCAAGCAGATAGCGCCATACGATCAGTACCGATATGGAGATTGTCACCCAGGGGGAAAAATGCGCTATATGTAATGCCGTGGCCAGAGTCAGCCCCAACAGCAGCCAGCGCAAGTCGACGACGTCTGGATTCTTTAGCGTCATGGCTACATGAGGGCAAGTGCCTGCAGGCACTGCTGAAAATGCGACTTGCCGATGTTGGGTGGGAATTCAAGGTTAGGCAGACGCAAGCCATATGGCTGGTTGATGGCATCGGCATCCATGACCCAGCGAGTGAGCTGGCTGATGCGTTGCTCGTCGTCAGTGCCCGGGGTGGTTGCCCAGTCCAGCCAGAGCTTGCTCTGCGCAGCATCCTGGAACTGTTTGGTGAATATACCCTGCTCGCGTGCGGATGCCTTCCAATCTATCCGTTTGGGTGAGTCACCCGCTTGATAGCTGCGGTGACCGAAAAAGTCATCATCTCCCGTTCTGGCATCCGCACTGCCTTGAGCATCCCGATCAGGGGCGCAGGGCAATGGCAGGGCATTGGTGGCGGGGCGCGGGTAAACCAGACAACGGCAATTGAGATCGGCATAGGCCCAGACATGAAACAGCGCCAAAGGGAATTCGGTATGCAGTTTGATGCGGCCTGGCTTCAACCAGCCGCGCCGACTGCTGGCGAGGCTGAGTTTGGCGAGTGCCTGGCTGCTCGCCGGAACATCAACATATGCGGCATCGCCAATGCTCTGGCTCTCGGCGTCGAACTGTGCCGCAATGGCATAGCGCGCTCGATTTTTGGTGTCGGCAATCACAATTTCAAATATGGCGCTATCGCCGGCAAATACCGGGTTTGTCCTGCTACTGCTGATTTGCAGATGGGCCAGATTGCGCCAGGTATGGAGCATGGCGACATTGCCCATGCCAGTCAGCAAAAATACCAGTACAAAGCCCAGGCTTAGAGTGTAGTTGATGGCGCCAATCAGCATCAGCAGCAAGATCAGCGCAAAGAACCAGCCATAGCTTGTGGGCAATATGTAGATGTGCCGGCGGCTTAAAACTGCAGGTGTATTGTCGGCCCGAGCCTGACGCAGCCACCTGGTCCAGTCTGGAAGTTTCAGTGCGCGCGCCATCAGAAGCGAAGAAAACGACAGCTAGGAAACGGCAACATTTTTAAGCAGATATTCCATCAGATCACCGCCACTTTCTTCTTGGCCGGAAGTCTGCAAGCGGTGCCCGGCAACGCCCGGCAGTACCGCCTGTACGTCCTCTGGAAGTGCGAAGTCGCGGCCATGGATCATGGCCCAGGCTTGCGCACACTGCCTCAGTGCCAAGCCTGCGCGGGGTGACAGACCGCTGGAGAAGCGTGACGAAGTGCGGGTGAATTGCAGGATAGCCTGCAGATAATCAAGCAGGGCATCGGAGACATGGACTTCCTGTACGGATTCTTGTAGTCGTATCAAGCCGGCACCATCAATGCAGGGAGTAATCTTTTCTACTTGATTGCGTCCGCCATTGTTTTTCAGCAGATTGCGTTCTGATTCGGCATCGGGGTAACCGAGTTCGATACGCATCAGGAAGCGGTCCAGCTGTGATTCCGGCAGGGGGAATGTACCGATATGGTGGGTCGGGTTTTGTGTAGCAATGACGAAAAAAGGCTGCGGCAGTAAGCGTGTTTCGCCTTCCATGGTGACCTGGCCTTCTTCCATGACTTCCAGCAGTGCACTTTGTGTTTTCGGTGTTGCGCGGTTCACTTCATCGGCAAGCAGTATGTTGGCAAAAACCGGGCCCGGATGGAATTTGAAAACCGCATTGTTGCGGTCGTAGACCGAAACGCCGAGGATGTCTGCCGGAAGCAGGTCGCTGGTAAATTGTACGCGACTGAACTTGAGTCCGAGTATTTGGGCCAGCGCATGGGCGAGGGTGGTCTTGCCCATGCCGGGCATGTCCTCAATCAGCAAATGACCGCGGGCCAGGATGCAGGCCAGTGCCATGCGGATCTGCCGATCTTTGCCGAGAATGACCTGATTTGCAGCACTGATGATGTTCTGAGTGATGTTTTGCATGGTTGTTATTCTTGTTCCAGTCTGAGTTGCCGGTTTGCTGATGCCCTTATTGGGTCGAAAACATGGTTCTTCCCCAGCGCACGAGCACAAACAGCATGCCCAGCACCAGTGATGCACCAACCCACATCACCAGTTCTTCCGTTGTCGGTGTGGTTTCCTGCACCGGCATGACGATGATCTTGCGCAAGACAACGACCAATGACACTTCGACAAAGGTTTCAACTTCGAGTTTTCCGTCCTGAAGATAACGAATCTCGGCCGAGATAAGCGCCGAAATCGACCAGAGCAACATCAGTGTACCCAACGCATGCAGGAAGCCATGCACCAGATTGTGGGCATAGACCGCTTCTTTTACCTCTGAAAAAAACAGCCAGGTGAACATGATTACCGCGATTGCGAGTGAAAGCCCGATGATAATGTGGGCAAAGCCATTCAGCCATCGCATGGCGCGAATCATGTAATAGCCTATTTTATTGAGTTCTGGGGGCAGACGGTCTGGCATGTTGGCTTCACTCTCCGGGGTGGTTTTTTTTGATGAATAAACTGCAAATGACTAAAACTGAAAGTGGCTTAATTTTGGCATTACATCAAGAGTTCTTCCAGCGTTAGTTTTTCCAGATTTTTCAGCAGCCATTGTTGAGCCTTGCCACCACCGCTACGCCAGGCCATGAAACTACTGGCTTCAGGCCGGGTTTCGGCGACAGTCTTAAGGACCAGCTTGCCCTGGCTGGCATATTTCTCTGCCAGCCGCTTCGGCAGATAACCTACGCCCAGCCCGGCTAGTTGTGCCGACAGTTTGCTGTGCATGTCAGGTACGGTCAGCACATCCTGCCCACTGAGGATACCGCTGGTACGGGGCGGCAGATTGCGTGAGCTATCCGCTGCAGAAACAGAACGATACTGCCGAATGTCCTCGTTTTGCAGAGGTTCGGGCAGTTCTGCCAGGGGATGTTGTGGTGAGACAGCGAAGCAGAATTCCAGAATACCGAGAGACTTTGCGCTGTAGCCACCCCCAGGCGGGCCCTCGCCTGGAGCGCCAATCGAAATGTCGGCGCGACCGGTGATCAAGGCGTCCCACCCGCCGCCGAACACCTCTTTTAACAGACAGATTCTGGTGCCGAAGCCTTGTTGGTAGAAATCCTGCAGTACTGGATATAGCGCTTCCATGCGTAGCAGGTCGTTGATCGCGATGTTGAGATTGGTTTCAACCCCGGTGGCGACACGCTTGACCCGCAGCTCTAGTTCACCGGCTGCACGCAACAAATGTCGACCTTCACGTAAAAGCTCTTCACCGGCTTCGGTCAGGGTTGCGCGATGCCCGCTGCGATTGAAGAGGGTTACACCCAGATCGGTTTCCAGGTTGCGTACGGTATAGGTAATCGCCGATGGCACGCGATAAAGGGATTCAGCGGCTGCCGCAAAGCTGCCCTTGCGTGCAATGGCGTCAATGACTTCAAGTGCATCCAGTGCTATTTTTATGTTCATATTATTTGAACAATATCTACAAAATTATTCGCTATCAAGTAATAAGTTAAGTGATTACTATACTTTGACGTTCAATTAAGTTGAATAAAAAAGGATTTTTCCATGATCAAGCATAGAAAGTCGGAAGAGCGCGGCCACGCCAATCATGGCTGGCTGGACAGTTATCATTCATTCTCTTTTAACCGGTATTATGACCCGGCGCATATGCAGTATTCTGTACTAAGAGTTATCAATGAAGACGTGATAGCGCCGGACCGCGGTTTCGACATGCATCCGCATCGCGATATGGAGATCGTGACTTATATGCTCGGCGGCGAGCTGCGGCACATGGATAGCCTGGGCAATGGCTCGGTTATCCGTGCCGGAGACGTGCAAAGAATGTCGGCCGGAACAGGGGTCGTTCATAGCGAGTTCAATGCTTCATCCAGTGAATCTGCTCATCTGCTACAGATATGGGTGTTGCCCGAGCGCAAGGATATCGAGCCTGGCTACGAAGAAAAACATTTTGCCAGGGACGAAAAGTTGAACCAGTGGCGCCTGATCGCTTCGCACGATGCACGGCAGGGCTCCTTGCTGGTTCATCAGGATATCTCGCTCTTCGCAACGGTCTTGGAGCAAGGCAAAACGCTTGAGTATCAACTGGCCGAACAGCGAAGTATTTATCTGCAGGTGGCTCGTGGCAGCGTGAGCCTGAGTGGCCAGGTTCTGCTGGCAGGTGATGCGGCGAAAGTCGAACAGTTGCCCGCGCTGCAATTGCAGGCCTTGGAGGATGCCGAGTTGCTGCTGTTTGATCTGCCGGCAGCAGACCAGACCCGGTAGTTTGTATTTTTCGATGAATCAAGGAACATCTGGTTATGATGTACAGTCTTTAGCATGGGCAATAACAAGAAAGGAAATAGACGCATGAACAGATTTTTTACAATCAGCAGTTTGGCTACCGCCATGCTGTTTTCAACCTCAGTGCACGCCGGGCAGGAAAGCTATGCCATCGAAAGTGAGCATAGCTTTGCCAACTGGAGCTTGCGTCATGTAGTGGCAAAAACCAGCGGCACGTTTAGCGATGTGCAAGGCACAGTGTTGATTGACCGCAGCAATCTGGCAAATTCCAGTGTGGAAGCCAAAATCAATATGCTCAGTGTCAGTAGTAATCATGCCAAACGTGATGCACATATCGTCAAGGAAGACTACCTGAATGTGGCAAAATTCAGCGAGATGACCTTCGTCAGCACCAAGGTGGTGGCCAAGAGTGAGAGTGAAGGCGAAATCACTGGTAATCTGACCTTGCATGGGGTCACCAAGGAATTGACCTTTCCATTCAAGGTCCTCGGTTTTGGCTCCGACCCCTGGGGTGGTTACCGCGTAGGGCTTGAGGCTCATACCGTCATCAAGGCTTCCGATTTTGGTTACCAGTGGGGTTTGAAGCCTAATGGCCCGGTCGGCAATGAGATTGAAATTACGTTGCTGATTGAAGGCAAGCGCCTTCAATAATGATTTTTAAATTTAAGGATTAACTCTATGGCACTGAATTTATTTAGTCCGATCAAGGTCGGCAGCATCGATTTGAAGAACCGCATCGTAATGGCACCATTGACTAGAAACCGCGCAGGTGAAGGCAATGTGCCACACGAGATGAACGCCAAATACTATGAACAGCGTGCGACGGCTGGTCTGATTATCACGGAAGCAACGCCGATTTCCGAAATGGCGCATGGTTATCCTGCCACACCAGGCATACACAGCCATACACAAGTCGCTGGCTGGAAAAAGGTGGTGAGTGACGTGCATGCCAAGGGTGGCAAGATTGTCTTGCAGCTATGGCATGTCGGGCGTATTTCACATCCTTCACTCTTACCGAACAACGCCTTGCCGCTAGCACCTTCCGCCATCAGGCCAGCGGGTCAGGCCTTTACCTACAATGGTCTGGAAGATTTTGTGACGCCGCGTGCGCTGGAGACGGAAGAGATCCCCGGCATTATCAACGAATATGTCGAAGCTACCAGAAATGCCCTGGCAGCCGGTTTTGACGGTGTCGAGATCCATGCCGCCAATGGTTATCTATTGGATCAGTTTCTTCGCGACAGCACCAATAAGCGCACGGATAGCTATGGGGGCAGCAAGGAAAATCGCGTCCGCCTGTTACTGGAAGTCACCAGGAGTGTGGTTGCCGTTGCAGGTGCCGACAAGGTCGGGGTACGTATTTCACCATTGAACCCATTCAACGATATTGCCGATTCAAATCCGCAAGAACTGTTCAATTATGTGGCTGAGGCTCTCAGTTCGTTCGGACTGGCTTATCTGCACGTGGTGGAAGGTGGCATGGGCGGCGCAGATGTTCAACCTTTCGATTTTGTCGAACTGCGCAAGCACTTTACCGGCGCCTACATGGGCAACCTCGGTTATACCAAAGCGAAAGCCGATGCTGCAATTGCGGCAGGCAAGGTTGATCTTGTCGCCTTCGGGGTGCCTTTTATTGCCAATCCCGACCTGGTGGAACGCTTTGCCAAAGATGCACCTTTGAATGAAGCCGACCCGAGCAGTTTCTACGGTGGCAATGAAAAAGGCTATATTGACTATCCAACCTTACAAGGATGAATCATGCATAAACCAGCCCTGACTCAGGTTCCTATCGATGCCACTATTGCCAAGCGCTGGAGCGGACGAGCATTCGACGCCAGTAAGACTGTTTCACAAGAGCAAGTTATCGCCTTGCTGGAGGCTGCCCGTTGGGCGCCTTCCTGTTATGGTGATCAGCCCTGGCGCTTTATCGTCTGGAATCGGAACGCTGATGCTGCTGCCTGGCAACGGGCTTTTGATTGTCTGGTACCCGGCAATCAGGCCTGGGTCAAGGATGCCCCGGTGTTGCTGCTTGTGGCGGCAGATAGTCTGTTCAATCACAATGATGCCGAAAATCGCTGGGGGCAATATGACACCGGAGCCGCAGCCGAGAACCTTTGCTTACAGGCTGCCAGTATGGGCTTGATGGCACACCAGATGGGTGGCTTCGACCCGAAAATGGCGCGTGAAGCATTTGCAATCCCTGAGCAATACACTCTGATGGCGATGATTGCTGTCGGTAATCCGGCTGATATTGCAACACTACAAGGTGAGATTCTGGAACGTGAGACGGCGGCACGTACTCGTCGTCCGCTGGGTGAACTGTTCTTTAGTAATGTCTGGGGCAGTCCCGCAGCCTGATAGCCGATACGTTAAAAAAACTTTGGCTTGAGGCGGCGTTTATATGATGGCTGCTGCCTTCTGCTACTGGTTTGCAGATGGTGTGTGGCCTGAGATAGAAGATATTGCCGGTGCATTAGTTGTAATTTCCAGTATGGCAATGATCATCATCGATTCAAAATCGTATAACCAGTAGCGTCGATTATGGTGAAATCGCAGCATCTGCTAGAATGCCCGCTTTACAGATAACAGAGAGATTGATCATGGCGGTTTTGCAACTTACCAAGGAAAACTTCAAGGACACTATCGTCAACAACGATTTCGTGATTGTCGATTTCTGGGCGCCATGGTGCGATCCTTGTGTTGCGTTTACACCAGTCTTTGAAGCGGCTGCTGAAAAAAATCCTGATATCGTATTCGGTATGGTCAATACCGAAGCTGATCCTGAAATCAGTGAATATTTCGAGATTGCCCAGATTCCCGGCATTCTTTTCGTACGGGAACAGGCTGCCATTCATGCCCAGGTCGGTGAAATCGGCGCACCTGCGCTGGACAAGATCATCGAATGGGCGCGTGAGAGAGATCTGGGTGCCGTGCGTGAATACTACGCAGAGCAGGATGGAAAAGCCAAGAGCTAGACAATATGAGTACTGAAAAAGCCCCGCATTGCGGGGCTTTTTGTTTTAAGGGTATCGGCACGTCGGGGACGAAGTGTATGAGTTCGAGAAAAAGCGCTTTATGACATCAGACAAAGCGCCAGTAAGGGAGTGAGGTTCAGCAGCAGGATGCCAATCTTGTAGGCAGCCATGCTTGCATAGTGAATGATATCGAAAGTCTGGATGGGTATGTTGAACCACCGCACGTGCAATCGGTAGATCCAGTCGTGGGCAAATAGAAGGCTGGCGAACCAGATGAGTAGAATGATGTAATTGATGATCAGGCTCAAAAGCAGAAAATCATGGATTTCCTTGATGCTCATGCTAATTCCTCCTCGGATCAGATGTTTACAACGAGCCGGTAGTGATCAGGCGGTAAAGAAAGAAGGCGCCTACTGCCATCATGGCATACATCGGGATATCTCCCCGTCGGGTGGTTTGGCCAGCAGGCGCGGAGTTGAGCCAGCGCCAGAAGAAGAACAGGATGAAAGCCAGCAAAGCTGCGCCTGCCAGGCCTTCACCGGTGCCGAACAGGTTTTTGAGCAGATGCTTCAGGAGGCCATCTTCACGGAAGATCTCGTGGGCAATGCCGACAATACCGAGCAGTAACAAGCTGACACTGGCGACTGCGAGCAGCGTCTGAACCAAGGAGTCCGGTTTCTTGTTTTCGTAGTTGTGTTCAGACATGGCCTGCTCCCTTGAGCGCTGGATGTTGCCAGTTTATCCCGGATTGGCCGGCAAGTATTCAGCAGGATCGACAGACTTGCCCTGGCGGCGAATTTCAAAATGCAGTTTCGTTTTATCGGTATCGGTATTGCCCATTTCGGCAATCTGCTGGCCACGTGTTACCTGGTCGCCTTCCTTCACGAGAATTTTACTGTTATGGGCATAGACCGAGAGGAAGTCGGCATTGTGTTTCACAATCACAAGCTTGCCATAACCGCGCAGATCCGAGCCGCTGTAGATGACTTTGCCGGGTGCTGCGGCAACGATGGATTGTCCGGTACTGCCGCCGATATCGATACCTTTGGCGCTGCCGGCATCATTGAATCCGGCTAGCAGCTTGCCATTGGTTGGCCATGACCAGGTGATACCGGCGATTGTTGCTGTCGTGGTTGGTTTGAATATCCCTGCTGCTGTGGCTTCCGTTGCAGCAGGTTTTGTTGCTGTGTTTATTGCTGGAGCGCTGGCCGGTTCGGGAACTGCCGCCGCTTTTGCCTGCACGATGGGTGCGTTCAGTGCCTGTTCGCTGTAGGGTTCACGCAGGGCGCGAGGTTCACTGATTATCGGCGCTGTTGCCGGTGCGGTCTGGCTGCTCGTGACACTGCTGCCGGTTTCGCTAGTGACTATAGTGCTGCTTTCGCTACCGGCTATAGTGTTGCTTTCGACACCGCTGCTCCCAGAACCCAGCGGGGTAATTATCACATCAGGACTTTCTTTTGCAGGGGTGACAGCTGGTGCTGTAGCCACGGTTGTTTTTGGCTTCAGCTTCAGTTTCTGGCCGACATAGATAGTGTAGGGCGGACGAATGTTATTGGCTTCGGCAACTTCCTTGTAATCATAACCATGGTCAAGGCCGATGCTGTATAGCGTGTCGCCGCGTTTAACGGTGTAGATATCTGGGCGCCAGTCTTTCGCAACGGGTTTGCTGGCTGGCATACGATCGATGACAGGGGCTTTTTGGCTGCTGGCGCAGCCGGCGAGGAGGGCGCAAAAAAGCGTAAGACTGAAAAAACGTATCAAACCTAAAAATTTCCCTGCATAAAGATTAAAAAATCCGAGTCAGCTGGTGCCGCCAAGCAATGGAACAAACTTCACCGCTTCCAGTTTAGTCTGGAGATATTCGGTTTCAGTTCGTTCAATTAAATACAACGTTTGCTCTTCTGTTCCAACCGGAATCACCATGCGTCCGCCGATAGCGAGCTGCTCCAACAGGTCGTGCGGGATATGGCCGGAGGCCGCCGTGACGATGATGCCATCGAAAGGTGCCAATTCCGGCAGCCCCATGGTGCCGTCCGCGTGTTTCAGCTTGATGTTGCGTGCGCGTAGCTCGCGCAGGTTGCCGCGGGCTTTCATCAGCAGGGGGCTGATACGCTCCACCGAATAGACTTCCTTGGCGATTTTGGACAGGATCGCCGTCTGGTAGCCACAGCCGGTGCCGATTTCCAGCACTTTTTCCGGCTTGCCATTGCCGCGCAGGATTTCAGTCATGCGGGCAACGATATAGGGTTGTGAGATGGTCTGGCCGAAGCCGATTGGTAAAGACACATCTTCATAGGCACGTGAGGACAGAGCCTCATCAACAAAAATGTGACGAGGAATGGTGCCCATGGCCGACAGGGTTACTTCGTCACGGATGCCTTGCTCCCGCAAGCGTGCCAGCATTCTGGCTCGTGTGCGTTGCGAAGTCATGCCTATGCCACTCATCACGGAGCTCATTCCCCTGTCCTCACTGATTTCATGATTCGATTCTTAAATTAAGCCAATAAATTAAAAGCCCAGCCATCTGGAGAGCTGATCCATCTGTTTGTGTTGTGTCAGGTCGACCTGCAGAGGTGTAATTGATACCTGCTCAGCTGCCACTGCATAGAAGTCCGTGCCGGGGCCTGCATCCTGCGCGCCACCAGCAGCACCCACCCAATACACGGTTTCTCCTCTGGGGGTATTGGTCTTGATGACGGGCTCGGCCTTGTGACGTTTGCCCAGCCGGGTGACTGCCATGCCATGGAGTTCTTCGTATGGGATATCCGGTACATTGATATTGAGCAGGACTGGGGGCGGCAAGCCGGTCTTGTCGTAGCGTTTGACCAGGTCGACCATAACGCGGGCCGCTGTCTCAAAATACTGTACGTTGTGGCGCGACATGGAGATGGCGAAGGATGGGATGCCCAGCAGATAGCCTTCCATGGCGGCGGCAACGGTACCGGAATATATTGTATCGTCACCCATATTGGCGCCGTCATTGATGCCGGAGACGACCATGTCCGGCAGCTCGCTCAGGAGGCCGGTTACCGCCAGATGCACGCAATCGGTTGGCGTGCCATTGACATAATAGGTACCGTTACTGGTCTGGCGGACTGTGAGGGGGCGGTCCAGGGTAAGAGAATTACTGGAGCCGCTACGGTTGCGCTCAGGCGCTACCACCATGATGTCGGCGACTTCGGAAAGATGCTCCGCCAGAATATTGAGACCGGGCGCGAAATAGCCGTCATCATTGGAAAGTAATATACGCATGCGCCGATTATAACCGAGTCATGCCCAAGTTTTAATGTTGCAAATGAATCATGTCTGGTGACTTCTGGTCAGCTTTGCATAAAAAATCGTACAGCCGAAAAAAATCACGGTGAGCGAGACTTCAATCATAGCCAGTTGCGCTGACAGCCCTGTATCCGACCAGGCCCTGACCACGCCTTCGGTGAAGTAGAGCAGGATGAACATGGATGCCCACTGATAGGTATAACGTTTGCCGCGCAGAATGCCGAACAGAGGCAACAGCAGCGGCACGGCCTTGAGGATGAGCATGGAACCTTGTGGTCGCAGTGGTGCCAGCCAGCCTTCCCAGGCAAGGCAAAGCAGGATCAGGGCAATCAGGCTGACACTAGCACCGGTTCTGAGTGAGTGTGTCATGCGCGGCAGGTGCTTCATGCCCGGCAAGCCTTTGCAATTTCGACCAGCGCGGCACGTGCCTCCATGGCGTCATGGATGGGTTGCTTGAAGTCGAAACGCAGAATCTGTTGGTCGGTGCGCAGGTCAAAGCCGTCAGCGTCGATGCCTGCCATTTCAACGTTGTCCGGGGTTATGCCGTGGAAATGCTGGCAGTAGATTTTCATGTTTGCCTGGTGGTCGTTATTCATGTGTTCAATGATGCCGGCTTCCTGTGCAATCAGCGGTGAGCGTGGAGACCTGAATTCTGCGCCGTCGAGCCAGCCCATGCTGCCGAAACCCGCGATGTAGCGCGCCTGTCGAATCTGCAGACGGTAGAACAGAAAGTCGTGCATGGCGAAGTATTGTTCAGCTTGCGGCAAGTAGCGCTGATAGCGCGCCTTCAGCAGTCCGTCCTGTTTGTCGGTCTGCTCTGCCTCACCCAGCAGCGTCAGCCGGGCGCTGGCCTGCAGGTCTTCAGCAGGAGAAAACACCAGCAGCGAGACCTTGCAGTCGGCCATGATGTTCTTCGTATGTTCGGCGATGGTGCTGATCAGCAACAGCGGCTGACCGTCATGGTCGAGCACGAAAGGCGCGACGGAACCGAACGGATAACCGGAAAATTTTACCGAGTTGGTACACAGCATGCCGCTATGCGTGCTGCGCAGGAACTGCCTTGCCTCATCGACCAGCGACATCAGGCAGCGAGTTTTAATGCGGTCTGGGCGAGGCGTTTGCCGAGGGCGATACAGAGTTTGCGCTCATCGTCGGTAATGGGCCTGTCATCTGCCGTGCCGCCGATATGGCTGGCGCCATAGGGGGTGCCGCCGGAACTGGTGGCGCTCAATTCTGGTTCAGAATAAGGCAGGCCGACCATGACCATACCGTGGTGCATTAAAGGCAACATCATGGTGATGAGTGTCGTCTCATTGCCGCCATGCATGGAGCCGGTCGAGGTAAAAACTGCCGCAGGCTTGCCAATCAGTGAGCCCTTCAGCCACTGGCCTATGGTGCCGTCGAGGAAATATTTCATGGGGGCAGCCATATTGCCGAAACGGGTTGGGCTGCCGAGCGCCAGGCCGATGCATTCTTCCAGATCCTTCAGTTCGGCATAGGGGGCACCACTCTTCGGTACATCCGGCTCGGTTGCCTCGCAGTTGGTGGAAACCTTCGGCACGGTACGGATGCGGGCCTTGATGCCATCAACAGAATCGACGCCGCGCGCGATGAGCTTGGCCATTTCATGTACGGCACCGCCCTGGGAATAGTAGAGAATCAGAATTTCGTTCATTTTTTCCTCTTGTCCTTGATACGTTGTTTCTGCGTGTCGATTTCAAACAGGCCGATGGCCTTGATCAGGTCGCTGAATTTTGCGAAGCCGTAATTGCGCGAGTCGAAAGCAGAGAAGTTTTTGACGATATGTTTCTTCACTTCGCCCATGTGAGCGAAGCCATCCTCATCGGATAATGCCTCGATTGCCGAGCGGATCAGCGAAACCAGCTTGGCATCCATCGCCAGTTCCTTGGAGCTTTTTCGGCTGTCGGCAGCGGGGCCAGTCTCGCTGGATGACTGTGTGGTTTTGGTGGCCTTCTTTTTTTGCTCAGTACTGGATTTCCCTGCACTTTCTCCGCTACGAACAGTAGCTTCGGGTTCCAGTTCCAGTTCCGGTTGCTTGTTCTGCGAGAGGATTTCGAAGTATTTGAATTCGTTACAGGCCGCTTGCAGCGATTCAGGGGTCTTTTTCTCACCGAAGCCATAGACCAGCTTGCCTGATTCACGGAAGCGTATCGCCAGCCGGGTGAAGTCGCTGTCACTGGAGACGATACAGAAGCCATCCAGCGGTGCAGTGTAGAGCAGGTCCATGGCGTCGATAATCAGTGCACTGTCAGTCGCGTTCTTGCCTTTGGTGTTGGCATATTGCTGAATGGGCTGGATGGCGTGCTTGGGCAGGATTTCCTTCCATTTGCTCATCTGGTTCTGCGTCCAGTCGCCATAGATGCGACGGACACTGGCTTCGCCGAACTTGGATATTTCCTCGAAAAGGTCATCGATAATATCAATGACCTTGAAGGTGTTGTCGGCATCGATCAGCACCGCAAGTCGCGGATTGTTGTTGTCAGTGCTCATGAGATTTTCCCCTGGAATTACCATGCTCATTTGAAGCTGAAAGTATACAGGACATCGACTGCGCTTTCCGAGCCAGCCTGGGTTCTGAGCGACCAGTTTTTGGTGAGATCGTAAGTTAACCGGGCGACATTGAGCAGCCCTGTGACCTCCTTTTCGTAACTCAGATAGAGATTGGGTGCCAGGCGTTTGCCCAGGCTGACGCTGGCAGTTTCGGCATCGCTGCCACCGATCTGGAAGGTATCGAGTCCGGCAGTGCGTGCGAAGCGAGTCTGCAGTGGCACCGACTGACCCTGAGAGAGCAGGGCACCGGCAGCCAGCGACAGCATGGCAAACTGATCCTGACCGACGCGGTCCATGCCATGACCGAGCACTAGCCAGGCGAGCTTGTCGCTGTCCGACACTTCGGGGATGGAAACCAGTTTGATGGCGGGATTGAGTACCGTGCCGCGGATTTCGACGCCGGCCCGTACGGCCAGGTTCTGGCGTAGAGCAAGGATATTCAGTCCCGGATTATCGACCGGTCCGCTGAAGACGAGTTGACCGCGCTCGATGTTCAGCACCTGACCATAGGCCATATAGGTGCCGGCGGCATTGATTGCGCCTTCTGCCCGCCATGGTTGTCCAGGCTCGCCGTTGAGCGTCATGCTGCCTTTCAGTGTGCTGTCCAGTCCGCGGCCGCGAAGCACGAACAGACTGCCGGTCTTGTTGCTGATGCCGATTTTCAGACCGGAAACCTTCAGCTGCAGTGGGTGTTCTTCGTTTTCTGCCTCACTGCCGATAATGACTACATCGTCACCTAATGACGGTTTATCCTCACCTGCCAGCTCGATCAGTCCGCGAGTGATCTCGACCTCGCCGCCCACCTCCATCAGCTTGCCGCTGAGCCGGGTGTCGAGATTACCTTCAATGATCATCATGCGGTCAGTGCGCGACACTGCCGTGAAGTTTTCAGCATGCCATTGCAGCGCCAGTTGTGGTGCGCCGTCTTGTAGTCTCAGCGAGCCTTTTGCAGTTAGAAATCCGTCACCGCCCTCGAAGCGGGCCTGCTTGACCAGCAGCTGGTCATTGCTGAAGCTGGCATCAAGCACTCCGTTGTTCAGGTTGACACCCTCGCTGGGCACTGTCAGCGTGAGATTCTGCCCCTGCAGCTTACCTGTCAGATCGGGCTGTGTAATGGTGCCCTTGCCTTGTAATGTCATGTTGACCTGACCGTCAATGACCGTGCCCATCATGCTCTCCGGTAGTGGAAGCCAGATCAGTGATTTCAGTCTGGCATTGGCGCTGACTTCCAATGGGGCCTGCTGGCTGAGGGCGAATCCCGATGGGGTGGGGTCGAGTTGTGTGGCAAGGGCAAAACGCAGTTCCCCCAGCACTTTGCCGATGGCATGGCCGCTGACGCTGACCCGGTTTTTCTCAAGTAGCAGGCTGGCTATCAACTCGTTCATTTCAAGCTGACGGGTGCTGCCGTCGGCTGTGATGATGCCGATGTCGCCGTCAATGAGCCGGATATCGGCGCGGCCGTTGGCTTCGTCATCTGCCTTGATGTCCCATGAGCCGGAAAACACCGGGTTGCCTGACATGTTGGCGGGAAGCGCAAAAAAGATTTGCGGCACAGCGCTGAGATCGAGTTGCTCCAGACGGCCGCGTGTGCTCAGCCGGCCCTTGCCGTTTTGCAGTTGGTCGATATGGAGATAGCCACCGGCAAAGCGCAGGGCCAGTTTTTCCATATTGAAACCAAGCCTGGTGTCATATTGCAACTGGGCTTTGCCTTGCATCTCGACCGGCCTGTCGCCCTGATAGCTAAGCTTTTCCAGTTGCGCGTGCCATTGCCCGCTTTCGACAATGCGGCCGTTGATCAGCGTGTGCAACAGAGAAGGCTTGGCACTTTTATTCGTTGCTGTGGTTCTGAGCTCGATCTGGTGCTGATCCAGACTGCCGCCGACTGTCAGATTGGCATGGAAAGGTGCATTGCCTGGCAGGCTGAAATTCTCTGCGCGTATTTCCATGTTCAAAGGCGCGTCATGCGTGTTGCTTAGTGCCGCCTTGCCGGATAGTTTTTCGACCTTTATGTCGCCATTCATGCTCAGCTGCTCGGCAAGCCATTCCATGTTGAGTGTCAGACTGTCGAATTGACCGGTCATTTTGCCTTGGGCATTGAAACGGCCGCTCAGTGATTGCCTGAAAGCCGAAAGATCATCGAAGCCTGCCTGCCAGCTTAGCGTGGAGTCCGGTTTGCCCAGCGCGCCATGTGCATGCAAGCGGTTGTTTCTCAGATTGGCATTCAGCTCGATCTGCTCGATGGCCTGTCCAAGCAGACGTGCGCCGGCTTTAAGTTCCAGTGGTGCGTTCTGCCATACACTGTTGACGGTTTCGAGACTAATGTGCAGATCAGCCTGCGGTGCCAGTCGGCCTTGCAATAGCAGATCGGCATTGAGCCGGTCATGTTCACTGTTTCCAAACAAGGTTGCGAATTGCGTGAAGCTGGCGCGGGCATCCAGCGGTAACTGATCATCCAGTCCCAGATGGCCATTGATCGCGAGCCGGCCAAGCAAGGTGCCTGAAGCCATTCTGCTGTGTTCACGTAGCAGGGCAGTCTGATTGCCGGTTTTGCTCAGCAGTGCGGTAGTGCTGAACTGCAATCGCTGTAGATCGCCTGCGATATCGAGTTCCAGATCATAAGCCTGTGTGGTGCCGGATTTTTGCAGGAACAGCTTGCCGTTGAGGGCAAAAGGGTTGGCATTGTTCATCGACATACTGCTGCTCAGCGTTCCCCAAGGGGTCTCGGCATGAGTCAGTTCAAGCTGTAGCTGGCGACTGTCCGCTTCCAGGTTGAATGCAACATCTGACAGCGTATGTCGCTTTTCGCCATCGACAATAATCACCTCGGCGACCCTTGCGGTTTTTATACGGATGGGAAAAGGCAGGTTGATTTTGGCCGGCAGTCCTGAGCCGGTAGTAGCGGGCGGCGGATCCTGCACGATGGTGATGAGCAGTCTTTTTGCATGCACATCCTCGACCAGCAGCTTGCCTTCGGCTGTGGGGGAGATGCGCATACTGGAGCCGATGTTTTCCAGCGACAACTGCATGAAGCCGAGATCGTAGCTGATACTGTCCACGCTGGAACTGATACTGATGCTGGCCGCTTGCGCGGTAAGCATGCTGTAGAAAAGCACGGCAGTAAGCGTGGCCTTCAGTAGACGCGTCAGCATCAGAAGTTCACCCCCAGGTTGAAATGCAGGCGATATTCGCCGGTGTCCTCACCATAGGCAATGTCCGCACCGAGCGGACCCATCGGGCTTTTCCAGCGCGCACCCAGCCCATAACCATAGACCGGTTTGATCTCGCTGGTTTCGTTGGCGGCATCGCCGAAGTCAGCAAACAGGGCAATACCCCACTGGCTACTGAGCCATTGCACGACCTCGACGCTGCCAGTGAGGAGATAGCGGCCACCGATGATGGCATTGCCTTCTGACACCCCCAGGCTCTGATAAGCATAACCGCGTACGGACTGGTCGCCGCCGGCCCGAAACAGGTAGGTGGCGGGAGCGCTATTGGCACCAGTCACTGCGCCTATTTCGAGTCGTGTCATCAGTTGGGTGCTGCGGGTCAGCGGGTAATAGAGCTGGGTTTTGGCATAACTGCGCAGGAAAGTGCCCTCGGACAGACTTTCGAGGGGAGCGCCGGTGAAATTCATATTGAGCAGATAGCCGCGACTGGGCATCAGGTCATTGTCGGTGCGTCTTAGAGTCATGCCGTAGGACAGCGTGGCGGCATCCTTGCGGGAGGATTCCATCTCTTTGACTTTCTTGTGTTCGATCAGATAGTTTGTGCCTATGGATTGCTCGAATCGATAAGTCCCCCAGCTGCGTTGCAAGCCGAAGTTGCTGGTTGTCAGTATCTGATTTTCGATGTCTTCGCGTGCAGTATGGTTGCTGAAACTGTCGCGATAGCCTTCTTCTGTCGTCGGCAGGGTGACGCTGGCGTTAAGCGATTGTGCACGCTGCTCAAGCCGTAGACTGGTGTTCAGGCGCCAGCCTCGCCCCAGTAGATTGAGATCGCTATAGGTCAGCTGAGTCCTGGCGCCGGTGTTGGTGCTGGCGCCGACACCGATACCAATCTTGGTAGACTTGTTTTCCGTGAGTCTGACCTCGACCGGGATGGGCGCAGCATTATCCTGTTCGACGTTGGCTGTGACTTCAACGCTAGAGAAATAGCCGGTCGATTGCAGGTCGGACTGTAGTCGCAGCAGCCTGCTCTGGCTATAGTCGTCACCGGCTTTGATCTGGTTCAGGTGTCGGACAATGGCTTCTGGATAGCGCTCCAGACCATTGATGGAAAGTTCACCGAAACGCCGGCGATTACCGCTATCCACGCTAACTGAAAGCCGGACATTATTGGCTTTGCTGTCTACTTCGGCGCGGCTTAGTGCAATTCTGGCATTGGGATAGCGATAAATCACGAGTGCCGACAGCAGTTTGCGCTTTTCCTGATCCCAGGCTTCCTGGGTGAATGGCTGGCCTCTGACCAGAGACCATTCGGCTTTCAACTGGCGGACATTTGGCTGCTCATCTTGTACCTGCTGGAGGATCTCACCGGTGAAGCTCAGTGCAATTTCGCTAATAGTGGCCTGTTTGCCCGGGCGGATGATGAATTTGATGCTGGATTGGCCTGCCTGCTTGTTGATCGAGGGCTCGACACTGGCCGAAAAATAGCCTTCCGTGGCCACCAGCGCCTTGATTTCGCGTGGAGCGGCACGAATCAGGCGAGACCACTCGGTGTCATTCAACCGAGGGTTGTTGAGGGATTGGGATATCTCCAGGTGTTGTTGCAACAGATGTTCGATGGCAGGGGGTGCGTCGAATTCAATTGAGTATTGCTTCGGTGCGGCATGCGCGATACTGCCTGTCAGTAGCAGGATAATCAGAATCGTGAAATATGATAGGTCACTTCTGGTGCCGTTGGGAAATTGGAGTCTGCCAGAAGTTGCAACACCGTTAATTATTTTAGACCAGCTTTTCGGCAAGACTCCGGATCCATTTCTATATTGACTTCGCCAGTTCTGCGGCTTTGCCCGTGTAACTGGCAGGCGTCATTTCCAGTAATGCCTGTTTAGCTGTTTCTGGAATCTTCAATTCATGGATGAATGTGTGCAGTGATGCTTGATTGATGCCGCCCTTGCCTCGCGTCAATTCCTTCAGTTGCTCGTAGGGGTTTTCAATGCCATAGCGACGCATCACAGTCTGAATCGGCTCGGCCAGCACTTCCCAGTTGTGGTCGAGGTCGTGTGCCAGTTGCCTGGGGTTCGATTCGAGTTTACCCAGGCCTTTCAGGCAGGAGTCATAGCCCAGCAGCGTATAGCCAAAAGCGACACCCATGTTGCGCAGCACGGTGGAGTCGGTGAGGTCGCGTTGCCAGCGAGAGATTGGCAGTTTTTCCGCCAGATGGCGCAACAGGGCATTGGCCATGCCCAGGTTACCTTCCGAATTCTCGAAATCGATTGGGTTGACCTTGTGCGGCATGGTGGATGAGCCGATTTCGCCTTCTTTGACTTTCTGTTTGAAGTATCCCATGGAGATATAACCCCAGATGTCGCGGTTTATGTCGATTAGTATGGTGTTGATGCGTGCCAGCACGTCATAGAGCTCGGCCATGTAGTCGTGCGGCTCGATCTGAATGGTGTAGGGGTTGTAGACCAGTCCGAGGGATTCGACGAATTTCTTCGCGAAGGTTTCCCAGTCGAACTCAGGGTAAGCGGATAAGTGCGCGTTGAAGTTGCCGACAGCGCCGTTGATCTTGCCCAGAATCTCGACCTTGGTTAATTGTTCGCGCTGACGACGCAGGCGGTAAACGACATTAGCGAGTTCCTTGCCCAGTGTGGTCGGAGAAGCCGGTTGGCCATGCGTGTGTGACAGCATTGGCATATCGGCCAGTTCCTTTGCCAGCGCGGTGAAGCGGGCAATCAATTTATCCAGCATCGGCAGTAGCACCTTGTCACGACCCTGTTTGAGCATGAGGCCGTGCGAAAGGTTATTGATGTCTTCTGAAGTGCAGGCGAAGTGGATGAATTCGCTGACAGCGCGAATCTCCGGATTGCCGTCGAAGCGTTCCTTCAGCCAGTATTCCAGAGCTTTGACGTCATGATTGGTGCGGGTTTCAATGGCCTTGACCTGGGCTGCCTCGGTTTCGCCGAAGCTGTCGATGGCCTTGGCCAGTTCTTCTATGGTGCTGGCACTGAACGGCGCAATTTCCTTCAATGCAGTTTCCCTGGCCAGGGCTTTCAGCCATTCCACTTCGACCAATGCGCGATAGCGTATCAGGGCGTATTCGCTGAAGAATGGACGCAGGCCGTCGACTTTTGATTGGTAGCGGCCATCCAGTGGGGAAAGGGCGTTGAGGGGAGATAGCTCCATGTTGAAACCTTTTTGAATGCGATAAATCAGGAACCGGTGATTTTACCCCACATGCACACAGTCAAAAAACACTATCTTGCAAGTCTGTAGAATTGTCTATGCTTCCTGCTGTCATATATTCCATATGAGTGCATAATTCTCGACCATAAGATGTCAGGTTTGGTCATATATGGCGACTGAATAGACAACGTAAACAAAAGGCCTGGGTGATGAAAAAACTTCTGATTTTGTTATTGATGCTGGGCGTATCTGCGCTATCGCGGGCAGAGATTACCAACCCGCCCAGTGTCGAAGACAATTTGCGGGAAATGGACAAGGACCGTAACGGAATGGTAACGGTATCCGAGGTGCGTGCCTACTTGGAATCCAAGCATGGCAAGGACTATGAGAAGTCCACGCTGGATAAATTGCAGTCTTTTGAAGGCGGAGCCAGTTGCGGCACGCCATTTGCCCAACCTTTCTATTAGGCGTCCAGCAGCACGGCTTATTGCTGCCCGGGTAGCAACTGCCGTACTCTGTGTAGTCTGCAATTAACGTGCTTGGGCTGTCACGGCCCCAAGACTGCCAAGTGACCGTTTCATGTGGTCTGTGCAAGCGGTATAATCCAATTTTGGGTTTTTTGATTGAAAGTCATGCTGACCGCTTACCGAGAACATGTTGCCGAGCGCGCTGCGCAAGGCCTCCCGCCTTTACCCCTGAGTGCAGAACAGACCGCGGATCTGGTGGAACTGTTGAAGAATCCGCCTGTTGGCGAAGCGGATTTCCTGCTTGAACTACTGGAACATCGTGTGCCTGCCGGTGTAGATCAGGCAGCCTATGTCAAGGCGGCTTTTCTGACAGACATTGCGCATGCAACGGCAGCCTGTGCGCTTGTCACGCGCTCCAAGGCGATTCAGTTGTTGGGCACCATGCTTGGTGGTTACAACGTGCAATCGTTGGTCAGACTGCTTGATGGTGAACTGGCGTCTGAGGCGGTCGCAGCACTTTCTCATACCATACTGATGTTTGATGCCTTCCACGATGTTGTCGAGAAACGGAAGGTGGGCAATCCGCATGCGCAGAAACTGATGGAATCCTGGGCCAATGCGGAGTGGTTTACCCGCCGCAAGGTCATGCCTGAGGAAGTGAAAGTGGTTGTCTTCAAGGTGCCGGGCGAAACCAATACCGATGATCTTTCGCCTGCGCAGGAAGCCTGGTCGCGCCCGGACATTCCGCTACATGCCAATGCCATGCTGGTAAGCAAGATGCCGGATGGCCTGGCGACGATAGCCAGACTGAAGGAAAAAGGCCTGCCTCTGGCCTATGTTGGCGATGTGGTTGGCACCGGCTCATCACGCAAATCCGCCATCAACTCAGTGCAATGGTGGATGGGGGAGGATATCCCTTTTATCCCCAATAAGCGTACGGGTGGCGTGGTGCTCGGTGGCAAGATAGCGCCTATTTTCTTTAATACGGCCGAAGACTCCGGGGCCTTGCCTATCCAGTGTGATGTAAGTCAAATGGAAACCGGTGATGTCATCACTGTTCTTCCCTATCAGGGCAAGGTGCTGAACCAGCAGGGCGAACAGATTTCCAGTTTTGAGCTGACTCCCTTGACCATGCCGGACGAAGTTCGAGCCGGCGGCCGGATTCCATTGATTATCGGTCGCGGCCTGACGGCGCGTGCGCGTGCCGAGCTTGGTTTGGCAGTTTCTGAAGTATTCCTGCGCCCTGATCCGGTGGCAGACTCAGGCAAGGGTTATACCCTGGCACAAAAGATGGTGGGACGCGCCTGTGGCTTACCTGAGGGTGTTGGCGTGCGCCCCGGCACTTATTGCGAGCCGAAAATTACCACAGTCGGTTCTCAGGATACGACGGGCGCCATGACCCGTGATGAGCTGAAAGAGCTGGCATGTCTGGGTTTTAGCGCGGATATGGTGATGCAGAGCTTCTGTCACACAGCAGCTTATCCCAAGCCGGTCGATATCAAGTTGCAGCACAGTCTGCCCGAGTTCATTTCCAGCCGGGGCGGCGTCAGCCTGCGTCCAGGCGACGGCATCATCCATTCGTGGCTGAACCGCCTGTTGTTGCCCGATACCGTGGGTACCGGCGGCGATTCCCATACACGTTTCCCGATAGGAATATCTTTCCCTGCAGGTTCCGGTCTGGTCGCATTCGCCGCTGCAATGGGTGCGATGCCGCTGGATATGCCGGAATCCGTATTGGTGCGCTTCAAGGGCGAAATGCAACCAGGTATCACCTTGCGCGATCTGGTCAATGCGATTCCTTATGCTGCCATTCAGAAGGGTGAGTTAACCGTTGGCAAACAGGGCAAAAAGAATGTATTCAATGGTCGTATTCTGGAGATTGAAGGCCTGCCTGACCTGAAAGTCGAACAGGCTTTCGAGTTCGCCGATGCTTCTGCTGAGCGCTCAGCCAACGGCTGTACGGTACATCTGAACAAAGCGCCGATCATCGAGTTTCTTAGCTCCAATATCGTGCTCATGCAGAACATGATCGATAACGGCTATCAGGATGCCCGCACTCTGCAGCGCCGTATTGAGGCCATGCAGGCATGGCTTGCTGCGCCCGAGCTGTTGCAGCCGGATGCCGATGCCGAATATGCTTATGTGCTGGAAATCGATCTCAATGAAATCAGGGAGCCGCTGGTTGCATGCCCTAATGACCCGGACGATATCAAGTCTTTGTCGGCCGTGGTTGGTGACAAGATTGATGAGGTATTTATCGGCAGTTGCATGACCAATATCGGCCATTATCGTGCTGCCGCCAAGGTGCTCGAGGGTTCGGGCAATATTCCAACCCGTTTGTGGATTGCGCCGCCGACCCGTATGGACGAAGCAGAATTGCGCGACGAAGGTGTCTATGCCGTGTTCGGTGTAGCCGGCGCACGTACCGAGGTGCCCGGCTGTTCTCTGTGCATGGGTAATCAGGCACGCGTCGCGGATAAGGCGACAGTGTTCTCAACCAGTACGCGTAACTTTGACAATCGCATGGGTAAGGATGCGCGGGTCTATCTGGGTTCTGCCGAACTGGCGGCAGTCTGCGCCAAGCTGGGCAGAATGCCGAGCCCGGAAGAGTATCTGGCAACGGTGGGCGACAGGCTGACGAAGAATTCGGCGGAAATCTACCGATATCTCAATTTCCATCAAATGCCAGAGTATCAACCGAAAAAGATTATCCCGATCATAGAAGCGGCATCCTGAAAGAGGGGGTCGAATGGACTATTAGTTGCCTGTATGGCTGGATTATGTGGGCTTTGCGTATTACAATCGTAGCCGATAATCCAAGATATTTTATGCAAATGCAGTAATGCAGGTGCGCGCAAAAATCGAAAATTGCGCGTCGTACAGGCTGGCCTACCGATGATTGATTATGAGTCTAAATAATAATTCCAAGCGCACCGTTTTTTATATCTCAGATAGCACGGGCATCACCGTTGAAGCGCTGGGACTGTGTCTGCTCTCGCACTTTGAGGGGCTGTCGTTGAAGCAGGTGCGCATGCCCTTTATGGACTCGATGGAGAAAGCGAGGGAAGCGGTCGAGATTATCAATGCCACGCAGGAACGCGATGGTATAAGAGCCATTTTATGCATGACAGTAGTCAATCCCAACATTCGGGCGCTGTTCCACCTCACAGGCGCACATTGTCTGGATATGTTCGGCACCTTCGTCAACCCGCTTTCCTGCGAGCTGGGCATGCCCGCCAATGAGACGATTGGCATGTCCCGACGCGTGGCAGGAGCTGAATATCGCAATCGAATCAATGCCATTAATTTTACGCTGGGCCATGATGACGGCATTACTGAAGCCGGACTGAAGGATGCAGACGTGATTCTGGTGGGCGTGTCGCGTTGTGGCAAGACACCAACCAGTCTCTATCTGGCGATGCAGTTCGGCATGCGTGTAGCCAATTACCCGATCATACCGGAAGACCTGGAGCGCAATGCCCTGCCCGGTACTCTGGTTGATTATAAAGACAAAATTTTCGGTTTGACTATAGACCCGCGGCGGCTGAGCAAAGTGCGTGGCGAGCGTCGCCCCCACAGTCATTACGCCGACTTGGAGAACTGCAAGAATGAAGTGAAGCAGGCGGAAGATTTGATGCGGCGTGAAGGCATCGTCACACTGGATTCAACTTCACGCTCAGTGGAGGAGATATCTTCATTGATCATGCAACAGCTCAGTTTCAAAGCTGCCAAGAATATGCTGCTGAATTAGGGGTTACTCATTGGATGTAGCCGGTGTTTTGAGTTTTCAAGAATTACAGTTTGGTATAAATAATAATTATTTCATAAGGAACTTGGTATGCAAGCCTATGTAATCCCATTAGAACAACTGGGTATGCAGGATGTTGATCGTGTCGGTGGAAAGAACGCTTCGCTCGGCGAGATGATCAGTAACCTTGCTGCGAGTGACGTACGCGTTCCCGGAGGCTTTGCAACCACAGCTCAGGCTTATCGCGACTTTCTGGCACATGAAGGGCTGGAAGCGCGCATCAAGACTGCGTTGGCGGCATTGAATGTGGAGGATGTGGTTGCCCTGGCCAAGACCGGCGAGCAGATTCGCAAGTGGATCGCCGAGGCACCCTTGCCAGCACGTCTGGAATCAGAAATACGCGAGCATTACAGCAAACTGGACGCTGGTACCGATGCCAGCTTCGCGGTGCGCTCCTCCGCCACTGCGGAAGACATGCCAGATGCTTCTTTTGCCGGTCAGCAGGAAACCTTCCTCAACATCCATGGCATCGAGAACATCCTGCACGCCATCAGGGAGGTGTTCGCTTCGCTCTATAACGATCGCGCTATTTCCTATCGGGTGCATTCCGGTTACAACGATATTGAAGTCGCGCTTTCTGCCGGTGTACAGCGCATGGTACGTTCCGACTTGGGCGCTTCTGGCGTCATGTTCACGCTGGATACCGAATCTGGTTTCCGTGATGTGGTCTTTATTACATCCTCTTATGGACTGGGCGAAATGGTGGTGCAGGGTGCCGTCAATCCTGACGAATTCTACGTACACAAGCCGCAATTGCAGGCAGGTTTCCCTGCCTTGATACGTCGTGGTCTTGGTTCCAAACAGCAGCGTATGGTGTTCAATACCGAGCGATCAGCCGGCCGTTCAGTGAAGATTGAACAAACGACGACAGAAGAACGCAATAAATTCTCGCTGACCGATGCCGAAGTGCTGGAGCTGGCGCGTCATGCGATAGAGATCGAAAAACACTACGGCTGTCCGATGGATATCGAGTGGGGTAAGGATGGCCTGGATGGCAAGCTTTACGTGGTGCAGGCACGTCCCGAGACTGTCAAGTCGCGATCAGGGGACAAGGCAATTGAGAAATTCAACCTGAAAAAGCGCGGCACCGTACTATCCGAAGGCCGTGCCATTGGCCAGAAGATCGGTATTGGTCCGGTTCGTATTGTGCAAAGTGCCAACGACATGCATCTGGTCAAGACTGGCGACGTGCTGGTGACGGACATGACGGACCCGAACTGGGAGCCGGTCATGAAAAAGGCGGCAGCAATCATCACGAACCGTGGCGGTCGTACCTGTCATGCAGCGATTATTGCACGTGAGCTTGGTATTCCGGCGATTGTGGGTTGCGGTGATGCCACCAGCGCGCTGGTCGAGGACGATATCGTCACCGCCTCCTGTGCTGAAGGTGACACAGGTTATGTCTATCAGGGCGAGCTGCCTTATGAGAGGACTGTACAGGAGCGCAAGGCGTTGCCGGAGATACCAGTGAAACTGATGCTGAACGTAGGCAACCCTTCGCTGGCCTTCGAATTTGCCCAGCTGCCTTCCGCCGGAGTCGGTCTGGCAAGACTGGAGTTCATCATTAACAATCTGATCGGCATTCACCCCAAGGCTATCCTGCGCTTTGATCTGGTGCCGCACGATCTGCATGATGCCGTTGCGGAACGTACGCGTGGTTATGCCGACCCGCGCAGCTTTTATGTCGAGAAGATCACCGAAGGCGTATCGACACTGGCTGCAGCCTTCTGGCCGAACAAGGTTATTGTCCGGCTGTCCGACTTCAAGTCCAACGAATACCGCAAGCTGATAGGCGGCGATTTGTTTGAACCTATTGAAGAGAATCCGATGCTGGGCTTCCGTGGTGCAGCACGATACATTTCCAAGGACTTCCGTGACTGCTTCGCGCTGGAATGTGAGGCGATGAAGAAAGCACGTGACGTGCTGGGTTACACCAATATCGAACTGATGGTACCGTTCGTGCGTACTTTGGAAGAGGCGCGTGGCGTTGTGGAACTTTTGAAGGAACATGGCCTCAAGCGTGGTGAGAATGGCTTGCGCCTGATCATGATGTGCGAGATTCCATCCAATGCGTTGCTGGCGGAAGAGTTCCTGGAATATTTCGATGGTTTCTCCATTGGCTCTAACGACCTGACTCAGCTGACTCTGGGCCTGGATCGTGATTCCAGCCTAGTGGCAAACAGCTTTGACGAGCGTGATGCGGCAGTGAAGAAGCTGCTGTCCCTGGCAATCAAGACCTGCAATGCCAAAGGCAAGTATGTCGGCATCTGTGGACAGGGCCCTTCCGACCATGTCGACTTTGCCGAATGGCTGATGGCTCAGGGTATCCAGACCATGTCGCTGAATCCAGACACATTGATCGAGACCTGGAACACGCTGGCAAAGGTCGCCAAATAACAAACGTAGTCTCTGCAAAAAGCCCATTCACTGCTCAGCTGGTAATGGGCTTTTTGCTTTTGTGACCATGGGCTGATGAAGCTACATGAAATTAAAAAAATTGTTTGTGGAGAGGGAAGTGTAGTCATGAGTTCTATTGAATCAGTAATGCATGAAACCCGATTGTTCGAGGCAAGCGACGCTGTGAAAGCCAAGGCGGCGATTCCCAGCATGCAGGCCTATCAAGCTTTATGTGATGAGGCCGAGCGAGATTACGAAGGCTTCTGGGCCAAGCTCGCGCGCGAGTTGCTGGACTGGAAAAAGCCTTTTACACAGGTGCTCGATGACTCCAATCCTCCTTTTTACCGTTGGTTCGCCGATGGCGAATTGAATGCCTCATACAACTGTTTGGATCGTCACCTGGCGACACGCGGCGACAAGATCGCGCTGGCCTTTGAAGCTGATGACGGGCAGGTCACGCATGTCAGCTATCGCGAATTGCATCGGCGTGTCTGTCGCTTTGCCAATGGCCTGAAGAAGCTCCGCCTGCAGGTGGGTGATCGCGTACTGATTTATATGCCTATGGGCATTGAGGCAATCACTGCCATGCAGGCTTGTGCACGTCTTGGCCTGACGCACACTGTGGTATTCGGTGGTTTTTCCGCCAAGAGCATACAGGAACGTATCCATGATACCGGTGCGCGCGCGGTGGTGACTGCCGACGGCCAGTTTCGTGGGGGTCGTTCACTACCGTTGAAATCTGCGGTGGATGATGCCCTGCAGATGCCAGGCTGCGAGAGTGTTGAAAAAGTTATCGTCTTTCGTCGCAGTGGCATCGACATTGCATGGAGTGCCAACAATATCTGGTGGCATGAGCTGATTGCCGATGTGCCTGATGATTGTGAGCCGGTCTGGGTCAATGCCGAGCATCCTTTGTTCCTGCTCTACACATCCGGCTCTACCGGCAAACCCAAGGGCGTGCAGCATTCCACGGCGGGCTTTCTGTTACACGCCATGAACACAACACGCTGGGTGTTCGACGGCAAGGATGAAGATGTGTTCTGGTGTACTGCCGATGTGGGCTGGATCACCGGCCATACTTACGTGGCTTATGGGCCTTTGGCGCTGGGCATGACCCAAATTGTATTCGAAGGGATTCCTACTTATCCTGATGCCGGTCGTTTCTGGCAGATGATACAGAAGCACAAGGTCAGTATTTTCTATACGGCGCCGACCGCTATCCGCTCCCTGATCAAGGCTTCTGCTATCAACCCGGCTGCCCAGCCGAACAAATATGATCTTTCCAGCTTGCGGCTGCTCGGTTCTGTCGGTGAGCCGATCAACCCGGAAGCCTGGATGTGGTTCCACGAACAAGTTGGTGGCGGTCGCTGCCCGCTTATGGACACCTTCTGGCAGACTGAAACCGGTGGCCATGTCATTTCGCCACTGCCAGTGACACCGCTGGTACCCGGCTCCTGTACCTTGCCCTTGCCTGGAATACAGGCGACAGTGGTCGATGAAACCGGTCAGGAATTGCCATGGGGCCAGGGCGGCTTGCTGGTCATCAAAAAACCCTGGCCTGCGATGATACGCACTATCTGGGGTGACCCGGAGCGCTACAAGAAATCCTATTTCCCTGCCGACCTTGGAGGCCGGATTTATCTGGCTGGCGATGGCGCGGTGCGTGACGCCAAGACCGGTTATTTCACCATTATGGGTCGTATTGACGATGTGCTGAATGTATCCGGCCACCGCCTGGGCACGATGGAGATTGAATCTGCATTAGTCGCCAATCCCTTGGTGGCAGAGGCTGCCGTGGTGGGTAAGCCGCATGACATCAAGGGTGAAGCGATTGTGGCCTATGTGGTGTTGAAAGGTGCGCGGCCGGAAGGTGAGGCGGCGAAAAAAGTCGTAGCAGAGTTGCGCGAATGGGTAGCAAAAGAAATCGGCCCCATCGCCAAGCCGGATGAGATTCGCTTCGGCGATAATCTGCCGAAGACCCGCTCAGGCAAAATCATGCGTCGCTTGCTGCGCTCGTTGGCTAAAGGCGAGGAAATCACCTCTGATACTTCCACTCTGGAGAACCCGGCCATCCTGGAGCAACTGAAGCAGGCGGTGGCGTGACACTGATTAAAAACGAAGACCTGATTGCGAGCGTCGCCGATGCACTGCAATTCATGTCGTACTATCACCCGGTCGATTTCATTCAGGCTTTGGGCGCGGCCTATGATATGGAACAGTCGCCCGCCGCCAAGGATGCCATCGCACAGATTCTGACCAATTCGCGCATGTGCGCCGAGGGCAAGCGGCCTATCTGTCAGGACACCGGCATTGTCGTCGCCTTTGTCGACGTCGGCACCGATGTACGCTGGGAGCAGGGTGCTGATATCGAGGGCCTGATCAACGAAGGCGTTCGTCGTGCTTACAGCATGGCAGTGAATCCACTACGGGCTTCCATCGTTGCTGATCCAGCCGGAAATCGAATAAACACTTTCGACAATACACCGGCGGTGACGCATGTCAGACTGGTACCGGGCAACAAGGTCGAAGTGAAACTGGCTGCCAAAGGTGGCGGTTCGGAGAATAAGGCACAATTGGGCATGCTCAATCCGTCAGACAGTATCGTTGACTGGGTACTTTCGCAGGTGAGCGCGATGGGCGCCGGCTGGTGTCCGCCCGGTGTGCTGGGCATCGGTATCGGCGGTACTGCCGAAAAAGCAGTATTACTGGCGAAAGCCTCCCTGATGGAAGAGATTGACATGCCGACATTGAAGGCACGCGGCCCACGCAACAGAATCGAGGAGCTGCGCATCGAGATCCTGGACAAGGTCAATGCACTGGGCATCGGTGCACAGGGTCTGGGAGGACTGACCACGGTGCTGGATGTGAAAATCCTGGATTACCCGACGCATGCGGCATCGCTGCCGGTAGCGGTAATCCCCAATTGTGCGGCGACACGTCATGCGCACTTTACACTGGATGGTAGCGGCCCGGCGACACAGGTTACGCCGAAGATGAGTGACTGGCCTCAAGTGGCCTGGGCACCCGACCCACAAGCCAGACGTGTGAATCTGGACACCTTGTCTGCGCAGGATATTGAAAACTGGAAGCCTGGCGAAACCTTGCTGCTATCTGGAAAACTGCTCACCGGACGGGACGTCGCTCACAAGCGCATCGTCGAATTACTGTCTCAGGGTCAACCCCTGCCGCAAGGCCTGGATTTTACCAATCGTTTCATTTATTACGTTGGCCCGGTCGACCCGGTGGGCGACGAGCCGGTGGGTCCGGCCGGTCCGACTACAGCGACTCGCATGGATAAATTCACCGATACCATGTTGGCGCAGACGGGTCTGCTTGGCATGATAGGCAAGGCTGAGCGCGGTGAGGTGGCGATTGACGCCATACGGCGGCACCGTTCGGTCTATCTGATTGCCGTTGGTGGCGCAGCTTATCTGGTTGCCAAATCCATTAAGTCCGCACGTGTGTTGGCTTTTGCAGAGCTAGGGATGGAGGCGGTTTACGAGTTTGAGGTGATGGAGATGCCGGTGACAGTTGCTGTTGATATACACGGTAACTCTGTGCACGAAAGCGGACCAGAGAAGTGGCGTGGCATTTCCATCAGTGCACTGCCCTGAACTGCCCTGAATGGGTGAACAATGAAAAAAGGCTGACATCTTGTCAGCCTTTTTTCATTGTTACGATATTACCTAGTGAGTGTTGCTGGTTGTATGCGCCATCAGTTTGTCGATGTAGGCAATCGAAACGGCAGAAACCACGAAGGCCATATGGATGATGGTTTGCCACATGATGGTCTCCTGATCCATATTGTGGGCATTGATGAAGGTCTTCAGCAGATGGATGGATGAGATACCAATGATGGCTGTTGCCAGCTTGACCTTGAGCAGGTTGGCGTTGACATGGGACAACCAGTCCGGTTCGTCCGGGTGGCCGCTGAGGTTCAGGCGTGAAACGAAGGTTTCATAGCCACCGACGATGACCATGATCAGCAGGTTGGAAATCATGACGACATCAATCAGACCCAGCACAATCAGCATGATGTCAGCTTCAGCGAGATTCGGCACTTTTGCCACCAGATGACTCAGTTCCACCATGAAGTGGAACACATAAACAGCCTGGGCAACGATAAGGCCTAAATAAAGTGGGACTTGCAGCCAGCGACTGCCGAACAGAATGGTGCTCATCGGACGTAAGCGTGGTGGAATGATTTGTTCTTGCATAATACTTTCTGAAAATAGGGTCGAAAAATGGCAGCCGCAAATGATAACAAATGTGGCTGGTACAAACAGGATTATTTATACAGCGACTAGGAGAGCTTTGGCAGGTTTTTGTTCCCGCGCTGCAGTTACAATGCATGACCTATGCAAAATGCTTTGTTGAGCTTACGTACATTTCTGCCGGCGATCGCCTTTTTTGGCGGCTTCGTTTGGGACACATTAACCATCGGACGTCAAGTCGGTGTCTGGGATCTGTTCATTCTGGCTGGCTACCTTGCCTGTGCTGCGACAGTGCTCTGGTGGTTGGGCTATCGCCATAGCCTGCAACAGGAACCCATAAAGCTGGAGCGTATTCCTTATCTCGCCTTGCAGTTTCTGTTTGGCGGCCTGTTCAGTGCGCTGTTTATTTTTTATATCAAGAGTGCCAGTCATGTGCTTGCTCTGTTATGGACACTGGGGCTGGCAGCATTGCTGATTGCTAACGAATTTATTGAAGACAAATACCGGCGTTTTACCTTGACGTGGACCATCTTCGGTTTATGTGCGATTCTGCTGTTCAATTTCCTGCTGCCATTCATCATGGGCAGTATCCACTTTGTCTGGTTTTATCTCAGCACACTCGCCGGCGCATTGCTGGTCTATGCCTTGCGCCTGATCACGCCCGGTCGCCCCGGTCGCATCGGGCCTGTCTGGCTGATTGCCGCGATTCTGGCGCTTGCCTATCCGCTCGATATTATTCCGCCAGTGCCACTGGTCAAGCGAGAGATGCAAATGGGGGTGGAGTTAAAGAGAGACGCAGGCAAATACCAGTTGCTGGTCGATGCAGAAACGCCACTGAATTACTTCGGGCGAGCATTCCGGAATGAAATTCATCTTGTTGCAGGAGAAAAGCTTTATTGCGTGACTTCAGTATTTGCACCACGCGGCTTGCGTGCAAGGTTGTACCACCATTGGCAGTATTACGACAGCCAACAGGGCTGGATCAGTACCGAGCGTATAGGATTCGATCTGGAAGGTGGTCGTGATGGTGGTTTCCGTGGCTATACCTATAAACAGAACATTCCGGCTGGAGAGTGGCGGGTGAATATTGAGACTGAATACGGCCGGACCGTAGCGATACACAAATTTGTCGTGATCACTGCTGATCCGGGCGTGGCGCGAGAGTCTGCCAATATCCTCTAAGCAGATGGTTCGCCGGGAGAGTTAAGTGATCTGCGACTCCAGTACATAATCAGCACCTTCATCCATGCCGAGTTTCTCCAGTAGGATGGGCATTGTTTCGGCCAATAGCTGGGGCAGGGTGTACGGTGGATTGACGATGAAAAGTCCGCTGCCATGCATGCCGAAGCCATCGATAGAAGGCGTGTGTACCGTCAGGCTGACATGTAGCCAGTTCTTCAATGGCAGTTTTTTGAGCTTGTCCACCATCTGTTGCGGTTCCGGTCTCTGCAATAGCGGATACCAGATGATATAGGTGCCGGTGGCGAAGCGCACCAGGCTGTCCTTCAGCATCTCAACGACGCGCTGGTAGTCTTTCTTCTCTTCATAAGGTGGATCGATCAGTATCACGGCACGGCGCTGTGGTGGCGGCAGCAATGCCTTGATTCCGGCAAAACCATCCTGTGCTTCGGTCATCACCTTGCGATTACCCGGCCCCAGGCCCAGGGATTTGAATGACTGATTGAGCAGCTTGTAGTCGTTGGGGTGCAGTTCGAACAGGCGCAGGCGGTCATCTGGACGCATTGCACTGTAGGCCAGTATGGGCGACCCCGGGTAATGCCTGAGCGATTGATCCGGATTGAAGCTGCGGACGAGTGCTATGTAGTTAGCGACAGCGAGCGGCAAGCCTTTTACATCCCATAACTGGCCAATGCCGCCAGAGAATTCTGCATTCTGTGTGGCATAACCTTTATCCAGCGCATAGCTGCCGGCGCCGGCATGGGTATCGATATACCAGAAGGGCTTGTCTTTCTGTGCAGCATGTTTCAGTACCTGCAGCAGAACGGTATGTTTCAGCACGTCGGCATGATTGCCGACGTGAAAGGCGTGACGATAACTAAGCATGTAAAAGTTTCTGGCTTATTATTGTGAAGGGAGTCAAAAGGTCTGGCCGGCCGGGTTATTCGATGATGCCACAGGCAATGCGGGCACCACCACCCCCCAGCGGTTTCGGATCGTCGCGATAATTATCGCTGCCGGCATGGATAATGATGGCGCGGTCAATGACATCGGCCAGCTTGAGTCTGGCTGCCAGCATAGGCTGTGTAGTACTGCCGTCAGCGGCTACCACCAGTGCCGGCAGATCACCCGAGTGACCGGCACCTGCCGGCCCTTCATGCTTGCCACTGTTTGTCGGGTCGTAGTGCCCGCCTGCACCCAGGCCGGCGACTTTCTTGCCCTCCTTTTCCAAGGTTGCACAGCTGGGATTCTGGTGAATATGAAAACCGTGTGCGCTTGGTGGCAGTTCGGCCAGGTCAGGCGTGATGAGCAGGCCTCGTTCGCTGTCTGCCAGTTTGATGATGCCAATGATTTTGCCCACGCCTGCTTCACTGATGGCACGCATGGCAACCACTTTTTCGGCCGCCATTGCAGGCAGGCTGGCAAACAGGAATATTGCAATAAGCAGATGGCCTAATTTCATGATGGAATCCTTGTATTGAGTTGATACAGGCTTTGTGACAGCTATTTCGCCATTGTATTCCATCAGAGTGACTTGTATCGACCATCGAGTCGTCAACCAATACAAATTGCTGACGTTAGCCCCAGAGTAATACTTTTATATGAGATGGAAGGAAGCTAACATGACAATGACTAAAATTTTTGGCATTAGCGTAGCAGTTGCTGCATTGGGCCTGAGTAATGTATACGCTGAAGATGCAATAAAAACGACCGAAGTGCAAAAAGCCGAAGCACAGGAAGCCGTTCATAAAACTGGGCGTGGCTGGGCATCTGACGTCAATCAGGATGGCAAGGTCAGTTACGAGGAATTCCGTGCAGCAGGTGAGCAGCGCATGGAAAACCATTTCAAACGTGTGGATGCCAACGGAGATGGTTTTATCGACCAGACTGAAAAACAGGCGATGCGTGAAAAGTGGGGCGCCAAACACAAAGTTAGAGGCGAGCGTTGCCACAAGCCGGATGGCGCCAAAGCCTACTAACTTGAAAGCCTAGTTACTCCAACAGGCACCTGATTTCAGGTGCCTGTTTATTGTATGTTTTGAATGTCTGGCATTTTTTAACAATTATTTCTTTCTCGCATTGGATAGTGCTCCTTAGGCTGCTAGCATAACGGTCTATGGCACATCATCATTCGCATTCGCATAAACCGAGGTCGAGCAGCCGGGATGTTCTGTTCTGGCCTTTGATCCTGACAGGTGGATTTGCCGCAGTTGAAGCGCTAGGCGGTTGGCTTACAGGTTCGCTGGCATTGCTGGGGGATGCCGGGCATATGGTTTCAGATGCCGCAGCGTTGGCCTTGGCCTGGTTTGGGGCATGGGTTGCACACAAACCGGCCAATGCCAGGCACAATTTCGGCTTCCTGCGTGCAGAGGTTCTGGTAGCGTTGGTTAATGCCTTGCTGATGCTGGCGGTGGTTGTCGCCATCGTCTATGAGGCGATGGAGCGACTGCAATCGCCCCAGGCCGTGGCAGCCAGTGGCGTGATGCTGATAGCGTTTGTTGGCCTGATTATTAACCTGATTGTGGCTGTGCATCTGCATCGCGAGCAGCATACAATCAATCACCGTGCAGCCTTGCTGCATGTGCTGGGTGATCTGCTCGGTTCAGTAGCCGCACTCACGGCAGGTGTGGTCATTTATTTTACGGATTGGACTCTGATAGACCCGATACTGTCCATATTCATTTCAATCCTTATTCTGGTTTCCACCCTCAGATTGTTACGCGAAGTGGTGCATTTGCTGATGGAGGGCGTGCCCGGCCACCTGGATATTGATATCATCCGGCAAGACCTGTTGACGGTTCCCGAGGTGGAGGGGGTGCATCATTTACGCGTCTGGTCATTGTCTTCGGAAGTGGTCGCGCTTTCTGCCCATGTGGTGGTCAATGACAAAAGTGAATGGCCTATGATCCTGGAAATGATGCGGCATATTCTGCATGAGCGCTTTGCTATACAACACGTCATCCTGCAGCCGGAATTCAACCACACAGGCAAGCAGGACACGGAAGGTTGCTGGCTGACAGAAAAATCGGCTGAACAAAACCGGGTAAATATTGATGATCATGTCTGATACTAACCGGAGCTTTGATATTGAGTGCCGCAAGTGTCCGCGGCTTGCTGATTTTCTCGATCAGATCAAAATCCAGCACCCGGTTTATTTTGCCAGGCCCGTCCCATCTTTTGGCGATGAAACACCAAAGTTATTGATTGTGGGGCTCGCGCCAGGCATGCATGGTGCCAATCGTACAGGGCGGCCATTCACAGGTGACTATGCAGGAGTTCTGCTTTACCAGACCTTGTATAAATTCGGGTTTGCCAGCGCTGATGCGTCGATATCGGCGGATGACGGTTTGCAATTAAAGGGCTGCCGCATTACGAATGCGGTCAAATGTCTGCCGCCGGAAAACAAACCCAGCGGAGAGGAAATCAAGGTTTGCAATCAGTATCTTGCCGCCGAGCTCGCCAGCCTGCCCGAGGATCTGATAATCCTGGCGCTGGGTAATGTCGCCCATCAGGCGGTGCTGAAAGCACAGGGTCTGAAGATTGGAGCCTATAAATTCAGCCATGCTGCGCGCCATGCTCTGCCAAGCGGACAGATACTCTATGACAGCTATCACTGCAGTCGTTACAACACGCAGACACGGCGCCTGACCGAAACCATGTTTCATGCAGTATTCGAATCCATTCACCACGAACTGAGGGGATAAACATGCCTTACATCAATGTCAAACTGGCCGGCTCGCTGACACACGAGCAAAAAAGCAAAATTGCTGAGGAAATCACCGATACCATGGCACGTATTGCCAACAAGCCCAAGGAGTACACTTACATCGTTTTTGACGAAGTGCCGGGTGAGAACTGGGCGATAGCGGGTGAACTGCTGGATAAATAGCCTGCTGTTGACCTGGAGATGGTTAATAAATTGCAACAATGAACATGAGTGCGTCTGGGTTTGACCCCAAACCTGTCCTGAAAGCCTTGCCTAATCTGCCCGGCGTCTATCGCATGATCAATGCGCAGGATGAGGTGATCTATGTAGGCAAGGCCAAGGATCTGAAGAAGCGCGTGTCTTCTTATTTTCTGAAGAACCTGCCGAGCCCGCGCACGCGATTGATGGTGGCTAATATCGTGCGCATAGAAACGACGGTGACGCGTTCCGAGGCAGAGGCGCTATTGCTTGAGAACAACCTCATCAAGAGCTTCATGCCGCGTTACAACGTGCTGTTTCGCGATGATAAGTCCTATCCCTATATCGTGCTGACCGGCGATGAGTTCTCGCGGCTGGCTTTTCATCGCGGCACACAGCGCAAGGGTAGCGAGTATTTCGGGCCTTTTCCCAATTCTGTGGCGGTTCGTGAGAGCATCCAGCTGCTGCAGAAGGTGTTCCGTTTGCGCACCTGCGAGAATACCGTGTTTGCCAATCGCTCGCGGCCTTGCCTGCAGTATCAGATTGAGCGATGCACGGCGCCCTGCGTAGATTATATTTCGGTGGAAGATTATCGCCGTGATGTCGCCCATGCCACGATGTTCCTGCAGGGGCGGGAACAGCAAGTGATGGATGAGTTGAGCGCCAAGATGATGGAGGCCGCTGAACGACAGGAATATGAGCTGGCAACCGTCTTTCGCGATCGCATGCAGAGTCTGCGGCAGGTACAGGCCCGGCAGTTCGTCAGTGATTTCAATGTCAGTGATGCCGATATCATTGCCTGTGCCGAAGAAGCTGGAGAGTATTGTGTGAATCTGGTGATGATACGTGGCGGCCGCCATCTGGGTGACAAGAGCTTCTTCCCCAGGAATGCCGATGGCTGCGACATCGAAGCGCTGACTGTGGCTTTTCTTGAGCAGCATTATGTCGGTCGGAAGATGCCTCCACTGATTTTTGTCGGGGTGCCGATTGAAACAGCGGCGCTGGAAGAGGTCTTGACTGAGCAGGCAGGGAGGCGTATCCGTATCAATACCAAGCCCATTGGTGACAAAAAGGTCTGGATGAAGATGGCGCAAACCAATGCAGAACTGGCATTACAGCAGCGTGCCACTTTGCATGTCAGCCAACAGGGGCGATTGCAGGCGCTGCGTGAAGCCCTGGATTTGAGCGAGAACACCGAGCGCATCGAGTGCTTCGATATCAGTCATACTATGGGTGAGGCGACGGTCGCCTCTTGTGTTGTCTTCGATAAGGGCACCATGCAGAATTCGGAGTACCGTCGCTACAACATTAGCGGCATTACGCCGGGGGATGACTACGCAGCGATGCGCGATGCACTGACGCGGCGCTACAAAAAAATTGCTGCAGGCGAGGGCAAGATACCTGACCTGATTTTTATTGATGGAGGCAAGGGTCAGTTGGGTGTTGCCGTGGAAGTAATGCGCGAAGTCGGTTTGTCCGATATCCTGCTGGTGGGGATCGCCAAGGGTGAGGAGCGTAGACCCGGTCTGGAGCAGATGTTTTTTGCCGACCGCGATACGCCGGTAAGCCTGAAAAAAGATCACCCCGGCTTGCACTTGCTGCAACAGATACGGGACGAGGCCCATCGTTTTGCCATCACCGGTCACCGCGCCAGACGCGGAAAGACACGCATGCATTCGTCATTGGAAGATATTGGTGGCATCGGCGCCAAGCGCAGACAGAAGTTGCTGACCCGTTTCGGCGGGCTGAGTGGAGTCAGGAATGCCAGCATCGATGAATTGGCCCAGGTGGAAGGCATCAGCCTGGCATTGGCAGAAAAAATTTATGGAGAACTGCATTGAGCAGAATGGACTTGGATAAGGAGCTGGTTAAATGAAATGGAATATTCCCAATAGCCTGACATATCTGCGAATTTTGTTGATCCCGGTGTTTGTTGGTATTTTTTATCTGCCAGCTGATGCAATAGCTCCGCATTGGGTAAATTTTTCCGCCACCTCGGTTTTTGCACTTGCTGCGGTGACTGACTGGCTCGATGGATATCTGGCCCGCGTACTGAATCAAACTTCCGCTTTTGGCGCCTTCCTTGATCCAGTGGCAGACAAACTGATGGTGGCGGCCGCATTGATCGTGTTGGTTGAGCTTGAACGCACGGGTGCCGTCATTGCACTTATTATCATCGGCCGCGAAATTGCCATCAGTGCGTTGCGTGAATGGATGGCCGGAATCGGCGAACGTAGCAGTGTGGCGGTGGCAGGTTTGGGCAAAATTAAAACTGCAGCTCAGATGATAGCGATACTTTTATTGCTGTATTACGACCCGATTGGACCGATCGATATAAAATTTTTGGGGGAGCTTTTGATCTATGTCGCGGCATTTTTGACATTATTGTCAATGGCTTACTATCTGAAGGCCGCCTGGCCTCAGATGCGGGCTAAAAAATAAGCCTGAAACAGTGTTGACACATGCGTGAAAAACGCTAAAATGCTGCCTTCTTCACGCGGGAATAGCTCAGTTGGTAGAGCGCAACCTTGCCAAGGTTGAGGTCGCGAGTTCGAGCCTCGTTTCCCGCTCCAAAATAAGAAAAGGGAAAGCAACATCTGCTTGCTTTCCCTTTTTTGTTAGTCACCGTTGTACGGGTATGGCGCGATAGCAAAGCGGTTATGCCGCGGCCTGCAAAGCCGTTTAGGCCGGTTCGACTCCGGCTCGCGCCTCCAGCTTCTTCTTTTTTTGATTCCTTATTGAAATCTTTTCGCGCGCGACTTGGTTCTTTTGCCGCTGACTTTTAATCGCCCCGGTATCCAGCCGCTATCACTATTCACAATCGGATGTGCTGTCAGTTGTTTATTTGAAGCACTGGTGCGCTTGATACGTGTATTCAAAGCTTGTTCGCCAACCATGACCAAAGGGCTCAGCCTCGAAATTTCGCCAGTGAACGGGTTTTCATCCTGGCGCCTTGGTACGAATAGAGTGCCTGAAGAAATGATATTGAGTGATGGGTGGATGTTGTTGATGAGTCGCAATTCTTGCGTGCTCATGCTGTGCCTTGAAGCAAACGCATAGAGGCTTTCACCCTGATTGGCTTTAGCGGCCCTTAAGTTGATTAACAAGTGTTCATCGATTCCGTCGTCGGCTTTTGCTAGCTTATTCTTTAGCCTATTCAGACCATCTTCAGTAATCCAGATGACGCCACCGTTCGATGGAACGACCTGGCGCAGGACGCCAGCATTCAGTGTCTTGAGTTCCTGAAAGCTCATGTCAGCCAGGTTGGCTACAGAGGCTAAATCCACAGGGTGATTAAGCATGATGCTGGTGATTCTGGGGTTGTGATGAATCGATGGCAGTTGCACTCGGCTACTGGCATTGCGGAATACATTTCGGACAGCGATAAAACGTGGCACATAGTCGCGTGTTTCCTGCGGCAATAGATGTGCGATGCTGGCGAAGTCTCTGCCACCACCTGCAGCACGAGATTTTGCAATGGCGCGGGCGACACAGTTTTCTCCGCAGTTGTATCCAGCCAAAGCTAAGTGCCAGTCACCAAACATGCCATGTAAGAAATTAAGATAATCCAATGCTGCGCGCGTAGATGCTATGGGGTCTCGACGTTCATCCCTCAGCCAATCCTGCCGCAAACCGTAACGCTTTCCGGTTTCCGGTATGAATTGCCAAATGCCAGCTGCTGCCGCGGGAGATAACGCGCGAGGGTCATAGCTGCTCTCTATCACAGGCAGCAAGGCTAAATCTGTTGGCATTCCCCGGTGCTTAAGTTGGCTAATGATTTCATGAATATAAGGCGATGCGCGCTGCATGGAGCGCGTGAGGAATTGAGGATTGTTGGCGTAAAGTCTAGTGAGGTCCGTGACGCTACCCATATTCAATGCAGGCACAGAAAAACCGTCCAGCATCATGCGCCAAAAATCGATACTACTTATCTTCCCGTTTTCAGCAATTGCTTGCAAATTCTCGGCAGGATCGAGTTCAATCTGATGCGCCAGGGTTTGAATCTCAGGCGCGGCGGGTTCATTTGATAAATCCGGGTACTTGATTACGCCATCAGCATCTAACTCAATGCCATCAAAACTTTGTTCCGAGAATGCCGTGTCATGTTCGGTTTCACGCAAGTCCTCTGCATGCAATAAAGTAAAAGAGAATGCGAGTAAGGGAAGGCATGCGATAAAACGCCATGGATTTGAATGGCGTAGTAGCAGGTTGGGTGAAAGAGTCATCAGATCGACGCTCGGGCGGACATGAGACGTTAGAGTCTCGATCGCAATTCGGAATTGCGGGCAAATAATGCATTGGCCAGTTGAATTGCCACCATATATTGCAACTGGTGTGCCACGCGTGGGGAGGTGTCTTTTAGTTTTGGCAAACCTTCACGTGGAAATTTCAAAGCGATGCAAGTTTCCAGAGCGACAGCGGTAGTGGGTACTGTGAGGTTTTCAATCAGCGCCAAGATATTGAATACCTCGCCAGCGCATATTTCGTTAACAGTGAGCGTTTTTTGCAAAACAGTATCATGCTGAAATACACGCACTCGGCCACTGATCAACAGATAAGTCGAATCGCCGGAGTCTTGCTCGTTGGAGAAAATATAACCTTCAGGAAACTCAAACATGCTGCAGCAGGCGATAAACGCTTCAAGCTCTTTTTCGCTGAAACGTTCAAACGCAGGTAAATCACGCAGGAATGGTAAGAGTTTCATGGATGTCCATTTTATAAAAATTAATTATTCGTTGCTATGTACCGCAATCCTTATGCTGCTATTCTCAGTCGCGAAGCCAAAATCTCGGAGAGCAAATCCAGTAATGCCGGACCAGTCTCATCGGAGGTAAGCAAATTTTCCAATGGTTGATGCTTCAGCTTTAATGTTGTCATATTTGTGATGGCTTGCACACTTGAGCTTGCTACCATCTGTCTGGAAAGGACAGACACTTCACCTAAAATCTGTCCCGCAGCAATTTTGCCGAGATTCACAGTGTGACCATTGTCATCCTCTACATAGATGATGGCCTCGCCAGATAAGATAAAAAAGATACCATCTGTGGGCATCTTGTCCCTGAATAGGTCTCTGCCAGCCTTAAATTCTACAGTTGCGCAGTTCTTCAATAAGCGGGATAAGCCGGCTGGGGACATGCGCTCTGTAAACTGGGGGAATATACGTTGAAATTCCTTCTCGACAGCTTTATCCAGCATAGTGTTTTCTCGTAATAGGCTTGATGTAATAGAACGGTAATTATATTTATAATGGCATCATAGCTTAGTATAAACTATGATGGAAAAGAAATGGCTTAGAACATATAAAATCAAGCACTAAGCATAAAAAGCGTGTTGTACAAGAAATAGAAAAATTTATCAGACAAGCTAGCGTGATTAGTTAGGGGAAACCATGCGAAACGTACTTAGCCTTTTGTTGGTGTTGTGTTTTGTCAGTGTTGCACAGGCAGGGGTCGAAGAGGGACTTAGAGCAGCTAAGGCAGGCAACTATACTGAGGCTTACAATCAATGGATTGCCGAAGCGAACAAAGGCAACTCGGAAGCTCAGAACAATATCGGGGTGTTGTTTGAAAAGGGTTTGGGTCGACTTGCTGATCCGACGAAAGCTAAAGAGTGGTATCTCAAAGCAGCCAAGGGTGGTAACGCCAGTGCCCAAAACAACTTGGGTGTCTTGCTTGAGCGCAGTGGCCCGCAGGATTATGCCGAGGCCGCACGCTGGTATCAGGAAGCCGTCAAGAAAAATGATCGTAATGCCATGAACAACCTCGCCGCAATGATGGAGACTGGGCGTGGTGTTGCAGTGAACCTGCCGGGCGCTGTCGAGTTGTACACCAAGGCAGCACAAGCCGGTTCGCCGCAGGCTCAGAATAATCTCGGCGTTCTTTATGAAAAAGGTGTTGGTGTTGCCAAGGATGAAACGATGGCAGCCCAGTATTATCGTCAGTCTGGCCTGCAAGGCTACGCTCAGGCTCAGAACAATCTGGGTGTCTTGTATGGCACTGGTCGAGGTGTTCCATTGAGTTATGTGGATGCTGCCTACTGGTTCACACTTGCTGCCGAAAATGGCGATGCGAATGGTCGTGGAAACCGCGATGCTGCGGTTAGGAGGCTACAACCAAATGAGCTCACAGAGTTAGAGCGCCGTTTGGTTACACGCAATCAATAGCCCGGCTTGGTTTTCAATTAGGCTAACGGTTTGCAAATACCATTCAATCTCAGGTTGAACAATACGCGGAAATCCATTTCGCGCAGCCTGTTCGCATGCGTGTTATATCTGCCCATTTTGGCGTTTGCAGGCGGCGCTATACCATCTCCGCCAACGCCCGGTGCGGTTCAGGACTCCTTGCCGCAACGCAAAGCTCCCGATATCTCAACGCCTCCTCAGGTTATTTTTTATGACGATCCAGTCGAGCTGGAGGTAGAGCCCGAAGCCAAACGTTTTCTGGTAAGTGGGTTTGCCTATGAGGGTAATACGGCAGTCGATAATGCCGTGCTGCAACGTATCACTGAAAGATTCCTTGATTTACAACTTACGCTGGCAGAACTTGACCAAGCTGCCGCCAGTATTACAGCGTATTACCGTAGTCATGGTTATACCGTTGCGCGAGCATTCATTCCGGCGCAGCGGATTGAAGATGGTTTGGTAACGATACAAATTATTGAAGGACGTTTGGATAACGTTTCCTTTAAGGGCCAGAGCTGGTACCGCGAGAAATTCCTGCAATCTTATGTGGATGGTTTCACGGTCGGAGAGAATGGCGAGTTGGTGACTGACGCCAGCCTGGAACGCAGAATGCTGTTACTGAATGATTTGCCGGGTTTGCGAGCGCGAGCGACATTGGTGCCAGGTGAAAGGTTTGGCACTACAAGTATTGATATTGAAGTGACTGAAAAATTATTTGGCGCTTATTTAGGCTATTCAAATTCTGGTACTAAAGAGACGGGTGAGCATAGAGTTGATTTAAGTGCGGCAATCAATAATCCGCTAACTCTGGGCGACCAGCTCTCACTTCGCTCTATTGAATCTACCGATAATCTGTTTCGCTATCATCGTGTTGGCTACACCATTCCAATTGGCTATGACGGCTTCAAACTTGGGGTTTCCGCTTTGGAGACCGATTATAAATTAGGTGGTGACTTCAAGATTCTCGATATCTCAGGTGAGGTCAAAAGCCATGATGTCACACTGTCATATCCATTCACCCGGACACGTTCCAAAAATATCATCGGCGCTTTGCAATACCGCAAAACTACGACCAAACAATTCGTATTTGATCTGCCCTTTTCTGAGTCTTCGTTACCTGTGACGACGGCCTCTCTTTATTACAACAAGATCGATGATGACTCCTCTGCCACTGCAGTCAATCTCGCTTATACCACCAACTTCTGGTACAGCGGCGCAGACAGCAGGCAAGAAAAGGTGTCTTCCAAACTCGATGCAGATTTGACTTATCTGACTGGCGCCACCCGTAACTGGGATTTTTTCTTCCGCAGTCAAGGCGTCTATTCTTCAACGAACCTGCCGGATACGGAGAAATTCTCGCTGGGAGGATCCGAGAGCGTGCGAGGCTATCCATCAGCGCAAGTACGCGGCGATAAGGGTTATCTGATCACAATGGAAATGCGCAGACAATGGCGTGTTGCTGCGGTTCCAGGTTACTTCTCAGCCTTTGTCGATTTGGGCGGTGTGAATAACAAGGGCTTCAGTGGTTACGATCGACTGTCTTCTGCAGGCGTTGGTATGGTCTTTTTTGCGGGTAACTATGGGCGTTTTAAACTTGAGTATGCCAAGCCGCTTTCTGATGAAGATGCACGCGATGACAAAAACGACCGTGTTTGGTTTGATGTGAGTTTAAGTTATTAATCGGGCGATATTTTTCGAACTTGGGTGTATCCTGATACCCAAGTTTTAGACTACAGCAGATGAGGGGTGTCAATGCGTAGGACTGAACATCGGCAAACAATAACGCGGAGTGGATTGGCATTGCAACTTGCCATTCTTGCTCCTGCTCGTGCCGACGCCTTGCCTCAAGCCCGCCTCAAGTCAATCGTGCTATGTGTTGCAGCAGCGCTTTCAGTCTACCCGTACCTCAATGCTCATGCGCAAGACTTACCAACCAATCCTCAAGTAGTTGGTGGTGCAGCCACTGTTACCCAGTCAGGCAATCAGCAGACAGTCACACAAACGACTAATCGCGCCATCGTCAATTGGGGCGGGTTCTCGATTGGAGCCAACAACAGCGTCAATTTCATTCAGCCGGGTAGTTCCAGCGTCATCCTCAATCGCGTCATTGGCAACGACCCCTCTAGTATCTTTGGGTCGCTAACGGCTAATGGTAAGGTCTTTCTGGTTAATCCCAACGGCATTTTCTTTGGTGCAGGTTCCAGCATTGATACTGGCGGCTTGGTGGCGACCACCATGTCGATCCGGGATAACGACTTCATGTCTGGCTATTTCAATTTTGAGCGCAGTGGTGCAGGCCAGGTTGAGAATGCGGGCTTAATCACCATACGTGAGGGTGGCTATGCATTGCTGGCGGCAGATCAAGTCAGTAATACGGCTACAGGTGTCATCAATGCTCCTAAAGGTAGTGTTGCGCTGACTTCAGCAGATCGCGTGACGATTGAGACTAATCAAGATGGCCTAGTGGGCTTTTCTGTCTCTGGCAATGCAGTGCGCGAAGTGGCTAGTGTCGATAATGCAGGACTGATTTCTGCAGATGGTGGGCGCATCATGCTCTCAGCCAGAGGTGCGCAGGAATTGACCGGCATGGTGGTCAACAACAGCGGCACGGTTCGCGCACAAACCGTGGAAGAACAGGATGGCGCCATCATACTCTCCGGCTCATCCGGCACAACGCAGTCCAGTGGCGTGTTGGATGCCAGCGGTAGCCGTGGTGGCAATATCCAGGTGACCAATGAGCAAGGCGTCGCAGCAGTTGCCGGGCAATTGACTGCAACAGGTAACGCCGGTGATGGCGGCCGCATTGTTGTAGCGGGACAGCAAACCGGCTTGTTTGCCAACACCGATATCGATGTCAGCGGCACACAAGGTGGCACGGTCCGCGTGGGCGGAGAATATCGTGGTGATGCGATAGAAGGCATTACCTCGCAACAGACCTATGTTGCATCGTCAGCCAATATTAAAGCTGATGGCACGGCAGGCGATGGCGGTTCGGTCGTGGTCTGGGCGGATGACGTCACGCGCTATGACGGTAGTATCTCGGCGCGTGGTACTGGCGCCGGTAAAGGTGGGGATGCTGAGGTCTCAGGTAAAGAAGTACTGGCTTTTAATGGTACGGCCGATCTCAGTTCTACCTCCGGGAGATACGGCACGTTGTTGCTCGATCCCAATCGCATCACGATTACCGACGTGGATTTAGCCCCTGGTGACGCTCAGGATGCGCAGCTGGACGATAATGTCTTTGAAGCGGGCGATCTTGCTGGTACGGATAGCTTCATTTCTCGAGGCAAGCTGGAAGATCTGTCAGGCAGTGCCGATGTCGTACTTGAAGCAACTGAAAAAATCACCCTCAATAATCTTCTGGGGGACGGTGAGCTCAACATGCAAGCCGATAGCGGCAGTTTGACATTACGTACAACAGCGTCTTCTGTTGACGGTGGTATCGAATTTCTTAATCTGAATAATCGCATAGTGACCCAAGGCGGAAACGTCACGATCAGTGCTGGCGGCTCTGGTTCAATCAAAATCGGTGGCATCAGCAGTGCTGGCGGTGATATTAACCTTGATAGTAGTGGTGGTTCGATTACTACCGGCAATCTTTCATCTTCTGGCGGAGCTGGCGATGGTGGAATCACTATTAATAGTGGCGCTGCATTAACAACCGGAAGTCTGACTTCTGGTAACGGCAACATTGGCCTTGTTAGTACAGAGAATATGATAACTGGTGCCATATCATCTGGCGCTGGAACTGTGAGTGCTTCAAGTGGTGGCACATTAACTACAGGGACAGTTACCACAAGCAATGCCAATGTTGCGCTAACTAGCACTGGCAATATGAATCTGAATAATGTGAACTCAGGCAGTGGAGGAGTAGGCCTCACCAGTGCGGGCAATATTCACATTCGTAATGTAGACACTAGCCAAACACTTTCACTAAACGCTGGCGGGGCCATCACGCAGCAGGCTGCGACTAGAATTGCTGCGAACACGGTATCTATCGTAAATGCCTCTACTGTCAATCTGACACAAAGCAATTTTGCCAATAATCTCAATGCGAACGTCAATGGTTCCAGCTTTGCGTATAAAGATACCAATGCGCTCACTGTCAACAATGTCACTGTCAACAATGGGGCAGGTAACGCCTCTTTAAGCATAGAAACGGGCGGCACTATGACGGTGGCCGGCAACGTCTCAGTGACGGGCACAGGCAATGCAACCAATAGGTCAGCGGCTGTCATGAACTTAAGAGCAACCGGTGGAAATGTTACTCAAAACGATGGGGCGCAAATCACAGCTACTGATAATGGGGCTTTCATCAATAACACATCGCAAGAAACGCATTTTGCTCAAGTGACATTGAAGGCTGATAACGGCGGTGTTATTACAAAAAATGTATCTGCAAATTCTCCTAACGGTCGTGCACAAGTGATTGTGGATGGACGATATGGGGTAGAGGCTAGAAGTGGATCCATCACCGCCACAGCAGCATCTCAGCCTGGCGTGAGCATTTTTAGTAAAGATGGGAATATTACAACCACCAACGCCATTATAAGCACTGTTCAAACTAGAGAAGTTGATGGCCCGCAAAATTCAAAAGCGAATCCGAATAAGGTGGTTGATAAAGCAGGGGGCATCAGTATTGACGGTGGCACGCTAAACCTGGGTAGGATCGAGTCTAGAAGCACTGCTGCAAGTGGTATAGCGTTGTTTGGTATTGCAACTGCATCAAGAGGTAATACCACATTTAATCAATTAGTAAATACAAACGCAGATGCAGGAATTTCTGTGTCAACCACGGGCACGAATGCACTTGTCTCAACATCTGGCCTTGGCTTGCTCGACACTAAAGCGTTGGCGCTCACTGGAGACCGGGATAAAGGTTTTTTCAGGGTTAGAACAGATGTTGAATCGCTAACGGTACTGGGGGGCAAAGCGGTTGATTTGGACAATACCGCACATGGTGCTGGCGTGTTGACAATCTCGGCGCTGGGCCGTATTTCTGATGCCACCACTGACCCGAATACCAATACCGAGATTCCTGCGACGAACAAACCTGTTGGTGGCGTGCGCATACAATCCCAGAATATTGAGCTGTTGAGTCTGGAAAATCGTTCTACAAATTCGTATTTATTCGATGGGACTCAAACTAGCAACATTTTGGGAGTTAATTCTCAACAGGATTTGCGACTCATTGCCAATAACATCACATTCATCCCCGGCACCATACAAACTAAAGCTGACACACTTGTTCAACTCCGGCCATTGACCAATAGCCGCAATATGCAGTTGGCATTGGCGAATGCGACGATTCCTGCCAACACTACTTTTTACTCGGGTGACCAGATTGTTGGGCTGCTCAATCAATTCAACCCAGACAGCGTGATGGTAATAGGTGGCGCGAATGCAATCGATGTTTATGGCGGCACGAATGCCTATTCAGGCAATATCACAGTAGGTAGTTCAACCGCGCTGGCAGACCAGATATCTCTAGGTGATATGACGCTCAGGTTTATTACCGATGGCCGAGTGTTCAATAACTTTAGCGCGAATACCGATATACCAATATCTTGGATTAATAACTTAAATCCGCCAGATACACCTTCTCCAGGTGTGATTTGTGCATTTGGTCAGTCTTGTATTCGCAACATGACCACTGGTCAGATTTTCATTAAGGACTCATTGAAGCAAGGTAATCCTGATAACAATGATTTCAGAGATGTTGTATTCCAGGGAACTGGTTCTGGATTAGGTGGTACCGAGCCAACCGGTAACTCGGCTACAAATACCGGTGGCGGAGGAGGCGATAGCGGCGGCGGAAATAGTGGTGGCGGTGGCGGAGGAGGTAGCAATGATAACGATTCCGGCCCCGGCGGTAGTAACGCACCTTCGGATAATCCGGGCGGTGGCGGTAATGATACGACTACGCCGCAGCAGTCCGGTACAACCCAGGTAACCAATAACCCGGGGCAGGGTACCGGCAATCCTGGTGGTAACCCAGGTAGTACGACAGATCCGACCACACCCGGCGGCAACACTAACACCGGAACACCACAAGACAGTAGCAACCCAACTGGCGATACCCTCGCTGGCGGTGGTAGCTTCAGTGGTAATGATGGAAGCACCGGTAACACAGGCAATACTGGCGGCAATACCAATACCGGTGGCAACAACACTGGGGGCGGCAATACGTCAAATAACAATAATAATCAAAACACTGGCAACAATCCCACTGGTGGTGGCACGCTGAGCGATGGCTCAACTCCCGGCGGCAACAATAATACGCAAGTAGGTGATAGCGGTAATAACGGCGGCTTCACTGGGGGTGGCAATAATAGTAATAATGGCAACTCTGGAACAGGTTCAAATAACACCAATACTGCTGGTACGGGCGGCACAGGCGGGACAGGGGGCGGCACGTTCAGTGATGGTTCGGGGGCCACGCCGGGTGGCACGCAAGTGGCAGGTGGTTCAGGCGGCAGCGGCAGCAATTCCGGCGGATTCAGCGGCGGTGGTGCAAACTCAAGTGGATCATCAGGTGGTGGGGGTGCAGGCAGTTCTGGCGGTGGTACATTCAGCGATGGTTCGGGTAGCACACCTGGTGGCACTCAAATTGCGGGCGGATCTGGCGGTAGCGGTGGCAATTCCGGTGGGTTCACTGGAGGCGGTGCAAACTCAGGCGGATCATCGGCAGGAGGGGGTGCTGGTGGTTCAGGTGGCGGCACGTTCAGCGATGGTTCCGGTGCGACTTCCGGAGGAACACAAGTAGCTGGCGGCTCAAATCAAGGTTCATTCAGGTTCAGGTTCAGGTTCAGGTTCAGGTTCAGGTTCAGGTTCAGGTTCAGGTTCAGGTTCAGGTTCAGGTTCAGGTCAATCGGGCAGTTCGTCTTCACAAGGTTCTGGCGGCACACAAGGTGCTGCAGGCTCACAGGCTGATGCAGGGGGCTTCTCGGGCGGTGGCAGCGGAACAAGTGGCTCACAAAGTGCGGGTAACGATTCCGGCGGATTCGTAGGCGGCGGCTCTAGTTCTACAACAGCCTCTAGTGGCGGTTCTACTGGAGGCACTGGAGGTGGTTCATTCAGTGATGGTTCTGGAGGAGGATCTCCTGGTGGTACGATGCTGGCTGATGGTGGCCAAACTGGCACCGGTCAATCAGTTGGACAAGGTTCAGATTCGCAAGGCGGTAACGCTCAGGGTTCATCATCAGGTCAGGGCAACGACTCGGGAGCATTTTCAGGTGGCGCCTCTGGCGCGGCTGGTGATGGCGACAGTTCTCAAACACAAACTGCAAGCAATCAACAACAGACAGGAAATGGATCTGCTGGCAATGGAGATTCGGTCTTTAGCGGAGGTGCTGCTGGTGGTGGAAGTGGAGATGCTAGTGGTGATCCAACGCAAATGGCTGAGAACACACAGGAACAGTCGCAAGATTATCCAGAATGTGGAGATGAAGGGCAGAGCGTAAAGCAGGTCTCTCGTGCCGGTCAGCCTAATGCCGACATGGTTCAAATGAAAGCGACAGGCGTCAGACTCAGGGGAGATAGTGGCTCGCTCAACCAGCAGCGGGCATCATGTTCACGCGCAATGGCAACGAATTGATATTAAAACTGATATAAATAAAACTGATATAAATAAGTTGCGTGAAAGTAATGCTATTTAATTTTTGTGATACATTAGCCAAGTAATATTTTGTAACACTTTATGCAGGGGCGGTGTGCGTTGATTGGGTGGCAGAGGGTATGCCGGTAGTTTTCGAATTTTCAAATTTAACGGGGGTTGGAAATGAACACATTTATCAGTATGAAAAAACAAGCAGGTCAAGGTATGACCGAGTACATCATCATTGTTGCTCTGATTGCAGTAGCTGCGATCGGCGTATACAGCTATTTTGGCGGTACTATCCGCGCTCAGACAGCAGGTATGGCTGCTGAAATGGCAGGTGGCTCCGCAGCTACCAACCAGGCAAAAGCCAAGGCTGATTCCGATGAAGCAACTACATCAGCAGCCAAGAAGGCAACGCTTGGAACCTACGGTAACGAGCAACAGTAAAGTTGTTGTTTTACTGAGGGGCTCTGGTTGGAGCCCCTCAGCCTGAAGTCAGTGCGGCAAAAAATAATTAAGAACTAAGAATTTAAGAATACTAAAAGCCGAAGTGTGCTGTTGACTTACGGCGATATGCAAACTACAGGGGAATTTGCGGATGAAACAGCGCATTAAAAACGCTGGTTTGACGAGCATGCGCGTGTCGTTTCGACAGCGCGGTCAGGCGCTCGTGTTCATCACTGTTACATCTGTCATTGTCCTTCTTGCCTTGTTGGTCACCTACAATGTTGGCCAACTCTCATATCATAAGATCAAACTTCAAAATACCGCCGATGCAGCGGCATATAGCGCTGCAGTCGCGCATGCGCGCACGCTTAACTTTCATGCTTATATGAATCGTGGTGTGATTGCCAATCAAGTGGCGGTCGCTCAGATGGTAAGCCTGACTGGGTGGGCACGTAACTTTGAAAATACCTACAATGGTGAGTTCGCGACCATATCTACGACTCTTGCGAACCTGTCTTCACTAGGCGCGATGTGGACAACACCGTTTAACGTGCTGAAGTCTGTCAGCAAGGGTGCCAAAAATATTATCGAACCTGTGGCCGGCGTGGCAGTGAAGGCAATGGATGGCTTGATTATCGCTTTAGGCGCCGCTTCAAAAGCCTACAATATTGCAATGGCGGCGAGTATCCCAATCGACTTGATACCCAGTGTGATTGAGGAGAATGAGCCGGATGCTTCGCTGTCAACACTAGGCATGGTGGCAGTTGGCGCTTCTGCGGTTCAGTTCTTGTCCTTCACCAAGACATTCACGCCTTCCGAGCAAAAAGATGGTGCTGACCGTATGGCAAAAGTCACACAGGCGTCTACTGACATCTTTTACAAAAATCGCTCATTGCCGCCTATTTGGCCTATCCCCATTTTGATTGACCCGACGAGGTTGGTGACTTATGGCGTTGGCCCTCTGTTGATGATGCAATTCCATTCCGGTGGTGGTACGTTGAAGTCCAGTGCTGGCAATTCGACTAATCACCTTAAGGGATGGTCAAGTTTGGATGCAACTGGTCTATTTGTGATCATGTGCGTCACCATTCCTGTTTTCGGGATCCCAGTGCCTATCCCTTTCCCATTGCCACCATTGCCAGCCGGCCGCGGTGCGGCAGTCGCTGGAGCAAGTAACTGGGCAGCAAGCACAGGGTTGCAGCCTATCAATAATTTTGAGCATAGAAATGCGGAGAATACCGCAGTGGATTCATTGGCTGCTGTGCATTATGGTGCTGCGCATTTCAACCCGATGACCGCGATCCCTGCCTGGGTCAAGGTGGCGGAAGGCCCCGGTACCAACCTGGATTCAAACGCTGGTTTGCGTGGCTACCTGGATCTTGCCAAGAATGCAGAGAACACCACCAGCAAGCAGGCTTTGGCTGACAGTAATGCGGCAAATAATAACCAGAATACGCGTGCGCCAGCCTGGGTACTTGAGATTGAGCGGGAGGCGAATACGCTAAAAACTTCAACAACTGGCGGTACGCTGACGATAGGCGGCGGAACGGATGGCCAGTTGAATCTCACACAGAAGATGGATGACAGCAAAATGCGTGCGATCTCCAAAGCTGAAGCTTATTTTTCTCGCCCCAAGACTTTATTCCCCAGATACGACAATAAAACAGAGTGGGCCAGTTTATATAGTCCATATTGGCAAGCACGACTACTACCAAATAGCTTGCCAGAGCAGGCTGGTTCAATACTGGCAACGGCGCTTTTTTGATCATGAGCATACCAGCACATACATCACTAAACAGGATGCTAAACCACAAGCGGCGCTTGCAGCGCGGTCAGGCAATGACCGAGTTTGTGATTGGTACGGTGTTGTTCCTGCTGCCCTTATTCTTGATTATTCCTATGATGGGTAAGTACGCCGATGTAAAAGCTTCTGCAGCACAGACTGCTCGCTACGTGGCTTGGGAACGAACCGTCTGGTATGGCGGGGCGTCCGCAAGTGTGACTTGGCCAGGCAATTCTAAATCAGAAGCTGAAATCAGAAATGAAGCCAGGCAGCGCGTGACCTCCTTTGGCCGAGGGATTGCGAGCAATGATAAAAGTGCTGGTTCTTTTGAGCAGTCAGGCGCACGCAATATGTGGCGCAATCGCGATCAGTCGCTGATGCTGAAAAATTATAACGATGCATCGATTGGTACAATCAACAACAGCGGTAGCCCTGATATCGCCACGGGTGATGTGCTGGATGCCATCATGGTTGTGGCATCGATTCTCGGGTTCAGACTTGAAACCAATGGTTTCTACAATGGAGATGCTGCAATTTCAGTGACGACTTTGCCGATTGGAACCAATCTGAGCGGTACAAGTAGCGGACGATTTGACCCTGGTGTGCTCACGTTTAGAGACAAGAATGTCATTCTCTCAAATACATGGTCTGGCAATGGTGCAGCGCATGTGAAATCACAAACAGCAGGTTTGGCACCACTCGGATTGGTGGATGAGGCGAGTGGCTTGCAAGATGCGATTCAAATTATTGGCTGTGTTGCCATGGCTTTGTTTGCACCGGAAATATGCTTCCTGGAAGTCGGCAAAATCGAGCCGGATGTTGTGCCACCAGACAGGTTAACGCCATGATGCTGCGCGCGTGCCTTCAAACCATAGCGGGTGTTGCAATGAGCATTGGTAGCGCCCATGCGATGCCATGCAAGCTTGCAGATGTTCCGACAGGTGCGAAGGTGCAGATGATTACGCCTGATATGAAGCTTAATGGCGTGCAGCAAACCATTCGCGCATTCAACTCAAATCTTGCCGTTAACGATGTGTTGGCTTTCTATAGAAATTTATGGGCTCCGTTGGCAAATAAGGACAGACCTGGTTCGCTGGAGCAAACGACCGAAGAGTGGCATTTGATTTCTACGGTAGAAGGTAATTGTTTTACGACAGTGCAGGTGAAGCCCGATAGCAAGGGAAGTTATGCCTTGATATCGGTATTAAGCAAGCCGGATGCGGGTAGCAGCCTGAAGAAGCTTGGTGGCGGGTTTCCTGTATTGCCGGGGAGTCAGGTAGTCAACGATATGGATTATGCCGATGGCATCAGGAACGCCAGAACAATCGTCTTGAGCAACCGTTCGGACATGGCTGCTAATGTGAGCTATTACAAGACCGAGTTCGCGTCGCGCGGATGGTTGATGGTGATGGAGCGGCAGCCTGTGATCGATGGTCAACCCAGCCACGTCATGCTGCTGAAAAAAGGATTGGAAGAGACAACAATTGTGATTTCACGATTCGGTAGCCAGGTGAATGTGATCGCAAATATGGTGGATAGGCCTTAGGCGAAAGTGATGATGGGGGTAAAAATGCGCAGATTAAACCGCAGGGCAGCAAAAAATCGAATGTTGGGACAGTCCATGGTGGAGTATTTCGTGGTGACTGCTTTCACTGTGATTATTTTGATTGAAGGTGCTGACTCCTCAGCGATTCAAAGTGTGGTGACGGCAATGAAAGAAGCCTATGAAGGCTTTTCTTACGCGATGGGATTCTCTTCGAATCTCAACGCATTGTAATTATTTTTTTAGAACTTTAAAGATAAGGGCGTTGGCATGGCGCTAAGACTCGGAAAACTAAGAATCAACCGGCTGTGGGTACTGCTATTTATGGCAGTGATACTTGCAGCATTTGCAACCTGGCTGGCATTTACCTACTTGGAAAATCGAGAGAAGGCCATGCAAGAGGAGCTGTCCGCCAGAGCACAGGGCGGGCCAAAAAGTACAGTGGTGGTGCCCACCTCGGATTTGCCAGAGGGATTTGTGATTGATGAAGCGGTAGTTGCTGGCCGTGATATTGCAGCCGATTTGGTCTATAAGGATACCATTACCATTGATGATTTTGATGCGATTCGCGGCATGCCTTTGTTGCGCGATGTACAAAAGGGGCGCCCATTGATGCGGCAGGACATTATCGACCAACGCCCTAAAGATTTTTCACATTTGCTCACAAAAGGTATGCGGGCGATTACCATCGAAATCGACGAAATCAACTCGATTGCCCAAATGCTCAAGCCCGGCAATTTTATTGATTTACATTTGATCGCAACTGAGCCTGGTGAGACTCAAAGTCAAGAAGTGTTCCCATTCTTGCAACATGTGAAAGTCATCGCGACAGGCCAGGAAACGACACAGTCAGTCGTCAGCCGGGCTGCAAGAAATCCTGAGTTAGAGGGGATTGTTCCCTACGCCACAGTCACTGTGGAGGTGACCCCGGAAGAAGCCGCTTATATCGCGCTGGCGCAGCAGACCGGTAGGATTCGAGCGACTTTACGACCTAACGAAGATATTGAATTGGCGTCCTATAACGCAGTGACGACGAGAAGTCTGTTGGGTTCTGTAAAGAAGGGTGGCGCTTATTCACCCGCTACTGCCAAGGTTGAGTATATCGTTGGAGGCAAAGCAGGGTCTGGCGCATCTGCACCAATCAGTATCAACGTCCCAGGAATGCCAGGCCTGACACCAGAAGCAATCGCCGCCGGCGCATTATCGCCCGGGGTTGCAGCAACAGGTGGCCCATCACTGCAAAATGCAATCAACCAAGCCAACCCTGCGGTCTATGCGCCGCGATAATCAAGAAGATTGAGATGTCGACATGATGAATCTAAAACAGAAAAAGAATGCGCTAAAACATCTTGCAGCAATAGTTTTTGGTGCCTTGATGATATCCAGTTCTTTGGTGATGGCCGTTGATCCAGCTACAGCACCTAGCCCAAATGCCACTAAAAAATCTGTTGTGGTGACGGAAGTGCCCAATGCCAAGTTCATGGATGATGCCTATGCAGGTTCGCCATCTGGCAAGGCCGCGCAAGGCGAGGTGGAACTTATCAATCTATTCGTGGGTGAAGCCACCACACTGCCCATCAGCGGTGTCTCCAGGGTGGCAGTTGGTAACGGCAAGCTGATCACAGCCACAGTTCTGGATGGCACGGAAGTGTTGCTGTTAGGTGAAGCACCTGGGGATACCAGCTTGTTTATATGGTCGGGTAACCAGGTATTGAAGTATCGCGTCAAAATCAATACGACCGATATCCAGGATTTAACAGCGAATGTACAGGCCATGATTGCTGGCATCCCGAATGTGAAGCTGGATGGCATAGGCGATCAAGTTGTCTTGTCAGGTAGTGCCAGCAAAGCTGAGCTGCAAAGATTGGAAACTATCAGCGCCAATTCCAAACAGGTAGTTAACCTGGTGCGTGAAGAAGAGATTACGATGAAGAAAATGGTCTACGTGAAAGTGCAGATCATGGAATTTCGTCGCAGTGCGTTGGAGAATCTTGGTATTGATTGGGCAACGCAAATCAATGGCCCCGCAGCAGCTTTAACTGCTGATGTTATTGCTAATAGCAGGTTCAGATATGCTCCTTCACAGCAGGACCCATCATTCGTATCTGGCCAAGGTGCGAATGTGCCTTTGAGTATTGCTTCACAACCATGGCGTATGTACCTGGGCCTTGCAACATCAATCACATCCCGTATCAATCTGGCGGTGAGCACTGGGGATGCAGGCATCCTGGCCTCTCCAGAATTGGCGACACGCTCGGGTGGCGAGGCGACTTTCCTGGCGGGGGGGCAGGTGCCTTTGCCCGTCACGTCACCAACAGGGCAGGTGAGTGTGAGCTTCAAGGATTACGGGATCAAGCTGAATGTTTCTCCAGTAGTGGATGAAAACAACTTGATTCAAGCTAAATTGGAAACAGAGATTTCCGCGATTGATCCATCTGTTGTGGTGCAGGGAATTCCTGGCTTCACGACACGCTCCACTTCTTCGGATATCAATTTGCGTAGTGGACAGACCATTGTTCTGTCAGGTTTGGTTAACCAGGATTTGTCCAACTCCATTAACAAGTTCCCATGGTTGGGAGATGTGCCGATTCTGGGTAACTTCTTCAAGTCCAAGAACTTCCGGGCAGGACGTAGTGATTTGGTGATGTTTGTAACCCCTACCGTTATCGACCCTGCTTCGACTTCCAATCAACAGCGTTTGGAAAAGGGCAAGCAGATGCGTGAGAAGTTCGAGGGTATGTTGGGCAAACAGGGAATTGTTGATTAAGGCGTAACGGACATCTATGTTAGTCATCCAAATCAAATCGCCTAAGGGCGATATGCAGGAAGTCATCAGTCAAAACGTCACTGCCACGATAGGTAAGGGCGATGATTGTGACGTGCAAATTAAAGGCTGGACAGTCGGTAAACGCCATGCCTCTATCGTTAATAAAGGTGGCCAGCTATTCCTTGAAGATCATGGTGGCTTGAGTGTCACCGAGGTGAATGGTAGCGCAATTGAAGAGTCGTATGGGCCGCTCAAGCCGTCCGACATCATTCAGATTGGGGGCTATTCGATTGGTGTGGAAACGGTCTCAGATGGTAAGGCTGGCGCGAATGGCAGCAGTTCGGCACCGCACATTCCTTCAGTCACTGAGCCCTCTACATCCGCAAACAAGAATACAGGGCAGACAGTTGAAGAATTGTTGTCGGCTACGTTAAGCCGCCCAATTCCAGCTTTTCAGCCACGTGCATTGTCAACATCTTCTCCATTGCCCATTAGAGAGAGTGGTGCAATGCCGGCGGTAAAAGATAAGGCCATGCCTATTGTGGACGAGCCTATCATCAAGCCAAGGCCGCCTGTCATTAATAAGGAGTCATCGCCAACGCCTGCTTCCGAGGTGTCGCCAGACTTTGACCCCAATGCAACGATGAGAACCAAGGCGCGCGTGATAGAAGATCATCGCGTCGCCAAGATGACGCAGGCGAGACAGCTGATACATAACAAACTTATCAAGGTGATGGATCTTCGTCGTGTGGATGTATCGCGCATGGTGGATGATGAATTACGTACTACAGTGAGTGCCTTGATTCACGAGATTATTGCGGACACCACCGACTTGCCAGCAGGGGTCGATAAAGCGCAGCTTGCCAAGCAAGTTCTGGATGAAATTGTTGGTCTTGGTCCATTGGAAGATTTGTTAGCAGATGACAACGTGACGGAAATCATGGTCAATCGCTATGATGAGATTTTTCTGGAGCGTGCAGGTAAGCTGGAAGAGTCTGAAGTGACATTCACCTCTGACAAAGCAGTGTTGCAAGCGATTGAACGCATCGTTGCGCCATTAGGACGCCGTATTGACGAATCCTCTCCAATGGTTGATGCGCGCCTGAAAGATGGCTCCCGCGTCAATGCGGTGATTCCGCCACTTGCCCTCAAAGGTTGCAATATCACGATTCGTAAATTCGCAAAGAACAAGTTGCAGGATGAGGATCTGATCAAGTACAACTCTGTCACTGCAGAAATGATGGCCTTCCTGCGAGTTGCTGTTATACAAGGCACTAATATTGTCATTTCAGGCGGTACCGGTTCTGGCAAGACGACGCTACTCAATGTCTTATCCAATCACATCCCGGACGACGAACGTATCGTGACGGTAGAAGATGCCGCCGAGCTTAAGTTGTCACAGCCCAATCTGGTTTCATTGGAGGCGCGCCCGCCAAACGTTGAAGGCAAAGGTGCAGTACCGATTCGAGATTTGGTGAAAAACTGTCTGCGTATGCGACCTGACCGTATCGTGGTTGGTGAGTGTCGTGGTGGTGAGGCGCTGGATATGCTGCAAGCCATGAACACTGGCCATGATGGCTCTCTGACAACCGCTCACGCCAATACGCCACGAGATTGTATTGCGCGTCTTGAAGTGATGGTCTTGATGTCAGGTTTGGATTTGCCGATACAAGCGATTCGAGAGCAAATCGCTTCTGCGGTACATTTGATTGTGCAGCAAAACCGTTTCCCTGATGGTACGCGTAAGGTGACCCACATTACCGAAATTACTGGCATGGAAGCTGGCATGATACAGATGCAGGATATCTTCCTGTTTAAACAAAAAGGCTATGGCCCGGATGGCAAGGTGCAAGGCAGCTTTGTTGCTACTGGCGCCATTCCTGAGCTTTATCAAACCATGTCCGAACGCGGTATCCCGGTTGATTTGTCTATCTTCCAGAAGGGTCGGGAGTTGTAATTGAATTTCTCTATTGTTCTCGGTGCTATCTCACTCGCTGTCATTGTGATGATCTGGACCGTTTTCCAGATGGCGGAAAGCGGGCTACGTAGGCAAAAGCAAAACCTGCAAGCCACAGCTTCAACCAGTCTGCAGGAAATGTTCATCTTCGTTGACCCGACAAAGCTGTTCTATATCAACGTCCTTGCTTTTGTATTCATTCCTGGCATTGTTTATCTGATTACGGAAAACCCTGTCTTCGCATTTGCCTCAGCCATCGCCATCGTTTTAGCGCCCAAATTGCTTGTTGCTTATATGAAGAAAAAGCGTGCAAGGACGTTTGAGGAGCAATTGCCTGATGCGTTATTGATGGTTGCTGGCTCACTACGCGCAGGCGCTGGGCTAAATGTCGCTCTGGAGTCTATGGTCTCTGAAACACGTCCACCGATAAGCCAAGAATTCGAGTTGATGTTACGTGAGCAACGCTTGGGTGTTGATCTGGATACAGCACTGCAGAATATGGAAAAACGCATGCCGATTCAGGATTTCATCATGGTGGTTGCGGGCATGCGTATTTCTCGCGAAGTAGGTGGCAACCTGGCGGAGACACTGGAAGGCATTGCGGATACCTTGCGTAAAAAGCTAACCATGGAAGGCAAGATCCAGGCCCTGACTGCACAAGGACGCATGCAGGGTATTGTCATGACATGTTTACCGCTTTTTCTGATGTTCATCCTCAAGCACATGGAACCGGAGGCAATGGAGCCGCTGTTCACCACATGGTATGGCTGGGTGACATTGGCGATTGTGGCGGTCATGGAAGTAGTGGGTTATATTTTTATCCGTAAAATTGTGAATATCGATGTGTAGCTTATGAGCAACGAACTCATCATCGTATTAATTGCTTTAACCTTTGGTGCAGCGGTCATGCTGTTTGCGTTCTCACTGGGGAGACTTAAGCAGGAAGTCCCCAACGAAGACCGTGCCTATCTTGATCCACTGCCACCACTTCTTAGATTGGTCTGGCCGTTGGTGCGTTTTTTGGAGTACCACGTTGGGAAGTTCATTCCTGCTAGTGCACTGGAACGCAGTTCAAAGCAGCTACAACTCACTGGGGTGAGTTTCTTGATGAGCGCTGAGCAATTCTTTGCACTCCGATTTCTTTCCATGCTGGTCGCATTTATAGTTACTCAATTTGCATTGGGAATGCTGGAGAAAGAGTCTAATGAAGCCATTATTATCGCTTTGCTTCTAGGCTTCTTTTATCCTGTGATTTGGCTGAATGATGTACGTACCAAACGCGTAGTCATGGTACAGAAGACGTTGCCAACTTATCTTGACTACATCACGATGGCTGTTGAAGCTGGCTTGAATATGACGGGCGCCATCAATCAGGCGATGGAGAAAGGTCCGCATGGCCCGCTCAAGCATGAGTTTTATTTGGTTGTGCGTGACTTACGCTCAGGCGTGCCAAGAGCCGATGCTTTAAGACGTATGGAAGTGCGCATGCAAATGCCTGAAATCACCAGCTTTGTTGGCACTTCGATTCAAGCCGAAAAGATGGGTGCACGTCTCGGCAGCGCCTTGAAAGCACAAGCAGAACAACGTAGAACAGAACGTTTTCAGCGAGCTGAAAAGCAAGCGATGGAAGCCCCGGTGAAACTCATATTTCCATTGCTGGTTTTCATCTTCCCGCTGACATTCTTGATATTGGGTTTTCCTATCGCCATGAAATTTCTTGCATCTGGCATCATGTAGGACGGATGAGAGTTGGCAAGCTATATCGTGAGTCTGAGTTACTCATTGAGCAGGTCTGGTTAGCGGACACAGTTCTAACGCGCGCAAGAGGTTTGTTGGGCCGGCCCCAATTACAGACCTGCGAGGGATTGGTGATTGCGCCATGTAGCTCAATCCATACATTCGGTATGCAATATGACCTGGATATCGTGTTTTTGGATTCTGCGGATAAAGTTGTCAAAGTCGTCTGTCACTTGGGAAAATGCCGCATTGCCATGTCAATCCGCGCCAAGAGGACGTTGGAGTTACGAGCAGGCGAGATTGAACGTCTGAACCTCAAAATTGGCGATGAACTAAAATGGAGACAGGTTTGAAGCGAATTTTTTTTCTGGTATCGATTTTGATGACACTTCAGTTGTCGGCATGTGCGACCGATGGTAGAACAGCGGGTCAGCTTTTGCCAGATGAAAGTCGGGCGACTCCTGAACTAGCATTATTGAATCAACGCGCACAATTGGCTGATGCTGGAGGTGAGGCTGCCCAAGCAGAATCATTGTATAAAGCCGTGCTCAGACAAACTCCCAACGACACCGAAACATGGTTCCGTCTGGGAAACCTTTATGCCAATAATAATCGACCTGAAGAAGCGGCGATTGCTTATGAGCGTACTTTGGTTTCGGATAACAGCCACGTGCGTGCCTGGCATAATCTTGCGATCATTCGCTTACGTCAATCCTATGCATCTCTGTTGCAGGCGCAGGTTCTGGTTGATGGGAGTGATGCCCTTGCTGAGCGCATCGATGATGCGCTGGAGCAATTGAGCCGGTTGACGTTGCTGGAGAATGAGCCCAAGCCAACATCAGCAAGACCTGCGCTAGCGCCTCTAGACACTCTTGATCAAAATGTGATGCCTGACAAAAGTCAGATGCAGGAGCAGGATGGCGGTGCAGTGCGCGGACCGGAAAAGTAAATGAGTAGATCATGAATGCTATTAACAACAACAAGGCTCAGATCAGTCTGAAAAAGTCACGTGGCCAGTCCATGATTGAGTATCTGATTATCTTGCCTTCCTTGTTGTTGTTAACTCTTGGCGCGATTCAATTTGCGCTGCTCTATCAAATTAAGAGTCAGGTCAATTACGCGACGTATGCGGCCGCCAGGCAAGGTGCCCTGAAGAACGGTAACGCGACTTCAATCAAGGATGCGTTTGGTGCAGGCATGACGCCTTTGTTTACCAATGCACCAGACTTCAGTGGAATCCTGCGCGGCAGGGCGGTGGGAGCGATTGAAGCATTTAATCCGTTAGTCACCAAGATCGAGCGTATCAGCCCGCCGGAGTCAGTAAAAACCGATTTCGGCATTGTCGATCCTGAAAACGCGAATAAGCGCATCGTGCCGAATGATAATTTGCAATACAGACCGACTACAGTAGGATCTAATTCCAACTTGAATATTCAAGATGCCAACATACTAAAAATACGTGTTACTTATTGCGCCAAATTGATTGTGCCTGTCGCCAATGTGGCCATTTATTCATTGGTCAATGGTATTCAAGGTACGAAAAACCTTGCTGGCGAGTTTTTCTCTACCCCAACCAATGTGGCAACTACGCCAAATAGTTGTTCGCAACTCAAGGATCAGTTCGGTTCTAAGTTGAATGCCATCAATGATGCGGCCGGTGCAGTTGGCGCCGATCTGGGTTTTATTAGCTCTGCGCTGACTACTGTTTCCAACGCGCTGAGCGGCGCTACGATTCCGGTGCTGAACTGGACGATAGGCGGATACCGCATTCCTGTGACAGCAGAAGCCGTTGTCCGCATGCAATCGCCAATGAGGTTCTCACCCTAGTGAATTCAAGTTTTTTCCGTAGATCCGCAGCAGGCAGCATCTTAATTGCTCCTATCCTTTTCGGCCCCTTGCAAGCTCTGCCTGCATACGCTGGTTCAGTTACGCCAAATATCAAGGAGGGGTACTGGCGTGTCGCTGTCCGAATGACGGTGCCCAATGCTTCCGGACCATCCACCGGACCGGCACAATTCGACCGCTGTATGAATCCCAATAATATTCAAGGATTGTTGGTCATGCCGCCAAACGCGCCATGTGCTATTCGTAAATCGAGGCTGGAGAGAGACTCTCTCACATGGGAGATGAGCTGCGACCAAGGTGGTTTTACGACTGTTGCCAATGGTAAGATGCAGTTCATGGATACGCGTCTGGAAGGCGAAATTAAAACGGTAGCCAAAGGTCCGGAGACGATTCATATCACGACCAATATCGAGGGACGCTATTTGGGCCCTTGCGTGAGTCCCTCGGTACAACAAAGCCCGTCGAAACCGCCGAGCAAACTTAAAAAATTTGCAGAATGAGCTAACGATAAAGTGCAAATCAATCAGATGAAGTTTAAGTAGTTTGGATTTGGCAGGTTTCTTGCAGCTTAGGCATGGTGAGACGCTGAATGCGGGGGCATGCAGTGATGATTGTTTTGTAGTGAAAGTTAATACTAATGTATGCAGACAGTTGACCCAATGACACAGACTACGCATTCCGAACGCTCGCATGACAAGCCGGACGATTTGCTCGAATCGCTGCTTTTGCTTTGCGACCTTTATGAAGTTTCTACAACCAGGGATGCATTGACCTCCGGCCTGCCCTTGCAAGGCGGGCGATTAACGCCCGATCTGCTCGGCCGCGCTGCAGCGCGCGCAAGCCTTACTTGCAGAATTAACACGGTTGAGCTGAGTCAGATCCCCGCTGAGTTCCTGCCGGCCATGTTGCTGCTCAAGGATGAAAGTGCCTGCCTGTTGCTGGGGTGGGATGCAGAACGAAAGAATGCACAGGTAATGCTGCCGGCGATCGGTGAGGCGGAGATTCAGTTGTCTTATGAGAATCTTGCTAGTCGGTATGGTGGTTACGTGGCTGTATTCAAACCGAAGTTCCGTTTTGACCAGCGCGCGCCTGTAGTCGGCGATATCAAATTACAACACTGGTTCTGGGGGGTGCTGTCGGAAAATAGCCGTGTCTATCGCGACATCATGCTGGCAGCTTTTCTCATCAATATGTTCGCGCTTGCCATGCCCTTGTTCACGATGAATGTCTATGACCGTATCGTGCCCAACAAATCGGTAGAAACGTTGTGGATGATGGGTATAGGCGTTGCGCTTATCATCGTTGGAGATTTTATCCTGCGCACAGTGCGCGGCTATTTTCTGGATTGGGCCAGCCAGCGTGTGGATATCAAGCTTTCTTCCCGCATTATGGAGCGGGTTCTGGGTGTGCGACTAGAGAACAGGCCACTCTCCGTGGGTTCTTTTGCCTCTAACCTGCGTTCGTTTGAAACTGTTCGCGATTTCATCACTTCTGCCACTATCACAACATTTATCGATATCCCGTTTGCCCTTATATTCGTCGTTGTGATGGCCTGGATAGCTTGGCCGATGATTATTCCGGTAGTACTCGGCGGCATATTTATGCTGATTTACTCCTTGAGCGTGCAGGCCAAGATGCATGAGCTTTCCGAGACCATGTATCGTGCGACAGCGATGCGCAACGCTACGTTGATTGAAAGTCTGGTGGGCCTGGATACGGTGAAGGCGATGGGTATTGAAGGTGTGATGCAGACCAAGTGGGAGCGTAGCACCGTATTTCTGGCAGAAATCGGCGGTAAATTGAGGTTGTTGTCATCCACCATCAACAATGGTTCCATGGGTTTGCAGCAGTTTATTACCGTTAGCATGTTATTACTGGGTGTTTACCTGGTCATGCACGGTGATCTGACCATGGGTGGCTTGATTGCCTGCACCATGCTGGCATCGCGTGCATTGAGCCCGATTTCGCAGGCGGCGGGTTTGATGACGCAATACCACAATGCATCGACAGCGCTGACTTCGCTGGAGAGCATCATGAATAACCCGGTCGAACGTCCGGATGATGCAGGCTTCTTGTCCAGAAGCAGGTTCAGAGGGGATATCGAGTTTCGCGAGGTGACCTTCAATTATCCTGAATCCGAGCTGAGTGCGTTGACAAACGTCTCTTTCAAAATCCGCGCCGGTGAGCATGTGGCGATTCTTGGCCGCATGGGGTCAGGCAAGACAACATTACATAAATTGATACTGGGTTTATATCAGCCAACCAGCGGTGCTGTATTAGTCGATGGTATAGATATCCGTCAACTGGACCCTGCCGAATTAAGACGCAACATCGGCTATGTGCAGCAGGATACCAATTTGTTCTTTGGTACCATGAAGGACAACATCGCGCTGTCTACCTTACATGCAGATGATGCTGCAATTATTCACGCAGCCAAGGTTGGGGGTATAGATGAATTCATCAACCTGCATCCCAAGGGCTATGACATGGCAGTGGGTGAGCGGGGCGAAACGCTGTCTGGCGGGCAAAAGCAGGGTGTTGGCATCGCTCGCGCCGTCATTAATCATCCTCCCATATTGCTGCTTGATGAGCCGACCAGCGCCATGGACCATTCCGGAGAGGAACTGGTCAAGCAGCGGCTCAAACAGGAGGCTGTTGGTAAAACGCTGATATTGATCAGCCATCGTTCTTCATTATTTGATCTGGTAGACCGTATTATTGTTATTGACGGTGGCCGCATCATGGCAGATGGGCATAAGAAAGACATCATCGAAGCGCTAAAAGCCGGAAAAATTGGTAAGGCCTTATGAGCGGGTATGCGTGATGAATGAACGATTGTTCAAGTTAGTGAGTGATATCAATGGTTTTTTTCACAGAAACGCATGGATCACCAAGCCGGTGCAATTATTGCTGAATCGCTGGGTGCCTAACAAGGCAGAGGAGAAACCAACATGGAATCAACAGGTTGAGATGGCAATTCTAGAACAAAGTCCGCTTCGGGCAAAAAAATTGCTGTATTGGATGGCCGTTGTTCTGATCATTCTGATCACTTGGGCGAACTTTACCAAAATCGACGAAGTCACTCGAGGCGAGGGCAGGGTCATCCCCTCCGGTCAGGTGCAGGTTGTGCAATCACTGGATGGCGGGATTGTAGCGGAAATTCTGGTGACCGAGGGCCAGATTGTGAATAAGGGCGACCCATTGATTCTGATTGATGAGACCCGTGCCATTTCCTCTCTGCGTGAGAATCGTGCGCAACATCTGGCTCTCTTGGGCAAGGAGTCTCGCCTGAAGGCGCTGGCTACAGATACGGCGTTTGAACCACCGGCAGAATTGAAAACGGAGTTTCCTGAGATCTATAATCAGGAACTGGCGCTGTATCATGCCAGCAAGAATGAATTAGCATCGCAACTGGATATTGCTCGCCAGCAGTTGCGGCAAAAAGAGCGCGAATTGCAGGAGGTGCGTGCCAGCTACGCACAGGCTGATCGTGGTTATGCGCTGACCATGCAAGAACTGGAAGTGACCAAGCCATTGTTAGCGAGTGGTGCTGTGTCCGATGTCGATATCCTGCGATTGGAGCGCGATGCATCCAGGCTGCTCGGCGATCGTGAGCAGGCGCGTGCACAAATTGGCCGTGTTCAGTCTGCCATTGAAGAAGCAAAACGCAAAGTCAGTGAAGTTGAGCAAGTTCAATTAAGCAAGGTAAGAACCGAACTCAATGAAACCACTGGCAAGATCAACGCACTGACTGCTAGCAGCCAGGGTCTTTCTGACAAGGTTAACCAGGCTACATTGAGAGCACCGGCTAACGGCAAAATCAGCCGTTTGTATGTTAATACGGTCGGCGGGGTTATACAGCCGGGCCAGGAGGTCATAGAGGTGGTACCGTCTGATGATGCCCTGATCCTTGAAACGAAAATACAGCCCAAGGATATTGCCTTCGTTACCCATCTGCAAAAAGCCACGGTCAAGCTCACTGCCTACGACTACACCATCTATGGCACTCTGGATGCCCTGGTTGAAAGCATTTCACCAGACTCTATTATTGATGATAAAGGCAATGCCTACTATATCGTCAAGGTGCGCACGCTGGAATCCAGGTTGGGCGAGGGCTTGCCCATCATCCCGGGCATGGTGGCGCAGGTGGATATCATCACCGGCAAGAAGTCCGTGTTGTCCTATTTGTTGAAACCCGTGCTCAAAGCCAAGTCTTACGCTTTCACTGAACGCTGATGCAAAACCTGTTCATAACATCAGGCGGCAAATTGCTCGCCGACTGGGAGAATGCTTTTGCTTCTGCTCAGGTCTATGCTGCGGTCAGTCCTGAATTCTTCAAGGCAGCGAGCAAGGCAAAAACTGTCATCTGGCTGCATGCCGGGAATCCACAGCACGATGTGATCGGGAGTCTGCGTCAGATTCTGCTGGAATTGCCGCAGGCGAGAGTGGTTGTACTGTCGAATGCGCCGAATCAGCAGCATGCATTTCAGGTTATGAGTGCCGGTGCCAGCGGCTATTGCCATGCCTACAGCGCCGCTGCCGTATTGAAGGAAGTGTGCTCCGTAGTCCAGCATGGCGGTCTCTGGCTCGGACGTGAGCTCTTGCAAGAGTTGATCAATGTCAGCACTGGTCTGATCAATAATCAACCCGATCGGGTTGCTGATGCACTGGACAAACTGACTGCGCGTGAGCGCGATGTTGCCATTGAGGCGGCCAAGGGTCTGAGCAACAAGGAAATCGCGCGCCTGCTCAACATCACAGAACGTACCGTCAAGGCGCATATTTCTGCCTGTTTCGAACGACTCAAGGTCAAAGATCGCCTGCAGCTCGCATTAATTCTTAACGACAAATCCTCGCGCCAGATTAATTGATCCCTACTGTCCTTCAGGACAATGGTTTCCCCTTGCCAGTTGTTATCTAATGACACCATCTGCTGTAATTGCGCGTGGCAATTACAGCCTGTTTGCCGAATTTGAGGAGTAGGAAAATGGCTGTGATCGGAACCGTAGTAGCAATCCTGGGTGAAGGTGCTGCATCCGTCATGGATGGAGCAGGGCTGCAAAAGCTGCTCAAGCTCAACGACACGATACAGCCGGGCGATACCATCATCACGCCAGCCGGCGTCGTCGTTGAATTGCAATTGGCCAATGGCAGAAAAATCCTCATCTCGGCAGAACAAACCGTCCAGTTCACTCAGGAGCTGGCTGACGTCATTGTTCCTGCTGCAGACGAGGCTGCAGTCGATCTCGCGACCGTGGATGCGGTCATCAAAGCCATTGAAGAAGGTCGAGACATCAATGAGGTGCTGGAAGAAACCGCTGCAGGGCTGACCGGAGGCGCCACTTCAGTTTATGGCCACAGTTTTGTTGATCTGGGTCGCATTAATCAGGTGATTGATGGGTTTGACTTTGAGTTTTCGCGCCTTTCTGAGGCACAGAGAGAGGTTCAGGCATCGCGCGATGAACAGGATGTCGCCGGTCAGTTGGCTATCGAGGCTCCGGCAGCAGGCGGTGGATCGGCTCCGCCAGCAAACACTGCGCCGGTTGCTACAGCTGAGTCTATCGGCAACCTGGAAGGATCGCCAGTGCTCTTTGGAACACTGGTGGCTACCGATGTTGACAGTGATCCTTTGACATTCAGCCAGGGCGGCCCGGCTGTGCCCGGTCTTACTATCAACACCGATGGCAGTTTCTCCTTTGATTATGCTGACCCTGCCTACGATTACCTGAAGGCGGGTGACAGTCATGTCATCAATGTGCCTTTCACGGTAGATGACGGTAGAGGCGGCATTGCTTCCTCCACATTGACTATCACAATCATTGGTACCAATGACGTGCCTGTGGCCACGGCGACCATGGCAAGCGGGGACGAAGATACTACCATCCCGGTTTCCCTGACGGGTGTCGATGTGGATGGTAGTGTGAATTTTGTCACGCTGACATCTCTGCCACCTGCGGGTGAAGGGGTGCTATACATGGCCGATGGCATTACGCCGATAGTGGCAGGTGCTCCGCTTGCCGCTGCAAATGCAGCTTTGCTGGTTTTTGTCCCTGCCCCGGACTATCACGGAACAGCGACGCTGCAATTTACCGTTACCGACAATGATGGTGCTGTCTCCGCTCCTGCGAACGCCTTGATTACCATTAATAGCGTCATTGATGTCACTACCGTTACCTTGAGCTCTGCAACGGATGGCAACAGCGTTGCCGAAGGTGTCGGCATTATTTATACCGCTACGGTGGATCGGCCGGTTACGGGCGCCGATCTCGTTGTCAATCTCTCCAACGGGAAAACGATCACTATTGCGGTCGGTGCCTCCAGCGCCAATAGTGCCCCTTATGTCTTGCGCCCTGATGATGTTTATCAACAGGCTGATGATGCGCTTGTAGTGACCATTGCCTCGACTGCAGGCGGTGATTATGAGGCTTTGGTTACTTCTGGAAGTGTTAACAATACCGTCGTAGACGACACCAGCATCACCCTGAGTTCCGCCACGGCCGGCGACGCCATCGTCGAAGGCGGCAGCATCACCTACACCGTGACCCTGGGCGCCCCGGTGAGCGGCAGCCCGCTGACCGTCACCTTGAGCAACGGCGACTCCGTCATCATCCCGGTTGGCGACAGCATCGGCACCATCATCAGCACCGTGCGCGCAGACAACGTCTACCTGGACGGCTTGAGTGTCAGCATCGCCAGCACCAGTGGCGGCAACTACGAAGCGGTGACCCCGGTTGGCACCGTCAACCACACCGTGGTTGACGACAGCGACACGACCAGCATCACGCTGAGCGGTAGTGCATCTGTTGTTGAAGGGGATACGGCTTCCTATACTGTCACTCTGAGTTCTCCGGCGCAGTCGACCCCTGTGACCGTTAATCTGATATACAGCGGTACTGCGGTTGATGGCACGGACTTTACTGGTGTTGCCAGTGTGCTGGTTCCGGTTGGTAGCAGCAGTGTCAATTTCGATATTGCAACTATTGATGACATCATCGCGGAGAGCAGCGAAAACTTCACAATCAGCATTGATTCTGTTTCCGGTGGCAATTTCGAGAATCTGGAAATCAGTTCGACCAATGGCAGTGTGACGACGACGATTATTGACAATGAAGTTGCACCAACCCTGCAGGTGGAAGTGAACGATGCTCTGAACAGCTATTACCTGAACGAGGCCTCAGGCTTCGCCCACTTTACGGTTTCACTTTCTACACCGAGTGCGATCGATACCACCGTTTCACTTTCCCTGACAGATGGTACGGCAACCGGTGGTGGTGTTGATTACGGCTCCGCAGGGGCAGACAATCTGCAGGTGTCTTTCGATGGAGGCACTACATGGTTCAACGCGGCCAGCGCGACTATTCCCGCCGGCTCGACCAGTTTTGTTGTTCGTACACCGGTCATCGATGATGCACTCAATGAGTTTAATGAAACCTTCTCGTTGACGGCAACGACAACCGCGGGCGTGACAGCTAATCCTTCCACCAGTACCAGTACTACGATTTTCGATAACGACTTCACAACGCCAGCTATCACTATTGATAACGTATCGGTGAACGAGGCGGGCGGTACCGTCACCTTTACTGTGTCATTGTCTGCGGAGAGTGGCAAGCCGATCAGTGTCGACTATGCATCGCGCAACGGCAGTGCGACTGCAGGCTCTGATTACACCGCCGCCAGCGGCACACTGAATTTTGCTCCGGGCGAAATCAGTCAGACAGTTACTCTTAATATTACTGATGACATGGTGTTTGAGGGCAACGAGAACTTTTTCGTCGATCTTTCCAATGCGGTCAATGGAAGCATTACGGTGCCAAGCGGCACGGCGACTATTGTCGATAACGAAGTAGCACCTACCATCAGCGTCGCAGACGTGTCTGTCGCTGAAGATGGCGGCTATGCCGTATTCAGTGTGACGCAATCCGGCGTCAGCAGTACTGACACTAATTTCTGGGTGAGTCTGACTAACGGCACGGCCTCCGTTGGTGCTGATTACGGCTCTACTGCTGAGATTTCAACTGATGGCGGTGGCACCTGGACTAATACCTTCAGAATCCCGGCGGGTAGCACGGGCGTCCTGGTGCGTGTGCCGGTTATGGACGATGCTATCGACGAGCCGGACGAAACCTTTACACTGGGTGTGAACGTGACTTCCGGCAATACCAGCAACGCGACGGCCACAGCCACGGCTACCATCCTCGACAATGATGCGACGCCAACGTTGAGCATCAATGATGTCTCGGTGAATGAAGCCGCAGGTACGGCCACTTTTACTGTTACGTTGAGCGGTGCCAGCAGCCAGAACGTGACAGTCAACTATGCAACCAGCAATGGTACAGCTACAGCCGGGCTGGACTACACGGCTGCCAGTGGCATGTTGACCTTCACTCCGGGCCAAACCACGCGCACCATCACGGTGCCTATCAGCAATGACACGCTATTTGAGGGTAACGAGAGCTTCAATGTGACCCTCAGCAGCGCCACCAATGCGACAATCAATGATGCTATAGGTATCGGCACTATTATCGATAATGATGCTGTGCCGACCATCAGTGGCATCACAGCTGCCAGTGCTACCGAGGGTGGCAACATCACGCATACCGTCACGCTGAGCAATGCTTCTAGCACGCCGACGACCTTTGCTTTCAGTCTGACCGGCACGACGGCGACCGCCGGCACCGATTTCAGTACCACGCCAAGCTTCACCAACGGCGTCACGCTGAGCGGTGGCGTACTCACTGTGCCGGCCGGCGTCACCAGTTTCACGGTGAGCTATGCCACAGTCAACGACACGCTGGACGAAGCCAATGAGACTACAGCACTGAGTATCGGTGGCGTGACAGGCGTCGGCACCATCCTCGACAATGACCCGACACCGACCCTCAGTATCAATGATGTGACAGTGAACGAGGCAGCAGGCACAGCGACCTTCACCGTGACACTGTCTGCAGCCAGCGGCCGCAGCGTGAGCGTGAACTACGCCACCAGCAACGGCACAGCCGCGGCTGGTAGTGACTATACTGCCACCAGCGGCACGCTGACTTTCACGCCGGGGCAGACGACAAAGACCATCACGGTTCCGATTGCCAACGATACCCAGCCTGAATCGAGTGAAACCTTCACTGTGACACTGAGCGGTGCCAGCAACGCAACGATTGCTGATGCGACCGGTATCGGCACGATCACCGATAACGACCAGTTGCCGGTCATCGATCTCGATGCTAACAACTCGACTGCAGTGGGTACCGGCTACACAGCGACTTTCACCGAAAACGGGACGGCAGTCGCGATTGCTGATACCGACATCAGCATCACCGATGTCGATTCCGCGGCACTGACCGGCGCGACCATCACGCTGACCAACGCGCAGGCGGGCGATGTGCTTGCTGTCGGCAGTCTGCCGTCCGGCATCACCGCCAGTGTCGTCGGTAATACGGTGACGCTGAGCGGCAGCGCTTCGCTGGCGAATTACCAGACAGCGATCCGTGCCATCACCTTCAGCAGCAGTAGCGAAAACCCGAGCACCACGCCACGCAGCATCACTGTAGTGGTCAATGACGGCCAGAACAACTCGTTGCCAGCGACCGCTACCATTAATGTCGTGGCAGTTAACGATGCGCCTGTAGGAGTAGCCGATGCTTTCATCGGCGCCAACAGTGTGGTTGAAGGCACGACAGTGGTGCGCGGCAATGTGCTGGCTAATGATACGGATGTGGATAGTCCTGTGCTGACCGTAGCCCAGTTCGCTACCAATAGCGGCGCCACGGCAACCACCGCCAACGGCAGCAATTCCATTACGACTGCTCTGGGCGGTACGGTGGTGATGAACGCCAACGGCACCTTCACTTATACGGCACCTGTACGTAATCACAGCGACTCAATATCTGATGTCGACAGCTTCGTCTATCGCGCAACGGACGGTAGCGCCAGCTCCGCTTGGACGGCGGTGACCATCAATGTTGCCGACAGCACACCAGTCGCCAATAATGATGTGGACAGCGTCGGCGTCGGTGGCAGCATCAATGGTAACGTGATCACCGGCGCCGGCGGCAACGTAGCCGGCGGTGCCGACAGTTTCCAGGATGCGCCAACCCGGGTCGCTACCGTCACTTATGAGGGTACGACTTACAACGTCGGTGCCGGTGGGCTGACCATCAATGCCGACAACGGTGTGCTGGTCATACAGCAGAATGGCAGCTATACCTACGCCTCCAGCTACCAGAACAAATTGCTGCCAGCAGGCGACACGGCCAGTGTCGGCGAGTGGACCTCTGCAGGTTTTGCCGTCTATGGTTTCGATACCAACGGCACGCAAACTGCTGATCTGTATAGCGGTAACACCAACAGCATCAATATCGCCAATCTCAATAACACTTCCGCCAGCCGTGTGCGTGCACGCGACAACAGTAATAGCGACAGCGGGATCGGGGTTGAGAACAGTAACACGAGCGGAAGTGGTGCGCGTATCGAAAACAATGAAAATCTGGTGATCGATGTCGGCTTCCGGACCAATTCGGCAAGTATCACGTTGAAGTCGATCAGTAGCTCAGAAAATGCTATCTGGCGAGCCTATGATGAGAGCGGCAACATTGTCGGCAGTGGCACGATCTCCGGCAATGGCGCGCAGATCGTCACGGCTACGATCACAGCGGCAAGCAGCTATCGCTATGTCGTGCTGACTTCGAGCGGAGCGACGTACTTGGTGGATGGATTGACGGCGGTGCCTGATCTATCCTCAGTCACGCCCGATGCCTTCAGCTATACGCTGGTTGACGGTGACGGTACAGTGTCCAACAGTGCCACGCTGACCGTGACGACTGACAGCACGATAGCGGCGGCTGAGGATACGGCAATCGTCTATGAATCGGGTTTACCGACCGGCACCTATGCTGGCGTCACCACGACCACGGTAACCGGCAATCTGTTCGCCAACGACGCCGGTATCACGCCGACTACCAGTGTCAGTAGCGTCAACGGTGTGACGCCGTCCGGCGGCATTATTACCATCACAAATGCGACCGGCACGCTGGTCGTCAATGCCACAACGGGTGATTACACTTACACTCTGACTGGCGCGACGACTGAAGGTGTGAACGATACGCCAACCTTCAATTATGTGCTGACTGAAAGCATAACCGGACAGACCACCAATGCCAATCTGGTGGTCAACGTCATGGATGATGCGCCAATCGGCGGGGACATCACCGAGACGTTGCAGGCGGCTTCTTCGGCGGCAACCTATAACCTGGTCATTATCTTGGACCGCTCGGGCAGTATGGCGCAGGATGCTAACGGCTTGTGGTCGCACCAGGCTGGTTATGACCCGACGACTGCGCGCATGCAGATCGCCAAGGAGGCGCTGGCCAGACTGGTGGACCGCTTCGATGGGCTGGGTAACGTCAACGTCAAGATTGTTGATTTTGCCTCGACGCCGAGTGGTGACCTGGTCAACGAGAGCAACTGGTACATTGATGACAAGACCGGTGCAGTCAGCCATATCAATGGCATTCAGCCGGGTGGTGGCACGCCTTACCAGGCAGCCATCAACGAAACCATGAATGGCTTTACGCAGCCAGCCGCAGACAAGACGCTGTTCTACTTCATTACGGATGGCGTGCCGAGCGACGGCGGTCTGACCGCTACGCAGACTACCAATTGGCAGAATTTCGTTGCGGCCAACGGCGACATCGCATTCGGTATCGGTATCGGTACGGCGACACTGAGCAACCTGTTGCCTATCTCTTATCCTAACGTGGATGCCAACGGCGATGGCAACGAGGATTACGCAATCCGCGTCGACAATCCGGCGGACCTGGCAGATACGTTACTATCAACGGTTGACGGTGGTGTGGTGGTCGGCAACATCTCGGTGCTGGCAGGTAGCGGCAGCAGCGGCTTCCTGCTCGGTGCCGACGGCGGCACGTTGCAGAGTGTAGTGGTGGATGGCGTGACTTATACCGGCCCTGGCGTGGTCATCATTACGACTGCCAAGGGCGGCATGCTGACCGTCGATTTCTCGATGGGTAGCTACGATTATCAACTGACCCTGAATCGCAACATCCAGAACGAGCAGGAGGTGTTCCAGGTGACGGCGGTGGATGGTGATGGCGATCCGAAGACCATTAACCTGACGATCAATCTCGATTACGTCGCTAACCTGGATGCGAATGCCGATACTATCCTGACCAACATTGCGACTGGCTCGCCGATCACAATTTCCGCTGATGCGTTGCTACACAATGACAGCATGCAGGGCAGCGGTACAGTGAGCGGCACACAGAATGCAGTGAACGGTACGGTGAGTGGCAGTTCCAACGTGCAATTCACGGCTAACGCACCGGTCGCCCAGAGTATCCTGGTGGTCAGCGAAGGACCGTACGACAGCACCTCGCAGACACAGAACGACACGCGCGAAAACGCGGTCAACCTGACAGACCGCAGCAAGTTCGGCACTGTGGTGACGGGCTCACCATCCTGGAGTGTGGACGTCCCTGGCCATAGCATCGTGTTCAACGGTACGCTTGATAACAGCTGGTTCACGCGCGACGTGGATTACGTCAAGGTCAAGATGTATGCGGGCGAGCGCCTGTTCATCGATGTCGACAACCAGAGCCAGACCATCAACGGTTATGTCGAATATTTCGATGGTGGCGGTACCTTGCAGACCGTGACCATGCCGAACTCGGGCAACGCGCCTAACGGCTATTTCGTCGCGCCACAAACCGGTGAATTCTACATTCGATTGCAGACCAGCGGCACTACAGACACGAACTACAACCTTGTGCTGACACTGGACGACATCAAGGGACCGATGTCCGAATCCGGCCAGTTCGACTACACATTGACCGAGAATGGCGTTGATACCAGCGCTACGGCCAGCGTGTTCAATGTCAGTGGTAACACGATTATCGGCACCGACGAGGATGAGATTCTGATCGGTGGCGGTACCAACGATACGTTGATCGGCGGCGGCGGTAATGATGCCTTGCTAGGCGGTGGTGGTAATGACACTCTGCTGGGCGGCAGCGGAGCGGATCGGCTGGAAGGCGGCGCCGGTAACGACACGCTTGATGGCGGTACCGGTAATGACATACTGATCGGCGGTGCCGGTAACGACACGATGACCGGTGGCCTGGGTGCCGATGTATTCGCCTGGAAACTCGCGGACGCCGGCTCTCCCGGTACGCCAGCACAGGACTACATTACGGACTTCGGTAATGGTGTAGATAAACTGGACCTGCGTGATTTGCTGCAGGGCGAGATGGGAGAAGGTGTCGGTGCCAATCTGGAGAACTATCTGCACTTCGAGGCCGTAGGTTCGGATACGGTGGTCCACATCAGCAGTAGTGGCGGTTTTTCCGGAGGCTATAATTCGGGTAGCGAAGATCAGACCATTACGCTGCAAAATGTGGACTTGATCGGCGGTCTGTCCAATGATCAGCAGATCATACAGAATCTGCTGGACAATCAGAAATTGATCACCGATTAACTTGAGCGGCCGGGGTGTTTGTATGCTCGGGCCATGATGGTGAAGAGCGTAACTTAAAAAGTGGACATGCGGGTTACACGCATGCCCACTTTGTTTTTTAGCTGGCTATAAATACTTACCTGATGGCAGGGCCGGTCATGCCGTCGACACCCAGTTCCTGCAATTGCTTGAGTTCCGGTTCAGTCTGGACACCTTCGGCGATAGTCATCAGTCCGATGGAGTGGGCGATCAGGCAGAGACCGCGGAAAAAGGCCTGGTTGCCAGGGTTGTTGTCGATACCGCTGATCACTGATACATCGATCTTGATGTAGTCAAGGCCCACATCATGCAGTTCGCCTAGCCTGGAGATATTGGCGCCCACATGCTCGATGCCGAGTTTGCAGCCCAGCGGCTTCATGACCCCGCAAAAGTCGCGGAATGCATCAAGGTGCTCAAAAGCACCGCGTTCGTATACTTCCAGCCACAGCCTGCGGGCACAATCCGGCTTGCTGGCAATCAGTCTTGCGACCTGTTTGATGAAACCTTTGTCGCATATGGCACGGGTGGAGATATTGAGTGCGATGTCATCGCCGCCGGCTTCCAGCGCTTCCAGCGCTTTCTCGACGACCATGACATCTATTCTGCATACCAACTCAAGCCGGTTGGCCCAGGAGATGAATTCTCCCGCCGGCAACCAGGCATCGCTCTTGCCGAGTTGCATGCGGACCGGGCTTTCCTGATGGATGATCTTGCCTGCCGTATCTCGCACCGGGAAGTAGGCGAGTTTGAGGCGTTTTGCATCCATGGCTTCTACTAGTAACTGACGCCACTCGTCTTCATCCTGCTTCTGATGCTGGAGTATGTCGTTGGCTTCCATGACATGCAGCACGTCCGGTGATTGCCGGCTGATTTCGGCAATGACTGTGCTGATCATGGCATAGAGCTCGTTAATTTTGTCCTGCCGCCGGAAGCGGGCGCAGACGGTTGGCAATTTCAGGCCATCCAGCGATGTATCTGCGCCCATGGCTTTGCTGAGCAGACCTTTGATGGTGGAAGCAAAGGTATGGGCGTCTGATGTGCCGCTGGAAAAAACGGCGAAATCGGTGCCGGAAAGCCGGGCAGAGAAGACGTTCATGTCCTTATCAGCGAAGTCCTGTAGCGCCTGTCCCATGCGGCGAAGCAGCGCATTGGTTTCGTCGTGCCCCAGGGTTTTGTCGATACTGCTAAGGCCGTCGAGATGTGTGACGACCAGCAGACCCTGATCGAAATCCTCTTCCTCGCTGGTTATGGCGCCGATACTGCTGAAGAAATAGGTGCGATTCATCAAGCCGGTTGTGCTGTCATAGTTCGCTTCCAGTCGCAGTTTTTCCAGTCTTCCGGTTTCCTCCGACAACATGTCGCGGACGCGTTCGGTCAACTGGTTCATGGTTTTTACCAGTAATCTGAATTCCTGTGTTCTGGGAACCGTGGACGTGATAAAACGGCGTTCGCCGATGGCTTTTGCCTGTTGCACCACATGGTTGAGCGGCCTTAGCAGACGCTTGAGCAGGATGCTGCCGATCAAGGCACCAATTATTCCGACCAGCAGGCTGACTGCGAGCATGCGCTGACTGACATCCCACAGGCCTTCATAGGCAGCATGCGTGTCACTTTCGATACGCAAACGGCCATATTGCGACCAGCCGTCCTGTACCAGCGCGTAGCCCGGATGAACATCCATATCGGTCAATTTGACAAACCAGGCTGGCGTGTTGATCTGCCGGCTTTCCTTGCTACGCTCCAATATCAGATTGCCGTTCGGATCTGATAGCCGGATCAGTTGATAATGACCAGTATCGAACTGTGCGGCAACCAACAACTCCAGATTGACAGGGTCCTTTTCGATCTGCGACATGGTGAGCGCTAGTGAGGTCGCGTTATCAATGTTCTTTTCCCTGATCTGTTCAATGACGTAATCCCGGCTGGTTGAAATCATGGCGACCAGGCTGGCGCTGAAGACAAGCACCGCCAGCGTGATTATCGCGATCCAAAGCTGTTTGATTAAAGACATATGCAACACCTCATTTTGTTTACTCTATACCTTCATTCCTGGCGCGTTCAAGCAAACTCCGCCAACGTGATAAATAGGTCGAGGAGTCCCCTCTGGAACTGCCGGAACTTCCCACCCACAAACCATTACTGTTAAAGCCGAAAATCGGCTTGAGGTCGGGCCTTCTTGAAGCCACCCTGATATCGCTAATTAAATTGTCCAGAATCAGAGGTTCCGCATTCGGTGTTGTGTAATAGCTAAGCACCATATGTGCCTGAAATATTCTGCTATGCGGGCCACCTATTTGTGCACGTACATAGGTTAATCTCAGCTTGTCATTCGGTACGCCAAGCTCCCGCAGGAAAAGGTATTTGGCAATGCTGTAATCTTCGCAGTCGCCCGCACCGCGACCAATCGATTCCAGCGGTGTAGCCCAATAATCGGCTTTACCCCAGATATCAATGTCTTCACCTGCCATGAGAATCTTTCTGTTAACGAACTCATTGATTTCTTTCAGTTTTTTCTCTTCCTGAGCATTCTCAAGATGATTGAAGATATCCCTGAGCTCACTGAAACTTTGCCGGGTGTGCGTTCCGTACTGCTGCTCTGCAAGGGTCATCAGGAGATCGAAATTGATAGCGGCGACGGCACCTGAAGAAAACAGGCTGATCAGCATAGAGAGCACACAGAGACTTTTACGGTCGACCTGTCTCCGGTGCGAAAATACCTTTAAAAACGGTAGCTTGTCCATTCAGCTAGATGATTGGTAACACTTTTGGATCCTGCGGTTGGCATGAGGATTGCGTTTCATGTTGTAGATGGGAATTCAGCTTGTACTTGAATTTTAAAGCTTAAGCTGTTAATTTCCTACATTAACTTGTTGAATAAATATTAAATAAACAGGCCTATTGTGACTTAAAAGGTTAAGTTAACCAATGCATCTGCTCAAAATAGAACGTCAGTACTGTCGGAATATCATCACCATCGTTGCAGTGATGGTGCTTAATGCCGCAACCATTGCGCAAGCTGAAAGTCTGGTTACTTTACAACAAATCGTTGAAAAGACGGTGACTTCCAATCCGGAAGTGCAAGCCAGGTATCACAACTTTACAGCTGCAGAGCAGGAGACTCTGGTTACCAGAGGTAACCTGCTGCCACAGGTGGATTTGACCTCTACCTACAGAGATCAGGAGAAAGTGGTGCCGGATGTCGGCAATACCGCTATCCCGGAAATGCGGACAGCACTGGTGCTGCGACAACTGCTGTTCGATGGCTTCATCACTTCCAATGAGGTTAAGCGCTTAAGCCATGCCTCACGTGTCCGCTACTACGAGCTGCAAGGAGCCATGCAGAAAGTTGCGCTGGATGCTGCGCGGGCCTATCTGGATATTCAGCGATATCGATTGCTTGCTACATATGCGCAAGATAACTACGTCACACACAAACAGTTTTATGACCGCATCGAAGAGCGTGTAAGCGCCGGCGTTGGTCGCCGGGTAGACCTGGAACAAGCTAACGGCCGTCTTGCACTGGCTGAGGCTAATTTGCTGACAGAAGTGACCAACTTGCATGACGTCATGGCTAATTATCAGCGCCTGGTAGGTGAACTACCACCAGACACGTTGCCGGAGATCAATCTGGCTAGCCTGGGTGTCTCAAAGACCTCGATGGAAGCACTGGAGCTGGCATACAGACAGAACCCGGACTTGCTGGCCACCATAGAAAATATCGTAGCAACTGAAAATGAAGTGAAGAGCAAGCGCGGCAGTTATATGCCACGTCTGGATCTGCAGGCAACTAAGGTTCTGAATACCAGCTCTGATGGCCGCAACAGCACACAGGCCGCTGATGTGCTGGAGGTCACTCTGAACTTCAATTTGTTCAATGGTTTATCTGACCGTTCTGCCATCAGTCAGGCCGCCGAAAAATTGATCAGTACACAGGACCTTCGTGATAAAGCCTGTATTGATACCCGGCAGACAGTGGTGATTGCCTATAACGATATCGGACGGCTCAAAGAGCAACTGGTCTATAGAGACCAGCACCAATTATCGATTGAGAAGGCGCGTGAGGCTTATCGCAGACAGTTTGATATCGGCCAGCGTACTCTGCTTGATTTACTGGATACCGAAAATGAATATTTTCAGGCAAGACGCGCCTATGCTAATACTGAATACGACATGAAGGCAGCTTATATCCGTACCTATGCGGGGCAGGGCGAATTACTGAACAAGCTCGGTGTCGTGCGGCCGGGATTACCGGATTTTGGCCGTGCTGAATATTTTGACCGTCAAAACATCTGTCAGGTAGTGGCGCCAGCCATGTTGCAAATTGATAAGGCAGCACTTCTTGCCAATGCCAAACCCCTTAATGGCGGCCTGCCAACGGCAAAGTCGCCTATTTCAAAGATAGTGGAGCCCGGGCAGAAGATTGCACCCCTGAGCCAGGAAGCAGCAGTGATGGAACGTCTCAATGGCTGGGCCAGGGCCTGGGAGGACCGGAATCTTGATGCCTACCTCAGTTACTACGCGGAAAAATTCATACCTTCTTATAGCATGAGCAAGGATGAGTGGCTCAAGCAGCGAAGTTACCGGATCAGAACCCCTGAAAAGATTAAGGTGGTACTCAAGAATATCAGAATCACGATCAGTGGCGACAAGGCCGTTGCGCAAGTGCAGGTGCCGCAATCCGCACTTGCTGACTTTGGTCAGGAGTACGATAACTCGCTCGGGTACAAGGATGAAGTTCGTAAGGAGCTGCAGTTCGAGTTGATTGAGGGCAGTTGGCAGATCGTGCGGGAGTCCGTTGTAGATTGCGTTAATGGACCATGCGAGTGGCAAGTGAAAAAGCTTGGGGCTTCAGTTATTTCTGTCACGCCTGCGACTACTGATGTTTCTGCTGCTTTGAACCTTTGGAAAAATGCCTGGGAGCGGCATGATTATGATGCCTACATTGCCATGTACTCAGAAAATTTCACGCCGCAGAAATTTCCCGACAGACAGGCATGGTTGCAGGACAGAAAAGCCAAACTGGAAAAGGCTGACAAGCTGAAATTAAGCCTGAAAGATGTCAGGATTGAAGAAAATGCGGACAAGGCGATTGTTCGTTTTAAACAGACCTATCAAACCGACAGTTACTCCCTTAAAACCGACAAAGAGTTGCATATGCAGAAAACTGACGGCAATTGGCGGATAGTGCAAGAGGTCGTCAATTAAATAACTCTTTGTAGTATGCGGCTTGGCCGGCACATTTGAATTTCCAGGCGCCACAATTCATTGGTTAAAATCCACTATCATGGTGTTAGAATACGCATCTTGTTTTATGTGCGCCATCAGCGGTCAATCGACTGCCTGAAAGTTAGATCGCCCGGGTGGTGAAATTGGTAGACACAAGAGACTTAAAATCTCTCGCTCGAAAGGGCGTGCCGGTTCGATTCCGGCCCTGGGCACCAATCCGCTGATGACACAGAACAAAGAAAAGCCGCTATCCTGCTAGCGGCTTTTCAATTTTATCCGGCAAGTATGTTTGTTGCGGCTATGAGTCTGCCTGGCTTAGTTTCTTCAAGTCATCGATGATTTCTTGCGAGTGTCTGGAAGTATTTACGCTGAGATAAACTTTTGCGATCCTTCCTTCCGGGTTTATCAGATAGGTGTAACGCTTGGCGATCTTGATGATGCCAAGGTTCCTCAGTGCGCCATAACTGTCAGCCACCTTGCCGTCCTTGTCAGAAAGCAGGGGGAAGGGCAGCTTGTATTTCTTGGCAAATTCAGCATGCGAGTTGGTGTCGTCAACGCTGATACCCACAACTTTCGCATTGAGTTTTTCAATCTGGAACAGGTCGTCACGAAAAGCGCAGGCTTCCTTGGTGCAGCCTGGAGTATCGTTCTTTGGGTAGAAATAGAGCACCAGCCATTTCCCCGAATAGTCCTTGAGCTTGTGAGTCTGCTGTTTGGCATCCGGCAAGCTGAAGTCAGGTGCAGATTCACCGGTTTTGGGTACATCCGCCGCGTAACTGATAGCGCGGGATAGCAGCAGCGTCAGGGCAATGGCGACAACAATGGCGATAAGTTTCATCATGATTCTCTGGTTGTGGATTGAGTAAGCGTCAAAGCAGGTAAACACATGACAGTTTTTGTGATTCTAAATTCGCAGCAGTGTGAAATATGAGAAAATAATACTGTTGCCCCCGTAGCTCAGTGGATAGAGCATCCCCCTCCTAAGGGGAGGGTCACACGTTCGATTCGTGTCGGGGGTACCAGCTATCTTATAAGCTTTTGATTACGCTGGGAATCTCGTTAATAGGTGCTTACGGAACATTCATTCGGATATATTTGCGGATACGCTTCGCTTATACTGACTGAATGAATAAGCGGGGTGAGCGCTCCCCAAGGCTTGCTGGAACGTCCTGACGGCTACTATTTTCAAGCCAGAACTCCTAAGCAATAGCTTCCGCATTTTCCTAAAGTACTAACTCCCAAAGCGCTAATTCCCAAAGTGCTAACTAGAGACAAGCGACTGACAGAGAATCGTAAGGAGGCTGAAGAAACTGAGCATCTAATCTCGCTAGCTCTTCGCTCCCGACGATCTGCGGATGACGCTTGCTTTACCGGCGCCATAAATCAAGCCTTTTGTCAGAAACGCTTCGTTACTTTGAGATATTAACAACACCGTGACCGTGTTCTGTGATTGGCTTCGTTGTCTCAGCCTTGAATTCAGATGTAAGGCAGGGTGTTTCATATCACTTATTCCAGTTATTTTTCGACTTGATTAAATGCTTCCCGAGCTCTGGGATGCTCATATATTGGCGCCGTGCTCTGTTAGAATAGGGCGGCATGGTTTCTTGGTGCACTCGAACTTTAGGAGTTGTTCATGCCTAGCTTCAGCCAGGCTAATAGTCATCAGATTAATAAATCAGCTGGTCGGCTTTTGTCGTGTCTTGGGATCCTTCTCCTTTTGCTTCTATGCCTGACTGCAAAGGCAGAGGCTGCGCCAGAGCAGATTGAGCTGCAACTCAAATGGCATCACCAGTTTCAGTTTGCTGGTTATTATGCCGCACAGGTTAAAGGTTTTTACCAGCAGGAAAATCTGGAAGTCAATTTGATTGAGGGTGGCATTGGCCTGCCACCGGTACGGCAGGTGCTTTCCGGCGCCGCGCAATATGGCATTGGCGATACGGATATCCTGGTGGCACGGGTAGAAGGTGAGCCCATTGTCGCCATTGCTTCCATCTTCCAGCACTCACCCTATGTATTATTGAGCCTCCGCGACCGGCACATCAACAACCCGGGTGATCTCATTGGCAAGCGGATTATGCTGTCTGATGGTCAGAGTGCAGCGCAGTTTCGCGCCGTGATGTACAAAGAGGGTATAGGTATTGACAAGGTCGAGATAGTGCCGCATTCGTGGAATCTTGGTGATTTGATAAACGGCCGTGTCGATGCGATTTCCGCCTATGCAACGGTAGAACCGGAGCAACTGCGTGCCATGGGCCATGAACCAGCTATTCTGCGGAGCCAGGATTACGGGGCGGATTTCTATGGGGACACACTGTTTACGACCGAAACCGAAATGGCGCAGCATCCGGAGCGGGTTGCTGCCTTTCTGCGGGCAACGAAGAAAGGCTGGGCATATGCCTACGCCAATTCTTATGAAATAGCCACTCTGATAAGTCAGATGAGCAGTGTCTCGCAGCGTGGCATTACGCAGCAGATGTTGCTGGCTGAAGCGCGCGACATGGCACCTTATGTACTGGTCGATGTGGTGGAGCCTGGCCATATGAACATCGGGCGCTGGGAGCACATCGCCAAAACGCTGGCCGAGCTCGGTATTATCTCCAAAAATTATGATATTAAAGGGTTCGTCTATGATCCGGCGGACAGGTTGGAAAGCCGCCTGCTGCCTGTTATAGCTTATGCATCTGCGTGCGCGCTTGCATTGCTGGGTATGGTGCTCATGTGGAACCTGCAGATACGTAACAAGGTGCGCGAACGCACTAGAGCGCTGCAGGCTGAGATTCAGCGCCGTGAGGATGCGGAAAGCCTGTTGAGGATCGCGGGTAGTACGGCAAAACTGGGTGGATGGACTCTGGATGTAGGCAGTGGCAAGATAAACTGGTCCGACGAGGTGGCCCGCATTCATGACATGTTGCCGGGTACGGTACCAAACCAGGAAGATGGCATTCGCATGTTTGCACCTGAATATCGGCCCTTGATTATTGCCGCAGTGAAGGCCTGCATGCATGAAGGCAAACCCTATGATCTGGAGCTGGAGAAAATAACGGCCAAGGGGCGGCGCATATGGGTGCGGACTATCGGTCAGGCAGTGCGGGATGCCAACGGTAATATTACGCGCTTACAAGGTTCTTTTCAGGACATCTCCCTGCACAAGCAGGCAGAAAAGCGTATCGAGCTTCTGGCTTTCTATGACTCCATGACCCGCCTGCCCAATCGCCAATTGCTGCTTGACCGGCTGGGACAGCGCTTGACCGCCAGTGCGCGTACACATCATACAGGCGCTATCCTCTTCATTGATCTTGACAACTTCAAGATGCTGAATGACACCCACGGCCATGATTACGGCGATCTGCTACTAATCGAGGTTGCCAAGCGCATTGTTGCCTGTGTACGCGAAAGCGATACAGTAAGCCGGCTGGGGGGCGACGAGTTTGTTGTGATTGTTGATGAGTTGGACGAGAGCATGGACGTGGCAGCGGCACAGGCGCGTATCGTTTGCGAAAAGATACTGAATAGCTTTGAGCTGCCATTCACTCTTAATGACTATATGTACCATAGCACGGCAACTATTGGCATTGCCTTGTTTAACGGATTTTCGCAGATTACCGTTGATGAGTTGCTGCGCCGTGCCGATTTAGCGATGTACAAAGCCAAGGACTCAGGTCGAAATTGCTACCGCTTCTTTGATCATCACATGCAGGCGCTGATCAGTGAGCGTATGCAGATCGAAGAGGAGTTGCGTAGCGCGATTGCCCAACAGCAGTTGGCGCTTTACTACCAGCCTCAGTTTGACCGCGAGCGCGGGATCATCGGCGCCGAAGCTCTGCTACGCTGGCAGCATCCTGAGCGCGGTCTGGTCATGCCGATAAAGTTTATTGCACTGGCGGAAGATTCGGGATTGATATTGCCTATTGGCTATTGGGTGCTGAAAACTGCTTGTGAGCAGCTGGTCAAATGGGGTGCCAGCAAACAAACTGAGCATTTGACACTTTCAATTAATGTCAGTGCGCGTCAATGTCTGCAAGCAGACTTTGTTGAACAGGTCATGCATGTTATTGACAGTACTGGGGCCAACCCGCAAAAGCTTATGTTGGAACTGACAGAAAGTATTTTGCTGGACAACATCGAAGACATCATCACCAAGATGAGTGCACTCAAGGCGCGCGGTGTAGTTTTTTCACTCGATGATTTTGGTACTGGCTATTCATCATTGTCTTATCTCAAGCAATTGCCTTTGGAACAATTAAAAATCGACCGATCATTTGTACGCGACGTCACAATTAATAGTGATGACGCCAGTATCGTCCGCACAATCATCTCACTTGGTCTGACCCTGGATCTCGAAGTACTGGCTGAGGGGGTTGAAACCGAAGAGCAGCTTCAGTTTCTGATAAGTGAGGGCTGTCATGTCTTTCAGGGCTATCTGTTTGGTAAGCCGGTGCCGGTGCATGACTTTGATGCTGTAATACATCCGGGCTCAGTGACCTGAGCCTGGGCAGAAAAATGGCAGCCTCGGCTGCCATTTATTGTGAAGGGCGCCAGATCAGCTTTTACAGGCGACTTCCATACTGCGGTTCTGTGTGATCAGACTTTCCTGCAAGTTTCTTGCGTCATAGCCGTTGGGGCAGAGCTTCTTGGCTTTGTCGTGGCAGACTTGCCAGTCAGCAAAACCGATACAGCTGACTTTGGTCCATTCGCGATTGTCGGCAGCTTTTCCGCCCAGCATGCTGCAGGCAGAGAGGGAGACGAGCAGCGTGATCAGTGCAAGATTTTTCATGGATTCAATTCTCTTCTCGTTATATTAATGCAAGTTTTGGCAAGGCAATCAGACACATGATATTGGCAAACTGCGAGATTGCAATGGCGATTTGTACCGGATTGGCTTGATGCACATTTTCCCATCAATCAGCGCCCTTGGCAGCACTTTAATTGCATTTGCCGACGAAAGTAAAAGCTGAATATGACTGGCATTCCTTGTGTTTGTTAACCTCTGGTAAATATTCGCTCTATCGCAATGCGTCAATATGACGTTCCGGTAAGTGCTGCTTGTCTGAACGCATGTTGACAGATATTTCGATCAACCAAATTTGCCGGTGATGTAATCTTCTGTTTCCTTGCGGGATGGGTTGGTGAAGATCTTATCCGTATCGTCGTACTCCATCAACTCACCCAGGTACATATAGGCTGTAAAGTCAGAGATGCGTGCGGCCTGTTGCATGTTGTGCGTCACCACCAGTATGGTCAGCTTGTTACTGAGCTCGGACATCAGTTCTTCAATGTTGGCGGTTGCAATCGGATCGAGTGCCGAGGTCGGCTCATCGAACAGCATGATCTCCGGGTCAGTTGCCAGCGCACGTGCGATACACAGGCGCTGCTGCTGGCCGCCGGAGAGGTTGAAGGCGAGGTCATGCAGGCGATCCTTCACCTCATTCCAGATGGCGGCACCTTTTAGAGCTTCTTCCACCTTGTCGTCGATAATACGTTTGTTGCGTTCACCGCGCACTCGCAAACCGTAGGCGACGTTCTCGTAAATGGATTTTGGGAACGGATTGGGCTTCTGGAAGACCATGCTGATACGCATGCGTACTTCAATCGGGTCGACACCGTCAGCCAGCACATTGGTATTGTCCGGCTGCATGATAATCTGACCATCGTACTTGTTGCCTGGATAAAGGTCGTGCATGCGGTTGAAGCAGCGCAGAAAGGTCGATTTGCCACAGCCGGATGGGCCGATCAGTGCAGTGATTTTCTTTTCATACAAAGGCATGGTAATGCCTTTCAGTGCCTGGTGGCCGCTATTATAAAAAAAGCTGAGGTCACGTGATTCCGCTTTTACCGGGGTGGTGACAGTTGCCATATTCAAAAATCCTGATTAGTGTTGATTAAGCCAAGTGTTGAGTAGCAACTACTGCCACTTGATTTTTTTGCGGATGTTGTAGCGCATTCTGATGGCAATGCCATTCATCAGCAGGGTGACGATAATGATAACGGCGCCAGCCGCTGCGGCATTAACATGAAAGTCAGCGCCCGGCCGTGAGAGCCAGCTGAACATCTGGATCGGCAATACGGTGAAGCCGGACCACAGCCATTCGAAGTTAAGGAATGGCTGTGAAGTGGAGATCGGGGAGGGTGGCAGGAAGGCAATGAAGGTCAGTGCACCAATGGTAATGACCGGGGCGGTTTCGCCGATTGCACGCGCCATGCCGATAATGACGCCGGTCAGAATGCCGCCGGTTGCATAACGCACTACATGCTGCGAGACGACCTGCCATTTGGTCGCACCGACCGCGTAGGCAGCCTCACGAATTGCAATGGGAATGCCGCGAATCGCTTCTCTGGTAGCCACAATCACTACCGGCAGAATCAGCAGCCCCAGTGTCAGGCCGGCAGTCAGGATGCTGGTGCCGAAATCCAGAATATAGACAAAGAGGCCCAGCGCCAGCAGACCGTAGATAATGGATGGTACAGCCGCCAGATTGGTGACGTTGATTTCGATGATTTCCGACATCCAGTTTTTCGGTGCGTACTCTTCCAGATAGATTGCAGCTGCAACGCCCAGAGGTACGGCTGAAACGAAGGTAATCGCCATGACCAGGGCCGAGCCGACCAAGGCCGACAACAAGCCTGCGTTACCTGCTTTTCTCGATGGGAAGTTGCTGAAGAAGTCCCAGGTCAGCAATTTTGGGTAGCCGTCGATGATCAGGTCGACAAACAGCGTCAGCAAGGTCAGCAAGGCGATCATGATGCAGATCAGGCCGATGCCGGAAAAAATGGAATCGTTCAGCTTGTGGCGCTTGATCATGGCCCGGACTGCATCCAGGTCTTTCAAGGTAGACGCTTCTGTATTCATGGTTTAATAAGCCTCACGGAATTTCTTGCGGGAGAAGTGACCAAGAACATTAAAGCATAAGGTCATCAGCATGAGCACCAGGCCTGCGGCAAAGATACTTTGATAGCCGACGCTGCCATGCGGCAAGTCACCCATGGCGACTTGCACGATATAGGCGGTAATGGTCGCGGCAGAGTCCATGGGGTTGAATGTGAGGTTTGGCTGCTGGCCGGCGGCAATGGCAACCACCATGGTTTCACCCACGGCACGCGAGATTGCCAGGATGTAGGCAGCAATGATGCCGGAGATCGCAGCCGGTGTGACCACACGGATAGCCGTCTGGAAACGTGTGGCGCCCATGGCATAGGAGCCTTCACGCATGCTCATGGGGACGGCGCGCATGGCGTCTTCAGCGACTGATGCGATATAGGGAACCACCATGATGCCAATCACTAGGCCAGGCCCTAGCATATTGAAGGCGGGCAGCTGCGGGAAGATCTTTTGAAGCATGGGTGTGACCAGTAGCAAAGCGAAATAGCCAAAGACAATAGTCGGCACGCCGACCAGTAATTCCAGGATCGGTTTTATGGTCTCGCGTGTCTTGTGGCTGGCGAATTCGGACAAGTAGATTGCGCCTATGGTGCCGACCGGAATGGCGAAGGCCAGAGCGATGGCGGCGGTGGTTACGGTTCCCGAGACCAGTGGCAGGATGCCATAGTGCGCGTCTTCGAACAGGGGTGTCCACTGTGTGTCCGTCAGGAAGTCGATGATGGACACATGTTCAAAGAATGTATAGGACTCGTACAACAGAATCGCAACGATAGCGAGTGTAGTAAACACTGCCGAAAGTGCAGCGAGCATCAGCAGAAATTCAATACCGCGCTCAACCAGATGACGCCTGAAATTTTTAGCAAGGCGCGCGCTGATCTTTAAATCGATGGGGTGATTTAACACTTGGGTGGCCGTATTCACGTTGAATTAACTCTCGTATTGTAACGGATTTGTCATGCTGGGCAGAAAACTGGAGCGATGAAATCGCCCCGGTTTTATGGGCGGGTGAAGTTTCTGTTTATTTGATACGGGCCAGGAGTTCTTCAATTTTTACACCGACTTCCGCATGGCCGCCAAAGCCCGTACCCGCTTTCAGCGCCTTCCAGTGAGCGATGACCGCGGCCTGATCCTTGGCTGGTAGCGGGACATATTTCACTTCCTCGATCAGCGGCTTACCCTTGGTCAGGTAATAGTCGACGAAAGCCTTTACGTGTGGCTTGAATGCACCGGAGGTGGCATTGACGTAAATGAAGATCGGGCGTGCAAGCGGTTGATAGGAGCTATCCTCAATCGCCTGTTTTGAAGGCAGTATAGCTGGCTTGCCGGCTTTCTCGATGATGGCTACCGCATTCAGCTTGTCTTTGTTTTCCTCGTAGTAGGCATAACCGAAATAGCCCAAAGCATTGACATCACCTGCGACGCCGGTAACCAGCACGTTATCATCTTCGGAGGCGGTGAAATCGCCCCGGCTGGATTTGGATTTGCCCACCACAGCTTCGGTAAAGTAGTCGAATGTGCCGGAATCAGCACCCGGGCCGAATAACTTCAGTGGAGCATCCGGCCAAGCCGGATTGACCTGCTTCCAGGTTTTAATCTTGCCTTGCGCGGCCGGCTCCCAGATTTTCTTCAGCTCGGCTACGGACATCTTTTTCGCAAATTCATTTTTTGGATTGATTACCACGGTCAAGGCATCAAATGCTACCGGCAATTCGATGAACTGCACACCATTTTCTTTGCAGAGGTCGACTTCTTTTTGCAGGATCGGGCGGGAAGCACCGGAGATATCAGTTTCACCGCGGCAGAACTTCTTGAAACCGCCGCCTGTGCCTGATATCCCAACTGTGACCTTGGTTTTGGTAGCCAGTTGGAACTCTTCTGCCACGGCTTCTGTTACTGGGTAGACCGTACTGGAACCGTCGATCTTGACGATTTTTTCCGCTGCGGAAACGTTAGGAGATGTGAAGGCTGCTGCGACAACTGCAGCAAAGCCCAGGGTTTGTACAAATTTTGATTGCATTACAACCTCCATCATTAAAAGAAACATTGGCAAAGCACATTCTGTTTGTATCGCATGTTTGCGATAACGTGCACACTTTAATGATGAAAGATGACGGTTTTGTGACAAACAATGAGAAATCTGAAGAAGCTGGAGTTTGGCAGTCAATAAAAAGCCCTGATCTGTCTGGCGGGGCCTGGGTAATGCTGCAAGTGCTAGATCCGTTTAAGCAGGTCTTCTATCTTGACGCCAACTTCGGGATGGCCGCCATAACCGCTGCCGACTTTTCTTGCTTGCCAGTGCGTCATGACGGCTGCCGACTCGTTATCGGGCAAATGGATATACTTGACTTCCTGAATCAGCTCTTTTGAATGCTCGAGGTAAAAATCAACAAAGCTTTCGACTTCTGGTATGGCCGCTGATTTTGCATTGATGTATAGAAAAAGAGGGCGAGACAGAGGTTGATAGGACCCGTTCATGACATTCTCAACGGATGGCTGGACAGCGGCTGCACCCGTTTTTGCAACAATAGCTACGGCTTTGATGGCGTCCTGATTTTCTGCAAAATAGGCAAAACCGAAATAGCCGATAGCATTTATGTCACCTGCGACCCCTTTGACAATCATATTGTCATCTTCAGATGCAGTAAAGTCGCCGCGACTGGATTTTGCTTTACCCACGATGGCTTCAGTAAAGTAATCAAATGTGCCTGAATCTGAGCCGGCCCCAAACAGCTTCAAAGGCCTGTCCGGCCAGGCAGGGTTGATCTGGTTCCAGTGCTTGATGGTGTTTTGTGCCGCTGGTGCCCACATGGTTCTGAGTTCAGCAATGGTTAAACTGGTGATGAAGTCATTTTTCGGGTTGATGACGACCGTCACTGCATCATAGGCAATCGGCAATTCGATATATTCGATACCCGCTGTTTTACAAGCCGCCATCTCTTCACCGAGGATCGGGCGCGAGGCCTGGGTTATGTCGGTTTCACCGCGACAGAATTTCTTGAAGCCGCCGCCGGTACCGGAGATACCGACGGTCGTCCTGATTTTTTTCGATAACTGGAATTCTTCAGCAACCGCTTCAGTAATCGGGAATACGGTGCTGGAGCCATCAATCCGTACGATGTGGGTTTTGGTCTTTTCGTCAGAACATGCGCTGACAAAAGCCGCGACGCATATAAAAGCCAGTGCGGTAAGCCCCTTAGCCGAAATAGATTTTGCTTGAATCGACCTGAAGTGCATGGGGAGCCCCTGAATGTTTGCTTGGTTTCGATTTTAACAAAACTGAAGCTGAGTTTTCATAATTGATTTGAGATGCTGATGCCGCAGCCGCATTGCCGGCTTAATGTATAATTACGCCTTTGAAAATCAATCACATTTAATTGGTGTGGACACGCCCTAACAACACCGGAAAACAGAATTAGCATGGAAGCCGAGCATCTCAATCAAATCAGCCATCGTCTTGAAGACCTCACAGAGCGTAGTCACGCGCTCCGGGGGTATCTTTGACTTTGAGACTAAACAGCAACGCCTGCAAGAGGTCAGCCAATTACTGGAAGATCCCAGTATCTGGAACGACAACGAGCGTTCGCAAAAACTCGGCAAGGAAAGACGCGAGCTTGAATTCGTCATCAATAATCTGCTGAAGATAGAGCGCAGTCTGCGCGATGGGCGAGACTTGTTCGAGATGGCGCGCGAGGAGAATGATGACGACATGCTACTGAGTGTCGAGACAGACAGCCTGGAAATTGAGCGGGTGGTGGCTGAGATGGAATTCCGCCGCATGTTTTCCAATGAGATGGATGGCAATAATTGCTTTATTGACATTCAGTCAGGCTCTGGCGGTACCGAGGCACAGGATTGGGCCTCCATGCTGTTACGCATGTATTTGCGCTATTGTGATCAACGCGGTTTCAAGGTCGATGTGCTGGAAGTGACAGAGGGTGATACTGCCGGTATCAAGGGTGCTTCATTGAAAGTTTCCGGTGATTACGCCTATGGCTATCTGCGCACCGAATCCGGCGTGCACCGGTTGGTGCGCAAATCGCCGTTCGATTCCGGTAATCGCCGGCATACATCATTTTCCAGCGTTTCTGTTTATCCGGAAGTGGATGACTCGATCGAGGTTACGATCAATCCAGCCGATCTGCGTATCGATACTTACCGCGCTTCCGGCGCGGGTGGCCAGCACATCAACAAGACCGATTCCGCTGTACGTATCACGCATGAACCGACCGGTATCGTTGTGCAGTGCCAGAATGACCGTTCGCAACACCGGAATCGGGATGAGGCGATGGCGATGTTGAAAGCCAGGATTTATGAATTTGAGTTGCGCAAGCGCAATGAGGAAAAACAGGCACTGGAAGACGCCAAGACCGATATCGGTTGGGGTCACCAGATCCGTAGCTATGTGCTGGATCAATCGCGCATCAAGGACCTGCGTACCAATGTCGAGATCGGCAACACTCAGGGTGTGCTGGATGGCGACCTTGACCCATTTATATCTGAGAGTTTGAAGCAGGGAGTGTAGCGGTGAGCGAGCAAGAGAATTTACCAGTCGTCGACGAGAACCACGTGATTGCGGAACGCCGCGAAAAACTGAAAGCGATCCGTGAAGCTGCCAAAGCTAATGGTGCAGCCGCTTTCCCTAATGACTTCAAGCCGGATTACCAGGCCGCGGTATTGCATGCCGAGTTTGGCGGATTCGATAATGACGTGCTGGAACCTCGGTCGGCCGAAGTCAGCATCGCCGGACGCATGATGCTGAAACGCGTGATGGGCAAGGCCAGTTTTGCTACCGTGCAGGATAGCAGCGGTCGTATCCAGTTGTTCATCTCCCGGGAAAATGTGGGCGAAGCACTATATGATGCGTTCAAGAAATGGGATATGGGTGACATCCTTGCTGCTGAAGGCGTGCTGTTCAAGACCCGGACCGGTGAGCTTTCCGTCAAGGTGTCCAGGCTGCAGCTGCTGACCAAGTCTTTGCGCCCCTTGCCGGAAAAATTTCATGGCTTGCAGGATCAGGAAGCCAAATATCGCCAGCGCTATGTCGACCTGATTGTTTCTGAAGAAACACGTGCCACGTTCATTGCCCGCAGCAAGGTGGTATCCGAGATTCGTGCCTTCATGCTGGAAAACCAGTTTCTTGAAGTCGAAACTCCGATGTTGCATCCGATTCCGGGCGGTGCTTCGGCCAAGCCTTTCATCACCCATCATAATGCGCTTGATATGCAGATGTACATGCGTATCGCGCCCGAGCTGTATCTGAAACGACTGATAGTGGGGGGGTTTGAACGCGTGTTCGAGATTAACCGCAACTTCCGTAATGAGGGCTTGAGCGTACGCCACAACCCCGAATTCACGATGATGGAGTTCTATGCGGCTTATACCGATTATCTGTGGCTGATGGATTTCACAGAACGCTGTATTCGCGCGGCGGCTATCGCTGCCTGCGGTTCTGCTGTCGTGCAGTATCAGGGTCGTGAGCTGGATTTGAACAAGCCGTTCGAGCGTTTGACGATTATCGGCGCCATCCAGAAATATGCGCCGCAATACAGTCTTGAGCAATTGCATGACACTGCGTTCCTGCGTGCGGAACTCTTGAAGTCTGGCGTCAAGCCTTTCGATCATGCCGGGCTCGGCGCGTTGCAACTGTCTTTGTTTGAAGAGGCGGCAGAAGCGCAATTGTGGAACCCGACCTATATCATCGATTACCCGGTTGAGGTTTCGCCATTGGCGCGTGCGTCAGACAAGAATCCGGAAATCACCGAGCGTTTCGAGCTGTTTATTACCGGGCGCGAGATCGCCAATGGTTTCTCTGAACTGAATGATGCCGAAGACCAGGCTGCGCGCTTCCATGCACAGGTGGCGGCAAAAGAGGCGGGGGATAATGAGGCCATGTATTACGATGCCGACTTTATCCGTGCGCTGGAATACGGCATGCCGCCAACTGGCGGCTGTGGCATCGGTATTGACCGTCTGGTGATGTTGCTGACCGATAGCCCAAGCATTCGTGATGTGATTCTGTTCCCGCACATGCGACCGGAGCATCAGTTATAGGCGTCTGTGATTAACGACGCAAAAAAACATTCTAAATCAGTATATTAATCAGCATCACAGAGAAACCGTCGCTCTACAGCGACGGTTTCTCTGCTCTCAGACTTCTGTTTTTTCTTGTTAATTTTTTATCTATTTGAATCGGTTGAATAATTTCAGGACGGCACAGGCATTGCTATAGCTTCTTCGGGTGCACATCCGTTACCAATATTCAACCATTTCACGAGGTCAGTATGATAAACAAGCAAGGTCTTTTCAGTCGCCGCAATCAAACCGAAGAAACACGCCCACCCGTGCTCAGCTCGCTTAGCCAGATGAACGCACAGGACAAGTTGAACTCCCAGACCAGGAGTACGCAAGGCAAGCCTTCCTCGCTGTCTCCCGGACAGATGGCTGCAATGGAGTCGGCAACTTCCCCATCGAGTGCAACTTCAGTGATCGAAACCAAGTCAGATTTCTCGCCAGTCGAGCATGCAAAAGCAGATCAGGGCGGTAGCCGTCTCATCGTCGGCCCGGATGTCAAACTGAAAGGCGCAGAGATTGAAGATTGTGACACGCTGGTGGTTGAGGGCAGAGTCGAAGCCACCATGGATAGCCGCGTGATCCAGATTACCTCGAACGGCTCATTCTCAGGCAAGGTTGGCATCGATGTCGCAGAGATATATGGCACTTTTGACGGCGAGCTTACTGCACGCAACCAACTCATCATTCACTCCAGTGGTCGTGTTAGCGGCAAGATCCGCTATGGCAAGATCCATATCGAGGAAGGTGGTGAGTTATCCGGAGATATTGGTTCCATCAATGCCAAGGAGGGCGCCATCGACAAATTGGGTGTTTCCCGGCTGTCCCAAGGCGCAAAATAAAATCCTGAGAATTGCAGAATAATTGTATTGAAATCGAGGGTATCAATCGGGTTTAAATCGAACAGAGTCTTAAAAATATCATTTTTAAACACTAAATCAATGACCTGAGTTTTATTTAACTTCATCTGATTAGCGCACTATCTGTTGCATGAATACAACAGATAGTGCGCTTTTTCATTTTGCGTCATTAATCTGTCACACAAGTTTTGCAGAATCGCTCCCGTGGTGAGTTTCAATCCAATGATTTTTTTAACCAGGAGTATGATGAATGAAACAAGCAAAACTACGTGGCGTGATTGCTGCCGTGTCTGGTGCTCTGCTGATGGGCTTCGGCGCAAATGCAATGGCCGATTCAACGAACGACATTGTCAATGCATTGATCGCCAAAGGCGTGTTGACTGAAGAAGAAGGTTCCCTGTTGCTCAAGGGTCGCGCCGGCGAAAAGGAAGCTGCCGAGAAGAAGAGCAAAGGTGCCGTGACCGCTACCTATAAGGACGGTATCGTCATTGGTACTGAGGACGGCAAGAACAGCTTGACAATCAATGGTCGCTTGCATGCTGACGCACGCTGGTATGACTATGACGAAGATAATAATGGTTCCAATACACTCAGTTCTACTGGATCTGATACCTACGATGTCCGTCGTGCCCGTATTGGTGTAAAAGCTCGTTTTCTTGATTACTATGAGGGTGAAGTTGTATTTAACGGTACGGGCTCCGCACCAGTACTCGACGTTGCCTATCTTAACGTCGCTTGGTGGAAGCCGGTTCAATTCCGTGTCGGCCAGTTCAAGATGCCGTTCAGTCTGGAGCAGTTGACCAGTTCCAATAACATTGACTTCGTCGAACGCAGTTTTGTCGATGCCTATATTCCTGCCAAGGAAATCGGCGCCATGGTCCATGGCTCCCCGATCAAGGGCGTGACTTATGCTTTGGCAACATCCAACGGCCGTGGCCAAAATGGCGTAGAAAACGACGTTCGCGTGGATAACAAGGATATCATCGGTCGCGCAACGATCAATTTCGCAGAAATCATGGATAACAAGGACATGGTGCTGCATGCCGGTCTGGCTTTCTCCGAAGGGGATATTTCCAAGGGTGATGGTGCAGCTGCATTTGGTGGGAATCGTGGTACAGAAGTACGCGGCGCATCATTCTTCACGGCGCCTGTAGTTTCTTCTACGAATCTGGTTAATGCAGAAGTTGATCGTAGTCGCCTGGGCTTGGAAACAGCCTTGGCATATGGTCCATTCAAGGTTCAAGGCCAATGGGTTAAGAATGAGTTTGACTTCGACACGGCCACTCGCGGCTATGACCCTGAAGTTAAGGCCTGGTATGCAGAAGCGTTGTGGACAATCACTGGTGAATCCCATGCAAGTCGTTATAAAAACGGCACATTCAGCGGGATCAAGCCAAAGAACAACTTCGATCCTAAAACACTCTCGGGTGGTGCTTGGGAAGTCGGTGCCCGCTATAGCAAGTTCGATGCAAGCGACTTTGATACTGTTGGTTTAAGAGGTGGCGCGGGTACTGATACACAAGTGACTACCAAAGCGAATGGTTTTGCCAAGGCTGATGCCTGGACGATGGGTGTCAAGTTTGTGCCTAATCCACACGTCCGTTTCATGCTTGATTACGTCAAGACTGACTTCGAAGATGCAATCAATAATTTTGCTGGTGTTAGCGTAAATGGTAAAACCGAGGATGAAGAAAAAGCCATCCTTTTCCGTACCCAGTTCGCGTTCTAAGCAGTTTGTAATATAACTTTTGTTTCAAACAGCAGCAGCAAAAACCCGCGAAGGCGGGTTTTTGCTTTATTATTAGGCAATGTCAGTTTGCCGACAGTTCTGGATTGTCACAAAAAATTCAAATTTAATTGGAAAAATTACCTTTAAAATTGGTACGCGTTCAATTTAAATAACGAAAGTGTCATATGAAGATAGGTAAGCCGGAATACATGAAAAAAGCGCTTCAGTTGAGTGAAGAAGAACAGCAGAAGGTAATGTCGCGCATGAGCGGCAAGCTGCCCAAGCGTCTGTTCAAGGAAAAGCTGAGTGTGGAAGAGGCGATTGCGATTCAGCTGGAGATCGAAGAGGAGCAGCTGGCGGAGTGGCGCAAGAACTGGGCGAAAATCAGAAAACTGGATGGCAAGAAGAAATCCGGGGCGGAATCAAAGTCAGCGGCAAAATCTGCCGGACCTGCTTCGATAAAGGCCAAGGCAGTTGCCCAGGCCAGCAAACCCGCAACTACAGAGGTTGCGAAAACTTCAACAGTCGTGGCCGGAGCAAAAGCAGCCGACAAGTCCCCAGCCACGAGCAAACTAAAAACCACGAGCCGGACCGCAAAACCGAGAGCTGCGAGTAGCAAGGCTGGTTCAAAGTCCTAGAATCAGCGGTGGCCTTCCTTGGCCATGTTGATGGAGTATCGGGGGATGTCGACGACCAGGTCCTGGTCGTCGACAATTGCCTGGCAGGACAGGCGTGAGTTGGGCTCCAAACCCCAGGCTTTATCCAGCAGGTCTTCTTCATTTTCTGCGGCCGGGTTCAGGGATTTATAGCCTTCGCGCACAATCACATGACAGGTAGTACAGGCGCAGACCTTGTCGCAGGCGTGGTCAATGTCGATGTCGTGATTGAGCAGGTTATCGCAGATGGATACGCCTTTTTCGGCCTCGAAGACGGCGCCTTCAGGACATAATTCTACGTGCGGCAGTACGATGATTTGTGGCATTCTCAGAGTTCCAGAGTGTTCAGGTTTTGTCCGGCCAGTGCTTGCCGGACCGAGGCATTCATGCGTCTTGCGGCAAATTCTTCTGTGGCGTGATTAAGCGCTTCTACTGCGCTCCGGATGGCGTGACTGTCCCCAGTTTTTGACAGGCGGCGAAGTTTCTCCATGCTGGTTTCGATTTCTTTTCTTTCCGCCTCGGAAAGCAGAGCTGCCCCATCCCGATTCAAGGCTGTAGCAATGGCTTCCAGCAAGCGCTCTGAATCTACGCGGGCTTCCTGCAGGTTGCGGGACTGCTTGTCCGATTCGGCGGCTTTGAAAGAGGATTCCAGCATGTCGACGATCTCGTCTTCGCTGAGGCCATAAGAGGGTTTGACAACAATATGCGATTCAACGCCGCTGGCCTGTTCTCTGGCGGTGACTGAAAGCAGACCATCGGCATCGACCTGAAAGGTTACTCGAATGCGGGCCGCACCCGCGGCCAGCGGTGGGATGCCGCGTAATTCAAAGCGAGCCAGCGAGCGGCAGTCTGATACCAGTTCGCGTTCGCCTTGCACCACATGGATACTCATTGCCGTCTGGCCGTCCTTGAAGGTTGTGAAGTCCTGCGCACGCGCAATCGGTAGTGTTGAATTGCGCGGAATGACGCGCTCTGTCAGACCGCCCATGGTTTCGAGGCCGAGCGATAGCGGAATGACATCGAGCAACAACAGATCGTCTTCACTGCGATTGCCGGCCAGTACATTGGCTTGAATCGCCGCACCGAGTGCGACTACCTTGTCCGGGTCCAGATTGGTCAAGGGGTCCTGTTGAAAGAACTCGGCGATGGCGTGGCGTACTTGCGGCATGCGAGTCGCACCACCGACCATGACAATTCCTTTGACATCCTCTACAGCAAGATCTGCGTCACGTAATGCCTTGCGAGTAGGGGTCAGGGTCTTGGTAACCAGGTGATGTGTCAGCTCTTTCAATTTGCTGCTGGTCAGTGTGAGGTCGACCAGATCGCCACTTTGCAGCAGGCTGGTGATGTGTGCCTCGGCGTGGTCAGTCAGCCATTCCTTGGCTTCACGCGATTTGGTCAGCAACAGGCGCGTGTCTTCCGGGCTGATGGGTGGTAACTTGGCCTGTTCCAGTATCCAGCAAAAGATGCGACGATCAAAATCATCACCGCCGAGGGCCGAGTCACCATTGGTTGCCAGTACCTCAAACACGCCTTTGCTGAGGCGCAGGATAGAAATGTCGAAAGTGCCGCCGCCCAGGTCGTAAATGACATAAACGCCTTCTGCGGCATTATCCAGACCGTAGGCTACTGCGGCAGCGGTTGGTTCATTGAGCAGGCGTAGCACAGTCAAACCGGCCAGTCGTGCAGCATCCTTGGTGGCCTGACGTTGAGCATCATCGAAATAGGCGGGTACTGTGATCACCGCGCCGGTCAGCTCGCCGCCTAGTGCTTTTTCTGCCCGTTGCTTCAATACCTTGAGGATTTCAGCCGAGACTTCCACCGGACTTTTTTTACCGGCGCGGGTCTGAATCTGCAGCATGCCAGGTGTGTCTATGAATTTGTAGGGTAACTGGCCAGTATCGCCAACATCTTTCAGCCCTCGCCCCATGAAGCGCTTGGCCGAGACTATGGTGTTATGAGGGTCGCGACTCTGCTGTGCCTGGGCAGCATAGCCTACGTCTATGTTGCCATCCGGTTGGTATCGCACCACCGACGGCAGCAGGACATGCCCTTCCTCATCATGCAATACTGTACTCATGCCACTGCGTACTGTCGCCACCAGAGAGTTGCTTGTGCCCAAGTCTATGCCCACCGCCAGTTTGTGCTGGTGGGGTGCAGCGCTCATGCCAGGTTCAGCTATTTGTAATAAGGCCATAAAAAACTCTAAATTCTATCCACTGTTGGTCTATGCATCTTCCAATTGGGTGATGATCTGTTCGATATCTGATTGTACTTTATCAATGAAGCTGAGTTTTCTCACAGTGTCTGAAGCTTGTTCAAATGTTAGTGCTTGTTCCAGCTGGTGTTGCAAGTCCTGCTGAAACTCTCTTGCGGTCTTGCGTGTTTGATCCAGCAGTTTGTCCAGAGCATCAATATCATGAGCATCATTGGCTTCTTCAATCGCCTCACGCCACTCCATTTGCAGAATTAGAAAATCGGCAGGCATGGCGGTATTGCTCTCTTCCTGCGTATCAATGCCATGCAGGTGTAAAAGGTAGCGTGCTCTAGAGGTTGGGTTTCTCAGTGTCTGGTAGGCTTCATTGGCCTGTGTGGCAAGTTGCATGGATTTCAGACGTTCCGAACCGGAAGCCGCGGCAAAACGGTCCGGATGGACTTCACTTTGCACCTTGCGATACCGTTGGTCGAGCTGGTCGAGCTCAATGTCAAACTGTGTTGGCAGGTCAAACAGCTCGAAGTGATTTTGGCTGAAGTTTTGATTCATAGTTGATGCTGCAAGAGTGAGCGAACCCGGTATATTGAATGGCATCGCATAATCATCATTTGTAATGAGAGCATGATGATTATGCATTTTGTGTAAATCAATGACGTTGACGCTCCAGGCTTATACGGTGAAGCTTTCGCCACAGCCGCACTCATCTTGGACATTAGGATTGTTGAATTTGAATCCTTCGTTCAGGCCTTCCTTGGAAAAATCCAGTTCAGTTCCGTCAATGTAGACCAGGCTCTTGGGGTCTATGATAACCTTGATGCCGCGACTTTCGAAAACAATATCCTCGGGCTTGGTCTCATCCACAAACTCAAGGGTATATGCCATGCCGGAGCAGCCGGTGGTCTTGACGCCAAGGCGCAGGCCTATACCCTTGCCGCGATTGGCAAGAAATTTCTCCACGCGCTTGGCCGCAGTTTCAGTCAGGGTAATGGCCATAACTTAAGCTACCTCTTGGTCCGTCTGTTTGGCTTTAAGGTCCGCTACGGCTGCCTTGATGGCATCCTCTGCCAGCACGGAACAGTGGATCTTGACCGGCGGCAAGGCCAGTTCTTCCGCTATGGCGGAGTTCTTGATTTGCGCCGCTTCGTCCAGGGATTTTCCCTTCAGCCATTCAGTGACCAGCGAGCTGGACGCAATCGCAGAACCACAGCCATAGGTCTTGAATTTGGCATCTTCGATAACGCCACTATCGTTGATCTTGATCTGCAGTCTCATGACGTCACCGCAGGCTGGTGCGCCGACCATGCCAGTACCGACATGCGGGTCACTCTTGTCCAGTGTGCCGACGTTACGCGGATTCTCGTAGTGGTCTAAAACTTTGTCTGAATATGCCATGGTATTTCTCCTTAATTACGGATCACAAGCTTAAGAAATTTGGTTCGCTTCTGATTCGTTATTGCATTCAATAAGAAAAATGACGATTTGCTTTTATGGCCAGGCGAAGGAGCGCGACGTTTAATGGTTCCAAACGCACGCTCTGACAACAACGCCAGAAACGCAAAGAACATTTTTCAGTGGGCTGCCCACTCAACCTTGCTCAAATCTATGCCCTCCAAATGCATTTCCCACAATGGCGAGAGCTCACGCAGCTTGCCGATCTTGCTCTTCATCAGCGCCGTCGTGTGATCGATCTCTTCTTCCGTAGTGAAGCGGCCAATCGAGAAACGGATGGAGCTGTGTGCCAGCTCATCCGAACGGCCGAGAGAGCGTAGCACGTAGCTGGGCTCCAGGCTGGCAGAAGTGCAGGCCGAACCAGAGGAGACCGCGATATCCTTGACCGCCATGATCAGTGATTCGCCTTCAACGAAGTTGAAGCTGATATTTAAATTATGCGGTACACGCTGCTTGAGGTCGCCATTGACATAGACCTCGTCAATCTCCTGCAGGCTAGTCAGCATCCTGTCGCGCAGTCGGCGGATACGTGCGTTTTCCAGTTCCATTTCCTCGCGGGCGATACGGAAGGCTTCTCCCATACCGACGATCTGGTGTGTCGCCAGGGTGCCGGAGCGCAATCCGCGTTCGTGGCCGCCGCCGTGCATCTGTGCCTCCAGGCGTACACGAGGTTTTCTTCTCACATACAGTGCGCCTATACCTTTGGGGCCATAGGTCTTATGGGCTGAAAAGCTCATGAGGTCGACCGGCAGTTTCTCCAGATCAATCGCGACTTTGCCGGTGGCCTGTGCAGCATCAACGTGGAAAATCACGCCATGTTCGCGGCAGAGGTTGCCGATGGCCTCAATGTCCTGAATTACGCCGATTTCATTGTTGACCAGCATGACCGAGGCCAGTACGGTATCCGGACGAATCGCTGCCTTGAATTTCTCGATATCAACCAGTCCGTTGGGTTCCGGCTGCAAGAAAGTCGCTTCAAAACCAAGACGCTCAAGTTCGCGTACCGGATCGATGACGGCCTTGTGTTCGGTCTGCACCGTGATGATATGTTTGCCTTTGCCGCTGTAAAAATTCGCGGCACCCTTGATCGCCAGATTGTTCGATTCGGTTGCACCGGAAGTCCAGATGATCTCGCGTGGATCGGCATTAACCAGCTTCGCGACTTCTTCACGCGCATTCTCGACAGCTTTTTCTGCGACCCAGCCGAAGGAATGGCTGCGCGATGCAGGATTGCCGAAGTGCTCGGTCAGGTAAGGAATCATCTTTTCCGCAACGCGTGGATCTACTGGCGTAGTGGCGGAATAGTCCAGATAGATTGGAGTTTTTACAGTCATATCATTGATCCTAATATTAAGTATCTTTTACTTGCTTATACTGCAATGGCGGCCAATTGCCGCAACCTGGTAATCTCTTGTTCAAGCGCTGCCAGAAATGCATCGATCTGATCCTGCTTGTTGCTCATGCCCAAACTGACACGAATCGCGCCTTTGGCCAAGTCGGGCTCCACCCCCATGACCAAGAGCACATTGCTTGGTTCAGAACTGTCGCTGGAGCAGGCGGAGCCGCTGGCAATGGCAAATCCCTTGCGGTCCAGCGCCATGACCAGTGTCTCGCCATCAATTTCGTTAAAGGCAAAGAAACTGGTATTCGGTAGCCGCTCGACAGCTGCCCCAAATATGACTGCGCCGAGTTTGCTCAGACCGCATTCCAGGCGTTCACGCAATGGGCGGATAAGGCTGTCGTTTTTCATTAGCCTGGATTGAATCAGCTCGCAGGCAGCACCAAAACCGACGATCGCTGCGACATTTTCCGTGCCGCTGCGCAAACCTCTTTCCTGACCACCACCATAAATCACTGGCTGGATGTCGATGCGCTTGTCCAGAACCAGTGCGCCTGCACCCTGCGGGCCGTTTATTTTGTGCGATGACAGAGTCATTGCGTGTACGTTCAATTCGGCAAAATCCACATTGATCTTACCCAGCGCCTGCACTGCATCGGTATGCAGGATGACGCCATGGCGCCTCGCGATTTCGGCAAGCTCGGCAACTGGCTGTATGGCGCCGGTTTCATTATTGGCCAGCATGAAGGAAGCAATGCTGGTCTCGGCTTTCAATAATGCGTCCAGCTCAGTTGCCTTGACGGTACCGCACTCGTCAACATGCAAGGTCGCCAGCTTCCAGCCGCGGTGTTTCATGGCGAGCGCGGGGCGGTTTACACACGGGTGCTCAATTGCGCTTGTTACGATTTGGCTGACCCCATAGCTGCCAGCGATGCCAGTGATTGCAAGGTTGTTGGCTTCGGTACCGCCCGAAGTGAATATCACCTGTGACGGGTGTGCGTTGACTGCACAGGCAACCTGTTCGCGGGCGCGCTCGATCGCACTTCTGGCGTGCCGACCAAAACTGTGGCGGCTGGTCGGGTTACCGTGCTGCTGTGTCATGAAGGGCAACATCGTTTCCAGCACGCCTGCATCCAGTGCGGTGGTAGCGTTATGGTCGAAATAGATGTTGGTGTCGTTCATGTCAGTCTGCTCAAGCAGGCACTGCCTCAATCACGGGTTGCATCGGGCATGGGCGGTTACCCGTGGCCAGTTTCCTGCCCTCAGTCTGCGAGGCTGCCAGGTCGGCCAGCGTCACCCCCGACAGATATTCCAGTATCTTGTTGTTGAGCGTGGTCCAGAGATCGTGAGTCATGCAACGACCTTCATCGTGGCAATTTTCATGACCTCCGCACTGCGTGGCGTCGATTAATTCATCGACAGCGCTGATGATCAGCGATACAGAAATTTCATGCTGTTCTTTGGCCAGACGATAGCCGCCGCCAGGGCCGCGCACGCTCTTGACCAGACCGTTACGACGTAATCGGCTGAACAACTGTTCGAGATAGGAAAGCGATATACTCTGGCGCTCACTGATGCCGGCCAGGGTCACTGGCTTATCGTGCTCGTTCAGCGCGAGATCGAGCATCGCGGTAACGGCAAAACGGCCTTTGGTTGTTAATCGCATGACATAGTTTCCTGAAGTATTTTGGTTTCCATTCATGTCTTTACAATGATCTTACTGACCCTGTAAAGACACTGCTTTCACCTTTATTACATGATGAAATTCTAGAATACCTTATTACTTTAGTCAACTATTTTGTTAAGATGGTTCACATCAAAAGCCTTGCCGACTTCTGCATCCGTTTCAACATCGGCGCCGAGCTTGGCAAGCTGCTCCATGACTTCCTGCAGTTTCTGGTCCTGCTTGGCTGCGTGATCGAGCAGGGAATGGATCGCCTTGGCCATCGGGTCATTCATGTTGTCGCTGACGGCATAGGCAGAAAAGCCGATTTTTTTCGCCATGTCGTCGCGTTGCTGGGTTTTGGCTTCATCTAGAATACGTGCCGGAATGCCGACGGCGGTAGCATCAGCCGGAACATCCTTGACGACCACGGCGTTGGAACCGATTTTGGCATTGGCGCCGATCGTGATGGGGCCGAGCACTTTGGCACCGGCGCCGATGACCACACCCGTTTCCAGTGTCGGGTGGCGTTTGCCCTTGTTCCATGAGGTGCCACCCAGCGTGACGCCATGGTAGAGCGTGCAGTCGTCGCCAATAACGGCAGTCTCGCCTATCACTACGCCCATGCCGTGGTCAATGAAGACGCGGCGGCCAATAGCGGCACCAGGGTGGATTTCGATGCCGGTAAGCCAGCGGGCGATATGCGAACTGAAACGCGCCAGCCAGTAGAGTCGCTGCTTCCAGACCCAGTGAGAGAAGCGATGCATAATCAGCGCATGTACGCCGGGGTACGTCGTCAGTATTTCCCAGCGGGTTCTGGCCGCCGGGTCACGCTCGAAAACGACGCTGATATCTTCTTTTAATTGACTGAACATACGCTATTCTGACACAAAAACTTGACTATTTTAATCGGCAATTTTCGTGGATGTGGAGGTCTTGCCTATTGTATCGTCAACTTGTTTTTTCATGCTGGACTTGCTGCCGATCACGCGTGGTGAAACCGTCAGTTTCAACACACCGCGCAGAATGTTGACTTCTTCTTTCTCCAGATTGGCCCGTGCGTAGATGCGGCGCACACGCTGCATCAGTTTTTTCGGCTGGTCTGGATTGTAATAGCCGATCCGGATCAATACTTCTTCCAGATGCCGGTAAAACTTCTCCAGTTCGTCGCTGGTGGCAAGTTGACCAGCCTTGGCGGTTTGCACGGTGCCCTGGCTCAAGCTCGCCATGCGAATCTCATAACACATGACCTGGACTGCGGCCGCCAGATTGAGTGAGGAGAACTCAGGATTGGCGGGAATCATTGCCAGCAGCTGGCACAGATCGAGTTCGGCATTGGACAAGCCGCTCATCTCGGTACCGAATACGAGAGCAACCTGCTGACTGGAGGCTACTGCAACTGCCCGTTCTGCGGCCTGACGTGCGGGCAGTAACTCATGTGAAAGCTGCCGTTTACGTGCACTGAGGCCAATGGCCAGTGCGCAACCTTCAAGCGCCTGTTCCAGAGTATCGCATACCGTGGCGTTCTGCAGCAGGTCGGCAGCGCCGGTCGCCATCACGGTGGCATGAGCATCCGGAAAAGAGTCGGGAGATACCAGATAGAGCCGGGATAAGCCCATGGTTTTCATGGCGCGGGCTGCACCGCCAATGTTGCCAGGGTGACTGGTCTGGCAGAGGACGATGCGGAAAGAGTCTGGCAAGATAGGTTTGGAAGTCATGGAGTTAAGCATTAAAATAGCATTTTAACAGCTCTTTAATATCGTCTTGTGTTGAAAACAGCCTGAGACATTCGCAGAAAGTAATTTATGCATCCGATGTTGACCATTGCGGTAAAAGCCGCACGCCGCGCAGGCAGTATCATCAGCCACGCATCCCAGGACGTTGGCACGCTGAAAATCCAAAGCAAAACCTACAACGATTTCGTCAGCGAGGTGGACTATGCTGCCGAGCGCACCATTATCGATACGCTGAAGGATGCCTATCCAACCCACGGTTTTTTGGGTGAGGAAAGTGGCAACAGCAACGAGGATGCAGAGAATATCTGGATTATCGACCCGCTGGACGGTACCACCAATTTTCTGCACAACTTTCCGCAATACTGCGTTTCCATCGCCCTCATGCAAAAGGGCCAGCTCACACAGGCTGTGATCTATGACCCAAATCGCAATGACCTGTTCACTGCAACCAAGGGCCGTGGCGCTTTCCTTAATGATCGCCGCATCCGTGTCACCAGCCGCATGAAATTGCAGGAATCCATCATCGGTACCGGTTTTCCGTTCCGTGACTTTACCCATCTTGATACCTATCTGGCCATGTTCAAGGATATGGCAAAGAAGAGCTCGGGCATTCGCCGTCCGGGCTCTGCGGCACTGGATCTTGCCTATGTGGCAGCCGGCTGGTATGACGGCTTCTGGGAGATCGGCCTTTCCAAGTGGGATATCGCAGCCGGTGCATTGCTGGTGCAGGAGGCGGGTGGCATTGTTGGCGACTTTGAGGGCAACGAGAGCTGGATTGATAGCGGTAATATCGTCGCCGCCAACCCCAAGGTGTTTGCACAGATATTGCAAACCATCGCGCCGCATCTGACACCGGAACTGAAAACACCGATCCAGAGCTAGACCTTCTTGAGCGACGACAGCCTGCAACAACATACGCCCATGATGCGCCAGTACTGGGGTATCAAGGCGCAATACCCGGATATGCTGCTGTTTTATCGCATGGGCGACTTTTATGAGTTGTTCCATGAAGATGCCGAAAAGGCTGCGCGTCTGCTGGGCATCACACTGACCCGGCGTGGCAGCTCGAATGGCGAGCCGATCAAGATGGCCGGCGTACCGTATCACGCCGCCGAGCAGTATCTGGCCAAGCTGACTAAAATGGGCGAGGCGGTCGCCATCTGCGAACAGGTCGGTGATCCGGCCAAGTCCAAGGGGCCGGTAGAGCGCCAGGTCACCCGCATACTCACTCCGGGCACACTGACAGACAGCGCGCTACTTGACGAGTCGCGCGATAACCTGCTGATGGCCATTGCTCCCGGTGATGGTCTGCTGGGGCTGGCTCGCATCAATCTGGCTTCCGGTCAGTTCGTATTGAATGAGATCGCCCCCGGACTGCTGGCGCAGGAACTGCAGCGTATTGCCCCGGCGGAGCTGTTGCTGGCAGATGACCTCTCTCACGTCGCAATCGAAACAATCAAATGCAGCAAGAAACGGCTCGCCCCCTGGCAGTTTGATGCCGACTCTGCCTTGCAAACCCTTGCCAAACAATTTGAAACCCATGATCTTGCCGGTTTTGGTGCCGGCGATCTGACGGCAGCCGTGGCCGCGGCCGGCGCCTTGCTGGATTATGTCAGGCATACCCAGCGCACGACGTTGCCGCATATCGTCAGTTTGCGGGTGGAGCAGAGCCAGGATTACATTCAACTTGATGCCGCAACTCGCCGTAATCTTGAAATCGACCAGACCCTGCAGGGTGAAACCAGGCCCACACTATATTCCTTGCTGGACACGACACGGACGGCGATGGGTGCGCGTTTGTTGAGACAATGGCTGCATCATCCATTGCGCGATGTGCAGGCCATCAGTGACCGGCAGCAGGCTGTTGCTGCTTTGCTTGGTACGGATTATCCGGCACTCAGGACGCTGCTGACCGGGGTGGGCGATATCGAGCGCATTAGCGCGCGTATCGCGTTGAAATCGGCGCGACCACGCGACTTGTCAGGCTTGCGCGATAGCTTGCAGCAACTGTTTTTGCTGCAGGGCGCGGTGCAGCAAAAGGCATCAATGTTGCACCGACTGGCGGCCGATCTGCAGCCGCCAGCAGCTGTTATTTCATTGTTGCAGGCGGCGGTCAGGCAGGAGCCGTCATCGGTGCTGCGTGAAGGAGGCGTGATTGCCGACGGCTATGATGCGGAACTGGATGACTTACGAAGCCTGCAGACCAACCATGGTGATTTTCTGTTGCAATTCGAAGCGCGGGAAAAAGAGCGCACAGGCATTGCCAATCTGAAGGTCGAATATAACAGTGTGCACGGCTTCTATATTGAGATCAGCCGCACGCAGGCCGAGAATGCGCCGCCGGAGTACAGGCGCAGGCAGACCTTGAAAAATGTGGAGCGCTTCATTACGCCTGAATTAAAAGTTTTTGAGGACAAGGTGCTCTCTGCCAACGAGCGTGCCCTGAGCCGCGAAAAGGCGCTGTATGAGGAAGTTTTGCAAGCTTTGCTGCCACACATCCCGAACCTGCAGCGTAATGCATCTGCCGTGGCGCAACTGGATGTTTTAAGCACTTTTGCCGAACGTGCAGAGGCCTTGAGCTATGTTGCACCTGAGTTCAGTCAGGAGGCTGGTCTGGAAATCACAGGCGGGCGTCACCCGGTCGTGGAGCAGATCGCTCAGCCGTTTATTGCCAACGATGTCGCACTCAGCCCATATCGCCAATTGCTGCTGATTACCGGACCCAACATGGGGGGTAAATCGACTTTCATGCGGCAGACCGCATTGATCGTTCTGCTGGCGCACTGCGGTTGCTACGTACCTGCAATTTCTGCCCGCATAGGCACGATCGACCGTATCTTTACGCGCATCGGGGCTTCTGACGATCTGGCCGGAGGGCGCTCGACCTTTATGGTGGAAATGACCGAGACTGCCAACATTCTGCACAATGCCACCGATCACAGCCTTGTATTGCTGGATGAGATCGGGCGCGGCACTTCGACATTCGATGGCCTGTCTCTGGCCTGGGCAGTCGCACGGCAATTGCTGGAAAAGAATCGCAGTTATACCTTGTTTGCCACGCATTATTTTGAATTGACGCGTATTGTCGAGGAATTCAAGCAGGCAGCGAATGTGCACCTCGATGCGGTTGAGCATGGCAAAGGTATTGTCTTTTTGCATCGGGTGGAAGAAGGCCCCGCCAGTCAGAGTTATGGCCTGCAGGTGGCCCAGCTTGCAGGGATTCCTAAGTCTGTGGTGGCGATTGCCAAACGCAAGTTGACACAACTGGAGCAGCAGAATATTCAGGCTGGGCCACAGGGCGACATGTTCACGGAAACCGAGATTCCAAACGACGCACCTCAGCACCCTGCAGTGACGGAACTGGAAACGATAGAGCCGGATGAGCTGACCCCGAGACAGGCACTGGAAGTGCTCTATCAGTTGAAAAAACTGATATAACCCGGCATGTTTACGGGTATTGCACGCGACCTGAATTGAAATCGGCTGGCCGGTCCTCAAGACCAGTCAGCCGATTGGATTTTATACAGTAGTTTCTACTGTAGTGAAGCAGGTTTAGTGGTGATGGCCACCGGCGCCATGTACGTGTCCGTGCTCAACTTCTTCCTTGATTGCGCTACGAACAGCGGTCACTGTGGCTTTGAACAGAACGCGCTCACCGGCCCAGGGATGGTTGCCATCAACAATGACTTTGCTGTCCTGGATATCGGTAACGGTATAGAGAATAACTTCGCCGGATTCATCTTCGCCTTCGAACTGCATACCCACTTTCAGTTCATCTATAGGAAATGCAGAAGCTGGTTCTATCTGAACCAGTTCCTCATCGTACTCGCCGAATGCGTCGGCCGGTTCCAGACCTATCTCAACGGTGTCGCCAGCGGACTTGCCGTGAAGTTCTTCTTCAACACGTGGAAAAATATTGTCATATCCGCCATGCAGATAGCTGACAGGCTCCGCGCTTGATTCAAGCACATTGCCTTCGCTATCGCGGAGTTCGTAAGTCATTGAAACAACTGTGTTCATGGCAATTTGCATGATAAAGATACCTTCGCTAGATTGATTTAATAATATTCAGCACTTCGTGGGCGTGTCCTTTTGCGACAACGCCATACTGGCAGTGGTGTATTTTACCTTCAGGATTGATGATGAAGGTCGAACGCAATATGCCCATTTTGCGTACACCGTCATTTTCTTTTTCCTGCCACACCCCATATTTATCGCACACCTTGCCTTCTTCGTCAGAAACCAGTTGAATACTCAGACCGTGTTTGTCGCGAAAGCTGGCGTGCGTGATGCAGTCGTCTTTGCTCACCCCGATTACTACCGTGTTGAATTTTGCAAACTCATCTTCAAGATCGCTGAATTCAATGGCCTCAGCCGTGCAGCCCGGGGTGTCGTCTTTAGGGTAAAAATAGAGCACCACGGTCTGGCCGCGCAACCTGGAAAGTTTGAACATTTCCATATCGGCATCAGGCATCGAAAAATCGGGGGCGAGGTCGCCAGTCTGCAACATAAGGGGATTGATCGAATGACGATAATTCGATTTTAACCTATTTCTATTCACGGATTGCAATGCGCTATTATGTCACGATGAAAAAAGCCCAGAAAAATCCAGTGCAGTCTGCAACACAAAAAAACCTGCTGGGCGGCATTTCGCCCAAACAGTTTCTGAAAAAATATTGGCAGAAAAAGCCGTTACTGATACGTCAGGCCATCCCGGGTTTCAGTGGGATTCTGGATGCCAACGAACTTGCCGGCCTGGCTTGTGAGGAAGATGTACAGTCGCGCCTGGTACGGTTTTCTCGCGGTAAATGGCAGCTGGAAAACGGACCTTTTGCCGAAGAGCGATTCTCCCGGCTACCAAAGACAAACTGGACATTGCTGGTGCAGGGTGTCAATCATCATCTGCCGGAAGCAGCCAAGCTGTTGCAGCTGTTTAATTTTATTCCGCATGCACGGCTGGATGACCTGATGGTCAGCTATGCGCCGGATGGCGGCGGCGTAGGTCCTCATTTTGATTCTTATGATGTGTTTTTGCTGCAGGGGAGCGGCCAGCGCCGCTGGCGCATCAGCTCGCAGACGGACCTATCCTTGGTCGAAGGTGCTCCACTGAGAATTCTGCAGAATTTTGATACGGAACAGGAATATGTGCTGCAAGCGGGTGATATGTTGTATCTGCCGCCGCATCTTGCCCACTGGGGGATCGCGGTTGGCGACTGTACGACCTATTCGATCGGGTTCAGAGCGCCATCGGCACAGGAGCTGGCAACGCAGTTCCTCGGCTATCTGCAGGAAAACATCATGCTCGAGGGCATGTATAGCGACCGTAATCTGGCATTGCAGAGGCATCCTGCAGAAATCAGCGAGGATATGGTCAAGCGCGTCTATGCGGGATTGAAGAAAGTACGCTGGAACAAGCATATGGTTGGTGAGTTCCTGGCTCAGTATCTTTCCGAACCCAAAGCGCACATCTTTTTCAGCGCACCAACAGATATGACGATGAAACGTTTTGAAAAAACCATACTGGACAAAGGCTTGAGGCTGGATACGAAAACCCAGGCGCTGTTCTTTGATCAATCTTTTTTTATGAATGGTGAACGCATGGAAGTGCAGCGCGAGTGGATGGTGTGCCTCAAGTATCTGGCGGATTATAGAAACCTGTCTGCTGGCAGGCTGGCAGGGCAGGATACCAATCTGCTGAAACTGTTTTATAGCTGGTATCAATCCGGTTACTTGCACTGCAGTCAAAATCAGTCGGCGATGGAGGCTTGATTAATGAGCGATAACGATGAGCTGATACCTAACCAGGTGGTATTGGGTGAACGCAATTATGAAGCGGCAACTGCGCTGATGCTGACAAATGTGCAGCGTGAGTTGAAGATATTCGACCCCGATCTCAGTCGCGGCGGTTATCAGAGCTTGCAGGTGCATGATCTGCTAAGAAATTTTCTAGCGAAAGACAGACTCAACCATCTGACCATCATTCTCCATGGCAGCGATTTTTTCAGCACACGATGCCCCAGATTGATCGAGCTGATGAAGCGATATACCCATGCCATGAGCGTTTATCTGACGGATGAACAGGGGCAAGTGGCGCAGGATGCTTTTGTGCTGACGGATCATGGCGGCTATTTGCACCGCTTTCATATTGATCACGCCAGATTCAAATATTCACAAGGTGACGTAGTGGCATCGCGACCATTGCATGAGCGCTTCGACCAGTTGCTGGAAGTTACGCACTCCAGGTTAAGCATCGGAGCGGTCGGATTGTAATGAAGCTGCTTTCTACGCTGATTTTTACTGTTTTTATATGGCTGAACATGGCGGTTTTGCCTTTGGCCAAGGCGAGTGATCAGTTCAGGATCATTACATTGCAGCATCGATTTGCACAGGACATTCTGCCCATGATCGAGTCCCTGCTTGGTCCTGACGGTGCTGCCCGGGCACTGGATAATCATCTCATGGTCAGCGCCAGCGCCGATCGACTGACGCAGATAGAGGCACTGGTAAAGCAACTGGATGTGGCGCAGAGGAATGTCAGAATTACTGTCAGCCACTCCAGAGACAATGAATCGCAGCAGCTTGGCGCTGGCGTTACTGGCAGAGGGCGTGTTGGGGATGTTGAAATTGTGCTTCCACGCAACGCAAGAGAGGGCGTCAATATTGATCTTTATGACAGCAGCGTGCATCGTGAAAGTAGCGGCACAGAGTTTTTGAGTGTAGTTGATGGCGAACGTGCATTCATTCGTGTTGGGCAATCCATACCGTACACGCAGCAATGGGGGGTGTTCACCAGGCGTTATGTCCATGTACAGCAAAGCGTAGAGTTTCAGGAGATTACGACGGGATTTGCTGTCAGGCCGCGTTATATTGGCGATCAGGTGGAGTTGGAAATCACGCCCAGAATCGCTGGCTTGAATCAGGCTGGATTCATTGATTTTGAAGAGCTCAGCACAGTCATTCGGGTAATCCCGGGAGAATGGTTTGATCTTGGCGGCAATATGCAAAACAGGGACGAAGTGAGCCATGAAATTCTGGCGACAGGACGGAGTTCTTTTGAAAGTAAATCTACATTGAGAATCAGGGTGGATTAAAAATCAGGCCATAAACAAAAAATATTTCAAAATTACTGGAACTACTTAAAGAGACAGTGTTTTTTTATTACAGAACTGCTAGAATTCGCACACTCGGACAGTCAAGGTTGATAACATCTTTTTTGGGTTAGTCAATTAGACGTTCCGTACCAGGCCAAATTTTTGTTTATCTATCCAATTTATACTAAGGAATACTAAAAATGACACGTTCCGCTCTGTTAGCTGCACTCTTGGCTCTTGCTTTGACTGCTTGCGGTCAAAAGGAAGAAACTGCCCCAGTTGAAGAGGCACCTGCTGTTGAGGAAGTAGCACCTGCTGCTGAAGAAGCTGCTCCAGTTGAAGAAGTAGCACCTGCTGCTGAAGAAGCTGCTCCAGTTGAAGAAGTAGCACCTGCTGCTGAAGAAGCTGCTCAGTAATACATATATAGCTCGGATGACTTAAGTCGTCTGACTGACAAAATAGGCCGACGGTAACGTTGGCCTTTTTGTTTCCTTCAGTCGGTAAGGTGCTTCGGTAAAGGTATCTGGAGTTGTTAGAGCCCCTTATACAAGCACGCTGCCGGATTGTTCTACCGGTTTGTTATAGTATTGCTCGCCAGTCAAAACCGTTGGACTGGTCGGCAATGCCCACCCATTCTTCCTCACAATTCAGCACTTGGCTCAGTGCCTGTCGGACTAATGCCGGATGATTGTTTTTTGCACTTAGATGTGCCGCGATAATATGTTGCAGTCTGCTGTTGTCCAGTTTGGAGAGTAGCGCGGCTGAGCTGGCATTATCCAGATGGCCAAGCCGACTTTTGACACGTTGCTTGAGTGGCCATGCATAAGCGCCATTCATCAACATTTCAATATCATGGTTGCATTCCAGCACCAAGGCGTCGCAGTCACTTAAAACCTGTTCGATGTGTGAAGTTGAGATGCCGGTATCTGTCAGTATGCCAAGTTTATGAGCACCATTGCTAAAGGTGAATTGAACAGGCTCGCGGGCATCATGGGGAACAGGGAAAGGTTGAACCTTGATATTCTCAATCGCCAGCGAATTATGGCTGTCGATGAGGTGCAGCTTAAAGCTGCTCCGGGATGGGAAATAACGCTCTGACATGGTTAATGTGCCATGTGTCAGCCAGATGGGGATTTGGTATTTGTTGGCAAACTTGAAAGCACCGCCGGCATGATCATCATGCTCATGCGTGATCAGTATCCCAGTCAGGGTTTCAGGTGAAACATCCAGGCGACTCAAACGGCTGATGGTTTCACGCAAGCCGAAGCCGCAGTCAAGAAGAAGGCGTGTGCTGCCTTCTTCTATGATAAAGGCATTGCCGACGCTGCCGCTGCCAAGTGAAGCGAAACGCATGGCAGCGGGAGGTTTACCTCAACTGCTCGTAGAGCAGAGCGGTAATCCGATTGGCGGTGCTGGATTTATCTCGTGAACCATCCTGTCTGACAACCACGATGTCAGAGCCGCCGGCTTCATTGTTATCTACCTTGATACGGTATATGTTTTCGCGCTGGGCTTCATTTTCAGGGGCTTCCCAGAATTTGAGATACTCGCCCAAAGGCACCCCTTTTTCTTCCGCAGCCGCAGCGGCTTCTTTGGCTTCAGGAGTCGGTTCTGGTTTTACATCCTCGGACTTTTCATCGTCACCCCAGAACTTGAGAGATTCCAGCAGGCCTTTCTTCTTGCTGGAGCCCTCTTCTGTAGCGCCAAGGTCAGCATAGCGCACATAGTACAAGCCCCGCGAACGATCTCTGTCTTCGACGACAAAGCCTACGCGATCAAGAGCCAGGCCGACTCTGCGCCAGGCGCGATCAAACTGGTCATGGGTCTTGAGGTTCAGCAGGCCATCAGCGCCTTTTTCAATGGTGGCACGAACTTCGTTGCTGACTGTGGCGACAACGGTCTTCGAGCGTTGCTCACTGACGCCGAGTCGAACCATCAGACGGCGTAACAATTCGGCATCAATATCTTCGGCGTTGGCGCGTTCTTCTTCAGCCTTGGTTCTTTTGCCTTCCAGGCGGTAACCAAGATCATATGTGCCGGCAGAGGTTCTTACGCGTTCCTTGCCGTCATCCTGGGCATCAGCTACGGAGCGGTGGCTCATGTAGATTTCAGTGGCATTGTTCTCGCCACGGTCGATACGCGTACGGAATTTTTGACGGGTTTGCAGCGTATTGAGTTTGTCCAGCCAGCCTTGGAATTTATCAAGATAATTGCCTTTGTCATCCTTGGTAATGTTTGATGGGTCGACCCACTCGGTTTCCATGACGCCGGTTTCCGGATTTTCTACACGAACGGCAAAGCCGAGGTCGTTCCAGAATTCACGTATGACCGGCCAGACTTTTTCCGGGGGGGCATCAACGACCAACCAGCGCTGGGAACCTGCACGTTCCATCCTGACATTTTCCGGATTGGGCAGGATTCTTTCCTGTTCCAGCACAGACCCCTGATTCTGGCTATAGCTGGAATAAGTGGTCGAGCCGCCGGGTACTGCGTAAGCGTCGCTAGCTGAGATGGAGGTGAGGTCTGGCGGCACTTCCAATGGGCGTGAGCGCCCGGCAGACTTGTAGTCCGGCGTGTTGTCAAAAAACGGAATGCTGTCGCATCCTGCCAGGAAAAGAACAAGCAAGCTTGTAAAAATCAGGGGGGTTAATTTATGTCTGTTCATGCGTTTTCTCTTTGCGTTGTATCTTTAACGCTACAAGCATATATAGTTGATACGTAGAGCAGTTTTTGATTATGGGTCAAACTCTGATACCTGCGTTTTTCATCGCAGAGCGCAGGTTATCATGATATGCAGGGGACAGCGCTACAAGAGGCAGGCGGATCCCTGACTTGATCATCCCCATCTGCTGTAAAACCCACTTTACGGGGATAGGATTAGCTTCGACAAACAGTTTCTGATGAAGTGCCAGCAATTTCTGGTTAATTTGTCTGGCTTTGATGGCATCGCCAGCCATGGCTGCCAGACAAAGCTCATGCATCAGGCGTGGGGCAGCATTGGCGGTAACAGAAATCACGCCGCGACCGCCCATTAGCATCAGGGATAAGGCACTTGCATCGTCACCACTGTAAACGGCGAAGTCTGCAGGTGCACGGGCAATCAGGTCGCTGCCCCGTTCTATATTGCCAGTAGCGTCCTTGATGCCGACAATATTGGTAATCTGTGCCAGGCGCAGGACAGTGTCGTTCGTGATGTCGCAGGCGGTTCTTCCCGGTACATTATAAATAATCTGTGGAATATCAACGGCTTCTGCAACGGCACGGTAATGCTGATAGAGGCCTTCCTGCGGCGGCTTGTTGTAATAAGGCGTGACCAGCAGACAGGCATCAGCACCGAGTTGTTTTGCTCGGCGGGTCAGTTCGATGGCTTCTGCCGTTGCATTGGCACCAGTACCTGCGATAACCGGAATGCGTCCGGCGGTATGTTCAACCGCAGTTTTGATAAGCAAACAATGCTCGTCGAAGTTGACTGTGGGCGATTCGCCGGTGGTGCCGACGACAACAATGCCATCCGTACCTTCTTCAACATGAAAGTCAATTAGGGAACGGAGAGCGTTAATATCCAGTGCGCCATCCTCTTGCATGGGGGTGACGATGGCAACAAGACAACCTTGCAGCATGATTTACCTGATGAGCAAAAATGAATTTCAGTATTTTAACTGAAACTACCTGCCCGAGTGCACGGTTTTCTTAAGCTGTCGGGCCCCTCTATATAATCTATGCGAATAAGATATAAGTACAAATTCTTTGAGCGCACGCACTAAACCCATTATCCTCCGTCGAACTGTTGTTCCGGAGGCGCATCAGACTTATGCCTGATGCACCAATCTCTGTATAATCCGATGTTATATGCTTATGTGAATTCCTGATGCTGCAAGAATATTTCCTGATATTGATGGGTGTTGTTCTGGTCAACAATATTGTGTTGATCAAGGTGCTTGGTTTGTGCCCGTTCATGGGGGTTTCCAAGAAATTGGAGACCTCGATCGCCATGGCAGCCGCCACGACTTTTGTGCTGACTGTGGGCTCAGGCACCAGTTATCTGATCAGCCACTACCTGCTTGGTACCGAGCTTTTCTATCTGCGGACCTTGTCGTTTATCGTGGTGATTGCCGGTGTCGTTCAGTTCACCGAAATGTTTCTGGAAAAAACCAGTCCGGTTCTCTACCAGTCTCTCGGTATCTTCCTGCCGCTGATTACTACCAATTGTGCCGTGTTGGGTATCCCGCTGCTGAATGTGCAGTCCAACCACAATTTTACCGAGTCCCTGTTATTCGGTTTTGGTGGTGCCATTGGCTTTTCCATGGTGCTGATCATGTTCGCCTCTTTGCGTGAGCGACTTGATGCGGCTGATGTGCCCGCACCATTCAAAGGCTCTGCGATAGCCATGGTGACAGCAGGCCTGATGAGTCTGGCGTTTATGGGCTTTGCCGGGTTAGTGCGTTAATGCTGACCGCGCTTTACGTCATGATAGGCTTGGCCCTGTTACTGGGCATTGTGCTTGGCTATTCTGCCTTGAAGTTCAAGGTTGAAGGCGATCCTCTGGTCGCCCGTATTGATGCCATACTGCCGCAAACGCAATGCGGTCAATGTGGCTATCCTGGCTGCAAGCCTTATGCAACCGCAGTTGCCAAGGGCGAGGCCGATATCAATCAATGCCCGCCTGGCGGCGATGCCGGGGTGCGTGCTCTGGCCGATCTGCTGGGTGTCGAATACAAACCGCTTAATGCAGAGCATGGCCTGCCGAAACCCAAGGCAGTGGCAGTCATTGATGAAAACGTCTGTATAGGCTGCACGCTCTGCATACAGGCCTGCCCGGTGGATGCGATTCTGGGTGCGGCCAAGCATATGCATACGGTGATTGCCTCTGAGTGTACCGGTTGCGAACTGTGTGTGGCCCCGTGCCCGGTCGATTGCATCAGCATGGAACCGATTGCCGAGTCGCCAGCCAACTGGAAATGGCGTTATCCGGTGTTTGAGATTAAACCTGAAGGTCGTGTAACGAAAAAAACTGCAGTATGAATGCGATTGTGAATATATCCAGATTGCTGAAAGGCAAGCTCGGCAAGTCTGAGTCGTCACCATCGAAGCTTTCCAGCTTCAATGGTGGAGTTCATCCGCCACAACACAAGCTGGAGTCGACCCGCAGTCCGATTCGTCCGGTAGCTCCTCCAAAGCGACTGGTACTCCCCTTGCGCCAGCATGTCGGCAATGTTTCCAAGTTGCAGGTTGCTGTCGGCGACCTCGTGCTCAAGGGGCAACTGCTGGCCAAAGCTGACGGCCAAGTCTCCGCCGCAGTGCACGCATCAACTTCCGGGGTGATTGTGTCGGTTGAAAATCAGCTGATCCCACATCCTTCTGGCTTGCCGGACATATCAATAACGCTGGAGGCGGATGGCAGGGATCAGTGGATAGAGCATCATGCACTGGATTATCTGTCCATGAGCAAGGCCAAGCTTCTGGATCACTTGCGTGAAGCTGGCGTGGTTGGTTTGGGGGGGGCAACTTTCCCTTCGCACATCAAGCTGTGCGAGGATGTCAGGCACCCAGTCAGAACCCTGATTATCAACGGTGCCGAATGCGAACCCTATATCACCTGTGATGACATGTTGATGCGTGAGCGCGCAGAAGAGATCGTTCGTGGTGTTGAAATCATGCACTATCTGCTGGATGCAGAGGCCTGTACCATCGGTATTGAGGATAACAAGCCGGAAGCTGTTCAGGCGATGCGGGAGGCCGTGCGCAAAAGCACGATTGCTATTGATGTTATCGCGGTGCCAACGATTTATCCTGGCGGCGGTGCAAAACAATTGATCAAGGTCATTACCGGCAAGGAAGTGCCGAGTGGGCGATTGCCAACCGAAATCGGGGTGCAGTGCTTCAATGTGGCGACCGCCTATAGCGTACACCGTGTAGTGAACCATGGAGAACCTGTGGTTTCGCGCATAGTCACGGTGACTGGCAATGTCAGTCAGCCGGGCAATTATGAAGCACCGCTGGGTATCTCCATCGGTGAACTGGTGCAACTGGCTGGAGGATCGGCGAATGATGGTGACCTGATCATGGGCGGTCCGATGATGGGCTTCAACCTGCCATCGGCTGAAGTGCCAGTGGTCAAGGCAACCAACTGTATCATTGTGCCTACGGAGCAGATGTTCCCTGAGCCAGCCCCGGCATTACCTTGTATTCGCTGCACACGTTGTGCAGATGTCTGCCCGGTAAACCTGCAGCCACAAGAGCTTTACTGGTTCTCAAAATCGCAGAATCTGGAAAAAGCGAGCGAGTACAACATATTCGATTGTATCGAATGCGGCTGCTGCACTTACGTTTGCCCGAGCAGTATTCCGCTCGTGCAGTATTATCGCTATGCCAAGAGCGAGATCATCGCGCAGGTCCGGGCGAAAGAGGCGGCGGATATTGCGCGGGAACGTAATGAATTTCGTTTGATGCGTATTGAACGCGAGAAACAGGAGCGTGCGCAGAAGCACGCACAGAAAGCTGTTGGTGCTAAAGCCGAAGCGGGTGTAGATGGTGCGGCAGAAGCTGCAAAGAAAGCGGCTATTGCTGCTGCCATTGGGCGTGCGAAGGCCCAGAAGGCGGAAATTACGCCAAAAAATACCGAAGTAGCATCGGTAACTGTCGTCAGCGAAATTGCCGAGATTGACGCCAGACGTGCACAGCAGCCGCAGCAGGCATCATTGTTTGCGGAAGAGCAGGCTCAGGCTTCCGGGCAGCAGACATTGGAAGAAAAATTACCGGCAGAAGACACGAAATGAATCGTTCACCATACTTAACCGCTGCACCTAGTGTCACTTCCATCATGCTCAAGGTCATGCTGGCGCTGGTGCCTGGCATTGCTGCCTACGTCTGGGTGTTTGGCGGCGGCATTCTGGTGACTTTGACGCTGGCTTCACTGACCGCAATTTTTACCGAGGTGTTGATGCTGAAATTGCGCAAGCGGCCGGTCAGGCCTTTTGTAACTGATGGCAGCGCACTGGTAACGGCTTGGTTGTTGGCGCTTGCCTTGCCGCCTCTTGCGCCATGGTGGCTGATCGTACTGGGCACTGCCATCGCCATTATTGTTGCCAAGCAGCTTTACGGCGGGTTGGGTTATAACCCGTTCAACCCGGCAATGGTCGGTTATGCGGCACTGTTGATATCCTTTCCATTACTGATGACCAGCTGGCCGGCGCCGTTGGCATTGGCCGAATTCAAGCTGGGGTTTGTTGAGCAGATGCAGTTTATCCTGTCTGGCGCATTGCCTGCTGGGGTCGCTCTGGATGCGGTGACCTCGGCTACGCCACTGGATTATCTAAAAACCCAGCTGACACTCAATCATGGTTTGCAGGACATTATGCAGGCACCGATGTTCGGCACCATGGGCGGTCAGGGTGTCGAGCTAATAGCCGCAGCTTATTTGCTGGGCGGACTATATCTGATTCAACAGCGCATCATCACCTGGCATTTGCCGACAGCATTCCTGGCTGCAATTGCGATTATCGCCGGCATATTCTATCTGTCGGATGCCAGTCGATTTGCTGATCCGGCATTTCATTTATTCAGTGGTGCAACAATGTTGTGTGCATTCTTTATTATCACGGACCCGGTAAGCGGACCGACCACACCCAAAGGCAAGCTGATTTTTGCAGCAGGCATAGGGCTCATGACTTATTTTATTCGCGTTTATGGCGGATATCCCGACGGTGTGGCTTTTGCCGTAATTTTCTTCAATATCTGCGTGCCACTGATTGATGCTTACACACAGCCACGCGTATTCGGGCACGAGAAATAATGCCCAGGGAAATCGTTAAGCACGCTGCCAAAACAGCCTTCATCATGATCATGTTTGCCATTGCCGGCACCACCATGCTGACCTATATCTACGATGTCACCAAAGCACCCATCGCTGAGAGCGAAGCAAAAGCACGTATGGCATTGTTCCGTCAGATCGTTTCGGACAACATGCATGACAATGAGCTTTTGCAGGATGTGATTGAGATTCCGGCAAACGAGATGTTAGGCAGCAAAGCTGCCTCGCATGTCTATAGAGCCCGATTGGATGGCAAGCCGATGGCGGTGATTCTGGAAGCGATTGCACCGGACGGTTACAGCGGCGAAATCAAGTTGCTGGTGGCAATACGCCTGGACGGCACGATTGCCGGTGTGCGCGTGCTGGCGCACAAGGAAACCCCAGGCCTGGGTGACTACATTGACATTGCGCACAGTGCCTGGATAAAGCAGTTCGATGGGCTGTCTCTGACAAGCCGTCCGCTTGAGTTGTGGAAAGTCAAAAAGGATGGCGGCCAGTTTGACTATATGGTTGGTGCGACCATTACCCCGCGTGCCGTTATCAAGGCGGTGCACAAGGCACTGGAATATTATGAAATTCATCGTGAATCACTTTTCGCGGTTGCGGTCACAGAGAGTGAACCGGTAACTGCAGCAGGAGCAGCCCTATGAGTGCTTATAAGGAAATTGTTGATAATGGATTATGGAAACAGAATCCAGGTGTAGTGCAGTTGCTGGGCTTATGTCCAACATTGGCGGTCACTACTACGCTGGTCAATGGCCTCAGCCTTGGATTGGCAACTGCATTGGTCATGGCTGCCAGTAACGGTGCGGTCTCACCCGTACGTCGCTATATCCCTGCTGAAATTCGAGTGCCGGTATTCATCCTGGTGATTGCAGCTCTGGTGACTGTGATTGATCTTTCCATTAATGCGTTTGCACTGCCCCTGCACCAGGTGCTGGGCATTTTCATTCCATTGATTGTGGTCAATTGCATTGTGCTTGCGCGAGTGGAGTCTTTCGCTGCCAAAAACAGTCCGGTGCCGTCAATTCTGGATGGCTTCATGATGGGCATAGGCCTGACCTTGGTATTGACCTTGCTCGGTGGCATGCGTGAGCTGGTTGGCAAGGGCACCCTGTTTTCTGGTATAGATCTCGCATTGGGACCAGAAGCGGCTCGTTTCATTGTGACGATCATTCCTGACTATCACGGCTTTTTGCTGGCGATTCTGCCACCGGGTGCATTCATTGGCCTTGCACTTCTGATTGCTGGCAAAAATTGGGTGGAACTACGTAAATCGGCAGCTGAAAAATCCGACAACTTGCCTTTGGCGCCTGTAGCCAGTCACTAAGCCAGCCATGAATGCGGAAAAACGTCGGGAAATTTTTCGCAGGCTGAGCATTTCCATTCCCGAGCCCGCCACCGAACTGGTGCATGGCTCCACTTTTGAATTGCTGGTGGCTGTGATCCTTTCTGCCCAAGCGACGGATAAAGGGGTTAACCTGGCAACAGCCAAATTGTTCCCGGTCGCTAATACTCCAGCAACCATGCTGGCACTGGGTGTGGAAGGCCTGGAGCGATATATCAAAACTATAGGTCTCTATCGCAGCAAGGCAAAAAACATCATCGCAACCTGCGAGATGTTGCTCGAACGATTCAGTGAGGAAGTCCCCAACACCAGAGAAGCGCTGGAGAAGTTGCCTGGTGTAGGTCGTAAAACGGCGAATGTCATATTGAATACGGCATTTGGCCAGCCAACGATTGCGGTTGATACGCATCTGTTCCGCCTGGGTAACCGTACGGGACTAGCACCGGGCAAAACTCCGCTGGATGTCGAGAAAAAACTCATGAGAAGTGTACCCAGGGAATATCTGCGTGATGCACATCACCTGCTGATCCTGCACGGGCGCTATGTATGCGTGGCACGTAAACCCAAGTGCGGCATCTGCGTGATTAATGATTTGTGTGAGTTCAAGGGCAGGGAGCTTGTGTTGCATGCTCCGACTACAGGAAAGCAGCGGTGACGGTAGCGACAGGACTCAGCATCGGTAGTGAAGCTTCAGCAGAACTTGCCAGGCAGGCAGTTGCGCAGGCCATGGAACGCGCCAATATCAAGGTTGCCGGTAATGTGTTGCTTATTCTGACTTCAGAGTTTGCGCGCGACCCGCTGCCTGCACTGAGGGCAGCGGCCAAGGCTGCCAATTGCATGCAGGTGATGGGATGTTCTGCAACCGGCTTGTTCACGGAAGATGACTGGGTGCTCGATGCGCCTGCGGCAGCTGCCATGGTCTTTTCGGATTGCGCGACCTTTGAGCAACCTTCATCAACGGATGCCAGCCAGTTATTGCTGACGCTGGCTGCCCCCAATGCCATCAATACCACTTGGATGACGACCCCTGGTATTCGGTTCGGGGGAGTTTCCGGCGATGCTACCGGTCAAGGCCCGTTTTCTGTCTGGCAGCATGGTAAGGGCGTGGCGCAGGGACACTGCGAGACCTCGGTACACGGTGTTAGAGGCGCAGTGGCCGCCGCTCACGGCTTGCGGGTATTAAACATGCCCAAGCCGGTCACTGCTTTGAGTGGACATGATTTGCTGGCGCTGGATGGCAAAAAGGCATTGTATTCACTGCACAATGCCAGAGAAGGTTTTGAGGCCTTGCCCATGCATTACATGATGGCCGTATTCGCAGATTCTGCAGAAGCGATCAGTGAAGGCAATTATCAAATTGCTCCACTGGTGAGCGGGAATGAAGATGACATGTCTGTGACCCTGGCGAAGCAATTGAAGACAGGGCAGTTTCTGAGTTGGGCGATACGTGATACGGATACGGCACTGGCCGACCTGCAGCAGACAGCGATCAATCTTGAGGTCAATCTGGCAGCCAGGCCTGATTTTGCGCTGTTCTTTTCATGCCTGGGCCGGGGCCCGTATTTTTACGGCGGTATGGATCGTGATTTATCCATGTTGACTACAAAATTCCCCCGCATGCCCATTATCGGCTTTTATGGCAATGGCGAGATTGCGCCAGCCGTACACGGCCATCTCAATGGCTGCGAGTTGTTGGAATATTCCGCGGTATTAGGGCTGTTTTCACAAGGATAGTTTGTGGCGCTATTTAACCCAAGTCGCGATCAAGTGCGGCAGTTCTTCTTCGACGCCTGGGCAAAGTTTAGTGCCAGGCAGCCGCTTACAGACCTTGAGGCAATTGCGCTCGAGGTCATGCAGATGCATCCTGAATACCATCAGGTGCTGGATACGCCGGAACGTTATCTCGAGCAGGCCTATTTTCCGGAAATGGGAGAGACCAACCCTTTCCTGCATATGAGCCTGCATCTGTCGATATTGGAACAGATAGCGATTGACCAGCCACCGGGGATCAAGGCCGGATATCAGTCCCTGCAGCTTAAATTGTCGGATAATCATCTGGCACAGCATGCGCTGATGGACTGCCTGGCTGAAACTCTGTGGCAGGCGCAGCGAACGAAAAGTGCACCTGACAGTCAGGCTTATCTGGCACTCATTAGGCAGAAAAAAACGGCTGGTTAACCGTTGTTGGCTGTGCCCAGCTTGATCGCTGGGCTGTTCTGGAGTTTTTGAACAAATGAGTAATAAAACATCACACGACTGGTTAAATGAGCATGGCGATTACCTTTATCGCTTCGCACTTGCCAGATTAAGGGATACACACCTGGCAGAGGATGCAGTGCAGGAGACATTGCTGGCTGCCATCCAGAATCAATCCTATGCCGCCAAGTCTGCCCCAAGAACCTGGCTGACCGGTATTCTCAAGCACAAGATGATTGATTTGATACGCAAACAAAGCCGCGAACAGAGCATTGACGATTTATTGCAAACGGTGGCGGATGAAGGGGCTACTGATGAGTTCTTTCATGAAAGTGGACACTGGGCAGACAGACCGCGTGCCTGGTCAGCACCGGATGGCGAACTGGAACAGAAACAGTTTCTGCTGATCTTGCAGGAATGTATGGATAGACTGCCAACGAAACTGGCCCGACTTTTTCTCATGCGTGAGATTTTTGAGGATGATAATCAGGCAATTTGTAAGGAACTTGAAATCAGCCCGACCAATGCCTGGGTTATGTTGTATCGAGCTCGCATGGGGTTGAGAAAATGTCTCGAACTGCATTGGCTGAAAACTTGAAAGCGGGTAAATTGAAATTGGGCGAAACCAATCTGAGTAAAATGAATCTACTTGCAGCTCAAGGTATATGGGTGTGTTGACCTGCAAACAGGCCAGTGAACTCGTCTCAGAGTCACTCGATCGCTCTCTGACGAGAAACGAGCGGTGGTCTTTGAGATTCCATCTAATGATCTGTGCCGCCTGTGCGCGTTTCAATCGCCAGTTGACTTCGATACAGGCGGTCATGGATAAATGGCTTTTCGAAACCGAGCAGAACAAGCATTTACAATTGCCCACGCAGGCAAAGATACGCATGTCCCAGGCACTTGAGTCTGAAATTGCAGTATCCAGGCCCAAGACATAGCTGCAAGTTGAATTACCCGGAATTTTCCGGCTAGTCATTAACCGTTACATCAAGGAGATTGAACATGAAAGTATCCAAATCCACAATGGCATTGGTTGTTGGCGGCGCATTTACTGCCTCTGTTGCCGCAACTTCCGCCATCGCTGCTGAAAACCCGTTTGCCCTCAAGACATTGGCTTCCGGGTACATGGTTGCCGAACATCACGGCGAAAAAGGCGTAGAAGGTAAATGCGGCACAGGTAAGTGCGGTTCGGAAATGAAGTCAGAAAAGAAAACCGAAGCAGAAGGCAAATGTGGTAGCGGCAAGAACGGCTCGGAAATGAAATCTGAAGAGAAAACCGAAGCAGAAGGCAAATGCGGCACAGGTAAGAGCGGTGCCGAAAAGAAGTAATATATTTTTGAATGATTGAGCCGGGAAACATTCTAGGTAGCGGTCTGGGGCTTAAGCGCGAACTTATTCCCCAGATTCAGGCTGCTTACGGCGAGCGTCTGACGGCTTCGATTGATTTTCTTGAAATCGCACCAGAGAACTGGATAGCGGCAGGTGGCAAATCAGCCAGGCAACTCGAATGGTTTGTCGACCGTTATCCGGTTGTCTGTCATGGCCTGTCACTCTCTCTGGGCGGCCCGGACCCACTGAATGTGGATTTTATCAAGCGCGTTAAAACCTTTCTTGAATCACACCAAATACCTCTTTATACCGAACATCTGAGTTATTGCTCCGATGGCGGTTATTTGTATGATTTGCTTCCTATTCCCTTTACACAGGAAGCAGTCTATTACGTGGCAGAACGCATCCGGCAGACGCAGGGCATTCTTGGCCGGCGTATTGCGGTAGAGAATGCTTCGTTCTATGTGGCAGCACCCTTATCTGAAATGGATGAACTGAGCTTCATTCGTGCCGTGCTGGAAGAGGCGGATTGTGATTTCCATCTTGATATCAACAATCTCTATGTCAATAGCGTGAACTTCGGCTACGATCCGCATGAATTTTTGCGCGGTATACCTGGGGATCGCATTGTTTACGCGCATGTCGCCGGGCATGATCAGCAAGCACCTGATCTGATTATCGATACGCATGGAGAGGATGTGATCGACCCGGTTTGGGCATTGCTGGAAGAAGCTTATGCGCTTTTCGGCAGTTTCCCGACCCTGCTGGAGCGGGATGTGAATATTCCGCCGCTGAAAGTGTTGATGCTTGAAGTTGACAAAATTGCCCGCTTGCAGAAGGCTGGTCAGTCTCAGCAAACTCTGCAGCAAGCCAATTTATTGCAAGAACCAGCACTGAGTTCTGCCGTAACATGACAGTGCCGTTCGACTTGCCCTCATTCCAGCAGTATCAACTGCAGTTTGCAGGCCATATCCGCGACCCGAAAAGCATTGCCAGGCCAGCCCGGATTGCTGCTAATCGCATGAGGGTCTATCGGGAAATCGTCTACAATAATCTGGAATCCTCTTTGGCAGGCTGTTTTCCAGTCTGCAAGAAGGTCGTTGGTAAGCGCTTGTGGCATAAGCTGATTCGAGGTTTTTTTGTCCACCATCGATCGCATAGCCCGCTGTTCAGACAGATCCCTGGAGAATTCCTGGCTTTTCTTGAACAAGCGCATTTGTTTGCCGAACTTCCACAACTGCCGGGCTATTTAAAAAACCTTGCCCATTATGAATGGATAGAGCTTGTCATTGCGGCAGCGGAGCTTGATAACGACTGGGATCATATCCATGTGCATGGCGACCTGCTATCTGGCAAACCGGTGCTGGCTGCTGCCATGGCGCTATTGAGTTATGACTATCCGGTACAGGTCATTTCGCCACGCTTCAAGCCAGGGCAGCCATTGCAGCAAGCGGTCAATTTGCTTGTGTTCAGACATGTTGATGATCAGGTGCGCTTTGTTGAGCTTAATGCAGTAACGGCTCGTCTGTTAAGCTTGTTGCAGGCGAAAAGCCTTACTGGCCGTCAGGCCTTGGCACAGATTGCGCAGGAAATAAATCATCCGGCCCCTACAGCCATGATGGAGTTTGGCCGGACTATACTGGCGGACTTGAAACAGCAGGGCGTCATACTGGGTGTGCATGGTGACTGACCTGCTTGCCAGTGACCGCATTAAAACAATCAAGTAAGCAGCTAAAGGAAGCGGATGGTCTGGCGGGCTTTCAAAAAATGGCGCCAAAATCGTATTCTCAGCCGTCATGCCTTGCCAACGCATGCCTGGGCATCCGTCATTGCCAGCCTGCCCCTGTTGAACGGCTTGTCACAGGATGAACTGCAGCGCTTGCGCGAGCTGGCCACCTTGTTTCTGTATCAGAAGAACGTGATGGCGGCGGCCAACTACCAGTTGAAAGATGACGTCAGGCTGAAAATAGCGGCGCAGGCCTGCCTGCCAATTCTCAATCTGGGGCTGGGCTGCTATGCCGGCTGGGTCTCGGTGATTGTCTATCCCAATGAGTTCGTGCCGAGGCGTCAATACATGGATGAATCCGGCGTGGTTCATGTCTCGCGTGACGTGATGATAGGGGAATCGTGGGAGCGTGGCCCGGTTATTCTGTCCGCCACCGATGTCGAGCGTTCAGGTAATCTTGATGGTACCAATGTGGTGATTCATGAGTTTGCGCACAAGCTGGACATGCTGAACCGTCAGGCCGATGGCTATCCGCCATTGCATCGCGGCATGTCATCCGCTATCTGGGCAAACGTTTTTACTGAGGCCTACGAGGATTTTTGCGCCAAGGTTCAAGCTGGCGAAGCAACAGCGATCGATTCATATGCAGCAGAAAATCCGGCGGAATTCTTCGCCGTGCTGAGTGAGGTGTTCTTTGAAAGCCCGCATACGCTGCTGGAGCAATATCCTGCCGTGTATCAGCAGCTTGCCCGGTTCTACCTACAGGACCCTGCGGCACGCATAGCGGCCAGAAGCCATTGAGGACTGCCAGGTTTTACTGGTGATGGTGACCGTGGTGGCTATCCAGCAGGCTGTAGTAGTTCGATGGCTCCAGCACGGTAGGTACGGCATCCGGCAGCATATCTGGATAGTCTTTGCTGTAGTGCAGGCCACGGCTTTCATGCCGCTCCATCGCGCTTTTAACAATCAGCTCGGCAACCTGTAGCAGATTTCTCAATTCAATCAAGTCGTTGCTGATACGGAAGTTGCTGTAAAACTCGTGCACCTCATCGCGCAGCATGTGGATGCGATGCAAGGCGCGAGCCAGGCGTTTATTGGTACGGACAATGCCGACATAATTCCACATGAAGCGGCGCAGTTCATTCCAGTTATGCGTGATGATGATTTCTTCATCGGCATCCGTTACGCGACTTTCATCCCAGTAAGGCAGCTCGGGCATATCTTTGGGTGATTGCGCCAGAATGTCTTTTGCCGCCGCCTGACCGAAAACCAGACATTCGAGTAGAGAGTTGCTTGCCAGACGATTGGCGCCATGCAGGCCGGTGCAGGCTGTCTCGCCGATGGCATAGAGGCCGGGCAGGTCGGTGCGGCCGTCGTGATCTGTCATGATGCCGCCACAGCAGTAATGCGCAGCCGGGACAACCGGCATCGGTTCTTTGGTGATATCAATGCCGAGTTCCATGCAGCGCCGATAGATTGTGGGAAAGTGCGAAAGTATAAAGTCTGCTGGCTGATGCGAAATATCCAGATAGACGCAGTCAATGCCGCGTTTTTTCATCTCGAAGTCAATGGCGCGAGCGACGATGTCACGTGGTGCCAGCTCGGCACGGTCGTCGTGATCCAGCATGAAGCGCGTGCCATCCGCCAGTTTGAGCAGGCCGCCTTCGCCGCGCACAGCCTCGCTAATCAGGAACGATTTGGCCAAGGGATGGTAAAGACAGGTCGGGTGGAACTGAACGAACTCCATATTGGCGATACGGCAGCCGGCACGCCAAGCCATAGCAATGCCGTCGCCAGTAGCCACATCGGGATTGGTAGTGTAGAGATAGACCTTGCCGGTACCGCCTGTGGCCAGCACCGTCTGTTGTGCGCCTATAGTCAGCACTTTGCCGCTGGTGTTATCCAGCACATAAGCGCCCAGGCATTCACCACCTTCGATGCCGACCTTTCTTGCCGTGATGAGGTCGACCGCAATATGGTCTTCCATCAGGTCAATGTTTGCGTGTTCCCTGACTTTTTCTGCCAGAGTTTTCTGTACCGCATGGCCAGTGGCGTCGGCAGCATGGATGATGCGTCTGTGGCTATGGCCGCCCTCACGCGTCAGGTGAAAGCCGCTGTCGTCTTTCTCGCGAGTGAAGGGGACACCTTCGGCAATCAGCCATTCCACCGTTTCGCGGCCGCGTTCTGCGACCAGGCGCGTGACTTCGGCATCGCACAGGCCGCCGCCAGCGGTGAGGGTGTCCTGAATGTGCGCTTCAATCGAATCGTCGCTGGCCAGTACCGCGGCAATGCCGCCTTGCGCCCAGTTGCTCGAACTGTCGTTGATGCCGCGTTTGCTGACCAGACATACTTTCTTGTCAGCCGCGACTTTGAGGGCTAGTGTAAGTCCGGCAAGCCCGCTGCCTATGATGAGTACGTCGTATTGGCGCATTTGTTCGGTATTTCTTTTGCTGGTGGTCAGGATGAACTAATGCGAGTTTAGCGCTGTCTTTAGCTACAAGCTAGCAATCGATTTGTACTAAGCCTGGGAGAAGATAAATGTTGAATACGAAAAAACTGGAAGAATTTTCACGGCTGAGCTTCGTTGATACAGCGATGCAAGGGTATACTCCGACAGTTGAAAAAGTGCTGACAAGGAGCAAGGCCTCTATGGGTTCCAACCCCACAGCGGGCAACCGTGAAATTGATCAGGAATTGGTCGAACGCGCACAGCGCGGCGACAAGCAGGCCTTCGGCATGCTGGTGGATAAATACCAACGCAAGCTGGGCAGACTGCTTTCCAGACTGATTCGTGATCAGGCAGAAGTTGAGGACGTGGTGCAAGAGTCTTTTATCAAGGCTTACCGCGCGTTACCCAATTTCCGCGGCGACAGCGCTTTTTACACATGGCTTTACAGAATTGGCATTAATACCGCCAAGAATTATCTGGTCTCCATGGGGCGTCGTCCGCAAATCAGCAATGACATTGAAATTGAAGACGCGGAAAACTTCGAGGATGCAGGTGAGTTGCGCACCATGGAGACGCCCGAGACCGAGTTGATGACCAAGGAGATTGCACAGACGGTCAATGATACGGTTGAGGCCCTGCCAGAAGAACTGCGTACCGCGATTACCTTGCGTGAAATTGAAGGCCTGAGTTACGAAGAGATCGCCACTTTAATGAACTGCCCGATTGGTACCGTGCGTTCACGCATATTCCGTGCGCGCGAAACCATCGCTCAGAAACTTCGTCCATTACTGGATACCCCACAGGACAAACGCTGGTAAGCCAGTTGGATAACAAGCAGGAGAATTACATGAAAGACCAAATTTCAGCGTTGATGGATGATGAGATTTCGCTGCAGCATGCGGAATACCTGTACACAGCATTAAAAGCCGAAGGCGAAAGCCGCGAATGTTGGATGACCTACCATCTGATAGGCGATGCCATGCGCGGAAGTCCGATTTTCAAGCCGGACATGCGTAACCGTATCATGCAGCAACTGGAGGCCGAACCCATCGTCCTCGCTCCAAAAAATACGGTTTCTGTACCTCTGCGGAAGATGAAGAAATCTTCAGCCGTATGGTCGGTGGCAGCTTCCGTGGCTGCTGTCATGTTTGTTGGCATGATTGTGCTACAACAGCAACCGCAACAAGCAGAAGACATTATGCCTATGGAACTTGCACAGAGCTTGCCAGCTGAATATCTGCAGGCCCATCAGTCCATTGTTCCCAGCAGTTCAGCCTATTACATACAATCCGCCTCCTTTTCCGAGAGCGCCAAACGATGAGATTAGTATTGCTGGCTTGCCTGTTGGCAAGCCATTTTTCATTGGCCTGGGCTGATGCCGAGGTGCAGGTTGATCCATGGGTGTTGCTAAACAAGGCTGCTCATGCCGCAAGAGATTTGAGTTATAAAGGTATATTCATGTACCAGTCGGGCACAAACAGCCGCTCGATTGAAATCACGCACATGAACGCAGGCCAGGGTGAATATTCCCGTATCCTTATGCTGGATGGTTTGCCGCAGGAAGTGTTGAGCCAGGGTAGCGATATCGTCATTTTTAGCCCTAGAGATGAAAAGGTTGTTATAGAGAAACGGCGCGGCAAGAATCTTTTCCCTGCCCTGCTTCCCGTCAATATGGATCTGGTCAAATCCAGCTACCAGGCCCGGGTTTCCGGCACAGAGCGTGTAGCAGGCCGTGAAGGCGTGATAGTGTTGCTGGAGCCGCGCGATAGCTACCGTTATGGCTACAAGCTTTTAACCGATAAGGAGTTCGGGTTGCTGTTGAAGGCGACGACACTGAATCAACGAAATGAAGTAATTGAGCAGATTGCATTCAGCCAGCTTAATTTGCTCAACATGAACGATATGGGCTGGTTCAAACCTAAAGTTGAGCCAGGCAAGCCCTATGTGATGGAGGAGGAGGTGCCCTCCAGTGTGGCTGAAAAGCCGCATGACTGGAAGTTGGAGGAATTGCCGCCTGGCTACAGACAGGTCGACCATATCAAGCGCATGGTGTCTGGCAAGACCAGGCCGGTAAATCAAGTGATATTCTCGGATGGGCTTTCTTCCGTGTCTTTGTTCATTGAGCCTTTGGTCAATGGCGACAGGCCAAAAGTCGGGCATACCATGATTGGACCAACCAACTTCTACGCCAATGTGAATAACGGGTATCAAATCGTGGTGGTGGGTGAAGTCCCTCAGGCGACCGTCTCTCAGATTGCCAACTCTGTACATTTCAATAAATAGAAGTTTTCTGCATGATTGAAGAACACGCCATTGTTGTTAGCGCAAGCGGTGATGCCGCTATGCTGGAGATTGTCCGCAAGAAGCCTTGTGGCCTTTGCGGAAAATCAAGAGGCTGTGGCATTTCACTCTGGGGTAAGCTTTTTAATCACAAAAGTGAATTCAGAGCCACTAACAACATAGGCGCCAAGGTCGGCGATAGCGTTATTGTAGGCTTGGAAGAACAGGCCCTGCTTAAAGGCTCCATGACAATCTATGGCATTCCCTTGCTGGCGTTGTTTCTGGGGGCGCTGCTTGGTATGGCTTTTCTGCCACAAGACGCATCGGCAATCCAGAAAGATATTTATGCAGTTATTGGGGCAGCGACAGGGCTTGTACTGAGTCTGCTCTGGCTCAAAGGCCATTCTGCTGGTCGCGCCTATAGTCCAGGACATCAGCCCGTCATTTTGCGGGTAGATAATCAAGTCGTAATGAGTTTAAAGTGTGAACGAGGTGAATAAATGATCAAGAAGGTGATTGCAGTTTCTGCAGTTTGTTTTGCTTTACTGGGGAATTTTGCTGTTGCGGGGAATGTTCAGGCCTACCAACTTCCTGACTTTACCGAATTGGCGGAAAAGCAGGGTCCGGCTGTTGTTAATATCAGCATTACGCAAGTCGTGCAGGGCAATGTTTCACCATTTGCCGGCATGCCGAATGATGAGGCACTGGCCGAACTGTTCCGCCGTTTCGGTATTCCCACACCCGGGGTTCCGGGGGAGGGTGCGCCTCCACAGGAATACAAATCGCAGTCTCTGGGCTCTGGCTTCATCATCAGTCCTGATGGATACATCATGACTAATGCCCATGTAATCAGCAATGCATCTGAGGTCGTGGTCAAGCTGAATGACAAGCGTGAATTCACGGCTAAAATTATTGGTGCTGATGCGCGTACTGACGTCGCTTTGCTCAAGATCGAAGCTACCGGCTTGCCGAAGGTGACGATGGGCAATCCGGAACAGCTGAAGGTAGGGGAGTGGGTAGTGGCGATTGGTTCACCTTTTGGTCTGGAAAGCACCCTGACTGCAGGTGTGGTTAGCGCAAAGGGTCGTGCCCTGCCGCAGGAAAACTTCGTGCCATTTATACAGACCGACGTCGCAATCAACCCGGGTAACTCGGGTGGCCCATTATTCAACCTGAAGGGTGAGGTGGTCGGCATTAATTCCCAGATCTACAGCCGCACCGGCGGTTATATGGGCCTTTCCTTCGCCATTCCGATTGACGTGGCTATGGATATTTCCAACCAGCTACGTGCGACCGGTAAGGTTACCCGTGGCTGGCTTGGCATAGGCATTCAGGAAATCAACAAGGAGCTGGCAGAGTCTTTTGGCATGAAAAACACCAATGGCGCGCTGGTGTCCTCTGTGGAGAAGGGCAGCCCGGCAGCGAAAGGCGGCCTTGAAGCTGGCGATGTAATCCTGAAGTTTGATGGCAAGGTGGTCGAGGCTTCATCTGACCTGCCAAGAATTGTAGGGGCAACCAAGCCTGGCAAACATGTGCCAGTGGAGGTTTTACGCAAGGGTAATTCCAAAAACTTGAGCATTGCACTGGGTGAGATGCCGACAGAAAAAGACGAAGTGGTTACGGCTTCAAAAGCGCCAGCCAAGACTGAAGTTAACCGCCTGGGTCTGATCTTGCGTGACTTGACTCCACAACAGAAAAAAAAGATTGGTGACCGCAATGGCCTGCTGGTAATTGAATCACTAGCACCCGCTGCGCAGGCCGGCATCCGTCGCGGCGATGTGATTCTTGGCGTCAATAATACCGAGGTGCAGAGCCTGGAACAGTTTGACAAGCAGATCGCCGGTATTCTGGCAGGCAGAACGGTCGCTTTGCTGGTTTTGCGTGGTGAAAATACGCTGTATGTTCCGGTCAAGATAGGTGCAGCCAGATAGTACGAATGATGCGTTAGTGTTGCGAATACTGTAAAATCAGGGCATTCAAATAGCCAATTCACAAGAGGGGCGCTCCGGCGCCCTTCTTGTTGGTTTTACACCAGTCTTCTAAGCGTCAGCATTTATGAAAAATATCCGTAATTTCTCCATTATTGCCCATATCGATCATGGCAAGTCGACCTTGGCCGACCGCATCATTCAGATGTGTGGAGGTTTGTCTGATCGTGAGATGGAATCACAGGTGCTGGATTCCATGGATCTTGAGCGCGAGCGTGGCATCACCATCAAGGCGCAGACTGCAGCTTTGCACTACAAGGCAGTCGATGGGCAGATCTACCAACTTAATCTGATTGATACTCCGGGCCACGTAGACTTCTCCTACGAGGTCAGCCGCTCGCTTTCTGCCTGTGAAGGTGCCTTGCTGGTAGTGGATGCGTCACAGGGGGTGGAAGCGCAGAGTGTTGCCAACTGCTACACGGCGATTGATCTGGGGGTTGAAGTTACTGCCGTCCTGAACAAAATTGATTTGCCTTCTGCAGATCCGGATCGCGTCATTCAGGAAATTGAAGACGTGATTGGTATCGATGCCAAAGACGCAGTCCGCTGCTCAGCCAAAACAGGCGAGGGTGTGATTGATGTACTGGAAGCCGTTGTGAGCAAGGTGCCACCGCCCAAGGGGGACCCTGATGCGCCACTCAAGGCCTTGATCATTGATTCATGGTTTGACAACTATGTCGGTGTCATCATGCTGGTGCGTGTGATGGATGGCGTTCTGCGTTCCAAGGACAAGATCCGCATGATGGCGACCAAGGCTGTCCACCTCTGTGAGCAAGTAGGCGTGTTTACGCCCAAAGCCCTGGCAAAAGAATCGCTTTCAGCAGGTGAGGTTGGCTTTATCATTGCTGGTATCAAGGAACTGACCGCGGCCAAGGTCGGCGATACTGTGACGCTGGAGGGCAGACAGGCAGCAGAGCCTTTGCCCGGCTTCAAGGAGGTGCAGCCACAGGTATTTGCCGGGCTTTATCCAGTCGAATCCAATCAGTTTGAAGCTTTGCGTACGGCATTAGAAAAATTGCGCCTGAACGACGCATCCCTGCAGTTTGAGCCGGAGAATTCGACGGCTCTCGGTTTTGGCTTTCGCTGCGGCTTCCTTGGGCTTTTGCATATGGAAATCGTGCAGGAACGGCTGGAGCGCGAATACGACATGGATCTTATTACCACTGCACCGACAGTGGTATATGAACTGCTGTTGAAGACAGGTGAAGTGTTGCAGATCGAGAACCCCTCGCGTCTGCCGGAGCCATCGCGAATTGAAGAGATTCGTGAGCCTGTTATTACGGTCAATCTGCTGATGCCGCAGGATTATGTTGGACCGGTCATGACCCTGTGTACTGGAAAGCGTGGCATACAGCGCAATATGCAGTATATGGGGCGCCAGGTCATGCTGACTTACGAGCTGCCGTTAAACGAAGTGGTGCTGGATTTCTTTGATAAACTGAAATCCGTTTCGCGCGGCTACGCCTCCATGGATTACGAATTCCTTGAATTCCGTGCGGCTGATCTGGTGAAGCTCGATATCATGGTGAATGGTGAGCGGGTTGATGCCTTGTCGTTGATCGTGCATCGTGCGAACAGTATCTATCGTGGACGCCAGTTATGCACCAAGATGCGAGAGCTGATTCCCCGGCAGATGTTTGATGTGGCAGTGCAGGCGGCAATCGGTGCCAATATCATCTCTCGTGAGACAGTCAAGGCCATGCGCAAGAACGTCTTGGCAAAATGCTACGGTGGCGATATAACACGCAAGAAGAAGTTGCTGGAGAAACAAAAGGAAGGCAAGAAGCGCATGAAGCAGGTCGGTAATGTGGAAATTCCACAAGAAGCTTTCCTCGCGATTTTGCAGGTCGAAGACAAGTAAATCGAATAGACGATTTAATAATTAAGGCGGACTTAATGATGTTTGCATTGTTCATGTTGATGATATTGGCAGCAACAGGCCTGATCTGGCTGCTGGACAGCCTGTTTTGGCGTAAAAAGCGCACGGCTGGCAGCGCCGAGCCGGTCATCGTCGAGTACTCCAAGAGCTTCTTTCCGGTAATTCTGGCAGTATTTCTGATTCGTTCGTTTATTATCGAGCCTTTCAAGATTCCGTCAGGCTCCATGATGCCGACCTTGCTGGCAGGGGATTTTATTGTGGTGAACAAGTTTACTTATGGTTTGCGGGTTCCCATTCTGAATAACACTTTCGTAGAGATAAGCAAGCCCCAACGCGGCGATGTGGCGGTGTTCCACTTCCCGCCGGATCCATCTATTGATTACATCAAGCGCATCATTGGTGTGCCAGGTGATAAAATTGCTTACCGCAACAAGCAGCTATTCATCAATGGTGAACCGGTGGAAATGAGATTGGTGGGAGATTATCAATATGTGGCTTCCGGTCTTAATATGGTGACTGCCAAACATTATCGGGAGCAACTCGGTGAAGTTAATCATGATGTACTGATAGAAGAGAGCGGCCTTACCGTAGATGGCGAAACCGAGGTTCCGCCAGGACATTATTTTGCCATGGGCGATAATCGCGATAACAGCAAGGACAGTCGCTCCTGGGGTTTTGTGCCGGAAGATAATCTTGTTGGAAAGGCATTCTTGATCTGGTGGAATTTCGATGATTTTGGCCGAATCGGCAGCACTATTCACTAAGGGGGAATTATGCAAAAACAGCGCGGAATGACGTTTATCGGTTTGGTGTTAATGGTCGCAGCCATTGTTTTTGTGGCTGTCATTGGCATGAAAATGGTGCCTGCATATCTGGAGTTTATGTCAGTAAAGAAGGCATTGCACAATATCGCCACTCAGCCTGAATTCAGGGAAATGACCAACAAGGAAATTTACGAGTCCTTTAACAAGACTGCTGCAATTGATGATATCGACAGCATTACTGCCAAGGAATTGATTATTTCACAGTCTGATCAGGGGCCCGTCGTGATAGCCGAGTATCAGGTCGTGATACCGCTGATGGGCAATGTCAGTGCCTTGATTGATTTCTATGCGGCTACCGATGAATAACCGGCAAGGGGTGAACAAGGCCTGATGCAAGCTCATGGATTAGAGCGACTGATAGACTATCAATTCAAGAATCAGTCTTTATTGCAACAGGCACTGACGCATAGAAGCCACAGCAGTCAGAATAACGAACGCCTGGAGTTTCTTGGCGATGGCGTACTCAATTTCATTATCGCGCACCAACTGTATCAGCGTTTTCCAAAGCTGAGCGAAGGTGACTTGAGCCGCATGCGTGCACAGTTGGTCAAGGAGCCTACGCTCGGAGAAATCGCGCTTAGTCTTAATCTGGGAGACCATTTGCGCTTGGGCGAGGGCGAGCTTAAAAGTGGTGGCTGGCGCCGCCCCTCTGTATTGGCTGATGCGCTTGAGGCGATTGTTGGTGCTGTTCATCTCGATGGTGGGTTCGAAGCTGCCGAGCAGATGGTTATCCGGCTGTTTGCACCCTTGCTGGAAAAACTCGACCCCAAGGCCATAGGCAAGGATCCCAAGTCATTATTGCAGGAGCATCTGCAAGGCTGGAAGATGGATTTGCCGGAATACAAGGTGCTGGCAACTGAAGGCGAAGCACATTGTCAGACTTTCAGGGTCGAATGTCATATTGGCAAGCTGAACATCACGACTTCTGGTGAAGGTACCAGTCGCCGCGCTGCCGAGCAACAGGCAGCAGAACTCGCATACAAAAAGGTCATGCATGTCCACGCAAAATAAAACGCCGCAGGGTTTTCGCTGCGGGACGATTGCCATCGTCGGTCGCCCGAATGTCGGGAAGTCGACGCTGCTCAATCATATCCTCGGTCTTAAACTCAGTATCACGTCACGCAAGGCGCAAACGACGCGCCATCGTCTTCTGGGGATACACACCACCGGAGATACGCAGTATTTGTTTGTCGATACGCCAGGCTTTCAGCAAAAACATATCAACGCGCTGAACAAGTCCCTCAATAAAACGGTGACCCAGGTGCTGACTGAAGTGGATGTCGTGCTGTTTGTCATCGAGCCCATGCATCTGGGAGAGGCCGATCGACTGGTGCTCAAGCTTCTGCCCAAGGACAGGCCGGTGATTCTGGTGGTCAACAAAGCCGATCTGATGGGTGATAAGGGCAACCTGCTGCCATTAATTCAGGACTTTGATCTTGAGTTTCCTTTTGCCGCGATTGTGCCGGTCAGCGCTAAAAAAAACCTCTACCTGGATGAGTTGATGGCAACCATTCGGAATTATCTGCCTGAGCAGCCTGCCATCTATGATGAAGATGAACTGACGGACAAGAATGAACGCTTTCTGGCAGCAGAGTTGCTGCGGGAAAAGGTATTCCGCTTTCTCGGGGATGAAATCCCTTACTCGGTTGCCGTGGAGATCGAGAAGTTTGAGCAGGAAGGCAGGCTGCGTCGCATACACGCGGCGATCATTGTCGACAAACCCAGCCAGAAGCCGATGCTGATTGGTAAAGGAGGTGAAAAGCTCAAGCAGATATCGACCGAGGCCAGACAGGATATGGAAAAACTGTTTGATGGCAAGGTCTGGCTGGAAGTCTGGGTCAAGGTCAAAAGCGGCTGGGCAGACGATGAGCGGGCGCTGAAAAGTCTGGGTTATTGATTCCTCAGCCTGCTTCGAATCCTTATATCTCCCGCCCGGGAATATCATCGCGTTTCCCCTGATTAGTTATGGCCCTCACTAGCATCAATCGCCAGGATAACCAGCCGGTCTTTGTGCTGCACACCTACCCATTCAAGGAAACCAGCCTGGTGGTAGAACTGTTTTCGCGCGATTTCGGCCGTGTGGCAGCAGTTGCTAAGGGCGCTCGCCGTCCGCGTTCAGCGATGCGCGGCATGTTGCAGTCCTTTCAGCCACTAATCGCTGCCTGGTCGGGCAAGAATGAATTGCGTAACCTGCATAGCTTGGAGTGGGGCGAGGGGCTGTTGCTATTGCAGGGGCAGGCTTTGATGTGCGGTTTTTATATGAGCGAGCTGTTGTTGCGCCTGCTACCGCGGGAAGATGCGCATGAAGCGTTGTTTGATTACTATGCACAGACCTTGCGTGCGCTCTCCGGGAGTCAGGCCGGAAGCCAGAATACGGCGATCATACTGCGCAGGTTCGAGTTGAAGATGCTGCAGGAGATGGGCTATGCCGTACCGCTGGAGCATGATGAAGAAGGCGCTCCTGTCGTGCCGGAACTCTCCTACTTTTATATTCCGGAGCGCGGTGCCTGCAGTTTGCAGAGCGCGGCCCGGCAGCAAAACGGGGTACAATTATCCGGCAAGACCTTGCTGGATATGGGCTGTGATGAATATGGCGAAGTGCAGACCCAGCAGCAGAGCAAACAGCTGATGCGCATGCTGCTCGGCCATTATCTCGGCGACAAACCGCTGCATACACGGCAATTATTGATAGATTTACAGGAACTATGATCAAACTCGGCGTTAATATCGACCATGTGGCAACTTTGCGGCAGGCGCGCGGTACGCAGTACCCAAGTGTGGTGCAGGCGGCCTTGCGTGCAGAAGAAGCTGGTGCGGACAGTATCACCCTCCATTTACGGGAAGACCGGCGCCATATCCAGGATGCTGATGTTTACGCTTTGCGCCCTCTGCTGCAAACCAAGATGAATCTGGAAATGGCGGCGACCGACGAGATGATTGATATCGCGCTCAAGGTACTTCCGCAGGATGTGTGCCTGGTGCCCGAAAAACGCGAGGAGCGCACGACAGAAGGCGGGCTGGATGTGGTGAGCAATCGGAATCGGGTTGCGGAAATCTGTGATCGGCTGGGGGATGCAGGTATCCGCGTGTCGCTCTTTGTTGCGCCGGATATCGAGCAGATTGAAGCGGCCAGACAGGCAGGTGCGCCGGTCATTGAAATTCATACAGGCCACTTTGCCGATACGCGCGGCACGGTGCAACGGCATGAACTGGAGCGCATCCGGCAGGCGGCAGGACATGCGCAGGAGTTGGGGTTGGTCGTCAATGCCGGGCACGGCCTCAACGTCCATAATGTCCATGATATTGCCGCAATCTCCGGCATGGAAGAACTCAATATTGGCCACGCCATCATCGCGCATGCACTGTTCGTCGGCTGGGAGCATGCGATCCGTGAAATGAAATCCCTGATGATGGCCGCAGCAAAATGATATTCGGCATAGGTACGGATATCGTCGAAGTTTCGCGCATAGAGGACTCACTTGCGCGTTTCGGTAATGCGTTCGCCGAACGCATCCTGAACGAGACGGAGTGGCAGTCCTACATGCAGTCGAATACGCCTTCGCGTTTTCTCGCCAAGCGCTTCGCTGCCAAGGAAGCTTTTGCCAAGGCGTTAGGTACAGGCTTGCGTGGTCCGGCAAATTTCCAGAATATCGGCGTGACGCATGATGATCTGGGCAAGCCGGTACTGGATATCGCGCCGGAGTTGCAAGCATTGCTGGACAGCAAGGGCATCCGCTTCATGCATCTTTCCGTCAGTGATGAAAAGGCCCTGGCTGCTGCATTTGTCGTGCTGGAAACCTGAGCATTGAAAGAGCTTGATTTACAGCGCCGTTTTTCTGGCGTACGCCGTCTCTATGGTGATGACGCTTTGGTCAGATTTAATCAGGCGCATGTCTGTGTCATCGGTATCGGCGGTGTCGGCTCCTGGGCGGCGGAAGCCCTGGCGCGCAATGCGGTGGGCCGTATCACGCTGATTGATCTGGACAATGTTGCCGAATCCAACGTCAACCGGCAGCTACATGCCGTCGATAGCGCCTTCGGCAAGGCCAAGGTTACGGCCATGGCAGAGCGCATCCGCAGCATCAATCCGCAGTGTGAGGTTTTCGAGATAGAAGATTTCGTCACGCCGGAAAACGCAGCTACGCTGCTGGCCAATGGCTATGATGTGGTGCTGGATGCAATTGATGATGCCAAGGCCAAGGTCGCGATAGCGGCCTATTGCCGTCAGCGCGAGAAGCCATTGGTCATGACCGGCGGTGCCGGTGGCCGACTGGATCCGGTGCGTATGCAAACTGCCGATCTGGCAAAAACGACAGGTGACCGGCTGTTGGCCAAAGTGCGTAACCAGCTTCGCCGTGATCATGGTTTCCCCAAAGGCGATAAAACCCGCTTCGGTATACCCTGTGTTTATTCTGATGAGCAGGTGCACAAGCCGCACAGTGAAAATTGTGATGCGGATGCGGCACTGACCGGGCTTAACTGTGCCGGTTACGGATCCTCTGTCTGTGTTACAGCATCATTCGGGATGGCAGCCGCAGCGCTTGTACTGGACCACCTGCGAAAAGCCTAGCGTACTCGTTCTGTTCCAGCGTCAGATATTGAAACGGGTCATCGCTGCTCAATAATCTCTCATCCAGACAAATACCAGGCGCTGATGTTTCCTGGCTATCGTCACGTGCTGCGTTTTGACTTCGTCATGAAGGTTTGCCGTAACGCTATACTTCCCGGCCGGCATTCTGGCTAGCAGGTAAGGGCCTTTTGTGGTGGTATCCAGGACGAGATTACCTTTTGCATCTGTAATTTTGACTGGAATCCCTGCAAGATAACTTTCATGACTGATGGTTTTTTGTACGAACACCAGTTCGAGCGGATATGCCTTGCTTGCATTTTTCATGGCTTGCGCTTCGCAATATCCGATACCACCGGATACAAAAATCACTTCAGCGCCTTGCGAACTGTAGATCTCTTCCGGCAGTGTGCTTTCTTCGGCGGTGCAGGTTTCGTGCTCGTAGGCATCAGCCTCCTCTTCTGCGTGAGAACCTGGAGGGAAAGCCAGCATCATGATTAGTATTGGTAAGGTACGGTAAAGATATTTCATCATGCTCCTTTCGGGACTGGAGGTACTTCCAGATGCTAATGATGAGCCCGATTAGAGCAGATTTCAATAGACCTGTTTTGTCCGTGAATTGAGTTTGACAAAGCCAGGCCATTCGGTCTTGAAAATAAAAAATCTACGAACCCATACTGGAGAAACGAGGTGTTTTGGCGTTGGCTGGTTTGACGTCAAAAGCCACGCAGATTCTTTCCTCGCTGGCACTAAAGGGAATCGTGCGATGGAACACGGATGAAGGGAAGAAGCAGACATCGCCAACCTTGGGAGCGACCAGCACGGTTGGAAAGTCCTGATGTTTTTGCGGATAGTTGTCGCCGTGTGTGCTGAGTTCGATGCAGCCTTCGGCTTCATTCTCCAGCTTTCTGGGGATTACCAGATAAATGGCGCCGCTGATCCAGCCTTCTTCATGAATATGCGAACCCAGATGCCCGCCCTGGCGCATCCGGACATACCATGAGCTACTGAATTCAATGTCCTTGGGAAATTCGCGGATGAAGGCACAATCCTCATCCTTGTACTCCTGGTAATAGTTCCGCACAGTTTCTGCAATCAGCCCCGCCAGTTTTCTGAATGAAGCTTCCTTGCGTTTGAACAGATTGCCGGAGGACTGTATGCCATTGTGCAAACGACTTTGTTGGCGTGCCGATATCTCTGCCTGGTCGATGTCGTGCAACAGCTCCTTCAGCAGGGGGCTGTCAGGCTCGGCCAGTTCCTTGATGCTGCCGTGGTAGACGAAATCCAGAGGATTTTTGCAGAAATTATACTCATCGGGCCGATGGAAGTTGATTGCATAGTGGGTGGAAAGTGTAGCCAGCAGAGGTGAGCAACTGTCAGCTTCTATGGCATCTTTCAGTTTTGTGCTGAACTCATCGTAACGTTCAGTCTTATACAGGCAATAAAGTGCACGCTCGCGCCAGTCATCGAACTGCGATCTTTCAAAATGGGGAATAGCGCGTTCCAGTTCGCCGTTGTCATAGAGGAACACGGCGAGATTATAGTTGGCGCTGGGGTTGTCCGGGTCGATCTCCAATGCGTGGTTGAAGTGCGCGACAGCTTCATTCAGCTTGCCATGGTACCAAAGCGATTCGCCAAGATTGCTGTGCACTTCTGCGGAGTTGGGGTCGATTGCCAGGGCTTGCCGGAAGCTGTTGATGGCATCTTCCAGCAGGCCCTGATTGCGTAAGGCCGTACCCAGGTTGAAATAACCTTTGGCATCTGTCCGGATGGCGAGTCCCTTGCGATAGCAGCTGATGGCTTCATCCAGCTTGCCCTGTGTTTGCAGGATAGTGCCCAGGTTGCCATAGGCTTCATAAAAGCCGGGTTCAAGGGCTATTGCCTTGCGGTAGGCTGCCAGTGCCTCATCCAGGCGGTTGAGGCTTTGCTGGGCAATGCCGAGGTTGAAATAGGCCGGAGCAAGATTGGGCCGGAGGTTGACGGCCTTGCGATAGCTCTGGATGGATTCTTCTGTTTTGCCCAGGTTGCCGAGGACGACGCCAAGATTGAAATGGATCTCTGCGATTTTGTTGTCCAGGCTGATGGCCTTGCTGTAAACCGTCTCTGCTTCTGCAAACTTTTGCTGCCCCTCAAGTGCCACGCCCAGCACGTTATAAAGGATGAACATCTGCGGATATTGCGCGATCATGCTTTTTGCCTTGGCTTCAGCAGGCGCAAGCTGACCTGAATTCAGCAGATTGATCAGGGATTGAACTTCTTGCTGGGGGGCATTTCTCGGTTGTTGCTTCTGCATGTTCATGGGCCGCAAATTGGGGGTTGATAAGCAAGGCGAAACAGAATTCACGCATGCACCTAATTTAATTATACATTCTGCAAATGTCTTGTAAATGAAATGTAAATTGCCGGTGGCTCTTGAAAAAAATGACCCCGCCCGCATATTGCAAACAGCAAGTTGCTCTAACTCGGGAGACCTGATAATGACGTCAAAAACCATCGAAAAAGAAACCCTTGGCTTTCAAGCTGAGGTGAAGCAGCTGTTACAGCTGATGATACATTCGCTCTACAGCAACAAAGAGATTGTGCTACGCGAGCTGATCTCAAACGCGTCGGATGCCGCCGACAAGCTGCGCTTCGAGGCGCTGGCCAACAACAGTTTGTATGAAAGCGACAGCGAGTTGAAGATTCGCATATCTTTTGACAAGGCTGCACGCACCGTGACCATCTCCGATAACGGTATCGGTATGAGCCGCCAGGAGGTGATCGACAATATCGGCACCATCGCCAAATCCGGCACCCGCGAATTTTTTAATGCCTTGAGTGGCGACCAGGTCAAGGATGCAAACCTGATTGGCCAGTTCGGTGTCGGCTTCTATTCTTCTTTTATTATCGCTGACAAGGTGACATTGATAACACGGCGCGCCGGCAGTGATGAGGCTGTGCAGTGGGAATCGGCTGGTGAAGGTGACTACACGCTGTCAGCGGCTGACAAGACGACAAGAGGCACCGATATCATTCTGCATCTGCGCGAGGGTGAGGATGAATTCCTTAATGACTGGAAACTGAAGACCATTATCCGCAAGTATTCCGACCACATCACGCTGCCTATCATCATGAAGAAGTCTGAATGGAAAGACGGCGAGCAGGTGCCGACGGATGAGGATGAAGTGGTCAACAAGGCCTCGGCACTGTGGGCGCGTAGCAAGAACGAGATCAGTGATGAGGATTACAGGGAATTCTACAAGCATGTTTCCCATGACTTCGAGGATCCGCTGGTATGGAGCCATAATCGCGTCGAGGGCAAGCAGGAGTATATTTCACTTTTGTACATCCCGGCCAAGGCCCCATTCGACCTTTATGACCGCGAACACCGTCATGGCATCAAGCTATATGTGAAGCGTGTCTTCATCATGGAGGATGCCGAGAAGCTAATGCCACAGTATCTGCGTTTCGTTCGCGGCGTGATCGATAGCGCCGACCTGCCCTTGAATGTCTCGCGCGAGATTCTGCAGCACAGCAAGGATATCGATGCCATCAAGGCCGGCTCGGTGAAGAAGGTACTGGGTCTGCTGGAAGACCTGGCGGAAAATCAGCCGGAGGAGTACAACAAGTTCTGGAACGAGTTTGGTCGTGTGCTGAAAGAAGGACCGGGCGAGGACTTCGGTAACAAGGACAAGATTGCCGGGCTGCTGCGTTTTGCTTCTACACAGCTTGATAGCGAGGAGCAGGTGGTTTCGCTGAAGGCCTATATCGAGCGCATGAAAGAAGGCCAGGACAAGATCTACTACATTACCGCTGATAGTTTTGCTGCGGCGAAACATAGCCCGCATCTGGAGATATTCCGCAAGAAGGGCATCGAAGTGCTGCTGCTGTCGGATCGCGTCGATGAATGGATGCTGGGCAGCCTGACCGAGTTCGGCGGGAAGGCGTTGCAATCCGTTGCCAAGGGTGATCTGGATCTGGGCAAGCTGGAAGATGAAGCCGAGAAGGAACAGCAGAAGAAGGTCGAGGACGCGTACAAGTCTCTGGTCGAGAAGATTCAGGCGACGCTCGGCGACAAGGTGAAAGAGGTCCGTGTGACCCACAGACTGACAGATTCGCCTGCCTGCCTGGTCGCAGGTGAGCATGATCTCTCCGGCAATCTGGAGCGCATGCTGAAAGCCGCTGGTCAGAAGACGCCAGACTCCAAACCGGTACTGGAGATCAATCCAGGGCATCGCTTGCTGGAACTGCTACAAGCCGAGAGCGAGTCCGCACGTTTTGATGATCTGACACATGTTTTGTTCGATCAGGCCTTGCTGGCCGAGGGCGGTCAGCTGGATGATCCGGCCAGCTTCGTCAAACGCATGAACAGCTTGCTGGCCTAGCAGACTTATCCATCAGGCTTGGAGGCGTTAGCCCCCGCATACTTTAGGTAGCGGGGGTTTTTTATTGTTGACACAATAAATGAGAATCATTATCATTCGTTCAAATGAACAAGTTATCTTGCACCTCCAGCCCAGAAACAGCCAAGCAGCAGACGATACCAGAGCAACGGGTAGGAGACTTGCTGAGATGGACGAGTAAAGCCCTGTTTTCAGGTGCACGCGAAATCATTATTGAGCATGCTGGCGTGGAATATCGCTTGCGACTGACTAGCCAAGACAAGCTGATTTTGACCAAATAAGCGACAAATAGACGTGATGAATACGAATCCCTGTAAACGAATTGTTCTGGCTGGCAGTGAAGGTTGCCGTGTCTCTTATTGTGAAGATTGCCATATTGCGGAGATTGAAATTGGTGCCATGAGTTTGCGCCTTGAAATGCATGCTTTCTCAACCCTGAGCCAGATATTGCAGGAGGCACAGGCGCGGTTGGTTGAACTCAATATTGCCAGGTCTGTGTATGAGCATGAAGGAGATATGCGCCATGTCCACTGAACTGTCAGCGGTAAAAACCATGCCTGGACATCTTCGAGCTTATTCGCGATCGAAACCGTCGCGTAAGGCGACGGCTGCCAATGATGAGTTGTTATCGGAGAGGCTGACCAGCGCAGATAAATCAGATTTTTCCAGCAAGACCTTGTTTCTGGTGGTGGCTGCACATGTGCTGGTATTGGGTAGTCTGCTCCTGGGCCATTCGATCGAGCCTGACGAGATATCAAAGCCCGAAGCTGCGGCCATGATGGTTAGCCTGATCAGTACTCCGGCTCCGGAAACGGTGCCGGAAGTAGCGGAGATTATTCCTGAGCCACAATCTGAGCCCAAGCCGATTATCAGAAAGCCGGAGCCGGTGAAAAAAGCGGTCAAACCGGCACCGCTGCCACGGCCAACCGAACAACCGCTCATGGTGCCGGAAGTTGCCCCGGTTGCAGCAGCCGCACCGAGTATTGCTCCTGTATCCGAACCGGTAGTCGCGCAGCAGGAGCCCTCTGTTATTGAAGATGTGAAAGTGGAGCAGGAAGTTATTGAGTCGCCGAAGTTTGGCGCAGCCTATTTGCACAATCCTGCACCCAAGTACCCGTCCTTGTCCCGACGTATAGGAGAGGAAGGGCGTGTGTTGCTGCGTGTGCTGGTGGCTGCAAGCGGCGCGGCGGAATCGGTGGAAATTGAGGCGGGAAGCGGCTCTGTCAGGCTTGATCAGGCCGCTATGGCGGCCGTGAAAAAATGGCGTTTTATTCCAGCCAAGCGTGATAAGGAACCAGTCAGTGCATTTGTCATCGTACCGATCCAGTTCACCTTGAACAGCTGATAGAAAATAGCTGATAACTGACCGACACTATTTAAAGCGGTATTTAAAAACAGAAGGAAACAGCAATGAATAACGGATATGAATTCAACAGCCTGCAATTTATTGCAGGCGGTGGCGCAGTCTCTCTGCTGGTTGCCATAGCCTTGCTCATGATGTCCATCGCGAGCTGGTATCTGATCTTTGTCAAAGGTTACCGCGCTGTCCGCCTGCGTAATGCCTCAGCCGTCTACATCGGGCGCTTCTGGCAGGCAAAAACCCTGCAGGCCGCGATACAGCAGCCTGCGGTAGGCATACCGGCTTCGATGATCGTGACCCAGGCCATGAAAGCTGCAGAACACTACCGTCAGCATGCGTCACAAAAGGCTGGTGAAATCTGCAATCAGGATGAGTTTATCGCACGCAGCATGCGCAAGGTCATGGCGGAAGAGTCCGCAAAAATGGAACGTGGCCTGACCGTGCTGGCTTCGGTCGGCAGCATTGCCCCGTTCATCGGCCTGTTCGGCACGGTATGGGGTATTTATCATGCGCTTGCCAGTATCAGTCTGAGCGGCCAGGCGACTCTGGACAAGGTGGCCGGCCCGGTGGGCGAGGCGCTGATTATGACGGCACTGGGTCTGGCTGTAGCGATACCAGCGGTGCTGGCCTATAACGCCTTCGTCAGGCTGAATCGTAATCTGCTGACCCAGACCGAATCATTCGCTCAGGAAGTACATGTGCTACTGACTACCGGCGCAGCACTGAAAGATAGCCAGCAGCATGTGCAACAAACTCCTGCCGCAGCAAAAACCACAGCACATTTGCATGAGGTGCCAGCATGATAGGTTCAGGACACGGATTTGGCTCGGGTGACCACAGTGCGCCCATGAATGAGATCAACATGATCCCGCTGATTGATGTCATGTTGGTGTTACTGGTAATTTTCATCATCACGGCTCCTTTGTTGACCCATGCGATCAAGATTGACTTGCCGCAGGCCAGTAGCCAGGCCTTGCCGGAAAAGCCTGAAGTGGTCTCAATCTCGATTGATGAGGCAGGGCACATGTACTGGAATGATGCCCCTATGGTGCAAGGTGAACTGGCACTCAGGCTGCAACAGGCCGCTATGCAGGAACCGCAACCCGAGCTGCATATACGTGCCGACAAACAGACACGCTACCAGTTACTGGCTGAAGTGATGGCCGATGCACAGAATGCAGGTATCAAGAAAATGGGCTTCGTCAGTACGCCAGACTGATTGAACATCGCTTCATAAATAAACAGGATGGTGAATAATTGCAAACAAAGAAAGTAATGCCAGAAATGACTTGGCGCAAGCTGGTTCTGCCCGCGGCCATCAGTCTGCTGGCGGCCTGCTCTGACCCCGCTTCACAAGCCGCAGCCAATTCCGAGGCAGCCATTCCGGCTACAGATACGGCAGTGCAGCTTGCTGCCAGAAGCGGAGAAGTGGTTTATCAGCACGTTTGCATGACCTGCCATGCCACAGGTATAAACGAAGCCCCCAAATTCGGCGACCGGGCGGCCTGGGCAGAGCTGATTGAAGAAGGCTATGGCATGCTGACCTATGAGTCGATCAAGGGCGAAGGCATGATGCCGCCGCGTGGCGGTAACCCCGGCGTGACAGACATGGAAATGGCAAATGCCGTGGCCTATATGGCCAATGCCGCAGGTGCCGGGTGGCTTGCACCAGCTAACGAAGAAGAAGTGCAATCAATGTTGAAGCAGGCTGAAATCGAGCTCCCGCTTCACCATGAGGAGGATTAAAGCGTCAGGCTCAATCGGTCTGACTTTACAGGAGTTCAATTTTATCGATCTAGCCAGCCAGTGAGGTTTTCTCAGATAGCCAGCCAGTGATCCAATATTACAGGGAGCGCTATCTTGCAGAAAGTATCTTCATCAACGGTTTTACACCGTTTCAAACCTGGTCATTTTGCCGTGTTGCTGGCACTTACAGCGATGCCTAATGCCGTATTTGCTGAAACATCCTCAGCCCAGATCATTCAGGTCGAAGCGGATACCTTGCCTGTGGTGCAGGTTTCTGATGACCGATCAGATGAGCCGTATTCAGAATGGACTGGCTCTTATACCATCGGCAGTACCACCAGTGCCACACGATTGAACACCAGCTTGCGTGAAACACCACAATCTATCTCCGTAATAACCCGTTCAGTGATTGATGACTTTCGCTTGAACTCGGTAAATGATGTGTTGGATTTTGCTACCGGCGTCAAGGTGGAGCGTGTTGAGCCTGATCGATCCTATTACACCGCCCGTGGTTCCGACATTACCAATTTCCAGGTTGACGGCATCGGTACACCATTTGCTCAGGGATTAGTCTTTGGCGACATTGATACCGCTATCTATGATCGTGTCGAGGTCATACGAGGCGCCAATGGCTTGCTGACAGGCACTGGCAACCCATCCGCCACTATTAACTTCATTCGCAAACGACCAACAGCTGATTTCCAACTGGAAGTTGATGCCTCAGTGGGCTCTTGGGATTATCGTCGTGCTGATCTTGATGTTTCGGGCGCGCTTAATGAAACGGGTAGTGTCCGTGGCCGTCTGGTGTTGGCGAACCAGAATCGAGGTTCATATCTGGATCGCTATAGCAGTGAACGCAATGTTGCCTATGGCATCATCGAGGCGGATATTACGGAGCAGACCATGGTTGCTTTTGGTCATACTTATCAGCAACACGACTCCAGCAGCACCATGTGGGGCAGCTTGCCATTACTCTATGCTGATGGCAGTAAGCGTCATTACAGCCGATCAGACTCCACAGCACCTGACTGGAGCTATTGGGACACCATCAACAACCTTACCTTTGTTGAGTTGACCCATCAGTTCAGTAATGACTGGAAGATCAAGACCCAGCTGACTCGCAAAGAAATCAGCTCTGATTCCAGACTTTCCTACATTTTTGGTAATGAAGACCGCGCGACCGGTGCTGGCCTCTTTGCCTGGCCTGGTATCTATCATGACCAGACTGAGGAGTACATCGCCGATGCCTACGTATCAGGCCCATTTACACTCGGTGGTCGTGAGCATGAGTTGGTATTTGGTAGCAGTTGGTCCAGATCTGATACGGATGAAAGCGAGGAGTCTGCAGATTATGGCGTTGTGGCATTGGCCAGCTTTGATGCCGCCGCCGAGTTACCGTCACCTAATTTCGTTTCTTCCGGCAGTTTCGCCAAACTGCGTAACAAGCGCAACAACACCTACCTGGCTGCCAAGTTCAATGTGACGGACGATCTGAAACTGACGGCCGGTGCCAATATGCTCAGTTATGAGCTAAAGGGCGAGAGCTATGGTGCGCCGCAGGAAGCTGATGCCCATGACAAGATCACACCTTATCTGGGCGCAGTTTACAATTTGGATGAGACCTACTCGGTTTACGCCAGCTATACCGGCATCTACAACCCACAGGTGCTGCTGGACCAGAACCTGCGGCCGCTGGCGCCGATCGAGGGCAAGAACTACGAGGCCGGCATCAAGGGCGAGTTTCTGGACAAGCAGCTCAACGCCTCCTTCGCCCTGTTCAAGAACGAACAGCAAAACGTCGCTAACCAGATTGGTGTCGTCGGTATCACAGCGGTGCATGAAGGCATAGATGCCGACACGCGCGGTTATGAGTTCGACCTCGCCGGCCAGGTGACCGACAACCTCAAGCTGAATGGCGGCTACACACGCCTGATGAGCGTCAAGGACGAGGAGGGCGAGAACGTCAAGACCTATATCCCGCGCCACATGCTGCACCTCAGCGCCGTCTACAAGGTACCGTATGTCGCCGGACTGCGCGTCGGCGGCAGCGTCAACTGGCAGAGCGATGTTCATGTCGATATCGGCACCGAGCGCTTCGAGCAGGACAGTTACGCACTGATCAACCTGATGGCGGATTACAGCTTTAACCGTCAGTGGAGCGCCGCCGTCAACGTCAACAACGTGACCGATAGGAAGCATCTCGCCAGCCTGATGTGGGCGGGTTTTGGCCAGGGCTATTACGGAGCGCCGCGCAACGCCATGGCGACTGTGACATGGAAGTACTGATGCCATCGAGCAGGCCGGGGCAGTGCCGGTTGGATGGAGCAAGTGCATGATTCTTCGTTCTTTTTTCGTGATTCTGCACCGCTGGCTTGGGCTCTTCATCGCGGGTTTCCTGTTCGTCGCCGGGCTGACCGGCGCCATCATCTCCTGGGACCACGAACTGGACGAGTGGCTGAACCCGCAGATGTTTCATGCCCGCGGCGGTGATGCAGCGCCCATTGCCAGCCCGTTCGAACTGGCGAACAGGTTGGAGGCGCAGGACGACCGGGCCCTGGTGACCTGGCTGCCGCTCGCTTTCGAACCGGGCCACACCCTCGGATTATTCGTCAGTGCGGGTCTGGACGAAAGCACGAGCAAGGCACATGTGATGGAATACAACCAAGCGGCGATCGATCCTGCCAGCGGCGAGGTGCAGGCCAAGCGCTATTGGGGCGAAGTGTCGCTGTCGCGCGAGAACCTGCTGCCATTTCTCTACAAACTGCACTATAGCCTGCACATCCCTGACGGCTTCGGGCTGGAACTGGGCGTGTTGCTGTTCGGCATCGTCGGCATCGTCTGGCTTGTCGACAGCTTCATTGCACTCTGGATCTCGTTCCCCAATCCGTCGACCTGGAGCAAGTCGTTCGCTTTCCGCTTCAAGCAAGGCGCCTACAAACGCAATTTTGATTTGCACCGCTCCGGTGGCGTCTGGGTCTGGTTGTTGCTACTGATGCTGGCAGTGACCTCCGTATCGATGAATCTCGAGTATCAGGTCGTGCGACCAGTGGTTTCGCTGTTTTCCGAACTGACGCCGAGTCCGTTCGCCGTGCGCACGCCGAACCCGGCCGATGAGCCGATCATGCCCGGTGTCAGCCGCGAAAAGGTGCTGCAACTGGCAGAGGCCGAAGCGCAACGCCGGGGCTGGACTGCGCCGGCCGGAGGCATGTTCTACTCGCCCGAATTCGGCGTCTACGGCGTCGGTTTTTATGAGCCCGGCGACGACCATGGCGACGGCAGTCTCGGTAATCCTTGGCTCTATTTCGACGGACCCGATGGCAAATTCCTCGGTGCCGAGATACCGGGGATCGGCACCGCCGGCGATATTTTCATGCAGGCTCAGTTCCCGCTGCATTCCGGCCGTATTCTCGGCTTGCCCGGACGCATCCTGATCTCACTCATGGGGCTGGTCATCGCGATGCTTTCGGTGACCGGGCTGTACATCTGGTGGAAAAAATCGTGTGCTCGAGCAAAGGTGCCGGTCGCCGAAGCCGGCAATATGGCGACACTGGGGCAACCTATCGGCAATGCCGGTGGCCATATACAATACAAGCTTGAGAGATGAGTGTTCGGAGAGTTGATGGTGAAGCATTCAAGCCTCTCAATGCCTTGCTATTGATTCGTGTTGTTAGAGGCAATTAGTTTGGCGCTTCTCAGCTGTGGTCAAGAAAGGCTGGTGAGCGGGCATAAGTCTGTTGCCTTTCAAGATGATACACAGACAGGCGCCGGCCTAGAAAGAGATCGAAACGCATGAAGCTTCACATTGACGACGTGCGCTCGTGCCCTGCACGAAGCTGGCGATTAGCTGGTAAACATAAAAAGACAGCGCATGAACTGCGCTGTCTTTTTATGGGTCATGCTCCTCGCGTCATGAGCCAGGCTTGGCAACCGCTTGAGCGCCGACCGGTGCGGGGTTGCCGAAACTCTTGCAGGGATCGTCCCGGTTTTCTGCCGGCGGCAAGCGCCAGACATAGTGATAACGTTGTTGTAGCAGTGCCGGCGCAGTATCCGAATCGGTCTCGATGAAGCCGACGCTGACGAAGCGGGCTTGCGCCTCGTGTGCGCGGATCATGTCCGGCACGCCGTAATCGAGACGCACATGGCCGTTGCCGGCGACCAGCGCGACAGGCTTGCCTGCACTGTTGCGCATGGCATCGAACATGGCGGCATCGCGTGCGCGTTGGGCGAGGCGCAGGCCTTCCAGCATGCTGGCGGGTAACTGTCCGCAGTGGCTTTGCAGCAGGTCATCGCCCAGCGCCGTTTGCGCGGTTTGCGATAACGGCGCCGTTTCGATCAACTGGGTGAGTTCGGCCGGCAGTGCGGCGCTGCCCTGGCGCACGGCACCGCGGGCGATTTCTCGCGGGATATTGCCGCCGGTCAGGGGGATGTTGGCAGCGGCGATCGGCGCAAACAGGGTTTCATGCAAGGGCCAGCGCCAGCCCTTGGGATCGAAGCCGGCCCGGCTAAGGTCGGCCTGCAGGTCGCCGCTGGAAGAGAAGCGGCTGCCGCGTTCCAGATGTTCCGCTACCACTGCAACCGTGCTGCGGCTGGCGAGTTCGGCCAGCAGTTCGCCGCGCAGCCGATGGTGCGCCGCATTGTCGTGCAATTCGCCCAGTAGCACGTAATCCTGATCGGCCAGTACTTGCAGCAGTTGCTCGCGGCTGAGGCGTTCGCCGCTGGCGGTATCGACGATCTCCGCTTCCTCCGCCTGGGCGAAGCTACTCAACAGCAGTAGGCAAAGAAAGAATCCTGGTTTCCTCATGGCTGCTCACCTTCCGGCACATAGATGATCGAGCCATCCTTCATGCGATAGGCGACGCCAGCCTTTTCTCCATCGCCGCTGCCGATGTTGCCGCTGGCCTGATAGCGTTCGATCTTTTCACCTTTTTTCACGATCATCTCCATACTTGGTTTGCCTGCATCGGTGATGACAGTGACATCCTGCTTGTTGAAAGCGTTCAACATCGGGTTCTTGGCGACGGTGATCAGCAGCGCGGCGATGATGACGAGGAAGATGTCGATGATGTTGACCACCGACAGGATGGGATCCTCGGTTTCCGGTTCGTGCAGCAGTTTCATGCTCATCGGGCGTTCCCCTGTTTCAGCGCGGCGATCTCCAGCAGTTCCTCGGCCAGCCAGCGGCGGCGCACGTTGACTACCCAGTAGGTGATGGAGGCGGCGATCAGCGCGAGGATGACGGCGGAGAAGGCCACGGTCAGGTTGCCGGAGACGTCGGCGAGGTTGCCATCGGACAGCGATTTCAGCGCCGGACCCATCGGGATCATGGTGGCGACCAGGCCCAGCATGGGTGCGACACGGCTGGCGATGCGCTGTGTTTCCAGCATCTTGTGTGCCAGCACGTCGAGTGCGTCGTCGCTCATGGTTGGCTGCCGTCGGAAGGCGGCGAGCAGCGCCTTGCCTTCACCCTTGCGGCGGCGCAGGGCGAGCATGACAAATTCGCCCAGCACCCAGAAGGCATAAAGGAACAGCAGGGAGATGAGTGCCAGCGTCGGGATGAGGAACAACTGGCCGACCAGGTACATGGCCGCTTCGATTTGATATTGCATGGATTCAGGACTCCGCTATTGAAATGGTTGTATGAAATTGAAACTGTAAAAAGCAAACGCTCAGATGCGCCGCGCGCGCTGCGCGCCGCCGAACAGCGACAGGGCCAGCAGGGCGACGGCGAAGTACAGCAGGGCGGGCGTCGGCGCTTGCGGTGCGGCTTCTTCGATGCGCTCCAGACGCATGCCGGTGATCGGCGCCGGTTCGGGCAGATTTTCCGGCGTGTTCTGCTGCGGCGCTTCAGGCTGTGTTTCAGCCGGCTCTACTTCAGCCGCATCCGCTTGCGCCGCAGCGGGCTGAGGTGCGGCCGCGTTCTGCAACCCGAAGCCGACATAAGACTGGAAGGCGGCATTGTCGGTGCGCACGTCGAAGCGTTGCGCCAGTTCGCGATAGCGCTGTTTCAGTTGCTCGACGCTGGCCGGATCAGCCTGCCAATAGCCCTGGCGCGCCGCCTCCAACATGACCTGGATGGTCTGCGCCAGCGCGTGCGGGTTGCGCTGCTCGAACCACTGTTTCAGCCCCAGCTTGTGCTTGTCGTTGACATAGACATCGGCGAACTCCTGCCATTGGTCGTCGCGAACGATCTCGCGTGCGGTCGCCTGCCAGCCCCAGAAGTTGTTGATGCCGTCCAGCACCTGCAGCGTGCCTGCATAGCCTTCACGCATCAGACCTTCGATATAGCCCGGATGGAAGTTGCGGGTGGCCAGCTCCTTAGCGAGGAACTGCGCCGCGCCTTCCACCTTGCCGGAACCGCTGCCGCGCAGGTTGGAGATGTAAAGCTCCGGCGCCTTGCCATCAAGATGACGCACAGCGAGGCCGATGCCACCCAGATACTGGAACGGGTCGTCGGTGGTCAGCATGCCGTACAGGTTGGAGGTGCGGGCCAGCACCGCGCCTTCCGTGCCCTTCAGGTGTTCGGCGTAGAGATTGACGCCATTGCCGGGCTCTCCCCAGGATGATTCGTCCGGGCCGTAGGCGAACTGCATGCGTGACAGGTAGAGCTGCGCGAGTTTGCGGTCGCCTTCCTCCTTGCCTTGCCATAGACCGGTCTCGGGTGCCGCGTCGTCGAGGCCTGAGCCGTAGCGTCCGGATTCCGACGAGAAGATGCGCGTCTGGGCGGCGTTGAGCGCGGTAGCACGGTCCAGTCCCTGTTGTTCCAACTGTGCGGCGATGCGGCGGCTGTTGGCGGCGATCGGGTTGTCCGCTTCTTCCGCTTCGGCTGCCAGTTTGGCAGCCTTGGCCAGTTGTTTCATGACGTTGGGGAAGTGGTCACGGTAGAGGCCAGTGGCAGAAAGCACGACGTCGACGCGCGGGCGGCCAAGGGCTTCGCGCGGTACCAGACGCACATCGGTCACACGGCCGCCGGCATCCCATACCGGTTCGACGCCCATGGCCCACAATGCCTGCGCTTCCAGCATGCCGAAGTGGCGCATGGTCTCCACCGACCACAGCGTGAAGGCGAGCTTCTGTGGTGTCTTGCCGGACTGCTTGCGGTGTGCGGCGAGCAGGTCTTCCAGCGCCTGCTCGCCGGCCTCCCAGGCGGCCTGAGTCGGCACGCGCGAGGGATCGAAGGCATAGAGGTTGCGGCCGGTCGGCAGCGAATCCGGGTTCTTGATCGGGTCGCCGCCGTAGGAAGTCGGCGTGTAAGCGCCATCAAGCGCTTGTAGCAGCGCGATGGTCTCGTTCTGCGCGCCGAGGTCGCGGTACCAGCCGCGCGCTTTGGCTGCGAGCGGACGCAACGACTCCGGCAGTTCGGCGATGGCGGCATCCTCCTGCAGGATCGCCTGCAAGCGACGGAAGGCAGTCGACTCCGGCAGGCGCTTGTAGTCATCGACCAGGGCTTCGTCGGCTTCCTCATCCGGGCCGGCGACACCTTGCCAGAACGGTTTGCCCAGCATCATCAGCACGGTGGCGGTGCGCCAGGTTTCGTCGGTGCCGCGGCCGAAAGTGTGCAGGCCCATGGGCTGAGCCGTCTGCGCCAGTTCGTGCAGGTAGTCATGCACGGCGCCGACATAGCCCGGCAGATCGGCGCGGATGCGCTCAGCATTCCAGCCGAGATCGCGGTCGATGCGTTCGGCCTGCGTCAGACGGATGAATTGGTCAGCGATGCGTTGCTTGACGGCACCTTCGTCCTGGTTGATCCAGGCGTGCAGTTCGTCGTGGATGCGGGTCAGGCTGGCATGCAGGCCGGTAGGCGCGAACGGCGGCGTCTGGTGGCTGATGATGACGGCGCGGCCGCGGCGCTTGGCCTGGGTCGATTCGCCGATGTTGTCGACGATGTAGGGGTAGATGACCGGCACGTCGCCCACCGCCAGCATTGGGTAGTCGTGGACGGAGAGGCCGCGTTCCTTGCCCGGCAGCCATTCCTGGTTGCCGTGCGTGCCGTAATGCACGATGGCGTCGGCCTTGACCTGCTCGCGCGCCCACAGGTAGGTGGCGAGGTAGAAATGTGACGGGATGGCGCTGGTCGAGTGGTAGATCGACTTTTCCTTGTCTTCCCAGCGTTCGCCGCGTGGCGCCTGCGGCAGCAGGCTGACGTTGCCGAGCTTGAGACGCGGGATGATGAAGTAATCCGCGCCGTTCTGCCGGACCACCATGGAAGAGCGGGCTGGTGTGCCCCAGCGTTCATGCAGCGCGGCTTGCACCTCTTTCGGCTGCTTGCGGAGCCAGCGTTCGTAGGTGGCGACAGGCAGGCGGTCGGCCATGCCGTCGCGTTGCAGTGCCAGCAACTCGGCCTGGTCACCGGCAGGCCGGTAGAACGGCGCCAGCAGGCGTTGCAGGGTCATGATCAGGCGGTTTTCGTCGGTGACCGGCGACTGGTAACCGGCCGCACGCATGGCGGCCAGTGTCGTATCGAGGCTGCGCGGCAGGTTCATGAAGGAAGCCGACAGGTTCTTTTCGCCCGGTGGATAGTTCCAGAAGAACACAACGACCTGTTTGTCGGCGTTCTGCTTATGGCGCAACTGCGCCAGCCGGACCGCCTTGCCGACCACGGCATCGGCCTGGGCGGGGATGGCGACGATCTGTTCGTCGCTCTTGCGTGTAGCGGCGGCGATCTGAATGTCGCTGACGCCGGCGTACTCGGCCTGGGCGAGATAGAACGGCACGTCCATCAGTGCCACGCCGTGCGGGTCATCGCGCCATGTCTGTTCATCACCCTTGCGGTAGGGCATGGCCTGGACCACCGGCAGACCGAGCGCGGTGAACTCATTGCGGCGGCCTTCCGGGTTGAGCATGATCTGAGTGTTGATGATGACATCGGCCAACGGCTGGCCATCCAGCTTGACCAGATTGCTGATGGCATCGTTGTCCATCACCGGGCTGTAGAACGGCAAAGCCACCGCGTCCTGCGCCTCGATGCGGGCGATAAGGTCGTCGATGAAGGCGGTCTGCTCGGCGGCGATGTACTGCTGGTGCATGGCGATGGCGATGACCGGCTTGCCATGCCCGGCGGGCAGCTTGCGCCAGGCGAGGTATTCGGCCGGCGTGTCGAACACCAGCCGGCTGGCATCCGGATGGTAGATGGCGGCGGGCGGAAAGATGATGGGTTCGGCTACCGTTTGCCACGGCTTGCCGGCGAAATGCGCCGCCAGCGTTTCGAACATGTGCTGGAAATTGTGCCTTCCGCCGTTGACGTAATAGGCATGCAGGCGTTGGCTCAAGTTAGCCGGTATAAGGTTGGGAGTCGCTTTCGCCGTGCTGATCCAGACATGCGGTTTTTGTGCCAGTGCCGGCAGCGCCGGACCGAGGCGGGTGCGGATGTAGCCCTCGATGTGGTCGCGCGGGGCATCGATGATGACCAGGTCGGCACCGTCGAACAGGCTACCGTCGATCTCGGCGCCCAGCCGTTCGGCCATCTGGAAACGCACGTCGATGCCGTAGGGCTTGGCGACCTTTGCGAGGTTGTTGAACTTGCCCGGCGAAACCGGGCTGCCGGAAATAAATAGGATTTTGGCGGCCTGCGCCGTCCAGCTGCAGGCCATCAGGCCTGCAGCCAGCAGTGCGTTGCGCCACCATGCGGTTTTGCTGGACATGAATTTCCTAGAACTGGTATTTGAAGCTGACCGAGGCATTGCGTCCCGGCTGGGTATAGGCGTCGATCTGCGCGTAGGTCGGCGAGAGGTCGCGCACGTCGGCCCACAACAGGTACTTGCGGTCGAAGATGTTGTACACGCCACCGCTGACGCTGAAGTTGCGGTTGAACTGGTAGTAACCGGTCAGGTCGACCAGCTCGAAGCTCTCGGTGTTGTAGTAGAGCGCCGGGTCCGGGTTGCGCTTCTTGCGTTCGACGGCGGTCACCATCAGCTGTGCGCCATAGTGGTTCTGCTTGTCGTAGCGCAGGCCCAGCACCAGCTTGTCCGGGTCTATGCTGTCGAGCGGTGTCTCGGTGCCGTTCTCCTTGACGTCGCCGCGGGCGTGGGCGTATGCGGCCGATGCGCTCCAGCGGTCGTCGAAGGCAAATTCGCCGCGCAATTCAAAGCCGCTGATCTCGACGTTGCTGAGGTTGACGGACTGGAACACGTCCGGTGTCGGCGCCGGATTCTCCTCTTGCAACACGTTGCTGGCGATGAAGTCCTTGTACTTGCCGCGGAAGGCGCTGGCGCTGTAACGCAGGCGCTCGTTCTGGCCGCGGATACCGAGTTCGAAGGAGTCGCTGGTCTCCGGCTTCAGGTTTGGGTTGCCGATCGAGGTGTACGGATTGAAGGCGGTCAGGTTGGTGACGCCGCCGTTGACCTGGCTGGGCTTGGGCGCCCGGAAGCCGTGGGCGTACTGGGCGAAGAGATTGGCCAGCGGGTCGATCTTCCAGATCACGCCGAGCTTGGGCGACAGCTCGTCGTCCTTCAGCGCGGACGGTTCGATGGCGTTCTGAACGCGGTAGAAATCATCGGTGTCAGGCTTCAACTCGAAGCGGTCATAGCGCAGGCCGGGGATGACGCTGAACGGGCCGATGCCGATCTCGTCCTGGATAAAGGCGCCGTACAGCCGGTAGTCGGTGTCCGGGAAGCTTTTGTTGGGGACGAAGGGCGTGCCGAAGCTGTTGTAGCCGTCCTTGAACGAGGTCACATCGGTGAAGCTGGCATCGACGCCGTAGACCACGCGATGGGCGATGCGGTCGCCGAAATTGCTCTCCAGTTGCAGGCTGCCGCCGGTGACGTCCTCGGCGTATTCAGTATCGCGGGTGCGCAGCAGCGGATTGGCGGAACGCTCCTCGAGACCGAACTGGTCGTTCTTCGAATCCTGCCGGTAGAGGCTGGCATTCAGGCGCTGGAACCAGTGGTTCTTCGTGTCATCGTAGGCGTAGTCGAGCTTGTAGAGCCGGCGTGTAATGTCTTCCTTGACGTCGACGTTGGTCAGCGTCGCGGCAGCGAACGGGTCGCCGAAGAAGCTCTTGACGTCGGTGTCGACGTCGCGCTGCAGGTCTTCGACCGTCAGCTTGAACCGGTGATGCTCGTTCGGCTTCAGCACCAGCTTGGCCAGCAGATAGTCGGATTCGATATCCTGCGGGTTGGGAGTGGTGCGGTTGACGTTGCGTTCGCTGTTGTCACCCATGTTCTCGGTTTCGCGGCCGTTGCGGAAGCTGGCCAGCAGCATGGCCTCGACCACGTCGTTGGCGTAGGCGAAGGAGGGCACCGTGGTCCAGCTGTTATCGACCGAGGCGTAGGTGGTCTTCAATGCGGCCTGCCACGGCTTGCCCAGCGTCAGCAGGTCTTGCGGGTCCTTGGTCAGGAAGCTGACGGCGCCTGATAGCCCGTCGCTACCGTATTGGGTGGAGGCAGGGCCGCGCAGGATCTCGACTCTCTTGTAGGCCTCGACGTCGATGTAGTCGCTGCGGCCGGCGGCATAGGGGCCGCTGCTGTAGATCATCGGCAGGCGCACGCCGTCGGATTGCAACAGCACCTGGTCGCCTTCGAGGCCGCGGATGTTGATGCCTTCGTTGCCGGCGCGGCCGGTGGCGCGGAATACGGCAGAGGCGCGATTGGGTGTGGAACGTACCGACACGCCTGTTTCATAGCGCAACAGGTTCTTGATGTCGGTCGGCATCTCGCGGTCGATATCCTCGCTGGTTTTCGAGGTGACGGTGGCAGCAACGTCATTGACGTCCTGCTCGGTACGGGTGGCAGAAACGACGACTTCCTGCATGATTCTTGATGCAGCAGCTTCGTTTTCCGCTTCGGCTTCTTCTGCAACGGCAAACCCGGCATTGCCGGCAAAGGCCAGTGCGACGGCGGTCGAGATGACACGCAGTTTGAAATATGGTGTTGGCGCTACGATGGCGTCCATGGACAGTCTCCCAGTAAAATTACGTGCTGGCTGGCTGCCTAGGGTTTGCCCATCGGTGGCTGGCTGGTTCTCAGATTGTGTGACCGGCAGCTTAAGTACCGATCAAAAGAATAGCTATTGTAGCAAACTTATTCTCAAATGAGAATGATTTTTATTTATAAAAATGTTCCTTGCTAAGTATGGCAGGTTTTCGAAGGGGTTGCCGAACAGTCATGAAGGCGAGAGCATGGTGGAGTAAAGCCTATGCGAGCATTGAATCTCGCAAACTTCACAGTTAGTATGCTTCTTGCTGGTTTATAATTGAATCAGAGTAACGTCGATTTGATGCAGCTTGTATGCCAGTCATACAGGCCTGTATTGCCATAGATAAAATCCAGAAAGAAGCCTGAACATGACGACCGCCAAGACACCAAAACCCCGTTCGAAGAAACAAGCAGCAGCTACAGTTTCAGCCGAGAGTGCCCCGGTAGTGCAGGCGCTGGAAAACCATTTGCGCTATACATGCTTCAAGACCCCCAAGGTTTCAACGTCACGTGATTGGTACAACACGGCAGCGAATACGGTGCGCGACCATGTGGTCGAGCGCTGGGTGAATACCTCGGAGTCTTATTTCGACAAGGATCCGAAACGGGTCTATTACCTCTCACTGGAGTTTCTCATTGGACGCATGTTTTCCAATGCTGCCCTGAATCTGGGCATTGCGTCTGAAATCAAGGAAGGTTTGAATGCGCTGGGTCAGGATATGGAGACTTTGGCCGAGGTCGAGAACGATGCTGCATTAGGTAACGGCGGTCTCGGTCGACTGGCTGCCTGTTTTCTCGACTCCATGGCGACCATGGATATCCCCGGGACTGGTTACGGCATACGTTATGAATATGGCATGTTTCGTCAGTCCATCATAGACGGGCAGCAGGTGGAAAACCCGGACAACTGGCTGCGCTATGGCAATATCTGGGAATTCCAGCGGCCTGAAAGCACTTACACCGTGCGCTTCTACGGCCGCCTGGTCGAGTTCAATGAGGGTGGCCACGACGAACATCGCTGGGTGGACTGTGAGCCGGTGCTGGCTATGGCCTACGATGTGCCGATTCCCGGCTATGGCACTGAGACCGTCAACAATCTGCGCCTATGGTCAGCCAAGGCGGCGCGTGAATTCGACCTTTTTCATTTCAACGAGGGCAATTATGAGAAAGCGGTGGAAGAGCGCAATGCTACCGAGAATATCTCCAAGGTGCTCTATCCAAATGATACTTCGGTGCTGGGCAAGGAATTGCGTCTCAAGCAGCAGTATTTCTTTGTCTCCGCCTCGATTCAGGATATCCTGCGCCGCTATCTGGCGACCCACGATGGTTGGGATCAATTGCCAGAGAAGATCGCTATTCAGTTGAATGATACGCATCCGGCGATTGCCGTGGCAGAAATGATGTATCAACTGGTGGATGTTCATCAGGTGGCATGGGGCAAGGCCTGGGATATGGTGGTCAGAATCTTTGCCTACACCAACCATACCTTGATGCCTGAAGCCCTGGAAACCTGGGATGTGGAGAAAATGGCCCGTCTGCTACCGCGCCACATGCAGATTATTTATCAGATTAACCATGAATTCCTGCACATGGTGAATCACAAATTTCCAGGCGATACCGAGTTGTTGAATTGCGTTTCCATTATTGATGAAAACAACGGTAAACGTGTGCGTATGGCGCATCTGGCAATAGTCGGCAGTCATACGGTCAATGGCGTCGCAGCACTTCACAGCGAACTGCTCAGAACCACGTTGTTTGCCGACTTCAATCGTATCTATCCGGGCAAGTTCATCAATGTTACCAATGGCATCACGCCGCGTCGCTGGCTCAACCAGGCCAATCCGGCCTTGACCGCGTTGCTGGAGAAGACCATCGGCCGTGATTTTCAGAAGGACCTCAATCGCTTGAGGATGCTGGAATCCTTGGCAGATGATCCTGCTTTCCAGAAAGCCTTCCGTCAGGTCAAGCAGGAAAACAAGCTGCGACTGGCCAGCAAGATCGAGCAACTCACCGGTATCAAGCTCAATCAGACCAGTCTGTTTGACGTTCAGATCAAGCGCATACATGAATACAAGCGACAGTTGTTGAATCTGCTGCATGTCATTACGCTGTATAACCGCATCCGCTCAGGCAAGGCGCCGGATGTCACACCGCGCACCGTGATTTTCGGCGGCAAGGCGGCCCCCGGTTACCATATGGCGAAACTGATTATTCGTTTGATCAATGACGTGGCTGCGGTGATTAATGATGATCCAGCTATCGGCGACAAGCTTAAAGTGGTCTTCTATCCGAATTATGATGTTTCGTCGGCAGAAATTCTGTTTCCCGGCAGTGATCTGTCGGAACAGATTTCGACTGCGGGTACCGAAGCCTCTGGAACCGGCAATATGAAGATGGCGCTGAATGGTGCGCTGACCATAGGCACGCTGGATGGCGCCAATGTCGAGATTCGCGAAGAAGTCGGTGCCAGCAATATCTTTATCTTTGGCCTGACCACACCGCAAGTGGCAGAGGTGCGTGCTACCGGATACAACCCATGGGATTTCTATCATGGGCATGCCGAGCTGAAGGAAGTGCTGGATATGATAGACAGTGGCTTTTTCTCGGTAGAAGAGCCGGATCGCTATCGTCAGATTTTCGATGCCCTGTTGCACAAGGGTGATCACTACCTGCTGCTGGCGGACTATGAGAGCTATGTCAACACGCAGGATCTTGTCGATGAGGTTTACAAGAATCGGGAAGAATGGACCCGCATGGCGATATTGAATGTTGCACGTGTGGGCAAGTTCTCCAGTGACCGCACGATTGCGGAATATGCAGAAAACATCTGGAAACTCTAGAATAGCCTAGGGAAAGCTGTAGTCGGTCCGGATATAAATAATTACCGGTCCGGGTTGGAAGGGAAGCTTGCATTGCAGGGGTCTTGAAGTAGACTAATGCAATCGCTTCCCTTTATTTTTTGGAGTTGCCATGCGTCGTTTGTTGAGTGTTTTGGTCATTACTTTTTTTGCCAGCCATGCGCATGCGCTGGGATTGGGCGATCTCAGCAACACGGATGCGACAGCAGGGCTGAAAGAAGCCCTGATTCAGGGTGCAGGCAAGGCAATCGGCAAGCTTGGCGTGGTAGATGGCTTTTTTGGCAACCCGCAGGTGAAAATCCCCCTGCCTGATTCCATTCAGCGTGCAGAAAGAGTCATGCGCATGTTCGGCATGGGCAAGCAGGCGGATGAGGTGATTTTGCGCATGAATCGCGCTGCCGAGGCGGCAGTGCCCGAAGCCAGGACTTTGCTCATCAACGCGATCAAACAGATGAGCGTGGCGGACGCCAAAAGCATACTCACTGGCGGCGATGATGCCGCTACACAATATTTCCGCAAGACCACTTCAGGCCCCATGGCCGAGAAGCTTCTGCCCATTGTCCGCAAGGCAATGGAGGATGTGCAACTTGCCCAGCAGTACAACAAGTTTGCCGAAACCGGCACCAAATATGGCCTGGTGAAGAAGGAGCAAGCCAATCTGGAGCAATACGTAACACAAAAAACATTGGACGGCATTTATCTGATGACGGCAGCAGAAGAAAAGGTGATTCGCAAGGATCCGATGGGGCAGACCAGCAGTTTGCTGAAAAAAGTATTCGGCTCGCTGGGCAGGTAATTGTTCGAATCGGGCAGAATCTGCGAGCCGGGTAATAAATCAAATGGATGTAAACCTATTGCATGGTTTTTCGTTTATACATTTATCGGGGACGTAAACTTTTTGATAGGAGCTATAGATGAAAGCGATTCGTTATACCCTGCTCGCAGCGCTGCTTGCGTTTGCACCCGGTGCCTTTGCCAGAGATTCCTACGGAGTCAGTATCAGTGTTGGTTCGCCCGGCTATTACGCCAGTTTGCCGCCGGTGGTTTACTACGCATCACCGCCTGTGGTTTACCATCAGATGCCTTCGATCTATTATCATCACTACGGCCCTGCACCCAGAATTTATTACTCACCCGGGCCGCATTACTACTACGACAAGCACCATCATCACCAGCGTCATGGGCATGGACATGGAAAACGCCCCCATCACTGGCGTTAACAGTTAACTGAAGAATAAAACTTTAGCTGCTGCCGGATTCAATTTGGCCTGGCCCCTTCGGGGGTCATTTTTTATTGCTTGAATGTTGATGAGCGAGACTTGAGTGCAACTTGACGGCTAATCTGTACCGGGTTTCTGGTAAAATTTAGCTTTTCTAGTTTGCTGAAAAGCCAGTCCAGCCATTCCATGTCAAATATCCATATGTTAAGCCTTCGTGGCAGCGCAGCGCTCTCCCAGTTTCGTTTGGACAAGATTCTTTCCAGTGTGCGTGACAGCGTGCCGCGCATCACCCATCTTTATGCCGAGTTCTGGCATTTCTCATGGAGCGAGGCTGCTCTGAGCGATGCTCAACAATCCGTGTTGAAACAGATCTTGACTTATGGCCCGAAGCTGGCAGAAGAAACTCCATCCGGGGACCTTTTCCTGGTGGTGCCACGCCCAGGTACCATTTCCCCGTGGTCGTCACGTGCGACCGATATCGCCAGGCATTGCGGCCTGGAATCCATAAGCCGTCTGGAACGCGGTATTGCCTACTATGTGACGACTGATGATGGTACGGTATTGACTGAGGCTGAAACCCAGGTGCTCAAACCTTTGATTCACGATCGCATGACTGAGTTCATGTTCAAGGATATTGCTGATGCACAGCGCTTGTATCATCAGGCTGAACCTGCGCCCATGAGTTCTGTAGATATCCTGACGGGAGGAAAATCAGCTCTGGAAGCAGCCAATGTCGAGATGGGCCTGGCCCTGTCGCCGGATGAGGTGGATTACCTGCTGGAAAACTTCAAGCGCATTGGCCGTAATCCCACTGACGTAGAATTGATGATGTTCGCGCAGGCGAATTCCGAACACTGTCGCCACAAAATCTTCAATGCGGACTGGGTGATTGATGGCATTAAGCAGGATTACTCGCTGTTCGCCATGATACGCAATACGCACAACCTCAACCCCGGCAAGACCGTAGTGGCCTATTCCGATAACGCTTCCATTGTGGCGGGCGAACCGACCAAGCGTTTTTATCCGGATGCCAATGGTCGTTATGATTTTGTCGAAGAAGATATGCACTTCCTGATGAAGGTGGAAACGCATAACCATCCTACCGCCATTTCGCCGTTCGCCGGCGCAGCAACTGGTGCCGGCGGTGAGATTCGCGACGAAGGTGCAACTGGCTGCGGTTCCAAGCCCAAGGCCGGCCTGACCGGATTCTCCGTCTCCAATCTTAATATCCCGGGTTTCAAACAGCCTTGGGAACAGAATTACGGCAAGCCTTCGCGTATTGCTTCTGCCTTGCAAATCATGGTCGACGGCCCATTGGGCGGCGCTGCCTACAACAATGAGTTTGGCCGCCCCAATATTGCTGGCTATTTCCGTACACTGGAGATTGAATCGGCAGGCGAGGTCCGCGGTTATCACAAACCCATCATGCTCGCTGGCGGCGTGGGCAATATCTCGGCCAGGCATTCAAGGAAAAACCCGATTCCTCCCGGTGCGGCGCTGATACAACTGGGCGGTCCCGCCATGCTGATCGGTCTGGGCGGTGGGGCAGCCTCCAGTATGGATACCGGCACTAACACAGAAAATCTGGATTTCGATTCTGTGCAGCGCGGCAACCCCGAACTGGAACGCCGTGCGCAGGAGGTCATTGATCGTTGCTGGCAGCTGGGCGACAACAATCCGATTCTCAGTATCCATGACGTTGGCGCTGGCGGTATTTCCAATGCGTTTCCTGAACTGGTGAACGATGCGGGTGTTGGTGCGATTTTTCAGTTGCGCAATGTGCACAGCGAAGAACTTGGCATGTCACCGCGCGAACTGTGGAGTAATGAGGCGCAAGAGCGCTATGTCATGGCGATTGCGCAGGAGGACATGCCGAGATTCACTGAAATCTGTGAGCGTGAGCGCTGTCCTTTTGCTGTTGTAGGCTACGCAACCGAAGAAAGGCATTTGACGGTTGAGGATAGCTATTTCGGCAACAAGCCGGTGGATATGGATTTGTCGGTGTTGCTTGGCAAACCACCAAAGATGACGCGTGATGTTGTGCGCGTTGATCGCAACCCCGGCCAGTTTGATGCCAGCAAGATCAAGTTGAAGGATGCGGTAGAGCGTGTACTGCGCTTGCCTGGGGTCGCGGACAAGACTTTTTTGATTACGATTGGCGACCGTACGGTCACGGGCTTGATTGCGCGTGACCAGATGGTGGGCCCATGGCAGGTACCGGTGGCGGATGTCGCCGTCACTCTGGCGGGCTATGAGACCTATCGTGGTGAAGCTTTCTCTATCGGTGAAAAAGCGCCTCTGGCATTGATTGACGCCCCAGCCTCCGGTCGCATGACCATAGGCGAAGCGATCACCAATATTGCAGCAGGCTATATTGAAAAACTTGGTGACTTGAAGCTTTCTGCAAACTGGATGGCTCCCGCCGGTCATCCAGGCGAAGATGTAGCGCTGTTTGACACAGTGACTGCCGTCGGCATGGAGCTCTGCCCGCAACTGGGTATCAGCATCCCCGTGGGTAAAGACTCCATGTCGATGAAAACGGTATGGGAAGAGGGCGGTGAGAAAAAGACTGTAACTGCGCCGATTTCACTGGTGGTGACGGCATTTGCACCTACACCGGACGCCAGAAAGACATTGACGCCGCAAATCAGGATGGACGCTGGCGAGACCAGTTTGATTCTGATTGACCTGGGCTATGGCAAGAACCGCCTGGGGGGCTCTGCGCTGGCTCAGGTTTATGGTGCCACGGATAACCAGGTGCCGGATCTTGATTATCCTGAGCGATTCAAGGCATTTTTCGCCGCGATACAGAACCTCAATGCCGATGGCAAGCTGTTAGCCTATCATGATCGCTCCGATGGCGGCATGTTTGTCACGCTGGCAGAGATGGCTTTTGCCGGGCGATGCGGGCTTGATGTCGATATCAGCGAACTGTCGGGCAATCTGCTTGATGTACTGTTCAACGAGGAACTGGGGGCTATCGTTCAGGTCAGGTCCGCGGAAGCTGAGGCGATCAGGGATGCCTTGCAGGAGGTCGTTGGCAATTGTGCGCATATTATCGGCTATCCGGTGCAGGATAATCACGGCTTCATTATTCGCCGTCTGGGCGAGGTGGAATTTGCCGAACTGCGTACCGATTTGCATCGTATGTGGTCTGAAACCACCTACCAGATGCAAAAACTGCGAGACAATCCGCTCTGTGCGCAGCAGGAATATGACCGTATTCTGGATGTGAAAGACCCCGGCCTGCATGCGCATCTGACTTTTGATCTTTCTCATCATGTCGAAGCGCCATATGTGTCAACCGGGGCCAAACCGAAGATGGCTGTCCTGCGCGAGCAGGGCGTTAATGGACAGGTCGAGATGGCAGTGGCATTCAATCGCGCGGGTTTTGAATCACATGACGTGCATATGAGCGATATCATCAGCGGACGCATCAGCCTGAAAGACTTTAATGGTGTGGTGGCTTGCGGCGGCTTCTCTTATGGTGACGTGCTGGGAGCGGGCGAGGGCTGGGCCAAGTCCATACTTTTCAACTCTCGCGCAAGTGATGAGTTCACCGCATTTTTCAATCGCAAGGACTCATTCGCACTGGGAGTCTGTAACGGCTGCCAGATGATGAGCAACCTGCACAGCATCATTCCGGGTGCTGGTCTGTGGCCGCATTTTGTGCGCAACAAGTCTGAGCAGTTCGAGGCACGCTTTGCCATGGTTGAAATCATGGAATCACCTTCGCTGTTCTTCTCGGGCATGGCAGGAAGCCGCATGCCGATTGCTGTAGCACATGGTGAAGGATATGCGGAATTTTCTGATGCTAGTGCTGTCCATGCTATCGTTACAGATAAATTGGTTAGCATGCGTTATGTGGATAATGCCGGACAGGCAACGGAAGTTTACCCGTTCAACCCGAATGGCTCACCACAGGGCATTACTGGCCTGACCACGACAGACGGGCGTTTTAGCATTATGATGCCACATCCGGAACGTGTGATCAGGACAGTGCAGCATTCATGGCATCCGCAGGGTTGGGGTGAAGATGGGCCGTGGATACATATGTTTCGAAATGCAAGAAAATTCGTCGAATAGACCTTTATTATAAGAATCAGGAGAAAGTTGTATGAATATGATTAAAACCCTTTTGCTGGCTGCTGCACTTCTGCTACCCATGTCTGCCAGCTTCGCCATGACGGATGATCAGTACATGGAATATACCCAGGCCCTCGGGGATAACAATATCAAACTGGTAAAGAAATATCTGGATGAAAAAATCGCCTCACCCAAGGATTTCTTTTTCGGCTGGACAGCATTGCATATTGCTGCAGAAAAAGGACATCTCAAATTAGTGGAATTTCTAATCGAACGTGGTGTGGATTTAAACTGGCAGCATGAACTCAGCAGGCTGACAGCCTTCCACCTGGCTGCATTGGGTGGTCACACTGAAATAGTCAAGCTGCTGGCAGCCAAGGGCGCCGATATCAACCTCAAGTTGAAGGCGGATGTTTCCATTCTGCGTCCATTGCGTGATGCAGGCAAGACGGAGATGGTCAAGCTTTTGATGGATCTTGGTGTCAAGGATGATGGTTGTCAGGAAGAACAATGCTTCTAACTTGGGGCATTCTGTAACAGCTACGGTTATGAATAACGCTCATTACACTGGTTTTGCAGGTTTGCTTGGTCTGTTACTTGCGACCAGTGTGTGGGCGGATGAAGGTTATGCCAGACTGAGTATTCATACCCAGGTTCTGGCTTCTTCATGTGCGGCGTGCCATGGCACCAATGGCAACAGCGTTGGGGGTACTCCGGTACTGGCTGGCCTTAATGCCGAGCATTTCATCCGCCAGATGCAGGCATTCAAGTCAGCCGAGCGCGCGTCAACCGTCATGCACCGCCATGCCAAAGGTCTGACTGATCAGGAAATTATCGAGCTCGCCGATCACTTTTCGAGACAGCAGCGTCGAACAGCACAAACCCCGCCGCCAGCCAGCCATAAAAGCCGCTAGTTGAAGATTGCCGCCATGCATTTCAATCGTCGAGAATTTATCAAAGTTACCGCCGCTGCATCGGCATTGGCCTCATTGAGTGCCTGCACACAGGCTTTGATTAAATCCTCAGGCAACAAGCCCAGAGTGGTGGTCATAGGTGGCGGCTTTGCCGGATCTACGGTAGCAAAATATCTGCGTAGCTGGAGCAATGCCGGCATCGAGGCGGTGGTGATTGAGCCCAATCCATATTTCACCTCCTGTCCGCTCAGCAATCTGGTGCTGGGGGGCAGCAAGCAGATCGATGAACTGAGTTTCAGTTATGATGCCCTGAAACGCAATCACGGTATTCATTGGGTAAAAGACACGGTGCTTTCCGTGGACCCGGAGCTTAAAAAGATCAAAACCACGCGCGGCGATCTGACTTACGACAAGTTGGTGATCGCACCGGGTATCGATTTCATTTACGACCAGTTGCCCATGCTGCAAAGCGAAGAGGCTCAGCAGCAGGTTCCACACGCCTGGAAAGCCGGCCCGCAGACAGTCAACCTGCACCAGCAATTGGCTACCATGCCGGAAGGAGGCGTCTTCGTCATCAGCATCCCCAAGGCGCCTTATCGCTGCCCTCCGGGACCCTATGAGCGTGTGTGCCAAGCTGCGTTTTACCTCAAGCAGCACAATCCAACTGCCAAAATCATAGTGCTGGATGCCAATCCGGATATCGTTTCCAAGAAAGGCTTGTTCATCAAGGTCTGGTCAGAAATGTATGCGGGCATGGTCGATTATCGACCCAATAGTAGTATCGTTGATCTGGATGTGGCACAAAGACAGATCAAGACAGAATTTGAGCATGTTAGTGCCGACGTCCTGAATGTGATTCCACCGCAACGCGCAGGCAAGATTGCACAGATGCTGGGAGTTGCCAATGTTGACCAGCGCTGGTGCGAGGTGGATTTTCTTACTTATGAATCAAAAGTCATTGCTGACACCTATATCGTAGGCGACGCAGTATCGGCCGGTCTGCCCAAGTCTGCGCATATGGCAACCTCTCAGGCACGTATATGCGCCAGTGCCATCGTGGCAGCATTCAGCCAGATCGATCCAGATCCTGTTCCCGTGTTTGCCAACACCTGTTACAGCTTTGTCAGCGACAGCATGGCGATGCACGTAGCGCATGTGTATCGCTATGATGTTGCGAAAAAAATCATGCTGCCTGCGGAAGGCGGCGGAGTATCGGATGCCCCTTCTGAGCTGGAAGGCAATTATGCCTATGACTGGGCGCATAATATCTGGGCAGATGTGCTGACCTGAATGCACTCAGGCTTGCGCGCGCCCTAAGCATCTAGGCTGCGAGGACAATAATCAATATGAAACGCTACATTCTCAGCTTTGCCTGTTTGATCCTGCCGGCAGCCTTGGCAGTCGCTGACATGGCTGAACTTGAGCCGATTCCGGCGAATCCGGCGAAGGTGATTCAGTTGCCGCCCGGGTTCAAGCTGCAGGTATTTGCAAAGCTGACGGGAGCCGGTGGTCAGTATTTTCGCGGCCCAAGATTCATGGCTTTTGGGCCGGACGGCAATCTGTATGTCTCTACCGGCATGGATAAACAGGTGCTGATGCTGGTTGATGAAGACAAGAACGGCGTAGCTGACCAGATCGTAACCGTGGCAGAAAATCTCAATGCTCCGCAGGGCCTGGCATTTGTGGATGGTCAGTTGCTGGTCGCCAACCAGGATGCTGTAGCCAAACTGGAAAGGAATGCGCAAGGCCAATGGCCGGCAGCGAAGATTACGCCGCTGGTGCAGGGGCTGGCTACTGGTGGACATGCTTTGAAAAGTTTGAAGCTGGGACCTGATGAGCACCTCTACCTGAATATAGGGTCCAGTTGCAATGTCTGTGTCGAAACGGATGCCAGCCGTGCGACTATCGAGCGCTACACCAAGCAAGGTGAGGCAGCAGGTGCTTTGGTCACCTTGGGCAGGCATAAGCCAAGCGCTACTTGGGCCAAAGGGTTGCGTAACTCGCAGGGTTTTGCATGGCATCCGGTGACTGGCGACATGTATGCTACCAATAATGGTTCTGATATGCGCGCAGCGGCAAAAGATGGCCCTGTTGACGACAACCTTCCTCCCGAACATCTGAACAGGATAGCGCCGAATAAGCACTACGGCTGGCCTTATTGTTGGGGCAATCAATTCGCAGATCCACAATTTCTGAGCGATACGGATTTCTGTAAAACGACGCAAGCCCCCGAGATCATGTTCGATGCGCATTCCACGCCATTGGGTATCAGCTTTCTAGATAAAACACATTTTCCATCCGAATATAAAACAGATGCCATTGTTGCTCTGCATGGCTCCTGGAATCGCGAACAGCCTGCCGGCTATAAACTGGTGCGGGTGAAATTCAGAAATAACAAGGCGAGCGAAGTGCTTGATTTCGCCACTGGCTGGCTGGATGGCAAAGCAGCCTGGGGCAGACCGGTGGACGTGCTGTCTGCGCCGGATGGTGCGCTTTACGTCTCGGATGATCGTGCCGGGCTGATCTATCGTATTAGTTACCTTAAAGCGGATTAAACAGTTTTTCGAAAGGGAGTGTCTTGAACGCTAAGCATCTTGGTTTTGTATTTATATACCTTGTATTGGCAGGTACTGCGCAGGCAGCGTCAGCCAATATGCTGATTTATATCCATCCGCAGGAATACACGCATTCGATCAAGCTGTGGCAGTTCTATTCTGACCACTGGTTTGAACAGGGGCCTTTGGTAGAGCCGGTTGTAAAATCTGTACTGGCTGCAGAGTATGGTGAAGTCGACATGTGCAAGGCTGGCAGTGAAGGAAGGTCGTTGGTCTGGATCAAGCCCCGCATGTATTACAACCCGCATATGACCACTTTTTATGGTGAGATTACGGCAATGACATATACCAGTAATGGCGAGCCTATTGCCAGCTATGTAGGCGAGGCGCAGAAAATAGGTTTTCTTGATGTTTATCCGCGGGTGAGCATAGTCGCGGCATACAAAATGGCGATGGAAGATCTCATCAGCAAAATGCGCAAGGATCAAAAACTGAAGAACGTAACCTCAGAAGGGGTCATTAATACCGATGCTGGTGGAGCTTGTGCCATAATTACCAGCTTGCCAGCGCCAAAGCCAATGGACCTCGATTATATTATCAAGCCTGTGAATTAAGGGAAGGTATTACAATGCAAACAAAAAATTTATTAACGGCTTCTTTTTTATGGCTTTTCATCATGATGGGTGGTCTGTCTGCATGTTCAGTGCCGCCACAGAGGGTGAGCGGGTTAAAAACTCCGGAGTCCGTGATTCAGGCTAAAGATGGCAGGATTTTTATCTCCGAGATCAACGAGTTTGGCAAAGATGGTGACGGTCAGATCAGTGTCATAGACGACAAGGGCAATCTCTCCATTTTTGCAACCGGTATGGATGACCCCAAAGGCATAACGATTATCGGCGATGATCTTTATGTAGCCGATAAGACGCGCATCCTGAAAGTGGCGCCAGATGGTAACTGGCAGGTATTTGTCGCAGCTGACGCTTTCCCCGCAGTTCCGCAGTTTCTCAACGATCTGGAGCGTGATTTGCAGGGCAATAACCTCTATGTCAGTGATAGTGGTGACCTTGAAAGGGGTGGTGCTATTTATCGCATCAGCCTGGACGGACAGGTGACTCCGGTCATCGATTATGCTCAGGATGCTCGCGTTCAGGCACCTAATGGTTTGCTAATGGATGATTCAGGTGAGGTGTTGCTCTTTGTCGATTTTGCATCCGGCGTACTTTATAGCCGGAACATGAAAACCAATACACTGACCGACCTTGCTGAAGGCTTGGGTGGTGCCGATGGCCTGGTACATCATCCGAATGGTCTGATGTATGTCAGTGACTGGAAAAACGGCAAAGTATTCAGTGTGCTGCACGATGAAGTCAAACTGGTGAAAGATGGGTTTCAGGCTGCAGCGGATATCGCACTCACCATGGATGGCAAATATATTCTGGTGCCAGACATGAAAGCAGGCGAACTGGTTTGGGTTCCCGTTAATTGATTGTCCAAAATAAAGGAAAAGCCGCAGATTGCGGCTTTTCCTTTTTCTGAAGCTACAATTTACTGCGGCCGCAGGGTAACTTTCAAGTCATGGCCGACAATCCGAAAAGCGCTGGGAGTGTAATGTCTGCCAGCCACTTTCAAGTCATCAGGCTTGAATGTATAAAGCGGTACATCGTTGAGCAACTCTGCGCCAAGTCTTGCAGCCAGTACATGGAATAACTGGCTGTATTGGTCGTCCAGTCCCATGCCCTTGATGTCGAGTTGTTCAATCTTAGATTCACTCAGGGTTACTACACTTTTTGCACTATCAAAACGCAGCTTTCCCGAAATGTTGATTGTTCCCTTTAATGACTTGTCGCTGAGCGGAGTGTTGATCTCAGTGTCCATTTGCGCATGCAGGCGCTCGGTTCCTTCATCCAGTCTGATGAGCGGATTGCTCAGGTTGATGTCAAAAATTCTTAACAGGGTGATTGGTACTGAAAGTTCTTCGGACACATGACGTTGCAGCTCGCTTTCGCTGATGCTGAATGTACGAGGACTGGCGGCGCAGGCGGAAAGCAATACCAGCAGGAAAGGGAGCAATCTTTGCATTAAAGTAGAAGTGCTTCGTAGCATGATGAGCTCCTGAGAATTAGAATGCAGTTTAATCCATTACAAAGGTTTGAGGCTATCAACACACACAGGGGGAATAGGCCAATGAAGCTCTTTTTGCTGGCATTACTTGCTTGCACTGTTTCTCTAGCTCCAGATGGCGGCGATACAAGTTGAAGCCAACTCTGCAAACATTAGCGACTATCTACATGAAACAGATTTTATGAAACCAGCCATGAAAGAAGGTATGGAATTACGTCATTTTGCGCTGCAATTGCTGGCCGAAAGTAATGTTGAACTAAAAGTACAAGGCACTTTGCAACTGGCTGATGCGTGGTCAGCGCAGAAGCTTGATTTGAATGCCGCGTCGGAACTGGAGGTCAGTGTAATTATTCCAGGTCAGCCGGAAAGGCCGGCGCTGGTTTCGCCCAAGCAAGTAATGAAACGCGCCATGAATACGACAGAAGGCAGGGCCATCCTGATTCACGCGCTGGCACACATTGAATTCAATGCCATCAATCTTGCGCTGGACGCCATCTGGCGATTTACCGGTATGCCGCCAGCCTATTACGAAGATTGGTTGCAGGTAGCTGCTGAAGAGGCCTGTCACTTTTCCTTGCTGAGTGAGCATTTGCAGTCTCTGGGCTATACCTACGGTGATTTTCCTGCGCATAACAGCCTGTGGGAAATGGCAGAAAAGACCCGAGGCGATGTGCTGGCACGCATGGCACTAGTGCCGCGCACCATGGAAGCGAGAGGTCTGGATGCTACGCCAGCTTTACGTGCGAAGCTGGCGCAGGCAGGCGATATCAAGGCAGCCGGGATTCTGGATATCATTCTGCGCGATGAGATCGGTCATGTCACTATCGGTAACCGCTGGTTTAATTATCTCTGTGAATTGTCTGACTTGAATGCCATTCAAGCCTATCAGAATCTGTCAAAAGAATATGAAGCGCCGGTATTGCGCGGCCCTTTCAATTTCGAGGCACGTCGCGCGGCGGGGTTTACTGAAGAAGAATTGACTCTATTGATTTGAGCTGGAGTTTTTATGCTGTACAAATTCCCCTCTGTAACTCAGTAGTTACAGGGGGATATACACTGGCGTTATTTAACGACAGCTGCCTCTATCGTAATTGTTTGCAACGGTACATCGCCGCCGTCTGTCGGCATGGTCGAGATGCGTTGCACGACATCCATGCCTTTGACGACCTTACCAAAGACCGCATAACCCCAACCACGTTGTGATTTGTCGGTGTGGTTAAGAAAGGTGTTATTGGCCACATTGATAAAGAACTGCGCACTGGCCGAATGCGGGTCGCCAGTTCGCGCCATGGCCACTGTGCCGATATTATTGGCCAGTCCGTTATCAGCCTCATTTTTAATCGGGTCACGCGTTGGTTTTTCATTCAGATTCTTGTCCATGCCGCCGCCCTGGATCATGAAGCCGGCAATCACGCGGTGAAAGACCGTGCCATTGTAATGACCGTCTTTCACATACTGTACAAAATTGGCAACGGTGTTCGGCGCCTTCTCGCTGTTCAGTTCGAGCACTATCAGTCCCTGGCTGGTTTTCAGTTCTACCAGTGTGGGCTGTGCATAGGCACCAAATGAAACGAAGAACAGGCATGATGCGATGAATAAACGCTTAAGCAATTTATAGCTCCTTGAAAATAGTCAGACAGTGAAAAGGTGAATAAGCCCGTCGAGGCCGGAATGATTTAGTGCATAGCTGGCCTGCTCCTGCACGATGGGTTTGGCGTGGTAAGCAATGCCTGCGCCAGCAGCGGCCATCATTTTGAGGTCGTTGGCGCCATCGCCGACAGCGATGATTTGATCCTGCTTCAAGCCCAACTGTCGGCCCAGTTGGATCAGGGTATCGGCCTTGGCTTGGGCATCGACGATCTCGCCCAGCACATGGCCGGTCAGCTTGCCGTCGATGATTTCCAGCGAATTGGCGCGGATATGGTCCAACCCGGTCATGGCTTGCACACGCTCGGCAAAGAAGTCGAAGCCGCCTGACACCAGCAATGTGGTGATGTTGTGCTGTTTGCAGCAGGCAACCCATTCCAGTGCGCCGGAGTTGAGTTGCAGACGCTCGTCGATGACACGCTGCAGTGCTGACTCATCCAGTCCGGCTAGTAGTTTTACGCGTTGGCGCAGGCTTTCTGCAAACTCGATCTCGCCACGCATGGCACTTTCGGTGATCTTCGCAACTTCCGGCTTGAGACTGCACATGTCGGCAATCTCGTCTATGCATTCGATGCTGATCAGCGTGGAGTCCATGTCCATCACCACCAGGCCGATGTTGTTCAGCGTATGCTGATTCTGCACATAGGCGCAGTCGAACTTTTCTGAGGCGCAGAATTGTTGTACCTGTGGCGAGGTTTTCAACTGGTTGGGCAGGTAATAGGCATGTTCACCGACTTGGGTGAATTGTTCGCCACGATAATTGGGAACCAGGTGGGTAATGGCGGCCAGATGCTGGCCGCGGATGGATGAACCTTGAACAACGAGACGCATACGGAGTTTCTTGTTTAACTGATGACGCCATTATAGCGACTTTTCACTCTGTAGCTGATGGCGTATTTGCTGGCATAAGCTGACGATTTCCGCCAAAATACAGCTTTTCCGACATCCATAGCCACTTCCATGAATCTGCATGAATTTCAGGCCAAGCAGCTGTTACAGCGTTATGGCCTGCCTATCCCCAGAAGTATCCTTGCTGAAACCAGTCAACAGGCCAAAGACGCTGCTCAGACCCTGGGTGGCTCTGCCTGGGTGATCAAGGCCCAGGTGCACGCCGGCGGCCGCGGTAAGGCGGGCGGGGTCAAGATCGTTAAGTCAGAAGCCGAACTACAAGCGCTGGCGACCGAACTGCTGGGGCGTCGTCTGGTGACCTATCAGAATGCGCCGGACGGCCAGCCGGTGAATACCGTACTGGTGGAAGAGACGTTGCCGATTGCGCGCGAGCTTTATCTCTCGATGCTGGTCGACAGAAGTCTGGAGCGTGTGGTGGTCGTGGCTTCCTCATCCGGTGGTATGGATATCGAAGAGATCGCGCAAACCAGCCCTGAGCAGATTCTGCAGGAAGTTTGTGACCCGCTGAACGGCCTGGTGGATTTTCAGGCACGTAACCTGGCCTTCAAGCTTGGCCTGACCGGCGAACAGGTCGGCGCATTTACCCGCTTGCTCAAGGGGCTTTATCGTCTGTTCAAGGAAAACGATTTGGCTTTGCTTGAAATCAACCCGCTCGTGGTGACAACTGAAGGCGTGCTGGTGGCGCTCGATTGCAAGATGAGCGTGGACGATAACGCACTTTATCGACAGAAGGCACTGGCAGAACAGCGCGACTGGAGCCAGGAGGATGAGAAAGAGGCCGTTGCGCATCATGCCGGCCTTAATTACATCGCCCTTAACGGCAACATTGGTTGCATGGTCAATGGTGCAGGCCTGGCGATGGCGACCATGGACCTGATCAAACTGCACGGCGGCGCACCCGCCAACTTCCTCGATGTCGGTGGCGGCGCAACGGCCGAGACGGTGGCCAAAGCATTCAAGATCATTCTGGCTGACAGCAACGTCAAAGCCATTCTGGTCAATATTTTCGGTGGCATCATGCGTTGTGACATTATTGCCGAGGGCATCATCGCCGCAGTCAGGGAAGTGGGCATTCAGATTCCAGTGGTCGTCCGCTTGGAGGGTACCAACGTTGAACTGGGCAGGAAGATGTTGTCGGAGAGCGGTCTGTCGATTATCTCCGCTGCCGGATTGACCGATGCTGCACAGCAGGCAGTGAATTCAGTGAAAGTTGCATCATGAGTGTGTTAGTTAACAAAAATACCAAAGTGCTCTGTCAGGGCTTTACCGGCAAGCAGGGTACATTCCACTCCGAACAGGCGCTGGCTTATGGCACCAAGATGGTCGGTGGCGTGACGCCGGGCAAGGGTGGACAGATTCATCTCGGCCTGCCGGTATTCAATACCATGCGCGATGCCGTGCGTGAGACCGGCGCCAATGCTTCGGTGATCTATGTGCCGCCCGCTTTTGCGGCGGATTCGATCCTCGAGGCGGCGGATGCCGGTATCGAGTTGATTGTCTGTATTACCGAGGGTATTCCGGTACTGGATATGCTGAACGTCAAGGCTGCCCTGAAGGCCAATGGTGTGAGGATGGTCGGGCCGAACTGTCCAGGCGTGATTACACCGGACGAGTGCAAGATCGGCATCATGCCCGGTAGCATCCATCTGCGCGGCAAGGTCGGTATTGTTTCCCGCTCTGGTACGCTGACTTATGAGGCCGTGCATCAAACCACGGCACTGGGTCTGGGACAATCCACTTGTATCGGTATCGGCGGCGACCCGATTCGCGGTATGAATTTCATCGACTGTCTGCAACTGTTTGAAGCCGACCCGGAGACCGAAGCCATCATTGTGGTCGGCGAAATTGGCGGCAGTGATGAAGAGGCGGCAGCTGAATATATCCAGTCGCATATCAGCAAACCGGTTGCCGGCTATATTGCGGGTCAGACCGCTCCAAAAGGTAAGCGCATGGGGCATGCCGGAGCAATTATCTCCGGCGGTAGCGGTAAGGCGGAAGACAAGATTCATGCGCTGGAAAACGCCGGGGTCGTGGTTGCCAGTTCGCCTGCCGGCCTGGGTGACGCGGTACAGGCAGCGATCAAGGCCAAAGCGGCTTGATTCTGCAGATCAGTTTCTAGATGGGGTCAGAGTATGCTTAACAAATTCTTTCTGATGTTGCTGCTGGGTGCCCTGGCGTTACCTTTGCGCGCCGAAGAGCTACCCTATCTGCTGACGGTTGCGGCTCAGGGCGATATGGAAACCTTGCAGGCGATGCTAGAGGCGGGTACTGATCCTGATACCAGGGATGCCGATGGCATTACGGCGCTGATGTATGCTGCCCGCAAAGACCAGGCCGAGGCAGCCAGGGCCTTGTTACAAAAAGGCGCAAATGTCAACGCCAAGGACGGTGGTGGCTGGACACCTCTGATGTTTGCGGCTAAAAAGAACTATGTGATGACAGCCAAAGTGCTCCTGGAACATGGCGCGGATCCAAAAATCCGCGAGGCTACTGGCTGGAGTGCATTAGGCATGGCGGCTACTTCCGGATTCTCGGAAGTGATCGATCTGCTCCTCAAGCATGGCGTGGACCCCAACTCTAAAAGCGATGATGGCAAAAGTGTGTTGATGTACGCTGCCAAAAACGGTGATGTGCCAACTATCAGGATTCTGCTGGATAACGGTGCAAGTACCTTCCTGCGAGACCGGTTTGGTGCTACTGCCTTGATGTATGCCGCAAAGGAAGGTAATACTGAAGCGGTCAAATTCCTGTTGGACAGGGGTGCCAAGATTGATTCCAGTGACCATCAGAAATGGACGGCACTGACTTGGGCTGTCAAGAAATCACAAGTTGAGGTCGTTGAAGAGCTTATTGCGCGCGGCGACGACGTCAATCACAAGGACTCCGAAGGCACACCATTGTTGCAGATTGCTGTAGTTAACAAAGATGCAGCGATGGTGAAGCTTTTGCTGGAAGGCGGCGCCAAGGTCAAAATGCGGGACCAGTACGGCCTCACGGCTTATGTTTATGCACTCAAAGGCAAAGACCCCGAGATAGTACAATTGATCATTGATGCTGGTGGCAAGTAACCCTGATTACGCCAGCCCAGCTAACAACACCAGTAAAGTCGACCCAATGAAAATCGCCATTGCACAGATCAACTGTACCGTAGGCGATATTGACGGCAATAGCGCCAGAATTCTGCGATACGCCGAACAGGCCAAACAGGCTGGTGCCAGCTTGCTGATTACCCCCGAACTCGCCCTGAGCGGATACCCTCCAGAGGATCTGTTGCTGCGTGACGATTTCAATGCAGCCTGTAATCGTGCGCTAAAGGAACTTGCCGGAAAAGTGCGTGGTATTTCGCTGCTGGTTGGCCATCCCTCCATGGAAGACGGCCTTTGCTACAACGCTGCTTCACTGGTTGAAAATGGTGAAATAAAGTCGACTTATCACAAGCACATACTGCCGAATTACAGCGTTTTCGACGAGATGCGTTACTTCGCTCCTGGCCATGACGCCATGGTGATTGATCATGCGGGCGTCCGCTTCGGCGTGCTGATCTGTGCTGATGTCTGGGAATCTGCTTCTGCTATCAAGGCGAGAGATGCTGGTGCGCAGATGTTGCTGACGCTGAATGCATCGCCATTTCATATCGATAAGCAGTCTCAGCGCTATGAGGTGGTGCGGCAGCGCGTCAGGGAAACCGGTCTGGCCATGGCATATGTCAATCTGGTTGGCGGGCAGGACGAGCTGGTCTTTGATGGCGGCTCGTTTGTATTCAATGCTGCAGGCAAGCTGACTCAGCAATTGGCGGAGCACGAAGAGGCACTGGGTATCGTCGAGGTGCTGGATGCGAATCCGCAGTCCGCTGACATTATTCCGAATATGAGTCTGGAACCTTCGGTTTACGCGGCACTGTGCCTGGGCTTGAAGGATTATGTGCAGAAAAACGGTTTTCCCGGCGTTGTGCTTGGCTTGTCAGGCGGGGTTGATTCTGCACTGACCCTGGCGATTGCCGTCGACGCTCTCGGCGCAAATGCAGTGCGCGCGGTCATGATGCCTTCCGAGTTTACTGCCGATATGAGCGTGCAGGATGCGCAGGAGATGGCCAGAGCCATCGGCGTCAAATATTCCGAGATGCCGATCAAGATGCTATACGAGCATTTCAGGGAGACCCTGGCGCCGGATTTCTCCGGATTGCCCTTTGACGCCACTGAGGAAAACCTGCAGGCCCGCATACGCGGGGTGCTGTTGATGGCGCTCTCGAACAAGTTCGGCAGTATTGTGCTGACTACTGGCAACAAGAGTGAGATGGCTGTTGGTTATTCGACGCTTTATGGCGATATGGCAGGCGGTTTCTCCCTGCTCAAGGATGTGCCAAAAACCCTGGTTTACAAACTTGTGAATTATCGCAACAGTATTTCTCCCGTCATCCCGCAGCGCATCATCACACGGCCGCCCTCTGCCGAGCTCAGGCCTGATCAGACTGATCAGGATAGCTTGCCGCCGTATGCTGTGCTGGATGCCATCATGGAGGCTTATGTCGAGCATGATTGCAGCCGTCAGAAAATCATCGGCATGGGCTACCGCGAGCAGGACGTGAATCGTGTATTGAATCTGATAGACCGTAACGAATACAAGCGGCGCCAGGCACCGGTGGGTGTACGAATCACCCGCAGAGGGTTTGGCAGGGACCGACGTTATCCTATAACATCCAAGTTCAATCTCACGGCATGAATTGCGTTAGCAGGCAATAATTTTAAGGGGACAAAATGAAAAAGATAGAAGCAGTGATCAAGCCATTCAAACTTGATGAGGTGCGCGAAGCCCTGTCGGAGATCGGGATCACTGGGCTGACAGTGACGGAAGTAAAAGGCTTTGGTCGTCAGAAGGGCCATACCGAACTTTACCGTGGTGCAGAATATGTTGTTGATTTTCTGCCGAAAATCAAGATTACGCTGGTGGTGTCGGATCGTCTGGTTGACGCATGTGTAGAAGCCATCATCAAATCATCCCGTACCGGCAAGATTGGTGATGGCAAGATTTTTGTAACATCAGTGGAGCAGGTTATCCGTATCCGTACCGGTGAAACCGGCGAAGATGCAGTTTAATTTAATCTAGCGATTTAATTGTGCCAGCTGTTTTAAAGACGATTATTCTGCTGACCATGTCGAATGTCTTTATGACATTCGCCTGGTATGCACATCTGAAAAATCTGAATGACAAGCCGTGGTATGCGGCCGCTTTTATCAGTTGGGGCATCGCGCTGTTTGAATACATGTTGCAGGTCCCGGCCAACCGTACTGGCTTTAGCGTGATGTCACTGACGCAACTTAAGATACTGCAGGAAGTCATTACCTTATTGGTTTTTGTGCCGTTTGCTATCTACTATATGCAACAGCCCTTGAAACTGGATTTTCTCTGGGCAGGGCTGTGTCTGATTGGTGCGGTATATTTCATGTTCAGATCCTGACTTTAGAGTGAATTGGCAATGATAGAAATCACGAAATATTTGCATACAGGCCTGATCATTTCAGATTTGGCAAAATCCAGAGCTTTCTACGAGGGCTTGCTGGGGTTGAAACCTGATCCTAAACGTCCGGAAAGGGAATTCCCTGGTGTCTGGTATGACATTGGGCCTAACCAGATTCACCTGATGCAGGTGGATAATCCTTATGCTAGCGCACAGCGCCCTGCACATGGGGGGCGTGATATCCATTTGGCCATGCATGTGAAAAGTCTGGAAGATGTGATGGCTGCACTCGATGCAGCCGGTATCGTCTATAGCAAGAGCAAGTCCGGTCGTGCTGCGCTGTTCTGCCGCGACCCGGATGGCAACGCTCTGGAGTTTTCGCAGCTTGAGTAGAGCGACGGGTTTGCCATCAAAAAATAAGGAAAAAGGCCTGTTATTTAACAGGCCTTTTTCACGTAGTGCAGGTGCTTAATTGACAACGATCTTTGCTTTGCTACGCAGGTCGGTCAGCACTTTCTCCAATTGCTGTTGTTGTAATTGCTTCTGAAGGCCAACCTTGACCTTGTCGTAAGCTGGCGGCTCTGCTGTACGAGTGTCTTCCAGCTTGATGACGTGCCAGCCAAACTGGGTCTGTACCGGAGTGGCTGTCACGCCACCCTTTTTCAGTGACACGGTAGCATCACTGAAAGGCTTGACCATGCCGCCGGGCGAGAACCATCCCAGATCGCCGCCTTTGTCTTTGGAACCGGGGTCGCTGGATTTCTCCTTGGCAATCTTGTCGAAATCACCGCCTTTGCCTAACTGTGCAATGATATCTTTGGCTTCGGCTTCCGTGGCGACAAGAATGTGGCGCGCCTTGTATTCCTTGTCACCCATTTGTTTTTTGAATTTCTCGTATTCGGCCTTGGTGCTGGCTTCGCTGACCGGGTTCTTCTTGATGAAATCCTGCAGATAGGTGTTGACCAGCAATTCGCGGCGGCTGAGTTCTTCCTGTGCCAGGTAGTCAGCCTGCTTATCCAGGCCGGTGCGCTGCGCCTCTTGATAGATCAGTTCGCTGCTGATCAGCTTTTCAACAATCATGCCTTTGACGTTGGCATCAACAGTTTGCCCGCGTGCACTGGCGTCCTTGCTAATGTAATCATAGAGGGACTGCTTGATAGGTTTGCCATTCACTGTGGCAACACTGTCAGCTGCCGGAGCAGATTGCGCAAAGCCAAACAGTGTGAGTGCAACCAGTGTGCTTTTAATCAGTTTCATACATCATTCCTTAAATGATAGTTGGGAGTGTTCATGCGGTTTCGTCAGATGCAACCGCATGAATGCTCAGGGCATGGATTCTTTGTGGAATCATTCCAGCAAGTGCTTGATATATCAGGCGGTGGCGGATTATCTGCGATTTTTGGCAAAATTGCGAGCTTACGATATGTAGTCTGAAATGACCGCCGCCAGTGTTGCCTTTGTGGCCGGCATGATTAGCACTTTCATCTTCCAGTTCCAGTCTGCTGGGAGCTAAAACTTCCAGTCGCTGCCGGATTTCTTCAGTCAGAGTCAAGGTTAATCCAGTTCGATGTCAGGTAAAACAGGAAGGGCAGGCAGGGTCTTGCGGAAGGGTTTGACAGTAACATTATCATAAACACCAGCCGCAACGTAGGGGTCTGCTTCAGCCCAGATCTTCGCCGCTTCCAGATTTGCAAAGGCTGCGATGATCAGGCTGCCGCAATAACCGGAGGTCCCGGGGTCAGCATTATCGATAGCGGGGAAAGGGCCTGCCAGCAGTAATCTGGCTTCATCCTGCAATTGCTGCAGACGTGCCAGATGCTCCGGCCTGACAGCCATGCGTTTTTCCAGGCTGTCGGGTATGTCCTCGGCAATAATGGCGTACCACATGGTTTTTCCTTTTATTCGGGGTCTTTGGTAACAATGTATTTACTGATCAACAGGCTTTGACCGACGATAAATGCAAACATCAGGATCATGGTACCGAACAGCTTGAAGTTTACCCAGGCTTCGGTCGTGAAGTTATAGGCGACAAACAGGTTCAGGCCACCAAGAAACACAAAAAATATAGCCCATGCCCTATTCAGTTTGTTCCAGATGGCATCGGGCATGCTAATCTGCTGTTCCATCATGCTGCGTATCAGGTTCTTTTTGAAAAACAGGCTGGAGACTGTCAGGGTCAGACCAAACAACCAGTAGAGTACGGTAGGTTTCCACTTGATGAAGGTTTCGTCATGCAGTAGCAGGGTGGCACCACCAAAAAATACAATAATCACACCACTGACAATCAGCATGTTATCCACTTTGCCATGTCTCAATTTAACCCAGCTGATTTGCAGGATGGTGGCGACGATGGCCACCGCAGTGGCAACATAGATATCGAAAATCTTGAATGCGGCAAAAAACAGAATAACGGGAAACAGGTCAAACAGAAACTTCATTTAATTGTCCAGACTTGTGCGGTTGATGGCTAAATACCAAGCTTAATCTAAGCCATGTGAGAGTAGGCGTATTTTGCTATGATTCAGGCTAGGCCACAAGATTCAATATTTCATCCTTGACGATATTCTCCCATATAGATCTGCACAGCCATTCGAATGTTTCGGATGGCCTGTTCACGCCGACAGAGCTGGTTCGGCATGCGGCCGGGCATGGGCTGCGTGTGTTGGCGTTGACCGACCATGACGACACGGCAGGGCTGGCTGAAGCCAGAGCCGTAGCAGATGAGCTTGGAATCCAGCTGATCGGTGGTGTGGAAATATCCGTGACCTGGCGTAAACGTACCGTGCATATCGTCGGCCTGAAAGTGGACCCGGATTATCAGCCACTGGCTGAGGGTTTGTGGCAGATTCGCGCTGGGCGTCATACCAGAGCCGAAGGCATGGCAGCAAGCCTGGAGCTGGCGGGTATTCATGGCAGCCTGGAAGGTGCCTATCGATATGCCAACAAAGGCATTATCAGTCGCACGCATTTTGCCCGCTTCCTGATGGAAAAGGGATGTGCCAGTGAAATGCGCAAGGTATTCAAGAAGTTCCTGGTCAAGGGCAAGCCGGGCTATTTTGAGCATCGTTGGGCCAGCCTGGAAGATGCGGTGAGCTGGATTGTGAATAGTGGTGGCACGGCAGTAATCGCCCACCCGGGCCGATATGATATGGGGCGCCCGACCATGCTGGAACTGATGGAAGAGTTCAGGTCTTTTGGCGGCAAAGCGATTGAAGTGGTGACAGGGAGCCATACGGTGGATCAGTATCAGGAATTTGCTCGACTCTCTGCCATGTTTGGCCTGCAAGCCTCTCAAGGTTCCGATTATCATGGCCAAGGTTTGAGTTATATGGAAATGGGGCGTTTGCCAGTTATGCCGGCAGGCTGTGTGCCGGTCTGGCAGGATTGGCCTGAAGTGCAGGCGCTGTATGAAAGTGGGCGTTAATGGCACAGTATTTCGTCATTCATCCGGAGAATCCGCAGGCCCGCCTCGTGCATCAGGCCGTGGCAATACTGAATAATGGCGGTGTGATTGCCTATCCCACCGATTCAACCTATGCGCTCGGCTGTATACTCGGCAATGCCGATGCGCAAAAGCGCATCCGGGAGATTCGTCGGGTGGATGATTCCCATCATTTCACCCTGGTCTGCCGCAATCTGGCAGAAATCGGCAATTACGCCCAGATCGATAACAGCCAGTTCCGCTTGTTGAAGGCCAATACACCGGGCCAATATACCTTTGTGCTGAAAGCAACGCGTGAGGTTCCGCGCCGGTTGCAGCACCCCAAGCGCAGCACCATAGGTCTGCGTGTACCTGATCATACGGTAACACAGGCGATACTGGATGAGCTGAACCAGCCCTTGCTCAGCATGACATTAATGCTGCCGGAAGACAGCGAACCGTTGAACCAGGCCTGGGAAATTCGTGACCGACTGGAGCATCAGGTAGATCTGGTGATAGATGCCGGCGCCTGTGTGGCCGAAGCGACGACAGTCATAGACCTGACGGGCGGCAGTCCGCAGCTGATCCGCCTCGGTGCCGGAGACCCCGGACCTTTCGGCCTCAATGAATAAGCAGAAAACGGAAACCAAATGGAACTTACCCTGATACAGAAAATTGTGATTTATGCCTTGCCGGTCATTTTTGCCATCACTGTGCATGAGGCTGCACATGGTTACGCAGCAAGATATTTCGGCGATATGACTGCGCAGCAGGAAGGTCGCATCACGCTGAATCCGCTCAACCATATCGACCCCATCGGTACTATCCTGATTCCAGCACTGACCATGATGCTCGGCGGCATACTTTTTGGTTGGGCCAAACCGGTCCCGGTGAATTTCGGAAATCTGCGCAACCCCAAGCGTGATATGTTGTGGGTGGCAGCAGCCGGGCCGGCTTCTAATCTGGTGATGGCGATATTATGGGCAGTGGTGTTCAGTTTTTCTACACATGCGCCGGTAGCGTTTGTGATGCCCCTGTCCCTGATGGCACAAGCCGGCATCATGATCAATGTTGTGCTGCTGGTACTTAATCTGTTACCACTACCACCGCTGGATGGCGGGCGCATTGCCGTCAGCCTGCTACCCAATCATCTGGCTTTTCAGTTTGCCAAGATCGAGCGGTTCGGTTTTATTATCCTGATTGTTTTACTGTTTACCGGTGTGCTTTACCAGATCATGATGCCCTTCATTAAGGCAGCGTTGTGGCTGATAGGTGTAATAACCACTTAATTAACGCGATTATTCGTATAATCACACTATCTAATAACGGGTTTTAATCACTATGGCTGTTGAGCGTGTTTTATCGGGCATGCGTCCTACGGGAAGCTTGCATTTGGGTCATTACCACGGGGTTCTGAAAAATTGGGTCAAGTTGCAACACGAGCACGAATGCCTGTTTTTTGTTGCTGACTGGCATGCGCTGACTACGCATTACGACACGCCTGAAGTGATTGAAGATAACGTCTGGGAGATGGTGATTGACTGGCTTGCAGCCGGTGTCGATCCGGCCACAGCGACTATTTTCATCCAGTCCCGTGTGCCTGAACATGCAGAATTGCATACATTGCTTTCCATGATTACACCGCTCAGCTGGCTCGAGCGCGTACCGACTTATAAGGATCAGCAGGAAAAACTGGCGAGTAAAGATCTATCGACCTATGGTTTTCTTGGATATCCGCTGTTGCAAAGCGCCGACATTCTGATCTACAAGGCGACACAGGTGCCGGTGGGCGAAGACCAGATTCCTCATGTCGAATTCACACGCGAGATAGCACGACGTTTCAATCATATCTATGGCAAGGAAACCGGTTTCGAAGAGAAGGCCGAGGCTGCAATCAAGAAACTGGGCAGCAAACGCAGTGCGCTCTATGAAGAAATGCGTAATGCCTATCAGGAAACCGGTGATGAAGAGGCGCTCGAAGCCGCGCGCGCCATGATCGAAGAGCAGCAGGGGCTAAGCCTCGGTGACAAGGAACGACTGCTCGGCTATCTGGAAGGTGGCGGCAAGATCATCCTGATCGAGCCGGAATACAAGCTGACACCGGCATCGAAAATGCCGGGGCTGGACGGGCATAAGATGTCCAAATCCTATAACAACACCATCTCCATGCGCGAATCTGCGGATTCAGTGGTAAAAAAAATTAAAACCATGCCGACCGACCCGGCACGCGTCCGCCGCACCGATCCGGGCGATCCGGCAAAATGCCCGGTCTGGCAGTTGCATGAGGTCTATTCCGATGATGCATGCAAGGAATGGGTGCAAAGTGGCTGCAGATCAGCAGGTATCGGTTGCATTGAGTGCAAGCAGCCGGTGATTGAAGCCATCCTGGAAGAATTGAAGCCAATACAGGAACGTGCAGCCCATTATGCCGAAGATCCGACACTGGTGAAGAATGTGGTGGCCGAAGGCTGCGAACGCGCACGAAAACTGGCACGTGAGACTATGCGTGAAGTACGTGAAGCGATGGGCCTGAACTACTCGTGATCGTCCCAACTTCAGCTGCACGGATTCATGGCGAGGTGATTGCGGAGCTTCCGCATGACCTCTATATCCCGCCGGACGCACTTGAAATTTATCTGGAAGCCTTCGAAGGCCCGCTCGACCTGCTGCTTTATCTGATCCGCAAGAACAATCTGGATATCCTTGACATCCCGATGGCGGATCTGACCCGCCAATACATGGGTTATGTCGAGAAGATGCGCGAACACAAGTTGGAGCTGGCGGCAGATTATCTGTTGATGTCTGCAGTGCTGATCGAGATCAAATCACGCATGTTGCTGCCCAAACATGCCGATATTGAACAGGAAGAAGACCCGCGCGCCGAACTGGTACGTCGCTTGATGGAATATGAAGCCATTAAACTTGCCGCACAGAGGTTGGATGAATGGCCGCAGGTCGGGCATGAGATTGTGGTGGCGCGCGCTTATTTCGAACAGATTGTGGAAACCCAGCCACCAGCAGTTTCCTTGGAAGACCTGATGGCTGCGTGGAAATCGGTGCTGGAGCGTGCCGGTCATTTCAAGCACCATAAAATCAGCCGCGAAGAACTCTCGGTGCGCGAGCACATGAGCGAGATCCTGCGTAAACTGAAACAGCACAAGATGCTGGAATTCTCGGCCCTGTTCGATGTGGCGAATGATGGCCTTTCCAAGCTGGTCGTCTGTTTTCTCGCCATTCTCGAACTGGCGCGCGAAGGCCTGCTGCATATCACACAGCAGGAGGCTTATACCCCCATCTATCTGCAGATCAATCAAGCTGCCTGACACATCCATCATGAATGAGCCCAGTAATACGCAGGAGATGAAGCAGGTGCTGGAGGTTGCGTTGCTGACCAGCTCCGAACCTTTGTCGCTTGACGATATGTTGAAGCTGTTTGCAGGCCGCATGGAACGGGCCACCTTGCGCATGCTGCTGGATGAGCTGAAGAGCGAGTGGCAGACAGATAAGGCCAAATCCACCATGGAACTGGTACAGGTTGCCAGCGGTTGGCGTTTTCAGGCACGCAGTGAATATGTGCCATTCCTGGCAAGATTGACGCCAGAAAAGCCTCAGCGTTATTCGCGTGCGGCCATGGAAACGCTGGCTATCATTGTCTATCGGCAACCGGTGACACGCGGTGATATCGAGCAGATCCGCGGTGTTGCGGTCAACCCCAATATCATGCGCAGCCTGCAGGAGCGTAACTGGATCGACGTGGTTGGCCATCGTGATGTGCCTGGCAGGCCGGCACTTTATGCCACAACCAGAACCTTTCTCGATGACCTCAACCTGCGCTCACTCTCGGATTTGCCACCCATGGAAGCATTTACCCGGCAGGATATGCAGTTGCAGCTATAAACGACGGTCATCCGCCCGGATGCATAAACCCGGATAACCCATGAGGTGGATCTTCAGGCCTGCACGTCTGTAGAGGGCCAGTTACGATCATTTTTGCTGATGGTTTGACGACCCCGAGCCCGGCTATCGACTGCTTTCGATTGAAAAAAATGCCTTGCAAGCAGCCTTGCCATCATCTTGCGCCCTAATGAATAATCCGGGTTTAAGCAGCCTCTAGTGCTTTATAATGAGCGCTTATTCTTCACAGCATTCATTGCAAAGCATCTTTCATGGCCCGTCCTTTCAAACAACAGCGTGATCCTGGCGCTACCAAAACCAGACCTGTTGCGATCGATCCCGATGCCGTGCCACAACGCCTGCACAAGCTGCTGGCCTTGGCTGGACTGGGGTCCCGCCGTGATATGGAAACCCTGATTGCCAGCGGCCGCGTCACTATCAATGGCAAGGTGGCAGAAGTGGGGGCGGGGGTGGTGCCTTCCGATGTGGTGCGCGTGGACAGCCGTCCGGTACGCCTGGCATTCACCCCTGAATTACCACAAGTCATGCTCTACCATAAGCCGGAAGGTGAGATCGTGAGCCAGGATGACCCGGAAAAGCGCGCCAGCGTGTTTGACAAGCTGCCACGGGTCAAGGGCGGTAAATGGATTGCCATTGGCCGGTTGGATATCAACACTTCCGGTCTGCTGATATTTACCACTTCCGGTGAGCTTGCCAATCGTTTTATGCATCCGCGCTATGAAGTCGAACGTGAATATGCCGTACGCATTTTCGGCGAACTGAACGATGAGCAGATATCGCAACTGACACAAGGTATCGAACTGGAAGACGGTCCGGCGAATTTCGATCATATTCGCGCTCAGGGTGGCGAAGGCTCCAATCACTGGTATCAGGTCATCTTGCGGGAAGGCCGGAACCGTGAGGTGCGCCGCTTGTTCGAGGCTTTTCAGTTACCAGTCAGTCGCTTGATGCGCGTGCGCTTCGGACCGATTTCGCTGCCGCCCCGCCTCAAGCGCGGCATGATGATGGCCTTGCAACCAAAAGAGGTTATCAGTCTGCTTGATTGGGCCGGGCTGGAAGCGCCCAAAGGACCACTCAAGCAACGTAGCAAGCGCGAGATTGAAAAAGCCGCTACAGCCTTTACACCGAAAGCGCGTAGCGCAGTCCCCAAGCGTGAAGACGAGCGCGGGCAAACAGTTAGAGCGTCAAAAGCGGCAAGCTCTGACGAACAGGAGATTATGAAATCCGGTAGAAGTAGAGCGCCGGCTGCTTCAAAAAAACCTGCAGCCAACAGACGGGTGAGACAGACCAGCGACTTGTCGCCCCCCAGGCAGCAGAAGCGCAGTGACCGTAACCGGGGCCGCGGTTAATCGGCCTGGATAACTGCTCGCGAGCAAGGTAAATGGGGGCAGGTAAAGCCATAGTATCTGGATTGTGAGGTAATAGCTGAGTCACAGTAAACAGTCAATCCGGTATATCCATGCAGACCACTAGACATTCCTATCTGATGATCGCCTTGTTGTCCTTTATTGGCGGCTATGTCGATACCTTTGGCTTTATTGCACTGTTTGGGCTGTTCACGGCGCACATTACGGGCAACTTCGTGCTGATGGGGGCCATGCTGGTGCATCCGATGCAGGGCGGCCTCTTGAAATTACTTGCTTTTCCCGCTTTTCTGCTAGGTGTTGCCGCTACCCGCATCATCGTGTTGAATTTCGAATCGCGGCAGAAGTCTCCGCTCAAAACATTGTTTCTGGTACAGGGCATATTGCTAACAGGATTTATGCTGGCCGGGCAGATGGCGCCGTTACCACTGGAATCAGATACCGAACTGGCCGCCATTCTCGCCGGCATGCTGGGTGCGGCGGCGATGGCGGTACAGAGTGCCGGTGGCAGGATGACACTGGCGGGCATCGTCAATACCACGTTCATGACCGGCAACGTCACCCACATGATCATCGACATCACTGACATTTTCTGCAGCAAGGATGCTGAACTCAAGGCCCGTGCCAGCACCAGACTTTTTCAGCTAGCACCTGCGGTAAGTGCGTTTTTCCTTGGTGCTCTTTCTGCGGCAGCGGGCTATCTCAAGTTCGGTTACTGGTCCGTGTTGCTTCCGATTCTGCTCTTGCTGATTATGTTTGTCAGTCCAATGTGCAGATTGGAACAAAAGGTTGATTAGTATTGGTTCTCGCGTATCTTTGCGGCATTAATCCAGTTTCAAGCGCCGACTCGACCAGGCAAGCTGTTTTTTTGATCAGCACGGGTCATTTTTAAGCTGTAAAAAATGGCAGCCAACAGAAAAATTCGGCAGATAGTTCAGCATATTCTTCCAGACTGGAAATGATTCTGCCGCGGCCAGGTTCCGGAAATGTTGCAAAAGCCAGCAGGATGATGACAGATGCAAGCGGACTCCCCGGCTGATCTCAGCCAGAGCGCTGATTGTGCTCAGTGCCGGGCCAGATTTTGGTAATGGGGTAAACAGAGAAGTGAGTGTGCCAAATACAGATAACTGTAGAAAATAAAGTCCTTTGGTGCAAGGGTGATCCTGATTCTCTCCTGCGGGCGGGTAAAGGCTGAGTCTTAACATTATCTACAACAGGGTGTTGTAAAAATGCGGGCCTCGCAATAGTCCTTTTCGGTTTAATGTGAGGCTGGGGAACGCACTCATCACTAAGGGTATTGTGCTTTTTGGGTTTTAATCTGTGGCGACTAGTTGTTCTTTTGTCAGCAGAAAAACGAACTGATTACCGGACTCCACCTCCAGCCAAGTGAAGGGTAGATACGGATACGCTTCCAGCAGGGCATCGCGATTGTGACCGATTTCCACCACGAGGATGCCGCCATCATTCAGATGATTGGCGGCTTCCCGCAACAGAGTGCGGGTATGATCCAGCCCTGCTTCACCACTACCAAGTGCGATCTGCGGCTCGGTTCGATATTCCTGCGGTAACTGTGCCATCGAAGGCGTATCGACATAAGGTGGGTTGCTGATGATGAGGTCGTAGCTGCGGCCTTGCAGATCCTTGAACATATCCGATTGCACGGCGTGGACGCGATCCTGCAAGCCATAATTGGCAATATTGATATTGCACACGGCGATAGCATCCGATGAGATGTCGATCACATCGACTTCGGCATTGGGGAAGGTATCTGCGAGCAGGATACCCAGGCAGCCACTGCCGGTGCATATATCGGCGACACTTTCCACCATCTCCGGAAATTCGATCCACGGACTCAGCCCGTCATCCAGTAATTCGGCAATAAATGAGCGCGGCACGATGACGCGCTCATCCACGTAGAATTTGTAGCCACGCAACCAGGCTTCGCGTAGCAGATAGGCAGTCGGCACACGCTCGGTAATGCGGCGCTCGATTAAATGCGCGAGATGCCTGCGCTCGCTTTCGGTGATTGACGCATCGAGAAAATTGTCGAGCGTGTCGAGTGGCAGATGCAACGCGCCCATGACGAGCCACACCGCTTCGTCATAGGCGTTGTCGGTGCCATGACCGAAGAATATGCCAGCTTCCTCGAAACGGCTGACGGTAAATCGCAGCCAGTCACGGATGGTAAAAAGTTCTTCGGTAACTCGTGGGTAGTGCATCATTTCAGCAGTTTTTCCAGTGTGCGCTTGTAGGTGTCTTTCAATGGCTCAATGTCAGCAACGGCTACGCATTCATTCAATTTGTGGATAGTGGCATTGAGCGGGCCGAACTCGATGACCTGTTTACAGATATCCGCAATGAAGCGGCCGTCCGAGGTGCCTCCGGTCGTAGAAAGTTCTGGAATGATGCCGTAGGATTCTTCAATCGCTTTGCTGATGGCCTCGACCAGTTCTCCGCGCGGCGTGATGTAGGGCGGCGAATATTCCCATTCGAGGTCGTAGTCCAGTTGATACTTGTCCAGGATGGCGTGTACGCGCGATTTCAGGTTCTGTTCCGTGCTGCCCTGGCCGTCCAGTTCCGGACAGAAGCGGAAGTTGAACAGAATCTCGACTTCACCCGGCACCACGTTGGTAGCGCCGGTACCGCCGTTCATGTTGGAAATCTGCCAGGAAGTCGGCGGGAAGTATTCGTTGCCCTTGTCCCAGACGGTTTCCACCATGTCCTTGATGGCAGGAGCGACCATGTGAATCGGGTTCTTCACCAGGTGCGGATAGGCGATATGGCCCTGCACGCCCTTGACCGTCAGCTTGCCGGAGAGCGAGCCGCGACGGCCGTTCTTGATCATGTCGCCAACCACCTTGTTGGAGGTAGGCTCGCCGACGATGCAGTAATCGAAATGCTCCTTGCGCGCTTTCAGTGCCTCGACCACCTTGACCGTGCCATTGATGGCGATGCCTTCCTCGTCCGAAGTGATGAGTAGGCCGATGGAGCCGCTATGGTCGGGATGCGCGGCGACGAATTCCTCGATGGCGGTGATGAAGGCGGCGCAGGAGGTCTTCATGTCGGCAGCGCCGCGACCATAGAGCATGCCATCCTTGATGGTGGGCTCGAAGGGCGGCGTGTGCCATTTATCCACGGGGCCAGTAGGCACGACATCGGTATGACCAGCAAATACCAGCAGCGGGCCGTTATTGCCACGGCGTGCATAGAAGTTGTCTACTTCACCGAAACGCATGCGCTCAATTCTGAAGCCGAGCGGCTCCAGGCGTTTGATCATGACTTCCTGACAGCCCGCATCTTCCGGCGTATTCGAGCGGCGAGCAATCAGATCTTTAGCGAGTTCTAATGTTTTTGACATGTTAAAGCAGCTTTCCGTAAGTAGTTTCATCGAAGCCCAGACAGAGTAGCGTGCCATCTTTGACCAGTACCGGCCGCTTGATAACCGAGGTTTTTTCCATCATCAACTTGATGGCGGACGCATGGTCGATAACGCCAGCTTTGGTTTGGTCATCAAGGCCGCGCCAGGTCATGCCGGCACGATTAACAAGTTTCTCCCAGGAAGCCTGTTTGAGCCAGTCTTCGAGGGTCGCAGCATCAATACCCTGTTTCTTGAAATCATGAAATTCATGAGGGATGCCGTGCCCATCCAGCCAGGCTCTGGCTTTTTTTACCGTGCTGCAATTTGAGATGCCGTAAAGTTTCATTGGGTGTAAGTGTCAGAACGCAATCAGCCATTCTAACAGCTCGCGCTGAGGCGATGAACTTAAAGGCAAGTATTGAGCAGAATGGTCGCTGGCAATGCTATTGCATGGTAGAGATCTGTTTGATCAGTTGCGGCAGGCGGCTTTCGGGCACGGGTCGTCCAAATAGGTTGCCCTGCAACTGATCGCAACCGAGTTCGGTCAGTGCCTGACGTTCGGCTTCGGTTTCAATACATTGTGCGCTGATTGAAAGTTCCAGCGCATGGGCAAAGCGAATCAAGGCGTCAGCAAAGTTGTAGGATTTTTTGTCCATGGTGACTTTGCCGGTGATGGATTGATCCAGCTTGAGCTGACTGATTTTAAGCTTGCGCAAGGCGGAGATACTGGAGTCTCCAATGCCGAAATGATCCATTGCCACATCGATGCCGGCATCGTGGAATTCTTCCAGTCGTGCATTAAATTGCTCCTGTCCGGCTATTCCGTTTACTTCACGCACCTCGAACATCAGGCAGGAGTTGGGTAATTCGAAACGCTTGAGTACTTGCAGAACATTCTTTACCAAATCCGCGTTACGGAATTGCTGGGTGGAGAGGTTGATGGAAATCTGCAGGTGTATGCCCTTGCTACGCAGGCGATGCAGGGCGCTGCAGCTTTCTTCCACTACCCAGTGATTGATCTGATTCATCATGCCAAAGCGTTCGGCAGCCTGAATGAATACATTGGGAGAAATCCATCCCTTGCTTGGGTGTTCCCATCGTAACAGTGCCTCGACACCTGCAAGTAAATTGGTTTTACTGTCGATCCTGGGCTGAAAGTAAAGCTCGAATTCGTTGCGTTCCAGTGCGAGTTTCAGGTCGCGCTGCATCTCTAACAGGCGGTTTGAAGCGAGCCCCATTTCCTCATCATAGAAATGGAACTGATTCTTGCCCGTACTTTTGGCATGGTACATCGCTGAATCGGCAGAAATCAGCAGACTGTCCAGATTGCCGTCGCGCGGATAGATGGCGATGCCGACCGAGGCGGAAACCTGCAGTTCATGGTTATTGACATAAAAGGGCTGGCGCAAAGAGTTAATGATGCGCTCGACAATGGTGATAACGTCCTGATTGGACTTGATGTCTTCAATCAAAGCCAGAAATTCGTCGCCGCCAATGCGTCCTACCAGGTCGCAATGCCGGACTGCTGCATTCAGCCGTTGCGCCACCATCTGCAATACTTCATCGCCAGTGTGGTGGCCATAATCGTCATTAATCGGCTTGAAGTCGTCGAGGTCGATGAAAGCCACTGCCAGCGAGCTGTTCAGTCGTTTGCAGCGACGTATGCCGGCTTCCAGTTGCTGTTTAAAGGCATTGCGGTTGGGTAGTTGCGTCAGCACATCAATCGTTGCGATCCGGTTCATATCTCCACCCAAATCCTCCAGTGCAAACCTGGAATTTTGAGCATCACTTTGCAGGCTGCGCTTTTTGAAGCTGTAGCCACTCCAGACGGCGAGCGCGATGATGGCCGGCATGGCAAGCCAGATAATGAGAGTGTTGAAGTTAGCGATCATGTGCTGGGCCCATCCTTGAGCAGGTATTCCATGACCTGTATGTCGCAACATCTGTACCACGGCATTGCTTCAACGAAATTTAGTTAAAATATGTTTTAAATACAATAAGTTAAGGATAAAAATGGAATTGGGGCGGGAGAAAATGACAACACCCGCATTTGCGGGTGTTGTTGGAGTTGTAACGTGGCTGTCGAGTTTTCGACGGCTTGTTTAGATGCCGCGAAGTAATTCGTTAATGCCAACCTTACCCAAGGTTTTTGCATCGACTTTTTTGACGATGACGGCGCAATAGAGGCTGTAACTCCCGTCCTTTGAGGGCAGATTGCCACTGACCACGACCGAGCCAGCAGGAACGCGGCCATAGAAAACCTCGCCTGTTTCGCGGTCGTATATTTTGGTGGATTGACCGATATAGACGCCCATGGAAATGACGCAGTTGTCTTCCACCACGACACCTTCAACCACTTCCGAACGTGCACCGATAAAGCAGTTATCACCGATGATGGTAGGGCCGGCCTGAACTGGCTCCAATACGCCGCCAATGCCAACGCCACCTGAAAGGTGCACATTTTTGCCGATTTGAGCGCATGAGCCTACGGTGGCCCATGTGTCGACCATGGTGCCTTCATCCACATAAGCGCCGATATTGACGTAAGACGGCATCAGCACCGCGTTCTTGCCAATGAATGAGCCACGGCGCACGATGGCGTTTGGCACAACCCGAAAGCCGCCTGCTTTGAAGTCAGCTTCGGTATAGTCTGCAAACTTTGGAGGTACTTTGTCGAAATATTTCGTGACGCCATCATCCATCAGGGTATTGTCTTCAAGACGGAAAGACAGAAGTACGGCCTTCTTGAGCCACTGGTGAGTTTCCCATTCCTGACTGTCGCCCTTGCGACTGGCTACACGCAATGTGCCCTTGTTCAGCTGTTCAAGCACTGTGAACACCGCATCCTTGACTTTTGGCTCAACATTGGCCGGGGTGATGTTGGCGCGGCTTTCAAATGCCGCTTCGATGGTGCTTTGCAAATCGCTCATGATGCTTTCTCAAATGATGACAATAGTAAAACCGCTATTTTACTAGGAAAGTTCGTTCCGGTCGAAGCATAAGCCATTATTTGAGCTTACAAGCACACAATTAAAGCAAAAATAATCAATAGCTTGAAATGTCTACCACGCTTTATGGCAGGCGAAAGCGACGGATGGGTGGATTTGCAATCTGCCTAGCCAGGGTCGAATAATGGCGAGTTATTTTTTGCTTGCCTGATATAACGGCATTACCGCTGGAACCATGCCCTTTAGCTCATTGATGCGACTCTGACTGGATGGGTGGGTACTGAGAAACTCAGGGGGAGCGCTACCGTCTTGTTGGCTCATCTTTTGCCACAACGTGACCGCTGCGTTGGGATTGTAACCGGCACGTGCAGACAGCTCCAGACCTATGCGATCAGCTTCCCGCTCCTGCTCGCGGCTGTTCGGCAACGCAAAAAACAGCGTGGAGCCGATAGCGGCGGCCTGTACGCCAACGGCCGCGGCATTCTGGTTTTTTGAAGTACCTGCCAGTACTGTCAGCCCGATCAGACCCATTTGCTGGGCATAGGCAATCGACATACGTTCACGCCCATGCTCGCGCAGCGCGTGTGCGATTTCATGGCCAATGACAGCAGCCAGTTCGTCATCCGTCACTTTCAGCTTATCCATGAGGCCGGTATATACCATGATCTTGCCGCCAGGCATGCAAAACGCATTGACCCCGTCGTTCTGCTCTACATTCACTTCCCACTTCCAATTCAATGCGTCCTTGCGGAAATGTACGGCCTGCTGAATGAGCTTTTGCGAGATATTGCGCACACGTGCAACCTGGGTGGCGTTGGTATTGAGAGTTTTTTTCTTGCTGGCTTCCTGCAGTGTTGCCAGATAACTCTCTGTCGACATGCTGACAACCTGAGACTCGGAGAGCATCATGAACTGCTTGCGATCGACACCGGAAACGCTGGGGCTGGTGGTAGTGGCGCAGCTAGCCAGAAGAGTGGCAGTAAGTACAAGGATGGCTAGCAGTGATTTTTTCATGATCCGTTCTCGAGCTGATGGTGTGGTTTATGGGGTGGGGTTGAGAAAATTATAGCGCTTGCCGAGTCATATGTGCATATGACTCCGAAGCTAAGTAAGGAGTTCTCAGCAAACTCATCGATGATGTAGTCTGTATCGGTTGTCCGCGCTGGATTCTTTCCTGCAGGATGCGCGATTTCGACTTTCGCCAACTGGAGATGGATAGTTCTGTATCATAATGTCTCCTAGGATTTAATTTAAGCGTCTGCCCATGAGCCTGCGTCTGCGACTGAATTTGCTGATTACTGTTGTCATGCTGATCTTCATGGCAGCAGTCGCCTTTGTTGTCATCAAGGGCTTGCGTACTTCCACGCAGGAAGGCATTGAAGCCTCGACGCGGGTCACTGTGCAGCTGCTGGATACGGTTGTCATCAGTTCTGAGCAGAACCCGAGCTGGGGTTACACGCACGTCGTGATGCGGCGTTTTCTGGAGCACTTGAAACATGTGCGCGGCACGCGTATCTCACTCTATGGCTTGCAGGGTGATCTACTGTATCAGTCGCCGCCTTCCAGTTACCGGTCTGAAGTTACCCCGCCACGCTGGTTTATTGATGTACTGGACCCGGATGAACCTTCGGTTACCCGCGATATACGGTTTGGTAAGCTGGTGGTCGAACCTGCGTCTATAGGATCTATACGCGAAGCCTGGGTCAATGTACTGGATCTGTTCTGGGTGGGCATGGTGTTCTTTATTCTGCTTAATGCCATGGTCTACTGGATGCTGGGCCGCTGGCTTAAGCCTATGCAGCCTATGTTGCAGGCGATGAACAAAATGGAGCGGGGTGATTTGAGTACGCGTCTACCAGATTTTGAGCTGCCGGAATTTGCCCGCATCGCACAAAACTTCAATCGCATGGGCGAGTCCCTGCAAGCGAGTACGGAAGAAAGTCGTCGGCTGGCGCTCATCGTCAAGCAAACCGCTGATGCCATCATGATTCACGACCTTGATGGCAATATCTCTTTCTGGAACCCGGCCGCACAACGTATGTTCGGTTATGCGCCGGAAGATATAATTGGCCAATCGGTTTCCCTGCTAACACCAGACAGCCAGAAAACTGATCTGGAAGAGAACCTGCGGGAAATCAATGCCGGTCGCAAGGTTGAAAATCATGATTCACAGCGCCAGGCGCGAGATGGTCGTATCATTGATGTTTCAATTTCGGCTGCGCCCCTGGTTGATCCCATCACGGGAGAAGTTATTGGTGATATCTGCAGCATGCGGGATATCACGGAGCGCAAGCAGGCTGAGGAAGCCGAGAAGCAGCTGGAAGAGAATCGGCAGTTAACCCATTTGATTCAACGTCATATTGAAGATGAGCGCCGCAGTCTTGCACGTGAATTACATGATGAGCTGGGGCAGTATGTGACAGCGATTAAAACATTTGCTGTGGGCATTTTAAACAAGACCGAAGAAAAAATGCCGGATGTGGCATCAAATGCGAAAACTATTGTTTCAGCCGCGAATCATATTTACGACGGAATGCATAATATCATTCGGCAGCTGCGCCCCGGTTCGCTGGACAATCTGGGATTGTCTGAAACGTTGCGCGATCTGGTTGCGACGTACCAACATCATCATCCTGAGATCAAGATGAAGCTGACGACCAGGGGCGAGGTGAACGAGTTTGGCGAATCCGTTAACATTAATATCTATCGGGTGATACAAGAGGCAGTCAATAATGCCTTGAAGCACGCGAAAGCCAGCCAGATCGAAATCTGGCTGGAAGCAAGCAAATCGGGAGAGCTGCAATTGATAATCAAGGATAACGGTGCCGGGATGGACTCCTGCAAGGTGGATCATAGCCGGCACTTCGGCCTGCTGGGCATGCGAGAACGGGTACAGGCGTTACAAGGTAGTTTTAATATAGATTCCGATCTTGATAAAGGCACAGCAATTCGCATCAATATCCCGAAAGGTCTGCGCGCATGAGCCAAATAAATGTATTGTTGGTCGATGACCATGCCGTGGTTCGCATGGGGTTCAAGATGCTGCTGGAGTCAGCGCCTGATATCAAGGTGGTAGCCGAGGCAGAGAGCGGAGAGCAAGGCGTCAAGTTTTATATGGAACATCATCCGGATGTGGTCGTCATGGACATAACCATGCCCGGCATTGGTGGTTTGGAGGCTATAGAGCGCATCATGGCAAAAGAGAATAATGCCCGTATTCTCGTGCTTAGTGCGCATGAGGACTCGGTACATCCCAAACGAGTGCTTAATGCGGGCGCTATGGGTTATTTGACCAAGCGGAGCGCGGCGGAAGAGTTGATCAAGGCCATCAGGACTGTGGCGGGTGGCAAGCGCTACCTGGAAGCCAGTGTCGCGCAGCAGATGGCTATACAGCAGTTATCCGGTGAGCAGAACCCTGTGGATATATTGTCTGACCGTGAATTTGAAGTATTCATGGCGCTTGCCAAGGGTAAAACGACCAATGACATTGCAGAAACACTTTGTCTGTCACCCAGAACAGTCGGTACCCACCTTTACAATATCAAGCAGAAACTGAACGCCAACAATTCAGCTGAAATTGCCTTGATAGCCATGCGCTCGGGTCTGATAGACCCTTGATCGGGAAAGTCTGCTGATTAATATGCAGCGTAGCGGGCAATGTTCAGGCCGCCGGCATTGTCCAGTTCGATAATCGTTTTCTGACCACTCTGGAGCTTTCCAAGGTCTGGTGGCACCAGAAAGACGAAAGGCTGATCTTCTCTGCCTGGCATGGCACCAATGGCAACGTGTAGCTTTGTCCAGTCTTGTTTCGGGGGTAGTTCGGTATTTCCCAGAGCATAGGCCTGCTCGAGTACCGACAATTTTTCTTCGCCGACCAGCATGTTCCAGACTTCTACCCGCACAAAAAGAGATGCTTGTATCGTGGCCGATGGTGCTGCTTCCTCAATACTTGCTTCTGCGACAGGCAAAGGTTCTTCAAGCGGGCTGATTTTCTGGAAGCCGGCACTGACGAAACTGGCCCAGTATTCATCGGGTGCGGCATCCTGCAGAACCCGGTTATTCATCGCTTCATGTTGTTGCGCCTCGTAGGCATCGCTCATGATGCTGTCGGCGCTGTGCATCACCGCGGATGACAACAACTGCTGGGCAATTGGTGCACCCATGCAGCCGCCCAGCATCAGGCATCCCAGCGCGGCCAACACGCAGCCAAGTGCAAGGGGCACGAAGTTTAGTGCAGGCAGCATAAATTGATGTAATTGTTTTGTAGTGCTTGTCATTGCCTGAAATTAGCGTGTTTTTAATGCGGGAATTAAAGCGTAAGCCTGCGTCATGTAATTGTCCAGCATAAGTTATTGTTTATAATAAGATTTGCAACTGTATTTATCTTGGGGTAGCACGAACACTGATGATGCCGCCAAGAACGATTAGCCCCACTGCCAGCCAGCGGTCTGCGGATAGAGTCTCGTTCCACAGGAGAATGCCGAACAGGCTGGCAAGCAAAACGGTAGTATAAGCCAGGCTGCCGACCACCAGATGGTTACCGGTACGGTAAGCACGTGTCATGGCAAGCTGGGCAATCGTAGCGGATGCGCCAAGGCCGAGCAGTAACGGTATATCCTTCCAGGAAACCGCGCTGAAGTGATGCAACAGCATCCATAGACCGGCGCCTATTGTGCAAACCAGGGTGAAATAGAACACGGTGCGCCAATCAGGCTCACCTGCGCGCGCCAGCAGTGTCACATGAACATAGACGATGCCGGCCGTCAGGCCCGAAAGCAGGCCGAGGGTTCCTGCAATCAGCTCATCAATTTGCAGACTGGGCTTCAGTAGCAGTGCCACGCCGATGAGGCCCAGAATGATCGCAACCAGAAGAATGGCGCGGGGGCGTTCACGCAGCATGAAAGGAGCGAACATTGCCATGAACAGCGGCGAAGTGTAATTGAGAGTAATAGCCGTAGCCAGAGGCAGTTGACTGATCGCATAAAAGAACATGATCAGCGATACAAAGCCCAGAATCGATCTGGTCAACTGCTTGCCGAGCACGGGTGTTTTCAGTTGCAGATTATATTTTCTGGCTAGCGCAACAATGAATATCAGACCAAAGAACGATCGATAGAACACCAGTTCCGGGCTACTAAAGGTTTCGCCGCCAATCTTGACCAATGTGCCCATGATGGCAAAGAAAAGAGCTGCCACCAGCATCCACAGGCTGCCAGGTTTATTGATGGATAATCGCGGAAGTTTCAAGGTGCGCTTTTTATCAGGTGGTACTCAAGCTGTTGACGCAGCCAGAGATGGAAATGCTCCATACCGGTTTCCATGGGGTGCTGGTAAGGACCATGTTCATCTTCCCCCTGTTTATACAGAGCCTGGCGACCCTGTTGCATGCGTTCGCATATTTCCTTATCCTCGACAGCCGTTTCATTGTAAGCCGCTTGATGCGCCTTGACGAATTCTTGCTCAAACAGCGCAATATCCTCCGGGTAATAGAATTCAACGACATTGGTGCAGGCCTCTACGCCGCGAGGAATAATGTGCGAAACTACCAGCACATTCGGATACCACTCGATCATCAGAAACGGGTAGTAGAGCATCCAGATAGCGCCATGGCGCGGCAGTTGCTTGTTGCTGTACTGCAATAGCTGCTCCTGCCAGTTCTTGTAGACAGTGGAGCCTGGTTTGCGTAGAGCTTCCTTGATGCCTACCGTTTGTACGCTATACCATTCGCCGAACTCCCATTTCAGGTCTTCACAATCGACGAAATGGTCAAGGCCGGGGTGAAATGGGCCTACGTGATAGTCTTCCAGATAGACTTCAATAAAAGTCTTCCAGTTGAAATCGTATTCCTCAATCATGACACGGTTGAGTTGGTAGCCGGTGAAGTCGAGGTTTTGACAGGCACCCAGCGGTGGCAAATCCTTGGTGACATCGCGTGGGCTGTCGAACAGCAGTCCACGCCAGTTTTGCAGGCTGGTCTTGTTCAGGTGCATGCATGGGTTCCGCTCAAAATGCGGTGCGCCCATCAATTCGCCCTGCAGATTGTAGGTCCAGCGATGTAGTGGACAAACAATGTGACGCGTATTGCCTTGTCCGTTCAGCATAATGGCTTGCCGGTGCCGGCAGACATTGCTGATCAGCTCGATTTCGTTGCCATTATTGACCAATGCCTTGGCGTTATTCATCCAGTCCAGTACGCGAAAATCCCCCTGATTGGGCAACACCAACTCGTGGCCAATGTACCTGGGGGCAAGCGGGAACAAGTGCTGTTGTTCTAGCGCATAAATGGCGGGGTCAGTGTACCAGCTGACCGGTAATTGCGTTTTCAGCCCGCTTGAAGATTGGGTGGCAAGGATAAGTGGTGCGATGGAAGCCATAAAATAACGAATATCGGAAATCGTAACTGGGTTTTGATGGTGCTTTGAGCAAACGTTGAATTTTGCCCGAAAGTGTGTTTTTAATAAACCACTTTTACCGAAGAGTCTGATGCAACCGGATTTTAAAAACTTCATGAAAACTGGCGTAATTCTTGATTAATCGATAGTTTTAAGCTACGCTCAGACCTGTTGATATAAAACAATTTCAAGTAAGCGAACAATTCAACAGCAGAGGATAAATCCATGAAAAACCCGCTGGATTCGATATTGGGAACAATAGTCTCAGGACTTGTGTTAACACTGGTTTTGTATTTGTTTCTAAAGAACTTTATTTTGGCGGGGGTGTGACATGGATTTCATGCTGGATGGGATTTTTCGATGGTTGCACTTTATGGCCGGCATTACCTGGGTAGGTTTGCTGTATTACTTTAATTTCGTCCAGATACCGGCGATGAAAGATGCAAGCGCAGACGGCACCGCGGCTGGAATTTCCAAGCATGTGGCGCCTCGGGCTCTATTATGGTTCCGCTGGTCGGCCCTGGTGACGTGGTTTGCTGGCGCGGCGATGTTGGGAGCCAACTTTACCCACGCCTTCACGTTTGACCCTGCTTATGCAGGAATCGGTATTGGCGCATGGCTGGGCACCATCATGCTGTTTAATGTCTGGGTATTGATCTGGCCGAATCAGAAAAAAATTCTGGGATTGGTAGCGGCGACTGATGAAGTTAAGGCTAAAGCTCGCCGTCTGGCGTTTCTAGCTTCGCGAACCAATACCATGCTGTCCATCCCCATGCTGTTTTTCATGGCTAATGGATTAACACACAAGGCGGCTGTCGGCCTGTAGCAGGAATTACCCATGCTACAAACGGCGGCTCCAGCCGCCGTTTGCATTTTTATTTTTAGAGTACGATGAATATGTCAGATCATTTGATGAACACCTATGGCAGACAACCCGTCACCTTTGTGAAAGGCGAAGGTGCCTGGCTGTGGGACGAGCGGGGTAATAAATATCTGGATGCCCTGGCCGGTGTGGCTGTCAATGGCTTGGGACATGGACACCCCAGACTGGTTAAAGCTATTTCTGAACAGGTGGCCAGACTCATCCATGTGTCCAACCTCTATCGCATCAAGGAGCAGGCGCAGCTGGCAGACAAGCTTGCCGGAATTTCCGGTATGGATCGCATTTTTTTCTGCAACTCAGGATGCGAAGCGAATGAAGCCGCCATTAAGCTGGCACGCTTGCATGGCCATAACCGGGGTATAGAGAACCCGGAAATCATCGTTATGGAGAAAGCCTTTCATGGCCGCACGATGGCAACTCTCTCAGCAACCGGTAATCGCAAGGCACAAGCTGGTTTTGAACCTTTGGTCAGCGGTTTTATTCGTGTGCCTTTCGACGACCTCGAAGCTGTCAGGCAGGTGGCATCGCGTAATCCGAATGTAGTGGCGATTCTGATGGAACCGGTTCAGGGCGAGGGTGGCATTAATATCCCGCATGATGTTAAAGCCTATCTGGAGGGCTTGCGTGAAATCTGCGATACACATGGCTGGCTGTTGATGCTGGATGAAGTACAAAGTGGTATCGGACGCACCGGCACCTGGTTTGCCTTCCAGCATACTGATATCGTACCGGATGTGATGACGCTGGCTAAGGGGCTGGGCTCAGGTGTGCCTATTGGTGCATGCCTGGCTAAGGGTCCGGCTGCGGAAGCATTTACCTATGGCAAGCATGGTTCGACTTTTGGTGGCAATCCACTTGCATGTACTGCCGGACTGACAACGCTGGAAATCATTGAACAGGATAAATTACGCGAGCATGCTGATGCTGTCGGCAACTGGATTTGCGGTCAGTTGCGGGCTGAATTGTCCGGTGTTTCTGGGGTGCAAGCCATACGTAATGCCGGTTTGATGATAGGTGTTCAACTCGACAAGCCCTGTGGCGACCTGGTCAGGCATGCGTTGGAGCAAAAATTGCTGATTAACGTAACTGCTGATAATGTCATCAGATTACTGCCTCCATTAATCATAACCCAGGACGAGGCAAGCCAGCTTGTGCAAATTCTGGTGCCACTGATCCAAAGCTTTTTAAGCGAGTGAAGCAGCTACCTACAACTCAAAACAATCAAATTTATGGCAATCAAACATTTTCTACAATTCAATGACTTGAACCGCGACGAGTTTAATTACATTTTTGAGCGCACAGGCTGGATCAAGTCGCAATTCAAGGCCTATCAGCAGTATTGGCCATTAGCGGATCGCACCCTGGTCATGATCTTTGAAAAGGCCAGTACCCGTACGCGCCTGTCATTTGAGGCGGGTATGCAACAGTTGGGTGGTTCTGCCATCTATCTGAATACACGTGACTCGCAACTTGGTCGCGGCGAACCTGTGGAAGACGCAGCGCAAGTCATTTCGCGCATGAGCGATATTGTCATGATCCGCACCTTTGAGCAGGAGATCATCGAGCGTTTTGCCGAGAATTCCCGGGTACCGGTCATCAACGGCCTGACCAATGAATACCATCCATGTCAGATACTGGCGGATATCTATACCTATATTGAGCATCGCGGCCCGATTCAGGGCAAGACTGTGGCCTGGATTGGCGATTCCAATAATGTCTGTAACACTTGGCTACAGGCGGCAGAAGTGCTCGATTTCAATGTGCATGTTTCCACACCGCCTGGCTATGAGGTTGAGCAGGAGCGCGCCGGCCTTTATGGCAATGCCCACTATGAAGAATTTGCTGACCCGATGGAGGCTGCACAGGGCGCTGACCTGGTGACAACCGATGTCTGGACCAGTATGGGTTTTGAAGCCGAGAACGAAGAGCGCATGCGTGATTTTGCTGATTGGCAGGTAGATGCCGACATGATGAAAGTGGCTGCTAAAGACGCCTTGTTCATGCATTGTCTGCCAGCACATCGTGGCGAAGAAGTTGCGGCAGAAGTCATCGATGGTTCGCAAAGTGTGGTCTGGGATGAAGCAGAAAACAGACTGCATACGCAAAAGGCTCTGATGGAGTATCTTTTGCTGGGCAGAGTAGCAGCCTGAAGTTGAGCTGCATGCAGTCTGCCTATGCGCAGACCAACGTTGCGTAGTCAATGTTAAGCTGCACAGCAGTGTGCTATAACCAAAACCGCCAGGCTCCACAAGTCTTGATGGAATTTATTACTAGGAAAAAATTAAGCAATGAGTGATGCGAAAAAAGTTGTGCTGGCCTATTCCGGTGGCCTTGATACTTCCGTCATCCTGAAATGGTTGCAGGATACCTATCAATGTGAAGTGGTGACCTTTACCGCTGATATCGGCCAGGGTGAGGAATTGGAACCGGCACGCGAAAAAGCGAAGAAGTTCGGCATTAAGGAAATCTATATTGACGATCTGCGTGAAGAGTTTGTACGCGATTTTGTTTTCCCGATGTTCCGTGCCAATACTGTCTATGAGGGGGAATATCTGCTCGGCACTTCTATCGCACGTCCATTGATTGCCAAGCGTCTGATTGAAATTGCCCGCGAGACGAAGGCTGATGCCATTTCCCATGGTGCGACCGGCAAAGGTAACGACCAGGTACGCTTTGAACTGGGTGCCTATGCCTTGAACCCTAATATCAAGGTCATCGCTCCGTGGCGCGAGTGGGATCTGCTTAGCCGTGAGAAATTACTGGCCTATGCGGAAAAACATGGCATTCCGGTTGAAATGAAGCATAAGCAAGGCGGCAGCCCATATTCCATGGATGCCAACCTGCTTCACATTTCGTACGAAGGGCGTCATCTGGAAAATCCGGCTGCTGAGCCTGAAGAAGATATGTGGCGCTGGACCGTGTCCCCGGAGAATGCGCCGGATGCCCCCGCATATCTGGACATCGAATATGCCAATGGTGACCCGGTTGCGCTCAACGGCAAGAAGATGGCCGCACACGAGTTGCTGGCCGAGTTGAACCAGCTGGGTGGCAAGCATGGTATCGGCCGTCTCGACCTCGTTGAAAACCGTTACGTCGGCATGAAGTCGCGTGGCTGCTATGAAACGCCAGGCGGTACCATTATGCTGAAGGCACACCGTGCGATTGAGTCGCTGACGCTGGATCGTGAAGTGGCGCATCTGAAAGATGACTTAATGCCGCGTTATGCCAGCCTGATTTACAACGGCTACTGGTGGAGTCCTGAGCGTGTGGCGCTACAGACCTTGATCGATCACACACAAAAAACGGTCAATGGTTTTGTGCGTGTCAAACTGTACAAGGGCAATGTCATTGTCGTCGGTCGTGACAGCAAGACAGACTCACTATTTGACCCGACCATCGCTACATTTGAAGACGATGCCGGTGCTTACGATCAGAAGGATGCTGGCGGTTTTATCAAACTTAATGCCTTGCGGTTGCGGATTGCTGCCAATCAGAAAAATCGACGCAAATAGTCATTAGAAATATTGACTGGATCGTTGAAGAGCGGCACTCAGGGTGCCGCTTTTTTATGACTGAAACTTAAATGATTAAGTAATCAACACTTTAAGCTTGGATTCAGATTGCTTTCCTAGACTGGCTCCGTTAAATCATCAATGGAGCGATCATGTTTGCAAAATGGTTTGTTGTCCTTAAAGTGATAGTCGAGAAGCTATTGTTATGGTTGTTTAATCTCACACTCGCGTTTATATTTTTAAGCGGGTTGATGCTGGCAGTGCTCTTCATTGCGTTGAATCGATTTTTAACGCTGCTTATCAAAAGGAAAGCCCCACTACTAATGCAAAAAAGTATATTCAAGCTGAAAATTGCCTTTTTGGCCGGCATGGCGGCTGCTTTTTTAATGTTCTTTTCAATTTCTGCGAAGGCTGGAGAAGATATCAGCCATATGGAGGCGCGCAAGTTGCAAGCGGCAGGAGAAATACTGTCTCTGGAAAGGATTATTGAAATTGCACGTTCGGCTAAATCTGGGGATATATTGGAAACAGAGCTGGAGCGCAACAGAAAGACCGGTCTATACATCTACGAAGTAGAGATCCTGGATGGAAAAGGCATGGTGTGGGAATTGAATCTTAATGCCAAAACGGGCGAGATTATTAAAATCGAGATTGATGAATAAAGGGTTCCGGGAATGCGGTTGCTATTGGTAGAAGATGACGAAGTTCTGGGCCCACAAGTACGTACTGTGCTGCAACAGGCAGGTTACGCCGTAGATATTTCTGTCGATGGGCTCGATGCCGAGGGTCTGGGTGATATTGAGCCATATGATCTGATCGTGCTGGATCTTGGTTTGCCAAAACGCTCGGGATTGACTGTGCTGGCCAACTGGCGCAGCCGGGGTAACAAGGTGCCTGTGGTTATTCTCACCGCACGCGGTAGCTGGCAGGAAAAGGTTGAGGGGTTTAAGGCCGGCGCCGATGACTATGTTGGTAAGCCGTTTCAAGTGGAGGAATTACTGGTACGTATAGGGGCGGTTTTAAAGCGTAGCCAAGGTGCCCCGGTCGGACCGTTGAAGGTCGAAGGTCTTACGCTCGATGAAGAACGTCAGTGCTTGATAGACCAAAACGGTAATTGCAATGAGCTGACGGGCACGGAATACCGGCTCTTGCGTTACTTCATGTTGAACCCTGGACAGGTACTGTCCAAGAGTCGACTGGCTGAGCATGTCTACGATTATGACAGCGACAAGGACAGCAATGTCATGGAAGTCTATGTCAATCGCTTGCGTCAGAAGATAGGCTCCGATCTGATTCAGACCAGGCGCGGACAAGGCTACATTTTCGGAACCAGGCATTCCACGTGAAATCGCTGAGTGGCCGTCTTTCCTGGGGCCTGGCACTGAGCCTGGTTGGTCTGTTGATTGTGCAATGGGTCATTGCGAGTTATGCAATTCGCCATCTGACTGAAAATCAGGTGGCCAGTCGTCTTGTACAGGACAGTGAGAGCTTGCTTGCTGGTATGCAGATTGATGCGGCGGGGAATCTGTCGATAGATACCAAGCGCATCAGTACGGTTTATCAACGTCCGTTCTCTGGACATTATTTTGTCGTCAAGGTCGACGGGCGGCAATATGTATCCAGGTCGCTGTGGGATAAAGACCTGCTGGCACCGGAGGTCAATGCTGGTGTTGAAGTGCGTTTGCCCATCGCCGGACCTGATAACCAAAGTCTATTTTCTGTTACAAATGGATATCTGAAACAGGACAAACTGATTGGTATTACCGTTGCTGAGGACCTCAAGGTTTTTAATGCCGGTTTACGGCAGTTTCAGTGGCTGTATGGCACAGTTTCCGCCGCAATATTGCTCATTCTCTTGCTGATCCAGTACCTGATCGTACGTCATGAGCTGAAGCCGTTGAAAATCTTGCGAACCAATATGGCAAGGCTGGAGCGGGGAGAAACCGATCGCGTCGAAATATTGGGCCCTGCCGAGATTGCGCCAGTCATTACAGAACTTAATCGCCTCCTGGCAACCATGGGCAAAAAGGCACGACGTTCGCGTGAATCGCTTGGTAATTTGGCTCATGCCCTGAAAACGCGTCTTTCAGTGTTGAGCCAGCTGGTTGAACAGCCTGAAATCAAGGCGTTGCCCGAAGTCAGGCAGACCATGCAAGATACAACGGAAGCCATGCGCCGCATTGTTGAGCGGGAGCTCAAGCGCGCGCGTCTGGTGGGCGATGCGTTGCCAGGGCAGCGCGTTAATCTGTCGGAAGAAATCAATTTACTGGTGCAGACTTTGCAACTCATGCATGCAGGCAAATCGCTCGATATTGTCTGGCATGTCGATGAAAAGGCCCTGTTTGTCGGCGACCAGGAGGATTTGCTGGAACTGCTCGGTAATCTACTGGATAACGCCTGCAAATGGGCACACAAAAAGATTACGCTGGATGTGATGCATCGTCACGGCGTCGTATTCCTGATTGAGGACGATGGTCCTGGCTGCGCGGCTGAAGAACTTGAGCGTCTTACCTTGCGCGGCTTTCGTGCCGATGAATCAAGACCAGGCAGCGGCCTGGGACTGGCAATTGTGCGAGATATCGTCGAAAGCTATGGTGGCCGGCTTGTGATAGGCCGCTCAAGTAAGTTGGGCGGGCTGTACGTGGAGGTTTCGCTGCCAAACCGTTAATATTTCTGTCATTGTCTAATCGCAGCAGCTGTTAACAGCTGCCCATCAGAGGAAATCATGGAATATCGTCAACTGGGCCAATCAGACCTGCAAGTCTCTGCCATCTGCCTTGGCACCATGACTTATGGTGAACAGAACACCGAGGCGGAGGCGCATCAACAGTTGGACTATGCACTGGCGCACGGTATCAATTTTATCGATACCGCAGAAATGTACCCTGTGCCACCTAAAGCAGCCACTTATACGCGTACCGAGACTATTGTCGGTAATTGGCTCAAGCGTCAGCAGCGCGATAAAATCATACTGGCTACCAAAATTGCCGGCCCACGCCGCAATCTGGCATGGGTGCGCGGCGGGCCTGCGGCGATAGACCGGCAGAACCTGCGCGACGCCGTTGAAGGCTCGCTCAGGCGATTGCAAACCGATTACATCGACCTTTATCAGTTGCACTGGCCAGAACGCAATGTGCCCATGTTCGGGCAGTACCAGTTCGATCCTGAGCAAGAATATGATCAGGGTGTGCAACGTGAGTGGGTCAGTATCCACGAGCAATTGCAGGCATTGGCAGAACTGGTTGAAGAGGGCAAGATCCGTCATGTCGGTGTTTCCAACGAGCAGCCTTGGGGCGTCATGGAGTTTTTGCGGATCGCACGCGTGTACCGTCTGCCGACCATCGTCAGCATCCAGAATTGCTATAACCTGATCAATCGTGGCTTTGAATTCGGTCTGGCGGAAATCGGCTTCCGTGAAAAATTGAGTCTTTTGGCTTATTCACCCCTTGCTTTTGGGCATTTGACCGGCAAGTATCTGGAAGGGGGCGCTGGCCGTGTCAGCCTGTTCAAAGGTTTCGCACAGCGCTATGAGAAGCCCAATGTTACCCCAGCCAGCGCTGCCTATGCCGATCTGGCAAGGCAGCATGGCCTTAGTCCTGCCGAGTTGGCGCTGTCTTTTGTTTTTCACCGCTGGTTCGTGACCAGCACCATCATTGGCGCCACCAGCATGCAGCAACTGCAGGAGAACATTGCTGCTTGGCATAAACCACTTTCAGATGAGCAGTTGAAGCAAATTGAGCAGTTGCATCTGCGCTATATGAATCCGGCACCATGAATCTCGCCTGATAAGTGCTGCTACACACAATAATGCCAGGCTGAGTTGGCAATGCATCCTGCCAGTGGAGGCCGGGCTCGATTTCTGCGATAATTGAGCGCTTGAAAAACTAGGGGTTTATAGCATGGCGCAATTCGATAATGTCAGTGTCAAAAAGAAAGCCAACGTTTATTTTGATGGCAAATGTGTCAGTCACACCGTGCTGTTGCCTAATGGTACGCGTAGCACTATAGGCGTGATTTTCCCAAGCACTCTGACTTTCAACACTGTTGCTCCTGAGTTGATGGAACTGAATCTGGGAGTCTGCAAGGTCAAACTGCAGGGCGAGAACGAATGGAAAACCTACAAGGCGGGTGACAAATTTACCGTGCCTGGTAATTCCAGTTTTGAGATTGAGACTGTCGAGATGCTCGACTACATTTGCCATTTTGAGTGATAGAGCCTGGCTCTGTGTTGTTATTTGCGCTCACCGTACAATTGCGTACTGTTTTCGCGCAAATGTCTGGCATAGCCTGCACTTTGAGAGAGGATGACGATGCCTTCATTTGATATCAGTTCTGAAGTCGATATGGTTGCTTTGAAAAATGCGATTGATATCACAAGCCGCCAGATTGCAAATCGCTATGACTTCAAAGGTACTAGCGCCAATGTCGAGATGAACGAAAAAGACAAGCTGATCACCCTCTTCGGTGATTCGGATTTTCAGCTGGACCAGATCAAGGATATTCTGCTGCCTGGCATGGAAAAGAAAGAGCCGGACAGTAGTAAGCGTCTGGATCATCAGGATCTACAGAAAATTTCAGGCAACAAGGTCAAGCAGGAACTGAAAATTCGGGCCGGCATAGATAGTGAGCTGGCCAAGAAAATCGTCAAGCTGATCAAGGATTCCGGACTGAAGGTCCAGGCCAGTATTCAGGGTGATACGGTTCGTGTCAACGGCGCCAAGCGCGACCTGCTACAGGATGCTATTGCGTATGTGAAGAAAAACGTAACGGATTTTCCGTTACAGTTTGGCAATTTTAGAGATTAAGTAATAGGCAGATATGGCAAAAACGCTTTACGACAAATTATTCGATTCACATGTTGTGCAGGAAGAGAACGGCACAGCGCTACTTTATATCGACCGCCACCTGGTACATGAGGTGACCAGCCCGCAGGCTTTTGAAGGCCTGAAGCTGAGTGCGCGCAAGATCTGGCGTGTCAGTACTGTGTTGGCAGTCCCTGATCACAATGTGCCGACTACCGACCGCAGTCACGGTATTGCAGACCCGGTTTCCAGACTGCAAGTGGAAACGCTGGATAACAACTGTACGGAGTTTGGCATCACTGAATTCAAGATGAATGATGCGCGGCAGGGCATCGTTCACGTCATCGGTCCGGAGCAAGGTGCAACCTTGCCTGGCATGACCGTGGTCTGTGGCGATTCACACACCAGCACACATGGCGCGTTTGGGGCACTGGCACACGGTATCGGCACCTCCGAGGTGGAGCATGTGCTGGCAACCCAGTGTCTGGTGCAGAAGAAATCCAAGGCCATGCAGATTCGTGTTGAGGGTCAGTTGGGACGTGGCGTCACGGCCAAGGATATTGCGCTGGCCATTATCGGCAAGATCGGCACTGCCGGTGGCACAGGTTATGCGCTGGAGTTTGCCGGTTCTGCCATACGCAGCCTCAGCATGGAAGGCCGCATGACACTGTGCAACATGGCAATTGAGGCAGGTGCACGCGCCGGTATGGTGGCAGTCGACGACACTACTATCAATTATGTCAAGGGGCGTCCTTATGCACCGAAACCTGAGCAATGGGAAGCCGCAGTTACCTACTGGCGCACGCTGCACAGTGATGACGGAGCAAAGTTCGATGCCGTGGTGGAATTGAAGGCGGAAGACATCCAGCCGCAAGTCACTTGGGGAACATCCCCTGAGATGGTGACCAGCGTTGATGGCTATGTACCTGATCCGGCGCAAGAGAGCGACCCTACCAAGCGAGGCGGTATCGAACGCGCATTGCAATACATGGGTCTAGAAGCGAATACGCCGATCACCGAGATCAAGATCGACAAGGTGTTTATCGGTTCTTGCACCAACTCGCGCATTGAAGACTTGCGAGCTGCTGCGGCAGTGGCAAAAGGCAGGCATGTGGCACCTAACGTTAAATTGGCGATGGTGGTGCCGGGCTCCGGCCTGGTGAAGGCTCAGGCTGAGCAGGAGGGCCTGGATGAAGTGTTCAAGGCTGCCGGTTTTGAGTGGCGCGAGCCGGGTTGTTCCATGTGTCTGGCCATGAATGCCGACCGACTGGAGCCGGGCGAGCGCTGTGCTTCTACCTCTAACCGCAATTTTGAAGGGCGGCAGGGACAGGGCGGACGCACGCACCTGGTCAGCCCCGAGATGGCAGCAGCAGCAGCTGTAACCGGGCACTTTGTCGATGTCAGGCAATTGAACTGAAGCAGTTATCCATTGAGGAAAGAGAAGGAAAAGTGATGATCAAATTAATAAGCTGCTTGCTTCTGATTTCGGCTTTTGCGTTGGCAGGATGCAACACGGTCGAGGGTGTGGGCAAAGACCTTGAAAAGGCCGGTGAAGCTGTACAGAAATCAACCAAATAATTGATAAGGCTTACAAAGTAAATATATGCAACCTTTTGTAAAACTAGAGGGCTTGGTGGCCCCGTTGGATCGCGCCAATGTAGACACTGATGCCATTATTCCCAAACAGTTTTTAAAATCCATCAAACGCGCAGGCTTTGGTCCGAATGCATTTGATGAGTGGCGCTATCTTGATCATGGTGAGCCTGGTATCGACAATAGCGGCCGCCCATTAAATCCTGACTTTGTGCTCAACCAGCCGCGTTATCAAGGCGCCAGCATTCTGCTTGCGCGCGAAAATTTCGGCTGTGGTTCCAGTCGTGAACATGCGCCATGGGCACTATTGGATTATGGGTTCCGCTGCATTATTGCGCCCAGCTATGCTGATATCTTCTATAACAACTGTTTCAAGAACGGCATTCTGCCTATCGTGCTGGATGCGGAAGAGGTCGATGTGTTGTTTAACGAGGTGGCAGCAAGCCCCGGTTATCAATTGTTGATTGACCTTGAGCAGCAGGTCGTAGTGAGCCCGGTAGGCCGGACCTTTTCTTTTGAGGTCGATGCCTTCCGCAAGCATTGTCTGTTGAATGGCCTGGACGATATCGGCCTCACTTTGCAGAAGATTGATCAAATCAAGGCTTTTGAGGCTAAACATAAAGCTGCTCAGCCCTGGCTGTTCAATTGAGTGCTTTACGCATAAATGATTACTAAAACATATTTCCGGAAATTTGTAAGATGATGAAAATTGCAGTGTTGCCAGGGGATGGTATAGGTCCAGAAATTGTCGCTCAGGCGGTCAAGGTGCTGAAGGCGCTGGATCTGGATTTGCAACTGGAGGAAGCCCCAATCGGTGGAGCTGGTTACGAGGCTGCCGGCAACCCTTTGCCTGCTGACACATTGGCCTTGGCCAAGGCGGTTGATGCTGTCCTGCTGGGTGCTGTGGGTGACTGGAAATACGATGCCCTGCCTCGCGACATGCGTCCCGAGCGCGGTTTGCTGCGTATACGCAAGGAGCTGAATCTGTTCGCCAATCTGCGTCCAGCGCTGCTTTATGCCGAATTGGCATCAGCTTCCACGTTGAAGCCGGAGGTGGTTTCTGGTTTGGACCTGATGATTGTGCGTGAATTGACAGGCGATATCTATTTCGGCCAGCCACGTGGCATTTCGACACTACAGAATGGAGAGCGCGAGGGTATTAATACCATGCGCTATAACGAATCTGAGATTCGACGTATTGGACATGTCGCATTTCAGATTGCCATGAAACGCAACAAAAAAGTCTGCTCTGTGGACAAGGCTAACGTACTGGAAGCTACCGAACTCTGGCGTCAGGTCATGATTGAGTTATCCCGGGAGTATCCGGAGGTGGAATTGAGTCATATGTACGTTGATAATGCTGCCATGCAGCTAGTACGTGCACCCAAGCAGTTCGATGTCATGGTCACTGGCAACATCTTCGGCGATATCCTTTCCGATGAGGCGTCGATGCTAACTGGTTCCATCGGCATGTTGCCATCAGCCTCGCTGGATGCGAACAACAAGGGTATGTATGAGCCCAGCCATGGTTCGGCACCTGACATTGCCGGCAAAGATGTCGCCAATCCATTGGCGACCATTCTGTCTGCCGCCATGATGTTGCGCTACACTTTCAATGATGAAAAGAATGCGCTTCGTATTGAAAATGCAGTCAAGCAGGCGCTGAAGGAAGGTTATCGTACTGCGGATATCTACACAGACGGCTGTAAAAAGGTGAAATGCAGTGAAATGGGCGATGCGGTAGTCGCAGCACTCTGAGGGTAAGAATATGATGAAAGTTGGTTTTATTGGCTGGCGTGGCATGGTGGGCTCGGTGCTCATGCAGCGCATGCGCGAAGAAAATGACTTTGCTCTGATAGAGCCGATATTTTTCACGACATCCAGCCCGGGTGGCAAGGGGCCAAATGTCGGCCGCGATGTGCCGCCGCTGAAGGATGCCAGGAGCATTGCCGGGTTGAAGGCGATGGACGTCATTGTTTCCTGCCAGGGGGGTGACTATACCACTGAAATTTTCCCTAAATTGCGCGGAGAGGGCTGGAACGGTCACTGGATTGATGCCGCATCGACTCTGCGTATGGAGCAGGATGCTGTCATTATCCTGGATCCGGTCAACCGCAGCGTGATTGACAATGCGCTGATCAAAGGTGGCAAGAACTGGATCGGCGGCAATTGCACAGTTTCGTTGATGCTGATGTCAGTCGGTGGTTTGTTCCATGAAAGTCTGGTTGAATGGATTTCTGCCATGACCTACCAGGCTGCATCCGGAGCTGGTGCGCAGAATATGCGCGAGTTGCTGAAGCAGATGGGTGAGGCGCATCGTGTGGCAAGTGATTTGCTGACGGACCCGGCTTCAGCGATTCTGGATATCGATCGTGAAGTGGCCGGTACTTTGCGTGATCAACGTTTTCCTACGGCGCATTTTGGCGTGCCGCTGGCGGGTAGCCTGATCCCATGGATAGACAGAGATCTCGGTAATGGACAGAGTAAGGAAGAGTGGAAGGGCGCGGCTGAAACCAACAAGATTCTTGGGCTGGAAAACGCACCGATTCCAATTGATGGGCTTTGTGTACGAATTGGCGCCATGCGTTGCCATTCTCAGGCGCTGACGATCAAGCTCAAGAAAAATGTTCCAATGGACGATATTCATGATTTGATCGCCAATGCCAACCCGTGGGCGAAAGTCATTCCCAATGAGCGTGAAGTGACCATGCAGCAGCTTACACCAACAGCTGTGACAGGTACGCTGAATACGCCGGTTGGGCGCCTGCGCAAAATGAGTATGGGTGACGATTATCTGGCTGCCTTTACGGTTGGCGATCAGTTATTGTGGGGTGCGGCCGAGCCTTTGCGAAGAATGCTCAGGATACTGGTAGAAAATTAAGTGAGGTTTGTAGAGGATTTTCTGGATGAAGATTCTCTTCAGATAGCTCACAAATATAATGTGTGGTATGAGCTTGCATGTCTAAATATTTGATGTTAATTTAATAAAGCGACTATAAGATCGGTAAGGGTGGGATAGTGCATAAGTCTAATTATAAGCAAATTGCATTGGCGGTATGTTTTGCATTTTTGCCATTCTCAGCTCAATCGGCAGGGCTTGGTAAATTAACGGTCATTTCAGGCCTCGGTGAACCTCTTCGGGCAGAGATTGACCTGGTATCTACTACACCAGAAGAGCTTTCATCCCTCAGTGCTGCAATAGCTCCCCAGGAAGCCTATGCTGTGCAAGGCATAGAGCGCACTTCCATACATAGCGCAATACAAATTGAAATTATCAAAAAGCCGGACGGCGGTGCCATGCTCAAGCTGGCAACACGGCAACCGGTCGATGATCCGTTTCTGGATATGCTGATTCAAGTCGATTGGGCAACCGGCCGACTGTTGCGCGAATATACGGTACTGCTGGATCCTCCTGGCTACAAAGAATCACAAACATCAAGCATCGTCACTACGCCAGCCGAGCTGGCGCCGATACCTGCACCTGTCGCAGTGCAAGCACCGGCAGAGGAAAAAGTTTCAGCGCTGCCTCCCGCCACAATAGCGAAAGATGAATACACCACCAAATCCGGCGATACTCTGAACAGGATTGCCAAGGATATGCAGATAGAGGGTTATAGTCTGGACCAGATGCTGGTCGCTATCTATCGCTCCAACAGGCAGGCATTCAGCGGCGAGAACATGAATCGCCTGAAAGTCGGCCAAATCATCAAAGCGCCGACCAGTGAGGAATTGTCGGCGCTCAATCAGAAAGAGGCTGCAAAAGAAGTCAGGGTTCAGACTTCTGACTGGAACGCATATCGCAACAAGCTGGCTGGTATCGTTGCTGAGGCGGAGCCAACGGCTGAGGAGGCAGGTGACCAGGCTGCTTCTGGAAAATTGAGAACCGCAACCGAGGATAAGGCGGCTTCCGAAGCGGCTGGTCCAAGAGATGTGGTCAAGCTTTCCAAGAGTGAAGTGCAATCGGCAAGCAACGAAGCCCTGCAAGACAAGCTTAGCACCATGCAGGAAGAGAATGTCGCTCGTCAGAAGAGTATCGATGAGGCAAATGAGCGTGTGGCAATGCTCGAAAAGCAAATCACTGATTTGCAGGAACTGCTCACTATCAAAGACAAAACACTGGCTGGGTTGCAGGGCCATGCCGCAGCTGTGCCAGACTCTATAGTTGAAGCAGCGCCGGCTGCAATCGACGATGACGCTAGGCCGGAGGTGGCGCCAGAAGAGACGACTGCCTCCGTCGGAGCAGAAACGCCTGAGGCGAAAACACCCAAACCTGCAGCCAAGAAACAGCCGACAGCTGCGCCTGCGCCGACAGAAGAGCCAAGCCTGCTTGATGGATTGGCCGATAACGGCCCGGTATTAGGTATGGCTGCAGGCGCTTTGGTATTGCTGGCGGGTGGCTGGTTGTTCATACGCAATCGTCGCAAACGTAATCTTGACAGTTTTGAACAGGGTATTTTGACTGCGGGTGGGCTTAAAGCCAACACAGTGTTTGGTAACACCTCCGGCGGGACAGTAGATACGGGTGATACTTCATTTCTGACCAACTTCTCACAGAACCCAAGCGGCATGATCGACACGCACGATGTCGATCCAATTGCAGAAGCCGAAGTTTATATGGCTTATGGGCGTGATTCACAGGCAGAAGAGATTCTTAATGATGCAATCTCCAAAGAGCCTACGCGCTATGAACTGCATCTGAAGTTGCTGGAAATTTTCGCTGCCCGCAATGACACTTCAGCCTTTGAGGCGGTTGCTGGTGAGCTTTATTCAACATTGGGTTCAGGTGATCCAGTATGGGTAAAAGTGGCGGAGATGGGCCACAAGCTGGAGTCAGCTAACCCCTTGTATGACCTCAGCAAGGTAAATGCTGCTGATGCGGCTGTGACTGTAACAGCTTCAGCGGCATCCGAGTCCCCCGACAAGAGCAGACTTGATGCGAGTGATTTTGATAATGTAGAGCTTATGTCAGAGGCAAGTCTTGACTTCTCATTGGGTGAAGAAGTCGCTACATCTGATGAGAATGGAGCGGTAAAAGCAGAGTCCACAGACAGCTCACTTGATTTTGATCTGGGTTTTGCGGTGTCTCCGCCAGAAATCGAGCCATCTCCTGAAGCCGTTGTAAGTGATGCTGCTCCTTCGGACGAGAGTCTGAGTTCGTCTGGCGGAATCGATTTCAATATGGATTTCGGTACAAAAGCTGAAGACCCAATGATTTCTGATCAGGACGAGGCATTCGCAGAAAAGACGGTACAGTTTGAGGCACCTGGTTTTGGTGAGACGGTTCCTAATCTCGAGTCGCCCGATTTTAATGTCGAGCCTGAAGCAATTGCAAAAGGAAGCGATACATCCAATAACCTGGATCTCGGCGAATTTAGCAGCGATTTTAATCTTGCTGCGACCTCAGAACCTGAGCCAGAGCTTGCAACTGAAACGCCCAAAGAGGATGTATCAGGGTTGGATTTCAATTTTGACCTGGGTGGTGAGGCTGCAGCTGCAGAGGCCCAATTTGATGACTCGGCTGAGACCGCGAGTACCGGTGATAACGCCCTGGAAATGGATTTGTCAGGTATCAGCCTTGATATTGCTGGCAGCGATGCTGATATTGCTATGAATGAGCCAGCAGCTAACGAGAGTGAGTCGGAAGAGGTCAACACCAAGCTGGATCTCGTTACCGCCTATATGGATATGGGGGATAATGAAGGAGCACGCGAGTTGCTGGATGAGGTGCTTAAGGAGGGCGGTCCAAGACAACGGCAGCGAGGTCAGGAGTTATTAAACAGCCTGTCCTGATAGCAATATGATTTAATGAAGCCGGGCTATCTGCCCGGCTTTTTTATTGGCTTCATATTTTAAATTTATGCACCCTTCAGTCCGCATCATTAGCTTGTTCGTATTTGCCGTTCTGATTTACGGCTTGAGCAGTTATGCCCTTTATCTGGCATGCATCCTGATGTTGGCAAGCCTGTTTTGTTTTGATTTCGTAAAATGCCAATGGAACGGCTTGCCGGGATTGGCTGAATTTTTGAAACTACTGAAAAGGGTGCGCTACATCCTGTTGTTTTTATTCATGGTTTATGCATTTAATACGCCAGGAGAATATGTTTCCAGTGATTATTTTTCAATAGCACCTACTTATGAAGGCATTGCTGCAGGAACCGAGCAGGCCCTGCGCCTGGCAGCAATTCTCGCTGGCTTGGCATTATTGCTGGTGACCACCGATCGAGATCAACTGCTGGCGGGTCTTTATTATCTGGCACGACCATTCAGATATTCAGGTTTGGATCCAGAGCGTTTTGCGGTCAGGCTATGGTTGACTTTGTACTATGTAGAACACGGGATGAAGGCGCGGCAAAAGAACTCATTACAGCAGTTGATGAATATGGACGAGATGCTTGAGATCGATGCAACAGCGCCGGAGCGAATAGTTCTGCAGAGGCCTGAAATGGGACGCGGGGATATACTGATGTTAATTTTTTTGATTTTGCTTGGGATTGGCATGCTATGCGTATAGCCTTGGGGCTGGAATATGATGGCAAAGGCTTTTGTGGCTGGCAAAGCCAAAGCTGCGGGTGCGGCATTCAGAACAGATTGCAAAGTGCGCTCGCTGTGCTTGCTGGGCATGAAGTAAGTGTTATTGCGGCAGGCCGTACAGATACTGGTGTCCATGCGTTATGTCAGGTGGTGCATTTTGATACACAAACTGCAAGGCCGGACAATGCCTGGGTTCGGGGGGTGAATGCACATTTGCCTGCCGGCATCAGAGTACTTTGGGCGAAAGTGGTGGATGCGGAGTTTCATGCACGGTTTTCCGCATACGAACGAAGTTATCAGTATTTGTTGATCAATCAGGCAGTGGCGCCTGCTGTGATGGCGGGCAAGGCCGGCTGGTTTCATCAGTCGCTTGACTTGGAAGCGATGCAGCATGCAGTACATTTCCTGTTGGGCAAGCATGATTTCAGTGCCTTTCGTGCTGCCGAGTGTCAGGCCAAGTCACCGATAAAAAATATGCAAGTAGCGGAGGTTGGCGGCCGGGAAGGGCGCTTTGTTTTCAGTTTCCGTGCGAATGCCTTTTTGCACCACCAGGTCCGTAACATGGTCGGTGCTCTGGTCTATGTTGGCAAGGGTAATCACCCGCCGGAGTATATTCAGGGGCTTCTTCTCGGCAAGGATAGAAAGCGGGCGCCACCTACTTTCTCACCGGACGGTCTGTATCTCACGGGCATAGGCTATGATGAAAAATGGAATTTGCCGGAAGCGCGACGCGACTTGAGCAGCATTTTTGTTTGACCGGATGAATCATGATGCCGTATTGCCGAGCCAGCTTGATGCAAAAAGCTCACGGCAAATGGGTAACCGCTATAAAATAACAATTAAAGTCTAAATTGAAGGCCTATATTTGCGTACACGAGTCAAAATCTGCGGAATAACACGCGTAGAAGATGCCAGAATCGCTGTAGCAGCGGGCTGCGATGCCATTGGTCTGGTATTTTACCAACCAAGTCCGCGTTATGTCAGCCTGGAGCAGGCGGCCAGGATCGTTGCCAGCATTCCCCCGTTTGTCAGTGTGGTTGGTTTGTTTGTCGATGCCGAACCTGGTGAAATACGGCAGGTTATGAAACGGGTTCGCCTAGATCTTCTGCAGTTTCATGGAGATGAGTCTCCTCAGGCATGCGGACAATTTGCGATGCCCTATATGAAAGCAATTCGCATGAAAGCGGACACAAATTTGCTACAATACGCGGAAGATTTTAAACAAGCCAAAGCCCTGCTCCTGGACGCGTATATCGAAGGTGTGCCAGGTGGTACAGGTCAGATTTTCGACTGGAACATCATCCCTGAAACATTGTCCATGCCGGTGGTGCTGGCCGGTGGTCTGACACCTGAAAATATAAGACTGGCGTTGAAACAGGTGCGGCCCTATGCAGTGGATGTCAGTGGTGGTGTTGAATTTAATAAAGGAATCAAGGATGCGGACAAGATTGCCGCATTCATGCGAGGAGTGAGTCATGCAAGTTTATGATATGCCGGATGAGCGCGGTCATTTCGGCCCTTACGGCGGTGTTTTTGTCGCTGAGACTTTGATTGAAGCACTCGAAGAGTTGCGGCTGATGTATGAGAAATATCGTCATGATCCAGAGCTTCTCGCTGAGTTTGCCTATGACCTCAAGCATTTCGTCGGCCGACCAAGTCCCGTTTATTATGCACAGCGCTTGTCAGAAAACATTGGCGGCGCGCGTATCTATTTCAAGCGTGAAGACCTTAACCATACCGGTGCGCACAAGATCAATAACACTATTGGTCAGGCCCTGCTGGCCAAGCGTATGGGCAAACCCCGGGTTATTGCAGAAACTGGCGCCGGACAGCATGGTGTGGCCACTGCGACAATTGCAGCACGATTAGGCCTGGAGTGCGTCGTTTACATGGGCTCGGAGGATATCAAACGCCAGGCACCCAATGTCTATCGCATGAAACTGCTGGGCGCTACTGTAATGCCTGTTGAGTCTGGTTCAAAGACCTTGAAAGATGCGCTGAACGAAGCGATGCGTGACTGGGTCACCAATGTTGCTGATACCTTTTACATCATTGGCACTGTGGCAGGCCCTCATCCATACCCGATGATGGTGCGTGATTTTCAGTCTGTGATTGGCGTTGAGGCCAAGCAACAGATGCAGGAAATGATCGGCCGCCAGCCAGATGTTGTGATCGCCTGTGTTGGCGGCGGTTCTAATGCCATGGGTATCTTCTATCCCTATATTGATGAAGAGAACGTCAAGCTGATCGGCGTAGAGGCTGCCGGTTATGGTATCGAGACCGGTAAGCATGCGGCGCCACTGACAGCTAATAGCCCAGTAGGGGTTTTGCACGGGAATCGTACTTATCTGATGCAGGACAAGAATGGCCAGATTATAGAAACGCACTCGGTTTCTGCTGGTCTGGATTATCCTGGCGTTGGACCGGAGCATGCCTGGCTTAAAGATATCCATCGCGCGGAATATGTCGCCATCACCGACGACGAGGCGATGCATGCCTTCCATACCCTGTGCCGCACAGAAGGCATTATTCCGGCTCTGGAATCCAGTCATGCGATTGCTTATGCCATGAAACTGGCTGCTACCATGCCTTCTGACAAGGCCCTGCTCGTGAATCTTTCAGGACGCGGGGATAAGGATATCAATACCGTAGCAAGACTTTCAGGTATCGAATTCTAATTTCTCCATAACCTACCGTATTAAAGAAAATTCATTTATGTCCCGTATCCAATCGACTTTTACAGAGCTCGTGCAACAGAATAAAAAAGCGCTCATTCCCTATATCACTGCAGGTGACCCGCATCCAAAACATACCGTCAATATGATGCATGCCTTGGTTGAAAGCGGTGCGGATATGCTGGAACTGGGCATTCCTTTTTCCGACCCGATGGCTGATGGCCCTGTGATTCAGCGTGCCAGCGAACGCGCGTTAGCTCATCATGTTGGACTGGGTGACGTTCTTGAGATGGTCAGAACCTTTCGTTCCAGAGATACTGAAACACCGGTTATCTTGATGGGTTATGCCAATCCGGTTGAGGCCATGGGGATCGAAACTTTTGTTGACCATGCCAAATCTGCCGGTGTTGATGGTGTGCTGATTGTCGATTACCCGCCAGAGGAATGCACTGAATTCGTAGCTTTGCTGAAGAGTCGCGATATAGATCCGATTTTCCTTTTGTCACCGACTACAGAAGCTTCACGTATCGATACTATCGTGCGACAGGCCAGTGGCTTTGTTTATTATGTGTCGTTAAAGGGTGTCACCGGTTCGCAGAATCTGGACATCGCACAGGTGGCAGAACGTCTGCGCGATATCCGCAATAAAACCCGCTTGCCAATTGGCGTTGGTTTTGGTGTGCGTGATGCAGAAACCGCCAGACAGGTGGCGGCTATTGCGGATGCGATTGTTATTGGCAGCCGCCTGGTGCAGGAAATTGAAAATTCATCAGAACAAGAATTGCTCAGCAATCTTGCTGCGATAACAAGCGAGTTGCGAGCTGCGATAGACTCCAACTAGACGAGGGAAAGACCATGAGCTGGTTGCAAAAACTATTACCGCCAAAAATAAATCGTACTCAGGGCACGAGCAAAAAAAACGTACCTGAAGGACTGTGGAGCAAGTGTCCATCATGTGATGCTGTGCTTTATCGCAGTGATCTGGAAAACAATGCCGAGGTCTGTCCAAAGTGTGGTCACCATCACCGCATCTCCTCCAGGAGAAGGCTGGATCTGCTGCTTGATGGCGAAGGCCGTTTTGAGATTGGTGCAGATGTGCACCCGCTTGATCCACTTAAATTCAAGGATACCAAGCGCTATGCCGACAGGCTGAAGGCTACGCAGTCAGAGCTGGGCGAAACCGACTCACTGGTAGTGATGCAGGGTAGTATTAAAACAATTCCTGCTGTTGTTGCCGCGTTTGAATTCAAGTTCATGGGTGGGTCGATGGGCTCTGTGATGGGAGAGCGATTCAGCCGTGCTGTGAAAACCTGCATAGAACATAAGATGCCGTTTGTTTGTGTTTCTGCCAGTGGCGGCGCACGCATGCAGGAAGGCCTGTTTTCCTTGATGCAAATGGCTAAAACCAGCGCAGTCTTGACGCAATTGAGCCAGGCTGGTCTGCCTTATATCTCGGTATTGACGGATCCAACCATGGGTGGGGTTTCAGCCAGCTTTGCCATGTTGGGCGATGTCATTATTGCCGAACCGAATGCATTGATTGGGTTTGCCGGGCCACGCGTGATTGAGCAGACCGTACGCGAAACCCTGCCTGAGGGCTTTCAACGTGCAGAATTCCTGCTCGAACATGGTGCCATCGATATGATTGTCGATCGTCGTCAGATGCGCGACAAACTCGCAACCTTAATCACTGCCATGCAGCGATTACCTGCCGTCGCCTGAATTTGAGCTTAGCGCCCGTGGGCTCAGACTCTTCCCTGCCAACAAGTTTGGCGGGCTGGCTTCAGTACATTGAAGCCCTGCACCCAAAGTCCATTGTCCTGGATCTGGATCGCGTCTCCGAGGTCAAAAATCGACTGGATCTTGATCCCGATTTTCCGCTGATTATCGTGGGCGGTACGAATGGCAAGGGTTCTACCTGTGCCATGCTGGAAAGCATCTATCATCAGGCTGGCTATCGGGTAGCCTGTTACAGTTCGCCTCATATATTGCGCTATAACGAGCGCGTCAGAATCAGCGCTAAGGAAGTTTCGGATGACATGCTGGAGACCGCCTTTGCGGCTGTTGAGGCTGCACGACAACAAACACCACTGACCTATTTCGAGTTTGGTACGCTGGCGGCAATCTGGTGTTTTATCCAGCAGAAAGTCGAGCTTGGCATACTGGAAGTTGGCTTGGGCGGCAGACTGGATGCGGTCAATATGTTTGAACCGGATTGCACCATTGTAACAACAGTCGATATTGATCATATCGATTTCCTCGGCAACAGCCGTGAAAGCATAGGTTTTGAAAAGGCCGGCATTTTTCGTCCCAATATCCCCGCTATCTGTGGTGATCAGTCACCACCACATACATTGACGGATCGTGCATTCGCCATTGATGCCGACCTCAGAGTGCTTGGCCGGGATTTTAGTGCACGCACCTATGGGGATGGTTGGGATTTCGCTGGTACAAAAGTAATTGAAAATCTGCCTTTGCCGGCGCTGAAAGGTGGTTTTCAGTTAGGCAATGCGGCCTGCGCCCTGGCTGCAATTGAAGCAATGCAAACACTGTTGCCCATCAACGATGATGATATTGTCTCAGGCTTGAATGCAGTCAGCCTTGCCGGCAGATTCCAGATCGTTAGGACAGATCCGCAAGTCATTCTTGATGTCACACATAACCCCCATGCGGCAATTGCCCTTGCCGAAAATCTGCACCAGACAAAAGTAACAGGCAAAACCATTGCAGTTTTTGCCATGCTGGCTGACAAGGATGTGTCAGGGGTGATTACTGCCCTTATTCCGGAAATTGACACATGGTATCTGTCCTCGGTTGATCACGTGCGAGCAGCTAGTGTTGCGCAGCTCATTGATATATTTAATAAAATTGACAAAGTCAAGAAAATCTTGAGTTTTGATACTCTGGCAGAGGCATTCAAGCAAGCCTGTCTGGATGCAGGCAAAAATGATAGAATAGTCGTGTTCGGATCATTTTTTACTGTGGCTGAAGTCATGCAGATTATGCCACTGGTAGCAAGCAACTTTACGTCCTGATAAGGATGCTGAGTGCCGCAGGAGAGATCATCAATGCAGATAGATGAGCAAGAAATTCAATTCAAGAAAAAAGCGCGCAGGCGTCTGGTGGGTGCCGTTGCACTTGTGTTGCTGATGGTGACTATTTTACCTATGGTGCTTGATGACCGCTCTACAGACATGCCGCAGCAGGAAATTGCGATTTCCATCCCAAGCCAGGATGAAGAAGAATTCACCTCATCAGTTACCCCTTATATCCCGGAAGAGACTGTGACCACCTCACCTGAAGCGGAGGGCGAGGGTACAGCAGCTAGCGATGCTAACGCTCAGCCTCAGCCAAAGAGTGACATTATTGTCGAGCCCGCCCCTGTTGTTAAGCCACAGAGTAGTCCGGTTGCCGAACCGAAGTCCGCTGTCACTGTGGCGGGCCCCGCCCAGGCTTCCACTTACACAGTACAAATCGGTGTTTTTTCAGATGCTGCCAATGTCAAACAACTCGAAGAAAAGCTCAAAGCCCTGGGCCTGAAGCCCGGCATCGAAAAACTGCAGACCCCACAGGGTGAAAAACTACGTTTGCGTGCAGGCCCTTTTGCCACGCGCGCGCTGGCAGAAAAGGCGCTGGTCGATATTAAGGCTATTGGGCTATCTGGCATGATTATTACCAACAAATAACCGACTACCATGACTGGCTTTGATTATGTTGTGCTTACGATTATCGGGGTTTCTCTGCTACTCAGCATCATGCGCGGTTTTGTTCGCGAGGTGCTTGCACTGACAAGCTGGGTGGTCGCTTTTGTTGTAGCCAGACTTTATGCTGTTGAATTGATGCCATTGCTGCCGGATGCCATCCCTAGTGAAGCGCTTAAAATGCTGGCAGCATTCCTGATTCTGTTTCTGGCTACCTTGTTGCTGTGCAGCTTATTGGCAATAGCGCTTTCCCAGGTATTTAAAAAGGTTGGACTCGGCTGGCTGGATCGTGGACTGGGTGCGATTTTTGGAGTGCTGCGTGGTGTCTTGATAGTGGGGGTGCTGGTTTTACTTGCCGGATTCACAGCTTTGCCAAGAGATCCCATGTGGCGTAACGCCATGTTTGCTGCGCCGTTGGAAGCAATGGTCATTGTACTTTTGCCCTGGATGCCGGCGGATATTGCAAAGCATGTTAAATACGACTAGATTGAATAATTGGACTAACTCAATCTGGTCAAAAGATTTTAGTTTATTGGACATTTGATTAATGTGCGGAATCATCGGAGTAGTCAGTAAAAGCCCAGTCAATCAGTTGCTGTATGACGGATTACTGGTGTTGCAGCATCGTGGGCAGGATGCTGCAGGGATTGCCACGTGCGATGGCAATACTTTTTACATGCATAAGAGCAATGGACTGGTGCAGGATGTCTTTCAGACCAGACATATGCGTAGCCTGGTAGGGAATGCCGGCATCGCTCACGTACGATACCCCACTGCCGGTTCATCTTCAGCAGCAGAAGCTCAGCCTTTCTACGTCAATTCTCCTTTTGGTATTGTGCTTGGTCATAACGGTAACCTGACCAACTCAGCGCAGCTTAAGCAGGAAATGTTCAGGCAGGACTTGCGCCATATCAATACCAACTCCGATTCCGAAGTTCTGTTGAATGTGCTGGCACATGAAATCGAGCGCACTGCGCATAATGCCGTTTTGAATACGGATATGGTGTTTGAGGCAGTTGCTGGTGTGCACAAGCGATGCAAGGGTGCATATGGTGTTGTTGCCATGATTGCCAATTTCGGATTGCTGGCCTTCCGCGATCCGCATGGTATTCGCCCGCTGGTAATCGGTAAAAACGAAACTGAGCAGGGCATCGAGTATGTGGTGGCTTCTGAAAGCGTTGCAATTGATGTGTTGGGCTTTACACTGTTGCGCGATGTAGAACCGGGCGAAGCAGTCTTCATCGATATGGACGGGAATTTATTCTCCCGGCAATGTGCCGAGAATGCGAAACTGACACCTTGTATCTTTGAATATGTTTATCTGGCACGGCCGGACTCGGTGATCGACGGCGTTTCAGTCTATCAGACACGATTACATATGGGCGAGAGCCTGGCGGCAAAAATCCACAGGGAGTGGAAGCATCTGCAAATTGATGTTGTTATCCCTATTCCGGATACAAGCCGGCCAAGCGCCTTGCAGTTGGCCAATGCGCTGAATCTCACATATCGTGAGGGTTTCATCAAGAATCGCTATATTGGCCGTACTTTCATCATGCCTGGACAGGCCTTGCGTAAAAAATCCGTACGGCAGAAGCTGAATCCTATCGGCATGGAATTCAAGGGCAAGAATGTACTGCTGGTGGATGATTCGATTGTACGAGGGACGACTTCCCAGCAAATCGTGCAAATGGCCAGGGATGCCGGTGCCAGCAAAGTTTTCTTTGCTTCCGCCGCACCTCCGGTGCGTTTTCCCAATGTCTATGGCATAGACATGCCGACGCGTGACGAATTGCTTGCTACCGGTCGTACCGATGAAGAGATTTGCCGTGAAATTGGTGCAGATGCCCTGATTTACCAAGACCTGGATGCGCTGATCAAGGCTGTGCAAATGAGTAACCCTGATATCGAGTTTTTTGATTGCTCCTGTTTTGATGGTAATTACGTCACTGGAGATATCGACGAGGCCTACCTCAATGAAATTGAATCTGTCAGGGGTGAAAACCACAAGCAGAGAAAGCCGGCAAATTCCAGCACGCAACTTGATTTGAACCTGGTCTCTGCCAAAGAATATGAGGAAGAGCCCGCCTGACTTGACTGCAGGAGTCACAGAGGATTAAGATTGAAAGTGCGCTGATTTGAGTATGCTGTACAGTCAATTATTTACAGTATTAACTCAGCTTGCGGGCGCGTTATAAATTCAGCTAAAGCGAGTTATGTGAACTGTGCAAACCCGTTTTGGCATGCTGATTTAGCAACGCTGAGCGGGTTTTTTTATGCCCGCTGTGATTGAAACGAGTAAAAACAGTTTGGAAAGGTAAGGTAATGAGTAATCAATGGCACCAAGATACGCTGGGCGTGAGGGCTGGTAGTGAACATTCGGAGTTCGGTGAAAACTCGGAGGCGGTGTTTCTGACATCCAGCTTTGTTTTCAAGAGTGCTGCGCAGGCAGCTGCCAGGTTTAGCGGACAGGAAGCTGGAAATATCTATTCCCGGTTCACTAACCCAACAGTGACCATGTTTCAGAACAAATTGGCTGCACTGGAGGAAGCGGAATCCTGTGTCGCGACATCTTCCGGTATGTCAGCCATCCTGGCTTGCGTCATGGGCCTTTGCTCTGCTGGGGATCATGTAGTGGCGTCGCGCAGCATCTTTGGCACATCGGTGCAGCTCTTCGCCAACATCATGCATCGCTGGGGTCTGCAGACCACATTCGTGTCGCTCACTGAACCTGAGGAATGGAAAGCCGCAGTTCGGCCCAATACCAAGCTGTTTTTTGTCGAAACGCCATCCAACCCGCTGACCGAGATTGGCGATATTGTCAGCCTGGCAGAAATTGCTCATTCCGCCGGTGTGTTACTGGCTGTGGACAACTGCTTTTGTACACCCGCACTGCAAAAGCCGTTGAATCTCGGCGCGGATATTGTCATTCATTCTGCGACCAAATATATCGACGGACAGGGACGTTGCCTTGGAGGTGCCGTACTGGGCAAGAAGAATGTGCTGGAACCGGTCTATGGTTTTCTACGAGCCGCAGGCCCCACCATGAGTGCGTTTAATGCCTGGGTATTTCTCAAGGGTCTTGAAACTCTGCATGTGCGCATGGAGGCACATGCACGTAATTCGCTGGAGTTGGCACAATGGCTGGAACAGCAGCCAGGAGTTGAACGTGTTTATTATCCCGGACTTGATTCTCATCCCCAGCATGCGCTGGCGGTAAAGCAGCAGAAAAGTGGAGGGGCGATTGTATCTTTCGAAGTGAAGGGCGGCAAGGATGCGGCATGGCGCCTGATAGACGGCACCCGCATGATCTCCATTACTGCCAATCTGGGCGATGCTAAGAGCACAATTACACACCCTGCCACCACTACGCACGGCCGTATAAGCCCTGAGGCCAGAGCGGCGGCAGGAGTGGGTGACGGGCTGTTGCGCATTGCTGTAGGGCTTGAACATATTGATGACATCAAGGCTGACCTTGCCTTGTTGAAACGTTGAAATTAGCTGAATTGAAATTATTTGGCACTTCTGCATCGTGTGTGTGTCACACTTGCGGGTAGGCTTATTCATAACAAACACAAAAAGGAGTGCAGCATGAGCGTGAAAGATGAGTACGTTGAGAAGCTGAAATCTCAGCTGGATGAGTGGAGCAAGGACATCGATGTACTGGAAGCGCGTGCCCGTAAGCTCGATGCCGAGTTGCGTGTCAAGTGCGATGAGCAGATTGTCCTCTTGCGCGCAAAGAGGGATGAAGCCAGAGTCAAGCTCAAGGAAATCCAGGATTCGGCTGGCGATGCATGGCAGGAACTACGCAAGGGCGGCGATGAGGCCTGGGAAAGTATCAAGCGTTCGCTGGCCGAAGCGCGCAAGAAGTTTGGCGACTGAATTTTGCTTCTCGGTAGTTTATGAGGGAGTCGAAATGAAAGCATCAGTGTTAATTGGTGTATTGCTGATAATACTTGGAGCAGCAGCTCTGGTATACGGCAGCTTTAGCTATACTGCAGAGGAGACCGTCATCCAGATAGGTGCGTTGAAGGCAACAGCAGACGTCGAAAAGGAAATCATGGTGCCTAACATTGTGGCTGTGGTATCCATCATAGCGGGCGTTCTGATTCTGCTAGTACGCGGAAAGGGTAAGTAGTTCATCTGGAAAGCAGCAAGTGTTTATCAGCAGTGACGAAAACGAGGCAACAGCCTCGTTTTTTTATTGCTGTCAGTAGTTTGTGCTGGCATGTTTTTCCAACTTGGGCAGTCAAAGTGGCTATCGGCGAAATCCGCACTGGCGCTGATTGCGGGTGGGGGCAATCGGGCATGATTTGCTACCCGTATCATGTTAGAATCCAGACCTTTAAGTCATAAATTAAGCCGATAGCCAATATGGAACAATTCGCAAAAGAAACCCTTCCTATCAGCCTTGAAGATGAGATGCGCCGGTCGTATCTCGACTACGCCATGAGCGTAATCGTCGGACGGGCATTGCCTGACGTCCGCGACGGTCTCAAACCCGTGCACAGGCGCGTACTTTACGCCATGCATGAACTCAATAACGACTGGAATCGCGCCTACAAGAAGTCTGCCCGTATTGTTGGTGACGTTATCGGTAAATACCACCCGCATGGCGACACGGCGGTATATGACACTATCGTTCGCATGGCGCAGGACTTTTCATTGCGCTACATGCTGGTTGATGGACAGGGTAATTTCGGCTCAGTCGATGGCGATAATGCAGCTGCGATGCGTTATACCGAGATCCGTATGGCGCGCATCGCGCACGAGTTGTTGGCGGATATTGATAAGGAAACCGTGGACTTCGGTCCCAACTACGATGGCTCCGAGCATGAGCCGCTTATCATGCCGGCCCGTATTCCCAACTTGCTGATTAACGGCAGCTCAGGTATTGCTGTGGGGATGGCGACCAATATTCCACCGCATAACCTGAATGAGGTACTGGACGCCTGTCTTCTGCTACTGCAGAACCCGGAGACGACCATAGATGAGTTGATTGAAATCATCCCGGCACCGGATTTCCCAACAGCGGGTATTATCTACGGCACTGTTGGGGTCAAGGAAGGTTATCGCACTGGCCGTGGTCGTGTGGTCATGCGTGGCCGCACACACTTTGAGGATATCGGCAAGGGCGATCGCCAGGCTATCATCATCGATGAACTACCGTATCAGGTGAACAAGAAGAGCCTGATCGAAAAGATTGCCGAACTGGTCAATGAGAAGAAGATTGAAGGTATTTCAGACCTGCGCGACGAGTCGGATAAATCCGGTATGCGCGTGGTGATTGAATTGAAACGCGGCGAAGTGCCCGAGGTCATTCTCAATAATCTGTATAAGCAGACGCAACTGCAGGACACCTTCGGCATGAATATGGTGGCGTTGCTCGATGGCCAGCCGAGATTGCTGAACCTGAAGCAGATGCTGGAAGCTTTTTTGCGTCATCGTCGTGAGGTCATTACGCGTCGTACGGTCTTCGAGTTGCGCAAGGCGCGTGAGCGCGGGCATGTGCTGGAAGGCCTGGCCGTGGCGCTGGCAAATGTCGATGACATGATCACGCTGATCAAGGCGGCTCCTACGCCACCGGATGCCAAGCGCGAGTTGATGTCACGTACCTGGACCTCGCCTGTAGTGGAGGAGATGCTGAAACGTGCCGCTTCCGATGCTTCTCGTCCGGAAGGCTTGTCAGTAGATTTCGGCCTGACCCCCAAGGGTTATCGCCTGTCCGAAGTGCAGGCACAGGAAATCCTGCAGATGCGTCTGCAACGTTTGACCGGCCTTGAGCAGGACAAGATCGTCAATGAATACAAGGAGGTGATGGATGTCATCACTGATTTGCTGGACATTCTGGCGAAGTCTGAAAGAGTGACTGAAATCATCGTGCAGGAACTATCGGCGATTCGTCAGCAGTTCGGCGACAAACGCCGCAGCGAGATCGTGCAGAACACACAGGATCTCTCGCTGGAAGACCTGATTACACCGCAGGATGTGGTGGTGACACTCTCACATACCGGCTATGTCAAATCCCAGCCGCTGGATGAATATCGCGCACAAAGACGTGGCGGCCGTGGCAAGCAGGCGGCAGGCACCAAGGAAGATGATTTTATTGACAAGATGTTCGTGGCGAACACGCATGATTACATCCTTTGCTTCTCCAGTCGTGGTCGCGTTTACTGGCTGAAGGTTTACGAGGTGCCGCAGGGTGGTCGCATCAGTCGAGGCAAGCCGATTGTGAATCTCTTCCCGTTGGAAGAGGGCGAAAAGATCAATGCCATCTTGTCCGTTAAAGAGTTCGATGAAAACCGTTTTGTCTTCATGGCAACTTCAGAAGGTACAGTCAAAAAAACCTCACTGGTTGAATTTTCCAATCCGCGTAAGTCCGGCATCATCGCCATCAATCTGGATGAGGGTGATTTCCTTATTGGTGCCGAAATCACCGATGGCGAGAACGATATCGTATTGGTTTCAGATGGAGGCAAGGCTGTCTGGTTCGATGAGGAGCATGTGCGCCCAATGGGCCGCGCAACGCGTGGTGTACGCGGTATGAAGCTGCCGGCAAAACAGCGTGTAATTTCGCTGCTGATTGCCCAGAATGAGAATGAGACGCTGTTGGTAGCAACTGAAAACGGCTATGGCAAGCGCACCGTGTTGAAGGACTTCCGCCTTTCCGGCCGTGGCACGCAAGGCGTCAAGGCGATTGCAACCAGCGAGCGCAATGGCACCGTCGTGGCCGCGAGACTGGTCAATGATGAGGATGAGATTATGCTCATCACGACCGGCGGTGTGCTGATACGTACCCGCGTCAAGGAGATTCGTGAGCTTGGCCGTGCAACACAGGGCGTGACCCTGATTAATCTGGGCACGGGCGAGAAGTTGTCCGGTCTGGAAAAAATCGTTGAAACGGATGACGAACAAATTGACTAGTTATCACTGATATGTCGCCTATATATAATTTCTCAGCTGGCCCGGCCGTTCTGCCGAAAGAAGTGTTGATGCAGGCGCGTGACGAGATGCTGGACTGGCATGGCTCCGGCATGTCGGTCATGGAGATGTCGCATCGCGGCAAGGAGTTTATGCAGATCGCCAGCGAGGCGGAGGCCGACTTCCGTGAGCTGCTGCAGATTCCTGCTAATTACAAGGTGCTTTTTCTGCAGGGCGGAGCACATGCGCAGTTTTCCATGATTCCGCTCAACCTGTTACGGGGCAGGTCGAAAGCTGATTATGTCAGCACCGGGATCTGGTCCGACAAGGCGATTGCTGAAGCGGCAAGATTTTGTCAGGTGAATGTGGCTGCTTCATCGAAGGATAAGAATTACACCTACGCACCGAAGCAAAGTGAATGGCGGCTGAGCCCGGGCGCAGCGTATGTGCATTACACCTCGAATGAGACAATAGGTGGCGTCGAAGTGTTCTGGACGCCAGATACGGGTGACGTACCTCTGGTGGCAGATATGTCATCACATATTCTTTCACGGCCGATCGATGTCAGCCGCTATGGTCTGATTTATGCTGGTGCGCAGAAGAATATTGGCCCAGCCGGCCTGACCATCGTGATCGTACGCGATGACCTGATTGGACAGGCACAGCCTGGCACACCAACCATGCTGGATTACAAGATTCATGCCGATCATGATTCCATGTACAACACACCGCCGACTTATGCCATTTATATTGCCGGCCTGGTCTTTAAATGGCTGAAGGCGCGAGATGGTCTGGTTGCCATGGAAAAAACCAATATACTGAAGTCGGCGATGCTTTATGATTACCTGGATGCTTCGGATTTCTACAATTCGCCAGTAGCGCCAGCAGACCGGTCGCGTATGAACATACCATTCACATTGAAGAATACGGCACTTGATGGCGCATTTCTTGAGCAGGCAAGACAGCATGGGCTATTGCAGCTGAAAGGTCACAAACTTGTTGGGGGCATGCGCGCATCGCTGTACAACGCCATGCCAGTTGAGGGTGTACAGGCACTTCTGCAGTTTATGCAGGAGTTTGAACGAGCGAATGCTTGATGACTTCTTTGGATAATCAGTTAAAAAGCCATCGTGACCGTATCGATGCCATTGACGACCAGTTGCTGAAGCTGGCCAATGAGCGTGCAAAACATGCGCGTGAAATCGGTACTATTAAAGGTGGTGGGCCAATCTACAGGCCGGAGCGCGAGGCACAAGTCTTGCGCAGGTTGCTGGAGAATAATCAGGGTCCGCTATCGGACGAGGCTGTGACGGCTATTTTTCGCAGTGTCATGTCAAACTGTCGTGCGTTGGAGAAAGAGCTCACCGTTGCCTTTCTTGGCCCCTTGGGCACGTTCAGCGAAGAGGCAGCGAATAAACAGTTCGGCGGCCTGACGTCGCCAGTAGAGTGTACTTCTATCGACGAAGTGTTCCGTATGGTCGAGGCGGGCAAGGTCGATTACGGTGTCGTGCCGGTTGAAAACTCTACGGAGGGTGCCATTGGCAGAACACTCGATCTGTTGATGATGACGCGTGCCAGTATTTGTGGCGAGGTAACTTTGCCGGTGCATCACAATTTACTGAGCCAGCAGGCTGGCAAGGAACAGATACACAAGGTGTACTCGCATGCACAATCACTGGCGCAATGCCATGAATGGTTGAATCAGAATCTTCCTGATATCGAGCGTCAGGCAGTGGCCAGCAATGCAGAGGCAGCCCGTCTGGCCGCGCAGGAGCCTGATGCGGCAGCAATTGCCAGCCGCCGCGCTGGTGAACTGTTCGGTCTCAATCTGCTGGCTGACAACATAGAAGATGATCCAAAGAACACGACGCGTTTTCTGGTATTGGCCAGTCATGATGTCGCGCCGTCTGGTAAAGATAAAACTTCTCTGCTGATGGCGACCAGAAACGTGCCTGGCGCTATCGTCGACTTGCTGGAGCCGCTGGCCCGGCATCAGGTCAGTATGACCAAGCTGGAATCGCGACCTTCAAGAATGGGGGTCTGGGAATATGTGTTTTTTGTTGACATTGAAGGACATCAACTCGATACCAATGTGGCCGCAGCAATGGCTGAATTGCAGAAACGCGCTTCATTGGTGAAAGTGCTGGGCTCCTATCCCATTGCGGTGATTTGAAACCCTGTGGGTTTTGAGGGGGCATTTAAAGACCTGCCGGATGCTGCATTGCACTGTATCCGCAATCTGAATAAGTCGCGGTGATATAATTGGACAACCGTAGCGGCGTAATGCCGCATTTTTATTTTCGTCTATTTTGGTTTGAAGCTTAAAGGTATTCTGTGACTGGTTTGCGTGATCTTGCGCCTGATTACATTCGTGCGATTGCCCCGTATCAACCGGGTAAGCCGATATCTGATCTTGCGCGTGAAATGGGCTTGGACCCCAGTCAGATTGTCAAGCTTGCTTCCAACGAGAATCCTCTGGGAGCCAGCCCCAAGGCTTATCTTGCCATGCAGGAAGCGCTGGAGGGCATAGCGCGCTATCCTGACGGTAATTGTTTTTCCTTGAGAGATGCGATCTGTGCCAAATTCAGTCTCAAGTCAGAACAATTGGTACTGGGTAATGGTTCCAATGACATTCTTGAACTGTCTGCACGTGCTTTTTTGACATCAGTGAATGAAGTGATCTATTCACAGCATGCGTTTGCAGTTTATGCGCTGGCAACCCAGGCGATGGGGGCTAACGGCGTAACCGTACCCGCCCGGGATTTTGGCCATGACCTTGAAGCCATGCTGGCTGCAATCCGGCCACAAACGCGCATGATTTTTATTGCCAATCCGAATAATCCAACCGGTACGATGCTGCGGAAAACAGCATTGCTGGAGTTTCTGGGCCAAGTGCCGCAACAGATACTGGTTGTGCTGGATGAGGCCTACGATGAATACATGCCACCTGAATCCAAGTCGGAGAGCTTCAGTTGGTTGTCAGCGTTCCCCAATCTGATCGTTTCCCGCACATTTTCCAAAGCTTACGGACTGGCAGGCTTACGGATCGGTTACGGGGCCACATCACAAAGCGTTGCCGACATGATGAATCGCGTGCGTCAGCCATTCAATGTCAATAGCGTGGCTCAGGCTGCAGCTGTTGCTTCGTTGAACGATGACGACTTTGTTGAACGCAGTTATGCCTTGAATCGCGCCGGCATGCTGCAACTGACGCAGGGGTTTGATACCCTGGGTCTGGAATATATCCCCTCATTCGGTAATTTCGTCAGTGTCCGCGTCGATAATGCTGCCGATACCAATCGTCGGCTACTGGAACAGGGTGTGATTGTACGGCCTGTCACCAATTATGAAATGCCGGAATATCTGCGGGTCAGCATCGGATTATTTGGCGAAAACGCTCGTTTTCTGGAAGTGCTCGAAAGCATATTGAAGAACAGGAATTAAAAAAACAACTACATGACTGATTACGAAAAACTGGCAACTGATGATGTCCGCATTCGCGAAATCAAGGACCTGATTACGCCGTTGGAACTGTTGGACAAGTTCAAGGAGAGCGCAGAATCCACCCATAACATTCTGGCTGCTCGTGCAGCCATTCACCGTATCCTTCACGGTACGGATGACAGAATGCTGGTGGTAGTTGGGCCATGCTCCATCCACGACACCGAGGCGGGACTGGAGTACGCACGCCGGTTGAAGGAAGTACGTCAGCGTCTGGCAGCGGACCTGATGATAGTCATGCGTGTCTATTTCGAAAAGCCGCGCACGACCTTGGGTTGGAAGGGTTTGATTAATGATCCGTTCCTTGATGGCAGCTACCGCATCAATGAGGGTCTGGAAAAAGCCCGAAAATTTCTGCTGGATGTAAATGAGCTCGGCATGCCGGCTGCAATGGAATTTCTCGACACGATTACGCCGCAATACACCGCCGACCTGGTGAGTTGGGGCGCCATAGGTGCTCGCACGACAGAATCCCAGGTGCATCGTGAACTGGCTTCCGGTTTATCCTGCCCGGTTGGTTTCAAGAATGGCACCGATGGCAATGTGCGTGTGGCAATTGATGCCATCAAGACGGCATCTAACCCGCATCACTTTCTTTCCGTCACCAAGGAGGGGCGCTCTGCGATAATTTCAACGACGGGCAATGAAGACTGCCATTTGATTTTGCGTGGAGGAAAAGCGCCGAATTATGATGCGGCCAGTATTGATGCCGCTTGTGCGACGCTTTCTGCCGCCGGGATCATGCCTAAGCTCATGGTTGATTTTAGCCATGCCAACAGCCAGAAGAACTATCTTTTGCAGAAAGAGGTAGCGGCGGATATCTCTCGGCAGTTGTCGGCAGGCAAACACTGCATTATGGGCGTGATGGTTGAATCGCACCTCAAAGCAGGACGTCAGGATTATGTGCCGGGCTGCAAGCTGGAATATGGCAAGTCGATTACTGATGCCTGCCTAAGCTGGGAAGAGACGGTCGATTTGCTGGAGCTGCTGGCAACTGGTGTGCGCAAGCGCAGGGCGACCTCTCAAGATCAGGCAGGTTCATGATGATAGCCTCCTGACAGTGGGAGACTGCCAGCAAAGCTGGATTTTTTCTTCAAGACCTGATGTTTAAATCATCAGGTTTTTTTGTGTTTGTATTCAGGCCTTGTTCCATTGGCATTTTCAGCTGAGTGGTCATGAAAATACTTAGGCGTGATTCCATATTTTTGCCCTGTGTAAATGCTGGTTGAAGTCTCACAATGGTTGCACACGCCAGAAGCTGTTGATTCAGAGCGTGAACACTAATCAAATCAAGGAGATTATTATGTGGACAAAACCAGCTGCTACCGAAATGCGTTTCGGCTTTGAAGTAACGATGTATGTTTGCAATCGTTAATTGATTGCATCTACGGGCTGCCTTTGGGCGGCCCGTGTTATTTTTGCCAGTATGGGTTTAAACTCGGCTTTGGTTTTAGTTAAAAGTAGAAAATTATGCATATACATGTTCTGGGTTCAGGTGCGGGTGGTGGCTTTCCACAGTGGAATTGCAATTGCCATAATTGTAATGGGCTGCGTAAAGGTACTATCAAGGCCAGCAAGCGTACACAGTCTTCGATTTGTGTAAGTAGTGACGGCGTCAACTGGGTGTTGTTCAATGCATCGCCCGACGTGTTGCAGCAGATTCAGGACTTTCCTGCGCTGCAGCCCGGTCGTGCGATCAGGGATACCGGGATACAGGCTATCGTATTGATTGATGCACAAATCGATCATACCACCGGGCTTTATATGTTGCGTGAAGGTGTGGTCAAACGTGAGATCTACTGTACCGACATGGTGTATGGCGACCTGACTTCCGGTAATCAGATCCTGAATATATTGGGCCACTACTGTGGCATTAATCATCATAGCGTGCCGATTGATGGCAAGACCAGTTTTACCATGCCTAATGTGCCCAATCTGAAATTCACGGCGGTGGCGCTCAAGAGCGCAGCACCCCCGTATTCGCCTCATCGCAATGATCCGCATCCTGGGGATACTATCGGCGTGCTGATCGAAGAAATCAGTAGCGGCAAGAAATGTTGGTATTCGCCTGGCCTGGCAGAGATTGAGCCGCACCTGCCGGAGCTTATGAATCAGGCGGATTGCATCATGGTGGACGGTACTTTCTGGACCGATACCGAGATGATTGACCTTGGCCTCATGACCAAGACAGCACGCAGCATTGGACACAATCCGCAGTCTGGCAAGGGCGGCATGATCGAGCAACTGGATGCCTTTGGCAATGTGCGCAAAGTATTGATTCATATCAACAACACTAATCCCATTCTGCGTGAGGATTCCGCAGAAAGGGCAGAACTGACACGTCATGGCATCGAAGTATCCTATGACGGTATGGACATTATTTTATAAGGATTGAAAAAATGGCAGATAAAAAAGCACCATGGAGCAGAGAAGAGTTTGAAGCAAAGTTGCGCGAAAAAGGTAAGGGCTACCATATCTATCATCCGATTCATGTATTGATGTATGAAGGCAAGTTGACCCAGCAACAGATGCAAAGCTGGGTGGCCAATCGCTACTATTACCAGATTTCCATTCCTATCAAGGATGCTGCCATCCTTTCAAACTGCCCGGACCGTGAACTTCGTCGCGACTGGATTCAACGCATTTTTGATCATGATGGTAGTGGTCAGATTGCTGAAGGCGGTGAGGGCGGTATCGAGGCATGGATTCATTTAGGTGCGGCAGTTGGTTTAAGCCGTGAAGAAATCATGTCGCTCAAGCTGGTAGCTCCTGGTACCAAGTTTGCCGTGGATGCTTATGTCAATTTTGCACGTCAACGCCCCTGGCAAGAGTCGGTCTGCTCCAGCCTGACTGAGCTGTTCGCACCACATATCCATCAACAGCGCATAGACTCCTGGCCTGACATGTACCCATGGATTGATGCTGAAGGCATGCAGTACTTTAAAAATCGTCTGACCCAGGCTCGTCGTGACGTTGAGCAAGGGCTGCATGTGACGCTGGATTACTTCAGCCAAAGCAGGGAAATGCAGGAACGTGCACTGGAGATTCTGCAGTTCAAGCTGGATGTACTGTGGGTGATGGCAGACTCCATCATGCTGGCATGCACGGATATCAAGGTTGAAGGCCGTGATTACCTGCGCCAGCCTGTCGTACAGATTAATGAGTTAAGTTGACGCCATGACCAGCCAGATAGAATTGACGGATATTTATGCTCTGGCGCCACACCACCGCTTTCAGTGGGAAGAGGCACAGCAAAGTTATGTGATACTTTTCCCCGAAGGCATGGTCAAACTTCATGGAGGTGCCGGTGAGGTGCTGAAACGTCTGAATGGCAAGTCCACTGTAGGTGACATCGTGGCTGAACTGAAGGCCGCTTTTCCGGATGCGGATGACATTGAGAGTGACATTCTTGGCATGTTTGATCTGGCGGCCGGTAAATTCTGGATACGCAAAGTTTAAGGAACAGCAAGATGACGCAAAACTCGTTAGGTGAATCTTTGGTACAGCAGACTATACAGGCGCAAAACAATGGTGTCGCAGCCACTGTGACCCACACCCAGCCCTTGTGGCTGCTGGCAGAGATCACTTATCGTTGTCCTTTGCATTGTGCCTTCTGTTACAACCCGACCGATTACGACAAGCACACGCAGAACGAACTGAGCACCGAGCAGTGGATCAAGACCTTGCGCGAGGCACGCAAGCTGGGGGCCATACAGCTCGGCATCTCGGGCGGCGAGCCGTTGCTGCGCGACGACATCGAGGAGATCGTGGCGGAAGCGCACAAGCTTGGTTATTACAGCAATCTCATTACTTCCGGCGTCGGCCTGACCGAGAAACGCATCCAGGCATTCAAGGACGGCGGGTTGGACCATATCCAGTTGTCCATGCATGACATTACGGAAGAAATCAACAATTTCATCACTAACACCAAAACCTTTGAACTGAAGAAAAAAGTGGCGGCCATGATCAAGAGTCATGGTTATCCCATGGTGTTGAATGTGGTTATCCATCGCTACAATATTGGCCATATGAAAGAGATTCTCGAGATGGCCGAGGCTTTGGGCGCGGATTACATCGAACTGGCCAACACCCAGTACTACGGCTGGTCTTTGATCAATCGCAACCAGTTAATGCCGAGCAGGGAGCAGGTCGAAGAGGCCGAGCGTATCACCAACGAGTATCGGGCCAAATCCGGCAGCAAGATGAAGATTTTCTTTGTTGTGCCGGATTATTTCTCCGATCGCCCGAAGAAATGTATGAACGGCTGGGGTGAGGTGTTCATGATTGTCACGGCAAATGGCGATGTATTGCCTTGCCATTCGGCACGCGTCTTGCCGAACATGACGTTTCCTAACGTCAAGGACGATGAGCTGGGATGGAGCTGGAAGGATTCGCCTGCATTCAACAAATACCGCGGCGACAGCTGGATGAAAGAACCATGCAGGACCTGTGCAGAAAAAGAGAAGGATCTGGGTGGTTGTCGTTGTCAGGCCTTCCTGCTGACCGGCGATGCAGAGACGGCTGACCCGGTTTGCGCGCTGTCACCGCATCACCACATTATCGAGAAGGCCATCGAGGATGCGAAGAACCCGCAACTGCAGGCGCAGCCCATCATATTTCGTAATGACAAGAACTCGAAAATGGTCATTAGCGGCGAGCTGGAAGCGCGCACCAAAGAGTTTCACGCCTTACCCTGAGCCGGCCTGGCGATTCGGTCTATAATGGAAACGCGCCGTGAGGCGCGTTTTTTATTGCGGATAAATCTGAATGAAATCATCCAATACTCTTTTGGCGCTCGTACTTGCCAGCCTTGCGGCGCTGGCGCCATTCGCCATTGACACTTATCTACCGGCTTTTGGTGCGCTGGAACGCGATCTTGGAGCAAGTACGGTAGAAGTCCAGCAAAGTCTGACTTTCTATCTGCTGCCGTATGCCTTGATGACCTTGTGGCATGGCGCCATTTCTGATGCTATTGGCCGTATTTCCGCTATCAAATGGGGGCTTGGTCTGTTTATCTTCGCTTCCATCGGTTGTGCACTGGCACCCAATGTCGAGACGCTGTGGTTCTTCCGTGTATTACAGGGTATAGGTGGCGGCGCCGGCAATGTAGTGGCGCGCGCCATGGTGCGCGACCTGTTCGAAGGCGCGCAGGCCCAGCGCGTGATGGCCACAGTGCAGATGTTGTTCGGCATTGCCCCGGCAGTGGCGCCGGTGATTGGGGGCTGGTTGCTGGGCATCCACTGGCAGGCGATCTTCGTGTTCCTTGCCTTGTATGCGTCGTTGTCGCTGTGGGCTGCGGTGAAATATCTACCGGAGACTATGCCTGTAACCAAACGCACCCCGCTGTCAGCACTCAGCGTGCTGAAAAGTTATAAAACCGTCTATGGCGACCGTGAGTTCAATCTGGTCGTTGTCGCGCTGGGTGCGAATTTTTCCGGCTTCTTTGTCTATGTTCTGGCCAGCCCGGTGTTTCTCATAAAACACTTGAATCTTAATGAATTTCAGTTTGGCTGGCTGTTTATCCCTACCGTCGGTGGCATGGTGCTTGGCTCCTATCTGGCCAAGCAGGCTGCCGGACGCATGTCGTCCAGAAAAGTGATCCAGATTTCCTATGCCTGGATGAGCCTGATGGTATTGGGAAATCTGCTGATCTGCTATTTCCTGCCGCCGTATTTCGTCTATAACATCCTGCCGGTGGCGTTGTTCAACATCGGTATGGCGTTGGCCATGCCCATCCTTGCCATTGCCGCATTGGATCGGCATCCCCGCATACGCGGCACGGCAGCCTCTGGTCAGGCTTTTGTGCAGATGCTGCTGTCTACGGTGTCTGCCGGCATGGTTGTGCCACTCGTCTGGGAGCAGCCGCTGGGTCTGGCAATGGCGATGGCAGCTTATCTCTGCATCGGCTGGCTGGCGGTGTGCAAATCACAACTTTTGCGTGACAAAGTGTGTTGATATGAGCGTGACAGAGAAGGTAGCCTGGGAGGAGGGCGGCAAGATGCAGTCGGCACGCTGGCGTTCTGAGAACGCGAGCAGGGTGCCGCAGCGCATTATTGTAGTGAATGACAATATCACTGCTGATGCTGCCTATCGCTACGCTTGTGAAGGCAATGCGATGCTCTGGCGTGGTGATTACCAGAACGCCCGCCAGTTGCTTCAGGCCATGGGGCGGCGAATTGATAAAAAGCCTGCCAAAAAGCAAGCAGCGACACTGCTGGAAGCGTTTCATCTGTATCGGCAGACTCAATTACAACGAGCACGCATTCTTGGCATGTTGCTGTTACCGCTTGATGCACATTACACAATTCCCCTACGGCGGGCGCCGGAGGTCAGGCAGGCCTGTCTGGAAGCTTATGAGGAAACAGCAGAGGACTCGCTAGTCTCGTTGCGTGAGCTGCTGGGCGTGATCGGTGCGCATGAGTGGCGCAAGAACGGCGTCGAGATTCCGGTGCTGGGTGCGAAAATTCATCCGCATTACGGGGTTTTTTCGCCAGTACGCGGCGAGTATCTGGAGCTGCTTGTGCAGGTACCTCTGGGCAACAAGCAGCGGGCATTCGATATTGGCACCGGCACAGGGGTGGTTGCGGCTCTACTGGCAAAACGTGGCATGACGCATGTAACTGCAACCGACCTGGACGGCCGAGCGATAGCCTGTGCGACCGAAAATATCCAGAGACTGGGATTGCAGGAGCAGGTGAAAGTGATCAAGACCGATCTTTTCCCGCCGGGCAAGGCTGACCTGATTGTTTGCAATCCCCCCTGGCTGCCTGCCAGCGCGAACAGCCGTCTGGATAATGCCATTTATGACCCGGACAGCCACATGCTCAGGGGTTTTCTTAACGGTCTGGCGGAGCACCTGGAAGCAGGCGGGGAGGGCTGGCTGATATTGTCTGATCTGGCAGAGCATCTGGGTTTGCGCTCGCGCCAGCAACTGCTCGAGATGTTTACAAGCGCCGGTTTGCAGGTGATTGAGAAACTGGATATCAAGCCGCGACACCCGAAGACTTCAGATCAGGCAGACTCTTTGCATGCGGCGCGTCATGCCGAATTGACTTCGCTCTGGGTGCTGTCTGCATTGCCGGCAAGGTGAATTTTCGGCTGGCAAACAATACCGGCCGCCATTTGAATTTACGGCACGTGCAGGAATAAAAAAATGGGAAGCGGAGTTCCCATTTTTTATGACGATTGGATCAGGAAAGTTAAAACTACTCGATCAGTTCTGGCAGTTTTCCAGCGCGGCCATTGTTGGCATCAGCATCCGGCAGTGGGTCTTTTCTGCTGCTGATGACCGGCCATACCTGTGCCAGACGCGCATTGATGGCGATGAATTCCTGCTGGTCCGCGGGCACATCATCTTCAGCGAAAATCGCTTCAGCAGGGCATTCTGCCACACACAGAGTGCAGTCGATACATTCATCGGGGTTGATAGCGAGAAAGTTCGGACCTTCAACAAAACAGTCCACCGGACAGACGTCCACGCAATCGGTATATTTGCATTGAATACAGTTTTCAGTCACTACATAAGTCATTTTCTCTTCCTCTCATACCACTCACGCGTGGCAGGTTATATTTTAAAGGATTTTGGCAGATAGTTAAAAGGCTTAAGCCTCAATCATGCCTGCGCCTACCGTGTTATTGGTGGATTCATCAATCAGGATGAAAGCACCGGTCGGGCGGTTGATCTTGTAGGGGTCCACCATCAGTGCCTGTGCCAGTTTAAATGTTACCTTGGCGATATCATTCATAGCCAGGCCCTGGGTCGGCAAGCGCTCAAGGGTGTTGACATCGATGCGATAACTGATTTCGCTAACCTTGGCCTTGGATTCGCGTGTGGTGTGACGCACGATGTAGGTGCGTGCTGGGGACAGCGGAGTTTCGGACAGCCAGCAGACCATGGCTTCGATCTGTTTGACCGGCTCGGGTGCCTGTCCAGTTTTGACCAGCATATCACCGCGGGAGATATCGATTTCGTCTTCCAGCAGCAGTGTGACGGATTGCTCGGTAATGGCTCGTTGCATTTTTACGTTGCCGAGCTCAATGGCTTTGACGTGCGAATTCTGACCGGAAGGCAATGCAGTCACTGCATCGCCGACAGCAATCTCACCGGCTTCGATGCGCCCCATGAAGCCCCTGTAATCATGCAGTACAGGATCGTCTGAAGCATGTGGGCGGCAAACGAACTGCACAGGCAGGCGGAACGGCTCGTCATGCTCCGAATGCGCAGAAGGTGCGGATTCGAGTATTTCCAGCATGGTCGGGCCTGTGTACCAGGGCATGGCATCGCCGCGCTCGACGATCATGTCGCCATTCAGGGCCGACATCGGGATGAACTGGATGTCATGACCTTCGCGTTGCAGGCCGATCTGTTCCGCGAACGCCAGGTAGTCTGCACGGATCTTGTCGAATACGGCCTGATCGTAATTGGCCAGATCCATCTTGTTGACGGCGACAACGATATGCGGGATACGGACCAGGTGTGCCAGGAAGGAGTGGCGGCGGGTCTGTGTCAGTACGCCCTTGCGTGCGTCGATCAGGATGATGGCGAGATTGGCGGTTGAGGCCGCCGTCACCATGTTGCGTGTGTACTGCTCATGGCCCGGCGCATCGGCAATAATGTATTTACGTGTACCAGTACTGAAATAGCGGTAAGCGACGTCGATGGTAATGCCTTGCTCGCGCTCTGCCTGCAGACCATCAGTCAGCAGCGACAGGTCGACGGCCTCCATGCCGCGTTTTTTCGAGGTGCGTTCGATATGGGTCAGGGTGTCAGCCAGAATGGTCTTGGTGTCGAACAGCAGGCGGCCGATCAGAGTGCTCTTGCCGTCATCGACGCTGCCGCAAGTCATGAATCGTAACAGGCTGTCATTGTGTGATTTGTTCATAGCATCCATTAGAAATAACCCTCCTTCTTGCGCTGCTCCATGGAAGCGTCGGAGGTTTGGTCGTCAAGGCGAGTGGCGCCACGTTCGGTGATCGTGGTCGTCGCCGTTTCCAGCACGATCTTGCTGACATCGTCGGCATCACTTGGTACTGGAGCGGTGCAGGTGATATCGCCCACGGTTCTGAAGCGCACCTGCATGTTGATGATTTCCTCACCGGGCCTGGGCACGTTAATCACTTCGCCGCTGGCCAATAGCACATTGGCCGGAACGATGGCGCCGCTACGCATCACAACATCGCGCTGGTGTGCGAAGTATATGCTGGGTAGCGCCAGCTTTTCGCGTTCGATGTACTGCCAGACATCCATCTCTGTCCAGTTGGAGATGGGGAAGGCACGGATATTCTCACCTTTGTGCGAACGTGCGTTGTACAGGTTCCACAACTCAGGGCGCTGGTTCTTCGGGTCCCATTGGCCGAATTCGTCACGAAAACTCATGATGCGCTCCTTGGCACGGGCTTTTTCCTCGTCGCGACGGGCACCACCGATGCAACAGTCGAAGCCGAATTCCTCAATGGCTTCCAGCAGCGTTACCGATTGGTGTTTGTTACGTGGCTCGTCCGGTGTCTTCAGCACGACGGTGCCGCGCTTCATGGAGTCTTCCACTGAGCGTACGATCAGGCGCTCGCCAAGTCCTGCGGCGCGCTGATCGCGGAAATCAATGACTTCCTTGTAGTTGTGGCCGGTGTCGATATGCATCAGCGGAAATGGGAAACGGCCGGGACGGAAAGCTTTTTCCGCCAGACGCAGGATGCACAGTGAGTCCTTGCCGCCGGAGAACAGCAGTACCGGATTGGAACATTGGCCGGCGACTTCCCGCAGGATGTGAATCGCTTCGGATTCGAGCCAGTCGAGGTGACTCAGGGTTTCTTTGGTTGAACTGGTCATATCAATCACTAATAAAATAATTCATTACAAATAAGGGTTGTCGTGGTTTATTTCTTGACGTGCAAGCCGCATTCCTTGGAGGTTGGGTCTTCCCACCACCAGCGTCCGGCGCGGACATCTTCGCCCATCGCCACTGCGCGTGTACAAGGCGCACAGCCGATGCTGGGGTAGAACTGGTCGTGCAATTTGTTATACGGCACATTGTGCATGCGGATGTAGGCCCAAACCTCCTTTTCTGTCCAGCCGCTCAGAGGATTGAATTTTTCCAGCCCGTTTGATTCATCGTGCTGGCGTACCGGCAGCTCAGCCCGCGTGGCAGACTGCTCTGCACGCATGCCGGTGATCCAGGCTTTCTTGCCGTCCAGCGCACGTTGCAAGGGCTCCACCTTGCGCATATGGCAGCATGCCTTGCGCAGTTCGACGCTTTCGTAGAAAGCATTAATACCGTGCGTCTGCACGTAGTTTTCAACCGCATCGAGGCGCGGAAACAGCACCCTCAGTCTGGTGCTATAGGTCTTTTCCGTTTGCGCCATCAGATCATAGGTTTCGGTCGGTAAACGGCCGGTATCCAGTGAAAAAATCTCGATCGGCAACTTGTTCCTGAGGATGAGATCGGTCAGTACCATATCTTCGGCACCAAAGCTGTTGGCGAAAGTGACTTCGTGCTGCCGGCCGAATTCTTCAACGATGGATTGCAACAGGGCGAGCGCAGCCTGCGATTTTGCTTCAACCGTCGTGCGCAGGGCCGCTGTCAATTCTGGCGAGGTTGCCGGATTGATGGTTGCAGGGCGCAGCAGCGAGATTTCGGTGTTCATCGTTTGGCACGCCTCCAGATCGGCTGCGTTTCGTCGACTGCGCCCTGATATGGCTGGCTGAAATCATTCAGGCTGGCCAGCGCATCCTCTGCCGAGCGGTCGGCACGAATCTGATAACTGTCGAAACCGCAACGCTTGAGGAAGAACAACTGGTCGCGCAGCACATCGCCAAAAGCACGCAACTCATTTTTGTAGGCGTATCTGGTGCGCAGCAGGTTGCCTATGGAGAAGATGCGGCCATCGGCGAAACGTTCGACGTGGACGGCGATGATCGGCAACTGGTTGATGTCGTCGACAGCGTCGATCAGCGTCTGCAGTATTTCATGTGTTGCCAGCCAGATGCCAAGTTCGCCCTTGACGAGTCTCGGTGTCAGCTCCTGCTTACGCGTCTGCCAGACAGGCAAAGGTACAATGATTTTGCCGGTAGCAGGGATGATGCATGCTGCAACCTGTTCGGGGGTGCAGGTTTTTTCGCCGGTCAGTTTAAACATGACGACTTTACCGGCCTGCTTACGCACGACCTCTTCGCCTGCCGGCAGGTTGACGGTGCTCCACTCATTTTCGACGATGGCATTATTGTGAATGAGGTTAGACATTGACTAGCTCCTCGGATCTGGCATAGACATGCTCCTTGAAAGGCGTCATGCCGATACGGCGCACGGTGTCGATAAAGCGCTCCTCATCGGTGCGTTCACGCAGGTAGACTTCAATCAGGCGCTGGACGACGCCCGGCATTTCTTCCGCAGCAAAGGCGCGGCCGATGACGGTGCCGAGGCTGGCATCGTTGCCTTGCTTGCCGCCGATGCTGACCTGGTACCACTCAGAGCCATCCTTGTCGACGCCGAGAATGCCGATATGGCCGACATGGTGATGTCCGCAGGCGTTCATGCAGCCCGAAATATTGAGTTCCAGTTCGCCGATGTCGTGCAGGTAGTCGAGGTTATCGAACTGCATCTGTATTGCTTCTGCAATCGGAATGCTCTTGGCATTGGCCAGTGAACAGAAGTCGCCACCAGGGCAGCAGATGATGTCGGTCAGCAAGCCGATATTCGGGGTAGCCAGGCCGTTTGCACGCGCGACCTCCCAAACACTATAGAGGTCGCTCAGCCTGACGTCGGTCAGGATCACGTTCTGCTCGTGGGAGACACGCAGTTCGCCGAAGCTGTATTTTTCTGCAAGATCCGCAACTACATACATTTGCTCGGATGTGATATCACCCGGCGCCTTGCCATGCGGTTTCAGTGAGAGCGTGATCGCTCTGTAACCCGGTTGTTTGTGCGCATGCACACTGCGTTTTACCCAGGCTGCGAAAGCCGGGTTACTGGCAATCGCAATGTCGTGGCTGGCATCATGTGCGGGCAGCTTTTCATAAGGCATGGCGGTGAAGTATTGGGAGACGCGTGCCAGTTCGGCTTCGCTAATCGTGTTCGGACCGTCTTTGATGTGCTGCCACTCCTCGTCAACCTGGCGGCGGAATTCATCAGTGCCCAGTGCCTTGACCAGAATCTTGATGCGGGCTTTGAATGAGTTGTCGCGGCGGCCATGCAGGTTATAGACACGGATAATCGCTTCGCAATAGGTGAGGATGTGCTGCCATTCCAGGTGTTCGCGGATGACGCTGCCGAGTATCGGCGTTCGCCCCAGACCGCCACCGACCCAGACCTTGATAGCCATCTTCTGTTGGTCGTCGTAATAAAACTCAAGCCCGATGTCATGTGCCTGGATAATGGCGCGATCCTGCTTGGTGCCGGATACGGCAATCTTGAATTTGCGTGGCAGTAGCGCGAATTCCGGGTGGAAGGTGCTCCACTGTCGGATGATCTCAGCAACTGCGCGCGGGTCGATGATCTCGTCCGGTGCAACGCCGGCAAACTGGTCGGTCGTAATATTGCGGATGCAGTTGCCTGAGGTCTGGATGGCGTGCATCTGCACGGTTGCCAGTTCGGCGAGAATGTCCGGCGTGTCTTCCAGCTTGGGCCAGTTCAGTTGCATATTGGTACGGGTGCTGAAATGACCATAACCGCGGTCGTAGCGTTTTGCGATGTCACCCAGCTTGCGTAATTGCCTGGAAGCAAGCGTGCCATAGGGTACGGCTATGCGCAACATCGGCGCATGGCGCTGGATATAAAGGCCATTCTGTAAACGCAGCGGACGAAATTCCTCGTCAGTGAGTTCGCCGGCGAGAAAGCGGCGCATCTGGTCGCGGTATTGAGCGACTCGCTCGTCGATAAGGGATTGGTCTATTTCGTCGTATTTATACATGGTTTAAGTCACTAATTCGTTACAAACTTGAGGCCGATCAACAGCAGGACGGAGGCAAGCACGGGGCGCAGTATTTTATCAGGAATTCGCGCACTTAGATGGCTTCCCACCCAAATTCCCGGCAAGGAGCCGATCAGCAGGGTTGCCAGTAGCGTGAAATTAACATGACCCATGGTCAAGTGCCCGGCGCCAGCTAGCGCGGTGAGCGGGATGGCGTGAGCCAGATCGGTGCCGATGACTTTAATCGCAGGCAGGCGCGGATAGAGAAAGAACAGTGCAACCGTACCCAGGGCGCCTGCGCCTACAGAAGAAAGTGTGACCAGAACGCCAAGCATGACCCCGACAGCGACGGTGATGGCTGGCTGACTGCGCCCAAACCGTCCTTCGCTGCTTTCTTTTGATATGGGGGGCGCATGCCGCCGCAGATAGGAACGCACGAGCACGGCGATGGAAGTCAGTACCAGTGCAACACCCAGGCTGTAGGTAATGACGCCGGAAATATCTTTGCTGTTTTGGTCAAGATAACGCAATAGCAGTATGGTGAGCACGGCGGCAGGCAGGCTGCCACAGGCTAACTGACGCACTATCTTCCAGTCAACCGAGCCATGGGTGCCATGGTGTACCCAGACGCCGCCGGATTTGGTAATTGCAGCAAAGAGCAAGTCGGTGCCGACGGCAACCGCTGGCGAAAAATTGAACATAAATACGAGGAGTGGGGTCATCAATGAACCGCCGCCCACTCCGGTAATACCTACCAGGATGCCTACCAAGAGGCCGGAAAAAATGTAGCCGATTTCCACAGGTTGTCCTTTTGCGTAAAAATCTACATATATAAATGTAGTCCGGCACTATAACAGCCGGCATTGGCTATCTTTAATAATATGTTATTCTACGTATATTCTATTTGATTATATTGATTGGCTCTACGATGAAGCTCCACCAACTGCGGTATATCAGGGAGGTTGCCAGGCAGAGCCTCAACATCTCTGCCGCGGCCGAAGTGCTGCACACATCACAGCCCGGTGTCAGCAAGCAGATTCAGTTGCTCGAGGAGGAGCTCAACCTGCAGATTTTTCAGCGTAATGGAAAACGCTTGGTGGGTATCACTGAGCCGGGTGAAGTGGTGCTTGCCCTGGCCGAGCGCATGTTGTATGAAGTGGAGAATATCAAGCGTGTGGGTGAAGAATTCAGTCATGAGGAAACCGGCTCATTGACGATAGCCACCACCCATACTCAGGCGCGCTATCGCTTGCCATCCGCCGTCAAGACCTTCATGGACCAGTATCCGCAGGTAAAACTCACCATACATCAGGGCAATCCGACCCAGGTAGCTGAACAGGTAGCCAATGGTGAGGCGGATATCGGCATTGCGACGGAGGCCATTAGCAGTTATGAAAAAATCCTTTGCCTGCCTTTATATCGCTGGAATCGCTGTATCGTCGTTCCGCATGAACATCCTTTGCTGGCCGATGTGCCGGTGACGCTGAAAAAAATCGCACAATATCCGCTGATTACCTATGATTTCGGCTTCACCGGCAGTTCTATCGTCAGCAGTGTTTTCAGCAAGGAAGGTCTAAGCCCTAATATAGTGCTGACAGCGATTGATGCCGATGTTATCAAAACCTACGTTAACCTCGGACTCGGTATCGGCCTGCTGGCTAACATGGCGTATGACAAGGAACGCGACACGAATCTGTCCATGATTGATGCCAGCCATTTATTTCCTGAAAGCACGACATATTTGGGTATCCGCCGGGATGCTTATTTGCGAGGCTTTGTTTATGCGTTTATTCAGCAACTGGCTCCGGACTACGATAAAAAAGCCGTGCAGATGGCACTCAAGGACTAGCTCCGGCTTTTTTGGGGCGTATGATTAGGTAAATCGCAGTACAGACAAGGTGGTCAATGATGAAATTTCCATTCGGTATTCAGACGTATGCTTTGCTTTCATCTCTGGCGCTGGTGCTATTTACGCAAACTGCCTGCGCCACCGGCAAAATGCCGCTTATTGATCAATCAACCGCACTTTATGAAGTGCCGGTCGATCCCGGCGTCACTTATGAAGATGTCATCTTCAGTTTGAAGACGGTCTCCGAAGGCATGAACTTTGTCAATCCTGCCAACTTTCCGCTTGCCGAACATATGAAGCTACGAGGCCTGCAACCGGAGGAGCCGCTCGAAGTGCGTACCTATTGTAATCTCAGTCTGGGTACGGAAATAATGCTGGACCATCCTGAGTTTGCTGTTTTTGCCCCATGTCGTATTGCCATCTATCAACGGCAGGGCCAGCTTTATCTGGGGCTGGATCGTCCTACCTTTGATCTGAAGAGCATCAAGAATCCGACCGAACGAGCAAAGAAATCGGCACAGGAGTTGGAAGATGCGTTGATTGATCTGATGGATAAAGCTCGCCGCGGTGATTTCTAACCAACGTTAACTAGTGGATATACATATGTCAGAACCAATGAAGATTGCAAAAAGCAAAGACTTTATTTGCCTGCTGCCGCAGATGGCGAATCGCCACGGCCTGATTGCCGGTGCCACCGGTACCGGCAAGACTGTGACATTGCAGGCACTGGCCGAACAGTTTTCGCGCAACGGCGTGCCTGTCTTTATGGCTGATGTGAAGGGCGATCTGTCCGGAATGAGCTGTGCTGGTGGAGGCAACAAGAAGGTCGAAGAGCGGATTGTGCAACTCGGGGTGGAGAATTTCGGGCATGAAGCCTGTCCAGTCACATTTTGGGATGTGTTCGGAGCCAAAGGCCACCCTGTGCGCACCACCGTCGAGGAACTGGGGCCACTGCTACTGGCACGCATGCTGAACCTGAATGAGGTGCAGAGTGGTGTGCTGACTGCCGTATTCAAGATTGCCGATGATATGGGCTGGCTACTGCTCGATCTTAAAGATCTGCGCGCCATGATGCAGCATGCATCGGAGAATGCCGCTCAATACAGCGCTGAGTACGGCAATATTTCATCGGCCAGCGTAGGGGCAGTGCAGCGCGCATTACTGCAACTGGAACATGAGGGTGCAGACCAACTGTTTGGTGAGCCCGCATTGAATCTTGACGATATGATGCAGACCGATAGCAAGGGTCATGGCTACATCAATATATTGGCATCTGACAGGCTTTACAACTCGCCACGGGTCTACGCCTCACTTCTGCTTTGGATATTGTCCGAGTTATTCGAACGATTGCCGGAAGTCGGTGATCTGGACAAACCTAAACTGGTATTTTTCTTCGATGAGGCGCATCTGCTGTTCAATGATGCCCCCAAATCCCTGATGGACAAGGTCGAGCAGGTTGTGCGCCTGATTCGTTCCAAAGGGGTGGGCGTCTATTTTGTCAGTCAGAATCCGCTGGATATTCCCGATGTGGTGCTGGGGCAGCTTGGTAACCGCGTCCAGCATGCCTTACGCGCATTCACACCGCGAGACCAGAAAGCGGTCAAATCGGCAGCGGATACCTTCAGACCTAATCCTGAAGTCGATGTGGTCAGGGCCATTACCGAGCTTGGTGTGGGTGAGGCACTGGTTTCTCTACTGGATGAAAAAGGCAGGCCGTTGCCGGTTGAACGTGCCTTGATTATTCCACCGGGCAGCCGGATAGGCATGGCGACAGACGAAGAACGCAGCCAGACGATGCGAGCCTCCATGATTTACGGCTATTACGAGAAGTCACTGGATCGCGAGTCGGCCTATGAAATATTGAAGACACGCGCGGCGGTTTATGCGGCAGAGGCTGCAACCGAGGACGAAGCCAGGGCGGAAGCGGCCCCTAAACGGTCGACTGGCCGGCCACGCGATACGTTGATGGAAACCATGGCTAAAACCGCAGCCCGTACCGTCGGTTCTGAACTGGGCAGACGGCTGATACGCGGCGTGCTGGGTTCGTTGCTGGGTGGAAAGAAGTAGGCATTTCTATGGCAACTCCGAAGAAAATCAAGCTTGAGTCGGCTGAAATCGCGCGTGAGACGATCAAACGTATGGCGCTACAACGCACTGCTCCAACCCCCGACAATTACAAGCGAATTTATAACGAAATTGCCGAACTGCCCACGTTGGAACCGCTTGAGGACGCACTGAATCGCGCACTCAAGGAGCTGCCACGTGAGACTGCCGAGAGCAGCAAGTGGATAGGTGCGTGGGAAAAGCTGCTCGCCAGCCGCAACTGGGAGGCCCTGCCAATAGTGCTGGGCGTTGAAATGCAGGAGAAAGTTGCGCAAGCAAAGCAATGGCCGGATGCAATTCGGGAGTTATTGCGGGCATGGGACGCAAAACAGCCCAGTCTGACCCCGCAACGAAAAAAAGAAGCTTTGGAACGCGTACTGATTAACTTTGCTAGCGATCCGCAGCTGCCAGAGAAATTGCAGGCCATGGCCAAGACCTGGTCTGGTTATGCAGGCAGCGGCTCCAGGTTGATTGAGGTTGGCGGTGTAACAGAAAATAGAGCCGAGATCTTACAGCCCAGTGATCTGCACAACCTGCCTTTTTCGTCGGGTCCACGATTGGCTGCTTTGCAGGAAAGTATCGATACCTTGCAAGAGATGCTCAGGCAATCATTGAGAAACGGGTTGATTCCCAGACTTGATGGCTATCCCGAGTTGCAACAGGAGGCTGGCCAGATATTCGCGATGTCAGATAAGGCAGTTAAAAGCGAGGACTGGCAATTACTGGCACGGCAACTCAAAGCCTTGATCGGCAGGGTTGAACTGCTTGGTATTGAAGAACAGGAGATCAAGCATGATCTGCTGGCACTGCTTAAATTGCTGGTCGATAACATAGGCGAGCTGGTTTCCGATGACCAGTGGCTTCGTGGTCAGATTGCCGTTGTGCAGACCATTATCTCCAGCCCCCTTGAGAAGGTATTGATCAAGGATGCGGAGAAAAACCTGAAAGAAGTGATCTTCAAGCAGGGTATCTTGAAACATAGTCTGAACGAAGCAAAGCATAACTTCAAACAAATGGTCGCGACTTTTATTGAGCGGTTGGGGACAATATCCGACTCGACAGGCTCTTATCACAGCAAAGTTGAAGCTTACAATCAAAAGCTTTCGGGTACTGACGATATCATCCAGATTAGCGCCTTGGTCGAGAACCTGATGCAGGATACCAATGAAATGCAGGCTGACCTTTTGCGCTCGCAAGACGCGCTGGTCGAGCAGCGTAACAAAGTGGAAGCCACCGAGGAGCGCATCAAGCGCCTGGAAAAAGAGCTCACGGAATTGAGTGAAAAAATACGTATCGATCAGTTGACAGGAATACTCAATCGACGCGGCCTGGAAGAGGCATTTACGCAAGAAATCGCACGCGCACACCGAGGCGAAACGGATTTGAGTGTTGTTCTGCTGGATATCGATAATTTTAAGCGCTTGAATGACACTTATGGTCATGAGGTTGGCGATACTGCGCTGCAGTTTCTGGCTAATACCGTCAAGGAAACCCTGCGCCCGATTGATGTTGTGGCCCGTTTTGGCGGTGAGGAGTTCGTGATTTTATTACCGAACACCAAAGTCAAGGAAGCGGTTGGCCTGGTGACAAGACTGCAGCGGGAGCTGACAAAAAAAATCTTCCTGCATAACAATGAGCGTCTGCTGATTACCTTTAGCGCAGGGATAGCCCTGTTCAAGATGAACGAAGAGCAGGAGACTGTGTTACATCGGGCAGACCAAACCATGTATCTGGCAAAATCCACTGGTAAAAACCGCGTGTTGACTGAAAGCGACCTGATGCGCGACAGTAAAAAACTGTAGAGCTCGATTCAAGCCGTATGCAAACTATCCAGCAATCGGGTCTGGCAGAACAGACCATCAATAAATCGCGGTTCGTTGCGCTCGCCATGCAATGCGCAAATGAAAAGGAAGTGGTAAAGATGCTGAGAAAACTGGCGTCAGAGCATCCGCATGCGCACCACCTGGCTTTTGCTTATCAGCTGAAAACGCCGAATGGCCTGGTGCAGCGCATGAATGATGCCGGAGAGCCCTCGGGGACTGCTGGCAGGCCCATACTGCAGCATATTGAAGGGCAGAAGTTGATGAATGTCTGCATCGGTGTGATTCGCTATTACGGCGGCATTAATCTGGGCACCGGCGGCCTGGCGCGGGCTTATGGCGGCACGGCTAAACTGGCGCTGGATGCGGCCAGATGCGTGTCTTTTGTCGAGATGGATGAAATTCAGCTGGAGATGGAATATGCCAGTTTCGATTGTTTCAATCGCGATATTGAGAAACTCAACGGCCGGATTCTGGATAAGCAGTTTGATACCCGGGTCAGGGTGCGGGCCTCAGTGCCGGCTAAAGACACGGAAGCGCTGCGCGCCAAGTATCAGCATCGCTGAACAGTCAGAAAAAATGCTTAGCTTTCGGGCTTGGCAGGCTTGTGTTTGGGTTTGAATTTTGCCCCGACATGTACTTGATGACGCTTCTGTGCCAGTTCGATCTGTTTTTGGCGTTCCGCCAGTGCGCGTTTCTTCTCTGCACTGACCTTACCATGACAATGCGGGCAGCTGATGCCCTGTTCGAACAGCGGCGACAGCTTTTCTTCCGGGCTCAGCGGGTGGCGACAGGCGCGGCAAAACTCATAGTTACCTGGCTTTAAGCCGTGGCCAACTGAAACCCGCTCATCGAAGACGAAACACTCCCCCTGCCAAAGTGACTTTTCTTCCGGCACCGTTTCCAGATATTTGAGGATACCGCCCTGCAAGTGATAGACCTCGTTGAATCCCAGGCTGCGCATATAAGCCGTTGACTTTTCACAGCGGATGCCGCCGGTGCAGAACATCGCGACCTTGGGCTTTTGCTTCAGGCTGGCCGATTGTTCGATCCATGCCGGTAGCTCAGAAAAGCTTTGCGTCTTTGGATTGACCGCGCCCTTGAATGTGCCGATGCCGACTTCGTAATCATTGCGGGTATCGACCAGAATGACATCAGGATCGCTAATCAGCGCGTTCCAGTCTTCCGGCTTGACATAGGTGCCCGCCATTTCACTGGGTTTGACTTCAGGAACCCCGAGTGTGACGATCTCCTTCTTCAGTCTGACCTTGAGCCGATAGAAAGGCTTTTTTTCCGACCAGGATTCCTTATGCTCCAGATCTGCCAACCGGCCCTTGAAAATAGCGGCGGCGCGCAAGTATTCCAGCACCTTGCAGATGTTCTGCTCCATGCCAGCGATGGTGCCATTGATGCCTTCTTCGGCCAGCAACAAGGTACCAGTGATGTCATGGGATTCACAGAAGGCCAGCAGCGGTTCTCTCAAGTCCTTGTAATCGGGGAGTGAGACGAACTTGTAGAGCGCAGCAGTCAGATACTTGGGCATTAGTCAGACAGCTCAGGCTGCAACAGTCTTGCTGTGATAGCCAAGTTCGGTTGGCAGCTTGCCACCTTTCGTCAACTTGACGGCGCAGTATTTCACTTCGGCGATCTTGGCGAACGGGTCCAATGCCGGGTTGGTCAACAGGTTGGCCGCCGCCTCGTAGTAACAGAAGGCGATAAAGACACAGCCTTGCGGGATGCCCTCGTCAGCACGTGCGATTAGCGAGATTTCACCCCGGCGCGATTGTACGGTCAGGATGTCACCGGCTTTTGCGCCAGCTGCTTCCAGATCCAGCGGATGGATACTGATGACAGGCGCTGGCTCAATGGCGTCCAGTACGCTGGTGCGACGCGTCATGCTGCCGGTATGCCAGTGTTCCAGCATACGGCCGGTAATCAGCACCATCGGGTATTCACTATCCGGGCGTTCATCGGCATGGATGATATCTGCGGGCACCAGTTTTGCCCGGCCGTTGGGGCGCGGGAATTCATTCTCGAAGATGACTTCCTGGCCGGGGTCGCCTTCCTGTTCACAAGGGTAAGTGACGCCACCTTCGCTTTCCAGGCGCTGCCAGGTGATACCGGCAATGCTCGGCATGGCTTGGCGCATCTCGTTGAACACGTCCTCGGGACCGGCGTAATTCCAAGGCAGGCCCAGGCGCTTGCCCAGTTCCTGAATGATCCAAAGATCCTGACGCGCCTCGCCCGGAGGTGTCAGTGCCGGGCGGCCGATCTGCACCAGACGGTCGGTATTGGTAAAGGTGCCTAGTTTTTCAGCATGGGTGCTGGCCGGCAGAATGACATCGGCCAGATAGGCGGTCTCGGTCATGAAAATATCCTGCACCACCAGATGCTCCAGGTTGGCAAGGCCAGCACGTGTGTGATTGGTATGCGGGTCAGACATGGCCGGGTTTTCACCTTCAACAAACATACCGGTGATACTGCCCTCGCAGGTCGCATCAATAATCTCGACTACAGTCAGACCGGGCTTGTTGTCCAGTTTGGTTTTCCACAGAGCCTCGAACTTGGCATGTGCTTCAGGGTCATCAACGCGGACATAGTCCGGGAAGCTCATTGGGATCAAGCCGACGTCGGAGGCGCCTTGTACGTTGTTCTGACCGCGTAGCGGATGCAAGCCGGTGCCGCGACGGCCGACCTGGCCTGTGACCATGGATAGTGCGATCAGGCAGCGTGCGTTGTCAGTGCCGTGCACGTGCTGGGAGACACCCATGCCCCAGAGAATGATGGATGCTTTGGCATTTGCATAAAGGCGCGCAACTTCACGCAGAGTTTCTGCGTCGATACCGCAAATCGGAGCCATCAATTCGGGTGTATAGCCTTGAACATTGGTTTTCAGCGCTTCGTAGTTCTCGGTGCGGTTGCGGATGAACTCCTCATTTGCCAGGCCTTCGGTGATGATGACATTGAGCATGGCATTGAGCATGGCCACGTCTGTATCCGGCTTGAAGGCGAGATGATGTGTGGCCAGGCGCGCCAGTTCGGTGCGGCGAGGGTCCATCAGTACCAGCTTGGCGCCTTTCTTTACGGCATTCTTGATGAATGTTGCCGCGACCGGGTGATTGACGATGGGGTTGGCGCCAATGACCACAATCACCTCAGCGTACTGCACGTCCGCGACCGGATTGGAAACTGCACCGGAACCCACGCCTTCAAGCAGTGCGACGACGGAGGAGGCATGGCACAGACGGGTGCAGTGGTCGACATTATTGCTACCGAAGCCGGTACGTACCAGCTTCTGGAACAGATAGGCTTCTTCGTTGCTGCCTTTGGCCGAACCAAAGCCGGCCAATGCATACTTGCCTTTTTCCCTGATGATTTTCTTGAAGCCTTCGGCGGCTAAATCCAGTGCCTCGTCCCAGCTGGCTTCACGGAATGCAGAAAAAGGGTTGGCTGGATCAATGACAAAACTGGCTGACTTCGGTGCATCTGCCCTGCGGATCAGCGGTTTTGTCAGGCGATGCTGATGCTTCGGATAGTCAAAACCATAGCGACCCTTGACGCAGAGTCGGCCGTGGTTTGCCGGGCCGTCCTTGCCGGTGACCTGGATGATATGATTGTCCTTGACGTGGTATGTAAGCTGGCAGCCGACACCGCAATATGGGCAGACTGAGTCGACGGTCTTGTCCGGCACCACGAGGGCAGCGTTCTTTGCCGGTGCCAATGCACCGGTCGGGCAAGCCTGCACACATTCACCACAGGAGACACAGGTAGAGTCGCCCATCGGGTCGCCCATGTCGAAGACAATCTCCGAGTGTGCGCCACGGAAAGCATAGCCGATGACGTCGTTCACCTGCACTTCGCGACAGGCGCGCACGCAGCGGGTGCACTGGATGCAGGCATCAAGATTGACGGCGATGGCTGGATTCGAGAGATCAGCATCCGGTGACATGCGCGGTTCGAAACGCGGGTTGGCGACACCCATCTTCTCCGCCCAATAGGTCAGTTCGTTGTCTGGCTTGTAATCCTGTTTGCCTTGCGCGCTGGGCATGTCGGACAGTAACAGTTCCAGCACCATTTTCTGCGAGGCGACGGCACGTTCGCTGTTGCTGGTGACTTCCATGTCAGCCTTCGGAGCGCGGCAGCAGGAGGGCGCCAGTACGCGCTCACCCTTGATCTCGACCATACATGAACGGCAGTTACCGTCCGGGCGCATGCCATCGGTATAGCATAGGTGCGGAATCTCGACGCCATGGCGTTGTGCGGCCTGGATGATGGTTTCGCCTTCGAAGGCTTCGACAGGTTCACCATTCAGGTTGAAGGTGATTGTTTTTGGCAGGTGACTGGGTGCGTTCATGATTTGATTTCCTATTTGGCTGTTGTGCCAGATAACTCATCAGAGAAGTACTTGATGACGCTGAGAATCGGGTTGGGTGCTGCCTGGCCGAGGCCGCAGATCGAAGCGTCCATCATGGCGCTTGAAAGTTCTTCCAGTAGCGGTTGATCCCATTGCGCGTTCTGCATCAGCTTGACCGCTTTCGAGGTGCCGGAGCGGCAGGGTGTGCATTGTCCGCAGGATTCATCTTCAAAGAACTTGATGGCATTCAGTGCCAGGTCGCGCGCCTTGTCATGTTGCGAGAAGACAACCACAGCGGCAGAACCGATGAAGCAGCCATACTGATTCAAGGTATCAAAATCGAGCGGGATATCGCCCATGCTGGCCGGTAATATACCGCCGGAGGCGCCACCTGGAAAATAACCATAGAACTCATGGTCATCCAGCATGCCGCCACAGTATTCATTAATCAGCTCGTGTATGGTGATGCCGGCTGGAGCCAGATGTACGCCCGGTTTCTTCACGCGTCCGCTGACTGAGAAGGAGCGCAATCCTTTGCGCTCATGGCGACCATAAGAAGTAAACCACTGCGGGCCTTTTTCCACCAAGTCGCGCACCCAGTAAACGGATTCCATGTTGTGTTCCAGCGTTGGGCGGCCGAACAGGCCGATTTCTGCCAGAAAAGGGGGGCGCAGGCGCGGCATGCCGCGCTTGCCTTCGATAGATTCGACCATGGCTGATTCTTCGCCGCAGATATAGGCGCCGGCGCCACGACGCAGCTCGATCTCCGGCATAGCGGCCGGTGGATTGGCTCTCAGCTTGATCAGTTCGCTTTCCAGTATCTGGCGGCAACCGGCATATTCGTCGCGCAGGTAGATCCAGATCTTGCTGATACCTACCGCCCAAGCCGCGACCAGCATGCCTTCAAGGAAGCGGTGCGGGTCGAGTTCCAGATAATGTCTGTCCTTGAAGGTGCCGGGCTCGCCTTCGTCGATATTGACGGCCATGTAGCGGGGTGCTTCGTAGCCGGCAACAATGCGCCATTTGCGACCGACCGGGAAACCGGCGCCACCGAGACCGCGCAAGCCGGAATCTTCCATGATGCTCATGATGTATTCGGGCGTGTGCCTGCTGGTAATGCAATCCTGATAGAGCTGGTAACCGCCATCAGCCTTGTATTGCTCATATGAAATATAGTTGCTGACCGCTGCCCTGGTCGCCTTGGCCTCGACCTTGGCCAATACAGATGGCACATCTGCATGATCTACCGGATTCTGGCCGACGATGGCGACCGGCGCATGCTGACAGCGACCGACGCAGGGCACCGCTTGTACACGCACGCCTTCGCCCAGACTGTCTTTCAGCTTGGCAATGAGTTCATGGGCACCGAACATGTCGCAGGTCACCGATTCGCAGACGCGCACGGTCAGCGCTGGTGGTGGCGTCTGGCCCTCCTTGATGACATCGAAGTGATGATAGAAGGTGGCGACTTCATAGGCTTCGGTTTGAGATAATTTCATCTCGGCTGCCAGTGCAGTCAGGTGGCGTGAGGAAATGTGGCCGTATGTGTCCTGAATCTTGTGCAGGTGCTCGATCAGCATGTCCGGCGCGCGTGAGGCATCGCCGAGCAGGGCGGTAATTTCCTCGCGAGCGGCAGGGTCTAGTATGCGGCCTTTGGGTTTTCCCTGTCTTTTTCTCAGACGGGACTGGTCTATTACTGCGGTAGGTGCTTCAACTTGTGACATGTGAGCGCTGCCTCTTTAAATAATACGCTGTCAGGTTGGTGGTAAATTTACTGCAAAATCAGTATTTCGCCTTTGCCGTTATTGGCGGTGTCGCCGGCATAACGCAATACGCGATTCTTGTTTATTTTAGCGAATTTACTTGGCAATTCGCCAAAAGACTTGAACATCAGGCTAAGGAAGGGCAGCGTGTGTGCGCCGCAATCCTGCAGTGTTGCATGCATGGCCGGCTTGCTGCTCAGCAGCAGGGTGCCGCGGCGCATGCCATAGCCGACATATTCGCCGACTGTACCAAGGACGCCGATGGTGCCTGCCAGCATGCGCGAGGCGCAGTAACTTCCTGCATTGCCTTCTATCAACAGAATGCCGCGGCGCATCTGATCACCAACACGATCACCTGCATTACCGGTGACAATGACGGTGCCGCCTTTCATGCCCTTGCGCTCACCAACAATGGCGGCAGCCAGAAAATCACCAGCATTACCCTGAATGTGCAGCAAACCGCCAGACATGCCGCTGGCAGCATAAGCATCTACATCACCATGCACAGTCAGTTTTCCATCGCGCATCTGAAAACCGAGATAAGCGCCGGCATTGCCATTGACGGTGATCGTGCCGGATTTCATCTTGCTGCCGATGTAATCGAGTCTGGCATCACTGTTGGTGAAAACGATATTGTCGGTATCCTCGCCGTGCAGATTGAACACTTCGTCGACACGTAATTGTTTCCTGCCGTATGGCAGCAAGATGGTTGCGATAGCCGCCAGGGGTTTTCCTGCAAGCAGGTCCGGTGTCAGGGCCGACAGGTCCAGACGTTGTTGCAGCGCTATTTTGAGTGTAAAGGTCAGGGCGCTCATGCTAGCACTTCCGCAGTCAGGTCGTTCAGTGTTGGGTCGGCCATGATGTCGTGCAGATGGAACTGGAACTGCCCCAACTTGCCGCCATAATTGCCGGCTGAAATTCGTTTGATGCCGTTTTTCGCTCCCAGTTCACAGGCGGCAGCGATACCGACGCGAGTTGCTTTGCGGATATCGAGATCGGAGAGTCCGTCGATGACGATTTCCATGACCGACTCGATATCGGGAGACAATTCAGTCTTGGTCAGGCCTTTCAGGGTCGGGCAGAAAGCATCGTTGGTCGAAGCAAACATGGCCTTGTACTTGGAGCCGACCTTGGAGCCGGAACGTACAACGCCGCCGGGAAAGGGCATGATCACGTTGGGTATCTTTCTCATGGCTTCGATTGCTGCTTCGCAGGCGGCCAGCGCCTGCGGTTGTGACTCTGCGAGTACAAGGAAATTGCCGCCGCCGACCGCGCGTATCATACCGGTAGTCTCCTCGGTGATGAATTCGCCGTCCATGACCGGGACGCGCCAGTAACGCTTGCCGCCGAACTGTTTGGATATCTGGTAACCATCACCGAAGAAGCGCAGATTCTTGCCGAGATTGATCGGTGTCACTTCTTCCTTGTTCCCCTCGATACCGGAGAATGCAGCAGCCGTCGGGCAGGTCAGCACACACTGGCCCATGCGGGTTTCCAGCTGTTTCATCAGCACAGCGCTACCCATTGCGAACATGAGAATGGCCACACCCGGGCGGCCATCTGGAGTCTGCTCTGGCGTCAGATCCTTCTCAATGCCGGCTTCGACGCCGCAACCGATGACGGAAGTGGCAAAGCCTGTCATGGCGTTGGCGGCGTTGTAGGCCCATTTCAGGTTCTGCGCTGTGATGATGACGCGCGTGCCGCGCATGTTGAATGCTTCGGCAAAGGTATCGTCTATTTGTACGCCGTTAATGATCATTGCGTAGCCTTATAATTTATGTCGATAAGCATTATTCTGATTTCTCCCGTCGACCTTCACAGGCCTGGACAATCACTTTGCCGCGGCCGCCTTCGGCGATCTCGTCGTTGCGTACCTTGAAATTCTCCATGTTGATGGTGTGATAGCGGTCGAAATATTTTTTCAGGTCTTTTTCGATGCCGCAATCGAACTCTGGTTTGACCGTATGAGTGCTACCCCAAGTCACCTTGACCACCTGGCCGTTGCGGACCACCAGCTGGCCGTCCTTGAATACATAATCGGGTTTGGCGAACATTGCTTCGCGATCCGCCTGGTCGGTGTAAACCGTAATATCGGCACCGGCACCAACGCCCAGATGGCCGCGATCATGCAATCCGACCAGTTTTGCAGCGCCGGCGCGGGTCATGATGGCGATTTCGTAGAGGCTGTATTCACGCTCGATCGAACTCAGCGTGCTCATGGCCTGTGCATCGAGATTGAGCTTGGCGAACGTGTCGTTGCGGAAGCTCTTGTCCATCAGCAGGCGGATGAGGTGCGGGTAGCTGGTGAAAGGTGCGCCGTTGGGGTGATCGGTGGTGAGGAAGATGCGCCATGGGTCCTCCATCAGCAGGAATATCTCCAGACCGATGGCCCATTGCAGCGCATTGACGAAGTTCTGATCCTTGTATTTGAACGGCACCACGCCGCAACCGGCATCGCATTCGATATCCATGATGACGGATTTTTTCGGGCTGCCATGGCCGGCATTGGCAAACTGGCGCATATTGTCGCCGGAGGCGGTAACGGTCTGGCCGAACAGAATCTGGCCGACGTCGGCGGAAATGTTCTTGTGCTTGTTCAGTGCTTCGGCAATTGCCGCTGCGCCGGAGGAGAATTTGCGGTCGCCTTCGGTGCCGTAGCTGTGGAACTGGATATGGGTGAGGTGCATGGGGAAACCCTCGGAGGCGCCCATGGTTTTCAGCGTGGTTTCCATGTTGCCGGGCACGCCGAGATTGTTGCCATGCACGTGCAAGGGGTGGGGCACGCCCAGTTCATGCACTGCGCGTGAAAGCGCTTTCAGTACATCGCGCGGTGAAACCTGATAGTGCGTGTTCAGTTCGTCCAGGTCCAGTGCGCGCTGGTTGAACTTGAAGGCACTGATGCCGCCGGGGTTGACCACCTTGATGCCGATGGCCTGGCTGGCGTGCAGCGTCCAGGCGACGTAATCATTGATGGCGTTCTGGTCCTGTTTGGCGGTCAGCATGCGCAGGAAGAAATCATCGCTACCGAGCATGGCATAGCCACCCTTGTCGATGATGGGCGTGTCTCCCATTTCCAGATGGGTCTGGCGAGCATTGACCGGCATCATCGCCGGTTCGAAACCGGCGGTGTAACCCATTTCAGCATAACGGTAGCCGGTGGTCAGGGTCGACGGCGCGGCATGGCCGCAACCGGCGCGGCAATATTCGGTGTGGGCGACAGGGTCGCCACGGTGGTCTTCCGGCAACATCATGCGGGCGATGTTGACCTTGCCGCCGCCGATGTGAGTATGCATGTCGATGGCACCGGCCATGATGGCCTTGCCGCGCAGGTCGTACTCCTGGTCAATTTTTTCGTCGCCGTGCGGACGCTCGACGATACGGCCGTCACGGATATAAATATCCATGATCTTGCCGTCGATCTGATGTGCGGGATCGTAGATCTTGCCGCCTGTAAGTTTAATCAGCATGTTTCTTGATCCAGTTGTGTTGCGGCTTCGATTGCGTTAATTACTGCTGCCAGTGATGGCAGGGCGCTTGTACGCAATCCTGCTAATGGGAGAGTGACCGAGCTGTCGATACGGAACATGGTGCCCGCGTGGTCGATGCCGGGGACGCCGACGGGGATGAATACGTCGGGCTCGTGTTCGAATTGCATGGCGGCATGGCCGATGACGATGGTCGGCGCAGTACTTGCCGGCGGAGTTTTTTCCGGGTGGAAGCTGCTGATCCAGAGTAGAGCATCAGCTTCGCCCTTGTCCAGCATGCGCGTTGCGTCGAACTGCCAGGGATCGTACTCCGGGAAGCCACGTTGCAGGCTGTTGCGCACCGGGAAGCCGCTGATCCATGTGCTAGTCTGGTTGACGCTGTAGTCGCCCTCGCTGCCGCCGAGCGGCAAGCCGGAAGAGCGGGTCTTTTCATTGAGCTTGATGACGGTTTCCGTGATGTTCTGCACGGTGAGCTCGGCCTGCGGAAAATCGAACGCGCTGCTGATCCATGACACTACGCTGTATTTCGCCGCATGCAGACGCTCTGCAAGTTTCGCGAGCTCTGCGGCCGGAATGCCTGCAATGTTGTCAGCCTGCAGTTGTTTGCCGGCAACCAACGCGCGCAAGGCGGCGGTGACTTGCGGCAACTGTGCGATATCGCATTCCAGCACGGTGGGTTTGACGCCGGCCGGAGAAATGCCGTGCGAGGTATCTAGGCCACGCCCACCCAGATAGACGACTTCACGTTTGGAAGTATCCTGAGCGAACATGGTTTCGCTGTTCCAGATGATACGTTCGAAGAAACGCGGGTTGTAGCTGACGATGTCGGTGCCGATCACCAGTAGCAGATCGACGCGGTTACGTACTTCGGTCAGTGTGGTGACCATCCAGCCGGAGTTTTGCACCACCAGCGTGTTGCGCATGCTGCTGTAGCTGTTCATGTGGTCAAGCGTGGCGCCGGTGCGGTCGGCCAACTGCATGACTGCACGCATGCCTTGTACCTCTGTTCCCAGTCCGGCGATCAGTGGCTGGTTGGCTTGCTTGAGGATTTGCGTCGCTTTAGCGACAGCCTCGTCAAGTGTTGCGGGCTTGCCAGCGATGCGTGGGCTGGCATCTGCTAGCGGCCGCTCAAAGAATTGCACGCTTTTGGCGCAGGTGTTCGGGCTCACTTCCAGCATGCCTGATGCATTCTTGCTTACGGACAGGTCGTCACATAATAATCCGCAAGCTGGACAGGTGACGTGTTCATGGGTCGTGCTGTTTGTATCCGTCTGACTTTTGCCCGAACTTTGCATTTGATTCTCTCTAATATTCAATGCGTTTGAGTTGTTACCCGCCTGGTTGCAGCTACCCTGTGCAAGTATTTAGCTCATGGATTATGCAGGCGGAATGAAATGATGGTCAATGCAGAATAACGCCATTAAATTCCATCAATTCTAGCATTTGTCAGGCGCCGGCTAAAGCATGTTGCGCCTGTTCTGGATGATTTTTACAGGAATGCATGGAAAAACTGAGCGTGGGCAGGTTATGAAAGCGTTGCCGGCTACGATACAATTACGTTTTTATTGATTCCCATCCGAACACCCGATTCTTTATATGTCTTTAGCTGATCCCATTTTGCAAGAAGCTGTTCATGTATCGACGACCGCAAGATTACACATGGGGTTTTTTGACCTGAATGGCGGCCTTGGCCGCCGTTTTGGCAGTATCGGCGTTTCGCTGGATCAGCCCTGCACGGTATTGACGGCATGGCGTACGCCCGGTTTTTCGGCGGATGGTCCGGGCGCGGTGCGTGCAGTGGCGGTGGCGGAGAAAATTGGCAGGGCGCTTAAACTGGATGGCGGCATGCATATGCAGTTGACGGAAGTCATTCCCGAGCATTCGGGCTTGGGTTCCGGCACGCAAATGTCACTGGCTGTGGGACTGGCGCTCAACAAGCTGTATCAATTGGGCTTGATCCTGCAGGATGTGGCGCTGTTGACCGAGCGCGGCGCACGTTCGGGTATAGGCTTGGGTACTTTTGCCGAAGGCGGCGTGGTCATTGACGGTGGCCGAGGCCCGCAGACATTGGTGCCGCCAGTGATTGCGCGGGCGGATTTCCCCGAGGAGTGGCGGATTATCCTGATATTTGACCGGACTGAAATCGGGGTGCATGGCAACGAAGAGACCGAGGCTTTCCGGGCGCTAGGCGAGTTTCCTGCAGAGATTGCTGCGGAATTGTGCCGCAGGGTGCTGATGCAGGCTTTGCCGGCGCTGGCTGAACATGATCTAGACACATTCGGCGCTGCGATACGTGAGTTGCAGGAACGTACCGGCGATTATTTTGCGCCTGTTCAAGGTGGTCGTTATGCCAGCGCGTGCGTAAGTAAAGTGCTGGGGTGGCTAGATGAGCAGGGCTTGCAGTGCTTTGGGCAAAGCTCTTGGGGCCCGACTGGATTCGCGGTGCTAGCCAGCCAGGAGCAGGCGGATAAATGCCTTAAGGCATTACAAGACAAATATGCTGAAGAAAAGCAAGTTTCATTTTTGTTGTGCAAAGGCCGAAACAGAGGCGGGGTTTTGCGTGATATCAACTGATAATCACATTTGAATAAGCTACTATCCTCATTAATTAATGAATCTCGTAAATTAATAGATTACTCTCAGCGCTATTCCGCGTTTAAAAATATTGGAAACTTAAGGTTAAGTAAATGGATAAAAGAGTATCGATACTGCATTTAATCACTGCCGCCAAGAACGCCAGCCCGTTTGATGTGAATATGGCTTACGACGCAGGCTTTGACAAAATTATGGCCTACACCAGCGTTGAGCTTAAAGAAGTGATGGGGTTGGTACAGGATGCTATTTTTTCACGCAGCCCCAGTGGGATTAAGCGTGAGAGTCTATTTATCGGTGGTCGCGATATTGATGTGGCTATGGATATGCTGGCAACAGCGCGCGAATCCATGGTGCCGCCATTCGAAGTTTCGGTTTTTGCTGATCCCTCTGGTGCTTTCACTACAGCGGCGGGCATGATGGCCAAGGTCGAGCAGCACCTGAAGAAGCATTTCAGGGGTGATCTTGCCGGACGCAAGGTCAGTGTATTCGGCGCAACCGGTCCGGTAGGGGGCTGTGCGGCTGTCATTGCGGCAAAATATGGCGCAGAGGTGGAACTGGTAGCACATCGCAGCATGGCTGACGTTGAAGCCAAAGCCGCGTCCTACAACAAGCGTTACGATGTCAACATCAAATGTGTCGATGGCAGTAATGACGAGCTTAAGATAGAGGTTCTGAAAAATACGGATATTGCTTTATGCTGTGCGGCAGCAGGCGTACGTGTAATGTCGATTGTGCAAATGGCTGCATCTGCCCGTCTGAAAGTGGTAGCGGATGTCAATGCGGTGCCGCCAACAGGCGCAGAGGGGGTTGATGTCTTCGCTGACGGCGTGGCAATCACAGGAACTCAAGCCTATGGTATCGGTGCATTGGCGATCGGTAACGTTAAATACAAGACCCAGCATAATTTGCTGAAACAGATGCTGGAGAGTGAACAGAAGCAATATCTGGATTTTCTCTCTGCCTTCGAGATGGCGCGCAACAGCCTCTGATCTTTAACTGATTCCAGTACAGTCGTCTGAAAAATAAAAAGAAAATCGTTATCGCATCCATGTCCGCCAGGCCGTTTGTGCAGGCAGCTGTCGCTGCCGGCTATGAGGTGATTGCACTGGATGCGTTTGCTGACCAGGATACCGCAACGCTTGCCAGTAGTTTGCATGCGCTGAAATACGATGATGGCGGGTTTGATGCGAGTGATCTGGAGGCGGTGCTGAAAGCGCTTACACTGCAGGGGTCGCTTGGTTTGGTCTATGGCAGCGGGTTCGAAACACAGCCGGCGCTGCTGGGACTGATCGCACAGTACCTGCCATTGGTCGGCAACTCGATGCGAGTGGTACGTAATATGAAACGTGCCGTCACGTTTTTCGCGTTGCTCGATGTGCTGAATATCCCACGCCCGCCGGTCGGCCTGCAGCAGATAACAGCAGAAGAGCTGGCATCTGGCACCTGGCTGACCAAGAGAAACGGTGGCTCGGGTGGCACGCATATTCGACGGACAAGTGCCGATGCGCCATTGGAGCCGGGCAGTTATTATCAGCAGGAGATACAGGGAGTACCGGTTTCCCTGTTGTTTGCTGCCGATGGCATGAACGCAAGTGAGATCGGTTTTAATCAGCAATGGCTGGCACCGACAGCCCTGATGCCATATCGCTATGGTGGCGCAGTCAGCCATGCGGAGTTGCCACAAGCGGTCAGGCAGCAGTTGTTGACTGCTGCCCGGAAACTGACCAGTGCGGTGGGTTTGCGCGGGTTGAACAGCATAGACGGCATCATGCAGGGCGAGCGTCTCTGGGTGCTGGAGCTCAATCCACGCCTGACCGCCACGTTCGATCTGTACCCGGCAGAGCGCGGTCAATTGTTTGAACTACATATGCAGGCAGCAGCTGGTAGCTTGGCCAATTGGCCGCAATTAAGCGACAAGGCAAGAGCGCACTATATCGTCTATGCACCGGAAAATATCAGCCTGCCGGAAGACTTTGACTGGCCGGCATGGGCTGCCGATATTCCGGCAGACGCAGCGCTGATTAAGGCAGGCGAGCCGGTCTGCACGGTAATAGCAGAGGCAGATAGCGCCGATCAGGCGGTGACACTGATGGCGGAAAGAGTGAAAGTGCTGGTCAAGGCGCTGATCTAGAGAATAATGGAACACAGGACGAGGAATAAATATGAGCGAGCAACAAACCGCGATCGATACCAGCCGTTGGCCTAGCGTCAATCGACTGACCAACCCGCTGGTGCAATTTTTGGTGGATAACGCTGAAGTATTGCGTCTGGGTGTGGAAAAGCTGGATAACGGCTGCACCATCATCGATGCCGGCATTCACCATGACGGTGGGTTGGAGGCCGGACGGCTGATCGCCGAGATCTGCATGGGCGGTCTCGGCCATGTCAGCTTGCAGACTTCACAGACTTTCCCGCGCTGGCCCTGGATGCTGTCCGTGCATTCCTCTAATCCGGTGTTGTCCTGTCTTGGCAGTCAGTATGCCGGCTGGAGCCTGGCACATGAGAAGTTCTTTTCACTGGGGTCTGGTCCTGGCCGTGCGCTGGCCGGACGCGAAGAGCTGTACAAGGAACTCGGCTATCAGGACAAGGCGGACAAGGCCTGCCTGGTGCTGGAAAGTGACAAGGCACCGCCGGCCGAAGTGATCGAGAAGGTCTCGCGGGATACCGGCGTCAAGCCGGAAAACCTGACTTTCATCCTGACGCCCACACGCAGCCTGGCCGGCACTGTGCAGATCGTTGCCCGCGTGCTTGAAGTGGCGATGCACAAGATTCACACGCTGCATTTCCCGCTGGATCACGTGGTGGATGGCATGGCCAGTGCGCCAGTGCCGCCCCCGGCGCCGGATTTTCTCACCGGCATGGGACGTACCAATGACGCCATTCTGTTCGGTGGTCATGCGCATGTTTTCGTCAAAGGGTCGGACGAAGCTGCGGCCAAGCTGGCACAAGCGTTGCCGAGCAGCGCTTCGCGCGATTATGGCCATCCGTTCGCCGAAGTGTTCAAGGCGGTCAACATGGATTTCTACAAAATCGATCCCATGTTGTTCAGTCCTGCAGCCGTCACCGTCACTGCGCTGGAATCCGGCAGGAGCTTCACCGGCGGCAAGCTCGATGCGGCGCTGCTCGATCAGTCTTTCGGTTTTGGTTCCTAAATCACTGCCGTGCAGGTTGCCATCAGAATCCCGGTATTCACCGATGACCCCGGTTGGCACGGCAAGCGCCTGAGTGAGGCTTTTGCCGTCCGGGGGCTGGAGGCGGTATTCGTCTCACTCAAGGATTGCGCGCTGGATATTCTGCCGGGTCGTGCGGGTGTATTCATCCCCGGATTTGAAGATGGATTGCCGTCCGGTGTGTTCGTGCGCGGCGTGCCCGGCGGCACCTTGCAGCAGGTGATCGCCCGGCTTGACATCCTGCATGCGCTGAAGATGCTGGGAGTGCTGGTCTATAACGATGGTCGCGCCGTCGAGCGCACGGTAGACAAGGCCATGACCAGCTTCCTGTTGCATCATCATCGCGTTTCCACGCCGCCGACCTGGGTCTGTGAATCCCGCCATCATGCGCAACAGGTCCTGTTGCGTGAAACCATGGCGGATCATGTTCTGGTCATGAAGCCCTTGTTCGGTTCGCAGGGCATGGGTGTGCGCAAATTGCAGCGTGGTGACGCCTTGCCGGTGCCGATGGAGCAGCACGTGGAAGGGCTTTATTACCTGCAACGCTATGTCGATAGCGGCGAGGGTGCCTGGCACGATTACCGCGTTTTCATTATCAACGGCCGGGCTGTAGCAGCGATGGCGCGTCACGGCAGCAGCTGGGTCAACAACGTGGCGCTGGGCGCACGTTGCGAGCCGATGGCTGTTGACGGCGAGGTGGCTGAGCTGGCACTGGCCGCGGCGCAGGCGGTGGAGATCGACTATTGCGGCGTCGATGTCATTCGTGACGATCAGGGCCGGCTTTATGTGCTTGAAGTCAACAGCATTCCGGCATGGAAAGGTTTGCAGGCCGTCAGCGCTATCGATATCGCGCAGGCGCTGGTCGATGACTTCTGCGCCAAACTGCCTGCATCGCAGCATAGCCTGCAAAGCCTTGCCCAATGACTGACATGCAAAACACAATGCGTACACTCGCTGCCAAATTTAAGGCAGCCTGCATTGCAGAGCTTGAAGCGGTCAAGCCCGGCAATGTCCATGCACTGGCAGACGGCCACGGCATGACAGTGCAGGATTTTCTGCAAAGTGCCGAAGCCGCCGCCGCAGTCATCGCACAACCCGGTCTTAGTGTCGGTCAACGCATCCTGCAGGCGATACAGGCCACGCAAGCTGTTGTTGGCTGCAATACCAATCTAGGTATCGTTCTGCTCTGCGCACCGTTGATTCAGGCGGCATTTCAGAAGGGCGGCAATATCACCAGTGAGGATGTGCAGCGGGTGCTGGATCAATTGAGCGTGCAGGATGCCGAAGACGCGTTTTCCGCCATCCGTCTTGCCAATCCTGCCGGTTTGGGACATAGCGCGCAGCACGATGTCACGGCACCTGTTAGTGTGTCCTTGTTTGCCGCCATGCAAGAGGCGGCAGACCGAGACCTGGTGGCGCGTCAGTATATCAATAGCTTTCAACAAGTGTTTGAAGGGCTGGAATATTACCGCCAGTTGCTGATGCGCTGGGAGCGTCAGGCCTGGGCTACCAGTGGACTATATCTGTATTTTATGGCGCATTTTCCTGATAGCCACATCGCCCGCAAATATGGTGCCGATCTGGCGGAAGATATACGCACACGGGCTGTTGTTCATTGGCGTGAACTGGTCAGTCGGGATAATCCAAAGACCTACCTGCGGCCGTTGCTCAATTTTGACCAGGAGTTGAAAGCGCAGAGCATCAACCCCGGCACCAGTGCTGACATGACGGTCGCCGCACTCTTGCTGGAGGCACTTACTTAAGCCCGTCTGTAAGTTGGTAATGGCATTTACTATTCTGCCGAGATCGCTATTCAAGTTGTTATCGGGAACTTTTCCTGTTGCACACCTGTTTTGCGAAGTATACATTCACAAAAAATTTGTTGTACCCGCAAAGAATAATCAAGAAAAACCAAGAATAATAAAGGGAGCCAGTGGAAAAACCGCTGAGCAGGGACGCCTTTGTATGGGGAATTGCGAGCTTATGTAATCTGCAACGCGTCCCATTTGACGCCGAATTGTTGATTCGGCGTTTTCCGCCTGCGTACGATCTGGGCGTTCTTCTATCCGCTATCAAATCCTTCGGTTTTAAGGTATCTCTCCAGGCTGGCCAGATACAGCCATTACACCCTGCAGTTTTTCCTGTTCTTGTCCTGCTCAATCCGCCAATAGAATCAGAATCAAGCGCAGAGCCAAAAGCGGAATCAAGAGAAGAAGCAAGAGAAGAAGCAAGAGAAGAAGCAAGAGCAGAAGATTCGGCAAGCTCAGAAACTCCAGAGTCGCCGCCCGAGGCTGAAGTCGAGGCGGAGGTAGAGACTTTAGATGCAAACTCCGCGGAACGAATTCCGGAATACGGTTTGGCGCTCGTCGTCAAGACGGACGGCGAACGCGTATTGCTGGTCACTCAGGATTCGCCAGCACCCAAGACCATCCCGCTCTCGGAGTTCAACACCCGATTCTCAGGCCAGATCATCCTCGCGACACCTCTGCAGAAAGCGGTTGAGGAAGATATCAAGACACCCGCCAAATTCGGTTTCAAATGGTTCATCCCGGAACTGCTCAAGCACAAGAAGATCTGGCGCGAGATCCTGTTGGCATCCTTCGCCATTCAGCTCGTGGCATTGGCCACCCCATTAGGCACACAAGTCATTATCGACAAGGTCGTGGTGCACCATACCGTCAGCACACTCATCGTCATCGCTGTCGCACTCGGCATTTTCCTCATCTTCAATGCCGCCATGGGCTGGGTGCGCCAATACCTGGTGTTGCACACCGGCAACCGGATCGATGCAGTCCTCGCGCACAAGGTATTCGGCCATCTCCTGCATCTGCCCATGCGCTATTTCGAACACCGGCCGACCGGCACCTTGGTGGCCAGACTACAAGGCGTCGAAACTATCCGCGAGTTCCTGGCGGGAAGTCTGGCGACCTTGCTTCTCGACTTCCCGTTTTTGTTCGTGTTTCTCGCCATCATGTTCTGGTATAGCTGGCAGCTCACTCTCATTGCACTTGCCACCCTCACGCTCATCACCATCCTCAGTATCGCCATCACCCCGCTACTACGACAACGCCTCAATCAACAGTTCCTGCTCGGTGCGCGTAACCAGGCTTTCCTCACTGAATACGTCTCCGGCATGGAGACGGTTAAATCCCTGCAGCTGGAACCACAACTGGAGAAGCAATACGGCGGTTATCTTTCTACTTATCTCGCCGCAGGTTTCCAGAGCCGTCAGCTCTCCAACACCTATAACACCTTCGCCAATGCACTCGATCAACTACAGACCTTGAGCATCCTCTGCGCCGGTGCTTGGATCGTCATGCATACCCCGGAATTCACTATCGGCATGTTGGTCGCCTTCCAGATGTTCTCTGGCAGGCTCTCAGGGCCAGTATTGAGATTGGTCGGCATGTACCAGGAATTCCAGCAGGCGGATATCGCCGTCAAGCGACTGGGTGACCTGATGGATGCACCGACAGAACCTTATTCCCTCATCCCCAGCAGAACTAACAACAAGGCCGGAAATATCGAACTGGATGGCATCAGCTTCCGATATTCAGATAACCACCCTTGGCTCTATCGAAATCTCAGCATCACTATCAAACCGAACAAATGCACGGTGCTGATGGGCCCCTCCGGTTGCGGCAAAAGCACCCTGGCCAAACTCCTGCTCGGTTTCTACCAACCGCAGGAAGGCAATATCAAGATCGACGGCAAGGATATCCGCCACCTTTCCGCCAATGAACTGCGCAATTACTTCGGCATCGTGCCGCAAGAGACCATGCTGTTCTCCGGCACCCTGTACGACAACCTTATCCTGGCCAACCCGCACGCCAGCTTCGAGCAGATCGTCCAGGCCTGCCAACTCGCAGGCATCCACGAAACTATCGAGAAACTGCCACAAGCCTACCAGACCGAGATCGGCGAGCACGGCACCGGCTTGAGCGGTGGGCAGAAACAACGCCTCGCGATTGCTAGAGCGCTGCTCAGGCAACCCAGCATTCTCATTTTCGACGAAGCGGTTTCCAACCTCGACCAGCACACGGCAGAACACTTTGCGCAGACTGTGAACCGCCTCAAGGGCAAGGTCACCATTCTCTTCATTACGCATCAGTTACCTAAAGGGTTGATGGTGGATGAGGCGGTGTTGTTGGGGAAGGAAGCAGTCGCTGATGAAACACTTCCAGTAAATAACCATCAGGCCAATACATCGCCTGGCTTGAGAGCCGAAGAAAGGACAGAAATATGAACGGATGCAGGGGCGGCGGGAGAAACTCCTATCGGCCTGTCATGGGTGGGCTAGATTACGCTACAGAAACCCGCTACACATCAAGAACCGGAAACATAAAGAGGTGTATGTGATGAACCGAAAGTCCTCGCGGAGCAATTCAAATAAAAGTCACCCACCACGAGTATTGCTGAAAAGGAGCGCGTAATGGGGTTCGTCATCATCGTGGCATTGGGGCTTTATTTCCTCCTCTCGATTGGTGTAGTGGCATGGGCAGTCAGTTACGCCAAAAAACATGACAAGAGCACCAAGCGCTGGGGCTGGGGCGCAGCATTAGGGATGTATCTCCTGGTGTTCTGGGACTGGATACCTACGGTACTGACACACCAATACTACTGCGCAACCGAAGCGGGGTTCTGGGTATACAAGACGCCACAGCAGTGGATGAAGGAAAATCCGGGGGTGATGGAGACGTTGGTATACAACAAATCAATGCCGCATATTCAAACGCCATATGGTAGAGCAACTGTTCTGAACAATCGGTTTATTCACATATATAAATATGATGGACCATTCATATTTAATCGCTGGCGAAAAGAAACGGAAATACGAGATAGTAAAAATGGTGAGTTAATTGCTAATGAAATTGGGTTTTCAACATCTCAAATACGTAGGCAGGCTGGTTGGTCAGGGTGGAGGTTTTGGTTGAGTAACGAGCAATGTGATATTGAAAGTCACAGGGATCAGGAGTCCATTGACAAAATTACTGCGCAATTTGAAGGAGCAAAAAAATGAATACAACGACTTCTTTATTCGAACAAGCACAATTAGCTGAAGCAGCATATTCAAGTTTTATTGATGCTACTGGTAATCTAATTACATCTGGCAAAATCAATGGGGTCAGACTCCATTGATTTGTCAATTTGGCAAACTAAATTAAGAGTCAGCAACAATACTCATTAAATCCCCATGGCACGCCTACCTAGATTTGTACTTCCCGGCCATCCGCAACATGTCATTGTTCGTGGGAATAACCGTGAACCAATCTTTTTGGCAGAGGAAGACTACCGCTT